>Ga0182743_1000013_pt1 | contig 419515 bp, 401 predicted proteins | sample eDN3rd30CKraftOP_FD_128522 | JGI IMG/M metagenome (GOLD analysis project Ga0182743, IMG submission 128522) | Enriched Organic Plus compost microbial communities from Emeryville, California, USA - eDNA 3rd pass 30_C Kraft OP (version 2) (version 2) ... | reverse complement strand
GTGCGTCAGGTTCACGAAGCTCATGATGCCAAACACCAGCGTCAGCCCCGCTGCCAGCAAAAACAACAGCACGCCATACTGCACGCCATTGAGCAGCTGGGATAAAACAAGCGTGGTCATTCATTACCCCCTGTGGGATACAGTCAATGTAGATCGTTCAATTGAGAGTGTGGCGTCTGCGCACACAGGCGGACGCGTCACGCGGTCTAGCTTGCCAGGGGCACACCAAGTTCGGCCAACCGTGCCACAAACCGGGGCGAATCTTGGGCCAGGCGTTGTGGTGTCATGAGTCCGGTACGCAGCATGTAATCCAGCGCAAGCTCTTCGGGTGACAGCGACATCTTTTTGGCGATCTCTTCATACCAGGCGATGCTTTTTTCAGCCGCGGAGTTTAGCTTCTCGCGAATGGGGCGACGCTGCTTTTCGTACTGCTCGAATGCGGTCTGAATATCGGTGCCGGCGCTTTGAAGGGCACGCCAAAGATCGATGGCGTCTTCCATCGCAAGTCGGGTTCCCGATCCGATAGAGGGATGCGCGCTGCGTTGCGCGTCGCCGATCAAGACAATGTTTTTATGGTGCCACTTGCCATTCTTGACCAAACGCCAGCGTTGCCAGGTTGAGCGGTTGCTGACAAGCGGTTTTCCGTTCAGTGTCTGTTTGAACACGTTCTGGAAATGAATTTGCCGTTCTTCGTTAGACATGTCCTGCATGCCGGACGATACCCAGGTTTGCTCGTCAACTTCGGCAACCATGGTGCTCATGGCGGGTGTGTAGCGGTAATGGTGTCCACAATACACCCCGTCATCCTGCTGTATGAACGTGAGGGTATGGGCGTCGTAAGTGGTTTCAACCCCGTACCACGAAAAGTAGTTTTCAAGCTCCTGGACCTGAGTCTGGAACTCGGTGGCGTAGCGGTCGCGCGTGACAGAATTCGCACCGTCTGCCGCTACCAGAATGTCGCAGTCGTCTTCGGGATGCTCGGTTTCGATTCGCTTCCCGAATGTCATTTCCACGCCGATGTCGCGGCACAAGGCCTGCAACTCTTTAAGCAATGTGATGCGTGCGATGGCCGAGAACGAGTTGCCGTCGATAATGACCTTCTGTCCTTTATGAACGATGTGTTGATCGCTCCAGGACTGCATATTGGATTTGAGCCGTTCGACGACGCCGGCATCGCCTTGCTCGAGAAAGCTCAGTGCCCTGCCCGAGAAAACCACGCCGAATCCGTATGTGGCGTCAGAGGGGTTTTGCTCAACAATCTCGACCTGATAGTTCGGAAATGACTTCTTCATCAAGTAGGAAAAGAACAGCCCAGCGGGGCCGCCGCCTACGACCTTGATTTTCAAGCTCATTATTTACTCCCGTGTGTTTTGCGGCCCAGCGGAACCGTTGCTTTTTCACTTCCCGCACAATGCGGTGGCTGCGCACCGAGCGAGGACGTCCGGCACGCAGTGTTTCATTGAGATCAGGATTTGATCGGGCATTGACCTTCATAGGCATCGCGATGGGCTTTAAGCGATACACCCTGCTTTTCGAAACCCACGTCGCCGTTGCCTTTGCTGACTACTTTCCAGATGCTGTAGTCCTGCACCGGGAAACCGTTGTTGGCGAAGGTAAGCTCACCGCGCGGAGAGTCCACCTTGGCTGCACGCATCGCTTTCATCAGCGCCTCTTTGTCTTTGGCCGCATCAGGGTAGTTCTTGATGCTTTCATCGATCAACACAGCAGCGTCATAGCCCTGCATGGCGTAGCTGGAAGGCGCACGTCCGTACTTGTTCTTGAACGCTTCAATGAACTCAACGGACTTTTCATCGGTCGCGCCTGACACCCAGTGCGTGCTGACCATCGAGCCGACCGCCGCGTCGCGCAGCGCGGGAATGGTTATGTCATCAATCGTGAAGGACGACAGCAGCGGGAACTTGTCCATCATGCCGGCCTGCGAATACTGCTTGATGAAGTTGATTCCCATTGCGCCGGGAAGGAAGGCGTAAATGGCGTCGGGGGCCGTTGAAGCCAACTGGGTGATCTCGGCCGAGAAGTCATTCTGTCCCAGGGCGGGATAGATTTCGTCCGCCAGTTCACCTTTGTAGAAACGCTTGAAGCCGGCCACGGCATCCTTACCAGCCTGGTAGTTGGGAGCGATGACTGCAACGTTCTTGTAGCCGCGGTTATGTGCTTCCTGACCGGCACCTTCGTGTGGGCCGTCGTTCTGGAAAGCCGTAGATACGAACCACGGCGAGCACTTTTCGCCGGCGAACGGTGATGGGCCGCCGTTCGTGCCGATAAGTGGCACCTGCTTGCCTACGATGTATGGAAACACTGCGTTGATAACGTTAGACGCAGTAATGCCCACGACAATATCGACATTTTCTTTCTCAATGAACTCGCGTGCGAGCTGCAAGCCGACTTCGGGCTTGCTCTGGTCGTCGGCGCGCAGAACCTCTACGGTCTGTCCACCCAGTTTTCCGTCGTTCTGAGCGACGCGCAACATGAATCCGTCGTACTGGTCAGCGCCTAGTGCACCCAGGGTGCCGGACATGGATCCCATGTGACCAATTTTCAGTTGTGCATATGCCGGTGCGGCAATCGAAGCCGCCAGAGTCAGCACAGCCAGGCTCAGTCCAAATTTTTGAGGTAGTTTCATCACTGTCTCCAGGTTTATGATGTGATGCCAACGCAAAGAGGCGTCAGGAAGTTTTTGCGTTTTCGTTGGCCAGCAGCTCGGCAATGTGCTTTTTCATGGCCGGCTTATCGACTTTGCCGACGCGTGTTACCGGAAACGCGTCAACGACTTCGATTCTTTCGGGGCACTTGAATTTGGCCAGACCCTGGTCCACCAGGAAGGCAGCAAGTTCAGGTACCGATGGCGCCGTAGCACCGGGCTGCAAGATGATGTACACACAGCCTTTTTCGCCATAGATGGGATCAGGCATGGCGATCAGCTTTGCGTCCAGGATCGATGGATGCTTGCTGACGAAGGCTTCTACTTCTTCGCAACCAATTTTTTCGCCACCGCGGTTGATGTTGTCGCGGAACCTCCCCTCAAATCGGTAGTACGTGTTTCCGTCGATGGTATGGGCGGAAACGATGTCACCGGTGCGGACGAAGCCGTCAGAAGTGAACGTTTTGGAGTTGGCTTCCGGTGCCTTGTAGTAACCGCGCGTGGAAGACGGGCCACGGAAACACAGCTCGCCCATTTCTCCTTCGGCCACCCGAGTCTCGGTTTCGGGGATCAGGACACGAATTTCATCGTGAGGGCAGCCCGATTTTCCATTGGTGCCGTGTCGAATGTCTGGCGACGCTGAGGGCCCCGAGCCCAAAAGAAGGCCTTCGGTGATGCCGAACAGATTGCTGGCTTTCACGTTGATCTTCTTTTCAAGCATGTCCGCGCGTGTCATCGTAAAGAACAGCTTCAGGCTGGAAAGGTCGTGCTTGTGCAGATCCGGATATGCCATGATTTGTGGGGCAATCGGGCCAATCGAAGCGGTGTGAGTGACGCGATGCTCCTCTATCAGGGTAAGCATGCGCGCGATATCGACGTTGGGCATCAATATCGTGCTGCGACCCAAAGTAAGGGTGGGCATCAGCGCGTATAGTTGGCCGGCGTTGTGCATGAGCGGCAGCGCCCACAAGAAGATGCTGTCTTCATCCATCTCGTAGTGATGGGCACTGAACGTGGCGTGCGCCAGGTATTCACCATGAAAGCGCGGGATGATTTTGGGCACACCCGTGGTGCCGCCGGACAACTGAAAGCTGAGAACGTCTGCAGGGCTGAGCTTGACCTTAGAGACGATACGCTCAGCAGACTGTAAATCGAGCTGTTCAAGTAACGACGAAATCGTCGTGCTGCCATGCGGAGCTCGCGAGCCCGAGAACATCAGATGTTCAATATGAGTATGGCGAGCCTGCATCTGCTGGGCGAAAGGCACCATGTCGAAGCTGCCCGGAGTGTCAGACTGCACAAAGTACGCGCGTGCTTCACTAAGTTCGGCCAACTGCCCGATTTCAACTTCGCGATACTGTGGAATGGCACAGACCGGAACGATGCCGGCCTTTGCGCACGCCAACACGGTGATCGCCGTTTCGAGGTTGTTTCCCATCTGAAAGATGGCACGATCGGCGGGTTGAAGCCCAAGCTCCAGCAATGCCGCGGCCAAACGCTCGGTTTTACTGTCGAGTTCGCCAAAAGTGATACTGCCTTCATCGGTGATCAAGGCAGGTTTGTTCGGCAGGCGCCGGGCAGTGTGCCGCAGCATGTCTCCCACCGTTGAGTTCGTCCAGGCGCCTGATTCGAGATAGCGCGTGGCCTCGTCGGTGGGGACGTACTGGACTCCATCAATCGGATGTAAGGGCCCTGTCATTGCTCAGTCTCCTTATAGGTCTTATACGTGATGCGCAACTAAACGAAGCCGTGATCGGCAAGCCAGTTGGTAATGTGCTTTGCGGCAGCGGAGCGTCCGGATTGCGGCTCACCTTCAATCGGACGGCCATGGTGGTCGCCACGAACGCGCACATGTTGTTTGTCCCTGGCGCCAATCCACGAAAAGATTTCTTTGATTTGAAGAGGAAAGGTCGTCTGGTCGCCGGTGTATTCCACCAGTAGTGTCGGCACGCGCACGAAAGGCGCCGTTTTCTCGAGTGCCGCCTGAGACGATACGCCGGACCAGGTAGACAACCAGGATTCGGGCGAACATAGGCGACCGAATCCGACCGCACCGTAATTGGATACCAGCGGGTCGTTGCCCCAGATGGAGCCGGGCGCGCGGTCAGAGGGATCCAGAGTGAGGTCGATGTTGCGCAAGTCGGCATCGGTTCTCCACACTGTGATGATCGGTGTGTGGGCCGCTTGCAGACGTGTGGCGCGGTCGGAGTTGCCTTCCTTGACCTGGCGGCGGGCACTTTGCCGGCGCTCGATCAGTTGGCGAGCAATGGCGTCAATGCGCTCGACCCGGCTGCGTTGGGCGGCACGATAGCGCTCGACGAAGTCTGGGGAATAGCGTGACTTGCCCGGCTCTGGAGCGTAGCCGTTTTCTGGGTTGAAGGGGTCAAGGTCGGGGTCAACCGACAAGGCGTCGGACTCATCCGCAACCGAGGGGTCGATACAACCCATAAGCAGACGACCCTGGCCTGGGTGAGGTGCAAGGTAGACCATTCCGTCGACCGCAGGCATGTCCAGGGTGTCGAATCGCGTGGGCTTTCCAACGGGTGACTTGGCCAGCCGCTGCTCCGGGACCAAGGTGGATTGCTGGATGTAGTAGCTATATACCCCCGACCCTCCGGAGTTTCCTATGAGTACGATCTTTTCGAAGTCGCGCTCGCGCAGAAACTGAATTCCCGTAGCGGCGTCAATAACCGCCTGTTCATGCTCGAGTCGCAAGTCGTTTCCAATCGAGCGCGCGCCTTGCGTCCAGACCGCCATGCCCGATTCTAGCAACGCGGGCACCAGATAATGCGCGCCGAAGTACTCGCGCGGGTGCATCAGGCAGGCCACGTTACGGGGATGGCCCCGCGTGTACAGCGTGCCCAGCACCGATGCGCCATCCGGGGTGCGAAGCGTGAAGACTTCGGTTCGGGTGTCATTAGGCAAGGCCTGAGGAAACCAGTCGATACCCAGTGAGGGGCGCTTGCCTTTCTGTTTCTCTGTCATGTCAGCTCCGATTCATTGCGGTGACGTGCAGCGCTGCTTATGCTGGCACAATGCGCACGGTGTCCCGACCGAACGACTCAATGCGCCCTCGCAGACCGCCGGTGAAGAGGCCATACCAGACAGCGGGCTTGAGGCCGAGTTCCTTACGGTGAAATTCGATGGGCTCCTGAGCGTCGATGGTGATGTAGTCGCCGGATGCATCGCTGACCTGACAGCCTTCAAGTCTTCTGGCGGCTTCAATCAGCGACGCGAATTCGGGCACGTTCAGCACGTAGATACGGATGGGCGATGCTTCGGGTGACGTTAGGAATTGCGCGTCCAGCAAATTCGCCTTGGTATTCCAAACCGAGTCGATGGCCGCGAGCTTACCGCCGCTCGTTCGCGCCTGTGCTTCGTAGTCAATGGCCGCTTGCAGCGTCAGGTTGGCGTCCTTCGCATCGATGGCGTCGACCGGCCTGAGCTTGCGTGTGATCTCGATGAAGTATCCGTTGGGATCGCGGAAGTAGATCGACTCAATGACTTCGTGGGAAGTTTCTGCGGAAACCTCGATGCCCTTGCTTTCAAGCATTTGCTTCCAGGCCATGAGTTCTTCTTTCGTATCGACCAGCCAAGAAGTGTGCGTCGCGTCGAATATATGGTCGGAAGGGACGGGCGGCTGACCGGGACGGTCCTTCATACCTCCTGGTACGGAGCTGCCCAGGTAGTAGAAGAAAGCGATCGTGCTTCCGTTACCGCTATCGAAGAAAAAGTGCAGAAAGTCCGGGTGCGTGGCCGGTCCCCAGCCGCGCGCAGAAATTGTGTGGATTAATGGCAGACCCATGATGTCTCGGTAAAACTCGACGGTCTCCCGGAGCTTCCATGTGGGGCGTGCGGTGTGGTCTACGCCGTGAAGACGCAACCGGCTTGTGGTATCAGGGCTATTCACGAGGTGTCTCCCTTGCTATTAAAGGGTAGGGCCAAGGCCACTCCCAAATATTCGACAATTACCCAGTTCTGGGTTTACATTGTAGACTAAAAACTGACATACTTGTCAATAATATTGGTCGTTATGTGCTTGATTAGAGTAAGGAGTAGCGGAATCGCGCACTTTACAGGTAGATCAATCCGGAAAAAATCAAAATATTGTCGAAAATTCAACGCATATGTTAGAGTTGGGCTTTCGCTGCCGGAGAAGACATGGCCAGGCCATCCTCGAAAATAAATGTCGTGCCTCAGGCGATTTTGGAAGCCGCTTCGAACTTGTTCATCAAGCGGGGCTACGAGGGAACGTCGATGCAGGACATCGCCCACGAGCTAGAAATCTCACGTTCGGCCCTTTATTACTACTTCAAGAACAAAGAAGAAATTCTTGCCAGCCTGACGGAAGGTCTCACCATTGTGGCCGAGCGTCTGGCGTCTCAAGTTGTTGAAAAGAGCAAAGAGCCTGAAGACGCCCTGCGCGAACTCGTTCGTCAGCACGCCAAACTGATCCTGTTGCACCCGGTTCAGTTCCGCGTCGTCGACCAGGCCGAGGGTTCGCTTCCGGAAAGTCAGCGAAAAATCGCAGAATCTGCCCGTCGGCTACTGCTTCAAAAGTTCACCGAAGTCATCCAGCGTGGCATCGACGCCGGGCATTTCCGGCTCGTCAGTGCACGGGTCGCGGCCTTCGCCATGATTGGCATGTGTAATTGGACGGCGTGGTGGTTCAAGGCTGACGGAGCCAAATCGGCCGAGGAAATCGCCGACATATTGGCTGACTTCAGCCTGCACGCCCTGCAGCGTACCGAAATCAAGCAAGCTCAACCCGTAAGTGTTCAAGAGTCGGTGCGCATGCTCGAAGAGAACCTGTCACACCTGAAAACTATTATCGGCGCCAGTCAATAGGTACCAACCACCGCGCATTCCATTGGTACTGCAGCGTCTGCGAATATCGCTGCGCCTGCATCTACAGCCCGGGGAAACGGTCAATTCTGGATAATTCGACATTGATGTCGAAAACCCTGAACCGAAGATTCGTGACGCCCATATCGGTCAGGCGCGCACTGTGCATATCCTTGTAGGCGTTGAGCGACTCGAGGTCTTCAAAGCAATAGATGCCGCCCGCTTCGCCGGTTTCAGCGTTTTCTGTCCAGAGCTTCCACATCAGCCCGTGTTCTTGGGCAATGCTTTCTGCAAGCCCTCGCATGGCGCTGCTCATTTCGGCCCCAAATGGGCCGGGGGATGGAAAGTCGACTTGCAGGATCTTCATGGAAGGCTCCGAAAGTATGTGCCGTTCGCTCTGGTCGAGTATCAGTGGCAATTATGGCTCTAGGGGCGGTGCAGGTCGATAGGTAGTTACGGTATCGTGCCTATGGCGGAGGGCCTTTGCTGGGTATATATTCGTAGTCGCCATAACCGCAGTTCTGAGTCCTACAACTAATATCGGGTGGCTTGCCAAGTCGGCCCCAGGAGAGAACACATGAAGAAATTGGCTGGCATCCTTGCCTGCGCGGGCGTGCTGTTTTCGGCAGCAAACGGCGCGATGGCTCAGGATAAAGGGGTTCCGGGAGTCCGCGGCATCGATCACATCGGCTTTACTGTGCCGAATATTGATCAGGGCGTCAGCTTCTTTCGCGATGTCTTGGGCTGTCAGGAAGCCATGCGTTTCGGCCCTTTCCGGGACGATGAGGGCACCTTCATGCAGGATCTGGTGGATGTTCATCCCCGTGCCGTCATCAAACAGATTGCCATGATGCGCTGCGGTCAAGGGTCGAACATCGAACTCTTCGAGTACAACTCGCCGGACCAGAACACGAAGATGCCCCGTAATAGCGATCACGGCGGCTTTCATATTGCGTTCTATGTCGAGGACATTGAAGCGGCTGTCGCGAAAGCCAAAGCTTCAGGCCTCAAAACCTTCATGGGTCCATTGCCAATCACCGAAGGCCCTGCGGCCGGCCAGTCGATTAATTATGTGCTGACCCCCTGGGGTTCGTATGTCGAGCTGATTTCCTATCCCGATGGGATGGCATACGAAAAGGAAAGCTCCACAAAACTGTGGGCACCTGGAAAGTAGACCCACCCGGTAGCGATTGCGCGCACCCAGTTTTTAGCCGGCGCAATCGCTGCGACATTGTGGCTGGTGACTGCGCGGTGTCGGGCCGGTTATGCAGCGTGCCCGAGCGGCCAAATGCTTGTTAGCGGTTCCGGGCCCACAGCATGCCGACGGGCCCTGCGATCTCTAACGATGTCCGCGCGAATGTCGCTGTGCATGATGTCGCTGATGCTGCTGCGGACGCTGCCCGGCATGTCGGCCCTTATGTCCAAAGGCGCGGGGCTGCGCACGATGCGCGTTGTGGTGTTTGCGTGCCCCAGGATGCTTATGTTCAAACCGCCGTTGCGATTCGAGGTGGTGCTTGTGTCTTTCGGCGTCAAGTCGTCTACGCGCTTCGCTGTGGCGTGTGGACCGGCTATACGGGTCGTACCGTGGAGGTTTGTACCGGTGCTGATATCCCGGCTGGTAGCCGTAGTAATCGTTCTGATAGCCGCTGTAATACCCACTTTGGTAGCCGCCAGAATAGCCCCCGTGGGTGCCATGGTATACGCCGTCATATGCACAGGCCGATACACTGAAGGCAATGCTTAAGGTAAGCAAGGCTCGAAGCCAACCAGACGCTCCGCGTCGACCAGAAGAATCAGAGTTGCTGGATCGGGTAGCGAACATATTCGTCTCCCAACTCCGCTCGCGCGGGTGAAGTGATGTGTTCATGCTAACCCTGTTCCCGGCCTTGCAGAGGCTGCCGAAACCAAACGAAACAGCTGCCGCTCACCGGCTACGTTATGAAATCGAGTGAAGTAAACATGAAAGGTTATTTTGGTATTGGAAACGCTTGCGCTACCATTCTTTCTTAACGTAAGAGGCTGTCCTCCGACATGTGCCGTTTCGCATCTGAACATTCGTGATATGAAATTAAAAAAATTATTGACTCCCGTCGTCGTCGCGCTGGTAGCCGGTGTTGCAGTGTTAAGTGCGCCAATCGAAAGCCTGGCGGACGAAGCGCTCAAGGCCGCTATAGAAAGCGACAAGCGCACCCCTGCTTTTGTAGCGCGTGATTCTGCCCGCCATCCGTATGAAACCCTGACATTCTTTGGGATCCAGCCAACGATGACCGTTGTGGAGCTGAGCCCGGGTGGCGGCTGGTACACCGAAATACTGGCTCCATATCTTCGAGACCAGGGCACGTACATCGCTGCGGCGTACCGGGAAGACTCTCCGCGCGAGAATCGTCGCGGATACACGGCTAACTTCAAGAAAAAGCTCGCTGCAGATCCTGAGCGTTTCGATAAGGTCAAACTTACCGTTTTCGAACCGCCTACCCATCTTGACTATGCTCCTGCCGGCGGTGCCGATGTAGTACTGACGTTCCGCAATCTGCATAACTGGTTGTCGTACGGGGACGAGAACATGAAGCGTGTGTTTCAAAGCGTGTACGACACTTTGAAGCCGGGGGGAATATTTGGTGTCGTCGAACATCGTTTGCCCGAGTCCGTCCCACAGGATGCCACGGCCAGTTCAGGTTACATGCACGAGTCGTACGTCATAAAGCTGGCGGAAAGCGTGGGCTTCGAGCTTGAAGCAAAATCTGAGATCAATGCCAATCCAAAGGATACGGCCGACCATCCCAATGGCGTTTGGGCACTGCCCCCAAGCTATCGCAATAAAGAAGTCGACCGAGCTCGCTATGAGGCCATTGGCGAAAGCGACCGCATGACGCTGAAGTTCGTGAAGAAGTAAACGCGCGGCGACGCCACGCCGCCAGTCAATAAATAACCCGCAGATTGCCCGGACTTCGCGCCGGGTGGATCGCGGGTTTTTCATTGGATAGACCACACCAAGTGAGCCCTCGAGGAACCAGACCGAGTGGTTTGTGCCCGATTATTGATTTTGATTGTTCGAAATTTTGGAATGGTCATTTGCGATTTAAGATATTTATCCCGAAAAGGAGAACTTTTAAAGTGTCTACATCGACGAGGACTTTAAAAGGCCCAAGCCGAATTTCCCCGGAAAGCATTCCGGACAACTCCATATCAGTAAGGATCGAAGATCATGACTCGTACCAAAATTTCCGCAATCGCAATAGCCCTAAGCACGCTCTTAGTTGGCCAGGCCATGGCTGCTGACAACGGCCCTGAAACCCGTCTTCAGGTGAAGGCAGAGCTGGCCGAAGCCCTGCGTACTGGTAACTACATTGCCAATGTCACGGGGGAGCTGGCAAAAGACGCGTACCCCAATGCTTTCCCGGCAGATCAAGTTCAGTTATCCAAGTCGCGAGACCAGGTCCGCGCAGAACTGGCAGAGGCGGTCCGCAGTGGTGACGTTATTGCCAATGTGACGGGAGAGCGCCTGAACGAAGCATATCCTCAGCGGTACCAGGCCGAGCAGAACGTGGCTTCCAGGAGCCGTGAACAAGTCAAGGCCGAGTTGGCTGAAGCCGTTCGCACCGGTGATGTCATCGCAAACGTGACTGGCGAGCGATTGAACGAAGCCTATCCGCAAAGCTACACGCATTCGCAGCACGTGGCGTCACGCGGGTCTGAAGCTCGCAACACGGCGCGGGCCGCTAGCAACGGTAGCGGCAACATTTAAAACGTATGCACTGTGTTTGCTATTGCCCTAGTGCACAATGCGTTGAAATCGGATGGTTTCGCAGGCCTATATGGCAGAATCGTAGGCCTGCGTAATCGCCTCGGGCACACCTGATGCAGGAAGGTCTGCGGCAGAGGCTTTTCTTGGCAATAAGGTAAAAGCAATGGCTGTTTTGCACCGCGTGATACCCGGCAACACAACGGGGCGCGACTTCATCATGGGCGATCTGCACGGCTGCCTCGACCTACTCGAGATCGAGCTGAAGCGCCTTGGTTTTGACTCCTCGATAGACCGCCTCTTTTCCGTGGGCGACCTCGTTGATCGCGGGCCCGATTCCATGGGTTGCTTGCGCTTACTGCGTGAGTCGTGGTTTTACGCTGTGCGCGGGAACCACGAGGAAATGCTGCTGGCTTATTTCCAGGAGCAGGGTTTACCGGAAGAGTCGCGGGTGTTCAGCGATGTATTCTTGCGTAACGGTGGTCATTGGGTGTTGCAGCTAGACCCCGAGGAATTGTCCGAGCTGCGCGAAGACCTGCTGCCGCGTGTGTCAGCCCTGCCTTACGTCATTTCCGTAAAAGAGCAAGACGCTCAGTACAACATCGTTCATGCCGAGCTGATGTCGGGGCGCATCGACGCCGAAAGCTGGTTGGCGCGTTTGGCGGGACACACCGAAAGTGTTTCGCCACGTGTGTTGCTGGACAAAGAGCTCACCGAGCAGGTACTGACGGAATGGCTTCAGCCATTGGCGTGGGGACGCCGTCTTATCAAGTCCATGAACGTCAGGGCAGCGTCGCGAGTCGAAACGCCCGCCGGCACGATGCTGAAGAGCGCGCGCCCACTGCATCCCGGCTTGTCCCTGACATATGTTGGTCACACCCCTCAGGACGAAATGGTACTGCACGACTCACACTTGTTCATCGACCGTGGGGCGTTCCGGCGCAAGACAAATACCTGTCTGTTGATTGTTGAACACCAGCAGGTGCTTGGCTGGCTGACTTAACCGGCCCGGGCTTTTTGCGAGTGAAACCTGTTGTGGAGCTTGCGCACTTGCTCTGCAAGGGCATCGTTTGGCCCTTCCACCACCGTGTCGGTAATCACCTGATCGATTGGCAACAGCTTTACTCGTCTTCAAACAAGACCTTACCCTCGGCGGATACCAGGATGGAGGCAAAGGGTTCATCACCGGAAGCAAGGGCGTGGGCGGCCAGTTCTACGCATCGCTTCAGGGAGTGTTGATCTTGGTGTTGGCGCATCAGAACAATCCCGCTAAAAGGTTGATAAATACAGGTTTTGTTACACGCAGACACGGGCGCTGTGTCGTGCAATGCTATGATTGCTCAGGTGAAAAGCGGTGCTCCTCGCATCGCGCGCAATTGAACGCGTCCTTTGTTTTGATCGGTTTGAATGCTTCATTCCACCGGTCCTCATCCCACCATACCGAGAAACGTTGCAACTGGGTGTGCCCTGCAGTGTCTTGCCCGGGGCTGGGGGTGATGGGCGTAACAGGCTGATGAATTTCAATAAATCTTTCTCCCTATCCGACTTCTTGCGCCTTCGCGCAGCTCGATTTCCACTGACTCTGGCCATGCTTGGCCTGGTAGGCTCGTTCTTGCCCGCCTCGGTGTCGCTGGCAAATGGTACCGATGACCATCCGCCGGTCCTGGTGCTCGATGAGCCGGCGATATTCGAGCAGACGCATCGATTGCCTGATCTTGAGCAAAAATCGGCGCTCAAGCCCGCCATCGAGCATGCCGTGGGTGTCCCCGATATCGATCTAGACTATGTTCAGGATCTGCGCCTAATCATTGATGAAGCGCGCAAGAAGGCGCAGGTTGAGTACTTGGCTGAGAAACTGCGCCAGCCGCCGCACACATTGCAGCAGTATGTCCAGCTTGCATGGGAAGAAGCCAGTAAGCGCGTGGGGCTTCGCCCGGAACTATTGCTGGCCATAATGCATAAGGAAAGTACGTTCCAACCCAAGGTGCAGAGCCGGTACGGCGCCCAGGGCCTGATGCAGGTTGTCCGTCGATGGCACCGCGAGAAGCTGCACAAGAACGAATCGTTATTCGACCCGGAAGTAAACGTGCGGGTCGGCACCGACGTGCTCGAAGAGTATCTTGAGTGGGCCGAGGGCGATTTGAACAAGGCACTGGTCAAATATTCTGGCAATGCTCGGGGCTATGCCACCACAGTACTGAGCGAGTCGCGCAAGCTTGCGCAAGTTGCAGAAATGGCCGCGGCCGAAGTGGCGGAAGTGGCCTTCATACCTGAACCCGATGAGCCCGCACCAGTGGCCGCCGATGAACTGCCAATGCAGGCCGCCAACGAACAAGCCGGCTGACTCATACCGCACTTGAAGCCAAGGGTTATATACTCGAGCATTTCGTGCGGGATTTGGGTCGATGAATCGTGCTCATAAAGCATACGCGATATTAACGGTAGCAACGCTTTTTTGGGCGGGTAATTCCATTGCCGGAAAGATGGCAGTGGGCCATGTGTCTCCGATGGTTATCGTGACGGCGCGATGGGTCATCCTCATGGCTCTGCTTTACCTCTCCAATCACCGTCAGGTCGCCGCTGATTGGCCTACGCTCAAGCCAAGACTGGGCTATTTGCTGGTAATGGGTGCGCTCGGCTTCACGGGCTTCAGCGCGCTTTTGTATTACGCACTTGTCTATACGTCGGCCATCAATAGCGCCATTTTGCAAGGCGGGATGCCGTTATTCATCTTCTGCGCCAGCTTCCTCATGTACGGCAGTCGAGTCACAGGCAAGCAGGTGATGGGCTTCATGATTTCGTTTGCCGGCGTCCTGGCCATTGCTGTACGGGGGGAGTTCACCAATCTGGTGGCTTTGGACATCCAGTTTGGTGATGCCTTGATGCTGGCTGCAATCATCTCGTATGGTATTTACACGGCCGCCCTGCGAAGCAAACCGCAGGTGCACTGGACCAGCTTGATGGTCGTGCTGTGTTTGGGCGGGACCTTATCGTCGTTGCCGTTTCTGGTGCTGGAGGCAGTGCAGGGGGGGGTGATCGTCCCGGACCTGAAGGGCTGGATGATCATTGCCTACATTGTGGTCTTTCCGAGTCTGTTGGCGCAGGTGGCACACATTCGCTCGGTCGAACTCATTGGGGCCAACCGCTCAGGGCTGTTCGTGAACCTGCTTCCGATTTGGGGTGCATTGCTGGCTGTGGTGGTGTTGGGCGAGGCCTTTCATCTGTACCACGCCGTGGCGCTCGTGATGATTCTTGTGGGAATCGGGCTGGCCGAATACCGTGGGCAGTCGGCTACTTGAGATAGGTGCGCAGGATTTTCATTAACGCTGCAATCTCGGCATCGGCGTCCACTTCGGCCGGGCGAGTTGCAGCGTGTTCGGTACCAAATAGCTCGCGCAGATGACTGTCGATGACTTCGGCCATGAGGCCGTTTGTCGCGCCTCGGAGCGCAGCGATCTGCTGCAGCAGGGCGCTACAGTCAGTTCCTTCTTCGACAGCCCGCTCAAGGGCCTCCGCTTGGCCCTTGATGCGGCGTAAACGCGTAATGGCGCGTTTCTTGTCCTCAGGCGAGTGAGGCATGTGTGATCGTCAGAAGTTGATGACGGAGCGGATGGACTTGCCTTCGTGCATCAGGTCAAACGCCTTGTTAATGTCTTCGAGAGGCAAGGTATGAGTGACGAATGGGGCGAGTTCGATTTCGCCCTTCATGGCGTCTTCAACCATGCCGGGAAGCTGCGAGCGACCCTTCACACCACCAAACGCTGTGCCTAGCCAGCGACGGCCCGTCACCAGCTGGAAGGGGCGGGTGGAGATCTCTTGGCCTGCACCAGCGACACCGATGATGACAGATTGACCCCAGCCACGGTGGGCGCACTCGAGAGCGGCACGCATGACTTCGACGTTACCGATACATTCGAAAGAGTGGTCGACGCCCCACTCAGTCATTTCAACGATGACTTGCTGGATGGGCTTGTCGTAATCCTTGGGGTTGATGCAGTCGGTGGCACCGAACACTTTGGCCAATGCGAACTTGTCGGGGTTGGTGTCGACGGCAATGATGCGTCCAGCCTTGGCTTGACGAGCACCTTGAATCACTGCCAGGCCGATTCCACCCAGGCCGAAGACGGCGACGCTGTCACCAGGCTGAACCTTGGCGGTATTGTGGACGGCTCCGATACCGGTAGTGACGCCACATCCCAGCAGGCAGACGTGCTCGGGATTGGCTTCGGGGTTGATCTTGGCCAGGGACACTTCTGCAACGACGGTGTACTCGCTGAATGTAGAGCAACCCATGTAGTGGTAGATGGGTTTGCCCTGATACGAGAAGCGCGTGGTTCCATCCGGCATCAGACCTTTTCCCTGGGTGGCGCGTACGGCCACGCACAGGTTGGTTTTACCCGATTTGCAGAACAGGCACTCGCCGCATTCGGCGGTGTACAAGGGAATGACATGGTCGCCTGGCTTGACGCTGGTGACCCCCTCGCCCACTTCGACCACGATGCCGGCACCCTCGTGACCCAGCACGGCAGGGAACACGCCTTCGGGATCTTCGCCCGACAGTGTGAAAGCGTCCGTGTGGCAAACCCCCGTATGGGTAATTTTGATCAGGACTTCGCCCTTGCGAGGCGGCTCGACATCAATCTCGACGATTTCCAGAGGCTTTCCGGCCTCGAATGCTACGGCTGCGCGTGATTTCATGGATGATCCTTAATAGAAGTGAACCAGAACAAGCAGCCCGAGAGCTGCTTGGTTTGAATGAGGGATAGGCTGAGGTTATCGCCCTTGCCAGTATCTGCATATACTATAGGGGAGTATGTGCCCAGCTGTCCAGTCTGACGAGTGGTTCAGCCGCGATCGAGCAGGTCTTTTATGCCCACGGCCAAGGTGATCAACACCACGAGCGCGACTACGCTCATGCCGATGATAATGGCGGCCCCCCACGATGCCGTGGCATCCAGCGCGGCAAACGCTGCCGCGGTGATGACGGCAATACCCACCGAGCTGCCGATGCGTTGACCCGTCTGCAATATGGCACCGGAGCTGCCTGCATATGACAGGGGGACCTCCGCAAGGGTGAGCGCCTGATTGGGACTGATGACATAGCCTTGGGCCAGGCCGATAAACGCAAGGGTAAGCAACAGCCACCAGAAACTGATGATGCCTTTGTCGCTAAGCCAGACTACCAGTATGCTCAGGCCCAGGCCGACGAGCGCGAGAAGCAGTCCGGCGATAACAATGCGCCGACCGAATCGCGCGATGCGCTTTCCGGCCCAATCGGCCGCATATGCGGAAAGAAGTGCCGAGGGAACCCCTACCAGCCCGGCTTCCAGCGCGGTTCTTCCCGCTCCCAGTTGCGCGTACATGGCCACCAGCACCCAGACACTGGTCATACCCAAGAAATACAGGGTCATCAGCGTGGTGCCATTCGTAAAGCTCGCAATACGAAAAATATCCAGGTCCACCATGGGGCTGCCCCCGAGCCGCGCATAGCGACGCTCCCATTTCACCCATACGAAGATCAAGGCGAGCCCTGCCGGCAAGAATAGCCATGTCACCGGTGAACTGCGCGCTTCGACAAAGGGAAACAGAACGCACAGGACGGCCAGTGCCAGCAAGACGGCGCCAATCGGATCAAGTGCCCGTAGCAGGCCTTGTTGCTTGGCCGGAAGTTCAGGGTTTCTTTTGAAGAACAGCAGCGGGCGAGGAAACCATTTGAACCCCAATACTATTGTGGCAATCCCAATCGGAACGTTGATCAGGAAAGTCAGCCGCCATCCGAGATCGTGCCCGCCCAGCTGAATCAGAAGCCCACCAAAAACCGGCCCTACCGCAACAGAAAAGCCTACGACAGTGCCCAGATAGCCGAATGCCCGGCCGCGTTCGGCGCCGCGGAAATACTGTTGAATCATTCCTATGCCCTGGGGGCTGAGCATGCCCGAACCCACTCCTTGTATAAAACGGGCGACGTTCAGCCAGGGCGCGTCCGGCGCCAAACCGGAGGCTACGGAGGACAACGTGAAAATGACGGTGCCGATCAGGAACAGGCCGCCTCGACCCAGGATGTCGCCCGCGCGGCCTGCGCTGACAAGTACGACGCCGAACATCAGGGCATAACCAGACAACACCCATTGCAAGTCTGATTGCGAGGCCTGAAGACCGTGTTGAATCGAGGGAAGCGCGACGTTGACAATGCTTACGCCCACGAGCGACATGAATAAAGACGCCAGGATTACGACGAGGATGCGCCACCTTGCCGGGTCGGGCGTGAAAACCGGTTGGCGAGACTTACGGCTGGAGGGTGGCGCTGCGGCGACTTGGCTCATCAGTGGATTTCCCAGTGGCTGATCGTCGCGAACAACTGTGGTCCATGAAATGTGTTGTAGGAATTTCTGAGACGGATCATATACATGTGTACGGGCCGAGGTGACTCTCGGGGAGCACTAGTGCCTGCGTGCCATTGGGCATCGCGATTGCTGACTTGAGCCCTGGCTGCATCTGAAAGCCTGGCTTTGTACCGCGGTTCCGCATCCTGCCAACGCGGCAGGGTTCAACCCCATTATGAGCCAAACGGTTCAATATGCCACAAGCACAGTATTTTTCGCCAACTTGGTTCATCGGTTTAAACGAGGTGGAAGCATGAGTCAGTATAAGATCGCTGTTGTCGTGGGCAGTCTTAGGAAGGAGTCCTACAATGCCAAATTGGCCGAGGGCCTTATCCGCCTGGCTCCTGAGAATTTTTCGTTTCACCGCATCCAGATTGCGGACCTCCCTTTGTACGACCAGGATGACGACGCCAGTCAGGCGGAGCCAGTGTCGCGGCTAAAACGCGAAATCGCTGCGGCGGATGCGGTGCTGTTTGTCACGCCCGAATACAACCGCTCGGTTCCGGGCGTGCTCAAGAACGCGATCGACCATGCGTCGCGGCCATACGGCCAAAGCGTTTGGGCCGGAAAACCCGCGGGGGTCATTGGTGCGTCGATAGGCAGTATCGGAACTGCCATGTCGCAACAACATCTACGGAATATTCTGGCGTATCTGGACATGCCCACAATGGGACAGCCTGAAGCTTTCATCCACATCAAGGAGGGCTTTTTTGATGCGAACGGAGACATAGGCGCGGGCAGCCGAGACTTTCTGCGGGGCTGGATGAACTCCTTTGCCAAGTTTGTCGAGCAGCGAACCCCTCGTTGAATCCCGAAACTCATTCGGTTCCGGTATGATCATGATGTAGGCTTTTCGGTTGCGTCATGTCCAGAGGGCGGGGCAGCAAGCCGGGGCAGTAAGGCGCAAGAGGATCACAGCCATGGCGAGCATTCAGCAGCCGGAACCTAACTATCTGATCGAACAGCTCAAGTATTGCAAGACGTTGCCAACGTTACCGAGTGTGGCACTGCGTCTCATCGATCTTGCCGAGGAAGAATCCTCGACACTGACCGATTTTGCCGAGATTGTAAAGTTCGATCCAGCGCTGGTAGGCAAGCTGCTCCGTTGCGCCAACTCCCCATTTTATGGTCAGTGGCGCAAGGTATCGAGCCTGTCCGATGCCATCGGCTTGATGGGTCTGAACGCCACCATTTCCCTGTCACTCAGTTTCTCACTGCGAGGGCTGTCACCCGACGACGGCGCGCTTGGCGAAACGCATTTCTGGATGCGCTCGCTTCTGACTGCCTTGGCCGCACGTACCATTGCCATACAGCTTCGCGAGGCTCAGCCCGAAGATTTTCTCTTGAGCGGGCTGCTTCAGGATATCGGCGTGCTCGCCATGGCTTCCATGTTTGGCACTCCTTACGTGGCGCTATACAAGGAAGCCGGCCAGCATGGCAACCTGCTCAAGCAGGAAGTGGCGCTATATGGAATGGATCACGCAGACGTGGGCGCGCAGTTGCTGAAGCAGTGGCGCTTGCCCGAACGCATCTACGAAAGCGTTCAGGTCAGCCATTTGGTACGCCCGTCTACGGCACAAGCTGCACCGGAAATCAAACACTTGGCCTCGTGCGTGGCCGCCGCGTCGGCCATCGCCGAAGCGTGGGTGAAGGGCGGCACGGCCGAGTCATTCACCGAGGCGTATAAGGCAGTTCGATGGTACCTGGCCATCAGCCCCGATCGGTATCAGAGCATCATCAAGGCAATGGGCGATGAAATGCCCGAAATGGAGTCGCTGTTCGAGTTCGATATCATCGACCCGGCACTTTTGGAAAATATCCAGGAAAGTGCGCGCGAGCTGCTCAATTTGCGCAATCTTCGTATCGAAGAGGACTCCGCCCAGGCCAACGAACATGTTCAAGCGCTCGAGCGACGCATCGCCATGCTCGAAACTCATACCCAGCGCGACCCGCTAACCGGGCTGTACAACCGCGTGTATCTCGAACGTCAGCTCCGGCATGAGTTTGACCGGGCGACTCGCGAACGACAGAACCTGTGTGTCGCCTATATAGATATTGACCGATTCAAGGCGTTCAATGACACATATGGGCATGCGGTCGGCGATCAAGTGCTCATGAATGTCGCCCATCGAATGCTGTCCGCAGCACGCCTGGGAGACACAGTGGCCCGTTATGGGGGCGAGGAATTCGTGGCTCTGTTTCCCAATACACACTTCGAGCAAGCCGAAGCTGTCTTGCAGCAAATGTTGAACGCCGTACGCTCAACACCTTGCCTCACACACGAGGGCGAGCAGTCTCATGTTACGTTTTCGGCGGGTGTGGCCATGCTATCGTTCGAGCAGATGAATTTTCATGATCCGCTTGAACTACTTAACGCCGCGGACAGGGCTCTGTACCAGACCAAGTCCACCGGACGTGGGCGTATCACGGTGTACGAGCCCGGCGCCGAATAGTATCGTGCGTCAGCAGTCTCCCCGTGTTCCCGGGCGTCTTAGGTTGTGATGACCGGCGTTGAGCAAGCAAAACAATTCCAGGCCTGATCAACGCCCTATGACGCATCAATTGAAATCTGCCCCGCCCGCCGCACGTATTCCGCGGTCAGTCTACGTGCTTACTGGATGCGTGGGTGTCATTGGTGCAAATTCCCTGGGTTTGGGCCCCATTGCGCCGGAAGTCTCCCGCTCACTGGGTGCTGACGTCTCAGCCGTCATGTTGGCCACAGCAGCCTTCGGCTTCGGAGCCGCTCTGAGCTCATTGTTCCTGGCTCCGCGCATCGACCGGTTTGGTGCCTACAGGATGTTGCGTCTGGCCATGCTGGTATTGCCTTTGACACTGTTGTCCAGTGCCGTCGCCGTCTCCGTCTGGATGCTTATCGTGTCGCAGTGGGTCGCCGGACTGGCTTCGGGGGTGGCGTTCCCCGCCATCTATACGGGGGCGGCCGCCATGGCACCACCGGGTCGCGAGAGCAAGACCATAGGTCTTGTCATGTCAGGATGGATGTTCAGCATGGTGGCCGGGGTATCACTGTCAGCCATCGTCGCCGACCTGGCGCACTGGAGGTTCGTGTACGGCATCTTGCTGGCTCTTTCGGTGGGTATTCTGGTGTTGCTGTCACGCCTGGATTTGCGGGATAACGTATCGGCTACCGATACTCCTTCGCCGTTAACGGCGCTATCACTGCCTGGCATCAAACTGCTTTTGCTTGCCTGCGGGTCCTTGTTGACGGCTTTTTACGGTGTGTATTCATACCTGGGCGATTATTTCCACACCGGCCTGAATCAGCCCATCAGCGCAAATGGCCTTATCACACTGTTCTATGCCGTCGGTTTTGGAAGCGGAATTCTGGCAGGCGGATTGGTGAATCGCATCGGCGTCGACAAGGTATTATCAGCGGCACTGTTCTATGTTGCAGCGGTATATATGATGCTGGGTGTATTTGGCGACGGACTTGTGGCCGTACTGTGCCTGCTGACCGCGTTGGGATTTGGGAACTACTACGGTATCAATCTGCTTATAGTCCGACTGACGGCGATCGATCGTGCGCAGCGCGGCACGATCATGGGTTTGCAGACCACTGTCAGCAATCTTGCGGTTTTCGCTGGGGCGAGCATTTTCGGATTGATATACTCGGCCGGCAATTTTGTGGCAGTGGCTTACACGGGTATGGCCTTTGCGCTCGTCGCTGCCTTCGCTAGCAGGATGCGCACGAGCGCGCGGTAAATATGGCGGCCTACTGTTCCGGCAGGGCCGACGAATGGTGGCTGCTGATCAACCATTGCCCGTCTTTCCACTCGTAGGTGTAGGTGTAGCGTGCCGCGACCGACTTACCTGTTTTGGCGAAAGTGAAGTTATACAGGCCGGTGTCCACCGCTGTATTGCAGCCGATAGAGATCATTCGGGATACAACGGTCCCGGAAGGCTGATCCTTCAGGAAGTACACGAAGTAATCCTCTATTTCGGCAGCTGTCTGCCTGGGCCGGTTGGACACGGTGGGCAGCAGTAACGTCCGGCTCGAATAATTCGCAGCGACTTTCTTCGGGTCACCAGTTTGCAAAGAGGCGTTCCATCGATCGAATAGCGCCGCGATTTCCTGTTCGTTAGTAGGCTGACAATTCTGTGCTTGAGTGGGGGCTGAGCCGCTTGGTGCTGTGGCGCATCCGCCCAAAGCAAGGGTAAGGGCTGCAGCGAGGAGGGTGAGTCGCTTCATGGCTGTTCCTTTGATAAAAGGGGAGCCGAACCGGATAGGTCCGGCTTGTAGCGTACTGCTTCCGCAAGTAACGTTTTTTAACAGCTTTTCGAAGGTCCGACCACAAAAAATTTGTGTCAGGGAACTGTGTTGCTGGCCCAGTTTCCCCCTTCGTTTTCCATTCTCGAGATCTGTTTCGCGTCGGTGCGGGTGAACTTGAGGCGCACACCGGCGCCACCTCCGTTCTCTTGAATGAACACAGCCCCCAGGTCTTCAAGAGTCTTCTTGAGGGTCTTGATGATTTCCGGCGAAGGTTCGTCCAATTTCTGCTCGAATTTTTCGATGATTCGCCGGTCGACTCCCGAACGGGAGGCAAGTCTCCCTACGGTGATTTCGACAAGGACGCGAGCCGCGCCGCATTGAGGTCCCGTAATCATTTCAGCTCCTGAAGACAGCCCGTAAACGGACGGGGGAAAAGTCCTTTCTATTTTGGCATAAGCATTGGGGACGGTTTTGCCATAAAGGCCGGCACGCGATTTGCTTCGTACGCAATCGCGCCGTTTTCACATCAACAGGAGTCTGGTCGGCGCTATGCTGGGAGGTGTCATGGAAGAAAAATTTCGTTTGCTGTCGGAGACCATTGCCCGTTGGGCGGGTACACCATGGATTTTCGCGACGGCAATAGCTTTGGTATTTTTATGGGCCGTGTCCGGTCCGCTTTTCGGGTTCTCGGATACCTGGCAGCTGATCATCAATACGGGCACCACGATAATTACGTTTCTGATGGTGTTCCTCATTCAAAATACACAAAATCGGGACGCCATCGCCATGCACCTCAAGGTAGATGAGCTTTTGAGGGTCGTGAAGGGGGCCCGAACCGGCATGATCAATCTCGAGCAGATGAGCAATGCCGAAATCGAACAGCTGCGCCAGGATCTCGCACGAATCGGCGAGGAGGACGGTTGCGATCTGGTTTCCATTGAAGCCAGGATCCGCACTCCAGTTTCCGACCGGGAGTCCGCACAATCGTCGGATACGGTATCGGTAAGTAAAGTGGAAGTGGAGATCGAGAAAAAAGGCGAGGGCGGCTCACAGTAGAGTCAGAGCTGCGGAAGGTGATGATGGAAGCGAGGGACCTGGTCCAGCCAATAGGCGTCCCGCGCATTCCTGTCATCGTTCTGTCATCTGCCTGTCATAAAATGCCCAGGTTCATCAGCAGGCATATTCATGACATTTGTAGTAACCGAAGCATGTATCCAGTGCAAATACACAGACTGCGTCAGCGTCTGCCCTATGGATTGCTTCTTTGAAGGTCCAAATTTTCTAGTCATCCACCCGGATGAATGCATCGATTGCTCGATCTGCGTTGCTGAGTGCCCTGTGGGTGCTATTGTCAGCGAGCAGGATATCGCCGCCGATCAAGTGCACTTTATCGAGATTAATCGTCGTCTCGCCGGCGATCCACGCTATCGGCGTATAACCAATGTCAAGGCGCCTCTGCCCGACCACGAGAAGTGGGCTGCCGTCCACGACAAGCTCGACATGCTTGATCTGAAAGAGCCGCTGGAGTTATAAGAATCCGGGCTCCAGCAGCTGCTGTGATAAAGTTCCGGCTGTTTACCGTCACCCGGACGGGCAGTTGGAGGGGTTGAGCCTTGCCTAATGCAAAAGATACGGCGTCCTGGTCCGAGCTTCTGAGCGGCCGCAACGGCCTTCGCTCCATTGCTCTGGCTGGCGGAGTGGCCTTGCACGCAGTAAACGTGTACATGGTGGCCACCGTACTTCCGTCTGTCGTGCGCGACATCGGGGGCCTTTCTTATTACGCCTGGAACATGACCCTGTTCGTTCTGGCGTCTATCCTAAGCTCTGCACTGTCACCAAAGGCTCTGGATAAATACGGTCCGCAGCATGCGTTTTTGGCGGCGATCGCCCTATTCGCGGCGGGCACAGCTGCTTGTGCGGTAGCGCCGAGCATGGCCTGGATGCTGGCCGGACGTACCCTGCAAGGGTTTGGCGGCGGTTTACTCCTGGGGCTGAGCTATTCGTCGACCCGTATCGTTTTTGAAGAGCGGCTGTGGCCCAAGGCCATGGCGCTGCTGTCAAGTATGTGGGGGGTAGCCACGCTGGCCGGTCCGGCTATAGGTGGGATATTCGCAGACGCCGGCCACTGGCGTTGGGCGTTTGGTGCAGTGCTCCCGGTTGCAGTGGTTCTGGCGGTTCTGGTCAAGACGCAGATTGCTGCCAAGTCACCGAGCGAGCAGGGCAGCCCCGTACGCGTCCCCATGCCCCAGATCGGGCTGCTGGTTGGCTCCGTTCTGCTCGTTTCCTTAGCCAGCCTGTCGGACAACCTCGCCTGGAACGTTGCAGGTATCGCGGCTTCCTTGCTTATTGCCGCGTTTGCAGCACGATTGGACGGAGCCGGTACCACGCGTTTGATGCCCAAAGGGGCATATGACCTCAACAAGCTAGGCTGCGTCTATGCCTGCGTGGCCTTGCTGAGCATGGGCATTACCGTGGAAATGTTCGTGCCCTATTTCCTGCAGGTACTGCATGGGCATAATCCCCTCGTTGCGGGATATCTAAGTGCCATCATGTCCGCGGGATGGACACTCGGTGCGGTCACCAGCACCAGCCGGAGCAACGCCGTGGCAGATATCTACATCCGGCTTGGCCCCATAATTTCGGCCGCATCGCTGGCGTGCCTGGGGTTGTTTCTACCCTGGGAAGTCCTCTGGGATACCAACCTTCGGTGGGTAGTCGTGGTGCCGCTGCTGGGGGTCGGGCTGGGCATCGGCATGTGCTGGCCGCATCTGCTGACCTACGTGTTCAAGGTCGCGCCGGCAGGCCAGGAAAACATCGCCTCTTCTGCGATTATCACCACGCAGCTTTACGCGATGGCCCTGGGCGCTGCCATAGGCGGCGCGATACTCAACGCGGCAGGTTTCACGGATCCGGGCGGGGTGCAGGGCACCGCGCAGGCTTCACTGGCGCTGCTGGTGATCGTGGCGCTTGCCCCGACATTGGCCGCTTTCCTGGTCGTCAAGGTGGTGCGCGGTCGACGGAGTCTCCGCGCGGGCAATGCCTGATTTCAGACCGATTTGGGCAGGCGGAACCGCTCCGGGTCTGGGCCGTGGCGGGCGTTGTCATCGTGAAGCGACGCAATCTGCGCCATGTCGCCCGCATCCAAGGTGAAATCGAAGATATTGAAGTTTTCGCGAATTCGCGAAGGCGTGACCGACTTCGGGATCACCACATTGCCTAGTTGAATATGCCAGCGCAGTACCGTCTGAGCCAGCGAACGACCATGTTTATTGGCGATGGCCTGCAAGGTCGGGTTGTCCCACAGCAGGCCATGGCCAAGTGGACTCCAAGCTTCGGTCACCATATTGTGCTCAGCGTGATATTGGCGCAGTTCGGGTTGCTGGAATCGCGGGTTGAGTTCGATCTGGTTTACCACCGGGAGGACGCCCGTCTCGTCCAGCAGGCGTTGCAGATGCCCGATATTGAAGTTGGAAACACCAATAGACTTGACGCGGCCCTCGTCACGCAGACGGATCAGCGCTTCCCACGACTTTACGAATAAGCCAATTTTTGGAGCGGGCCAATGGATGAGATATAAGTCCAGGTAATCCAGTCCGAGCCGTTCCATGCTTTCGTCGAACGCAGCCAGCGTCTCGTCGTAACCATGGCGGTCGTTCCAAAGCTTGGTCGTGATGAAGAGGTCGCGGCGGTCAACTCCCGAGGCACGAATTCCCTCGCTTACCCCTGTCTCGTTATCATAGATAGCTGCCGTGTCGATAAGTCGATACCCGGTTTGTATGGCGGTTTTCACGGCTTCGGCGACGATATCGTTCGGAACCTGCCATACACCGAAGCCCAACTGAGGTATTGCATTGCCGTCGTGCAGTGGGATGGTGTTTAGAATATTGGACATATCGCTCTCCGTGATGCGTGATCGGGTTATGCTGGAACTTGCGCAGATCGGTCGGCGCAGGTTCTTTTGAACCGATTATACGAATGTTAAAAGGCGCGCCTTTTTCTGATGCGGGTAATGTGCCCGGCCTTGGCGTGCAGTCAATTTGAAGGAGCAGGATGTGAGCATCCACACCGAAGTCAAGCGCATCAGCGTACCCCAGCTGATGTCGTACAAGGGCGAGAAGAAGATCGCTTCTCTTACAGCTTACAGCTCACCTTTTGCACGTTTGCTTGACGAGCACCTGGACATGATCCTCATCGGCGATTCCACCGCCATGGTCGGCTACGACATGCCCAGCACGCTAGCCATCACGCTCGAACAAATGGCCGCTCATGCTGCAGCCGTGGTGCGTTCGACTCGCCGCGCCTGCATTATTGTTGATATGCCTTTCGGTACCTATCAGGAATCGCCCCAGCAGGCTTTCCAAAACGCCGCGCGAATGTTGGCGCTGTCCGGGGTCGACGGGGTCAAGATGGAAGGGGGCGCAGCCCTGGCACCGACCACCCAGTTTCTGGTGGAAAGGGGTATTCCAGTGCTTGCGCACGTCGGCCTCATGCCTCAGTACGTCAATACCATGGGCGGTTTCAAAGCGCAGGGTCTTACCGACGAGTCGGCAGAACGTATTTATGACGACGCCATCGCTCACGAGAAAGCCGGCGCGTTTGGTCTGGTCCTCGAAGGTGTCGCCGAAGGCCTGGCGCGACGCATCACCGAAGATGTTTCCATTCCTACGATCGGGATTGGTGCTTCGCCTCATTGCGACGGGCAGATACTGGTCACTGAAGATATCCTTGGGCTGACTGGCGGTCGTATTCCTAAGTTCGCACGCCAGTTCGCTGATGTGGGCGCGCTTATCAGTCAGGCGGTCGGCCAATACGCTGACGAGGTGAGGGCAGGAACCTTCCCTACTCTTGAACACTGTTTCGGTGTCAGAAAGCAGTCGGACTAATAGTTGTGATCAATATCTCTCCTTCGATCGCGGCATTGTTGGTGTTCCTGGCGGGCTTGCTGATTGGTGCAATGTTCTGCCTGGTATACACACGTAAGGCGGTGTCCAGCTTGCGTTCTCAACTGAACCTGGCACAGTCGTCTCTCGATCAGCGACTGCAGGATATCGAACGCGTTCGCGGTGAGTTCGAAACAGTCAAGCAACAACTTCAGTCCCTTACGCTGGAGAAAAGTGGACTCGATCGCGATCTGTCGCACTGGAAGGCTGAAGCAGCAGGACTGCGGGAACGTCTCGTGGAATCGCGCGACGCCTTGACAGCGAAAGAAGCCGTTCTCCATGACGTTTCGGATCGACTGTCTGCCACCGAGAACGAGCTCGCCGCACTCAAGGCGACCCATGCCGAGAAGCTGGCCGGTTACGAAGAACTCAAGCAGTCGCTCGAACAGTCGCGCCAGCAACTCAAGACCGAATTCCAGAACCTCGCCAATCAAATTCTTGAGGAGAAGGGCAAAACCTTCGCGCAGGCGAGCCAGTCCTCTCTGGACGCGCTGCTCAAGCCGTTTCGCGAGCAGATTCAGGGCTTCCAGGCCCGCATCAACCAAGTACACGATGAATCACTCAAGGGAACGGCGGCATTGGGCACCGAAATCAAGCAAGTTCTTGAGATCGGCTTGAAAATGAGCGCCGAAGCCAACACCCTCGCTGCCGCACTGCGAGGTGAAAAGAAAACGGTGGGGAACTGGGGCGAGATTCAGCTTGAACGTACGCTGCAGCTTGCCGGGCTGGTACAGGGCGATCATTACGAAGCGCAGGAGCGCTTCAAGGATACGGCCGGCAAGATCCGTAGTCCCGATTTCGTGGTCAAGCTGCCAGACGACAAACACATGGTCATAGACAGCAAGGTTTCGCTGGTGGATTATGACCGCGCCATCAGCGCGGAAACCGAAGCCGAAAAACAGGCCGCACTCGAAGCGCACGTAAAGGCCGTGCGCAACCATATTGATGATCTTTCGCGCAAGGACTACAGCAATCTGATCGGCATGCGCAGCCCCAGCTTTGTACTGATGTTCATGCCAATCGAGCCGGCGTATATCGAGGCACTCAAACACAATCGAGACCTGTTTGACTACGGTTATCAGCGAAATGTCGTCATGGTGTCGCACACGACCCTGATGCCCATCTTGCGTACGGTGGCCAACCTATGGCGTATTGCGCGCAGCAATCAGGAAGCGCACGAGCTAAGTTCTCGGGCCGGCGAGATCTATAACCAGGTCGTTGTGGTAGCCGAAAACCTCAAGAAGCTGGGCGACACGTTGGGCACGGTCAGCAATCATTACAATCGGACAGTCACCTCGCTGGCCGGCCGACAAGGCTTGTATGGGAAGGCATCACGGTTCAGTGAATTATCGGCGAAGGCCAATAAAACCATGCCGGAACTCGAGCCCTTGCACACCGATTTTCAAACGGAACGGCTGGAACTGGTCGTGTCCGCACCTCAGCTCGAGCAGGTAAATCTCCCTGAAGCTGCGCAAGGCAACGAAGAGGCAGAAGGTGCTGATCTGCCCGGAGCAGAGCAGGTCGACGCCGTACCGGAAGAAGAACAGTCTTCGGGCGGCAACGCCATATAACCATGCGATCTTTGCGTCGGGCCCGACTGATGGAAGCGGCCCCCTTGCCCGTGCGAGAAGGCGTGGCGCCTAGCCGCGTATATTTGGTGCCTGGGCCTTGGGCGACGGTATACGAGTTTTTGGTCAACCGCTTCCGTCACATGCCCGAAGGGATATTGCGACAGCGGTTGGATAACGGCCACATCGTCGATGATGAAGGTATTGCGCAACGGGCAGACACACCCTATTCGCCGCATCGCTGGCTGTGGTACTACCGAGAAGTGCCTGATGAGCCTCGGGTTCCGTTCGAGCTTGAGGTGCTGCACGCGGATGAGCGCATTATTGTCGTTGACAAACCCCACTTCCTGGCCAGCATTCCGGGTGGTAGGCATTTGCGCGAAACGGTGCTCACACGATTGCGGGAGTGTTTCGATCTCCCACAGCTGACCCCAATTCATCGACTTGACCGGGATACGGCAGGCGTGATGCTGTTGTGTCGAGACCCGGCAAGTCGCGGCGCGTATCAGCGGCTTTTTCAGTCGCGAGAAGTGATGAAGGTCTACGAAGCAGTGGCATCATGGCGCGAAGATCTGAAGCTGCCCCTCACCCACAGAAGCCGTTTGCTTCCAGGCGACCCTGCGTTCGTCATGACTGAAGTTGCCGGCGAGCCAAACAGCGAAACCCGTATTGAGCTCATGGAGCGAATGGGTTCCCTTGCTCTCTACAGGCTTATGCCCACCACGGGACGAAAGCACCAGCTGCGGGCTCACATGAACGCACTTGGCATTCCCATCTGCAACGACACTGTCTATCCGCAGTGGTTGGTTGCGGAAGACCCGGCCGACTACACGAGGCCGCTGCAGCTCCTGGCGCGATCCGTCGAGTTTGTGGATCCGTTTAGTCAAGAAAAGCGTCGATTCGAGTCACGTCGATCGCTGCAGACGCAATGTCCTGCTTCTGCTAAGTGAAATTGGTTGAACGGCGAGACCCGGTGCGGCTACGCCGCGCGGGCGACTCCGACCCTTTCGAATAGGCCTGCTCATCTCCTCTTCCTGTTCAGCTGCTTCTGCCCTGCGGATGCGGATGGCGTATTGACTTCGGTATTCAGGATAATATATTCTGCATACAGAAATACAATAATATGGCTGAAAATGCCTAATAAGTGACCATTTAGCATATGTTCTGAATACAGGAGGATTCAATCGTGGTGGAAGATCAAATTCTTGAGGAGTACGACGGAATCGTTTTGGGTGCCGGACACAACGGACTAATTACCACTGCCTACATGGCCAAGGCCGGTCTTAAGATGCTCGTAATTGACAGGTTGGACCGGCCTGGTGGTGGATTGAGGACCGAAGAGGATCCAGCATTTCCCGGTTATCGACACAACACACATGCTGTGTTTTGTCGGGCGGTCAGTTCACTTCCTTGGTTCAACGATTTGGATCTCGCTGAACATGGCGTGGAGATGATCGAACCTGAAATGAATGTAGCGTTACTGACTAAAGATGACGACGCACTTCAGTGGTGGACCCAGTTCGAGAAAACCTACGCTTCGGTGGCGCGCTTTTCCCAAAAGGATGCCGACACCTTACAACGTTGGCACGAAGAATTCTTCCCGGTGGTAATGAACGTTCTTCGGCCAGAACTTTCGTCCCCCCCTATCTCAGCGGAGCGCAGGCGGGAAATTCTTTCGCAGACTTCCGCAGGTAAGCGGCTCCTTGAAATTTCAGCTATGTCGCCCCTAGAGTTTGTGATGAAAGAATTCACGCACCCGGTGGTTCAAGCGGGACTGCTATTTTTCAACGGGCTTCGAGAAGTGGACATGAGGGCCAAAGGCTTTGGTCACCATATTCTTTCGCTTCTTGCATCGCCAGCTAAGGCGCAAATGCCAAAGGGCGGAACAGCGGAGCTAGGAAAAGGATTGGCTAAAGTCGCTAGGGCGCTGGGTGCAGATATTTTGCTCAATTCTTCGGTGAAGCGAATCCATGTGGAACAAGGACGAGTTCGTGCAGTGGAAACACACGAAGGCCGGTATATTCGCGTCCGTCGTTTTGTCGCATCTTCACTGAGCGTACAACAAACTTTCCTGGAGCTTATTGCGCCTGAGGCTGTTCCCCGAGATATTCTGGAAAAAGCGTATGGCTACAAATACAACTTGGTCGCGCCTTTGGCAACAGTTCATTTGCGACTGAATCAACCACCTCGATATCGGGCCACCGATCGCGTACCAAGCCTCGACCAAGCTTTTATGGTCATCATGGGTATCGATGATCTTCAAACTTACGAAAAGATGGTGCAGAACCATGAGGTTGGTGTCAAACCGCCTGGTCCGGTTTTGTATGGTGCATGCCAGACCATTCATGATCCCACACAGGCCCCACCGGGAAAGCATACGGCGTTCATGTGGCAAAAAGTGCCGTATCACCTTTATGGAAACCCAGATAACTGGGATCGATACGGCGAGCAAATTGGCCAGGAGATGTTCGAACAATGGCGTCGATATGCTCCGAATCTTGATGGCGCGGTCGAGAGCATGTTTGTGAGGACCCCCAGAGACACCGTGCGTTTACTACCTACTATGGGAGAGGGAGACACCATTGGCGGCGCATTTCTAGACGGGCAGTATCTGGATGGTCGACCGTGGAAAGGAGCGAATTACAGAGGGCCGATCGAGGGCCTCTACCTATGTGGAATGGCGGTTCATCCAGGAGGAAACGTTACTGGGCTTCCTGGGTATAACGCGGCTCAAGTCATACTGAGCGACATGAACAAGAAGCAAGAGTGGATGCCTCCCTCTTTTGAGAAACAACTACAGAGCTACTTTAAATGAATACGTCAAATGGTGCTGTTCGATGCGTCGAAAGCTTTATTGATGCGATCAACAAAAGAAATGCCGAGCTGGCACAGTCATTCGCTCATCCGAACTTGGAAATGTATTTTTCAGGAGGGGTCTGTATGAATAGCACATATGAATTCTTCGAATGGCTACAGCAGAGAACACCCGTATCGCACTATGAATATGACACTCTGCATGTCATTGAGTCCGATGCTGATTACATCATCTATGCAAGTGGAACTGCATCCGGTGTCCTTGCGTCCGGTAAGAAATTCGCGAACGTGCGCGTACTTGATCGCTTCTTAATACGCGCGGGGAAAATTTTGAAGAAGGAAGCGTGGTCTGACATGGGCGACTTCCTACGCGCCAGCAATTGAGTGGTCTTTTTTTATAACAGCTGAACCAATAGTAGAAACCGATACTGTGGAGGAGTGGGATGACAACACGTAGAGAAATCCTTGCCAGTGCTTTATCGATGGCTGGCGCAGCGACATTCGGTATGAAGCCGGCTTGGGCAAGTGCCGGCACGATAAAAGTTGGAATCATTGCGGAAGTTACCGGGCCGTTCGCAGAATTCGGCTATCAGTTTCTTACAGCCATTCGAGCTTACATGCGTCGGCATGGCGATACTGTGGCCGGGAAGGCTGTACAGATCATAGTCCGCGATGTTGGTGGACCTAATCCCGATGTGGCGAAGCGACTGGCTCAAGAATTGGTCGTGAGAGAGGGGGTCGATTTTCTTGCTGGTTTCGGATTTTCCCCTAATGCTTCCGCGGCGGCGAGTGTGGCAACCAAGGCTAAAGTGCCGATGATCGTTATGAATGCACAGGCATTGGGAATCCCAGCTCAATCGCCTTACATCGTTCGAACGTCAACAAATGCAACTGAAAGTGCGATTGCCTTGGGTCATTGGCTTGCGGACCAAGGCATCTCAAACGTGTCAACCTTAGTAATGGACTATTCCCCCGGACATGACGCTGAGAAAGGTTTTAGTGAAGCATTTACTCATAAAGGCGGCACGATAAGAGAGTCTATACGGGTGCCTTTGGGCTCGGTCGAATTCGCGCCGTACTTGCAACGTGTAAAGGACTCGAAGCCCGAGGCGCTGTTCGCCTTCACAAATGGAGGCAGCTCGGGGGTCGCCTTCTTACGAGCGGTGCGCGATCGAGGACTCGCGGAGTCAGGGATCAAAGTGTATGGAACGGGAGATACGACCTTTGAGCCGATCTTGGACGCGGCGGGCGATGCCGCGCTCGGCATTATTACTGCTTATCCCTATTCGCCCGCTCATCAGTCGGTGCAGAACGAGCAATTCGTCGAGGACTTCTTTGCGGAAGGTGACGGCAAACAATTTCCCTCGATCTTTGCCGTATCGGCGCACGATGGAATGGCGGCTATATACGAAGTGATTCGTCGATTGGATGGTGATATCGATGGAGATAAGGCAATGGAGGTCCTGAAGGGCCTGCGGCTCGATAGTCCCCGGGGACCATTTGAGATTGACTCGGTGACACGTGATGCGAGACAGCTTATTTATATGCGTAAGACCGAGTTGCGCGACGGGCGAGTAATGAATATTGAGTTCGATCAGTTGGGGTCCCATTGACCTGCGATAACGGTCTCGATAAGGGTTTTGGGGCCCACGTTGCGTGGGCCTCGACCTTTCCAAGACATTTTTGATCTCGCTTGAAGGAAATGGCATGGATGATCAGTACCGCAGTACGCTAATCAATTATGTGACAAAAATTCACTTCGGCTATGGGGCTGTGGACCAACTGCGCGACGAATTAAGATCACTGAGCGTAAGACGGCCTTTGGTGGTTACCGATGAGGGCGTGGTGTCGGCCGGCCTAGTGGAACGAGCCATGGACAGGATTTCGCCGTATGAATTGTTCGCCCAGACCCCCTCGAACCCGACTGAGGTCGCGGCGCGTCGTGCGGCGGAGCAATTTCGCGAATCCGCCTGTGACGGGATAGTGGCCATTGGTGGTGGATCGCCGTTGGACATGGCGAAAGTGGTCGCCTTGATGCACTGTCACTTCGGTCCGCTGGCTGACTATGCTCTGATACGTGGCGGGCTACCGCGTATAACCGATGCACTGCCCCCTGTCATTGCAATTCCGACTACTTCTGGAACCGGTAGCGAGGTAGCGCGCGCGGCGGTGATCATCATGTCGGATGCCCGGAAACTGGTTGTCGCCAGCCCCCACTTGGTTCCACGAGTTGCTCTTTGCGACCCCGGTTTGACGCTAAAGCTGCCAGAACGGCTGACCGCAGCGACGGGTTTTGACGCCATTGCTCACTGCGTGGAAACTTACTGCTCCCCGGTTATCAATCCTCCGGCTGCAGGTGTCGCACTGGACGGGTTGGCACGTCTCGCCGCAAATATAGAGCGGGCTGTTCAACAGCCATCAGACCGTGCTGCTCGGTGGGAAGTGATGATGGGCAGTCTGCAGGGAGGATTGGCGTTTCAAAAGGGGTTGGGGGCAGTGCATGCTCTATCGCATCCGCTAGGAGAATTTGGACTGCACCACGGAACATTAAACGCGATTCTTCTGCCTCACGTGCTTGAATATAACCGCCCCGTGCTGGGTCCAAAGTTGGAGGCCTTGACGGCGGCAACGAGGAATCTGGGAATCGGCGTGCCGCCAGAAGTTAGCTTCAGGAGATTGTTGAGACGGTTGTCCTTACCTGGCAACTTGGCCGCGCTAGGTTTTGACGCGTCCAAGATAAACGAGGTCGCTCTCAAAGCTGTAACGGATTCGTGTAATGTTACGAACCCACGTCCAGCGACCGCGGCGGATTACGAGAGCGTATTAGAAGCTGCTTTTGGCTGAACGGGTTCCGCGCATCGATCGAACGAAATCTTGGTCTCGCGCGGGTTGTTGTAAACGTATGACAGGAATGAATTTCTTGGCGATTTCAGGATTCGCCAGGATGGACTGGATATTTTCCCGAGCGATATTGACATGTTCTTCGGCGATCGCCTGAGCGCGCCCGCTCTGACCTTGTTCAATGGCCTCGACCAGGGCGTGGTGTTGATGGTGAGCAATGATCAACCATCGTATGCCTTGATGCTCCGTTGCAGGGCCGGAGACGAGCGCGCTTGGCGCCGCAAACGGCATACAAAGCACGTGGGCCATGGTTCTTTCCAGCACTTCACTTTGTGCGCCCTCGAGAATTAAAGCATGTAGGCGGTCATTGATTTCCGTGTACAGCGTGTAGTCGTCTAACGTGGCGCCGTGGGGTTGAGATAGTAGCTCGTCGCCTTCCGCTAGGCATTGTTTCATGTCGGCTAGAAGCCGTCTACTTGGCCCTTGCTCAGCAACCATACGTGCCGCCAGCCCTTCTAACGTGCCGCGAATTGTGATGGCGTCTTCGATTTCGCGCGGCGTCACACCGCGCATGACGTAGCCTCCCGTCGCGTTGGATTCAGTCAGCCCTTCTCGCTCTAAAGTCGCCAATGCGAGGCGCACGGGAGTCCGGGAGACATTCAGCTTTTCAGCGAGTGAGACTTCGGTTAGCCGTTCGCCCGGATTAAATTCACCACTAAGAATCAGGCTGCGCAGCGCTACAAGGACGCGATTCTGTAGCGACTCATTGGGTGCACTCATGATGAAGACTTTTTAGTTGTTAACTGCCAAGTTTGATATCTGAACGTAGTATACCTTCGGGGTGGCCATAAAAATGAGTCATGAAATCGCGCCAGTCTAATGGTGATTCTGGTATGGGCCATGACAGCGTTATGCGATGTTCGAAGCACGACTATTGCATCTACTCCGTCTACTCAGTCGTGAGATCGGTGACATAATGGTGACCGTTCGAGCTGAGGACTTGTGACAAAATCTTCCCGAGGTCCTACTTTTAGGTGCGCTAAATACCCCCACGCCATAAACACCTAACGATTAAGTAGTTCCCCGATTCGGTGCAGCAGGCCACACTATCCGCTCTAACAAGGATAGACCGCGTGACCACTGCAACCGAACCGCTCGACCCTGAAACGCGTCAGAAATGGCAAGCGCTGACAGAGACGCTTGCCCGGATCAGCGACCGGCACCCCGATGCCGTGTTCGCGTCGTCGCTGGCGGCGGAGGACATGGTGCTGACTCACGCCATTATCGAAGCGGGCTTGCCTATCGAGATTTTCACGCTGGACACGGGTCGCCTTCATCCTCAAACCCTTGAGATGGTCGAGCGTATCGCGCAGCGGTACGGCGTGAGCGTGCGCGTTGTAAAGCCCGATACCCAGGCAGTGCTGCAGCATGTGACCCAGCACGGCGAATTTGCCTTCTATGACGGCATTGAGCTGCGCAAAGCTTGCTGCGGCATCCGAAAGGTCGAGCCGTTGCGACGGACGCTTGCCGGCCATTCGGCATGGTTGACCGGCCAGCATCGAGATCAGTCCATAACTCGCGCTGAGCTGGCCGAAGAAGAGTTCGATCATTCCTTTGGCCTATATAAATTCAACCCGCTCGCGTCGTGGACGGACGCCCACGTGTGGGCGGTACTTCGCGCCTATGACATTCCCTATAACCCGCTGCATGACCAGGGCTATCCCTCTATTGGATGTGATCCCTGTACGCGCGCGGTCCGGCCCGGAGAGCATCCGCGTGCGGGTCGCTGGTGGTGGGAGCAGGCCTCTTCCAAAGAGTGCGGCCTGCATCAGGGCAATCTGGAAACTGTGAAGGAAATTGATAATGGGTGAGCTATCGCCTCGAACACACTTGGACTGGCTCGAATCGGAAGCCATTTACATCTTGCGCGAAGTCGCGGCCGAATGCGAGCGGCCGGTGTTGCTGTTCTCGGGCGGCAAGGATTCAGTCGTGTTGCTTCGTCTGGCCGAGAAGGCTTTTCGTCCGGCGCGCTTCCCGTTCCCCTTGATGCACATTGATACCGGGCATAACTTCGAAGAAGTCATTCAGTTTCGTGACCGCCGCGTTGCCGAGCTCGGCGAAAATCTGATCGTGCGTTCAGTTGAGGATTCTATTGCTCGTGGCACGGTGGTGCTGCGCAAGCAGAACGATTCGCGCAACGCGGCACAGGCCGTGACTCTGCTCGAGGCGATAGAAGAGTTTGGTTTTGACGCGTGTATTGGCGGTGCTCGTCGCGATGAAGAGAAGGCGCGGGCCAAGGAGCGAGTGTTTTCTTTCCGGAATGAGTTCGGGCAATGGGACCCTAAAGGTCAGCGTCCCGAACTATGGAATTTGTTCAATACGCGTGTGTATCCCGGCGAAAACATGCGTGTGTTTCCGATTTCAAACTGGACCGAGCTGGATGTCTGGCAGTACATCGCTCGCGAGAACCTCAGTTTGCCGTCCATTTACTACGCCCACGAGCGTCAGGTCGTACCGCGCCAGGGCTTGCTGGTGCCAGTCACCCCGTTGACCCCGCCACGCGAAGGCGAAACGCCCCAGCTGCGTACTGTGCGCTTCCGCACCGTCGGAGATATCTCGTGCACTTGCCCGGTGGCTTCGACGGCATCCACGCCGATGGAAATCATTGCCGAAACTGCTGTCACCACCATCACCGAGCGGGGCGCAACGCGCCTTGACGATCAGACATCCGAAGCGTCGATGGAGCAACGTAAAAAGGAAGGATATTTTTAATGAATGCCGTTCATGAACCCTGGGCCGTGACGGCCGACACGCAGGTGCTGCGCTTTATCACTGCGGGCTCTGTCGACGACGGTAAGTCCACCCTGATCGGCAGGCTGCTGTATGACAGCAAGGGCGTGTTTGCGGACCAGCTTGAGGCGATCTCGCGCTCAAAGTACAAACGTGTTCAAGCCGATGAGCCTGACCTGGCACTGTTGACCGATGGTCTCGAAGCCGAGCGTGAGCAAGGTATTACCATTGATGTCGCCTATCGCTACTTTGCGACACCTCTACGCAAGTTCATTGTGGCCGACGCACCGGGGCACGAGCAGTACACGCGCAACATGGTGACCGGCGCATCCACCGCGCAGGCCGCGATCATTCTGATCGACGCCGGCAAGGCGCAAGACGGCAAGTTGCTGGTTCAAACCCGGCGACACAGTGCCCTGGCCGCCCTGCTGGGTATTCGGCACATCATTGTGGCGGTCAACAAGATGGACCTCCTGGGTTGGGACCAAACCGTGTTCGAACGAATCCGGGAATCCTATTCCGAGCTTGCCGAGAAGGTGGGAATCAAAGAGTTTCATGTGATTCCGCTCTCGGCACTGAAAGGCGATAACGTGGTTGCGCGCTCGGAAAATACCCCGTGGTATCAAGGCCCTTCATTGTTGTCGCTGCTCGAGCAACTGCCGGTGGCCGAAGAGGATCTAGACGGCCCCACGCGACTTTTCGTTCAATGGGTGATACGGCATGGCGGCGATTCCACTGAAGATTTTCGTGGATATGCCGGTCAGCTGGCCAACGGCACACTAAGTGTGGGCGATGAAATAAGGATCATGCCATCCGGCAATGTCGCCCGTGTGGCACGACTGGTGAGTTTCGATCGCGATATCTCAACAGCGCGGGCCGGCGACAGCATTACCGTTGTGTTGGATCGTGATATCGATGTGTCGCGGGGCGACTTGATCATACGGGCAGAGCAATCTGTCCGGGTAGCCAATTCTTTTGATGCCGAGATTTGCTGGCTGGATCAGGAAGCATTGAATCCGGCTCGTCAATATTGGTTGAAGCAAGGAACTCGCCTGACCAAAGTGCGAATCCGTACCGTTCATGCCAAGCGTGACATTCACGAGTTACGTGAGACCTCGACAGCCGAGCGAGTGGAAACGCGTGCGGTCCAGCAGCTGGCCATGAATGACATTGGTCGAGTGTCGTTGCATACCCGCGATGCACTGGCTCTGGATTCGTACACTGAAGTTGCTTCGACGGGTTCGTTTATCCTGATTGATCCGACCAGTCATCAAACGGCTGCGGCCGGAATGGTGCTCTAAAGCAGCGCGCTGACGCTGCCGGCCTCGCGATGCAGCCCTGGCTTCACCCTAGGAATGCCGCATCGTAGAACTCAGTCCGCCGCCTTGATTTTCAGGTGGCGGCTTTCCATTTCCTGCCGCAATTCACGACGAAGCTGTGCGGCCTGAAAACGGGCCCGTGCCTCGGCATCCGCCGGCTGGAGCGGCGGCACCGGAACAGGAGTGCCGTTCTCGTCGACCGCAATCATGGTGAAGTAACAGCTATTTGTGTGCCTTACCATCTTGCGCCGGATATCCTCGGTGACCACCTTGATGCCGATTTCCATTGATGTGCGGCCGGTATAGTTGACCGATGCATAGAAGGTGACGAGCTCGCCCACGTGGATGGGCTGGCGGAACATGACCTGATCGACCGACAGCGTGACCACGTAAGTTCCCGCATAACGACTGGCGCAGGCATAGGCAACTTGGTCGAGGTGTTTGAGGATGGCGCCGCCATGGACGTTGCCCGAGAAGTTGGCCATGTCCGGCGTCATGAGGATGGTCATAGAAATCTGGTGGGCCGAATCGTTCATGGCGACTTCCTGCAATACACTGTAGGTTGAAATTCCTGCGACCGGTCATCGGTCGCCAAGGCGCTGTGAATGTCACAGCGTCGATTGATTATGCCATCAGAGACCGTTGATAGTGATGTCAGATTTTTTAGAAGGCCGGCTCGAAAGCATTCGTCGACGCATCGATGAAGCCTGCCGGCGCGCCGGACGTTCGACCGACGAGGTCACCCTTTTGCCGGTCAGCAAAACCTTTCCTTCCGAGATGCTGCGCGAAGCAGCCGACCTGGGAATTCGGCGTTTTGGCGAGAGTCGCATGCAGGAGATTCGTCAAAAAGATTCCGATCTTGCCGATCTGCGCCCCCAGTGGGTGTTGATCGGTCATCTGCAAACCAACAAGGCGAAAGACGCAGCCCGGCTGGTTACCGAGGTTCAATCCCTGGACCGATGGGCGCTCGCAGAGGCCCTGGATACGCGGTTGGAGGCCGAGAACCGGGTTATCGATGTGCTGGTGCAGGTAAAGACCTCACCGGAGCCCTCTAAATTTGGGCTCGACCCCGCCGATCTGCCCGATTTCCTGGAGCGCTTGTCTGAGCTATCGACACTGCGAGTCAAGGGCTTGATGACAATGGCAGTGAACTCCCCGGATGAGCAGGCCGTTCGCGCATGTTTTCGCAGTTTGCGCGAGCTCCGCGAGAAGATGGTTACCCGGGGCCACAGACAGCTGTCGTGCTTGTCCATGGGGATGAGCAATGACTTTGAATTGGCAATCGAAGAGGGCTCGACCGAGGTACGCATCGGCTCCGCAATTTTCGGAGCTCGTTGAACATTGGTTGATTACATAAGCCGGTTAGTGGGCTTGAACAGTATAGAAGGAGAAATCATGCGTTTTACGATGGGTTTGCTGACGGCATTGGCCTTGTCGCTCGGTTCGGCAGCACACGCTGACACACTTGATATCGTCAAGCAACGCGGTCATGTGCAATGCGGTGTCACTACCGGCTTTGCGGGTTTCTCGATGCCTGATGACAAAGGGGTGTGGAAAGGGCTCGACATCGATCTGTGCCGCGCCATTGCAGCGGCTGTCTTGGGTGACGCCGAGAAATACAAGGCGGTTCCCCTCAACTCGCAGCAACGCTTTACCGCGTTGCAGTCCGGTGAAATCGATGTGCTCACACGAAACACCAGCATTACACAGCAGCGGGATACGGCATTGGGTGCCATCAGTGCCGGAGTGAACTTCTACGACGGCCAAGGCTTTCTCGTGCACAAATCGCTGGGTGTGACAAGCGCCAAGGAACTGGATCAGGCTTCAATCTGCATGCAGACGGGCACGTCGAACGAGAACACGATGGCGGATTGGGCACGGGCAAACGGCATTACCTACCGGCCGGTGGTCATTGAGCAATTCAACGAAGTGGTGAACGCCTTCGCCGCCGGGCGCTGTGACGCGTTCACCACGGATGCGTCGGGCCTGGCCTCGATTCGCGTGTCTCGTATGCAGGATCCGGATTCTTACGTGGTGCTTCCCGAGCAGATTTCCAAAGAGCCTTTGGGCCCCTTTGTGCGTCAAGGCGATGATGCCTGGCTTAACGTTGTGAAATGGACGCTGCATGCCATGACCGGGGCCGAAGAGCTTGGTTTGACCAGCGCAAATGTTGACGAGCATCTCGAAAGTGACAACCCGGCTATCCGACGCCTTTTAGGCGTTACTCCGGGGGCGGGCAAGAACCTTGGGCTAGACGAAAGATGGGCCTACAACATCGTCAAGCAGGTGGGCAATTATGGCGAGAGCTACGAGCGGAATGTGGGTATGGCCAGCCCCTTGAAAATTCCTCGCGGGCACAACGCTTTGTGGGTGGACGGCGGCTTGGTTTATCCCTTGCCCATTCGATAGGCGGTGGGCAGGCTGGATTATCCCGGGCGACGCTGATAGCGCCCGTCATCCAGACGGGATATGGCGTGCTCGAGCTCAAGCTGCACCAACAGGGCACCTAGTTCCGACACCTCCAGATCCGTTCGTGCCTGAAGCGTGTCGATGTCGACGGGGTCATGGCCCAAGGCATTTAGAATTTGGGAAGCGTGTGGCGTCTTGAACGTTGCCGCCGCCTTGGCCGGTGCAGGCTCAGTCATGCTTGGTCTGCCGAGTTCGTCCGCGATGTCTTGTCCCGACTCAACAAGTTTTGCGCCCTGCCTTATCAATTCGTGGCACCCGCGGGATAGTGGTGAGTGAATGGAACCGGGAATCGCGAACACCTCTCGACCCATTTCTGAGGCCAGTCTTGCAGTGATCAGCGAGCCGCTCTGTTTGGCCGCTTCGACCACCAAAACGCCTCGGGCCAAGCCTGCGACTATGCGATTGCGTCTGGGAAACTGATAAGGAATGGATGGGGTGCCTAACGGCAATTCCGAAACCAGAGCGCCTTCGGCGGCGATTCGGTGTGCCAGCTTGAGATTGGCGGCAGGATAAACAATGTCGATGCCTGTTCCCATCACCGCGATCGTTGATCCGGCCTGTAGCCCGGCCTCGAGAGCCCCTTCGTGGGCAGCGGTGTCGATCCCGTGTGCGAGCCCGCTCGCGACACACCATCCCTGCTGCGCAAGATAGTTCGCGAATGACCTGGCGTTATCGCGTCCGCCGGGTGTGGCGTTTCTTGCTCCAACCACGGAAATGGTGGGCCGGTTCAGCAGGTCGACGCGTCCATTTACATACAGAACGGTGGGTGGGTCGTGTGTATCTAGCAGGGCAGCTGGATACGCCGGGTCGGCAAGAGTCAACAGATGGTGCTCCGGGGCTTCAAGCCATTCGATACTGCGGTCGATCAGCTCGAGGGTCTGCGCACTCGGCGCCTGCCGAAGCTGAGTTGCCAAATCGGTGGGCACATGCTTGGAAAGCGTGGCACTCGAGGCCGAGTAGATCTCTTGCGGCAGGCCGATCGCGGCGAGCAGCACCCGGGCGTGTGTTGGTCCGATGCCGGGCTCCAGGGTGAGACGAATCCAGGCGTGGATCTCTTCTTGAGAAGGCGAAGGTTGCATGGCGCAAGTGTGGCATATTGTGGCCCGGTTTTGGTGTAGTGGTGGCAGCTAAAGTCACATCGAGGTGCCGGTTGCGCCGCGGCGGTCCGGGGGTTGATACACGGCAATACGAAAACCCGTTTTGTTATAATCAGTTAGCAGAGCTTTTCCCGGATTTTTTATGGCCTTACTCCCAATTCTTCGATACCCCGATCCCCGATTGCACAAGGTTGCCAAACCTGTGCAGGTCGTCGATGATCGAATTCGCCAGCTGGTGCGCGACATGGCCGAAACCATGTATGCGGCACCTGGCGTGGGTCTGGCCGCCACGCAGGTCGACGTTCACGAGCGTGTCGTGGTTATCGATGTTTCCGAAGAAGGTAACGATTTACTTGTTCTTATCAATCCGGAGATCACCTGGCGAAGCGACGAAGAGCAAGTCTACGAAGAAGGCTGTCTTTCGGTGCCAGGTGTGTACGACGAGGTCAAGCGCGCGTCCAAGATTCATGTGCGCGCTCTTGACGAAAACGGCGAGCCGTTCGAGTTTGATGCCGAAGGTCTGCTTGCCGTGTGTGTTCAGCACGAACTCGATCACCTTCTGGGCAAGGTCTTCGTCGAATACCTTTCGCCGCTCAAGCAAAATCGGATCAAGACAAAAATTCGCAAGCAAGAACGCGAAGCGCTCAAGGCCTAAGGCCGTCCATCCTCTTCAGGTCGTTCATCCATGCGCGTTGTTTTTGCTGGTACTCCGGAATTCGCTCGTCAGGCTCTTGAGGCTTTGATTGCGGCGGGCCACGAGATTCCCTTGGTCATGACTCAGCCCGACCGGCCAGCCGGCCGAGGTTTGAAACTGACTCCAAGCGCCGTCAAGCAGGCGGCGATGGCCGCCAATATTCCAGTCATACAGCCACGTGGTCTCAAACTGGATGGAAAGTACGCAGAAGAGGCCCGGGCTGCCCGACAGACCCTGCTCGATGCTCAGCCAGACGTCATGGTTGTGGCTGCCTATGGACTGATACTTCCGCGCTGGGTTCTGGATCTGCCTGCCCATGGCTGTCTTAACATTCATGCCAGTCTGCTCCCCAGATGGCGTGGAGCAGCGCCCATCCAGCGAGCAATCGAAGCCGGCGACGCCGAAACTGGCATCACCATCATGCAGATGGATGAAGGACTCGACACAGGCGATATGTTGCTGCGACGTAGCTTGCCTATTTCGCCAGAACATACGGCAGCCACTTTGCATGACGAGCTTGCAACAATGGGCGCAACAGCAATTGTTCAGGCTTTGAAAATGCTGGAGGCCGGATCGCTTACGCGCGAAAAGCAGCAGGAAGCATTGGTTACCTACGCCTCCAAGCTCGAAAAGTCTGAAGCGCCATTGAATTTCTCGTTGTCAGCCCCACAACTGGCGCGGCGTGTCCGAGCTTTCAATCCGTTTCCAGGTGCCACGGTCATGCTTCCGGGCCTGGATGCGCCCGTTAAGGTTTGGCAGGCAGAGGCCTTGACCAGAGTGGCGAGCAAGCCCGCTGGCACAATTGAATCTGTCGCGGCCGATGGTATCGACATTGCTACGGCCGACGGGGTCTTGCGGATTACCGAGTTGCAGAAAGCCGGCGGCAAAAGGCAGCCAGTCTGGACATTTATTCAGGGTTGGCAGCCCGACTAACGATATGGACAGACAAAAAAAGCTCGACTCCCTTAGGGAAGTCGAGCCATTTTTTTTTCAGTTCCAACGGCCACTGCGGCCACCCAGGCCATACGCACCCGCACCCAAGAAAATCAACGCGATCGACGTGAACAAGAACATTCCTTGTAGCTCGAGCTGCCATCCGCCACTATTGGTTGTCATCAACAACTGATGGCTGTGCGCCAAGAGAATGGCTACAACCATGTTCACGGCAATCAGCAAGGCCCCCAGGCGAGTGTAAATACCCAGAATGACCAGAATGGGAGCGATGACTTCTCCTACATACGCCCCCCAGGCAAAGAACGCCGGCATGCCATGTGAGGTGAGCATGGACTCGATGCCGCCGATGCCATTGAAGAGCTTGGCCAGGCCATGCATGAGAATGAGAATACCCAAACTGAGTCGCAGGATCAGCCGACCCAGGTCGTCGCAGGAAGTAGAGGACATGCGCTTGGTCTCCTTAATGAGCAGGACCGGCCGACCGCGAGGCGGTTCAGGAAGCCGGTGCCTTGGCAAGCGGCAGTTTATACTCGGATAGCCTCTGCGTACAGATCGTATTCGTCTGAATCGGTGACTTTGACCTTTATCATGTCACCGGGCCGCACGTTTTGTACATGGCTTACGAACACGTTGCCATCAATTTCGGGGGCATCGGCGCTGGAACGTCCGACAGCACCTTCTTCATCGACTTCGTCGATCAGGACATCGATCTCGCGGCCCACCTTTTTCTGCAGGCGATCGCGCGAGATGGCCTGCTGATGAGCCATGAAGCGGTCCCAGCGTTCCTGCTTGACCTCGTCCGGCACCGGGTCGGGCAGTTGGTTGGCGGCGGCGCCTTCGACTGGCGAGTATTGAAAGCAGCCCACGCGATCCAATTGTGCCTCGGTCATCCAATCCAACAAGTACTGAAAGTCCTCTTCGGTCTCGCCCGGGAAGCCCACGATGAACGTCGATCGCAGGGTGATGTCGGGACAGGCTTCACGCCAGAGCTTGATACGCGCCAAGGTGCGGTCTTCGAAGGCGGGCCGCTTCATCAGTTTCAAGATGCGAGGGCTGGCATGCTGAAACGGAATGTCCAGATAGGGCAGAATCTTGCCATCCGCCATCAAGGGGATGACTTCGTCCACGTGAGGGTAAGGATAGACATAATGCAGCCGTGTCCACACGCCGAAGCTCGCTAGCGCCTCGCACAGCTGGGTCATATGGGTCTTGACCGGGCGGCCGTTCCAGAAGCCTGTACGGAATTTCATGTCGATTCCATATGCGCTGGTGTCCTGTGAGATGACCAACAACTCCTTGACGCCGGCATTGACCAGGCGCTCGGCTTCGCCCAGCACGTCACCGATCGGTCGGCTCACGTGCGTTCCACGCATCGACGGAATGATGCAGAAGCTGCAGCGGTGGTTGCAGCCTTCGGAAATCTTTAGGTAGGCGTAATGACGTGGCGTCAGCTTGATGCCTTGAGGAGGCAGCAGGTCGACATACGGATTGTGTTCAAGGCTGGGCGGTGCGGCTTCGTGCACGGCACGGACGACTTCTTCGTATTGCTGTGGACCGGTCACCGCCAATACGGCAGGGTGTACGTCGCGGATGACGGACTCTTCAACGCCCATGCAGCCGGTAACGATCACGCGGCCGTTCTCGGCGATGGCCTCACCAATTGCATCCAGTGATTCGGCTTTCGCGCTGTCAATGAAGCCACAGGTATTGACCACCACCACATCAGCATCGACGTACTCGGGGGTAATGGCATAGCCCTCGGTGCGCAATTGCGTCAAGATGCGTTCGGAATCAACCAGCGCCTTGGGACAGCCCAAGCTGACAAAGCCCACTTTCTTGGGGCCCCGCGCGGGCTTGCCTTGCTGTTGAAGGCCCGCTTCTGAGAGGCCGGCTGTAGGGGAGTTCATGAATAACCTCTGGTAGCCACTCGGCTTTGTAAAAGTTCAGCGTATAAGTGCCCTTGGCGCTGAAGCCAAGGGCGAATTGATGATAAAGTCCGCACAGATGAACCGCGCATCTGGATGACGTAACTCGTGCCAGCCCAAAACATTCCATTGCAACGCGTTGCGTTGTCCGAAACCTTGATTGCCAGCGCCAAGGCGGTGCAGGCGGTGCGTTCGGGTCGATCACTTTCCGATGCGCTGGCGATGACACCAACCGAACTGCGGGCAGCAACGCAATCCATCAGTTTTCACACGATGCGTCGCCTCGGCTTGGCAAATGAAGTTCAGCGCTTGCTGGTGCCCCGCACACCGCCCAATCCCTTATTCAACGCCTTGTTGCAAGTGTCTTTGGTGCTACTGGACACGGCAATGGAAGCGGAAGAGGGCGCCACTGGCGCTTCTGCTCCCGTGTATGCGGTACATACAGTCGTGGATCAGTCGGTACAGGCAGCCGATGCAAAACGCTTGCGCCCTTACAAGAAACTGTTGAATGCCGCCTTGAGACGCTTCACGCGCGAAAGACCGCATATTTTAACTCAGGCGCGACAAAACCCTGTGGCGAAATGGAATTATCCCGCGTGGTGGATGAACCTTATGCAGCGGGCCTATCCCGAAAAGTGGGAGTCGCTATTGCATGCGGGCGATCAACCGGGGCCGATGACGCTGCGTGTGAACCTTCGTCTCGTTACGGTAGACCAGATGGAGGCTCACCTGTCCGAAGCTGGAATTGAGTCCGCCCGCGTTGGCAAGGCGGGCCTGTTACTGGCCCAGGCGCGACCGGTGCACGAGATCCCGGGATTCGATGAAGGATGGTGGTCAGTACAGGATGCCGCTGCGCAAATGGCGGCCGATCTGCTTGAGCCTTTCCAAGGTGCACGCGTCCTCGATGCCTGTGCGGCACCCGGTGGCAAGACGGCACATCTACTTGAGTCAGCACAGCTTGAGCTATGGGCTCTGGATAATGATCCGGCCAGGCTTCATCGCGTCGGACAGAATCTCGACCGTCTCCGTCTTTGCCACGATGACGTCCATCTGAAATGTGCCGATGCAGCCGATACCGAGGCGTGGTGGGACGGCAGGCCTTTTGACCTCGTTCTTGCAGACGTTCCATGCACCGCGTCGGGCGTTGTTCGCCGCCATCCAGATATACGCTGGCTTCGTCGCGAGGCGGATGTCGCCCGTACGGCAGCCCTGCAACGCAAAATAGTCTCCGCCTTATGGAGAACGGTCAAGCCTGGCGGCCGCTTGCTGTATGCTACCTGCTCGGTCTTTCCGCAGGAAGGCGAGCTCCAGGCGCAGGCGTTCCTAAAGGCTCATGCGGATGCCAGCCGTCTGGAAGCACCAGGGCAGGTCTTGCCTTTGTCGGATCCAGACGGTGTGGCACGATACGATGGATTTTTCTATGCGTTGTTTGCCAAGCACGCTTAACACGTCAACAATAATGCTTTCGCTCTTGTGGCGATAACTAAGCTCAATGATCGTCCGGGTTTGCTCGCTACTTCTACTTTGTCTTGCCAGCGCCATGTTCGGGGCAGGAACCGCTGCTGCCCAAGGCGCCGAGCGGGTAGAACGTGTCGACCCGATCGTCCGTGACGGCCAGCTATACATCGACGCGGATGTCGAGTTCGAAGTCAGTTCAGAATTGCGCACGGCCGCGCACAAGGGCGTGCCCATTTATTTTTCCGCCGACGTCAAGATCAGCAAGCATCGTTGGTGGTGGTTCGATAAAACGGTTGTAGACGAAGAGATGAGTTGGCGTATTGTCTACAACGCGCTCACGCGACAATGGCGCGTTGGCTCGGGAGAACTGTCCATACCCGTGGGTTCGCTCGACGACGCCCTGTCTTTCGTGCGCAATATCCGCGGGTGGGCGGTTGCCCACACCAGCGACCTCGAGATCGATGAGCCATACAACGGCCGCCTTCGTGTGCGGCTGGATACCTCCCGCTTACCCAGACCTTTTCAGATCGACGCTTATAACAGTAGTGCCTGGGTTTTAGCCACACCATGGAAAGACTTTCAATTTTCGATCACCGCAGGCGATCACCAGCCCTCCTGAGGTGGGGGCTGCGCGTAACGCTGCTGATTGCCGCAGTCAGCGCGTTGGCTCTGCTCGGCCTGCTCGTGTGGTCCACCGGCAACGCGTCGCGCTATGCCCAGCAGTACGACATGTTGCTCATGCTCAACGGCGTGCTCGCGGTTGCACTCATTTTTTGGGTGGGTGTTCTGGCCGCACGCCTGTTGCGGCAGATACGGCGGCGCCAGTTTGGCGCAAGACTTACTGCGCGCTTTGCCCTGTTCTTCGCCTTGATAGGTGTTCTCCCCGGGGCTCTTATATATGTGTTGTCAGTACAGTTCATGTCGCGATCGATCGAGTCCTGGTTCAACGTCCGGGTTGACAGCGCCCTGGAGGCCGGCCTGAATCTTGGACGTGCTGCGCTGGACACTCAGCTGGCTGAAGTCCGAAGCCGGGCCAAGATCATCGCCTCCGGCCTGAACGACACCAGTGATGCCGATATGGCATTGGCGATAACGCGCCTGCGAGAGTCGGGTGGAGTTGACGAGGCCATGGTGTTCACCGGCACCGGCCGACTCGTTGCGTTTTCGTCTTCCGATTACGGGCAACTGATTCCCGAAGGCCCTCCACAGCATGTATTGAACCATCTGCGGGTCGCGCGAACCTATGAGGCCGCCGAGGCGGACGAACCTCTGGGTGCATCCGCACCCGAAGACGATCAGGATGTACTGTCGCGTAGCAACCAAGGCTTGCACCTGCGCGTCGTTTTGCCCGTGCGATCCATTGACAGGGTGTCGTCTGCGCTGGGCGTGTCTCCAGAAACCCGTTGGCTTCAGGTGATTCAACCGGTACCCGAGCAGATTGCGCGCAATGCCAATCAGGTGCAGCAAGGCTTTCGTGATTATCAGGAACTGGCCTTGTCGCGCCTTGGCCTGCGAAAGCTATACGGAATCACGTTGACTCTGGCGCTGATTTTGGCTGTTTTCGCAGCGATGGTGGTGGCATTGGCCTTGTCCAGACGCTTGGTCAAGCCTTTACTTACGTTGGCAGCCGGTACGCAGGCGGTTGGAGTCGGTGACTATCGCCCCTTGCCCGAGCCGCCCGAGAAGGATGAAGTCGGGCAACTGACTCGCTCGTTCAACGCCATGACGCGGCAGCTGGACGAAGCACGGCGCATGGTGGAGAACAATCGCCAGCAACTGGAGCGGTCCAACGTGTATCTGGAATCGGTCCTCAGCAATTTGTCCTCAGGCGTTCTCGTATTTGACGAGGCGTTCAGGCTCAATCTTTTCAATCAGGGTGCGCAAAGCATTCTGCACGTCGACCTGCGATCGGCGAAGGGGCGTCCCCTTGAAACCGTCGATGGCGCGTTCAAGCTTTCGCAACTTATCAGACAAGCTTTCTCTGCGCATGAGGCAGTTGGATCCGAGCGCCCGTATTGGCAACAGCAGTTTGAGCTGGAGCGTGACGGCGAGGAAGGTGGTCGCGAAAATGGTCGGCATAATGTGGTGACATTGCTCGCCCGCGGTACGCATCTGACAGTCGACGGACGTGGCAACGGCTATCTCGTGGTCTTTGACGACATCAGCGAAGTCATCTCAGCCAACCGGACAGTCGCTTGGGGTGAGGTCGCGCGGCGCCTGGCTCATGAGATCAAGAATCCGCTCACACCGATCCAACTGTCGGCAGAGCGTTTGGCGATGAAGCTAGCCGACCGTTTGAACGAGAACGACGCGGCGATGTTGATGCGAGCAACCAATACCATCGTGAATCAAGTTGCATCGCTGAAGCAGATGGTAGATGATTTTCGGGAGTACGCCCGCACCCCGCCGGCTCAAATGCAAAGGGTGGATTTCAACGCTCTGGTAGGCGATGTACTGATGCTGTATGGCTGGGATCCAGGCGAGGGCGCGTTGCGCGGTGACGGACGGAGTGTCAGGATAGAGGCTGTGTTCGAGCCCGGCTTGCCGGCCATCGAGGGCGACCCGACGCAATTGCGCCAATTGATTCATAATCTGGTGGCCAACGCACGTGATGCAGCGTGTCAGATTCAGTCAGTTGAAGAGGCGTATATCCAGGTGCAGACGCGTCTGATGGAAACTTCAGGAGATGGCGAGGCAAAGCAGCAGGCGGTGCGCTTGACTGTTTCTGACAATGGCCCGGGTTTTGCTGCTCAGGTGCTGACCCGTGTGTTCGAGCCCTATGTCACGACCAAGGCAACGGGTACCGGACTGGGTCTCGCCATCGTGAAGAAGATTGTCGAAGAACATGGGGGGCGTATTGATGTGGCCAACCGGCGCGAAGGCGGTGCGCGCATTTCCATCCTCTTGACCCGCTTGGCGGGATCGAGTTCTGAGGTAGACTCGAAACAGCCGGCGAACGATAATGCGGAAAAAACATAGGTGAAGCTTTATGGCCAGAATTCTGGTTGTTGACGACGAAATTGGTATTCGCGAACTGCTGTCCGAAATTCTGTACGACGAAGGACATACAGTCGAACTTGCGGAAAACGCTGCCGAAGCTCGCGCTGCGCGTCTACGCCGACGGCCGGATCTCGTACTGCTCGACATCTGGATGCCCGACACAGACGGCGTCAGTCTGCTTAAGGAATGGGCCTCTCAAGGGCTCCTGGATATGCCGGTCATCATGATGAGCGGGCACGCTACCGTCGATACGGCTGTCGAAGCGACACGTATCGGCGCTGCCGATTTTCTTGAAAAGCCCATCACGCTTCAGAAACTGCTAAAGACCATCCAGACAGTTCTGGCCCGACCCGCACCCACGTCGAACCTGGTCACTACCAGCCGTCCGCCTGAACCGCGCGACCCCAATGTGCAGCCGCTCACTACCGTGCCAGTCCCCGAAATGGATCAGCCCGTTGCTCCGATACCCGACACCAGCAATTCACTGTTGGGGAGCATCGCTCTGGACCAGCCCTTGCGCGATGCGCGCGACGAATTCGAGCGTATTTATTTCCAGTATCACTTGGGTCGCGAGAACCACAGTATGACTCGCGTATCCGAAAAGACGGGCCTCGAACGCACACACTTGTACCGTAAGCTCAAGCAATTAGGAATCGAAACGTCGCGGCGCAAGAGCAGCAGTTCTTGAAAGCACTTCATGTCTGATGACTGGCTGGCTGATCACAGAATTGCGGCAGCCGCAGTCGTGCAGGTGTCAGCGACGTGGCGGCTTACGCATGATTGAGTCGACTGAAATACGCGTCTCGCCTTCTACACGCCGCGAGGCAGCACGCCACGCGTGCCCGTACGCCACTTCCAGATCCAGATGAATCGTGCCGTCCATATGGCGCTGTTTTTCGAATGCGTCAAGGAGCCGGTCGCGCCATTGGCGGCCGACTAAGCCCGCGCGACGGCCATCGCAGGGATTGCCTCCGAGAATTTTAAGATCGGCGAGAAGCTTTTTGGGGCTGCGATAGGTCAGGGTGATCGTCTCTTGATCCATGACCGGATCGGCAAAGCCTTGTTCTATCAGCAGATCGCCAAAGTCGTGCATGTCGACGAACTGCGGGACGGCAGTGCGGATATCTGCGTCGACGAGTGCGCGGCGCAGAGCTTTGAGTGAGCCTGGGCCAAGGCATGAGAACATCACCAGTCCACCGGTACGCAAGATGCGTCGCCATTCGGCCAGCACATCGTGCGGCTTGTGATGCCAATGCAAGGCCATGTTGGACCAGACAAGATCCTGGCTCTCGGGCGCAAGCCCCGTGCTGGCCATGTCGGCCACGAAAAATTCTGCCGCGGTCGTAGGTTTGTTGCGCAGCCTCTGCCACAGGCTGGGCTGCATGGCATGGCGCTTGATTGCGGTTTGGACGAGGGGAGGACATGAGTCGATCCCGGTGTAGTCGATATTCGCGTACCGTGCGCGCAAGGGCTCGAGTGCATGACCTGAGCCGCAGCCGGCGTCGACCACAGCCTCGGGTTGGATCTTGATATAGCTCAGGCGCTGCAACATGCGCTGGGCAATCTCGCCATACAGGAACTGCGCCTTGTCCAAGGGTGATCGCCGGGCAAATTGCTGTATGACGTGATCCGGATTCAGCGGTAGGGTCGGAGGCTGTGACATGTATGTGCTGACGGTCTGGCGAGATCCGCCAGGAAGTGCTGTGATGGGTGCCTACTTATGTCGAAAGACACAACGAGGTTCAATTATGGCCGATCCGCTTCGTCTACGCGAATTTCTGCATCTCCCGTCCGCGCGGCCCTTGTCTGCCACTATCCGGAACGTGCTTGACCATGTGCCCACTGACTGTCCCCTGTGCCTGGCGCGATCGCATGGAGGGCGTCCCTGCAAAGGATGTTTAAGCGATCTTACCGCGGGAGCACCATCGAGCCGCTGTCCGGTTTGCGCCTTAAGTCTGCCGCCCAATTGCATCTGTCCTGATTGCGCGGTGCTGCAGCCGGCATTTCAACGTGTGATCTCAGCACTTGAGTACAAGCCTCCCGCCGACCAATTGATATTGCAGTTCAAGGATGCAGGACGGTTCCAACATGCACGGTTCATGGCTGATATTCTGGCGTGTGCCGTGCGCGCAGAGGCTCCCGAGCTCCTGGACGAGTTTACAATCGTGGTGCCCGTGCCCTCCAGTCGGGTGGCATTGCGCCGGCGAGGTTTTAACCCGGCCGCCGAAATAGCGCGCCAGCTCGCCGGACGGCTTGGGCTGCGATACTGGCCAATTCTTCTGCGTCGTGGACACGACGGCATCAGCCAGAAAACATTGGGTCGCATGGCGCGAGCCCGGATGCCGACGAATCGCTATCATTGCTCGCGTCGTCTGAACGGCGAAACGTTTGCGGTGGTGGATGATGTACTTACCACTGGGGCCACGCTGCATGCGATTGCCTGTGAGCTGAAGCAAGCTGGGGCGTCCAACGTGGTGGGCCTGGTTGTCGCGCGAACTCCTTATCAAAGAAAATACTGACGAATCATGTTTCATATTGTCCTGGTGTCTCCCGAAATTCCACCGAACACGGGGAATGTGATTCGACTGGCGGCCAACACCGGGTGCACTTTGCATCTGGTGAGGCCGCTGGGTTTTGAGCTTGAGGACAGCAAGCTCAAACGTGCCGGTCTCGACTATCACGAGTGGGCGCGCGTCAGTGTTCACGATAACCTTGATACCGCTTTACTCGCGACAGGAGCCTCGCCCGAGCGGTGTTTTGCCATGACGACACGGGCTAGCACTCGTCTGGGCGGCCAGCGATTCGAAGCGGGGGATGTGTTTGTTTTTGGGCGGGAGACGGCCGGTTTGTCGTCGGAGCAGCTCGAACGCTTTTCCCCTGCGCAGCGTCTGCGCCTTCCCATGCTGCCTGACCAGCGTAGTCTGAACCTATCCAACGCGGTGGCCGTTATGGTGTTCGAGGCCTGGCGGCAACAGGGATATCGGGGCGGCGTTTAAAGGCTGTCAGTGTCCTGTTCGGGACGAGCCTCGCGCGAGAGCAGATCGATTACGGCTTGCTGAGGCGAGACGCCTTCGAACAGCACTTTGCACACGGCTTCGGTGATCGGCACATCGATGCCGTGTTTACGGCCCAAGGCCAGAGCCGAATTTGCACAGCGCACACCCTCGGCTGTGATTCCCTTGGCCAGAATTGACTCAAGGCTTTGTCCCTGACCGATCGCCATTCCAACCTGTCGGTTCCGGGAAAGGTCGCCGGTTGCGGTCAGAACGAGGTCCCCCATTCCGGTCAGGCCATAGAATGTGTCGGGAAGACCGCCCAGCGCTACGCCCATGCGCTGAATCTCTGCCAGGCCGCGCGTGATGAGGGCTGCCCGCGCATTGGCACCTAAGTCCAGGCCGTCTGAAATACCACAGGCGATGGCAATGACGTTCTTGAGCGCGCCACCCACTTCGACGCCCACCACGTCGGTGCTGGCATAAATACGCGCCATGCGTCCATGCAGCGCGTCGGTGGTTACGTCGATAACGTCGCTGGACTGGCTGGCGATCGTAAGGGCCACTGGCAGGCCGCGTGCGACCTCATTGGCGAACGATGGACCGGATAATACACCGCTTGGTACCTGGCTTCCGAGTTGGGACTCGGCAATCTCGTGGGGTAACTGTGCCGTGTCGTGATCAAAGCCCTTGCATGTCCAGACGACGGCTGGAGGCGGTCCGGAGCGAACTGAAAGTGCCTGGGCGAGACGTTTGCAGGTCTCGGCTAGGCCCGCTACAGGCACCCCCAGGATGATAAGCCCCACAGAGCCAAGGGATGAGCAGGCGTGCTCCACCGCCTGTTCAAAATTGTCGGTGCACCGCAGGGCATTGGGCAGGGGAATGTCGGTGAGATACCGGTTGTTGGTATGCCGACTGTTGATTTCCTGGACTACGGAAATATCCCTTGCCCAAAGCACTGTGTCGGATTGGGCGCTGGCCAAAGCAGCCAGCGCCGTGCCCCAGCTGCCGGCACCCAGAACGACAGTACGCAAGGGTTGTGCTGCCATCAGAGCTTACTGGCGCGTGACGCCGGGAGGCAAGACGATTCCGGAGTCTTGCTGCTGACCCTGTTGTTGCTCGGCCAATTGCTGCAGGCGTTGCTCGTACAGGCCCTGGAAGTTGACTTCGGTAAGATGCAGTGGAGGTAGGGACGTGCGGTTGATCAGGTCGGCCACGTTAGCACGCAGGTAAGGGTACAGCATGGTGGGGCAGACGATGCCCAGCAAGGGATCGAGTTGGTCGGCCGGGATATTGGCTGCCTCGAAGATACCCGCCTGGGTCGCTTCGACCAGGTATAGCACCTTGTCTTCGATGCGAGTCGTGACCGTCGCGGTGACGGTGGATTCAAAAATGGTGTCGGCCAGTCGCTGGCCGCCGACATTGATCGAAACTTCGACGGTCGGACCTTCTTGCTCCAGAAAGATCTGCGGCGCATTGGGCATCTCGAGCGAGACGTCCTTGATGTAAGTGCGTTGAAGGCCGAAGCTTGGCTCGGAGTTATTGGATTGATTGGCTTGGTTCTGGTCCTGATCGGCCATTTGTCTTCCTAGAAATAATAATAGGCGCCGTGGCGCTTGTGAGTGGTTCAGCGATTAAGTAGTGGCATGAGGCCGTCGGCGCGGTCAAGCGCAGCCAGATCATCATAACCGCCGACATGAGTGTCGTCGATGTAGATCTGAGGAACTGTACGTCGGCCCGTACGTTGCATCATTTCGGCACGACGTTCGGGTTGCAGGTCGACGCGGATTTTGTCGATTTCGGTCACGCCACGCTGTTTGAGCAGCATTTCGGCGCGAATGCAATAGGGGCACGTTGCCGTGCAGTACATCGTTACGTTAGCCATGAAATCCTCGGCGAGTAGGGAAGGGAGCTCAAGCTTTTTTGGTTAGCGGCAAACCCGCTTGTGCCCAGCCGCGCAGACCGCCTTCTAGGCTGACGGCCTCGCGCCCCTGCTTGCGCAACATCGCAGCAGCGCGGACGGATTCGCGTCCTGTGTCGCAGAACACAATTAGCGGCCTGTTCTTTGGCAAGGTATCAAGCTTGGCCTCGAGTTCAGCCATAGGCACATTGCGTGCCTGAGCGATAGTGCCGGCCTTGTACTGTTCGGCTCCCCGTACATCGACAAAGATTCCCTGGCTTCGGTTTGCCAGTTGAACCGCTTCGGTGGCAGTGACCGGGTGCGTACCGCGCCGAGTGCCAAGGGTTGGCCACAGAAGCAACCCCCCCGAAACTATGGCAATAAGTACAATGATGAGGTTGTTCTGGCTTAGGAAGAAGTCCACGATATGTATCTCGATTTATCTCTTGAGGTGAAGAAGGATCGGTCGATTATAAAATGGACGCCAATATTCAACTAACTCCATATAAAAACGCGGACTTACTATGCATAAACTCGTTTTGATGCGCCACGGCGAAAGCCAGTGGAATCTCGAAAACCGTTTCACAGGTTGGACGGACGTCGATCTCACCGACACGGGCCGAGAGCAGGCTCGTCTTGCCGGCGAACTTCTCAAACGTGAAGGCTTCGAGTTCGACCTGGCCTTTTCGTCGGTGCTCAAACGCGCGATCCGCACCTTGTGGATCGCCCTTGACGCCATGGACGCAATGCATACTCCCATCGGTCTCAGCTGGCGTCTTAACGAACGTCATTACGGCGCACTGCAAGGTCTCAATAAGGCAGAAACTGCAGCCAAGTATGGCGAAGAGCAAGTCCTGGTATGGCGTCGTGCGTATGCCATCGCACCCAACCCGCTCGATAATGACGATCCCCGGCATCCTCGTTTTGACAAGCGCTACGCCAAGATTCCATCAGAAAATTTGCCGGCTACGGAATGTCTTCGTGACACGGTCGAGCGTGTTGTGCCTTTCTGGAACGACTCGATCGCTCCAGCCCTGCGTTCCGGGCGGCGTGTTCTGGTGGCCGCGCATGGAAACAGCCTGCGCGCCTTGATCAAGCATCTGGATTCCGTCTCGGATAGTGACATCGTCGGCGTCAATATCCCGACGGGCCAACCGCTGGTCTATGAACTCGACGACGATCTCAAGCCAATACGTCATTACTATCTGGGCAATCCCGACGAAATCCAGGCGGCTATGGCTGCCGTGGCGGCTCAAGGCAAAGCTAAGGGCTGATTCCCATGCAGCGTATCGGTCTGGCGGTGCTGCTGGTCATGTGGCTGGGGTCGGCGATTGCCGCCGACTCGTCCACTGCCCTGAAAGGCCGCCAGGCCGAGGCGCAGGCGCAACAAGCGCGCCTGCGCGATCGGATCAATACCCTGCAAAAAGATATCGTGCGTCAAGAAGCGTCGCACAACGATGCCGCAACCGCCCTGCGGGTGTCCGAGAAGGCGATCTCCGACATCGATCGTCGCTTGGTCGAGCTTGATCAGCAGCAACGTCAAGCCGAAGCCGATATCAAGCGGCTCGAAGAAGAAACCGAGCAGCAGAATCAGATGTTGATGCGCCGCCGGACCGAACTGGCGGATCAGTTGCGTGCTCAGTACGCGGGCGGGCTTTCGCCGTGGGCAGCCTTGCTGTCCGGCGATGATCCCCAGGCGATTGGTCGAGATTTGGGCTATCTGAGTTATGTCTCTCAGGCCCAGGCGGCAGCGGTACGGGCGGTTGACGAGTCCATCAAGACCCTGACGCAACTTCAGGCGCGTACTGAAGCCCGTCGCAAGGACCTGGCCCAGCTCGAGCAGGAAACACTCAGCAAGAAAGCTGAGCTCGAAGAGCAAAAAGCCGAAAGGCAGCGAGTGCTCAACGACATCAGCGAGCAGCTCAAGCAGCAGAAGGCGCAGGCCGAGACTTTGCAGCGCGACGACCAGCGACTGGGGCGACTCATTACCGGACTGGAAGGAGCCATCGCCAAACAGGTCGAAGAAGAGCGGCTGGCCGAAGAGCGCCGTCGCGAGGCTGCGCGTCAAGAGGAAGCACGTCGTCGTGATGCAGAGCGAGTTGCTCAGGAAGAACGTAAGCGTCGGGAGCAAGAGCTCCTTCAATCACGCCGCGATCAAGAAGCAGCAGCGCGGGCACGTGAACAGGTAGAGGCCGCGCGCGCGCGGGAACAAGTCGAGGCAGCCAGGGCGCGCCAGCGGGCTCAAGAGGAGCCACAGCCGGCGGCTTCAGTTTCACCCAGCCCTGCGACTGCATTGCAGGGCTTGAGACAAGGGTTGCCTTATCCGGTACGCGGTCATGTGCAGGGCCGCTTTGGCATGGAGCGCCCTGAAGGGGGGCGGTGGCGAGGAGTTGTTCTGCGTGCGCCGGAAGGAACTCGAGTGAACGCCATCGCAGCCGGACGGGTGGTTTATGCTGACTGGCTGAATGGGTTTGGCAATATCCTGATCCTGGATCATGGCCAGCAATATTTAAGTGTGTACGCGTACAACCAAAGCCTGCTCAAGCAGGTGGGTCAGGTGGTAGCGGCGGGAGAGGCCATTGCGACCGTCGGAGCCACCGGCGGTCAGGTGGAGTCCGGTCTATACTTTGAAATCCGCCATCAGGGGAAGCCGGTCAATCCACTCCTATGGCTCGCGCGTTAATTTCGGTACTATTTGTGTCTGACGGCTTTTCATTGAGGCTAGCCGACTCTACATAATATTTCAGGATGTGTGCATGGGCACTCGCAGGGTACGCAGTTTCGGTTTGGTGTTTTTGGGCGCGCTAGGCGGCATTTTGGTCAGCCTGGGCATTTCCGCCCTGGCTCAGCGCGCCGAGCCACTGCCATTAAAAGAACTGCAACAGTTCGCAAACGTGTTTTCGGCGATCAAGGCAAGTTACGTCGAACCGCTTACCGATGAAAAGCTCATCAACGATGCCATCAAAGGCATGTTCGATGATCTCGACCCCCATTCGGCGTATTTGGATGCCGAGGCTTTCAAGGAAATGGAAGCCATCACCCAAGGTGGATTCGGTGGGCTGGGAATCGAAATCGGCAGCGAAGACGGCATGCCAAAAGTCATCGCGCCCATCGAAGACACACCCGCCGCGCGTGCGGGAATTCTTGCCGGTGACCTTATTACACATATCGATGGCAAGCCTACCAAGGGCATGACCCTGAATGAAGCCATCAAGCTCATGCGCGGTGAACCTAAAACTTCCATCGTGCTTACTATCAAACGGGCCGATCAGGACAAGCCTCTGGTCGTGAAGATTGTGCGCGACCTGATCAAGGTGCGAAGTGTCCGCAGCAAGATGCTCGCCAATGACATCGCCTATGTGCGGGTGGCTCAGTTCCAAGAGCGCACCACCAGCGATCTCGTCAATCAATTACAGAAGCTTGGGCAGACGAAGCCTCCCAAGGGGCTCGTGCTCGACTTGCGTAACGATCCGGGCGGACTGCTGGATGCCGCCATCGGCGTGTCCTCGGTATTCTTGCAGCCTAACGTACTGGTGGTGTCAACCAAGGGCCGAATCCCGTCGGCCAATCGCGAGTATTACGCCAAGCGTAGCGATTACATGCGGTATTTCTCGGCGGGTGGCGATCCGCTAAGCGGCATTCCCGACTGGACCCGCACCGTACCCATGGTCGTGCTTGTCAACGTCGGTTCCGCGTCGGCTTCCGAGATTGTTGCGGGAGCCCTTCAGGATCACGGCCGCGCCAAGGTATTGGGTAATCGCACCTTTGGCAAGGGCTCCGTGCAAAGTGTCCTGCCCTTGGGTGAGGACACCGGAATCAAGCTGACGACCGCACGCTACTACACTCCCAAGGGTCGTTCCATTCAAGTTACCGGCGTCGAGCCAGACATCCTCGTTGACGATACGGCGCAAGGCAACCTGTTCAGACTGCCCCGTGAGGCCGATTTGGCTCACCACCTCGAAAACTCAACGGCTGCGCCCGAGGTAGTGACCCCAGTCGACGAAGACGGTGATCAACCCGAAGCCAAGATGTTCGAGTTCGGCGGTGCAGACGACTTCCAGCTGCAACAGGCCATTAACCTGCTTGAGGGACGCCCGGTTCAAAAGAGTGGCCCGCGTGCTGCCGTCGCCAAAAGCGAATCGGCGAAGGCCGTTGAGTCTGCCCAGCCCAAGGCCGAGGCAGAAAAAAAAAATGACGGTGCCCAGCAAGCATCCCCGCCAGAGCGAATAGAGCGCTATCGACTCACGCCTGATGGACTGGTGCCAGTCCATGAATGATCAGGATCTGCTGCGATACGCGCGGCACATCCTGCTCAATGAACTGGGTATCGAAGGGCAGGAAAAGCTGCTTGCTGCGCGAGTGCTGATTGTTGGCGCCGGCGGCCTGGGTGCACCCGCGGCCTTGTATTTGGCGGGTGCCGGCGTCGGCACCATCCTGTTGGCGGACGACGACGTCGTCGAACTCAGCAATCTGCAACGGCAAATCATTCACACCACCGGCCGGCTGGATCAGCCTAAGGCTGTGTCGGCGCAACTGGCCCTAAACGCGCTGAACCCTTCGGTCCGCATCGAACCTATCGTGCGTCGTTTACTGGACGAAGATCTTGAAGCCGTCGTGGCCCGGGCAGATCTGGTGCTTGATTGTTGCGACAACTTCGCCACCCGGCACGCGGTAAACCGTGCGTGTGTGCGGCATGGCAAGCCCCTGGTGTCAGGCGCGGCCATTCGCTTTGCGGGTCAGGTCAGCGTTTTCGACATGCGCGACCCTGCCTCGCCGTGCTATCACTGCCTGTTTCCAGAGGCTGATGACGCTGACGAAGTCAGTTGTGCCACGACAGGTGTGTTGGGTCCCCTCGTCGGAATCATCGGCAGTACGCAGGCGGCCGAGGCGATAAAGCTGATCACCGGAATGGGGCAACCCCTGACAGGCCGACTGTTGTGCCTTGATGCGCTGACGATGCAATGGAGCAGCATTCGCTTGCAGCGTGATCCCGGCTGCCCGGTGTGCAGCCACCGCTGACCACACCCAAGACGTTTTTTTGCGCTCACAGCCCCAGTAGTCTCAGTCGGTCGGAAAACTTGTCTGTTGGTTTTTCTTGCCAGCCGCTTTGCACGAAGCGTAGCCATCGCCCCTGCACCCAATCCATCAATAAGTCGGTAGCCAGGCTCCTGCTGCCGCTCGTATCCGGGTGGGATCTGCCGGCCAGACGCGCGCTGTGTTCCAAGACGTCGGCGACGGCATCCAATACTTCGTTGACATGGTCCTGAAGGGCAGGAGCTTCGCCTACCAAGGCGCTTCCGGTTAGCAATCGCGCTGAGCTTGGATGGCGTTCGGCAAAAAAAGCAGGGCGTGCACCTGCTTGCGCAGTCTGGCGTCGCCGAGTTTTTCGGTGGCAGCAATATCTTCCAGGTCTTCAATGATTTGTGCGCCAGTCAGGGTGATCAGTGTCTGGAACATGGCTTCCTTTCCCGAATAGTGCCGGTACAAGGCTGCTTCAGACTGATTCAGATTCTTGGCCAGTGCGGCAGTCGTTATACGGCCGGCGCCCGGCACTTCCAACATGCTGGTCAATGCTTTGAGAATGGCAATCTGCCTGAAGGAAGGCTGTTTCGGCATGGACCTGTCCTGAACGACGAGTGTAGCGGTTCGGTCAGTCGCGAAAAAGGTGGCGCCCCGTCAACAACTGGCCGATTGAATTGACGCGCAGATCGACATACGCACTGCGACCGGCATGTAAACCCGAAAACGGTGTGCCCGGATGAAAGATATGCACGGTTTTCATTCCGAGCTCTCGTGCAGCCTTGAGGTTCTTGAGCGTGTCTTCGACCAGCACGACGTTATGGGCCGGTTGTCCGATGCGGGCCAAGATCTGGCGCATGAGGGCGCGCGAAGGTTTGGGCCGGATGCGCCCCTGCAGCGCCATGTGATCTACCGACCAAAGACCTTCGAACTGCTGCAGAATTCCCAGTACTTTGAGCACGGTACGGGCGTATTTAAGCGGAGCGTTGGTCAACAGTATTTTACGCCCTTTGAGGGCGAGCAGCTTGCGGGCCAGTCCGCTCTCTGAATGCACAAGCGGTGCAGGATCAAAGCGATGACTGCGTTCCAGAAACGCATCCGCATCCACACCATGATGCCGTACCAGGCCAATGACGGTGGCCCCGTACCGTTGCCAGTACTTGACTCGAAGCCGATGTGCTTCGCCCATGTCGACCTGAAGGGCTTCCATGACCGCTTCCGTCATGTTCTGGTCGATGGCGTTGAAAATGCCAACCGAGCAGTCATGCAGAGTGTTGTCCAGATCGAACAGCCACACCCGCTGTGAGGCAGAGAGATCGCGTTGCAGCGGCTGCGTTGTGCGGCTGCGCGGACGATGCGGTGCCGGAGGCTTGAGCAGGCGCCGGTCTGGCGCCGGCAGGGCCGTCATACCGCGGCCCTAGTTTGAACTGATCATCGTACCGACGCCTTGATCGGTCAGGATCTCAAGCAACAAACAGTGTGGAACCCGGCCGTCCACAACGTGCACAGAGTTGACACCGTTGCGTGCAGCCTCGAGTGCTGACGAAATCTTGGGCAGCATGCCGCCCGAGATAGTTCCGTCCTTGAACAGGGCGTCAATCGATTGTGCCGACAGGCTGCGCAGCAACTCTCCGTTCTTATCCAGCACACCGGGTGTGTTGGTCATCATGATGAGCTTCTCGGCGCCCAGCACTTCGGCAATCTTGCCGGCGACGACGTCGGCGTTGATGTTGTATGCGCGGCCGTCTTCACCGTAGCCGATGGACGAAATGACAGGGATGAACTGATCATCTTGCAGGGCCTTGACCACAGCGGGCTCGATGTGGGTGATGTCGCCAACATAGCCGATGTCGAGCCACTCGCCGGGGTTCTCGGCGTCGGGCATCAGCTTCTTGCGCGCCTGAATGAGTCGGCCATCCTTGCCTGTGAGACCGACGGCCTTTCCACCGGCTTCATTGATCATCATAACGATGTCTTGCTGCACTTGCCCGCCCAACACCCACTCGACAACTTCCATGGTCTCGGCGTCAGTTACGCGCATGCCTTGAACAAAATTACCTTCCTTGCCGATCCGCTTGAGGGCGTCATTGATCTGAGGACCTCCACCGTGTACGACGATGGGATTCAGACCCACCAGTTTCAGCAGCACTACGTCGTGCGCAAAGCTGCGTTGAAGATCTTCTTCGATCATGGCATTGCCGCCGTATTTAACAACGACGGTCTTGCCATGGAAGCGGCGGATGTAAGGCAAGGCTTCAGAAAGCACATCGGCCTTGACTGTGGACGAGTAAGAGGGATTTTCGTTGGCGCGAGTGTTCATGACTGGTGTATGAGCGATGCTGTGAAAAACCCGAAAGCCATGTGCTTTCGGGTCGGGGTTTTCGAAGCGGGCCTTGTGTCAGCCGGCCAGTGCACGTTCGACGGTCTTGCGAAACGCAACCTTGTCGTAATTGCCCAAATAGCGTTTGATGATACGCCCCTGCTTGTCGACGAGGTAAGCGGTAGGTGTGAGCTTGACGTCGTCGAAGGCCTTGGCGATTTCTCCGGTTGAGTCCATGGCAACGGTGAACGGAAGTGCGCGCGACTGCGCGAAGTTTCGTACGTACTCGGGCGGGTCGTAATCCATTGCCACTGCGATGACTTCGTAGCCTTTGTCGGAGTACTCGTTGTAGGCCTCGATGGTGTCGGGCATTTGTGCCACGCAAGTCACACAGCTCGTGGCCCAGAATTTGACCAGAAACACTTTGCCGCGCAGGTCTTCGGTGGTGAAACGGTGACCATCCAGCGAAGTGAATGTCACCTGCGGAGCGGCTTTTGTCGCGCCGGAAAACTGCCATAGGCCGATCCCGGCCACGATAACCAGGGCGATTGCGCCAAGTACTAGCTTTTTCATTGGACAGGCATTGTTTGTACGTCGGCCGATCCAGTGTCGGAAGACGTATCGGTTGCCGGTGAGGAGGAATCTTGTGTCGGTGCCGCCGACTGGCCGGTGGCTGCCACGCTTTCTGGCGAGACGATCTCGAATAATTTTACAACCTTATTGACTCCGCTCACGCCGGCTGCCGCTTTGGCGGCGCGCTGGGCCTCCGCCTCGGTGACCCGGCCCATAAGGTACACCACCCCACGTTCGGTGGTCACGACGATGGTGCGGGTAGGTACGTCCTTGGTGTTGATAAGGGTGGTGGTGACCTTGGTGCTGAGCCAGCCGTCGTTAGTGCGGACACTGACCGGGGTGATGTCTCCGACACGCAGCTGGTTGTACACCTGCTGTACCTTTTCGACGCGCGAGGCGATTTCTCCGGCGCGCTCTTTGTCTTGCTCGGTGGGCACGTCGCCCAACAACAGCACGCGACCTGCATATGACACGGCATAGGCCCGGCCTTTTTCTCCGAGTAGCTTGCGCATTTCGGAACTGATCTTGAGTTCGATCGCTTGGTCTTCAACTTGTTCGCCCGCCGTGCGACGATCGGACGCGACGACGGCTGTGGTTGCGGCTGCGCCACCTACTACCAGCGGTGCACAGCCGGACAGCGTTCCTAGCGAGACGGCAGAAATGCAGATAGCGAGCAGAGATTTCGTCAAATGCTGGGGCAGGTTCATTAGAGCGTGTCTCCGAGAAGCAGGGCGTCCATGCCGTCGCACAGGGCATGAAGAAGAATAATGTGGACTTCTTGTATGCGCATGGTACGGTCATGAGGCACACAAAGATGGATATCCGTTTCGTAAAGCAGGTCGTTGATTTTGCCGCCGCCTTTTCCAGTCAGGGCAATAACTGCCATTTCGCGTTCATGAGCTGCTTCTATGGACCGCAATACGTTGGGGGAGTTCCCACTGGTCGAAATGGCGACTAGCACGTCCCCGGGCTGGCCCAAGGCGTTTACCTGACGCTCGAAAACGGCATCGAAGCCGTAGTCGTTGCCTACAGCGGTAAGGATTGAAGTGTCGGTATTGAGCGCGATTCCTGCGAGCGGGAGGCGATCGCGCTCGAAGCGCCCGACCAGCTCGGCGATGAAGTGCTGGGCATCGGCCGCAGATCCGCCGTTGCCGCAGGCCAGGATCTTGTTGTTGTTGACCAGCGCGCTGAACAGCAGATCAACAGCGGCGGACAACGGTTGTGCCAAGACCTGCGAGCTGGCCTTGAAGGTTTCGATCGCGTCGTCGAAATGCGATGTCATACGTGAGGTCATGTCCATGACCGTCATTATCTCATGGCTTCGAAGGCGGATTTGATCCAGGTCAGTTTGAGGTTGTCGATGGCGATAACGTCAAATCGACAGCGTGGGGTGACTCCCTGAAAATAGCGCTGTGTCAGAGCCGGCAAAAAATGCCAGGCCGCCCGTACCAGCCGTTGTCGTTTCACCGTATCTACGCTGGCTGCGGCTCCCCCGAAACGCGCATCGTGTCGGTGACGCACTTCGATGAAGGCCAGCACTGAACCGTCTTGACAGATCAAGTCGATTTCGCCAAGCCGGCACGAAAGATTACGCCCCAATACCGAAGCTCCCGCTTCTTCGACGTGATCGGCTGCTCGGTCCTCCGCCTTGCGCCCGCGCTTCTGGCTGGGCGACAGTCGCGGCAGATCGGTCTGGGCGCCGCGTACAGTGTGGATCCGGGATGCCTTGCGTCTGCGGCGACGAATCGCCTTGTGTTGGGCGTGGCGAGCGAGCACTGCGGGGTCTGACGTATCATCCAACATTAGACACCTCCAAACGAGCAGCCCCTGAGTATGAGCCAAACCGTCACCTCCGATCTCCTTGCGTCATGGAATCGTCTCGCCCAAAAGGTTGCCGACCAGAGCTGGCCGACATCCGCCTTGTACGTCGTGGCGACACCTATCGGAAACCTGGGCGACCTAAGCCTTCGTGCGTGGCAGGCTTTGGCGAGGTGCGATGTAATTGCCGCCGAAGACACCCGTGCGAGCCGGGCCTTGCTGGACGCCTGGGGTATTTCTACGCCGTTGGTTGCGGCCCATCGTCATAACGAAGCAGAAGCCTCTCAGGCGATTTTGCAGCGTTTGCAAGGGGGCGAGCGGGTAGCGCTGATCTCGGACGCCGGTGCGCCCGGAGTCAGCGATCCGGGCGCCCGCATGGTGCGGGTGGTCCGCGACGCCGGGTTCGTCGTCATACCTATACCCGGCGCCAGCGCAGTCATTACGGCCTTGATGGCCAGCGGCGCTACATCAGACGAAAATCCCGCATTCGTCTTCGCAGGTTTTGCGCCCGGCAAATCCGCCGCACGGCAAAAATGGTTTGAACAATGGACGAGTGTAGCTGCGCCGGTAGTGATGTTTGAATCGCCGCACAGATTGGCGGCAGCGCTCAAGGACTTGCTGGGAGTCTGCGGGCCGGACCGCGAACTGACAATTGCCCGGGAATTGACCAAACGCTTCGAGCAGATCGTCACTCTGCCTCTGGGCCAGGCGTTGGACTGGCTTTCTGCAGACGCGCACCGTGCACAGGGCGAATTCGTCTTGATCGTGCATGAACCGGCTATTGTTGAGCAGGACGACGTTCTTGACGCAAAAACCTTGGAGTTGCTGGACACCCTGTTGGATATTGCAAGCGTCCGGGATGCGGTTCGAGCTGCCGCCAAGATCAGCGGTGTGTCACGGGATGTGTTGTACGCAGCGGCTTTACAGCGTAAAGCCTGACGAAAAGGGTGCTTTCAGGTTGTGCTTCGCCGGCCTTGGCGAGCATCGACAACGCGTCTGTAGCTGGGGTTGCGGTTAATCGCGCGTAGCCAGCGTCGCTTGGGCGCCGGTGTGCTGTTGAATGCGAAAGGCGGCGTTGACGGCCTCGGTTCGATTGGCAAAGGGGCCGATACGTACTCGGTATAAGTCACTCGAGGGAAAAACCTGCGCGCGCCGGCTTTCCACCATCGCGATCTGGTCGTTCAGGCGCTGCGCAAGATACTCGGCATTTTCCTGGCCGCTGAATGCTCCAAATTGCAAGAAGATGCCGGAGCTGCTGTCTTCCTCGAGGGTGGGCATCGTTCCAGAGGACTGCTCTGCGATGTCTGATGGTGTTGCGCCAATGCCTGGCCAGCCGTCGTTCCCTTCGAGTACGGCCAGGGCGTCGGGGACAGATCGGGCACTGGGTTGCGGCGCCACGGCGGGAGAGGGTTCGCCGTCGGCCGACTGGCGCGAAGGGGCCAAGGCAACAGGTAAGGCCACAGTGGCGGGCGTGGCCGCCGCCGGTTGCGCCGAGGCTTGCTGGGTTGTGCCGGTTTTCGCCCATCCTGCTCCACTCGACTGGGCCCTGGCAATATCGGTGTGTGTAATGGCCTCGACTACTACTTTTCCGCTGCCGCTTCCGATCAGCCCCAGTTTGGCAGCTGCTGTATACGAAAGATCAATAACTCGGCCGCTGTGAAAAGGCCCGCGGTCGTTCACTCGCACCACCACGGATGCGCCGGTATCGAGTCGGGTGACGCGCGCATAGCTGGGTAAGGGCAGCGTAGGGTGGGCGGCCGTCATGGCGTACATGTTGTAGATTTCGCCATTAGCCGTCTTTTGCCCGTGAAATTTCTTGCCGTACCACGAGGCTATTCCCGTCTCCCGATAGGGGGAATTGCCAGCCAGGGGAACGTAGGTCTTGCCCATGACGCGGTAGGGGCGCAAATTTGCTCGCGCATAGGGTTCGATGCGGGGTACTGCGTCGGGAGTACTGAGGATATCCGCCGGAATATTCGATCCCGGACCATCATCCTTGTAATAGCCGCCCCGTTTGCTCGTTGATCCGCAGGCCGCCAGAATCAGCGACACCCCAATGCAGGCGGCGGCAGTGAGGAAGCGGGTACCCATTATGGAACCTCTACCGGTGCCTGATTGCGGTGGCGGATCAGCAAAGGAGAGTGGTCGGCGAAGCGCCGCGCTAGCTGCTCGGTCACGTATACCGAGCGGTGTTGCCCGCCCGTGCAGCCAATCGCGACTGTCAGATAGTTGCGGGTATCTTGCATGTACAGTGGCAACCAGCGTCGAATAAAGCCCGCGATATCGTCGATCATGGTCTCGACACTGCCGAACTGCGCCAGCCATTTGGCCACGGCATCGTCGCGGCCGGTGAGGGGTCTTAATTCGCGATCGTAATGAGGGTTTGGCAAACAGCGTACGTCAAACACCAGGTCGGCGTCGCCGGGAACACCGCGTTTATATGCGAAAGACTCAAATGTCAGCACTACAGCTGATCTGTCGGCTTGCACCAGATCGCGCATCCACGCCCGCAACTGGCCCGGCGTCAGGTCAGAGGTGTCAATGACATGCTCTTGTTCGCGCAGGGGAGCCAGCAGCTCACGTTCGGTGTTGATGCATTCCTGCAGCGAGGGTGACTTGCCGTCCTTGCTCAGGCGGTCTGTCAGGGGATGTCGGCGGCGCGATTCGGAATATCGCTGCATCAGCGTGTGGTCATTCGCATCCAGAAAGATCACTCTGAACTCGGTGCCGCTGGCACGCAGCGCGGTAATAACCGCCGGCAGATCTTCGAGTTCGCCGGGTGAGCGCACATCAATGGCCACCGCTACCCGCTCCAAGCCGTCTTCACGTGTGCTGGCAATAAAGTCGTGCAAGAAACGCACGGGAAGGTTGTCGACGCACAGGTAGCCGGAGTCTTCGAGCAGCCGCAAGGCTACCGATTTGCCCGAACCGGAAATGCCAGTGATTAAAACGATTTTCAGCATATTGACCTAGCCCTAGTCGGGGCGACTGCTTTCCATAATGGCTAAAGCCTGGCGCTCGATGAAATCGCCCATGGTGTCGATGCCCCGCAGGGTCAGGATGGTGTTTCGGACGGCTGCCTCGACCAGTACTGCCAGGTTTCGGCCTGGGGCCACCTGCAGCATGACGCGGCGAATGGGTATGCCAAGTATGTCTTGGGTGAGGTCTTGCACGGGAAGGCGTTCGAATGCGTCTGCATTCAGGCGTACCAACTGCACAATGAGTTTCAGCTTCATTTTTCGGCGTACAGAAGTCTCGCCGAAGATGGTTCGAATATCGAGCAGGCCTAGTCCCCGAACTTCAAGCAAATTCTGCAAAAGTGGTGGGCAGTGTCCTTCGATGATATTGGGAGCGATCCGGGAGAGCTCGACTGCGTCGTCGGCGACCAGGCCGTGTCCACGCGATATTAGCTCGAGCGCCAGTTCACTTTTACCGAGCCCCGAGTCGCCCATGATTAGAACGCCAAGGCCAAGGACGTCCATGAACACGCCGTGGACAGTGGTGGTCGGAGCCAAGCGTTTGCCGAGATAAAAGCGCAGCAGTTCGATCAGCTCGGCAGCTTCTATGCGGGTGGCGAGCAGGGGTATGCGTTGATCCTCGCAAAACTGACGTAAATCTTCGGGAACATCGAGGTCTCCTGCCAACACGATAGCCGGAACGCCTCCCGCAACGAGGTCCTCGAGCTGAATAAGTCGTCGGCGAGGTTCGACCCGGTTGTAGTAGGCAAGCTCTTCCTTGCCAAATACCTGTATGCGGGAGGGGTGGATGAGATTCAGGTGCCCGATAAGATCGGCGCCTGATAGGCCGCTATGGGCAATGGTTCGGTCGGCGCCCGGGGTGCCGGCAATCCAGGTGAACGAAATTTTCTCTGAGTTTTCGTTGATGAGTTCCTGAACAGTCAGCATGGGAACCTTCCTGGCTTATTCAGCCGTCGCGACGTCGGTGGTAAGCAAGCGATGTATGACGGCCGGGTCGGTTTCAGTGGAAAGAACCTGGCGCAACGACGGATTAGAAACAAGACGTGCAATTTCAGCCAATAGGTCGAGGTGAAGCTGCGTGGCAGTTTCGGGCACAAGCACGAAGAACAGCAAGTTGGCCAGGCGACCGTCGCTGGCGTCGAAGCGTACCGGGTCGGCCAGGCGTACAAACGCAGCACAGGGTTCTTTAAGCCCTTTGATGCGGCCGTGCGGCACGGCGATATGGTGTCCTAGTGCCGTGGAGCCCAAGCGTTCTCGAGCGATCAGACTTTGAAAGACGGCAGTTCGGGCAATACCGTGATGGTTTTCAAAAAGCAGGCCCGCTTGCTCGAACGCACGCTTCTTACTGGTAGCCTCGATATCGAGAGCGATGTTTTCCAGTGGCAGGATTCGCGACATGAGATTCATACGGGGCATTATATGAGCATATGCGCTGACATAGAAAGCCGAAGGCCCCAGTCGTATGAATGGGGCCTGCTTGTTCCCTCCTTTCGTTGTATGCCGAATACGGCTGGAGGGACTAGGGGCGCTTGCCTTGACACTGGGCCAGGCAGACAAACCCGTGGCGTGATTTATGCGTTTACCGGCAGCTTTTTGACCGGTTCGATAGCATGATCCTGCATTTTGGTTTTGTACTTGATGACCTGTCGATCGATTTTGTCAGACAGCAGGTCGATGGCAGCGTAGAGGTTTTCGTCGGACGCCTCGCAGTGAATGTCTTTTCCGCGCAGGCGCATGGTGACCTCGGCGGTGTGCTTCAGACGCTCTATTGAGAGCATGACCTGGGTGTCGATGACATTGTCAAAATGTCGTGCTACCCGTGACATCTTGTTCTTGACGTACGCACGGATGGCGGGGGTGATTTCTAGGTGACGGCCAGTGATATTCAGGTTCATGTACTGCTCTCCTGTAAAGACAGAGTGCGCAGGATGCGCGTGATAGGGGCTTAAAAATCTCCTTCTAAAGTAGTGAACACAGTTTTAGTTTATCGCTTGGAAAAACTAAATCAAGTCGGAAGAAACCAGTGTTTGCGAAAGGTCAAGAAGTCCGCATAATATGTGGATGGAGCGGATCACATGCGGAAGTTCTTGCCCAGGTACACCTTGCGAACGGCCTCGTTGTCTATGATTTCGTTCGGGTGGCCGTTGGTAAGAACCTTGCCTTCACTAATAATGTACGCCCTGTCGCATATCCCCAGGGTTTCACGCACGTTGTGGTCGGTTATCAGCACGCCGATATTGCGACCTTTCAAAAAGTGCACAATACGCTGAATCTCAATGACGGCAATCGGGTCGACGCCGGCAAAGGGTTCGTCAAGCAGGATGAAGCGCGGATTGGTGGCTAGCGCGCGTGCAATCTCTACCCGGCGCCGTTCGCCACCCGACAGCGAAATAGCAGTATTGCGCCGAATATGACCTATCTGCAGCTCGTCCAGTAGCGTTTCGAGGTTCTCTCCGATACGAATCGACGATAGTGGTCGTCCATCGGCATCGACTTGAAGTTCGAGCACCGCGCGGATGTTTTCCTCGACTGTCAGTCGGCGGAACACCGACGCGTCCTGCGGCAGGTACGACAGCCCCAGGCGAGCACGCTTGTGCATGGGCATGGCGGTGATATCGGTATTGTCGATTTCAATGCGCCCTGCGTCAGTAGGCACGATGCCCACGATCATATAGAAGCTGGTTGTCTTGCCGGCTCCGTTGGGGCCGAGCAGACCCACGACTTCACCGCTGTCAACAGAAAGTGAGACATCTCGCACGACCGTGCGCTTGCCATAGGTCTTGCGCAGGCCGGTCGCCTTCAGGCTGCCCGGCTGTTCGCTGGGGGGGCGGGTCGTGCCGAAGCGCGACTTGGCGGGTGAAAACATAAATGGTTTTTGTGAATTCAGATCGTTGTAACGGGCGTGCCAAGTGCTTCGGATCAGCCGTTGGTGGATTTTCGTCTGCACGCTTCGATGGCGGCATCGGTTTTGGCGCTGGGGGTGGCCAGCGAACGAACGCGCCCGCCCTGTGCCGAGGACTGCGGGCCGCCAAAGGCCTGGTAGACGGTGGTGGACTGGTTGTACTTGACCCGTTCACCCCGGATGGTGTCCAGCGCCTTGCCACACACGTACTTGGTGACGACGGCCTGACCGATCATTTCAATCTCGTCCGTCTTGCCGTTATATTCGCCTCGCAGGCCTTCGGCTTCGATGACTTCAAATTTCTCGGGGTTTTCCTGGCGCACGTTCACGCGCTTGTTCGGGCCGGAAACGGTGGCGACCCCATGTTGAAATCCCTCTGCATCTTCACGCATGACAAGTGTGTCGGCGTGTAGTGTCATGAGGCCGCGCGTCATGACGACGTTTCCGGTAAAGGTGCTTTCTTTGGTGGCGTCGTTGTAGTTGAGCGTGTCGGACAGGATCAGGGTGTCAGGCTCTTCTTCGGATGTTGACTGTTGCGCGGATACCGCCGAAGCGGACAGGGCAAGCGCGGCGGCACACAGCCAGAGCGAGAGTCGTTCAAGGTGTCCTGGTTTCATCATTTTTTTCTCGAGAGCCTTGGTTATCGGAGCGGGTAGCCTGCGCGTCTTCTGCTGCAATGCGCACATCGCTCGAAGAGAAAACTTGCAACGTGCGCTTGCCGTTATCGTACCGCATGCCCGTGCCCACCATGGTGGATTTACCGTTTACCACCACTGCGGGAAGATCGGTGTAGGCCACATCCTCATCAGGCAGCAGAATCAGCTCTTCACTCGTGACATTCAGGGCGGGCCGGTCATCGTATGGCTGACGGTGCAAATGTGCATCGCCGCGCATGATGATGCGAGAGCCATCCCGATCCATGATGGCGATGTTCGACGTGCCCACGGTGACCGGGGAATCCGCGCGCTGGCCCGTTGCGCGTGCCTGCTTCACCTCGTAGGAATCGTCATCTGGAAAGTGTTCCAGATAGTCGCCCTCGATGCGGTTGATCGCCACCCCGTTGGCATCGGTGCGAACCATCACGAAATTCTTGGACCAAGCGTCAGGCTCGTGGGTGATGCGGCGCGGCGGTTCGATGGAAACGGCACGTTGGGTGTAGTCAGCCGCCCACCAGGTTCCGAAGACTAGAAAAATCAGCAGGGCGATGGCAACCAGGGCCGGAACGCGCTCTTTCATGGCTTACTGCGTGACGCCGCCCAAAATAACAGCATTGGGAGAGAAAAAATGGCGCAGCCGCCCTTGCGCAGCCAGAATCAGGTCGCAGCATTCACGCGCTGCACCGTGACCCCCGTCGCGTGACGCCACCCAATGGGCGGCCTGCGTGATATAGGGAGGCGCGTTAGGCACGGAGGCGGCAAAGCCGACTCGCTGCATGGCGGCCAGGTCGAGTATGTCGTCGCCCATGAAACCGATCTGATCGAGCGTATAGCCTTCTTGCTGAGCCAGCCCGGCAATGGCTTGCGCCTTATCGCGGACTCCCTGTAACACGAGTGAAATCCCCAGTTCTGCAGCTCGCATTGCGACGATCGGACCTTCGCGGCCGGTGATCAGCGCTACCGCTATCCCACCCTCGCGCATCAAGCGTAGCCCGTGGCCATCGAGTGCGTTGAATCGCTTGACGGTTTCGCCGTTTTCGCCGTACCAGAGACTGCCGTCCGTCAGGATTCCGTCGACATCAAACGCCATGAGCTGTACGTGACGGGCTCGTTCAACGGCAGCGGCAGACGCCTTGGTGAGAATCAGAGCTTCGGCCGGGTGAGGGGGGGTGATTTCAGGTTTCATTGTCAGATTACCTTGGCTGCCAGCAGGTCGTGCATATGCAGGGCGCCTAATAGTAGCCCGTCTTCGTCCACAACGAGAACCTGGGTCAGCCGGTTGTCATTCATGAGCGTCGCCGCTTCCACGGCTAGTGTGGTCGGCGAAACGGTTTTGGGATGAAGAGTCATTCCGTCGGCGACTCTCAGTGCCCGGATGTCCCCGCGAGCGGAGATGAGCCGGCGAAGGTCGCCATCGGTAAATATGCCCTGCGGCCTGTTGTCGTCGCCCACGACTATTGTCATGCCCATCCCCTTGTGCGACATTTCTTCCAATGCTTTGGGGATGGGGGTGTCGGCGTGGACGATGGGTAAGGCGTCTCCGGAACGCATGACATCTCGAACCAGTGTAAGCAATCGCCTGCCCAACGCACCCCCCGGGTGCGAGCGGGCAAAGTCCTCGGAACTGAAACCTCTGGCTTCCAGGCATGCCACGGCGATGGCATCGCCCAGTGCCAGCGTTGCCGTCGTGCTGGCCGTGGGCGCCAAGTTAAGTGGGCAGGCTTCGTGTTCCACGTGCACATCCAGGTGCAGATCGGCGTTGACTGCCAGTTGCGAATGCGCGTTGCCTGTTACCGCGATAAGGGGAATGCCCATGCGCTTGGCGATGCTGAGCACGGTCAGCAGTTCACTGGCCGCTCCAGAGTATGAAATGGCCAGCACCAGGTCGCGACTCGTAAGCATGCCCAAGTCGCCATGCAAGGCTTCGGCGCCGTGCATGAAAAATGCAGGTGTTCCTGTGGACGCCAGCGTAGCGGCAATTTTGCGGGCAATGTGCCCCGACTTGCCGATACCGCTGACCACCACCCGACCTTCGCAGGCCAGTACCATTTGCACCGCGCGAGAGAAATTCTCGTCGAGGCGGTCGCGCAAAGCGGTCAGGGCGTCAATCTCTGTGGTCAGCGTACGGTGTGCTGACGCTATGGGTTCCGAAGCAATCGTTGGGTGCATGCTTTTCATTGAATGATTTTAAACGCTGACGGTTCCGCGGCCAAAAGTGCCGACTATTAGCGATTGAATGGAGTTATAGTTACTGCTGCTTCAGCATCCCAGGACTTTTCGTCGATTTTCATGCATACAGATCCCGTCAACTACATTCGCGACGCGATACGTAGTGTTCCCGATTGGCCGAAACCCGGCGTCACCTTCCGCGACATCACCCCCGTCTTGCAAGATCCGCAGTCTTTCAGGGTTTTGGTCGACCTGTTTGTTTATCGCTACATGCGCCAGCGTCTCGACCTGGTGGCCGGCATCGATGCGCGCGGTTTTATTTTGGGCTCCGTATTGGCCTACGAGCTTAACCTTGGATTTGTACCTGTACGAAAGAAGGGCAAGTTGCCCTTTCATACCCTGGCTGAAGAATACACGCTTGAATACGGTAATGCCACGGTCGAAATGCACTCGGACGCTGTCAAGCCAGGTCAGCGTGTCTTGCTGATTGACGACCTCATTGCCACTGGTGGAACCATGCTCGCCGCCGCAAAGCTCCTGCAGCGTCTTGGCGCCAATGTAGTCGAAGCCGCTTCAATCATTGATCTGCCCGATCTGGGAGGGTCAAAAGCGCTCAAGGAAACCGGCCTGCCTCTTTACAGTGTCTGCTCGTTCTAAGCCGTAAGCCAGACCCCAGCGCCGTCAGCCACTGGGCCCATCCTCAAAGGATGGGGCCCGTCTCACGCATCAGAGAAACAGCCGGTACGCCGGGTTGTTCGTCTCGTTCCAATACGGGTACCCCAGCGATTCCAGGAACCCCTTTACGTCCGTCTTGCCACTTTCAGGCGGCAATTGCATGCCGACCAGTACGCGTCCATAGTCGTCACCCTGATTCCGATAATGGAACAGGCTGATGTTCCATTCAGGATTCATCGCTTGAAGAAAGCGGGCCAGCGCGCCCGGCCGTTCGGGAAACTCGAATCGGAACAGCATCTCGTGCTTGGCAAGAGGAGAGCGTCCTCCGACCATATATCGAAGATGAGTCTTGGCAAGCTCGTTGCCGGTCAGGTCCAGAGCCTCGAGCCCCTTCTTCCGGAAGGCATTTGCCAGTTTTTCGGGTTCGTCCGCAGAGCTGATCTGAACTCCGACGAAAACATGCGCCTTATCTGCGTCTGAGATCCGGTAGTTGAATTCTGTGACACTGCGTTTGCCCAGCGCCTCGCAGAGCTTGCGAAAACTGCCACGTTCTTCTGGAATAGTGAGTGCAAACAGCGCTTCGCGTGCCTCGCCAACGTCTGCGCGTTCCGCCACAAAACGCAGGCGGTCGAAATTCATGTTGGCGCCGCTGGTGATGGCGACGAGCGTCTTGTTCTTCCACTTGTTCTGGGCGGCATACAGCTTTGCCCCGGCCAGCGACAGCGCGCCCGCCGGTTCCAGCACGCTTCGGGTGTCTTGAAAGACGTCCTTGATAGCGGCACACACAGCGTCGGTATCGACGGCAACGAAGTCATCCACATACTGGCGTACCAGCTTGAAAGTTTCCGCACCGACCAGCTTCACCGCCGTGCCGTCTGAAAAAAGCCCGACATCGTTAAGTTCGAGACGTCGTCCTGCCTTGACGCTACGCATCATGGCGTTCGAGTCGACGGTCTGCACGCCGATAATGCGGGTCTCGGGTCGCAACTGCTTGATATAGGCCGCGACGCCCGCAATCAGGCCGCCCCCGCCGATTGGAACGAACACCGCGTCAATGGGTTTGGAGTGTTGGCGCAGGATTTCCATGCCCACCGTTCCCTGGCCGGCGATCACGTCCGGATCGTCAAACGGATGCACAAAGGTCAGCTTTTCTTTCTTCTCAAGCTCCATGGCGTGCTGGTAGGCGTCAGAGTAACTGTCGCCGACAAGGACCGCTTCTCCGCCCAGTGCCTTTACCGCGTCGATCTTCAAACGTGGCGTGGTTGTAGGCATGACGATGACGGCGCGACATCCAAGGCGTCGCGCAGATAGTGCAACCCCTTGAGCATGGTTGCCGGCCGACGCCGCAATCACGCCACGCTTCAGCTCGGTGGGCCCGAGATTTGCCATCTTGTTATACGCGCCACGCAACTTGAAGCTGAAGACTTCCTGCGTGTCTTCGCGCTTGAGCAGAACTTTGTTCTGAATGCGCGAGGAAATGAGAGGGGCGAATTCGAGGGGTGATTCGACAGCGACGTCGTAAACCTTGGAGTTGAGGATGCGCTTGAGGTAGTCGTTTGACATGGAAAGAGCGGGCGAGAAGATAGAGTGCAAGAAAGAATATCACAGCGGTACATTTATCCTTCGAGAGTTCCTCGATAAACATTCACTGAAAGCGGATACACTTACGCGCTATGGAAGCCTGGCTGCGCTCGTCGATACATTGGTTGCTGGCGGCCCTGGCTTTGCCCCGGGTCGGGCTAAGCGCCATCTTCATTGTCAGCCTCGTCTCCGCCACCATTCTCCCCCTGGGGTCGGAGCCGGCTGTATTTGGCTACGTCAAACTGTCTCCACATATGTTCTGGCCGGCTGTTCTGGTGGCTACCTTGGGCAATACCATCGGCGGCGTGATCAGCTATGCCATGGGACTCGGGGCCGAGAAAGGCTACGAGCGATGGCGCGAAAAGCATGGTCATGTTGACGTCGAGGCTCACCGGCGTAAGTCGGCTGGACGTTGGCATCAGCATGTCAGTGCCTGGGTACACCGATTCGGGCCCGCCGCCATGTTTTTCTCGTGGCTGCCGGTCGTGGGTGACCCCTTGTGTGTCGTGGCCGGGTGGTTGAGGCTGCCGTTCTGGCCCTCGGTGTTTTTTATGGCACTGGGCAAATTCCTGCGTTATCTCGTGATGACCGCTGCCCTGTTGTGGTTTTTTCCCGAGGCCGTAAACGGCGTATAACGAGCGCGTGCCCCCGTCGTGGGGGCTTGGCGTAGCAGCGATGAAGTAAACTTACTGGTTGCCAGCCAGGTTTTCTCTTCCATTGCCATGAACGCCCCTCTCGCTAGCCAACTGCTCTCCGCCAAAGCACAACCGGCGGACGCGCCTCGTTTGCGCGAAATTCCCTATAACTACACGTCTTTTTCCGACCGCGAGATTGTCTGCCGTTTGCTGGGTGAAGAAGCCTGGCAGTGGTTGACCGATTTGCGCGCCGAGCGACGCACCGGCCGTTCGGCTCGCATGCTGTTCGAGGTGTTGGGCGATATTTGGGTGGTCAGGCGTAATCCTTATCTTCAGGACGACCTGCTGCATAGCCCCAAGCGTCAGCACGCGCTGATCGAGGCCCTGCGACATCGACTGGCTGAAATCGACCGACGTCGCCAAGCGGATGATTCGGAGCGTGACGACCGGGTGGCACATTTGCTGGAGGCGGCCCGCAGCGCCGTGGCACAGTTCGAGTCCGAGTTTGAACTGACAGCTGTACTTCGCAAGAAAGTGTTGAAACGTCTGTCCCGTGTAACACATAAGGACAACATCAAATTTGATGGTTTGTCCCGCGTCTCCCACGTGACGGACGCCACGGATTGGCGTGTCGAGTACCCCTTTGTAGTGCTCACGCCAGATACCGAAGACGAGATCGCGGCGCTTGTACGCGCCTGCATCTCCCTGGATCTGACGATCATTCCACGCGGAGGCGGCACTGGTTACACCGGGGGTGCCATTCCCCTGACCTGGCGCTCGGCTGTCATCAATACCGAGAAGCTCGACAAGCTGGGTCCGGTCGAGGCGGTTACTTTGCCCGGAGTTGATGCCCCCGTAACCACAGTCTGGTCGGGTGCCGGCGTGGTGACACGGCGCGTAGCTGAAGCCGCCGAGGCAGCAGGTTTTGTTTTTGCAGTAGACCCAACGTCTGCTGACGCATCTTGCGTCGGTGGCAACGTTGCCATGAATGCCGGCGGAAAGAAAGCGGTGCTGTGGGGTACTGCGCTGGATAATCTCGCCTGGTGGCGGATGGTCGATCCAGAAGGCAACTGGCTTGAAGTCAGCCGCATGGACCATAACCTGGGCAAGATTCACGACGCCCCCGAAGCGACTTTCAAGCTTGAGTGGTTTGATGGCGCTGCGCCCCCCGGAACCCGTCCTCTGCGCAGCGAGACTCTTGTCATTGAAGGCGCTCGCTTTCGTAAGGCGGGCCTCGGCAAGGATGTCACTGACAAGTTCCTGGCGGGCTTGCCGGGCATTCAGAAAGAAGGCTGTGACGGCCTGATCACCTCGGCGCGGTGGATATTGCATCGCATGCCTGCGCACACGCGCACGGTCTGCCTGGAGTTCTTTGGTCAGGCTCGTGACGCCATTCCTTCTATCGTCGAGGTCAAGAACTATCTGGACACCGAAGGGCAACGGATGGGTGCCATTCTGGCGGGTCTGGAACATTTGGACGAGCGCTATCTGCGTGCGGTCGGCTATTCCACCAAGAGCAAGCGTGGCACCTTCCCAAAGATGGCGTTGTTTGGTGACATTGTGGGTGATGACCCGGACGCCGTGGCCAAGGCCGCGAGCGAGGTCGTGCGTATTGCCAACACGCGGCACGGCGAGGGTTTTGTAGCCGTCAGCGCCGATGCACGAAAGCGTTTCTGGCTTGACCGTGCTCGAACGGCTGCCATTGCGCGCCATACCAATGCCTTCAAGATCAATGAGGACGTCGTGATCCCCCTGGATCGCATGGGGGAGTACACCGACGCCATCGAACGCATCAATATCGAGCTGTCCACGCGCAACAAGTTGCGCTTGCTCGACCAGCTTGAGTTGTTTTTGTCGTCAGGTGAGTTGCCGGTGGGCAAGATCGAAGACCACGACGACGCCGAACACACCCGCGAAGAAATATTGCAAGAGCGGGTGCGCGATGCCGTCGCCACGCTCAGGCAAGTGCGCGAACGCTGGAACTGGCTGCTACTGAATCTTGACGAGCCTTTGGCGCAGAGCTTGGGTCGCATGCAGGATCTGGGTATTGAAGACCTTGAACAGCGTACCTTGGCCAATCGCGTCGCATCCCAACCCGATGCGCGCGTGTTCGACGTGCTGCAAGACCACACTATCCGCATTTCCTGGAAGACCGAAGTGCGCGCGCTGATGGAGCGGTATTTCGCCGGCGCTGATTGCGCTGCCGTGCTGGCCGAAATACAGGCGATTCATGATCGGGTTTTGCGTAGTCGGGTGTTTGTCGCCCTGCACATGCACGCCGGCGACGGTAACGTCCATACCAATATTCCCGTCAACTCCGATGATTACGAGATGCTCCGCGAGGCTAACGAGGCGGTAGCGCGTATCATGAAGATTGCCCGCGATCTCGACGGTGTCATTTCTGGCGAACATGGAATCGGCCTGACGAAGTATGAGTTCCTGACTCAAGAAGAACTCCAGCCCTTTCAGGACTACAAGCAACGCATCGACCCGCAAGGGCGGTTCAATGCCGGGAAGCTGATGCCGGGTGCCGACCTGCGACATGCCTGGACGCCAAGCTTCAATTTGCTGGGACACGAATCGCTGATCATGCAGCAAAGCGAGATCGGTGCGATCTCTGCGGCCATCAAGGACTGTCTGCGTTGTGGAAAGTGCAAGCCGGTCTGCGCCACTCACGTGCCGCGCGCCAATTTGCTGTATTCGCCCCGCAACAAGATTCTTGCAACCTCGTTATTGATTGAAGCCTTCCTGTACGAAGAGCAGACTCGTCGAGGGGTCAGCCTGAAGCATTGGGGCGAATTCGAGGATGTGGCTGACCACTGCACGATCTGCCACAAATGCTACAACCCCTGTCCGGTTGACATTGACTTTGGCGATGTGTCCATGGAAATGCGGGCGCTCTTGCGTCGTATGGGTAAGAAGTCATTCAACCCTGGCACGGCCGCCGCGATGTTCTTCCTGAACGCGAAAGATCCGCGCGTCATCAAGGCAACGCGCACAGCCATGATCGACGTTGGATACAAGGCACAGCGGCTTGCGCACGACATCCTCGCGGCACCCGCGCGCAAGCAGATCGAAAACCCGCCCGCGACGGTAGGCAAGGCCCCGATTCGTGAGCAGGTAATCCACTTCGTCAATCGCAAGATGCCGGGCGGTCTGCCCAAGCAGACGGCGCGCAAGCTGCTGGATATCGAGGGTTCCGAGTACGTACCGATCATACGCAACCCGGTCAATACCTCGCATGACACTGAGGCCGTGTTCTATTTCCCTGGTTGTGGGTCCGAGCGGTTGTTCTCGCAGGTGGGTCTGGCGACTCAGGCCATGTTGTGGCATGCCGGCGTTCAGACAGTGTTGCCTCCCGGCTATCTGTGTTGTGGCTATCCGCAACGCGGGAACGGCATGAATGACAAGGCCGAGAAGATCATCACCGACAATCGCGTGCTGTTTCATCGCATGGCGACTACCCTCAACTACCTCGACATCAAGACGGTCGTAGTCAGCTGTGGCACGTGTTACGACCAGTTGGCGGGGTATGAGTTCGACAAGATCTTCCCTGGTTGTCGCCTGATAGACATCCACGAATATTTGCTAGAAAAAGGCATAAAGCTTGATGGGGTAACTGGCGTGCGTTACATGTACCACGACCCCTGTCACACGCCGCTCAAGCTTCAGGACCCCATGAAGACGGTCAAGTCGCTGGTGGGCGAGGAGGCCATCAAAACCGACCGTTGTTGCGGCGAATCCGGCACGCTGGCTGTGACTCGGCCCGACGTTTCGACGCAAGTGCGTTTTCGGAAGCGTGAAGAGCTCGTCAAGAATGAATCGACCCTTCGCGAAGATGGTTATCAGGGAGAGGTCAAGATGCTGACGTCCTGCCCGTCGTGTTTACAGGGACTTTCGCGCTTTCAGGGCGATACGGGCATCGACGCCGATTACATCGTCGTCGAGATGGCTCGACATATCCTGGGTGAAACCTGGATGGAAGACTACGTCAGGCAGGCGAATACCGGTGGGATCGAGCGAGTTCTCGTTTAGGCTGGTGTCGCGCTAGTAGATACGCAGTCAGGCTCCGCCGGTCAGCAAGTGACCGGCGATGGGCACCTACGCCATGGTTTCGTCGGGAGGCACCACCCGCGAAGCGGGAAACTCCAAAGAAAAGATGCTTCCGGCTCCCAGCCGGCTGCGAATGCTCAGTTCGGAGCAGTGTCGCATGGCCACGTGTTTGGTAATGGCCAATCCCAGGCCGGTGCCACCGGTGGCGCGTGAACGGCCTCGGTCAACGCGGTAGAAGCGTTCGGTCAGGCGAGGAATATCATGGGCGGCAATACCGATGCCGGTGTCCTGAACCGAATAACAGGCTGTACCTGCTTCGGTTTTATACCAGCTCACTGTGATGGTGCCATCCCTGGGTGTGTACCGTACGGCGTTCGTCAGCAGGTTCTCGATGCCGGACGCCAGTTCGGACTCGATGCCGGTAATGTACAGATTGGTATCGACGTTCACCACGAATACATGTTGATCCTTTGAAAGGCTACGGGCTCGTTGCAGCGCGATCTCGATCAAGTCGCTGACTCGGACCGGCTTGCCCTGGCTCGAAGGCGACGATTCGAGTGTGGATAGAGTCAGCAAGTCGTCGACGATGGCCTGCATTCGGCTCGCCTGCTCAACCATCATCGTGTGATATTGCTCACGTTGCTCGTCGCTGATCGACTCTTGCGGCATATCGTGCACGGTTTCAAGAAAGCCGGCCAGCACTGTCAGCGGTGTGCGTAATTCGTGCGACACGTTGGCCACGAAATCCTTCCGGGTGGTTTCGAGCTTCTCCAGCTGCGTGACGTCACGCGTCACGATCAGGAATTGTTTGACGCCATAGCGGGTGAGTTGCACCAGAAGTGCACGCTCCCGGCCGTCGCGAGTCAGGTGCAACAGCAGCGGTTCGCTCCAGTCGTCCCTGCGCGCATAGGCGGCGAACTCCGGTGTGCGCAATATATTGAAGATGCTGAAGCCGCGGTCGGTTTCCAGGTTCAGACCGGTATGCTCGGAAGCCATCGGATTGCACCAGGTGACATTCATTTCTTCGTCCAGCGTGATCGCGCCGTCCGGCAAGGCCCCCGCTGCGAGCATGATGCTGTCGACGTTGCGCTGCAATTCGTCGATTTCCTGGCGATTGGCACGGAGTTTTCGGTAAATGGGTGCCAGTATTTCGTCCCACGGCCCGATGGATGGCGGCGGAGGGGCTTCGAGGTTTCTGACCCACTTCTTGATTTGGGATAACTGAAGGCCGCTGATGAGTATCATGCTGATCAACCCAATTGTCAGAATCGCCCAGCCTGTTGAGGGGTTGATCCATTGACCGATTAACCAGGCTACAAGCGCCCAAATACTGATGGAGAAGAGGGTTTTGGTCATGCTGAAAGCAGCAGTGTTGGTGTTCGTCAGTGTCAGTTCGGAGGTACCGGCTTTTGCGCGTTGAAACGGTAACCTGCGCCGCGAACAGTCTCGATGTGACCGTCGTGCCCAGTGGGTTCGAGTGCTTTACGCAATCGCCTGATGTGCACGTCGACCGTTCGCTCCTCGACAAAGACATGGTCTCCCCAAACTTGGTCAAGGAGCTGGGCACGTGAAAACACGCGCTCGGTGTGGGTCATGAAAAAATGCAGGAGGCGGAATTCGGTAGGGCCGATGGTCAGGGTTGCACCGTCGCCGGTTACTCGATGTGTCGCCGGATCCAGTGAGAGTGTACCTATTTTTACGAGGTCATCGGTCAGCTGGGGGGCGCGTCGTCGCAGGACGGCCTTGATTCGAGCCATCAGCTCCTTGGGCGAGAAGGGCTTGGTGATGTAGTCGTCGGCGCCGGCTTCCAGGCCCTCTATCTTGTCGTGTTCCGAGCCTTTGGCAGTCAACATGATGACCGGAACCTGCCGCGTGCGCTCGTCGCTGCGCAGTTTCTTGGCCAATGTTATGCCGGATGCGCCGGGCAACATCCAGTCCAGCAGGATCAAGTCGGGGAGCTCGGCGCGAATCAAGGTTTGCGCCTGCTCGGCGTCAAACGCTCGAAGAACCTTGTGTCCGGCATAGCTCAGGTTCACGGCAATGAGCTCCTGAATGGCGGGCTCATCTTCGATGACTAGGATAGTGGTACTCATGACGGAAGCGTCTCGCAAGGAATACGGATTGATTGGTACAGCCTGCCATCTTATGGCTTGATTATTACAGGTTTGTGACCTGGTAAAGGGCTGATCGCGGTGGTAGGTGCGTCATTTGGCTGCAGGTCACTCCTTCGTGGACCCATGCCGCGTTAGCAAAGTCGCCGGCGGGCCCCATGCACGGTATTCATCTAAAATGGTCTGTTCAAGCATCGAAAAAGCGCTCAATTATGGAAGATTCTCGTTCCGACAACTCCGGTTCCAACACGACTCATTTCGGCTATCAAACGGTGGCGGAAGCCGAAAAGGCGCGTAAGGTTGCCGAAGTGTTTCACTCGGTGGCAGCCAAGTACGACGTCATGAATGATTTGATGTCCGCTGGACTGCACCGCGCCTGGAAGGCATTCACCATAGCGCGCGCCGATGTACGCCCCGGCATGAAGGTGCTCGACATTGCCGGGGGAACCGGTGATCTGGCCAAGGCGTTTGCCAAACGCGTCGGACCAAGTGGGCTGGTCTGGCTTACCGACATTAATGATTCCATGCTTCGGGTGGGGCGCGATCGCATGGTCGACGCCGGCCTTATTCTGCCTACCGCCGTCTGCGACGCCGAAAGGCTTCCCTTTTCCGACGGGTATTTCGATCGTGTGAGCGTCGCCTTTGGTCTGCGCAACATGACACATAAAGACCTGGCACTTGCCGAGATGCGACGGGTGCTCAAACCGGGTGGCAAACTGCTGGTGCTAGAATTTTCGCGAATTGCCAAGCCCCTGGCCCCCGCCTATGACTGGTATTCATTCAATATCTTGCCGTGGCTTGGGAAAAAAGTCGCCGGTGACGAAGAAAGCTACCGCTATCTGGCCGAATCCATCCGCATGCATCCCGATCAGGAAACCCTGGCGCAGATGATGGGCGAGGCGGGCCTTTCACGAGTTCGCTATTTCAATCTGACGGCTGGCCTTGTGGCTCTGCACGAAGGCGTTAACCTAGGTTAATCGCGCTAGTTTTGAACTTTGGTGTTGGGTGCAGGTCAGAATTACGATACTATTCAGGTAAACGTAAGCTGTGGTGTGCACCCGAATGGTGCGTCCGCCATCACGACCAAATCATTTTCCCTGGCTAGGCACCCTGCGTGGTGCCAGCTCAATACAGGAGCACTCAATGAGCAAACGGATATCCCGTTTTTTTGCCATGGCAATCCTCGCGGTCAGCGCGGTGGGCATGGTGTCGATGTCGTTCGACGCCGAGGCACGTCGTTTCGGGGGCGGCAAAAGCTTTGGTAAGCAGTCTTCCCGCGTGACTCAGAATCAGCCGGCCGCATCGGCGCCGCCAGCGGCCACGACTACACAGCGTAGCGCCTCGTCGGCAGCCGCTCCGGGTGCTGCAGCCGCCGGAACCGCGGCGAAAAGCGGCATGTCGCGATTCCTCGGACCCTTGGCCGGTATTGCCGCAGGTCTTGGCATTGCAGCGCTCTTATCTCATCTAGGGCTCGGTGGTGCTTTCCTCGAGATGATGTCCAGCCTGATTCTGATTGCCCTGGTCATCTTCGCAATCATGTTCATCGTGCGTCGTCTCCGCGGTCCCCGTCCTGCCCACCAGGCGGCGGGTGGCGCCATGCGGCGTGAGAACATGGGCGCGTCCGACTGGTCTCGGCCCGCGCAGCCGGCTGCTGCGCCGGCGCCCTCTCCCGAGCCGGTAGCGGCAGCCCCGCAGCCCCAGGATGGATGGTTCATTCCGCAGGGGTTCGACACCGCCGCCTTCCTCGCCAATGCGAAACGTCAGTTCATCGCTATCCAGAGCATCTGGGATCGGGGTGATACCGATCAACTTGGCGAATATCTCACCGACGACCTGATTGCGGAGTTCCGCCCTCAAATCGAAGCCCGCGAAGGTCGTCCAGAGCATACTGAGGTCGTCTTGCTTAACGCCGAACTCCTGGGCATCGAACAGGTCGCTGGTGGTCACCTTGCCAGTGTCAGGTACTCGGGCATGTTGCGTGAGGCTCCCGGTGCCGAGGCATTCCGTTTCGAAGAAGTCTGGAACCTTTACAAAGCCGATGGCGCGGGTTGGTTGCTGGCAGGAATCCAGCAGATTCGCGGCGAAGAGGCGCATTAAACGGCATCGGGTGGCCCGGATTCCCGGGCGGGCCCGATGGCGGTTTTCGTCGAAGCACTCCACAGGCGCGCCCGGCGCGTTTTCTGGAGTGCTTTTTCTTGAAGCAGAACATCGGCTTCAATTCGTCAAAACCGGTAAACTTAGGGCCTGATACCCTTTGAGTAGCTTGCTGCAACGCGGCTTTCCCGATTTCTCATGCTTGCATTTCCGCCTTTACCCGCACCGGCTTCAGTCTCTGCCCGCCTGCTCAACAGCTTGTTGCGGCGCGAGGATTGGGCCGCACAACGGCTGGCGCGTCATGCCGGCAAAACGGTTCGCTTCGTCGCTGTGCCATGGGACATCCGCCTATCCATTGGTTCGGATGGCCAGGTCGAAGTGGCCGATTCCTCAATCCTGCCCGATGTGACCCTGACATTGCCTCGCGAAGGGCTTTCAAAACTTCCTGCCATCCTCCGACGCGGAGACACTGACCAAATCACAGAATTGCTTCACATTGAAGGCGATGCCGGGTTGGCGCAGGTCGTTTCCGAGCTTGCCCGAGGCTTACGTTGGGACGCCGAAGACGACCTGGCGCGTGTCGTGGGCGACGTGGCGGCGGTCCGTATCATGTCTGCTGCGCGTGGTCTGGTTCACGGCGCCGAACGGTCGGCGACCCGCATGAGCGAAAATCTGGGTGAGTATCTGGTCGAGGAGAGCAGGCAGGTGCTGGGACGGCATGCGTTCGAAGATTGGCGCGGTCGCGTAAATGAAATCGCACAGCGCTTGAACAAGCTCGAACATCGGATCGAGCGCCTTGAGCGCCGTCAGGCTCGTCTGGGGCCGGCATAACATGTTGACGTTGTGTCGCCTCATTCGAATTATATTTGTCTGCCTGCGTTATCGGCTCGATGAGCTCGTTCTTTCCGGCATCAAGCATCCGCTGGCCTACGGCATGCTGAGGGTGGTCCGCTTGGGTCGGCCACCTCGCATGGCGCGCGGTGTGCGATTGCGTTTGGCGCTTGAAGCGCTCGGACCAATTTTCGTCAAGTTCGGGCAAGTGCTTTCGACCCGACGCGATCTTATTCCACCAGATATCGCTACCGAACTTGCTTTACTTCAGGATCGCGTTCCACCGTTTCCGTCTGAACTGGCTGCGGCGAGCATCGAGTTGGCACTGGGGGCGTCGCCTCATACCTTGTTCCAGCACTTCGAGAAGGATCCGGTCGCATCTGCGTCGGTAGCTCAGGTGCATTTTGCGGTATTACATGATGGTCGCGAAGTGGCTGTCAAGGTCTTGCGCCCGGGCATGCTCAAGGTCATCGATAAAGACCTTGCCTTGATGCGAATTTTGGCCAGTATGGTCGAGCGGCTGCTTCCCGACGGACGCAGGCTGAAGCCTCGCGAAGTGGTGGCTGAGTTCGACAAGTATCTGCATGATGAACTCGATCTGATGCGCGAAGCGGCCAACTGCAGTCAGCTCCGTCGCAATTTTGGCCCCGATACCGGACGGCATCATTTGTTGATGGTGCCCGAAGTGGTGTGGGAGTTCACGTCCAGTACTGTGTTCACGATGGAACGCATGCGCGGCATTCCTGTCAGTCAGCTCGACAGACTTCGAGAAGCCGGGGTGGATATCGAATTGCTGGCGCGCACCGGGGTCGAGATCTTCTTCATGCAGGTTTTTACCGACGGGTTCTTTCACGCCGACATGCATCCCGGAAATATCTATGTGTCCGATGCACCCGAAACACTGGGAAGGTACATTGCACTTGATTTTGGGATCGTGGGGTCCTTGTCCGAACACGATAAGAATTACCTTGCACAGAACTTCCTGGCGTTCTTCCGGCGCGATTACCGCCGCGTTGCGCAGTTGCATATCGAATCGGGCTGGGTGCCGCGGGATACACGAGAGGAAGAACTTGAGGGTGCGGTGCGAGCTGTTTGCGAGCCCTATTTTGATCGCCCTTTGGCAGAAATTTCGTTGGGACAGGTGCTGATGCGTCTGTTCCAGACCTCACGGCGCTTCAACGTCGAAATTCAGCCCCAGTTGGTATTGCTGCAGAAAACCCTGCTTAATGTCGAAGGAATGGGGCGTGAGCTGGATCCGAATCTCGACCTCTGGAAGACGGCCAAACCTTACCTGGAGCGCTGGATGCGCGAAAGGGTAGGATTTGCCGGTTTGCGTCAGCGCCTCGAACAAGAGGCAGTGCAGTGGGGGCAAATGCTACCCCAGTTACCACGCCTGACCTATGCAGCGTTGGCCAGGCCTGACATCAAACCACACCTGCATGCCGAACTGCTGCGTCTGCGAAAAGCCCAGGAGCAGACCAACCGTTTGTTGATAGTTTTTGCTGCCACGGTGGCGGTAGCGATCGGTGTTGCAATCTGGGCACTTGCGGCCCATTGAATTGGGTATTACGCTTTATTTCATGAGTTTGTCAAGTTAACGTCTTATCCTGGCGGGGCGAGACCCGAGCTTGGCGATTAGGCTTGCGTGGATATTCCAATGCAGTCGATTCACCAATACTAAGAGAGATTTCTATGCTTTATCCTGAATTGTTCAAATCGATGGAAGCAGTGCGCTGGAACATGGGCACTGACATTCCCTGGGATCAGTTCGAGGCCAGCAAACTGTCGGACGAACAGGCCTATACCATCAAGATGAACGCCATCACAGAATGGGCGGCCTTGCCAGCGACCGAGATGTTCTTGCGCGATAACCGTGACGACAGCGATTTTTGTGCGTTCATGTCGATCTGGTTTTACGAAGAGCAGAAACACTCTCTTGCCCTGATCGAATATCTGCGTCGTTTCCGTCCGGAGCTGGTTCCCACCGAAGAAGAACTGCACAAAGTACGATTCGAGTTTGATCCTGCTCCTGCACTCGAAACTCTGATGCTGCATTTTTGTGGCGAGATTCGGCTTAATCACTGGTATCGTCGCGCCGCCGATTGGCATACCGAGCCTGTCATCAAGGCTATATACAAGATCATTGCGCAAGACGAGGCGCGTCACGCGGGCGCCTATCTGCGTTATATGAAACGTGCGCTTGTACATCAGGGCCAGGAGTTTGGGCAGAACGCACGTCTGGCATTTTCCAAGATTGGCGTCCTGATGGCTTCAGCGCATCGCACGCCCCAGGCTCTGCACCCGACGAACCTGCACGTCAACAAAGAGATGTTCCCTAACGATACGGTCCAGTCCCAGTTGCCCAGCCCCGGCTGGCTCGAAAACTGGCTCGACAATCAAATCTGCTTTGACAAGGAGTGGGAAGGCAAGGTTAGTGCACGCATATTGCACAATTTGTCGCTGCTTCTCGACACCACCTTCAATACAGTTCAAGACCTCAACCGCTATCGAAAGACACTTACACGGGGCCTGCCGGCTGCGGCTGAAGCATGAGCGTCCGGTTCGAGTCAAAGATACTCACGCGCGAAGAATGCGTCGCGCGTGTTCACGACTTTGCGCGGCCCCTGGTGTTCACCAACGGAGTCTTCGACATCCTGCATCGGGGGCATGCAAGTTATCTGGACGAGGCCGCGCAACTGGGCGCGACCTTGATTGTGGCGGTCAATACTGATGATTCCGTCAGGCGCCTTGGAAAAGGCGCCGATCGACCCTTGAATTCGCAATCGGATCGCGCCGCGGTCTTGGCAGCGCTTGCCAGCGTGTCCTACGTAACTAGCTTCCACGAGGACACACCGACAAAGCTGATTTCTGAACTCCGACCAGACATCATTGTAAAAGGCGGGGATTACGACATGAAGACCCTGCCCGAAACAGCGCTGGTCGAGTCTTGGGGCGGTCGAGCTGTAGCGATTCCGTTCGAGTTTGAACGGTCTACAACGGCCCTCATCAATAAGATACGAGCTTGAAGCGTTTTGGTGGCTGGCGGCGACAGTCCAGAGCCTATGGCTGCTTATTGAGACAACTTTGTTGGCATCTTGAGCAGGCTATTTACGGCAACGATGTCTTCATCGCTGAGGATGCCGCTGGCCGCTTTCAAGCGCAAGCTGTTCATCAATGTATCGTACCGGGCGCGCGATAATGCACGTCGCGTTTCATACAATTGCTGCTGGGCGTTAAGCACGTCGATGTTCACTCGAACACCCAGTTCATAGCCGATTCGATTCGCTTCAAGAGAGGCCAGGCTGGATTTTTCGGCGGCCCGCAGGGCCTGGATGCGAGACAAGCCCGAGATCACACCCGAAAAGTACTGCTGGGTCGATTGCACGGCCTGCCGCTTGGCTGACTCATGGATATACCTGGCTTGCTGAAGGCGGGAAGTCTGTTCTCGAACCTGCGACGAAATTTCCCCACCGCTGAACAGTGGGATGGACAGTTGAAGGCCCACGGCGGAATCGATGGAGCGCGGGCCATTGCGTTGCCCATTGATGCCCCGATCGCTAGCGCTGCCGGTTTGCGCGTAGAGACTTAATGTGGGGTAGTGGCCACCCTTGGCGATATCGATTTGCTTTTCAACAATCAGGGTATCAAGATGCGCACGCGCGACGTCCAGACTGGCCTGTGCAGACTGCAGGGTCCAGTCATCGAGCCGTGCCGGGGTCGGAGGCGGCAGCGAGGTGTTGGGATCCAGCCCTACTAATTCGGCGGGTCGATCGCCCGTTATTTTTGCAAGCTGATCTTCGCTGATCTGAAGAGCGTTTCGTGCCTCGATTTCCGAAGCATTAAGAAGATCGAGGCGGGAACGCGCTTCGTGGATGTCGGTGACGGTAGTTGCACCCAACTCGAAACCACGTTCGGCAGCTTCGAGTTGTGTTTCGACAGCCCGCTTCTGTGCCTGTATGGTCTTGAGCGTGTCCTGCGCGGCAAGTACATCGAAGTATGCTTGCGAAACTCGCAATATCAGATCTTGATAGGCCTGCTGCAGGGCAAGATTGGCAGAGTCCGCGAGGTACTCGGATTGCCGCAGCCGGCTCCAGTTGCCGACGTCGATAATGGGTTGCGTCAGGGTCAAGGCCCAAAGCCCCACTCCCCGTGTTTCGTGCTGTTGGAAGTTGGTTCGACGAACGTCGTTGATCTCGCCGGCCGAATCCAGGGTAATGTATGGAAGCAGCTTCGCGCGCGCCTGAGGAATCTTTTCTTGATCCGCATCGCGACCGGCGCGCGCTGCAGCGTAAATCGGGTCGCGCTGCAAGGCGGCGGCCCAGGTTGCGAGCAGGTCTTGGGCCAGAGCCGGCACACAGGCGGCGAAACTGATAAGTGCCGCGAGGAAGTAGCGCATCGGGCCCTGACGCATTTAGAACTTGAACTGGGACACTGCGGTACCGCGCAGTGGCTTGATGACCGTATCGAACAGGCCTTCGGTATCGAAGCTGGCTGCGCTGGTTCGGGTGATACGACAAGCGGTCATGACTGGCTGCGTTCCGACCACCACAACCATGCGACCCCCAATACTGAGTTGATATTTGAGCGCATCGGGAACGGTGGGAACGGAACCGGTCAGAAGGATCGCGTCGTATTCGGCTGTGCCCCAGCCCGCGTGGGCGTCACCCACTTCGACCTTGACATTGTCGATCTGGTATCGACTGAGGTTGTCGGAGCCGAAGGCTGCGATACGGCTATCGATTTCGATGCTGGTGACCTGCTGTGCGAGGCGCGCCAGTAGAGCTGCCTGGTAGCCGGAGCCGGTGCCAATCTCAAGAACACAGTCCGTGGGCTTAAGTTGGAGTTCTTGTATCAGGCGGGCTTCGACTTTAGGCGTGAGCATGGTTTCGTGGGTATCAACAGCGTTGATAACCAGTGGCAGCTCAATGTCGGAAAAGGCCAATGCCCGCATATGTGATGGGACGAAGCGTTCGCGTCGAACGTCGAAGAGTGCCTGCAGGACTTTGTGATCCTGAACCTGCCATGGACGGATCTGCTGCTCGACCATATTGAAGCGAGCGAGTTCGGTGTCGGATAGTCCGGTTGCGGTCATAACATCAAGAAAAGAAAGAAGAACAAACTGGGGTCATTGTACCGATTCTGTATCGATTAGTTTCGATTCAAATGTATCGGCTCTCGCTCACCACCAGTCATGAAAATGATGAACGGGTCCGTGTCCGGAGCCCACTTTCAGCTTGTCTGCCTGGCCGATGGCGGCAACAAGATACGCTTTGGCCCGCTGGGCCGCTTCGGGCAGGTCGCCACCGGTTTGGGGCAACAGAGCCGCCAGCGCGGCCGACAAGGTACAGCCGGTGCCGTGGGTGTTCCGCGTATTGATGCGTCGGCCTGGAAGCTCGATCATGCGATCGCCGTCGTGGAGCAGGTCGATCGTATCCTGGCCCGGAAGGTGGCCGCCCTTGAGAAACACCCAGCGCTGGCCAGAATCACTTAACAAACGGCGAAGTTTTTCAGCGACGCGGCGCATGTCACGCAGGTTGTCGACGGCTGAGGTTTCAACCAGTACGCCGGCCTCGGGCAAATTCGGGGTCAGGACGGTGGCTAAGGGAAGCAGGCTCTCACGCAGTTCATTGACGGCGCTGGGCTCAAGCAACGTATCGCCGCTTTTTGCGATCATGACGGGGTCCAACACGATATGTGCCGGTTTCCAATGAGCCAGCCGTTCAGCCACGGTACGCGTAACGGGCTGCTGGCCCAGCATGCCAATCTTGACGGCATCTACTCGCACGTCGGCAAACAGGGTATCGATCTGCTGAGCCACAAATTCTGCGGGCACTGGACTCACGCCGGTTACGCCCTGAGTGCTTTGAGCTGTAAGTGCTGCGATGACAGCCATGCCGTAAGCGCCCAGGGCGCTCATGGCCTTGACGTCGGCCAGAACGCCGGCGCCGCCGGAGGGATCGACTCCGGCAATGGAGAGGGTATTTGGGATCATGTCTGGACGAATACTAGGAGCAAACAACTGCCATTGAACAGCACTACTTCGGCTGAATCAGACCTTCGGTCGGCGAGCTGGGGTCGGCAGTGTAAAACTTGCGAGGCATGCGGCCGGCAAGGAATGCTTCACGTCCGGCCTCTACGGCTTTCTTCATGGCGTTTGCCATAAGGACGGGGTTTTTGGCGCCGGCGATAGCGGTATTCATCAGCACACCGTCGCAACCCAGTTCCATGGCAATGGCCGCATCCGAGGCAGTGCCGACACCCGCATCGACAAGCACTGGGACGCTGGATTGGTCAATGATCAGACGCAGATTCCACGGGTTAAGGATGCCCATGCCCGATCCAATCAGTGAAGCCAGGGGCATGATGGCGACGCAGCCAATGTCTTCCAGCATGCGGCATTGAATGGGGTCGTCCGCACAGTAGACCATGACTTTGAAGCCGTCCTTGACCAGTGTTTTGGCGGCTTCCAATGTCTCGGGCATGTTGGGAAACAGGTTGTTCTGGTCGCCGAGGACTTCAAGCTTGACTAGGTCATGGCCATCGAGCAGTTCGCGCGCCAACCGTAAGGTACGTATGGCGTCAACGGCGGTGTAGCAGCCCGCAGTATTAGGCAGGATGGTGAATTGCGACGGAGGAAGGTAGTCGAGAAGGCTTGGCTGGTCGGGGTCCTGGCCGATATTGGTTCGGCGAATAGCCACTGTAATGATCTGAGCACCGCTGGCGTCAATGGCGGCGCGGGTTTCCTGAAAGTCTTTGTATTTTCCGGTGCCGACGAGCAGGCGTGAAGTGAATTCGCGGCCGGCGAGCTTGAAGGTGTCTGAGTGATTCATTTACGAGAGAGTTGGCATTCGGTGACGGAAGGGCCAGATGCTGAGGCTGCGTGTGACCGGGCTGCCGTCCTGGAAGGGGTTGCTGCGATGAATACAAAAGGATAATCCATTTAGTGAGGTTTGTGTGGCGCGCCACTCCCTGTGGCCCGACCGCCGCCGGGCTTCTCTTGCGTCCGAAACGTTTGGGGTGCCTCGCGAACTCGCGGCGTCGGACCAGTGGTCCGACAATCGCGCCGCTCAAACACGCGCGAGGCTTGCCTCCCCAAACGACTCGGCTGCGCGGCTTGGTCGGACGGCGCTCCACACACCAGAGGTCCCAGTGCCTGAGGCCGGAGTGGTAAGAAAGCCCGGGAAGTCCGGCAAAGCCGGACCGCATGATGCGACCATTTTTACAGGGCAGACCCCGTTCAGGCGGCTTAAAAACGCCACGAGCTTCAGTTATCGATACCCGCAGCACCGAGCGTTTCTCGCGCCTCATCAAGATAGCGGCAGATAGCCACCGTAGCGTCGATAAGTCGAGGTCCAGGGCGAAAAAGGCTGTCCGGGTCGATGCCGTGTATTCGCGTTCGGGTCGCGGCACCAAGCCCCAAGCCTTCCCATCGCGTTTGCGCCGCGTGTAATTGATCAAGATTCGTCGTGGCGATCAATATAACTCGAGGGGCGTTTTGAAGGACGCGTTCCGGGCTGATGGGAAGCGCAGGAAGCCTGCTGTCCTGGAAAACGTTGATGCCGCCGCAGGTGCTTAGCGCGTCGTTCAGCAGCGTGTCGCGACCCACTGCGTAAAGCGGAGCAGGGCCGATTTCGATGTAGACCGACACAGGCGATGCCCTGCCATATTTACTTCGCAGAGTAGTCAACCTTTGGCGCATATCTGATGCCTGCAAGGTAGCTGCAGCTTGTGTACCTAGTAGCGTGCCCAATTGCTCAATCGAATCCGGAATGTCATCCATTTTCTCGGGAGCGATCAGCGTAATGGGTATGTTTATGCTTTCTAGCAAAGGGGTGGCGGCTGCAACTGTGCCTGTAGGTTGCCACGCGAGAACGACGTCTGGTTGAAGGCTGATGAGCGCCTCCATGTTGATGCTGGCGGCTCCGTCCCCGACTTTCGGCAGGGCTTTGACGGTTTGAGGATAGTTGCTGCTGACGACCGTGCCGACCAAAGTGTGGCCTGCGCCCGCGGCGAAGAGCAGTTCTGTGATGTGCGGGGCCAGTGTGACGACCCGGCTGGGGGCGGCGGCCAGAACGGGACCCGATGCGACCAGCAGTAAATAAGCCAATACGCGGCGCCACATTGTGTATGGGTCAAACCGGGTGCTCCGGGGTGCCATAGGTGATGCTTTGACAGGAGGCTGTTCAAGAGCTGGGTATGACATCGCTTTCTGGCTCCCGGGCATGTGCCGCCTACATTTTTACAGCAAGGTTTATAAACACATTCGACCCTGGCATGTTGTAGCCGTGCGCATTCGCGTAGTCCTTGTCGAAAACGTTGTTCCAGCGCAGCTGTACTGAGACTGCTGACGTGAAGGCATAAGTGGCTGTCAGATCCATGAGGCCGTAGCCGCCCAGCCGAACGGTATTCATGGAGTCATCGTATCGGCTTCCGGTGAACTGGTATTGGGCGCCAAGTTCGAGTTGGCCGATGCTGTGCTGGGCACCGAAGCGGTACACATGTTTCGCGCGGCGGCTAAGTTGAAGGTCAGTCTGGTCGTTGCGGGCGTCAAGATAGTCGTAGCCGCCGCTGATTGTCGTGTCCTTCCAATGGCGTTGCGCGGTAAGGCTTACCCCGCGAAGCGTCGCCGAGTCGATATTTTGAAGTATCCAGTTCTCGTCAGCATTGATCAGGTTGCGTACCTTGTTTCGGTAGGCGGTCAGGCCCAGATCGTAGGCATCGGAGCTGTACTTCAGACTCACTTCAATATTGCGCGACTTCTCGGGCTGGAGGGTGGGGTTTGCGCTCCAGGGGCCATACAGATCCCTCATGGTAGGCATCTTGAAGCCAGTGTTGCCCCCTGCTCCGATCTGCCAGCCGGGTGCAATATCGTAGCGATAAGCCAAGGACCCCGTGGTGTGGCTGCCGTGGTCGGAAATGTTGTCATTGCGCACGCTGGCCTGCAGGTGGTGCTGGGTGAACTGCCCGCGCCAGACAAGGTTGCCCGAGTTCGTGTTCCGAGCATCATGCTCGAAGAAATCAGAACTTCGTATCCGTTCTTCCAGGCGCTCAAGTATCAGCGAGACATCCTGGTTTTGCGTGAGTTGCAGGTTGTTCTGCCAGGAGTAGCTACGTTGCAGGCTGGAATATAGATTAGTCCATAGCGGTGTCAGAGATTGTCCCGTCTCTTTTGTCAGGCCAAACTGCAGGATACTTTGCCACCTTTCTGTAATGTCATCAGTACTTGTGAGGGTATAGGCCTGCTGGCGCGTAACGGTTAGTGCCGGATCGACCTGGAATTCATCATAGTCCCCGTTGATATAGCTGTTGTAAGCGGACAGGTTCACGTGGTGGCCGGGGCGCCACCGATAGCCCAACGATCCAGAGACGCTGTGCTGGTGGTAGCCGTCGTGATCCGGCTGGAAATAACCAAATCGCTCCGCCTTGTTCGTGGCGCTGTAGCCGTCGCTGCTGGCCATGGCGGCAGAGAATGCGTAGTTCCATCCTTCTTGCGCACCTGAAACGCCGGTGCTTGATTTGAACGTACCGTAGCTGCCTGCCCCGAAGTTTGCGAACGCGCTCAAGGGCTGGTCGCCCTCAGCCTGTCGGGTGATGATGTTGATGACGCCACCGATGGCGTCGGAACCATATAGACTGCTGGCGGCCCCTCGAAGGATCTCCACCCGTTCGATCATGGCGGGGTCCAGCGCATTCCAGTTCGGATAGCCGCCAATGGAACTATTGATGCGAACGCCGTCGATAAGTACCAGGGTCTGGTTCGAGTTGGCTCCGCGCACAAACACGCTGTTCAAGGTTTGCGGGCCACCGTAGTCGTCGTATTGAATGCCGGAATGGCGCGAGAGGATCTGCGCGAGGCTGTTTTGGCCTGCTTGGGCGAGCTCATCTCGGCCTATGACAGTGATGTCTCCCAGTGCGCTGGACTGCGACTGAGCAATTCGGCCGGGCGTGACAACGATGCGTTCGAGTTGGGCGGAGGGTTGGGCGTGTGAAGGAGATAGGCAGATGGCAAGCGCAGCACAGGCGCCGGCCCGAATAAAAGTATGCATGGTGAGTTCAGAGCAAGGCGTGCGTCCCCGCACACCGTCAGGATAAAACCATTGCCTGAAATGCTCATGTCGCGTGGCGAGCAGCGCAAGGCAATGGGCTCGTGAAGGCTGGTGTCGGGCTAGTGTGTGAACACATTACCGTTGCGGGGGCAGCACAGTTTCGCGGTCGCACGAACGCGGCGGCGGTCTGTTTCCCATTGAACTTTCGCAGATCATGATCCCGATCACGGGTCACAAACCGAAAGCACCTTCAGGCCGAAATTTACCACGTCGAACGGGGCGTGGCTTTAACGCGAGGAAAGCTAAAGGATAAGATGAGCGTTTCTCATGTTGTCCGGTTTATGCGGCTTTTCGAGCATGTTTTGACCGCAGCCAAAGGAGTTTGGGGACTTTGTGAGGGGACGAGCCGATACAATGATTCGTCATTTTCAGTCGAGACTTTATGTGGCGCTTTTCGTCTGGCTGCGCGTTCGTCTCCCCCATCCGCCCGGTTTTTCTTTAGGTAGTTTCCCACGTGTCTTATCCAGCTCTGCCGTATCCCCTGTCCTCGTACACTCGCGGCGCCGAGTTTGTGCGCCTTTTGGCCTCGCGCATGTTGATACTGGATGGTGCCATGGGCACCATGATTCAGCAGGAAAAGCTCACCGAGCTGGATTTTCGTGGCGAACGCTTTGCCGACCATCCCAAGGACGTGAAGGGCGACAACGAGCTCTTGTCGCTAGTGCGGCCGGACCTCATCTTGAACATTCATCGCCAGTACCTCGATGCGGGGGCGGATGTCATAGAAACCAATACGTTCGGGGCGACCTCTATTGCGCAGGGGGACTATGGTCTGGCTGACATCGCCTATGAGCTGAACCTGGAATCGGCCCGGCTGGCGCGCCAGGCCTGCGACGAGTTCAGCACTCCCGCGCGTCCCCGTTTTGTCGCGGGTGCCCTGGGACCTCAGCCCAAGACAGCCTCGATTTCGCCGGACGTCAACGATCCCGCGGCTCGCAACGTTACCTTCGACGAGCTGCGTGCGGCATATGCCGAACAGCTTAACGGCCTGCTGGATGGTGGCATCGACATCGTCCTGCTCGAAACGATCTTCGACACCCTGAACGCAAAGGCGGCAATCTTCGCCATCGAAAGCGTGTTTGAGGAACGGGGCGTGCGACTGCCGGTCATGATTTCCGGAACGGTGACGGACGCCTCGGGACGCATTCTTTCCGGACAGACCGTCGAAGCGTTCTGGAATTCGGTGCGTCATGCACGTCCGGTCACTATCGGGCTTAACTGCGCGCTCGGCGCCGCACTGATGCGCCCGTATGTGGCCGAACTCTCGAAAATCTGTGACACCTATGTATGCGTGTACCCCAACGCCGGCTTGCCGAACCCCATGGCGGAAACCGGTTTTGACGAAACTCCGGACGATACTTCTTCGTTGCTGGAAGAGTTTGCCCGTGCTGGACTGGTGAATATGGTGGGCGGCTGTTGTGGCACAACGCCGGAACACATCAGGGCCATCGCCGCCAAGACCGCCGACTTGCCGGTTCGCGAAGTGCCGGTGATTCCTGTGCGCACACGTTTGTCGGGGCTGGAGGCCTTGAACTTCGACGCGGACTCCTTGTTCATCAACGTCGGCGAGCGTACCAACGTGACGGGCAGCAAGATGTTCCTGCGCCTGATTCGCGAAGAAAAGTACGAAGAGGCCCTGGCGGTCGCGCGTCAGCAGGTAGAGAACGGTGCCCAGATCATCGACATCAACATGGACGAGGCCATGCTGGATTCGGCCGCCTGCATGCACAGGTTTTTGAACCTGGTGGCATCCGAGCCGGACATTGCCCGCGTTCCCATCATGGTCGACAGTTCCAAGTGGGACGTGATCGAAACCGGCTTGCGCTGCATCCAGGGTAAGCCGGTGGTGAACTCGATTTCTATGAAGGAGGGCGTCGAACCGTTCCTCGAACACGCCAGGCTGTGCCGGAAATACGGTGCGGCGGTCGTGGTCATGGCGTTTGATGAACAGGGCCAGGCCGACTCGTTCGAGCGACGCAAGGAAATTTGCGGCAAGGCCTACAAGTTGTTGGTTGAGGAAGTCGGCTTCCCGCCCGAAGACATTATCTTTGACCCCAACGTATTCGCCGTCGCCACAGGCATCGATGAGCATAATCACTACGCGATGGACTTCATCGATGCCGTAGGCTGGATTACGAAGAATCTGCCGCACGCGCGCGTATCGGGGGGTATTTCGAATGTCAGCTTCTCATTCCGGGGCAATGAGCCGGTGCGAGAGGCCATTCACACGGTGTTCCTGTATTACGCCATCCAGCAAGGCCTGACGATGGGTATCGTGAATGCAGGGCAACTGGGCGTCTACCAAGATCTTGACAAGACCTTGCGTGACTTGGTTGAAGACGTCGTACTTGATCGACAAGAGCCGGTGGGGCGCACCGACCCCAAGGACGCGCGCACTAATACCGAGCGATTGGTCGAATTTGCAGAAACGGTACGCGGTACCGGCATGCGCAAGGAAGAAGACCTGACTTGGCGCGAGCAGCCGGTAGAGCAACGACTGACTCATGCATTGGTCAATGGCATTACCACTTACATCGTTGAGGACACCGAAGAAGTCCGGCAGAAGATTGCTGATGCAGGCGGCCGGCCGATTCAGGTCATTGAGGGCCCCCTGATGGACGGCATGAACGTCGTCGGCGACTTATTCGGCGCCGGCAAGATGTTTTTGCCACAGGTGGTGAAGTCCGCCCGAGTCATGAAGCAGGCGGTCGGCCACCTCGTTCCTTTCATCGAAGAAGAAAAACGCCAGATTGCCGCCGCCGGCGGCGACGTGCGACCCAAGGGCAAGATCGTCATTGCTACGGTCAAAGGGGACGTACACGATATCGGAAAGAACATTGTCACGGTTGTCTTGCAGTGCAATAACTTTGAGGTCGTGAACATGGGCGTCATGGTGCCCTGTGCCGACATTCTGGCCAAAGCCAAAGAGGAAAAGGCGGACATGATCGGGCTGTCGGGACTTATCACGCCCAGCCTCGAAGAGATGGCCTACGTGGCTTCGGAAATGCAGCGTGACGAATATTTCCGCAGCCGCAAATTGCCCCTTCTGGTAGGCGGCGCGACCACCAGCCGAGTGCACACAGCCGTGAAGATCGCTCCGCAGTACGAAGGTCCGGTCATTTACGTGCCGGATGCCAGTCGCTCTGTGGGCGTGGCAACCAACTTGATGTCCGACTCGCGCGATACGTACTTGTCTGAAGTGGCTGAAGAGTACGAATTGGTGCGCAAGCGCCACGCCAACCGCAAGGAAACTCCGCTCATCACGCTCGAAGAGGCGCGCGCGGGTCGTCCAGCCATCGACTGGAGCAGGTATGTGCCCCCTCGCCCAAAGTTTATTGGCCGACGTGTGTTTGCCAATTACGATCTATCCGAAATCGCCAAATACATCGACTGGACGCCATTTTTCCAGACATGGAGCCTGTTTGGTCAGTACCCGGCGATTCTCAGTGACAAGATAGTTGGTGAGCAAGCCGTCAAGCTTTTCGAGGAAGGCCAGGCGATGCTGCGCAAGATCATTGACGGTCGCTGGTTGACGGCCAGCGGTGTTGTGGCGTTTTACCCCGCAAACACTGTCAATCATGAAGACATCGAAATCTACCGTGACGAGTCGCGGTCGGAAGTGTTGTTTACGTGGCGTAATGTGCGTCAGCAAACTGTGAAGCGCGAAGGCGTGGACAACAAGTGTCTGGCCGATTACATTGCCCCTAAAGATACTGGAATCTTGGATTACATCGGCATGTTCGCTGTTACCGGGGGGTTGGGCATCGAAGCGCGAGACAAGGAGTTTCTCGATGCTAACGACGACTATTCAAGCATCATGCTCAAAGCCTTGGCCGATCGCTTTGCCGAAGGGTTTGCCGAGTGCCTGCACGCGAGGGTGCGTCGCGACCTTTGGGGGTACGCGGTCGATGAGGCGCTCGACAATGACGATCTGATCGCCGAAAAGTATCAGGGCATTCGCCCCGCTCCGGGCTACCCCGCGTGTCCCGAGCACGTGGTAAAGAAGGACATGTTCACCCATCTGCAGCCTGAGGAAATTGGAATGCAACTGACAGAAGGTTATGCCATGTACCCTGCATCCAGCGTGTCCGGCTTTTACTTCAGTCATCCGAAATCTCAGTACTTCAATGTTGGGCATATTGGTCCGGATCAGTTGGCCGACTACATCAAACGCAGTGGTCGCGACGAAGAAGATGTGCGGCGCAGCTTGGCCAGTGTCCTTCGTTGAGCCTAGCACCCAGGAACTCACCGGACAATGACGACCCCAGAGACTGGTTCCGACAGACGCGACGAGGCTGGCCGTGCCGGCGACGGGCAGGCCCGCTCTGTTCGTCGGGCCGCGCTGGGCGATTTCTTGCGCAGCGTCAGGGCGCGCATTTCTCCGGATAGTGTCGGTTTGCCTTCTGGTACCCGGCGCCGCACGCCGGGATTGCGCCGGGAAGAGGTGGCTCAACTCGGTGGAATCAGTGTCACCTGGTATACCTGGATCGAGCAGGGGCGCGATGTTTCCGTATCACCGGCGGTGTGGGCGCGATTGGCCAATGTGCTTCACCTGACTCGCGCCGAGCGGCAATACTTGTTCGAGCTTGCCGAGTGTGCCGACCCGGAGCATGGCGGCGAACTTGCCGATCCATTGCCCGAGGGACTTGAAGACTGCGTTCACACCATCGTGGTGCCCGCCTACGTGCTTGACCGTTGCTGGAACGTGTTATCGCGAAACGAGGCCATGCTTCACTTGTTTGATGGATGGCCCGATCGCGTCAAGAATCCCAATCTCTTGCGTTATATCTTTCTTGATCCCGCCGCCCCGCAGCTGGTGGTCGACTGGGAGTCGCGTGCGCGTCGAGTCGTTGCCGAGTTTCGTGCGGACGTAGCGGCCTACGCCGAAGAAGCGGATGTGCGCGAATTGATAGATGGCCTCTTACACGAAAGTCCGGTTTTCGCACACTGGTGGCGTCGTCAGGCTGTGGTCGAACGAGAGGGCGGAAGCCGCGAGTTTCGGCATCCATCCCAAGGCGTTCTCAGCTACCGTCAGATTACTTTTCGCTCCGCCATCAGGCCGGACTGCAAGCTGGTCATGCTGATGAGCGGATAAGCGCTCAGGTCTTTTTCTTGGTGCGAAGGTGCTGGGCAACATCGCCTGGCAATCGAAGAAAAGAGAACATCGACAGACACGCCATGACGCCCAAGACCATGAAGCCCCAGAACGTATCGATGGGCTCCAGGTGATCAGCGCCGCGCCAGCTCATGCTCAGGTTCAGGACGAGGGCGGCTCCGCCCACTCCCAGGCTTATGGCTAGTTGCTGCATCATGGACGAGAAGCTGCTGGCCCGGCTCATCTCGCGAGAGCCCAGGTCGGCGTAGGTAAGGGTGTTGACCGCAGTGAATTGAAGGGACCGCGAAAGTCCACCAATTACCAAGATGCCGATCATGATCCAGATAGGTGTCTGCGCGTTGAAGAGGCCGCAGACCATGACCAGTGCTCCGGCAAGTACGGCGTTCACGACCAGCACACGCTTGAAACCGAAGCGCGAAATGACAGGGGTGGCCACCAGTTTCATCAGCAGTGCGCCTGCGGCGCTGCTGAAGGTGATCATGCCGGCGCTAAAGGCCGACATGCCAAACCCTACCTGCAACATCATGGCCAGCAAAAAGGGTGAGGCGCCCACCGTGAGTCGACACAAGTTGCCGCCCAATGTCGCAATGGCAAAGCTTCGGACTTTCAGCAGCGACAGGTCGACGATGGGATGGTCGTGGCGCCTGGCATGCCAGACGTACAGCAGTCCGCAGACAAGGCCGGTGCCCAATAATGCGAGCACATGGCTGCCGGAGACATCGTCGTGGCTGATCGATTCGAACCCCGATACCAGCGCGGCCAGCCCGACTCCGCTAAGAATAAAGCCCAGCCAGTCCAGCCTTGCCGAATCTTCTGGTATGTCTGGTGCGATATATCGAAGAACCAGTGCTACGCCAAGCGCCCCTACGGGAATGTTGATCAGGAAGATCCAGTGCCAGGATGCATAATCAACCAGAAACCCGCCCAGTGGCGGGCCGACGATTGGGCCAAGCAGGGCGGGCATTGACAGGAACGTCATGGCGCGTAACAGCTGTTCTTTGGGTGTCATGCGCAACAGCAGCACCCGGCCGACCGGCACCATCATGGCTCCTGCTATTCCCTGCACGGTGCGTGTCACAACCAGCTGCGGCAAGCTTTGGGCCAGCGCGCAGGCAGCCGAGCTTACGGTGAACAGAACGATGGCGGCGATGAACACTTTACGGGCCCCGAAGCGATCGGCGGCCCAGCCACTAATGGGCACGAATACGGCCAGGGCCAGCAGGTAGCTGGTGATGGCCACGTTCATTTTCACCGGGGTGGTGTTCAGTGCCTGAGCCATGGTGGGCAGGGCGGTGGCGACGACCGTGGAATCGAGCATCTGCATGAAGAGTGCGCAGCCCACGATAAACGGAATCATGCGCACAGCTCTCTGTTCGTGCTGCGAACTTCGCGGGGACGGGGATGCCGGAGTGTCTGACGCCATCCTGGCATTCTAACTTTGTTCGACTGCGTTAAACTCTTGGTTGACGTCAAATATAGTGACACGAAGCATATGGCCCGCCATTACGAATCTGAAATCACGAAGTTCATTAATGAGTACAAGCGTAAGCATGCCGATACCGAGCAGCGCCAGCGTGAAGGCCGCGCACTTCTGTGGGACAAGAACCTCGACCCTGAACAGCTTGAGTACTATCGCTCGGGCCGGGTAAATCAGCGTCCTTACGTCTACCAGACCGACTGAATCGCCCAACTCAATGACTGCGTCCGTTTCGGCCGATGATCTGAATGCACTGGTCGACCCCAGGATCGACAGCACACCCGACGTCGTCGACAGCGTAGCTTTGGCGCGCTTATACGGCGAGCCTCTGTTTTCGCTTCCCCAAGACCTGTACATTCCTCCCGACGCCCTCGAGGTTTTCCTCGAGACCTTTCAGGGGCCATTGGATCTTCTGCTGTACCTCATTCGCAAGCAGAACTTCAACGTGCTCGATATTCCAATGGCCGAGGTGACGCAGCAGTATTTGTCCTACGTCGAGCAGATTCGGAATCAGAATCTTGAGCTCGCGGGCGAATATCTGCTTATGGCGGCTTTGCTTATCGAGATCAAGTCTCGCATGCTGCTGCCGGTCAAGAACTCTGACACGGGCGAAGAGCCTGACGACCCTCGTGCAGAGCTCGTACGTCGCCTACTCGAGTACGAGCAGATGAAGCTGGCCGCACAAAAGCTCGACCAGCTCCCACGTCTGGGACGGGATTTTCAGCGTAGCCATGCGTTCATGGATTTGCGGATCGAGCGTGCACTACCGCAAGTCAGCGCCGACGACCTTCGACAGGCCTGGGCCGACATCATGCGACGGGCGCGGCTCAATGCACACCATCGCATTACCCGCGAGCAGCTCTCGGTTCGCGATCACATGAGCCAGATTCTGCGTCGACTCGCAAACGTGCGGTTCATGGAGTTTTCTGAATTGTTCAGTGAACGGGTGCAGCAAGGCGACGCCGTTGCTGTCATCGTCGTACACTTCCTGGCCATGCTCGAGCTTTCGCGGGAATCGCTGCTCGAAATCACGCAGGCAGAACCTTACGCGCCCATCTACGTGCGCTTGTCATATACGGCAGCGGCGGCCTGATAGCAGGCGCCCCCGACGGAGACATACTTGAAAGTAGTACACACAATCGAAGAATTGCGCGATCAGCTGCGCGGGCAATTACACGTGTCATTCGTGCCCACCATGGGAAATTTGCATGCTGGTCACCTGGCCTTGATGAAACTGGCTCGTCAACATGGCAGCCCCGTGGTCGCCAGTATTTTCGTCAATCGCCTGCAGTTTGGACCTAACGAAGACTTTGATCGCTATCCACGGACGCTCGAATCCGATATCGAAAAGCTTGAGCGCGAACGCGATGTCTACGTGTTGTTCGCACCGCGAGAAAGCGAGATGTACCCCGAGCCGCAAAGCTTCCAGATTCAACCGCCGAGTGATTTGGGCGGCATACTCGAAGGTGAATGTCGACCCGGTTTCTTTACCGGTGTCGGAACTGTCGTGCTGAAACTGTTCTCTTGTGTACAGCCGCGTGTGGCGGTTTTTGGAAAGAAGGATTATCAGCAGTTGATGGTTGTACGCAGCATGTGTCGCCAATTTCAATTGCCCGTGAATATTCTGGCTCACGAAACCGTTCGAGACCATGACGGCTTGGCCTTGTCCTCCCGCAACGTGTATTTGTCGGAAGCCGAGCGAGCCGAAGCGCCGCGACTGTATGCCATGCTGCGCCAGATTCAGCAGCGGCTTGAGCAAGGTTGCCATGATCAAGCGCAGCTTGAAGGCGAGGCGCGCAACGAGCTTTCATGTCGCGGTTGGACTGTGGATTACGTTTCGGTCCGGCGCCAGCGCGATCTGGGCGTGCCTACGTCGGCCGAGATTCAGTCCGGTGAGCCGTTGGTTGCCTTGGCTGCCGCCAAGCTCGGGTCGACACGCCTTATCGATAACCTTGAAATGCAGTTCAAAGGCTGAGCTCCCGGGGGCGGGTCGCGATCAGTGTGCTGAATCTGTCAGAACTGACAGGCGACAGTATGTTGCATTTCATGACAGAATCCCTTCAAATTTGTGACAATAAGAAGGGGATGGCATGAACGGAGACCCGCCGATCACCACACTAATTTCAACCCTGACCCCGCGCGAGCGCGACGTCATGGAGTATGTTGCCTTGGGCATGCCCAACAAGATAATCGCTGCCGAGCTTGGCGTGTCACAACGCACCATCGAAGCGCATCGCGCACGCTGCTTTCAAAAATTGCAGGTACGCAATGCAGTCGAACTGGCGCGTCGGGTCGCGGGGCTTCAGCTGCAGCTTGGCGCTGCGGCTCCGCTTAATTCATCGATGCCGTCGATATCAGCCTGACGTGTCAGGTGGTAATCAAGTAGCGGCTGCTGATCGTTCACTGAATTGACGCGCAGCAGATTGTCATTGACAAAGGTGAAGCTAGCGGTCGAGGCTTTTGAATTGTCCAGGCTAAGACGAATACGCCATGGCGAGGTTCCCGTCACTTCCCAGCAACCCTGCTGCGCGGTGGTCGCGGAAGCACCACTTCCAGAAAGCGGTTGTGACCTTGCGCGCCATTGTCCATTGGGCGCCAGCGTCAGGGTTACCCGGCTGGTGTCGCATGTGCCCCCAAGCAGACATGGCAGTGTGCCCAGGAAGGTCTTGGCCTCCCGGAGGGGGCGTACTTGTGCTGCAATCGCTTCACGGTTCGCCTCCTGAGCCTCGGTGGACGCAGCCTGCGCTTCGCGGCGCGGAGCGTCTTCACCAAAACCAAGTTGAATCTGCGAAGGCGCCAGACTCGTGCTGCGGCCCCGCGCTTGAGCCTGGGCGTCGGTAAGCGTTGATTCGGGCTGCTGATAACGGACAGTTTCCTGCTGGGCGGCGCAGCCTGATAGGACAAGCATTACTGCACAAGCTGTCAGGGTGCCAATTCTCGAGTTCAAGAAAGCATAGCGGCGTGATGCGGCTGTCATGGCGGTATGTTGTCGTTAAAGTTGGATTCATGAACACCACGCGCCTTGGACGCGACTTGCTTTCAAAGGCATGTGGCCGGCAAATTCAGGGTTATCTTAACAGGCAAAGGTCGCCCATTAGCACGCGACTAAGGTAAATTTGAAGTTTCGCCATTTAAGGATTTTGTTCCATGTTGAAGATAGGCCTGACGGGCGGAATTGGCTCAGGAAAAACGCGGGTGGCTGATTTTTTTGCCTCCTGGGGCGCGTCCGTGATCGATACGGATGCCATTGCACATCAGTTGACGGCGCCCTGCGGGGCAGCGATCGAGCCCATCCGTGCAGAGTTCGGCCTCCAAGCCATCGCGCCAGACGGATCGCTTGACCGCCAGGCCATGCGCGAACTTGTCTTTGCAGACCCTGACGCTCGCCGGCGTCTCGAAGCCATTCTTCACCCAATGATAGGGCAGGTTACACGCGAGCAAGCGAAGCTGGCCACGGGATGCTATCTTGTATTTGTTGTCCCGTTGCTGATAGAGTCGGGGCGTTGGCGCAATGAGGTAGATCGTATCTGCGTCGTCGACTGTGATCCGGCGACTCAAATCGCCCGTGTGCAGGTCCGTAGCGGGCTGACGCATGAAGCTATTGAGCGTATCATGTCGGTGCAGGTCGGCCGCGAGGCTCGTTTGGCTGCCGCTGACGACATCGTGCTCAACGATGGCGACACAACTCTGGATGAGCTCGAGGCGCGCTCGCGGGCGCTGCATGATGCCTGGTGCAAGCTGGCAGCTCGGCGCGACTCCAGCGGAAAGGACGAAGTGTACTAACCACCAAAAGGTTATCGGTCGCGTGATTCTTTATGAATACCCTTGCAACGAACGCGTTAGAACTCTGCTCCGAGTCGAGCATTTGTTTGGCAGGCTGTTTTTCTTCGCCGACGGCCCTGATGTTCACCACCACCAGATAGCTCTCGATACCCTGTTCGACCTTCTCGAGGTATCCGAACGTACTGACCTGCGTGGCTCGGTGCTGCAAGATCTTGAGCGACAGCGCGTGTCGCTTAGCAGCCTGCGACAGCACCCGGGCGTCGACGCGGGTGCTCTGGACGCGATGCTGGCCGAAATTCAAGATGCGGCGGCGGCGCTTGGGGCCCAGGGGCGTATCGGGCAGGGCTTGCGCGACAACGAATGGCTGGCCAGTCTGCGTGGCCGGCTGGCGGTTCCGGGTGGCTCCTCACCGGCTGACATCCCTTCGTATTACGCCTGGCAGATCAAACCACACGCCGTCCGGGTCAATGATCTCAAGCAGTGGATCAGCCCGTTTCTTCCTTTGTATAGCGGGCTGGCGCTGATTCTCCGTATGCTTCGGGATTCAAGCGATATCGAATCGCTTGAGGCACGTCAGGGTGCCTATCAAGAGATGCTCACGGGTAAGACCTATCAGCTGCTGCGTACGTGGGTTGATGCCGATTTGGGCGTCTTTCCCGAAATGAGCGCCAACAAGTATGTGATCTGGATCCGTTTCTCGACCCAGGACAACGAGCTCAAACCTCAGCCTGTCACGCGTGATATTCCCTTTCGCCTGGCACGCTGCAATCTTTGACCGGCAGGTATTCCACACACTGGAAAGTTGTTGCGGTCGATTTCATTTGGCTATTTTTTGTTCGCGCCTTTCACGGAATTAGCGACAATAGCGGCTTGATTTCCCATTGGAGAGCATTGAATGTCGGATACGCGTCCCGAAGCGGGCAGGCGACGTAGTGCCCGCCCCTGGTGGTGGGTGTTGTCCATCGTGGTAGTGGCCTTGGCGGCGTACTGGTTCTGGGGCGGAGGCAAGCAGCCCGCGCCGGCCGGGCGACCAGCAGGTGGCGGTCCATTCATGGGCGGCATGATGGGTGCGCCTGTTCCAGTTCGCATTGCCACAACCGAGGACAGCACCATCGATGTGGTCTACCGTGCCATCGGAACGGTTGCAGCCTACAACACCGTTACGGTGCGGGCTCGGGTCGACGGCGAACTTCAGCAGATTTTGTTCGAGGACGGTCAAAAGGTGCAGAAGGGCGATGTCCTTGCCCGCATCGATCCTCGCCCGTATCAGATCAGGTTGGATCAGGCCCTAGGGCAGCAAAGACAGAATCAGGCCCAGTTGGAAAATGCTCAGCGAGATCTGCAGCGTTATCAATTGCTCTTCAAGCAAAACTCCATCGCCAAGCAGCAGGTCGATGCTCAAGCGGCCTTGGTCCAGCAATATTTGGGCTCACAAAAGAGCGATCAGGCGGCCGTGGACGACGCCAGGCTGCAGCTCAGCTTCACCGAAATCATTGCGCCCATGGATGGACGCCTTGGTTTACGTCAGGTCGATGAAGGAAACCTGATATCGGCGGGAAGCACGGAAGGGTTGGTCGTACTGACTCAAACTCAACCGATTTCGGTCGTATTCACTTTGCCGCAGGCACGTGTGCCCGAGGTACTGGAGCAGTTCAGGCAGGGCATTCCGTTAGAAGTGGATGTCTACGACAGCAGCGGTACTCGCAAGCTGGCGACCGGACAATTGGAGTCAATCGATAATCAGATCGACATTGCCACTGGCACACTCAAGCTGAAGGCCAGATTTGAGAATCGGGACGAAACTCTTTTTCCCAACCAGTTTGTCAACGTACGCCTCAAGGTGCGGACCGGCTTGCCGGCGATCGTGGCGCCGGCGGCGGCCATACAACAGGGGTCGCAAGGCGCATTCGTTTATGCGCTCAATGAAAATGATTCGGTCCAAATTCGCCTGGTCGAGACCGGAACAGTGGAAGGCGACAGAGTGGCGATTACGCAGGGTCTGGAGGCCGGCGTTCGTGTAGTGACCGAGGGAGTCGACCGCTTGCGCGAGGGTTCCAAAGTGGAGATTGTGACTGCCGCGGCGGATGCAGCGCGTCCCGCAGCCGTGCCCGGTGGACAGCGCAGCGTGCCAAGTGTCGGATCGCCTCACTAGCCAGAATTTCGGGGATTCGCGCCATGAACGTTTCACGCCTATTCATTCTTCGCCCTGTGGCCACCACTCTGGCGATGATTGCATTGTTGATTGCGGGCATCCTGGCGTATCGCATGTTGCCGGTTTCGGCGCTGCCCGAGGTGGACTACCCCACCATCCAGGTCAGTACCGAGTACCCGGGAGCCAGTCCAGACGTCATGGCGGCATTGGTGACGTCGCCACTTGAACGGCAGTTTGGCCAGATGCCGGGCCTGATTCAAATGAGCTCCACCAGCTCCGGCGGATTGTCTTCCATTACATTGCAGTTCGACCTGGAACTGGCCATGGACGTGGCTGAACAGGAGGTACAGGCGGCAATCAATGCGGCCTCCAACCTGCTGCCCAATGATTTGCCGGCTCCTCCCGTCTATAACAAAGTCAATCCGGCCGACACGCCCGTAATCACGCTGGCGGTTACCTCACCCACTCTGCCGTTGTACGACGTGCGAGACCTGATCGATATTCGCGTAGCTCAGAAGCTGTCGCAGATATCGGGTGTTGGCTTGGTGAGTATTGCAGGCGGGCAGCGACCGGCGGTGCGTATTCAGGCCGACCCACAGGCCCTGGCGGCACGGGGACTCACCCTTTCTGATTTGCGTAGTGCCATCACATCGGCCAATGTGAACCAGCCCAAAGGTAATCTTGACGGCCCAACGCGATCGACAACCATCAATGCCAATGATCAGCTGCGCTCCATCGCGGACTATGAATCGCTGATCTTGTCTTACGAGAACGGCGCTGCCTTGCGCCTGCGCGATGTCGCCGTCGCCACAAAAGGCGCAGAGAATATTCGTCAGGCGGCTTGGGTGGGCAACCAGCCCGCCATACTTCTGAACATCCAGCGTCAGCCCGGTGCCAATGTCATCGAAGTCGTCGACCGGGTCAAAGCGCTTTTGCCGTCGCTGCGTCAGGCCTTGCCGATTGGCGTCGACGTGGAAGTCGCCACCGATCGCACGCAAACCATACGCGACTCGGTCAATCACGTTCAGTTTGAAATGATGCTGGCGATCATTCTGGTGGTGCTGGTCACCTTCGCCTTTTTGAGAAGCTGGACGGCCACGTTCATACCCAGCGTAGTGGTGCCGCTTTCCCTGATTGGGACGTTTGCCATCATGTACCTGGCGGGGTTCAGCGTCAATAACCTGACTCTCATGGCCCTTACTATTGCCACCGGGTTTGTGGTGGACGACGCCATCGTGATGATCGAAAACATCGCACGGCATATTGAAAAGGGCGAGTCGGCTTTGCAAGCAGCGCTCAAGGGAGCGTCGCAGATCGGTTTCACCCTCGTGTCGCTGACTCTGTCGCTGATCGCCGTGCTGATTCCCTTGCTTTTTATGAGCGACGTAATTGGCAGGTTGTTCAGCGAATTTGCCATTACGCTCGCAGTGGCCATCTTGCTGTCACTGGGCATATCGTTGACGCTCACTCCCATGATGTGCGCGCGTCTACTCAAAGCCGATTCCGAGCAGGATCACGGACGATTCCAGCGCTGGCTTGGCGACGGGATGGAACGTTTGGTGTCGTCTTACGACCGGGGCTTGGTCTGGGTGCTCGCACATCAGAGACTGACCCTCTGGGTTGCATTCGCAACGCTGCTGCTTACGGCCTTGCTGTATGCGCTGGTCCCCAAGGGATTCTTTCCTCAGCAGGACACAGGGCTTATTCAGGCGATCAGTCAGGCTCCCGCCACCGTGTCGTTCAACGCCATGGCCGAGCGGCAACATCAGGCGGTCGACGTAATACTGCAAGACCCTGCCGTAGAGACCGTGTCTTCGTTCATTGGCATAGATGGCAGCAATGCAACCATAAATACCGGTCGAATGCAGATCGCGCTGAAACCGCTGGCAGAGCGAGATGAAAACGCGGCTCAAATCATTCGGCGCTTGAATGACAGGCTGTCGGGCTTGCCCGATATCCGGGTGTACATGCAGCCTGTTCAGGATCTGACCATTGAAGACCGGGTGAGTCGAACGCAGTATCAGATGTCGCTGTCTGATCCGGATCGGGCGGTTCTGCTCGAATGGGCCCCGCGTCTGGAAGAGGCCATGCGACAGCTCCCCGAATTGGAGGATGTCACCCTCGACCAGCAGGCCGGCGGGCTTCAGACCGTCTTGGCCATTGATCGCGACGCTGCGGCTCGGCTGGGTGTGACCACCGCTGCCATTGACGAGGCTCTATACGATGCGTTCGGACAGCGACTTATATCGACGATCTTTACTCAGTCGGCCCAATACCGGGTGGTACTGGAAGTGGAGGAGTCCTACCGTCGCAGCCCGGCGGCACTGGACCATATTTATGTGCGCACCGAGTCGGGCGACACCATACCGCTTGGCAGCGTAGTGACCGCCTCACAGCAATCAGGGCTGTTGTCGATCGAACGGTTGGGACAATTTCCGGCCACCACCTTGTCCTTCAATCTGGCGCCCGGCGTGGCTCTATCTGACGCGGTCGATGCGATCACCCAGGTGCAAGCGCAACTGGACATGCCGATCACAACCGAAATGAAGTTTCAGGGTGCGGCGCGCGCATTTGAGGCTTCGTTATCAAGCACCTTATGGCTGATGCTTGCCGCCGTGGTCGCCATGTACATTGTTCTGGGAATACTGTACGAAAGCTATATCCACCCCGTTACGATCCTGTCGACGCTACCGTCTGCGGCTATCGGCGCCTTGCTGGCACTGCTCCTGACCGGCAAGGCACTGGACATGATCGGGATCATCGGCATTATCTTGTTGATCGGGATCGTGAAGAAGAACGCGATCATGATGATCGACTTCGCGCTCGACGCAGAGCGTCAGCGTGGGCTGGCGCCGCGTGACGCCATTCACGAGGCGGCCCTGTTGCGTTTCCGGCCTATCCTGATGACGACGCTGGCGGCATTGTTCGCAGCGATTCCCCTCATGCTCTCAACCGGTGCGGGGTCTGAATTACGCCAGCCGCTGGGTCTGGTGATGGTGGGCGGGCTGGTTTGCAGTCAGCTGCTGACCTTGTTTACCACCCCAGTGATTTACCTGATGTTTGACAGGCTTTCGCGGCGTTATTCGACCGCCGGTCGCGGGCAGGTCGATGCTCGACAGGTTACGTCATGAGATGGCTGACACTGTTCATCCTGCGGCCTGTCACCACGACCCTGCTCTGCATTGCGATGGTGTTGTCGGGGGTCCTTGCATATAGACTTTTGCCCGTGGCGCCTTTGCCGCAAATTGATTTTCCGATGATCTCGGTCAATGCTCGGATGGCGGGGGCAAGCCCAGAAACAATGGCGTCAAGCGTTGCCATGCCCCTGGAACAAGCATTAGGGTCGATTGCGGGGCTGTCGGAAATGTCGTCGAGAAGTTCAGAAGGCTCGACCAACATCACATTGATGTTCGACATGAATCGCGACATCAATAGTGCCGCGCGCGATGTTCAAGCAGCGATCAATGAAGCGCGGGCCATGCTTCCCTCCGGTTTGCGCAATAATCCTACGTATAACAAGGTAAACCCGAACTCGGCGCCCATCATGGTACTGGCGCTGACATCCGATATTGCGACGCAAGGCCAGCTGTACGACTTGGCCTCCACTGTTTTTGCGCAGAAGCTTTCGCAAGTCACCGGGGTGGGCGAGGTGACGGTGGGAGGCAGTTCCTTGCCGGCGGTTCGCATCAGTCTGAATCCCAATGCCCTGACGAGTGCGGGTGTGTCTCTGGACGAAGTGCGAGCCGCCTTGGCTAATGCCAACACCCTGCGGCCAAACGGCATCGTCGAAAATGACCGTCATCATTGGCAGCTGTTGTCGAACCCGCAGATGACGCGCGCGGCTCAATATGCACCCTTGATCGTCGCCTGGCGCGATGGAGCTCCCATCCGCTTAAGCGACGTGGCGAAGGTCGAGGATTCAGTCGAGGAGCTATACAACGTCGGGTATTTCAATGATAAGCGGGCGGTACTGCTGATCATTCGCCGCCAGCCTGATGCCAACATCATTGAAACCGTCGACGCGATACGAGCGCAGCTCCCCGTCTTTCAGGCGATGGCGCCGGCCCACGTGCAGCTGACTGTGGCTCAAGACCGCACCCCAAGTATTCGTGCGTCGTTGCACGAGGCCGAGCTCACGCTGATTATTGCTGTGGTTCTGGTGGTGCTGGTGGTGTTGCTCTTCCTGCGAAACTTCAGAGCTGCGCTGATTCCAAGCATAGTAGTACCTGCCTCGCTGATCACGACCTTCGGTCTGATGTGGTGGTTTGGTTTCAGTCTCAACACGATCTCCATCATGGCGTTGATCGTGGCAACCGGTTTTGTGGTCGACGATGCCATCGTGGTGCTTGAAAATATCTCGCGACACATCGAACGGGGCATGTCGCCTTTTCGCGCTGCAGTGCGAGGCGTCCGCGAGGTGGGCTTCACTGTGATGGCGATGAGTGTGTCGCTGGTGGCGGTATTCATCCCCATCTTGTTGATGGGCGATCTGTTGGGCCGTCTATTTCGCGAGTTTGCCGTTACCTTGACCGCAGCGATCATGGTGTCGCTTGTGCTATCTCTTATCCTGACGCCGATGATGTGTTCGCGATTGCTCAAGCGGAGCAGTCAAATCCAGCGCACGCCCTCTGCCTTCAGGCGTTTCTTTCAGTCGCTGGGTGACCGGTTCTGGCGCGGGTACAAGGCGTCGCTGGAGTGGGCGCTTCGGCATAGTCGACTCATGTTGCTTTTGCTCGTGGCAACTATTGGCCTGAACGTGTATTTGTATTCGGTCGTGCCCAAGGGATTTTTTCCGCAGCAGGATACAGGTCAGCTGATGGGCTTCTTCAGAGTCGATCAAGGGACTTCCTTTCAGGCGGCTCAACCCAAGCTCGAGAAGTTTCGGCGTATTCTTCTCGAGGATCCCGCTATTGAAAGCGTAACGGCCTTCATGGGTGGCCGCGGCGGCACGACGTCAAGTTTCATGATGATTCAGCTCAAGCCGCTCGAAGAAAGAAAAGTCAGCGCCGTTCAGGTCGTCAATCGCCTCCGTTCTCGCTTCAAGAGCGAGCCTGGCGCCCGATTGACGCTGATCCCGGAGCAAGATCTGCGCGGGGCGGGTCGGCGGGGCTCAGGGTCCTACGATTACACGTTGCTGGCCAGTGACCTGCCTTTGCTGCAGACGTGGGTAATGCGTCTACGTGCAGCCATGTCGGAGTTACCCGAACTGGTTGATGTCGAAGACGGTACGGAGGACAGGGCGCAAAGGGTTGAACTGGTCATAGACCGCGATGCGGCCACGCGACTGGGTGTAGATATGGCCTTGATTTCTTCAACTTTGAACAACGCATTCAGTCAGCGGCAGGTGTCGGTGATTTATGGGCCGCTAAATCAATACCATGTGGTAATGGCAGTTGACCCAAAGTTCGCCCGCGACGTTGAGTCACTAAAACAGGTGCAGGTGATCACAGCCGACGGAAACCGTGTTCCGCTCGCATCTTTCGCGCGATTTGAATCAGGCAATGCGCCGACAAGTGTCAGGCATGAAGGCCTGCTCGCAGCAGAGAATACGTCGTTCAATCTGGCGCCCGGCGTGACCTTGGAACAGGCGGCGCAGGCGATAGAGCGGGCGGTGGCTCGCATCGGGGTGCCCAGCGATCAAATTCAGGCAGGTTTCCTGGGCGACGCGCTGGACCTTCAAAAGGCGGTGCGTCAACAGCCATGGCTGATTCTGGCAGCGCTTGTCACGATGTATATCGTGCTGGGCATGTTGTACGAAAGTTACATCCATCCCATTACCATTCTGTCGACCTTACCCTCTGCCGGCATTGGTGCACTCCTTGCGCTGCAACTGCTGGGTCATGAATTTACCTTGATTGCACTGATTGGGGTGTTCTTGCTGATCGGTATCGTAAAAAAGAACGCCATCATGATGGTTGATTTTGCGCTGCAGGCGGAACGCCAACGCGGGCTGTCGACCCGGGATGCCATCTTCGAAGCATGTCTGGTCCGGTTCCGACCCATCATGATGACGACGATCTCAGCGTTGTTCGGGGCATTGCCCCTGATATTCGCGACAGGCGCGGGTGTCGAGATCCGGCAGCCGCTGGGTATCACCATCGCGGGCGGGCTGATCCTGAGTCAGGTGCTGACGTTGTACACGACGCCAGTTGTCTATCTGTATCTGGATCGACTGCGGTTGTGGTCGCAGCGGCGTAAGCGTTCACGCGACAACACTTCCCAAGCGTTAACGCAGCATTAAGGGGGCGAAATGGCGACATGGAATGTTCTTGGCGGCGTTCGCTCTGTAGAGGCAAGGAAAGGAATGACTGGAAACGTAAGGCGTATGCGTCGGTTCAACGGCGCGTCAGTGGGCACCGTAGTGTTATGCGCGATTTTGGCTGGCTGTGCGGTCGGCCCAGACTATCGACTTCCAGTCGTTGATGTTGGTGACGAGTTCAAGGAAGCAAAAGGCTGGGTTCAGGCACGCCCCAGTGATCATGCGCCCCGTCCGGACTGGTGGCGCGATTTTGAGGATGAAGATCTCAACCGGCTGATGAGCCAGATGCTCGAGGCGAATCTTTCCATTGCGCAAGCAGAAGCACGGTATCGACAGGCTCAGGCGCTGGTTCGATCGGCCGGCGCGGGGTTCTTCCCCACGATCGGTACGTCGGCATCGGCTTCACGCTCGGGTGGTGGAGGCGGCAATGTCGGCCAAGGGAGCGCCTCGGGAAATCAGTACTCGTTGTCTGCCAACGTGAGCTGGGAGGCAGACCTATGGGGCCGTGTGCGTCGTACTGTCGAAGCGGGTGAAGCGGGCGCGCAGGCCAGCGCTGCCGACCTGGCGAATACGCGTCTCAGCATGCAGTCGACTTTGGCCCAGACCTATTTCCAGTTGCGTGCGTTCGATGCAGAAAAGGCCTTGTTTGCGCAGACGGTGGCTGCGTATGAACGCTCCCTGGAGATGACGCAAAATCGTTATGCAGCGGGAGTCGCCGCGCAGGTGGATGTGGCCGCGGCGCGAACGCAGCTCGAGAACGCGCGTACGCAGATGCTTGCATTGGAACGGCAACGAGCGCAGCTTGAACATGCGCTGGCTGTACTGCTCGGCCGCCCGCCATCGCAGTTTGATTTGGGCGAAGGTCGTCTGATGGGACAGGTTCCTGTAGTGCCAGCCGGCCTGCCCTCTCAATTGCTTGAGCGACGTCCTGATGTGGCTGCAGCAGAGCGACGCACGGCTCAGGCGAATGCACGTATCGGTGTGGCACAGGCGGCATGGTTTCCCGATCTGACGTTAAGCGCGCAATACGGCTATCGCGGTAGCCAGTGGGCACAATGGCTCAGTGCACCATTTCATTTCTGGTCATTGGGGCCCGCGTTGGCACTGACTGTATTTGATGGCGGAGCAAGGCGCGCTCAGCTGGAGGAGGCTCGGGCTGTTTACGATGAACAGGTGGCGGGCTATCGACTGACAGTGTTGGGAGCTCTGCAGGAGGTGGAGGATTATCTGGTACAGCTTCGCGTCCTGGAGCAGGAGCAGGAAACTCAGGGACGCGCATTGGCTGCGGCGCGCGAGTCGCTGGAACTGACGCGGAATCAGTACAACGCGGGGATGATTGATTATTTGAGCGTGGTACAGGTCGAGGCGACGGCACTCAGTACGGAGCGTGCGGCCTTGTCGCTTCGGCTTAGTCGGTTGTTGGCGTCGGTGCAGTTGATGGTGGCCTTGGGAGGAGGGTGGCAGGTGGATGAGCTGGGGGGCTCCGCCCCCTCGGACGTTGGCACGGCGAATCTTTAAGTTCCTCACTTGGATTGGCCCAGCTATTCCCCCAGAAACCGAATTCCCGCTATGCCATGGGCTCCGTGTTGATTGGCGATGGGCAGGGTGCTAGAGGATTGGCCACCTATAGCGAAGACGGGGAGGCCCGCTTCGAAGGCGAGGGCACTGAAGTGCTGCCAGCCCAAGGGTTCCTGATTGCGGTGCGACGGGGTTTCGAGGACGTGGCCGAGCACGGCGAAGTCCGCGCCGAGGCTGCGGGCAGTTTTAAGTTCGTCTGCGTTGTGTGCAGAGACGCCGACCAGCCGCCTGGGGGCAAGGTGCGTGGCGCTGCGGGTAAGGGCGTATTCGCGGGTGTTGCGATCGATGCTTTGGCTGTCCTGCTCCAGCGACGGTTGAAGGATGCCGTCGGGCACCGCGCGCTCCTGTTTCAGGATAGCGCTGGCCTCCTGGGCACGTAAGTGGACGCCGTCGGCCTCACGCCACCAGGATTCGGGGTGGACGCTGTTGATGAGGCAGGGGGCGCCGGCCTTACGGCAAACCTGCAGCACTGCGTCGAAAGCGGCCTTTATCTCTGTGGGTGTTGCTTGAGTCGCCCATTGGGGCTCTCGAAACTGAACGAGCATCTTGCGCTGGTTCAGAGCATTTTCGAGTTGCCGCAGGAAGCTTGCGAGGCTGCCGGCATTGCCAACTGAGGTAATGAGGTAGCGGTCGGGCAGTTGGAGCCAACGTAGGGGTGGCTCGGTGGCGGGCAGGAGGGGGCCGATTTCGAGTGGGCGGTCAGTGCGGACCCACGCGAGTTTTTGGCCCTCAATGCCGGTAGGGATACCTTCCCAACCGGTGACTTTGCAGAAGGACAGGCGCACGATGGTCTTGGGGTACTCGTGCACGTGGGTGACCCAGCGCACTGAGTCGGTGACCCGGATGTCGAGTTCTTCTTTGAGTTCGCGCGACAGAGCGTCGAGGACGGTTTCGCCCGGCTCGATCTTTCCGCCGGGCAGTTCCCACCAGCCGGACCAAGGTTTGTCGCCGGGCCGTTCAGCCAGCAAGAGCTCGTTGTCGGAGCGCAGAATCAGGCCTGCCGCAACGTCTACAAAGGGTTTAGACATGGCGTGCGGCCCAGTCCCGTGCAAATTGGCGAGCGACGCGACCGGAGCGTGAGCCGCGTTCCAGTGCCCACTGCAGGGCTTCGATGCGCGATTCAGCTATGTTTTCAGGCGAGCAACCGTGCACTCCCAGCCAGTAATTGACGATATCGAGGTAGTCGTCTTGTTTGAATGGGTAGAACGACAGCCACAATCCGAAGCGTTCCGAGAGGGATATTTTCTCTTCGACGGTTTCGCCGGGGTGGATTTCGCCGTCCGGCTGATGCTGGGCGCTCAGATTTTCGCTGAGGTATTCGGGCATGAGGTGGCGGCGGTTCGAAGTGGCGTAGATGAGGACGTTGTCGCCCGATGCGCTGAGGGAGCCATCGAGCACGGATTTCAAGGCCTTGTAGCCGGCTTCGCCTTCTTCGAAGGAAAGATCGTCGCAGAAGATGATGAAGCGCTCGGGACGCTTGCTGATGAGTTCGACTATTTCGTCGAGGTCGGCCAGATCGGATTTATCGACCTCTATGAGTCGCAGGCCTCGGTCTGCATAAGCGGCGAGCATCGCCTTAACGAGGGAACTCTTGCCGGTCCCTCGCGCGCCGGTCATCAACACGTTGTTAGCCGGCTTGCCTTCGAGGAAGTGACGAGTATTGCGGTCAATGATGGCTTTCTGCCGCTCGATATGCTGTAGGTCATCAACTTCAATGCGCGAGACTTGCCTGATGGCGTCAAGCCATCCCTTGGAACCGCGCTTGCGCCAGCGGAAGGCGTGGGCGGTCCAGTCTATTTCGGGCGGCGCAGGCGGCAGCCAGGCTTCCAGTTGGGCCAGCACGCGTTCGGCGCGTTGCACTAGTGTGGTCAGGTCTAGGGCAGTCAAGCGAATCTCCAGGAGTTTCCAGGCAAACCGCTATTATCGCCAATTTCAGCCATGCGAGCCTTTGGCAAGCACGTATAATCTAGCCTGGCCCGTGCGGTTGCCCGGCATCCGTCAGCGGTCTCGTACCCGCCCCTCAGGCTTTTTGTAGCGGATTCCCTTTTGAACTTAGCCGATTTGCTTGCGCCCATCTCTGACGACATGAAGGCCGTCGACGCGGTGATCCGGGCGCGTCTGAATTCCGACGTCGTACTTATCCGAACTGTGGGCGACTACATCATTGGTGCGGGCGGTAAGCGTATGCGCCCCGCGCTGTTGCTGATGATTGCCAACGCGCTGGGTTATCGTGGTGAGCGCCATCATCTGTTAGCGGCCGTAGTCGAGTTCATTCATACGTCGACGTTGCTTCATGACGATGTGGTCGACGAATCGGACCTGCGGCGTGGACGTAGCACAGCTAACGCGGTGTTTGGCAATGCTGCCAGTGTGTTGGTCGGCGATTACCTGTACTCGCGATCGTTTGAGATGATGGTCGAGGCAGATTCGATGCGCATCATGCAGGTGCTGTCTCAGGCCACGACGATCATTGCCGAAGGCGAGGTTCTGCAGCTGCTTAATGTGCACGACCCTGACGTATCGATCGAGCGATACATGCAAGTGGTACGCTACAAAACTGCAAAGCTGTTCGAGGCGGCATGTCAGGTTGGAGCAATTATCGCGGGCGCGGACAGTGCTCAGGAAGAAGCGGCCGCGGCGTATGGGCGACATATTGGCACAGCGTTTCAACTGGTTGATGATGTGCTTGATTACAGCGGCGATGCAGGCAATCTTGGCAAGAACGTGGGCGATGACCTGCGCGAAGGCAAGCCGACGATGCCGCTGATCCGCGCGATGGAGGTGGGTACGCAGGATCAGCGTCAGTTGATCGCCGGTGCGATCGAATCCGGTGACGGTGATTTCGACGCGGTTGCGCGCGCCATTCACGACACCGACGCGCTGGAGTATACCCGTCAGATCGCAGTAGCTGAAGCAGACATCGCACGCGAGGCACTGAAGGCGTTTCCGGCCTCCGCGCATTCCGATTCTTTGCTAAAATTCTGTTCTTTCGCGGTCGAACGAGACCGTTGAAACCGTCGGGGTGTAGCTCAGCCTGGTAGAGTACTACGTTCGGGACGTAGGAGTCGCATGTTCGAATCATGTCACCCCGACCACAAACATATCCTTGTCGATCAAGGGCTTAAAAGCACGGTCTCAGCTGTGCTTTTTTCATTTTCAATCTTCAAAATTTTGCTTTTCCGCAGCCCAGCGACTTGCTAGACTAGTCATGCCGGCGCAGAAGATTGCGACGCACTCTGCGGTGGGTCGTCAGAAGGACAAAGGTAATTATTCGTAGATGACGTAGACTGACGGCGGCCGCCTGTTCGGGACCATGGAGCACAGGTGCATGGAAACCCACTATAAATGGCTGGCCGTGGCATCGCTAATGGCGTCGCTGGTAGCCTGCTCGACGCCGCCCAGCCAACCCACGAATGCTTCGCCCACGACGGTCCGATCCGGGTTCTTGCAGGACTATAGCCACCTTGTTCAAGATCCGCACGACGCTGATTACCAGCATTATGTCGCGCCCAGCTTTGTTCAACGTTACCCGGGCGGTCGCTGACAAGACCCCTCACACGTTAAGGGTCTCCATAGAAAGCGAGGCTGTTGTCAGCCAGACGAATGAGATGCTTGGAGCAACCGTCGACAGCCGGCAAAGCACAAAGACCGTCGCGGGCAGTAGCGCTCAACCTTCGGATGAACAGCTGCACGATTTGGTCGACTTCTGGGTTGCGCGGTTTGTTTCTCGCTTGGATCGGGCCAATGGATACCCGGCCGATAGCAGCAGCGAGCACCGCACCCAATGACGCGATGCCCACCGGCTTTCTGACCCTTCCACGTCACGCCGTCGAACGGCTTTGCCGACCTTAAGAACTTGTAAATTATGTCGTTACGTCGTCGTGTTTCCGCGGCCTTGAGTCGTTGTGCACACACGAGCGGCGGGTCGTCAGCCCGCCTTCATTCTTTTGGATTCGGTAGCAGGTATCTTCAATGTGGAAGCGGTGGCGATTTGCAGTGTTGGTGGGGTTTGCGGTGTTGTTGGCCGCCTGTGGTGGAAAGGGTGTCGACAAGAAGATTGCTACCGATAGCGAAGCGGCCTATCGCAAGACACTTGATGAAGCCTGGGCGGACATGACTGTTGAGCAGCAAAATGCCTATAACTGGGCTGTCAGCAATTACACGCTCGAAGGGCTGATCGGTGCCTATCCCGAAATCACGCCGCGCAAAGTGATAAACGCGGAAGCGGACGCCTATATTGCGCATCATACGAGCCAGATCACTTCGATTACGGCCGAGCTGGCGGCCAACGCCGAGCGACTGGCCGCCGATGAGCGTACGCTACGGGAAGTATCCGACGAATTGGCAAAGATCACGTTTGAACCGATTGGCCTCAGGGAAGACAAGTTCTTCGGCCGTCAGCACTTTGAATACGTCGTTCACAATGGCAGTCAGTACGACATCAGTTCCCTGAGATTCAACGCCTGGGTATTTGTGGACGATGAAGAAAGTTCGGATCGGAGGTGCTCTTTATTCGGGTACTACAAATCCAGTAACGGCCTGCCGCAGGGCAAGTCACTCAAGGACACCATGTGGTTGGGTTTTGATTGCCGTACTTGGGAAACCTTGGAAGTGAAGAACGCAAAGAAGCTGACGTTCCGAATTGACCTTGACCCAGCGAGCGTGAAAAACTTCGCCGAGAAAACCATCTTGCCGACGCTTTCCACCCCTACGCGTAGTGAGTACGAACGACGACTGAAAGCGGCAGAAGAAGAGATCGCTGCAGCGATGCAGGCGAAGGCGTCGTTGCTATCCGTCAAAGAGCCGAACTAGGGGTTTGCGCCGGGCGGCTTCAAGTGGGTGTAGTCGCCCGGCGACTCTCCTTGTCAGAGGTCGGATAATCGTCCTTTAGCCACGTGGGCTCGCCGAGGCGTTTATGGTGAGTAACTTGCCGTCCTTGACGATTGCCCTGCAAGGATTGAAACCCATCGCGTAGGCCAGGTCACCCGGCCGATCGATGTCCCATAGTGCAAGGTCGGCCCTCTTGCCAAGCTCGAGACTGCCGTGCGTATCGTCCAGCCCAAGGGCCTTTGCGGCGTGAAGGGTTGTGCCAGATAGAGCCTCTTGAGGTGTCAGGCGGAATATCGTGCAGGCCATATTCATCGCCAGCAGTAAGGAGGTCAACGGAGACGTTCCGGGGTTGCAATCGGTTGAGACCGCCATTGCGACTCCGGCATCGCGCATGGCCTGAACGGGAGGCAACTGCGTATCACGCAGGTAATAGAAAGCCCCCGGCAGAAGCACGGCGACCGTGCCTGCTGTTGCCATGGCTGCAACTCCTTCGGCAGACAGATGTTCCAGGTGGTCCGCAGACAGACCGCCATAGCGCGCCGTAAGTTGCGCACCGCCTTGGTCAGACAATTGTTCGGCATGAAGCTTGACTGGCAGACCATGTTGCGCAGCCGCCTGGAACACACGTTCGGTCTGTGCGGGCGTAAAGCCAATGTTTTCGCAGAAGGCATCGACGGCATCCACCAGGCCTTCCTTGACAAGAGCGGGCAGCATGACACTGCAGACCTCGTCGATGTAGGCGTCTGCCCGCCCGGCGAATTCAGGCGGCAAGGCGTGCGCGCCGAGGAAGGTCGTGCGTACGGTCACGCCCAACCGCGATTGAATTTCTCGAGCCGCACGCAGCATTTTCTCTTCGTTCGCCAAGTCCAAGCCGTAACCCGACTTGATTTCCAGGGTTGTGACGCCTTCTGAAATCAGGGATTCGACCCGTGGCAAGCTTTGATTGAGTAACGATTCCAGATCGGCATTACGTGTGGCGCGCACCGTGGAGACAATGCCACCGCCTTCACGAGCAATCTGTTCGTATGGCACGCCATTCAGTCGGGCTTCCCACTCGTGGCTGCGATTGCCCGCATAGACAATGTGCGTATGGCAGTCGATCAGGCCGGGGGTCATCCAGCCCCCCTGTCCGTCGTGTTCATGCGTAACTTGGACGCCGGCTGGAAGATCGCTTCGCTTGCCAAGCCAAACGATTTTTCCGTGGCGGGTGGCGATGGCTCCGTCCTCGATCTCGCCGTAGCCCTGGCCACGTTGCATTGTGGCCAGATTTACGTTAGTCCACAGCTTGTCCCAGTAATGACCGGTATGGCTCATAGTACGCTCGAATGGTTGGCAACGCGCGTTACCAGCCGGGCGGCGACACGCGCACTGCGTTGGTCGATGTCGAAATCGGGATTCAGTTCAGCGATGTCAGCCAGTCGCATCTTGCCCGAGGCGGCTACGTGATCCGTGATGGCTTCGATGATGTCCAAAGGCACGCCTCTGGCCGCTGGTGCGCTGACCCCCGGCGCTACGTAAGCCGGCAGGACGTCCAGGCAGATCGTGAAGTAAAGGTGATCGACGTTTTCAAGAAAGGCATCAAGACGCTCGAGCACGGCCGTGCGTCGAGTGATGTCCATCTCTTCATCCAGAAGCCAATCGACTCCCAGGGATGCTGCACGATCGAACAAGGCCTGAGTATTCGCGTATTCACTGACGCCCAGACAGCAGTAGTTGAATGCCCAGCCGCGTTGTTGGCAACTTTCAGCGATCTGCCGGAAAGGTGTGCCCGAACTGGCGTGTTCAGCCTGACGCAAGTCGAAATGTGCATCGAGATTCAGGATGCCGATTCGCGGAGACGTTTCGTCGCCCGCGCTTAGGTGACGAGCCAGACCTTCGAACGATCCGAATGCAATCTCATGTCCGCCGCCCAGGGTAATAGGCAGGTGACCTTGGGCAAGGACACCGGCCAAATGGTCGGAGAGCTGATCTTGCGCCTGTTCGAGACCATCGTTTGCACCTGCAGATTGAGGAGCGATGTCGCCGGCGTCGAATATCTCGCTGCGCTGGTTAACGGGCATATTGCTCAGCATGGCGCGTATGGCGGCAGGACCTTTCCGGGCACCAGGCCTGCCATGGTTACGCTGCACTCCAGCGTCGCAGGCAAACCCGGTCAGCACCATGCCGCGGGTTGCCTCGGCATCGAAGGGGCGAACCACCTGATGCCAACGTCGTCCCGTGGGGCCCTCGGCCGCATCGACGCGGCCTTTCCATTGGCTCATGTCAGCAGGAGTATGCATGTCGAAAGCCCGTTTACTTACTTGATCATGGGAAGCTTCAGACCGAAGCGCTTGGCACATTCGATGGCGGCTTCATAGCCGGCATCGGCATGGCGCATGACGCCCGACCCGCAGTCGTTGATCAGCACCCGCTCGAGTCGCTTGGCTGCGGCGTCACTACCGTCAGCCACGATGACCATGCCGGCATGCTGGGAATAGCCCATGCCCACCCCACCGCCATGGTGGAAAGACACCCAACTTGCTCCGCCGGCGGTATTGAGCAGAGCGTTGAGCAAGGGCCAGTCGGAAACCGCATCGGTGCCATCGCGCATGGATTCGGTTTCGCGATTAGGGCTAGCTACCGAGCCGGTGTCCAGGTGGTCGCGGCCAATGACGATCGGCGCCTTGAGTTCACCTTTGCGAACCATTTCGTTGAAGGCAAGGCCCGCAACGTGGCGTTCGCCCAAGCCCAGCCAGCAAATGCGCGAGGGCAAGCCCTGGAAGGCAATGCGGTCGCGGGCCATGTCGAGCCAGCGGGTGACCGCTTTGTTTTCCGGGAAGAGCTCTTTGATCTTGGCGTCGGTCTTGTAGATGTCCTCGGGGTCGCCTGACAGAGCCACCCAACGGAAGGGGCCCTTGCCCTCGCAGAAGAGGGGGCGAATGTAGGCAGGAACGAAGCCGGGGAAATCGAAGGCGTTGGTCACGCCGGCATCGGCGGCAACTTGGCGTATGTTGTTGCCGTAGTCGACGGCAGGGACGCCCATTGCGTGGAAGTCGAGCATGGCCTTCACGTGAACCGCGCACGATTCGCGTGCGCGCTCGGTCAGTTCTGCGTGCTTCGAAGGGTCTTTGCGCGCGGCTTCCCACTGCTCAAGCGTCCAACCCATGGGCAGGTACCCGTTGACCAGGTCGTGAGCAGAAGTCTGGTCGGTAACCAGGTCGGGCTTCATGCCGCCTTCCTTGGCGCGACGAACCAACTCAGGCAGGATCTCGGCCGCATTGCCCAGCAAGGCTATGGAAACGGCTTCCTTGCGTTCGCAATGATGACGGATCATGGCAAGTGCTTCGTCAAGATCCTTGGCCTGCTTGTCGACATAACGCGTGCGCAGACGGAAGTCGATACGGCTCTGCTGGCATTCGATATTGAGCGACACCGCACCGGCCAGTGTGGCAGCCAAGGGTTGTGCCCCTCCCATGCCGCCCAAACCGGAGGTAAGGATCCAGCGTCCGGCCCAGTCACCTTGGTAATGCTGGCGTCCGGCTTCCACGAATGTCTCGTACGTGCCCTGAACAATGCCCTGGCTGCCGATATAAATCCAGCTGCCGGCTGTCATCTGTCCATACATGAACAAGCCCTTGCGATCGAGCTCGTTGAAGTGCTCCCAGTTGGCCCACTGCGGCACCAGATTCGAATTGGCTATAAGAACTCGAGGTGCATCGGGATGCGTTTTGAACACACCGACCGGTTTGCCGGACTGCACCAGCAGCGATTCGTCTTCTTCAAGCTTGGTGAGTTCTGCCAGGATCTGGTCAAAGCATTCCCAATTGCGGGCTGCGCGGCCAATACCGCCGTACACCACGAGATGCTTGGGGTCTTCGGCGACTTCGGGGTCCAGGTTGTTCTGGATCATGCGGTAGGCGGCTTCGCTGATCCAGTTCTTGCACGTCAGCGTATTGCCGCGGGGTGCGCGGATGGTGCGGGAGGCGTCGTAGCGGGGATCGGCTGCGTATTGGTCAGTTGCGGTGTTCATTCTCGGTTCCTCTTCTCTTACTTTCTAGCCCGGGTCTGCGGCATGCGGCTGCCGCGCGACCCGCAATGAAGTTCTTTAATGCAGGCCCAGATAGGCGGCGGCCAGATCTGGATCCTGAGCGGCAGCCTCGGCACTGCCTTGCCATACCGTGCGCCCCGACTCCAGGACGCACACCTGGTCCGCCACGCTGAGTGCGCGGTCGGTGTTCTGCTCCACCAGAAGGATGGTCATGCCTTCAGAACGAAGCTGCTGAAGCGCGTCGTAGCAAAGATCAATGACCTTGGGCATGAGACCCAGTGAAAGTTCATCGATCATGATCAGCTTCGGGCGGGTCATGAGTGCGCGGCCGATGGCCAGCATTTGCTGCTCTCCACCCGACAGGTTGCCTGCCAGGGAATTAAGGCGCTCACCCAGGCGCGGGAACAGGGTCAGGACTTTCTCACGGTCTTCGTCGAAGTCTGTCTTGGGTCGGATCAGGCCGCCCACGCGCAAGTTGTCTTCAACGCTGAGGTCCTTGAAAAGGCGACGACCTTCGGGAGAAATGGCGATGCCCAGACGCACGCGGTCGGGCGGGGCCATCGTGCTGATATCGTGCTTTTCAAACAGGATTGTGCCGCGGTGCAGTTGTACGTGGCCGGCGATGCACATCAAGGTAGACGACTTCCCGGCACCATTGGCGCCCACCAGGGCAGTGATCGTGCCTGGCTGAAGGACCAGCGACAAATCCGAGACGGCCTCAAAGGTGCCGTAGCCACAAGTGAGGTTCTTTAATTCAAGCACCTTGTTCCTCCGTGATTTCGGCAGACTTTTCTGCGCCCAGATAGGCAGCACGCACCTGAGGTTGCTGCATGACCTCGCGAGGAGGACCGTTGGCGATGTGGCGGCCGTTATCCAACACGACCAGCCGCTGGCAAATGCGCATGACTTCGCCCAGATTGTGTTCAATGAGGATGATCGTCACGCCCTGCTGGTTAATCTCGGCAATCGTGTCCGCAAGCGTCGTGGCCTCGCGGGAATTCAGGCCCGCCAGGGGTTCGTCAAGCAGTAGGAGCTTGGGTTCTTGCGCCAGCGCGCGAGCTACTTCCAGCCGCTTCAGCACGCCCAGCGGTTGGATACCGGGCATCTGATCGGCGTGCTGAGCAATGCCCACACGTTCCAGCATGCGACGGGCAACTTCGCGCTCGCGAGTCGAGTCAGTGTGCAGCAACGCTTTCACGGGCGAGCGCGTGTGGGCGCTGCCCGCCGCCAATGCGACGTTGTCCAGTATCGAGATCTCGCGAAAGGGCCGAACCAACTGCTGGGAAAATGCCAGGCCGCGGCGTATGCGCTGATGAGTCGGCAAGCCTGTCAGGGCCTGGTCGCCTAGATGGATGGAGCCTGAGTTCGCATTGACCACGCCGGTGATCGCGCGCATCAGAGTCGTCTTGCCGGCACCGTTGGGCCCGATCAGCCCTAGCAACTCGCCCTGTTGAACGTTGAACGAGACGTCATCGACAGCCTTTAAGCCACCGAACTGCACGGTGATGCCATTGACGCGTAATAATGCATTGGCTGTCATGGGCGCGCTCCTTCAGTTTGCTTGCGATCTTCGCGGCGACGCATGACGGCGCGAACCATGCCCGCGACGCCACCCGGCGAAAAGCGCATCATCAAGAACAGGACTCCGCCGTATACCAGCAGCTTGTAATCGCCGATTACTTGGAACCAGGCAGGAAGGGCCGAAAGCAGGGCGGCTCCGAAGATAACGCCTGGAACGGACCCGATGCCACCGAACACAACCATCGACAGCACAGTGATGGACTCAATGAAGCCGAAGCTTTCGGGGCCGATGTACTTGAAGTGCTGACCATAAAGCCCGCCTGCCAAGCCAGCGATTGCCGTTCCCATGGCAAATGCAGCCAGTTTGTAGCGCGGCACATCGACGCCGAGCACCCGCATGGTGTCTTCATCTTCGGCAATGCCATTAAATACCCGGCCCATCCACGATTTCTGGATGTATACGCAGAAGATGGCCACTAGCGCGGCCAAGCCAAGCGAGAACCACATGAATCCCACTCGGTCGAGGCCTGATTCGGGAATGCCCGAAATGCCCATTTCGCCACCTAGCCATTCTTGTTGGCGAACGACTCCGACGAACAGAAATACAGCTCCCATGGTGGTAATGGCCAGGAAGTCGGCCCGTACGCGTAAGCTGGCCAGCCCAACGATAATACCCGCCACGCCGGCAAGCAGCATGCCGACCGGCAGGGTGGCAAAGAAGGGCATGCCCGCCTTGCATAGCATCGCCGAAGTGTAGGCTCCGATTCCGAGGAAGGCGGCGTGGCCCAGACTGATCTGGCCGCAAAAACCCGTGATCAGGTTCAGGGACAGCGCAAAGATGACGCTGATTCCCATGGCCGTGAGCAAAGAAATTTCATATGCCATCTGCGTCTCCTAGCGTCGAGCGAAAAGTCCCTGGGGACGGACCATGAGTACAAGAATGAGCAGTGCGAACGCCACGGCGTTTCGGTCGAGCCACTGATCGAGGTAGATGGTGCCGAACGATTCGACGATGCCAAGTACCAGGGCTGCGAGCAAAGTTCCGCGGACGGATCCCATGCCGCCAAGCACGATAATGGCAAGTGCCTTGTAAGAAGGCACACTGCCCATGGTAGGTTCGACCAGGTTATTGAGCAGGGCAACCCAGACTCCGGCGAAGCCGGCCAGGGCCGACCCGACGAAGAAGTTCAGGTCGCGTACCGTGCGCAGGCGGATACCGAAGGACTGAGCCATCTGCGGATCAGAGACGGTTGCCTGGCAAGCGATACCGATGCGTGTATGTGTTTGCAAATAGCCCAGGGCAGCGATGATGGCTAGCGAACTGCCCATGACCATCAGTTCGGCCAAGCTGAAGTGCAGCCCTCCGAAGACATGCACGTATTGCTGTAGCGGGGGCGAGTCATAGGTAAGGCCTGCCGCACCAAATAGGATGCGGAACGCCTCCTCAAAAGCGATATACAGCCCAATGGAGGCAATCAACGCCACGAAGGGCGGCTGATTCAAAATGGGTTCGTAGCAGAGGCGGTAAATGATCACACCTACGATGCCGGCGCCGATCATGGCGGCAAGACAGGCCAGCGTGAGGCTGCCCGTGGCGTTGGTGGCAATGACGCCGATGTATCCGCCCAGAGTGAACAAAGCGGCGTGGGCGATGTGCAGGATGCGCAGCAGTCCATACACCAGGGTTAGGCCAAGGGCGATGAGGGCGTATATGCTGCCCTGCACCAGTCCTTGTGCGACGAGCTCGACAAAGAGCATAGTGGCTCCTGGATAGGTCTTATCGAAGGAAGCCGCCCCTGCTGGGGCAGCCTTTTGGCCTTCTTTGGAGAATACACGCGCCGCCCCGCGCGGCGCGTTTTTTATTGCAACTTACTTGCTGGGAGGCGCAAGAAGCTCGGGATCGTGCAAGACGGAGTGACGATGGAAGGCGCCGTCCTTCACGACCTGTACCTGGAGGTCTTTGCTGACTTCGTGCAGATCGTTGAATTTGAGCTCACCGATAGGCATGGTGTAGGTGCCTTCGGCGATGGCGTCGCGAAGTGCTTCGCCGCCTTTACCGTTGGTCTTGCGCAGGCCTTCAATCAGGATGGCGGTTGCGGTGTACGTAGATGCACCAACCATGTCAGCGCCAAAGCCGGCCTTCTCGCGGAACTTCTCGAGGAATTCCTTGGTTTCAGGAACATCGGAATCTCGATCCAACGATGTGACCAGAAGCGTGCCTTCGGCGGCCTTGCCGGCGATCTCGATGAACTTCTCGCTGTCGTAGCCTTCTTGGCCGATGATAGGCACGGTTACGCCGGCAGCACGCATCTGCGAGACAAGAGGGCCTGCGTTGAAGTAATAGCCCGATGCGTAGATGGCTTCGGGGTTATCGGATTTGACCTTGGCGATCAAAGAACCAAACTGGCGGTCCTTGATGTCGTATTCATACTCGTTAACGATGTCCAGGTCGAATTTCTTGGCAGCATCCTTGAAGCCGCGTGCAAGGGTCTGGCCGAAGTCGTTCTTGAGCGTAACCAGCACGACGCGCTTTTTACCCAGTTCATTGACCAGCTTGGCGCCGCCACGCCCCTGGACTTCGCCCATTGAAGAGACTCTGAACATGTAGTCACCGGTTTGGGTGACGCTGGGGTCAATCGAGTAGGCCACGACGTAAGGAACCTTGGCGGCCTGGAAGATTTGTGCAGCGGGCCGGGTGGCAGCCGAATACGAGCCCGAAACGGCACCCACAACCTTGTCGCGTTCGATCAGCTTGGTGGCAACCGGGGTCGCTTCTTTGGCGGAGGCTTGATCGTCGTAAGCGATCAATTGAATTTTTTCGCCGTTGATACCGCCTTCGGCGTTGGCTTTCTCTACGGCAAGTTGGGCTCCGATATGCGCCGAGTTGCCGTCAAATGCTGCGAAGCCGGTTAACGGGACATTCAGCCCGATCTTGATGTCGGCCATTGCCGAGGGAGCGGCGAAGGCGGCTGAAACAGCCACTGCCAGCGCCAGCTTGCTGGTGGTTAGAAGACGTTTCATTGTTGTCTCTCCTGTTAGTTGACCACGTCGCTTGAAAGTTGTTAAGTTGTCTATACAACTTTATCATAAAGAACTCTATCAAATAAAATCTGTTACATCAATAGTGGTTTACGGAGGCCGCGTGAGCAGAAAGAACCGGGATATTCCCCGCTATCTGGAAATCAAGAATTACTTGATTGCGGGAATCGAGAAGGGAAAATGGAGGGAAGGTGACGTGGTCCCGACGGAACAGGCTTTGGCTAAAAAGTTTGGCGTGTCGCGGATGACGGTCAACCGGGCGGTCAAGGAATTGACGGCCGAGCAGATCCTTACACGCGTGCAGGGCTCCGGCACCTACGTAGCGAAGCAAAAATATCAGGCAACCCTGATTGCCATCAACAGTATCGCGGATGAAGTACGGGAGCGCGGGCATGAGCACAGCTGCGAAGTGCATCTTCTGGATAGCCTGAAAGCGCAAGATCCGCTAACTCAGAAGTTTGACGTAGCTGCCGGGCATCCGCTGTTTCATTCGGTGATTGTTCACTTGGACAATGGTGTACCCATCCAGGTCGAAGACCGATGGGTCAATGCGGTTGTGGGACCCGACTACCTCGAGCAGGATTTTTCTGTCACTACCGCCAACGAGTACCTGATGATTGTGGCGCCGTTGCAGGGGGTGCGCTACAGCGTTGAGGCGATGACTGCGCCCCGAGACATCGCACGGATGCTGCAGATTCCTGAGGGTGAGCCATGCCTGGTTCTGAATCGAACCACCTTGTCGGGTGATCAGGTCGCCTCGGTGGCAACCATGTGGTATCCCGGCAGCCGCTACCAGTTGGAAGGTACGCTGTGACCAGCCTGTGGTCTACGTGATTATGGTTTCGTCTTTTTTGACTCGGTGATCGCTGTTCTTGCTTGTGTGCAGCGAAATCATGGGCGGTTGGGCTTGTTCTGCGCGCTCTCGGACGAGGCGGGCTTCGGGAGAGAGTGTGTAAGGCTTGACTTTCCAGGTGCGATACGGAGCAAGAGTTTTATTCGTTGCGGACATTTAAATTCCTGGTTGAACATCCGGTCCGCGCTGGTGATAACGCGGCCGGCGTTACGAAAGCCCTTATCGTTGCACAGTCAGATTGCAATTGTGCGACTGGGTCGGAGTCTGCTTATAACCGCAAGGGTCATCGTGGCAAACCTGCCCTAGCATGACATATGTATCTACATTCGCGCATCGGTGATATCCCTTGCAAAATGACTTTGGTCTTGTGTAGGACCTTCGGTATTTACAGTGCTCACGCTTAATTAAAGATTCGTGTACGTATTATTTGACTAGACATAATATGGCGTGATGCGTATACTCTTGCCATTGTTATTGACGGCATTAGCTGTTTAAACACTTTTATCCGGGCCTAAGTTCGTTCTTTTTCTTGGGTTCTGTCAATTGCCGTCATGCGACGGCTCGGCATAGCAGCCGATATCAAAGGTTCTTCTGAACCGCACAAACGTACGAATCACGTACGGTCAAAGTACTCAATAAGTACTCGTGGGATTCCGTCAGGCACATACGCGTGTCAGGCGTCCCCTTGGCGTGGCCGTCGACAACGTGCCTTATTTTGTTGCGGGCCCTCACGGGCCTGCCCTGCGTTGTGTCGTCCATAAAAAATTAATCATAAAAGGATCTTGTTTCATGCAGGACACAGAGCTTTTTCAGTTATCCGGCGTAACTGCCGTATTGCTGCTGGTGGGCTTTTATGCGCTTACCTTCTTGATGTCACTGACCATTCGACAGAAGCACGAAAACGTTGACGGCTACATGGTGTCGAACAACGCCATCGGATTTGGCCTGTCGGCGGCAAGCATGATCGCAACCTGGATCTGGGCTGCATCGTTTTACGCCAGTGCCAGCGCCGGTTATCGGTACGGCGTGTCAGGGCCGATCCACTATGGCTTGTGGGGCGCGTTGATGATTCTGTTCATTTACCCGTTTGGACGCCGGTTCAGGCAACTGGCACCCAAGGCTCACACGTTGGCCGAAGTCATGCACGCGCGCCACGGAAAGTCCAGTCAGCTGATCATGGCCCTGTCCAACCTTGTCGGCAGCTGTATCAGTCTTATGGTGAACTTCACCGCGGCTGGTGCACTGGTGTCTATTCTGAGTCCACTCAGTTTTGTACAAGGGGTATTGATTGCGGGTGTGGGCGTGCTTTCGTACACGATCTGGTCGGGTTTCAGGGCCTCCGTCATGACGGACTTCGCCCAGTTGGCGGCCATGATCGTTTCGGCTGTGGTCATCATTCCGATCATCTTTTTCAATGTAGGCGGCACCGATATGCTGGCGGCCAATATATCGACACTGACTGACCAGCAGGCAAGTTTCTTTTCGTCTGAGGCTTTTTTGAATCAGGGCGCTCCGTACCTGGTGGCCGTTCTGGCCTATGCCATCGGAAACCAGACGATCGCGCAGCGCTTGTTTGCCGTTCGCGAAGATTTGATCAAGCCGACCTTTATCTCGGCCACCGTTGGCTACGGAGCGATTGTCATCGGGCTGGGAATGCTTGGCCTACTTGCTTTGTTCATCGGACTCGAACCGGCCGACGGGAACCTCAACAACATCATCCCGCAGATGGCGTCGGCTTACTTGCCGCCATTTGCGATTGGCCTGTTCTTCATTCTGGTGGTCGGGTCGCTGTCGTCTACGGCGGATTCTGACCTATCGGCCTTATCAGCCATCGTGATGACGGATATCTATGGAAAAAACCTTGCCAAGGGGCGGCCGGATCCGGCTCGCATGCTTTTCTGGGGACGTATGACCATGATCGTGGCCACGATGATCGGAATCATATTCGCCAGCCTGCGCATGGATATTCTGGTGATGTTGGTCTTTGTGGGGGCCCTGTGGGGAGCCATCGTATTCCCCGTCATCATGAGTTTCTATTGGGACCGCATCACGAACAAGGCCTTTACCAGTGCTGTGATCTGCGCCGTTACCGTCTTCACCTTATTGCGATTTGAATTGCTGCCCCTGGATGGTTTCTTGGCGATTGTGTTCGAACTGCTCGCATCGGTCGGGGGCGGTATTGTCATTGGCCTGATGGCGTTTGGTTTCCTGGGGAAAACGGCCGGACTGGTCATGGGCGGATTGACTATGGTGCTGTTGGCGCCTTTCAGTGTGGGGTTCTTGCGCGACTATGTCGTATTACTGAGTTCACTGACAGCCTACGGTGTCAGCGCAATCGTTTGTGTCGCAGTCAGCCTGCGGTCGAACGAACGCTTTGATTTCGATTTGCTTAACGAAAGGGTGGTGGCTTTTCAGCACTAAGCCCTGCAACCGGAGAAAAACTCATGAACGCGTTAGGTTTAAGCGCCTACATTTTGATTTGGCCCTTTATTTCAGCCGGTATTCTGGTCATGCTCATCGTTTCCCTCATTCGCGACTTGCGCGCGGCTCGTCGCAGCGGCGAAGAAATGATCTGAATGTAAATTGGTAAACTTGGTGCTACCCGTAACCTGCTTAGAGCCTTCAAATGCCGCAATATCGTTCCCGTACTTCGACTCACGGCCGTAACATGGCCGGGGCGCGCGCCTTGTGGCGCGCCACCGGCATGAAAGACGACGACTTCAGCAAGCCGATCATCGCGGTCGTCAACTCGTTTACCCAGTTTGTGCCCGGACACGTTCATCTCAAGGACATGGGGCAACTGGTGGCCCGACAAATCGAGGCTGCGGGTGGTGTAGCCAAGGAATTCAACACCATTGCCGTTGACGACGGCATCGCCATGGGCCATAGCGGCATGCTGTATTCCTTGCCGTCGCGCGAGCTTATCGCCGACTCGGTCGAATACATGGTCAATGCCCACTGCGCTGACGCCATGGTCTGCATTTCCAACTGCGACAAGATCACCCCGGGAATGCTGATGGCTGCGCTGCGCCTGAACATTCCGGTGGTCTTCGTTTCCGGCGGCCCCATGGAAGCCGGCAAGGTTATCGACTCAAGCACCAAAAAGATTCTGATGAAGCTCGACCTGGTAGACGCCATGGTCAAAGCGGCCGACACCAAGGTCAGCGACGACGAGGTTCAGACCATTGAGCGCAGTGCCTGTCCAACCTGCGGTTCGTGTTCTGGCATGTTTACCGCCAATTCCATGAACTGCCTTACCGAAGCCCTGGGCCTTGCCCTGCCTGGCAATGGCTCATTGCTGGCAACACATGCGCTGCGTCAGACCTTGTTCGAGAACGCCGGCAAGCTGGTGGTCGACCTGTGCAAGCGCTACTACGAGCAGAACGACGAATCGGTCTTGCCACGCAGTATTGCCTCGTTCGAAGCGTTTGAAAATGCCATGACCCTTGACGTTGCCATGGGCGGCTCGACAAACACGGTGCTTCACCTGCTGGCCGCGGCGCAAGAGGCCGAAGTCGATTTCACCATGGCCGACATCGACCGTATTTCGCGACGCGTGCCGTGTCTTAGCAAAGTGGCGCCAGCTACCGAAAAATACCATATGGAAGACGTTCACCGGGCCGGTGGCATCTTCGGCATTCTGGGCGAACTTGCTCGGGCGGGGCTGCTGAATCTTGACGTTGGCAATGTGCACGCAGGTACGCTGCGTCAGGCCATCGATCAGTGGGACATCAACAGCGGGCACGCAAGCGAAGAGGTCCTGAGTTTCTATAAGGCAGCTCCCGGCGGAGTGCCGACGCAGGTCGCCTTTAGCCAGAATAAATACTTCGATACTCTCGATCTCGATCGCAAGGGCGGTTGTGTTCGGTCGCGCGAGAACGCCTATTCGCAGGACGGCGGCCTGGCGGTGCTGTATGGCAATCTTGCGCCCAATGGCTGCATCGTCAAGACCGCCGGTGTCGATGAAAGCATCCTGACCTTCACCGGTACGGCAAAAGTCTACGAAAGCCAGGACACCGCCGTCGAAGGAATTCTTGGCGGCGAGGTCAAGGCAGGTCATGTGGTGATCATTCGCTACGAAGGCCCCAAAGGCGGCCCCGGCATGCAGGAAATGCTGTATCCCACGTCATATCTCAAGTCGAAGGGGTTGGGAGCAAGTTCTGCGCTGCTAACTGACGGTCGCTTTTCGGGCGGCTCTTCAGGCCTCGTGATTGGCCATGCCTCTCCCGAAGCGGCCGAAGGTGGAAATATCGGCCTTGTGGAAGACGGCGACACAATCGAAATCGACATCCCGAATCGGCGAATTCATCTTGCCATCAGCGAGCAAGAGCTCGCTGACCGACGCGTCGCCATGGAAGCACGTGGCGATAAGGCCTGGCAGCCCGTGGACCGCGAGCGCTATGTATCGCAGGCTTTGCAGGCCTACGCAGCGTTGGCCACATCGGCAGACCGCGGCGCCGTTCGTGACGTCAGCCAATTGCGCAAGCGTTAAAGCCCTACCGGCACAAGCATGCTGCTGACGCTGCTGAACATTGTCCTGCCCGTTGCGTCAGTGGCAGCTTTAGGGTTTCTCTTTGGCCGGCGCCAGGCCCGGCCACCCGACATGGCGTTCATCAATTACGCCAACGTCATGCTGTTCTGTCCCGCGCTGGTCTTCGCAGCGCTACTTGATAATCCGGTCGATCTTGTCGACAGCTGGCCGCTTGTGGCCGCCGGCGTATTGATTATCGTCGTGCCGGGCCTCTTCCTGGCATTGGTTCCACGCCCCGGGCTTGTCCGCCGCGCCTTCTTGCTTTCCGGTATGTTCCGCAACACCGGCAATGTCGGCATTCCGCTGATGATGCTGGCGTATGGAAGAGATCAATTGGGCGGCATTGTCGTCTTGTTCGTTCTTTCCAACCTGCTGCAGTTCTCCTTGGGCTTGTACATGCTGTCGCCCAAGAGCAGCCGGTGGATGTGGCTGCGAAACCCGAACATATGGGCAGCGGTATTGGGCGTTGCCTTGGCTCCCTATCGAGACTCATTTCCGGCTTTCTTTCTGACGGTTGTTGAAATGCTGGGCCATCTCGCCATCCCGCTCATGCTTTTCACCTTGGGAGTCCGGATTTCCCAGGACCGCATTCAGCATCTGGGGCTGGCATTGCGCATCAATGCCATGTATTTGCTGGTGGGCGCGTTGACCGTGACCCTCGTGATCTGGCTGCTTCCCCTCACGCCGGAGTGGAGTCGTTTGGTCGTGCTATCTGCGATGTTGCCGCCGGCGGTACTCAACTACATGCTGTGCGAGCAGTACCGAGCAGACCCCCAAATCGTCGCGGGCGTCGTCCTGTTAGGAAACGTCATGGCACTGGCCACGATTCCGATCGTGGTCTGGGCGACCTTGACATGGTGGTAAGGCTGCGGGCCGCGCGTCTGCCGCGCCAATAGAGCCGGGCTTTCAAAAAGTTACAGCTGCCCCCAAAAAAACCGAACTATAAGGGCTTACCCACATTGCGCGCGTCAAATTATTCCCTTAGTATTTTTTAGCGTATTTAGTAACCACTACATTTAAATTAAGTAGCGGCTACATTTTCGAAACCGCGGGCTCGGAAATTAGCCCGAAATATCAACGAACAATCCTGCACGCTGCATACTTCAGGAGAAAACCATGAAGTTATTAAAAATACTGGCCGTTGCTACGGCTTTGTCGGCAACATTGGCCGGACTATCGGGCGCCGCTCATGCCAAATCCGACGATGTCATTCTCATCGGAGAAATCAACAGTTATAAAGCCCTGCCCGCCAACATGGGCCCGTACAAGAAAGGGTGGGAGCTGGCTCAAGAGGAAATCAATGCCGCTGGAGGTGTGCTGGGCAAGAAACTTGAAACAATTTTTCGTGACGACAACGCAAATGCGGGGGAAGCCGTCCGTATTGCCGAAGAACTTGTTTCGCGAGAAGGCGTCGATTTCCTCGCGGGTGTGACCCTGTCGCACGTGGGTCTGGCCGTGGCTGATTACGCCAAGCAGCGCAAGATATTCTTTTTGGCATCGGGCCCACTTTCAGACAAAGTGATCTGGCAGAACGCCAACCGCTACACCTACCGCATGCGCTACGGCACCCACCAGCTTTCGGCGTCGGTGGCACCTGCGGCAGCGGCACTGAACAAGAAACGCTGGGCGCTTATTTATCCTAACTATGAATACGGCCAGGCAGCGGTAGCCGCCTTCAAGGCCGAGCTGAAGAAACTGCAACCCGATGTTGAGTTCGTGGCGGAGCAGGCACCACCGTTTGGCAAGCTTGATGCCGGTCCGGTTGTACAGGCTCTGGAAGACGCCAAGCCCGACGCGATTTTCAACGTGCTGTTCGGACCCGATCTGACCAAGTTCGCTCGCGAAGGAAAGACCCGCGGCCTGTTCAAGGATCGCGAAGTCGTAAGCTTGCTCACCGGTGAACCCGAGTATCTCGACCCGCTACGCAGCGATGCACCCGATGGCTGGATCGTGACTGGCTACCCCTACACCAGCATCGATACTCCTGAACACAATGCATTCAAGAAAGCGTATGAGGACAAATACGGCGAGTACCCACGTTTGAATTCGGTCGTTGCCTACGCCACGGTGCAGGCAATTGCTGCAGGCATCAAGAAGGCAGGCTCCACCGACCCCGAAGCACTGATCAAGGCGTTCAAGGGTCTCGAGTTCGACACTCCGTTCGGACCTGCGTATTTCCGCGAGATCGACAATCAATCAACGTTTGGCCTGCATGTCGGCCGTTTGGTCAACGAGGGCCGGAAAGGTTCCATGCCCACCGGCGAATACATGGACGGCGGTAAGTTGTTGCCCAGCGACGAAGAGGTAAAAGCCCTGCGTCCCGCAGTGGAATGATGTTTTCGTGATCGTGTAAGGGCTTTTGACAGATACAAGAGGCGACGGCACGGGTGGTAGCAGCACCCGTGCTTTCGAATCGCCCTCCTTGTTAAAGCAGCCCTGGTTTCATTTTCTTTATTGCGGGTCGTCGTCATGGATATTTCCGGTTTTATCGTACAGCTGCTCAATGGACTGGCCGGCGCCTCGTCGCTTTTCCTGGTTGCGGCGGGCTTGTCACTTATTTTCGGTGTCACGCGCATCGTCAACTTCGCCCATGGCTCGTTCTACATGGTGGGCATTTATGTTGCCTATTCGCTGGTGGTCGAACTGGAAGAAAGTCTTGGTTTTTGGCCGGCTATCCTGCTAGCCGCCATTCTGGTCGGGGTGCTGGGCGCTCTCATAGAAATTCTCCTTTTGCGCCGTATCTACCACGCGCCGGAGCTGTTTCAGTTGTTGGCCACCTTTGCCGTGGCATTGATACTGCGCGATGTCGTGCTCTGGTATTGGGGCCCTGAAGAGCTCCTGGGGCCGCGGGCGCCCGGACTTGAAGGCGCTGTCGAGATTTTGGGGCGCCAGTTTCCCACTTACGATCTTTTCCTCATCGCCGCCGGGCCGGTGGTACTGGGCTTGTTGTGGCTATTGCTCACGCGTACTCATTGGGGCACGCTGGTTCGTGCCGCCACTCAAGACCGCGGCATGGTCAGCGCCCTGGGGGTGAACCAGGCGTGGCTGTTTACCGCCGTATTTGCATTGGGCGCTGCACTGGCTGCATTGGGGGGCGCGTTGCAGTTGCCGCGTGAACCCGCCAACCTTGAAATGGACATCCACATCATTGGTGCCGCCTTTGTGATTGTCGTGGTCGGCGGCATGGGGTCGATACCTGGCGCCTATGTTGCAGCGCTTTTGATCGCCGAGCTCAAGGCACTGTGTGTGTGGCTGGGTGTGGTTGAAATCCTCGGTGTTACGGTGTCGTTCACCAAGCTCACGCTTGTCGTCGAGTTCATCGTCATGGCGGTGGTGCTTATATTGCGGCCCTGGGGCTTGTTCGGGCGGCCTCAACGTCCTGGTCACAAGAACAATGCGGGTGAAAAGCCACTTATTCCGGCGAGTGCGAGATTCAAGATCGGCGCGGGGTTGTTCGTGGCGATATTGCTGGCCCTGCCTGCACTGACCACAGACTCGCCCTATGTCACCGTGTTGTTGATTGATCTGCTGGTGGCATCACTGTTCGCTGTCAGCTTGCATTTCATCATGGGTCCGGGTGGCATGCACTCATTCGGCCATGCCGCCTACTTTGGACTGGGCGCCTATGGCGCAGCGCTGCTGGTAAAGCAACTTGGCGTGCCCATGGAGCTTGCCCTGATTGTTGCGCCGGTCGTGGCAGCGGTCGGAGCGTTTATATATGGCTGGTTCTGTGTCCGGCTTTCCGGTGTGTACCTGGCAATGCTTACCCTTGCCGTGGCTCAGATAACCTGGGGCATTGTCTTCCAGTGGGATGATGTCACGGGTGGCAGTAACGGTATGACCGGAATCTGGCCCGCTCCGTGGCTTGCTAATAAAACCACGTATTACTACCTGACCTTGGTCCTTGTAATTGCGGGTATCTTGTGGCTGCGGCGTGTGCTGTTCTCACCGTTTGGCTATGCGATGCGCGCCGGACGCGATTCCTTCCTGCGCGCCGATGCGATCGGCATCAACGTCAAGCGCATTCACTGGTACGGCTTTATCCTGGCGGGCATGGTGGCCGGCTTGGCCGGTGCATTGTTTGCCTTCTCCAAAGGCAGCATTGCGCCCGAAACCCTGCACGTCAACAAGTCGATCGACGGTTTGGTCATGGTGCTGCTGGGTGGCATGCAAACGCTGGTCGGCCCCATAGTGGGCGCCGTGTCATTTACCTGGCTGCACGACACCGTCGCACGCAGTACCGATTTCTGGCGCGCCATGCTGGGCGGAATTATTTTGCTGCTGGTCCTGTTGTTCCCACAGGGCATTGCCGGCACGCTCAAGCAGGTTTACGACGCAATTCTTAATCGTAAAACTCAGCATGTGGGCGCTAAAGGGGTATCGCTATGAGTTTGTTGAAAGTCTCCCGTCTTGGGAAGTCCTTTGGTGGCGTCAAGGCCGTGGACGAAATCAGTTTCGACCTGGCTCCTGGCGAATTGCTGGCGCTGATCGGCCCTAACGGGGCGGGCAAGTCCACTACCTTCAATATGGTCAACGGCCAGCTGCGTGCCGACCGTGGTTCAATCAAGCTCGACGGACACGAGCTAGTGGGTCTGCCGCCGCGCGAAATCTGGAAGCTGGGCGTAGGCCGTACCTTTCAAATCGCCGAAACCTTTTCTTCCTTTACCGTTGTCGAGAACGTCCAGCTGGCCTTGCTTTCGGCCGACAACAAATTGTTGTCCACCTGGCGTCGTGCTGCGGGTCACAAGCGCGACGAGGCCATAGAGCTGTTGGGCAAGGTAGGCATGGCGCAGCAGGCGGATCGGCCTTGTGCCGATCTGGCCTACGGCGACGTAAAGCGCGTGGAACTTGCCATTGCCATCGCCAACAATCCCAAGCTGTTGCTGATGGACGAGCCCACTGCAGGCATGGCGCCAAAAGAGCGCAACGAGCTTATGGCCTTGACCAAGCAGTTGGTGATCGAACGCAAAATGGCAGTGCTGTTTACCGAGCACAGCATGGACGTGGTCTTTGCTTACGCCGATCGAATGATTGTGCTGGCTCGCGGCCGCCTAATCGCAGAAGGCAAGCCACTTGAGATTCGTGATCATCCGCGCGTACAGGAAGTGTATTTCGGTACGGGCAAGACATTCGAGAAAAAAACGCCACAAAAGGAGCCCGCTTGATGACTACGGCGACGCAGACATTGCTGGATGCCAAAGGCCTTCGTGCCTGGTATGGCGCCGCCCAAATTTTGTATGACCTGGATCTCCAGGTGCAGGCAGGCGAGGTTGTAGCACTGATGGGCCGAAACGGTGCCGGAAAGTCCACCACCCTGAAAACCCTGATGGGCATGCTGGACAAGCGCCGAGGCACCATCAAGTTCATGGGCCACGATATTTCTCGCAGCGAGCCTTATCATGCTGCGCGCCTTGGACTGGCTTTTGTGCCTGAAGATCGTCGGGTGTTTACTGACCTCACCGTGATGGAAAATCTGGCAGTGGGACGGCAGCCGCCGCGCGCGTCCCAGTCGTCCAATGGCGCACCCGAATGGACGCCCGAGCGCCTGTTCAAGCTCTTTCCGAACTTGGGCGAAATGCCGCAACGCCTTGGCGGGCGTATGAGCGGAGGCGAACAGCAAATGCTCACTGTAGCCCGTGCGCTTATGGGCAACCCGTATTTGGTACTGCTCGACGAGCCTTCCGAAGGGGTTGCGCCGGTCATTGTCGAGCAGATGGTGAACATGATCCTTGAGCTCAAGGCCAGTGGAGTCAGCATCTTGCTTTCCGAGCAAAACATGCACTTTGCCGAACTGGTTTCCGACCGCGCCTACGTGCTTGAAAAAGGCCAGATCCGGTATCACGCCACGATGGAAGAACTGGCGAACAATGAAGAGGTCCGACGCGCTTACTTAACCGTGTAGGCCGGCTTCCTCATCCGTTGTCTTATCGCTGCATCCGTCTGCCCAACGCATGAACACATGCCGAACCATGTGTCCGGGTTGGGCAGAAGTCTATTTTTTCAGGACGGATTCCAGCAGCAAATCGCTGATATACGCACCCCATTCGTCGACTGTTTCCGCATCCATGAGATCGACATTCAGAAAGGCTGAAAACGTGTACCGATTCGATACATAGAAATAGCCCAGCGAGGTTATAGCCATATACAGCTTGCGACAGTTGACTCCCGCGCGAAACATTCCCTTGTCCACGCCCCGTTGAATCACCTCTTCCAGAATCGACATGATTGGTAGCGCGTACTGATCCGCTGTGCGTGACTTTCGGATGTGCTTGCCCTTTTGGAGGTTCTCGGTGCCCAGCAGCACGATTACCTCGGGGTTTTGAAGATAGTAGCGAAACGGAAATTCGATAATCTTGCGCAACGCTGCGACGGGGTCGTCCATATCCAGCTCAAGGTTTTTTTCTGCCTCGAAAATGTCTTTGTACGCGGCTTCGAGCACCGTTACGAACAGCTTCTCCTTGCTGCCGAAGTAATAGTAAATAAGGCTGTCGTACGACTTTGCGGCACGCGAGATTTTCTCGATGCGCGCACCCTCATAGCCGTCCCTCGAAAATATCTTCTTGGCGGAGCGCAGTATGTTCTCGCGGGTGGTCTTCGCTGAACGTGGACGCGACTTCCGTTTGATGCGGGTTTCTGCGCCTATATCTGTTGAAGTGGGGTGGTGAGGGGTGTCGCGGTCGGAGGGGGCCATGTCTCTGCCGGGGGAGGAGGGCTTTGCGTTGAATTCAACGCTTCGCCGATCTTGTTGTAGGGGAAGGCAGCTGCTTTCACCTACGCGGAGAAAGCCATTGCCACCACGATGATCATTCAGTATATTATATGCTAATTGAGTGAGTACTACATAAAGTATTGGCAGGGCATTCAACCTTTTTGGATTTCTCAGGTCTTGAATTTGACAGGCCTTACACCGGAGACAGACATGGCTGACTATGTATTGAACACCTGGTATCCCATTGCTTGGTCGCGAGATATTTCCTACGAACTGGCCAAGCGCCGCATCGTGGGCAAAGACGTGGTGCTGTATCGGGCCAGCAATGGGCAAGTGGTGGCTCATCTGGACGTGTGCCCGCACCGTATGGCACCGCTTTCAATGGGCCGGCTAAAAGGTGATTCAATTGAATGCGGTTACCACGGCATGACCTTTGATTGTTCGGGTAGCTGCATCCGCATTCCGGGTCAGCGCATCGTGGGCAGCCCCTCTGTTGAAACGTATCCTACGCACGAAAACATGGGACTGGTATGGATATGGATGGGTGACCCGGCCAAAGCCGATACCTCGTTGGTATACGACCTGCCTCAATATCACGACCCCGAGTGGAGCTCGGCCGAGGGCGATGCGCTCGAGATACGCTGTCACTACTTGAATTTGTGCGACAACCTATGCGACCCAGCTCACGTAAGTTTTGTCCACCTCAGTACGCTGGGTACGCCGGCAGGTGAGGACGTACCGGTACAAATGAAGCAGACGCCACAAGGACTGGTTACGTGGCGCTGGATCAACGATGCGCCCGCCATTCCACTGTTTCAAAAGTTTGGTAATTTCACCACCAACGTCGATCGCTGGCACTACTACCATTACACGGCCCCCAGCATTGCGGTGATCGACTTTGGCAGTGCTCCTACAGGTACTGGCGCGCCCGAAGGCAATCGAGACAATTGCATCCAGATCTACGCCTGTCACTTCATGACGCCGGTCGACGAAAACACCACCATTGATCACTGGCTCCACGTTAAGAACTTCAAGGCCGATGAAGAAACCAACAAGAAGCTGTCCGCCGAGTTCCGAGTGGCTTTCAATGAAGACAAGGTGATTCTCGAAGCCATTCATCAGAACGAGTTGCGCTCGGTGAACCCCACCCCGGTCCGTCTGGCCATCGACGCTTCACCCATCCGCATGCGCAAGATGGTCGAAGAATGGATTGAGACAGAGCGTCGCGAAGCGACGCAGCAGGCAAGTCGGCCAGAGCCAACGCACGCCTGAACGGGTTTGACTCACATCGAGGGCTCACATTGAAATCGGGCCGCACTTTATCAGTCTGAACCGGGTGCTCGAGGCCGAGCCTCAATCCGAAATGGAGCCGCCTTTGGGCGGCCCATTTTCTTTGTAGTTTGGCGGCGGCTCTCGGTGGCAGATATGCCATCGGTCCTGCAGGTGCTGGAGTAGAATGATTTCAGACCACTTTCGGGGAGGCCCTAATGCCGCAAGAGAAACGTCGTCTGCGCTCGTCGCACATCACTCAGGGAGCCGAACGGGCTCCTAATCGCTCGATGTTTTATGCCCTGGGCTACACCGAAGAAGACTTCGACAAACCCATGGTCGGTATCGCCAACGGTCACAGCACGATTACTCCGTGTAATAGCGGCCTCCAGAAGCTGGCAGACGCGGCGGTAGCCGCGATTGCTGCTGAAGGGGGCAATCCCCAGATATTCGGCACCCCAACGATATCTGACGCCATGGCGATGGGCACCGAAGGGATGAAGTATTCGCTGGTATCGCGCGAAGTCATTGCGGACTGCGTGGAAACTTGCGTGCAGGGGCAGTGGATGGACGGCGTGCTGGTTATTGGCGGTTGCGACAAGAACATGCCAGGTGGAATGATGGGCATGCTTCGCGCGAATGTGCCGGGCATCTATGTATACGGTGGAACCATTCTTCCCGGCAAGCTCGATGGCAGGGATCTAAACATCGTCAGCGTTTTTGAAGCGGTCGGCGAGAACGCTGCCGGGCGGCTCAGCGACAGCGAACTCAAGCGCATCGAACTGCATGCCATTCCTGGTCCAGGGTCGTGTGGGGGTATGTACACGGCCAACACCATGAGCTCGGCGTTCGAAGCAATGGGCATGAGTCTCCCTTACTCCTCCACGATGGCGAATGTCCACGAAGAGAAAATCACTTCTGCGGCCGAGTCGGCTCGTGTGCTGATGCACGCGATAAAGAACGACATCAAGCCACGCGATATCGTGACACGTGAATCGATTGAAAACGCGGTCAGTGTCATCATGGCTATCGGTGGTTCGACCAACGCCGTGCTGCATTTTCTGGCGATTGCTCATGCTGCGGGCGTAAAGTGGACTATCGACGATTTTGAGCGGGTTCGCAGGAAGGTACCGGTTATTTGCGATCTGAAGCCCAGTGGCAGATACCTGGCCGTTGATTTTCATCGGGCAGGTGGCGTTCCCATGGTCATGAAATTGCTGTTTGACGCTGGCTTGATGCATGGCAATTGCTTGACGATCAGTGGTCAGACGGTCGCTGAGCAGCTGCAAGGCGTGCCTTCCGACCTTTCATCCGATCAAGAGGTAATACGTCCGTTGGATAAAGCCTTATACGCCGAAGGCCATTTAGCCATATTGAAAGGAAACCTTGCCCCCGAGGGTTGTGTAGCTAAGATCACAGGGCTCAAGACTCCTGTCATGACTGGCCCGGCTCGGGTGTTCGACGATGAGCAATCGGCTTTAGCCGCCATACTGGCCGGAAAAATAAAAGCCGGTGATGTGATGGTACTGCGTTATCTGGGGCCGAAGGGTGGCCCAGGCATGCCCGAAATGCTGGCGCCAACAGGCGCATTGATAGGAGAGGGCCTGGGCGAATCGGTAGGCCTGATCACGGACGGGCGGTTCTCGGGTGGAACTTGGGGGATGGTGGTGGGGCATGTTGCCCCTGAAGCCGCGGTAGGAGGCAACATTGCTCTTGTTGAAGAGGGCGATTCCATCACTATCGATGCTCATCAGCAGTTGTTGGAGTTGCATGTGCCCGACAGCGAACTGGCCCGTCGTCGAGAGTCGTGGAGACCGCCGGCACCACGTTATACGCGCGGCGTACAAGCCAAGTTTGCGCAGAACTGCTCAAGTGCCAGTACGGGCGCCGTACTTGATAACTATTGATGTTGCTGAATCAGCTTCCACTATCCGCATTCCCCGTTTCTACCTGACGGCATCGCCGCTCATGCAAGCCTGCATAGCCAATAAATAAGCCGGCGCAGTTGTGGCAGCGCCGGCTTATTTACATGTGGCGTCCCGCTTATCGGCTTGCCTGAAACCAGGCCGTATGGCTCAGCCTGGAGCTGGGGTACGTTACGTCAGAACGGGTAGTGGCGAGGCGAAGTTTGGACAGAAATCCAGCGCAATTCGGTGAACTCATGGATGCCCGCCTTGCCGCCGAAGCGCCCGAATCCGCTGCCTTTGACGCCACCAAATGGCATTTGTGCTTCGTCGTGCACGGTCGGGCCGTTCACGTGGCAAATACCTGACTGAATGCGCGCGGCAACTTGCCACGCGCGGGCAGAGTCTTTGCCGAACACGGCAGCAGACAGGCCGTAATCGTTGTCGTTGGCGACGGCAATCGCTTCTTCGACGCCATTGACACGCACGATGCCTTTGACTGGGCCAAAGGACTCATCGCTGTATATCTTCATGTCTGATGTGACATTGTCGATAAGGGTGGCGGGAATCAACGTATTTTCGGCCTTGCCTCCGCAAAGCAGTTTGCCGCCTTTTGCCAGCGCATCGTCGATCAAGGCGTTGCACCGCTCGACTGTGGCCATGTCCACCACCGAACCCAGGACCACCGGGCCCTTGCGTGGGTCGCCAAGAGGCAGGTTCTTGGCTTTCTCGGTAAGCCGGGTCACGAACTCGTCGGCGATCTTTTCGTCAACAATAATCCGCTCGGTGGACATGCAGATCTGGCCCGAGTTGGCAAAAGCGCCAAACGCAGCGGCATTGACGGCGTCGTCGATGTCGGCGTCATCCAGGATAATCAGCGGTGCCTTGCCGCCCAGTTCAAGAACAGAGGGCTTGAGGTACTTGGCGCAGGTGCCGGCGATGATCTTGCCCACGCGGGTGGAGCCGGTGAAATTGACGCGGCGGACTGCGGGATGCGCAATCATGGCCTCAACGATTTCCCCGGCGTCGGACGGAGCATTGGTAATGAAGTTGACCACACCGTCCGGGAAGCCAGCCTCGATTAGGGCCTCGATGATAAGGCCATGCGTAGCGGGGCAGATTTCCGAGCCTTTGAGTACAACTGTGTTTCCACATGCGAGCGGGGTGGCAACGGCGCGAACGCCCAGGATGACGGGGGCGTTCCATGGTGCCATACCCAGCACGACGCCCGCTGGCTGACGCACACCCATTGAAACGCTGCCCGGAACGTCCGACGGAATGATTTCTCCGTGGATTTGGGTGGTTAGCGAGCCGGCTTCGACAAACATGCTGGCCGCAAGATGCACGTTGAACGATGCCCACATGGCCGAAGCGCCCGTTTCATTGGCGACGGCTTCGACGAATTCTTTTTCTTTAGCAAGCAAAGCTTCGCCGGCCTTGATAAGCAGTGACCGGCGTTGGGTCGGGCCCATGGCGGCCCAGGCAGGAAAAGCCTTGGAGGCGGCTTCGACCGCAGCGACGGCATCTTCAACTGTGGCGGCTGGGGCAGTCGTAGCGACTTTTCCGTCAAGCGGGTTGCAACGCTCAAACGTAGCGCCGTTGCTGGCGGCCTTCTTTTGGCCGTTAATAAGCAGGGAAATCGAAGACATTGTTTTCTCCAGGGCTAGGTGGGTTGTTTGGAATCGACTGCTTACGTGGATATACAGCGATATAGGGCAGCCGGAATCCGGCACCGGCAAGCTCCGAGCCGAGTCGGCAGGCGACGGGCGTACGGCTTACATGGGGTAATAATAGTCAAAGCATACCCCAAGGTGTTAGGTATTTCAGCGAGCTGAACGTACTCATGAGGCTGATGGCGTCATTGGCATCAGCCTCGGCATCGCGTTGCACGTCTGTTCTGTTCGCGGCGTTAACCGCCCATTATCTGCCGCTCTTTAATCAGCTTGCCGAACCGCTCTGCGTCATCGACGGCCTTCTGATGAAACTCTTCGGGAGTCATCGGCGCAGGCTCTGCTCCGATCACAGCCAAAGTGTTCTTGAAGTCTTCCGATGCAACTATCTTGTTGATCTCGGTGTTCATTTTCTGAATGATCTCGGGCGGTGTGCCGGCCGGCGCATAGAAGCCAAAGTAGGTGTCAGCGTCGAAGTTCGTCAGGCCTGCTTCGTGCAAGGTGGGTACGTCGGGAAAGCGGGTGGAGCGTTGCATGCTGCCAATGGCCAATAGTTTCAGCTTGCCCGCTTCAACACTGGCCAAGCCGATACCGGGGTCGAACATGAAGTCGATCTGGCCGCCAAGCAGGTCGCGCATGGCAGGTGCTGCTCCGCGATAAGGGATGTGTACGGCATCCACGCCGGCCATCTCCTTGAAAAGCTCGCCAGCAAGGTGTGGCGACGATCCATTACCCGGTGATCCGAAATCGAGCTCACCCGGATGCTCCTTGAGGTGATCGATGAATTCCTGAACCGTGTTGACCGGGACATCGGGCTTGGTCTCGAGGAACACCAGGACACGGGCGGCGGCAGCGACCGGCACCAGATCCTTCATGGGGTCGAAGGTCATGTTGTCATAGATAAGCGGATTAACCGACACCATGCCTCCCGAGGACATCAGGAAGGTGTAGCCGTCGGGCTTGGATTTTGCCGCGGCGTCGCCGCCGATGTTTCCGCCTGCTCCTCCTTTATTCTCGACCACGAATGATTGTCCGAGAACCTCGCTGAGAGGTTGAGTAATGGCCCGTGCAATACGATCGGCGGCGCCGCCGGCAGGGAAGTTGACGATTACAGTAACTGGTTTTTCGGGCCACTGCTGGGCCGAGGTGACTTGGGGGCTTAGCGCTAACGCGGCTGAGGCCAGCGCTATGCCGCATGCAAGTAGGCTGCGTCGACATAATGAAGTTGCGGTTTTCATGCTTGTCTCCCTTAGGGTTATGAATGCTGCAACCGCAGGACGTTTGGCTGGATTCGTCCCTGTACGCGAGTTGTTTGTTGGCAGAGTGATCTGCCATGAGTCAGGCGACTCGAACTTCCACCAGAACCGGTCCCTTGGATTGCAGGGCACTTTTCAGTGTGGATGCCAGTTCGGCAGGATCTTCGACGCGCACCGCAGGACAGCCGTGCCCATTGGCCAGTGCAACGAAATCCAGGCCGGGCAGGTCGGAGCCCTGCAAGGTGTCACCGGGCTTGAAACCAAAGGTATGTGCGAATTCTTGTAGCGCCGTATAGCGCTGGTTGTTGATGATGATGAAGGTGATGGGAAGCTGTAACTGCACCGCGTTCCATAGCGCCTGTATCGAATACATGCTTGAGCCATCGCCTACCAGTCCAATGATGCGCTGGCCGGGTTTGCCCAATGCAACCCCCATCGCTGCGGCCATCCCGAAGCCCAGGCCACCGCTTGCCATGGTGTAGAACGTTTCCTTGCGGTATATCGGCATATAGCGATGCATGACGGGCCGGGCGCTGGGCGATTCCTCCACGATGACGGATCCCGGATCTCGCACTTCGTCCAGGGTCTGAAGCAGATATGCAACCGACATGGGCCGCTCCGGCTGCGCGCGGGGAGCCTTGTCTCTGCGCGGTGGTGCCTCCCGGTCGGGAGGGGTAGAGGCCTGCAACAGTGCCGACACGCCGGACCTGATGCCGCAAACCATGGCCGTACCCACAGGGGCCCAGGCGGCGATACTCGGGTCGTCGACAATTTGAGCCAGGGCCGCTCCCTCAGGAAGGTGTGGTCCGGAGCCTTCGACGTGATACGTAAAAGCCGGTGCACCGATGACCAGGATGGCGTCATGGCCGCCCAGGGCGCCGACGATCCTATCGCGCTCGGCGGCCAGGTAGCCGGCAAATAGCCGGTGGTCACCCGGAAAGCCGCAGCGCGCCGACATTGGTGCGATCCAGACGCGCGCGTTATGCCGTTCGGCAAGTTGGACGGTTTCGTCCCAGGCGTCACTGCGATCGACGCCGGTGCCCACGACAAACGCGGGCCGCTCAGAAGAGTCGAGCATTTCGACGACCTGAGCCAGGACTTGGGGTTGCGGATGGCTGGTGGTACTGACCGTGCGCACGGCGACGCTGGCTTCGCACGGTCGATTCCAGTCATCGGCAGGAATCGAAACCATGACTGGACCGCAGGGTTCCTGCATCGCCATGTGGTAAGCACGTGCAATGGCTTGAGGAACGTCCTCCGCACGGGCCGGCTCGACGCTGTATTTGACATAGGGCATGGGAAGAAGCGTGGCATTGGCCGAAGACAGGAACGGGTCGAAAGGCAATATCGAGCGTGCTTGCTGGCCTGCCGAAATGACCAGCGGCGTGGCGTTCTTGTAGGCAGTGAAAATGGCTCCCATGGCGTTGCCCACCCCTGCGGCCGAATGCAGGTTTACGAACGCCGCGCGGCGAGTGGCTTGCGCATAACCGTCTGCCATCCCCACTACTACCGCTTCGTGCAGGCCCAACTGGTAGCTGAAGTCGCTGGGGAAATCCAGGAAAAGTGCCAGCTCGGTAGAGCCGGGGTTGCCGAATATTGTGGTCATGTTCAAAGACCGCAATAGCTGAATGACGGCATCGCGCACGGTAGCGGGGAGACTGCGTTGGCCGGGTCTGGCAGGCAGGGGAGAAGGTCCTGACATGTCACATTTCCTCGACAAGGGTGGCAGAGGGGGGGTCCGCCTTGGCTCCCGATCGATTATGTGGCTGTGCCGGTCATAATCCAATAATATAAAAATAATAAGGGATATTAGATAAATGAATATCAAGTCGATTGATCTAAACCTGCTGCGCTTGTTCGATGCCATCTATCGAAGCCGAAACATCAGCCGGGCGGCCGAGTCCCTGGACATGAGTCAGCCCGCGGCCAGTCAGGGTCTGGCGCGCTTGCGGCTTGCGTTGGACGATCCCTTGTTCGTTCGTCATTCCTCTGGCGTGCGACCCACACCTCGCGCAGAGCGCCTTGCCGTCGTGGTGGGTCAAGCCTTGAACGACTTGGAACATGCGCTTTCCGAGGCGGCGTCGTTCGATCCCATGGTGTCGCGGCGCGTGTTTCGTATTCACATGAGCGATATTGGCGAAGGGCGTTTCCTACCGGATCTGCTGGTGGCACTACGCGAAAGGGCGCCCGGCGTACGTGTGGACACCCGCCCAATGGCCCCAGCCGAGATCACCGACGCCCTGGACAGCGCGACCCTTGATTTTGCATTCGGCTTTCTTCCGCAGGTGCATGACACGCGCCACGTGAAGCTGCTCGACGACCGATACATCATCTTGCTGCGCAGCGGCAATCCCTTTCTGAAAGGGCGCAAAAGTATTGCGATTGCCGACTTGCGCGAGCTTGAGTTCGTGGCTGTGCGTACCCATCGCGATACCCTGCGAATTTTGCACCTGCTTGGGCTTGAGGACCGGCTCCGGCTCACTACCGAGCACTTCACGATCCTTCCTTCGATTGTTGGGGCGACCGACCTTGGCGTGGTCATGCCGCGCAATATTGCGCGTGCGTTTACTCATGACGGTCCCTACGTGATCATCGAGCCGGAATTTCCGCTGCGCGATTTCACTGTGTCATTGCACTGGAGCAAGCGCTTCGAATCCGACCCGGCAATTCAATGGTTCAAGGATCTGGTCGTCGAGATATTTGCAGATTGAGAAAAATCAATACAGCTTGCTGCGGAAGGCACTAGGATACCTATCAAAATTGAAATCAACTCCGAGGATTCGTCATGTTCTTCCACAACACCACCTTGCTTTTGCTGGTAGTTCTGGGCGTTATTGCAACATTTATCGGGTTCGGGCTTCGCGACCGAAACGTCGGGCTCGTGCTTCTGGGTGTGGGGTTTCTGGCAATCGTCTACGCCGTCATAACCAAGGCAATTGCACTTTTCGGTTAATCACGCAGGAAAATCGCTGCGTTCTAAATTTCAAAATGACTGGTATTAACCCTGCTTTTTTTTGATGTAAAAATCTAAAAAATTAGACTAATATCGAAATTTATACACGGGGCGGTCGCCGTAAGGCCTTGCTTCCCTAGTTGAAAACACTCATAGGAGTCGTACTGTGCAAGCTCAGTCCACAACGGCGAACGTCACCGTCGATAAAGACAAAGTCACTAAATACGGGTGGAAGGCCCTGGCAGGCTCAGCTGTTGGCTATGCCATGGACGGATTCGACCTTCTGATCCTGGGTTTCATGCTGGCAGCCATTTCCTCGGAACTGCTGTTGAGCCCAAGTCAGGCAGGCTCACTCGTGACCTGGACGCTGGTCGGCGCGGTGGCCGGCGGCATAATTTTTGGCACCCTTAGTGACTACTATGGTCGAGTTCGCGTATTGACCTGGACCATCGTTCTATTCGCCGTTTTTACCGGCTTGTGTGCGTTTGCCCAAGGGTACTGGGACCTGCTGGTCTACCGAACCATAGCCGGGCTGGGTCTGGGCGGCGAGTTCGGAATTGGCATGGCTCTGGCAGCCGAAGCGTGGCCCGCCAAGCACAGAGCGCGGGTGTCTTCGTATGTCGCACTGGGCTGGCAGGCCGGGGTATTGGGCGCAGCGCTTCTGACTCCGCTTCTGCTTCCTCATATCGGCTGGCGTGGCATGTTCCTCGTGGGCATTATTCCGGCCTTCATTGCTTGGTACATCCGAAACCGTCTGCACGAGCCCGAAGTGTTCGTACGCAAGGCGAAGGAAAAAGGAGCCCTGGGCCGTTCGTTTAAGTTACTGGTCAAGGACCGAGCGACCACCAAGGTAAGTATCGGAATCATCATATTGTGCGGAGTGCAGAACTTCGGCTATTTCGGCATCATGATCTGGATGCCAAGCTATTTGTCGACAGAGCTGGGCTTTAGCCTGACGAAATCCGCCATGTGGACGTCAGTCACGATCCTGGGCATGGCAGTCGGTATCTGGGTGTTCGGTCAACTTGCCGACCGAATTGGCCGCAAGCCGAGCTTCCTCTTGTTCCAGGCGGGGGCGGTGGTCATGGTTCTGTACTACTCCCAGCTTTCCGATCCCGCCACCATGTTGTGGGCGGGAGCGGTGATGGGCATGTTCGTCAACGGTATGTTGGGTGGCTACGGTGCGCTGATTTCCGAAGCGTATCCCACTTCTGCGCGCGCCACGGCTCAGAATGTGCTGTTCAACATCGGGCGCGGTATTGGCGGCTTTGGCCCGGTAGTGATTGGCGTACTTGCCATGACCTATTCCTTCCACGTGGCCATTGCCCTGCTGGCTTCCATCTATGTTCTGGACATGCTGGCGACGATATTCCTGATTCCCGAACTCAAGGGTGTAGAGCTGGAATGAGTGTCAGGTTTCATCGGGTGATCTTTACGGTCGCCCATTTGTATAGGGGGCGCAATGACGCATGAAGAAGGCTTTCAGCGAAACTCGGATCACGTTGCCTCGCATCGCTGTGAGGTCATCGAGCATCGCTGGGTCAATGATCGATACAAGTATTTGCGTCTGCGGGCTCCATCCGACTTGGCCAAGGCAACGCGAGCAGGTCAGTTTTACCAATTGAAATGCCCCGTTCGCGACGACATGCAGCCTTTCTTGTTAAGGCCGATGAGCGTTTACGGTATGGGGCCCGACCCCGACGTATTGGAATTTCTGTACAACGTCACCGGGCTGGGAACGCGGGCGGTATCCGAACTACCCGTGGGCGGAACCATGGATATCGTTGGTCCTCTCGGCAACACTTTTCGGCTGGACGAGAATTTTGGCCGGATCATGGTCGTTGCGCGTGGTGTTGGACTGGCAACCATGGCGCCGCTGGTTCAGAAAGCTGCGTCACATCGAATCGCCATCACCGCTGTCATGTCAGCTCGTCAGCCTAAAGATCTGATGCGCGACGAGTTCCTGCGTGGTGTCTCCGCCGATGTGCATTGCGTATACGACAGCGATGGTACGTCCGAGGTCGAAGCGGTGGAAACCCTTATACGCACCCAGTTCGCCGAGCAAGCTCATGATGCGGTTTACACCTGTGGCTCGCACCGGCTGTTGATGTTGCTTCAACGAATACTCACCGATTATCCAGACCTGATTGGTCAGGTAGCGATGGAGCAGAGGATGGCGTGTGGCATGGGGGTCTGCCTGTCGTGCGTGCGTCTGTTTGATACCGCTGACGGCGACAAGCAGTTCTTGCGGGTATGCCGTGAAGGCCCCGTGTTTTCCATCCGCGATGTCGTGGGGGAGGTGGAATTTGGCTAACCTCAACGTCAAGGTCGGCGACCTGTCTTTCCGCAATCCGGTGATGCCGGCCTCGGGTTGCTTCGCGATCGAATATTCCGAAGCCCTCGATTTCAACAATCTGGGTGCCCTGGTCATAAAAAGCGTGTCGCCCAAAACACGCGCCGGCAATCCCACACCTCGGGTGTCGGAAACGCCGAGCGGCATGCTCAATTCCATTGGCATCCCCAGCAAGGGCCTTGACTACTATCGGCGTGAAGTCCTGCCGCCCTATACACGCTACGACACACCGGTGGTGATATCCATTTCGGCTGATACTGTCGATGAGTTCGCGCAGGCGGTTGCGGAAATGTCTTTACCCGAGGTCGCTGTCATCGAAGCGAATATCTCGTGCCCGAACCTGGAGGCTGACGGCATGGCCTTCGCCATGGACCCCGACACCACCTATAAGGCAGTCAGCGCCATCCGCCGAAACACCAATCATCCTTTTTGGGCCAAGCTCACTCCCAACGCGTCAAACGTCGCGGTGGTCGCCAAGGCCGCTGAAGAGGCCGGTGCCGACGGTATCGTCATGGGCAACACCATATTGGGCATGTCTATCGATGTGCGCACCCGCAAACCCAGTTTAGGAAACGTGATGGGAGGCCTGTCGGGCCCCGCCATCAAGCCGGTGGCGGTGCGCATGGTGCACCAATGCTATCGCAGCGTGCACATTCCCATTATTGGATGCGGCGGAATCCGTTGTGCCGAAGACGTCGTGGAATTCATGCTGGCCGGGGCATCTGCGGTGCAGGTGGGTACGGCATCGTTTATTGATCCTGGCATCATGCAGAAGATCATTGATGGCCTTCATGCCTATTGCGAAGAGATGGGCGTTCAGGCGATCAGCGATCTGACAGGTCAAGTCAAACTCGATCGGCAGTTGACCGACCGCTGGCTGCGTTTTGCGCAGCAGTCGGGATAATCCCGGCAGAGGACGTCATGGACATGATGCAGTTCCGCGATCTGGCGGAGAAAATCTTTCACGACATCCGCGAGATGTCTTTTGACGGAGTTGGGGTCACCCGCGAAAGCTACGGCGCCGGAGAATCGGCAGCCGGCGATTATCTGACGAAACTGGCAGAATCGGAGGGCTTGGCGGTCGAGGTCGATCGCGCCGCCAACATCATGTTCAGCGCGCCGGGTACCCCTGCGGACGAGCCCGCAATCTGGATAGGATCGCACATGGATTCCGTCCCGCAAGGCGGCAATTACGACGGCCTTGCGGGCATAGTTGCAGGCCTTCTGTGTCTTATCGCCCGGCAGCGCAGTGGCGACACACAAACTCCCCCTGTGCGCGTTGCGGCGTTTCGCGGCGAGGAAAGCGCTTGGTTCGGCAAGGCATACATGGGTTCAAGCGCCTTGTTGGGCAAGCTTAGCCAGGCGGATCTTGACCTCGCGCACCGAAGTACAGGTGAAACACTGGCCCAATATATGGAGCGGGCGGGGGCCGACGTGGCCGCCATCCGTGAGCAGACGCTTCTGACCGAACTGGACAACATCCGGGCATATCTCGAACTGCATATCGAGCAGGGGCCGGTGATGGTCGCCCGCGAGTTGCCAGTTGCCGTGGTATCCGGAATCCGGGGTAATATTCGCCACAATCGCATTGAGTGTCTGGGTGACGCACAGCATTCCGGGGTGGTGCCACGCTGGTTGCGGCATGACGCCATGTTTGCTGTTTCAGATCTGATCATGCGTCTGGATGAGCACTGGCGTGTTCTGCTGGAGCGCGGCACCGATCTGGTCGTCACCGTAGGCGTGGTGCAGACGGATCCCGCCGAACATTCGATTTCACGAATCCCTGGTCGTGTCAGTTTCAGCTTTGAGGTTCGGAGCAAAAGCACTGACACGCTCGAAGCGTTTTATCAACTGATGCGTGCAGAAAGTGCTGCGATCAGCAAAGAAAGAGGCGTGAAGTTCGAATTTGATCGACGAGTATTCAGTGAACCGGCTACTATGGACCCTCAAATTTGCGAAATTCTGTCCAAAGCCAGTGAAAAGTGCGGCGTGCCCTACGAAGTGATTCCGAGCGGCGCGGGGCACGACGCGTCGCTGTTTGCCAATCTTGGCATACCCAGCGGCATGTTGTTCGTCCGTAACCAGAACGGTTCGCACAACCCTCACGAAGCGATGGATATCGATGATTTCATGGTGGGCGTCCAGGTCTTATCGGACGCCCTTTACCTATTTTCCTGAGGGCTTTTGTCATTATGTGTGCATTTCGCATCGAGCGCGACCTGCTAGGCGAGCGTGAAGTACCTGTCGATGCCTATTATGGTGTTCATACGCTGCGCGCGTGTGAGAATTTTCAGATTTCGGGAACTCCGGTGTCGGTGTTTCCAGAGCTGGTGATAGCGCTTGCTTCGGTAAAGCAGGCCGCAGCCGAAGCCAATACCGAACTGGGCCTCCTTGCGACCAAGAAATCCGAGGCGATCAAGGCGGCGTGTACCGAAATTCGTCAAGGCGCTCTGCATGAGCAGTTTGTCGTGGATGTCATTCAGGGTGGGGCGGGTACTTCGACCAACATGAATGCAAACGAAGTCATCTGTAATCGGGCTCTGGAGATCATGGGCTACGAGCGGGGGCAATACAAGCATCTGCACCCGAACGAAGACGTCAACATGGCACAAAGCACGAATGACGTCTATCCGACCGCGCTACGTATTGCGACTTTGTTCTTCATGGACGGCATGCTTGCCGCCATGCGTCATCTGCGAGAAACCTTCGACGCGAAGGCCGTTGAGTTTTCTCCGTTGCTGAAAATCGGCCGCACCCAGCTGCAGGACGCCGTGCCCATGACGCTGGGCCAGGAGTTCTCGACGTACGCCCTCATGATCGAAGAAGACATCATCCGTCTGGATGAGGCCAAGCGGCTCATCAGCGAGATCAATCTGGGCGCCACAGCGATTGGCACGGGAATCACGGCTCATCCGGATTACGCCGCCAAGGCACTGGCCTCCTTGAACCGCATCACGGGGTTGTCGCTGCATACTGCGCCCAACCTGATTGAGGCCACCCAGGATTGCGGTGGATTTGTACAACTGTCTGGCATTCTCAAGCGGATCGCCGTAAAGCTATCGAAAATCTGCAATGATCTTCGATTGCTTTCCAGCGGTCCGCGCGCCGGTTTTGGCGAAATCAATCTGCCGCCCATGCAGGCAGGGTCATCGATAATGCCGGGCAAGGTCAATCCTGTAATCCCCGAGGTCGTGAATCAGATCGCCTTCGAGGTGATCGGCAACGACCTTACCATTACCATGGCCGCCGAGGCGGGGCAGCTGCAGCTCAACGCATTCGAGCCCATCATTGCCAACGCGCTCTTCCGTAGCTTCAAGCACCTCACTAGCGGTTGCCTCACTCTGGCTGACCGCTGCGTGCGAGGAATTACCGCCAATCCCGACCGGCTGAAAGAAAATCTCGATCGCTCCATTTCGCTGGTGACCGCGCTCAACCCCTTCATCGGGTACGAAGCAGCCACTGCGGTGGCAGCCGAAGCCTACGCCAACGGCACTACAGTGCGAGAGGTCATCTTGAGTCGTCAATTGATGACGGAAGAAGAGCTGGACGACGCGTTACGTCATGAAGTCCTGACCCAGCCTCGCGTGTACGAAATCGTCAATCGCGCCAAGCCTCATCGGCCTGAGAATGGCGACGCGGTCAGCTAAGCAGGGGAAAGTCGCATGATCAAGGAGAAATCGTGACCCAAAAGCATATGTCCGATTCAGATTCCAGGACTGTTGCGGCTGCCCTACTCGACGCCGGCTGCGTTACCGCCCGTACGGATGAACCGTTTCGGCTTCCCTCCGGGTGGGCCAGTCCGGTCTACATTGACTGTCGTCGGTTGATTTCCTTTCCGGCATTGCGTCGCGATCTGATCCGGCGCGCGCAGGACAAGCTATCGGCCGCCGGCGCCTTGGACAACGTACGGTCTGTTGTAGGCGGAGAAGCCAGTGGCATCGCGTTGGCGGCATGGCTGGCCGATGCGCTAGACCTTCCCCTGCAGTATGTTCGCAAGAAGCAGGCCGGCCAGAGCCAGATTGAGGGTGTGCTCGAACCAGGCTCCACGGTCCTGCTGGTCGATGACATGATGGCGGGTGGGCAATCCAAGCTGCGTTTCTGCCAGGCCTTGAAAGCGGGCGGGGTGCACGTCAAGGATTTGTTCATCGTGTTCGACTACGCCACCTTTCCCACTGAAAAGTTACTCGATCCTCTAGGCGTCAAGGTCCATGCCCTGGCTACCTGGCACGACATTCTGCAGGTGGCATCCGAACGCAACGACTTTTCCACTGAAGTCCTTGACGAGCTGGCTGACTTTTTACATGACCCCACCGCCTGGTCGCGCGACCGCGGCGGGCGTGCGAGCTATCCCGACATTTCCCCATGAGTTCACGTCGTCCCTTCAAGTCTTCCATCGATTACGTGGCGCTGGGCAACCGGCTTCGCGCGTACCGGCTGGGCGCTGGTCTGCAGGCGGATGATGTGGCCGAGAAGCTGGAGGTGTCGCGAGCCGTTGTGTATCGAATGGAAAAAGGCGAGATCGTAAAAATCGAGATGCTCGAGCGAGTCGCGCACATGCTCGACACCTCGCTAGCCTCTTTGCTTGGTGTTGAGATCGAGTATTACTCGAATGCCATCGGCCTGTTCGAGCGCATGCGTCAGCTCGAACAAAAGTCAGACCGCATTTTTGCGCACTTCGAGCCTGTCTCGCTACTTCTCACAACCGACCAATACCAAGAGCATATGCGCTCGATGCTGCTGGAGGCGAATCCCAGTGATACCGGGGGCGTTCTCAAGGAAAAGGAAGTGGAGGAGCTGATTCGACTTATCGCCGAGCGCAAGGCCACATTTGAGCAACGCAAGCCTCACCTTATCAGCTTGGTGGGCTTACGTGAGCTCGAGCGGTTCCTTCATGTCGGCCTGGTGGGGCGAATGGATTTACCCGCTCGGACTCGCAAGGCACGGCAGAAGGCTGCGCGTGCCGAGGTCGAGCATATGGCCGAACTTATGGAAAGTGAGCCTTTGCATGTACAGATTGGCTTGGTAGACGAGACGATGCCCGCCTCGACGTTCCAGGCTTTTACCATGGGCCGAAAAAAGGCAGTTGCAGTCAGCCCATTTCGGCTGGGCGAGCTTCCTAACGTTCGCAACGGCATTGCTACTGTCACAGAATCGGCGCAAGCCTTGCGTATGTATGAGAATCTAATTTCGCGGCTGTGGCGGCAGGCCTACCGTGGAAAATCTGGCGCGCGTCGACTTAGGCAATTACTCGCCGAAACTTGATCCCTGCTGGGAGCAGCAGGCGATCAACAGGTTTATTATTTGAGCTTGGGCATTTGGATGCCCCTTATCCCGTTAGTTCTGATGGAGTCTACATCTCATGACGTTCAAAGAAATCACCGAGCGCTTCGCACGTTCTGAGTCCGGCAGTGACTCGTTCAAGCTCTTCTACAAAGAGGCGTTCGAGCTCATGAAGGCCGATCCTGAGAACGCGGGCCTGTATTTCGTTGTGGGTGTGGCCGCCCAGACTTACGTGATCAAGTACGAGGATCAGGCCGTTGATCCCGAATTTGCAGATCGAGCCAAGGCGACGCTTGAAGGCTTCAATCAGCGTTTGCTCGGCGCACTTGATATGGAGCCGATTGATCGGCTCAAGGTACTCGGCGAGGTCGCCGTCGAGTACGAATGGGAGGTAGACGCCTTTTAAACGGGCGGTCCCAACTTGCTTCAACGAGAGCGTCTCCTGAGCGGCACAAAGTTTGCTATTCTCTGCCGTCCGAATTTCAGGAACACAGTAATGACCAATAACGATACGAAGTCACTCCGCACCCCTTTGGGGCGGGCCGGCCTCATTTCGGCCGCGTTGTCGGTGTGCCTGTTAGCCCTGCCGCAGGCTCAGGCACAGTCGGTGGATAACCGGAACTACTCCACGGCCATGCCAGGTCAGGGGTTTTCCTTGCAGTACGGCTACAACTCCAGGTACGAGCGCTACGGACTGGCCTATGAAACCGCGCCGCTCTGGAGCCACGCTTTTGGCAACGATAGTCGCGTCGACCTGACGGTTGAGTTGGGCGCGGCCTACTGGACGGCCGACCGCGACCCCGACACCATGTGGCAGATTGCCGCGGTACCCATGCTGCGCTGGTGGCCGGGCAACACCTATTATCTGGAACTTGGTGTCGGCCCCTCTCTGCTTAGCCGGGCTCACTTTGCAGGCAAGGAACTTAGCACACGGTTTCAGTTCACCTCGCATATTGGGGGTGGCTTTGTCGTGAACAAGGTGCATCGCTTTGGATTGCGCTACACCCATGTGTCGAACGCCAGCATCAAAACGCCCAATCCGGGTCTCGACTTGATCGAAGCCTCGTACACCTATCACTTTTAAGTGATTCAATGGCCGTGCGCCCGAGCGAGTCGGCGCGCACGGCGCTTGCGGTCCCAGACGATGACGCCGGTGATCGACAGCATGACAACGAGCAGCCCCATGATGGACATCATGATTCGCCCGGGCATGCCCAGAATCCGCCCCGAATGCAGCGGGAGCTGTAGCTGAACAAATACATCGGCCGTGGTGCCATGCCATGGACGGTACTGCCCTAAGACGGTGCCGTTCTGTCCGTCGATATACAGGTTCGACAAACCCATTCCGGATGCGCCCATTTCATTGCTTGGATCAAAGAAGGACACGTTATAAAAATCGTATCCCCCACCGTAATAAATACCCGCAGGGGGGTGTTCGAACCCACGCCGCTTGCCTTCTTCGCGAGCGATTTCAACCGCATCCTTAAAACGTAACTTAGGAGTGGTACGAGTGCCGTAGGGCGCAGGGGTTTGTGTTTCGTAAGGGCCGGGCGTAGTTTGCGACACCAGGGACATCGCCGGATAAAACATCTCCTTGTACAGGTTCAAGGAGAACGAGGTGAAGGCAACGACCAAAATTATGCCCCACACCCACAGTCCACCGGCGCGGTGCAGATCGAAATTGAGCTTGAATCCACCCGCAGTCCAGCGCACCAGCCAGGAAGGTTTCCATCGACTGAACCATTGAGCCGGCTTGCGATGCCGACGGGAATCGGCAGGCGTCGCACGCAAACGCCGTGGCCAAGTCAGATAGAACGCGACCAGGCTGTCCAGCAGCCAGATAAGAGCGATGCCACCCATCAGCCAGTAGCCCCAGCGGTCGGTGCCCCAAAATGCGGGAATGTGCAGGCTTTCGTGAATGCTGCGCACGAACGGCATCAGGCTGCGGCGGCCGAAGGATGTCGCGTGCGAATCCCGCCGTCCGGTGATCTCTCCAGTAACCGGGTCCACAAATACATTGTTGTAATCAATGCTGTATGGCTTGCCCGTGGATGCGTCAATACGCGGCCTGACAAGAAAACTCGCTGCATGACCTTCTTCGAGCGCCAGCGAGATATAGCTGACTTCCACACGGGGGTCGGCGGCCTCGATCTTCGCAGCGAGGTCAAGGGGATCAAGCATTGGACCGCGGCTTTCGACCTTCATGATGTCGGCGTTGAGCCACTCATCAATCTCGTGGTCCCACGATGTGATGGCGCCGGTAAGCCCCGCTACTATCAGAAAGGCGGCCAGGAATAATCCCAGCCACCGATGAATCAATAAGAATAGATGACGCATTCAGTGTTGTTGCTTGCGGTTCATTAAAAGTCGGCTGACATCGTGAGTTTGAAGACTCGGCCTCGGCCCTGGGTCAATGAACCATTGGCTGCCATAGAGCTTACGGTTGCCCAATAACGCTTGTCTGTAACGTTATCGACCGCCGCGCGCAGGACGATATTGTGTCCCGATACTCGGGTACGATAGGTTGCGCCCAGGTCCAGACGCGTCCAGCTTGCCGTCTTGAAGTTGTTGGCGGCGCTGGTGTATTGGCCGCTTTGGTGACGGGCCTGGGCCTGCAGGCTTAGTCCGGGAACGGCCTTGATGTCCCATTCAGACCCCAGAACCGTTATAAAGCGCGAGACGCCGGCGGCATCGTTGCCATCGTTAAGCCCGTTGGCCGTGTTGCGCAGTTTGGGTTGCATGTAGGTGACACCGCCAAGCAGTCGCCAGCCGTCGACGGGCTCGCCATAGACTTCGAGTTCCACGCCGCGATTGCGTTGTTTGCCGTTCAGGCCGTACACGCTTGTGACCGGGTCGATGTAGGCTTCAGGTTTTTCAATCTGGAACACGCTGAGGCTTCCACCCACGTTGCCCAAGTCGACCTTCACCCCTGTTTCAAACTGCTTGGTTCGGTAGGGAGCGAGAATTTCTCCGGGGTTTGCCGTGTTTTGAAGTGGGGCAACCCCACCTTGGGTCAGGCCTTCAATGTAATTGGCATAGAGCGAGACACTATCCCAAGGCCGCAAGACTACGCCTACCACCGGAGTGAAGACCGAGTCGTTGTAATGGGCGCTTTGTGCAGTGGTGGTAATGTCGTATTGATTGTCCGTGATGGTTTGGTAGCGACCGCCCAGCGTCAGCAAAAGGTCGCCCTCGAGTAGTTCCAAGGTATCTGAAAGCGCCAGGCTGCGCAGCTGCGTGCGTCGTGAGACGTTCGGATCTTCCATATCGCCTCCGGCCAGGGTGGCGGAGGGGCGAGCGACAGCGCGGTCGTCGTAGATGCTGACGGCGGGCAGGTTTCCAAACGCCATTTCCCAAGCTTGTCGAGCGGTGGTGTTCATGGCCGAGTAACCCAGGTTGATTCGGTGTCCGACCGACCCGGTGGTGAACTCGCCTCGCAGCCCGACTTCGCTACTTACTGTGTCGCGCTGATAGGGCACTTCCATCATGCCGACGGTACCTTGCCCCGCGCCGTCAACGGTTACCGACGAGTACACGCCATCTTCCTTGTCGCGGCTAACCCCCACTGCTGCGTACGTTGTCCATGCCGGAGAAAGATCGTATTCCACGCGGGCAACGCCGAATGTGCTTCTGAGGTCGCTATAGCTCCAGGGCTGACCATAGTTGATATCGTTATCCGGAACATCGGGAACTGCGCCAGTCAGGTTGACATTGGGGCGAGGGCGGTCGAAGCGCACGCGCTGATACCCTGCATCGAGCGAGGCGCGCAGGCGGGTGCCCCGGTAGTCCAGCCCCACTGTGCCCACCATGGAACGCATATCGGAATCAGGTACTTCGGTTTCGCCGTCGCGATAGGCGGCATTGACGCGAATGCCCCATTGCTTGTCTTCGCCCCATCGACGACCAATATCCACGCCGCCACCCGCTTGGCCTCGGCTGGTGTAATCGAGGGTTCCACGAGTGAGCGGTTCGTCTGTGGCACGTTTGGGTTGAATGTTGATGACACCCCCCAAGCCGCTACCGCCAGGTGCTGCTCCGTTCAGAAACGCGCTGGCGCCCTTGAACACTTCCACTCGCTCAACCATGGCTGTGGGCAATACCTGGCGAGGCAAGATGCCGTACAGACCGTTGAATGACAGATCGTCGTTGTATAAGGGCAGGCCGCGGATGACAAAGCTTTCCGCCTGGTTACCGTAGCCCAGGCCGGTTTGCACAGACGGGTCATTCTTCAGGACCTCACCCAGCGTGCGAGCCTGTTGACTTTCGATCAGCTGCGCCGTGTAGCTGGTCTGGGTAAAGGGCATATCCATGTAATCCAAGTTGCCCAATATGCCCGCCTGGCCGCCCCGAGCCACCAGGCCGCCGGCGTACGCTGGAGGTGTCTCGTTACTGACTGGTGCCGAGCCGGTTACCGTTATGGCCTGCATGGTCGTTGGCGTTGACACGGTTTGTGCAGCAACAAGCGCGGGAACCGAGCAGAGTGAAGCCAATGTAATGGCGCGGAGGGTGGATACCCTAAGCGTGGTGTGGGAAATTGCGGGCACTGCAAAGCCGGTCGATTCACGACGAGTAGAGCGAGACATGCTGATTGTTCCCCTGGACACATCGGCGGCGCGTGGAAAAGCGCTGCGCTGACGTATGGATGCTTGTAATTAGAATGAGAACAATTATTATTAAGTAGAACTTGTGTCCGTGTAAAGGGAACGCAGCATAAAAAATGTTACAGAGGTGCCACGCCAAAAAGCCAGCGATGCAAAAATCCAACAAACGCGCCGTACACCAGCAGGCCTCCGACAACAGAGATGGCATCGTTGAATCGATGGGCCGGTGCAGTGGGGATGTTCTTGGCTGGGCGACGGGACATGGAAATCAGATCAGCCACAGCCCAGACCAGAAATCCACCGAAAAGCAGCACGTCGGCCCAAGTTCCATTGGAAAGAAGGTGGGCAGCCGCCCAGAGCAGTGTTGCCCACAACATGGGATGCCGCACGACGGCTTTGATTCGACCGGGAAAATACGTTGCGAGCAGTAGTACGAACACCGGCAGCATCAGCAAGTGGGTTAGATGCCTGAGACCGGCCGCCGGTAGATAGGCAGTCGACGGATCCTGACGTGCCACACCGTACCCGTAGACAATCAATATCAGACCAATAAGAGCAATGAGTGAATAGATGCCTTTCCAAGCGTGTTCTCCGAAGCGCGCATGCATTCGACTCGACAGCTTGGGGGTCAGGAAGCCTATCGAATGGATTCCGAGAAAAACAATTAGGCCGAGGATAAGAACAAGCATGTCGAGTCCTCCTGAATGGGATGGGGTCACGTGCGGGCAAGCACCGTTCGCACGAGACGATCGCCGGAAGCCTTGCCCGTGATGGGCGGCTTCGGAAGCAGGGCTTGCCCGGGTTCAATGGTGAAGTGTCGCTCCAGTGAATACCATGTACCTTTTACGGCTGGGTCTGGGGCCGGTTCATCGTGCGAGACATAGTCGGCAACCAGAGCGCGGGTTACGCCAAACTGAACATCCGTTTCGAGATGCGGGTCGTCTGACGAATACACTTGGGAAAACTGCGTCTTGTAGCCGGGCTTGTAAATCATGAAGTGAATGTGCGCCGGGCGCATGTTGTGACGGCCCTGTGCGCGAAGCAGTTCGCCTGCTACTCCCGACACTGGTATGGGGTAGCCCAGGGGTTTGATGGTGCGAAACCAGATATGGCCCTGGTCATCGGTGGTGAACTTGCCCCGTAAGTTCATGTCGGCTTGGGCAGGGTCCTGATTTTCGTAAAAGCCTTCGCCCGATGCCTGCCAGACGTCGACTTCAGCGCCCGAGACGGGCTTGCCCTCGCGGTCGCGCACCCAGGCATCCACGAATACCGGCTCGCCGGCGGTTTCTGAGCGTACGATCGAGCCGCCGTTTTCAACTGTGGGCGAGTTCATACGCCAGAACGGGCCCATGAGGTTGGCTGTGGTCTCGGTCTGCCCTTGGTCGCCATTGTTAAGAAGACATACCAGGGATGACAGCCCGAATGAACCTGCTACCAAGACTACTTCGTTATGCGAAGGGGTGGTCAGCTGCCCCAACTTGGCAATGTAGCCGCAAATCTTATGGAATTCTGCTTCGGTCAGCTTTGTTTCGCGGGCAAAGTCATGTAAGTGGCGAACTGCAGCTGCCAATAGTTCCTTGAGTCGCGGGTCGGTCGCGCGCGCAACCTCGTCCAAAACGGCTTTTGTCACATCCTCTTGTGATCCGATGATCATGCATAGTCTCCGGCGCAGATAATTGGTGCTGCCGTTATGGTAAATGATGGCGACGTGAAGGGCTAAAAATTATGCGTAAGACTCAAGCCAGCTGACCAGTTTCGACCCGGCGCGGGCTCAAAATAGCGGCCTTGCCCTGCATTGACGATCAATGAGCCAACGTAGCGACGGTCAAGTAGATTGTCCATGCGGGCGAAAAGTTCGACCTTCCATGCATCGACTTGCCATATGTGTCCGGCGAAAATAGAGGCGGTGAAATAACCCGCCGCGGCTGCGGTGTTTGCATCATCCGCCATAATTTGACCAACGACGCGACCTTCCAATCCCCCTCGCCATCCAGTGGGGGGTTCCCAGCTAATGGACGCGTAGGCGTTTTGCCTGGCCACGCCGGGAATGCGATTGCCCGCCTGAATGTCGTCACCTCCGGGGAAGTCGGCACTGAGGTCATCCTGATATCGCGCATTCAACCAGGTGTACGAGAGTACCCATTTTCCATGCCGTTTCCAGTTGCCCGACCAACCCAGCTCGAAGCCGCTTCTTAAGCTGCGTCCAGCGTTTCTGTAGCTGCTTCGACCGCCCTCCGAGCGCGCCACCACGATTTCATCGTCAGTACGAATCTGAAATAACGCGGCGGTAAGCATGCTGTCTCCAAGGCGGACCTTGGTGCCGGCCTCGATATGGGTACTGACAGAAGGAGCAAGTCCCAGGTTGAGCCCTGGAGTGGCATCGGGTCGGTACGAGATTTCATTGAATGTCGGTGTTTCGAATCCCTTGCCGGCGGTCAGGTACAGGTTGACTTTGTCAGAGGCGTGGAACTGCAGGGCGGCGACAGGAAGCACTTTGCGGTAGCGGACGCTGCCACTGTCGTTGCCGTTGCCCGACGTGACGTAATGGTCCGTGGAGCGGAAGCGTACGTCGCTATGTCGGGCGCCGGCCTCCAGCAACCAGCTTTCGGACAGTTCCCATGATGCTTGAACATAGGGGTCGACACTGTATAGTTTGTTGACCTCTCTGCGTCGCAGCGCGCCTTGGATACCCAGTCGATCGCCCACGAAGTTCTCGTAACCGGTTCTATGTTCGGTAAGCGTGTCGTAGGCAAGTCCCGTTGCCAAAGTGAATGGGCGCCCCGCCAGCTTGAGCCGTGAAGTCCAGCGCATATCCAATCCCGAGTAATCGCGCGTCAAATCCACGACCCCGCCCGAATGGCCGGGAGGCAATTGAGCTTGTTTGGGAATACCAAGAAACTGCTGGGTCTTTCGTTTGCCGAAATAGGCGCTCAGTCGCAGTTCGTGGTCCGGGCTGGGCCGAAACTCATGAACAACGCCAGCTTGTGTTTGCCTGACCGACTTGCGGGTGTCATATGCCAGCGCATTCGGAGCGGCTTGTCGAGGTGCTGCATGGCTTCGTCGTATGTCAGTCCCTGCGGGTCGTCGGCCCTCAGATCAACCCAATTCGCCACGACCTTCAGCGAGCTGCGATCATTCAGTTGGAAATCCAGGCGCGCATTACTCGTGTTTTTGCGTGCTGCGCTGTGAGCGCGATAGCCGTCGGTGTGGTAGTTGCTTGCACTCAGCAAATATTGAAACGCTCCGTCCGGCGTGGCGCCATCCGAGAGCATTCCGAACTTTTGCTGGCGCTGGCTGCCGGCGGTGAAAGTGGTGCCGAGTGAAGGGGTGGCCTCGCCCGGCCTCGTAAATACCTGCACGACGCCACCCGAAGAATTGCCGTAAAGGGAGGAGAAAGGTCCGCGAAGAACTTCGATACGATCGACGGATGCGATATCTATGTTCGAGGTCTGTCCTTGCCCGTCCGGCATGGTGGCCGGTATTCCGTCGATATACAGTCGAACACCCCGTACGCCGAAAGTTGAGCGTGCTCCAAAGCCTCGAATGGAGAGTTGCAGGTCCTGCGCGTAGTTATAACGATTGCGCACGAGCAGCCCGGGGACAAGATCCAGGCGTTCGGAAAGGTCTACTTGCATCGACGCATTGCGAAGTTGTTCGCCCTCGATCAGGTCGACCGAGGCGGGCGTACTGAAAAGCGGCCTTTCCAATAGCCCCGCCGATACTTCTATGGCGCCCAACATGGTTGCCTTGCCGACTGTCGATGTCGTTGCACTTTGCGCCATCGCGCTGGTTGCGGCCAGTATGGCCAAAGGTCCAGCCCATACCGGCCCGACCCTGTGTTCTCGGAAGCGGCCTTGCTTCACGGGCTGGTGTGCAACTGATAGACGACCGTGTCTAGTCGTGTAACCCCGTTTGCTTTGAATTTTTCTTCGTCCTGCAGGATGTCCAGCCGTTCTACTTCGCGTGCGCGAGTGCGGTGATTGAACAGGGCCTGTATCTCGCTATCGGGTACCGAGAAGGGTGGTCCACTCATTTGCTCTTGGGGATAATCCAGAGTAATCAGCAAACCTTTACAGTCCTCGGGCAGGTGGTTGTACACATGATCGACATAGCCGCGACGCATCGACTCAGGAAGCGCAATGAGTGCGGCCCGATCGTACACTCCCCTACAGCTGGACAGCGTCTGGGCAGTCAGATCAAAGATATCACCACAGATGATTTCGATATCGCCCGCTACATAGTGTTGCCCCTGACTGGATTCGTGCCTAAGAGGAGTCAGGTCGTGCTCATCGAAGAATTGCTGAACGGCCAGGGGAGACAGTTCCACCCCCAACACCCGATAACCTTGCGCGGCCAGCCAGGCCAAGTCGAGCGATTTGCCGCACAAGGGAACCAGTACTTGTGAACCGATTGAAATCTGCAGGTTGGCCCAGTGCTTGCGTAGCAGGGGCATGACCTGATCCTGATGAAAATTGGTTCGGCCCTCTTGCCAACGCCCAAGCCAGAATTCCGGATCCATAGTCACGACTCCTTAAAAATATTGACGATACGTTGGCCATTTTAGACAGCAGCTATACGCCCCAACCCCTATGTTAGTATCACCAACGCGTTCAACAAGTTGGTATTGGCATGTTCAGATGGTTGGCTGGCCGGGGCGCGCGCAGGCGTGAAGTCGAGCGTACATTGGCCGGCATCTCTCACGACGACTGGCGCCATGCAGTACAGGCGCTGCCGTTTCTTGCGGGTTTGTCGGCCGATGAAGATGCAGCGTTGCGGGCGCGAACAGCCTGGGTTTTGGCGAGCAAGTCTTTCAGTGGCGCGGGCGGACTAGAAGTCGGTAATGCCATGATGATGTCCATCGCAATTCAGGCTTCGCTCCCCATCTTGCATCTGGATACCCGCCTATATGAAGGCTGGACCGAAATCATCGTTTATCCCGGCGGATTTCTGATCCCTCGTAGCGAGCAGGATGAGGCGGGGGTCGTTCACGAATACCTGATGGAGGCATCGGGCGAAGCTTGGGAAGGTGGTCCGGTAATCCTGTCGTGGGAAGATTTATCGCGCGGGGACAGCGAAGGTGTGAACGTCGTTATTCATGAGTTTGCGCATAAACTGGATTTGTACGCCGGAGAGGCCGATGGCATGCCCGGTTTGGGGGCCCATCCCCACATCAGGCCGGCACGCTGGCGCCAAGTTCTGGGCGAGTCGTTTGATCATTTCAACGTGGCGCTCGACCGGGCCGAAGCCGCGATTCCAGATCATGTCGATCCTGAGTCGGATGAAGCTGCCCCGTGGTACGACTCGCTGCCGCTCGATCCCTATGCCGGCACTGATTACGCGGAATTCTTCGCGGTGAGCTCGGAGGCATTTTTCGTGCAGCCGCTGCCGCTTGCTCAGGCCATGCCCGAATGGTATGCGCTGCTTTCCGACTACTATCGGCAAGATCCGCTGTCCCGACTCCGTACTACCGCAACTTAAAAAGCCGGCGGGTAGAGCCCTGTTCCAGATGTGACACACGCTTACATGTCCGGGCAAGGCCTTTGCTAATTGGTTCATGGCAAACCAAACAGGAGAAACCAGCCATGAACTCAAAATATTTAATGCTCGCAGCCTCAGTCTCTCTTGCCGGCCTACTCGCCGCGTGTTCGTCGCCGCATGAAATGACGACTCGTGATGGTCAGACCATAGTGACGAGCGATCGGCCCGATGTCGATGACGACAAGGACTTCGTTACCTACGAGCGCGACGGCAACCAAACGCGCATAAACAAGTCCGAAGTACGTGAAATACGCGAAGTGGACTGATTGATGCGGCTCGCCGTTAGTTGAGCAGCATAAAAAAAGCGCCGGATCGGCGCTTTTTTTGGGTCGTCGTTCGACTTAGTCTTGGCGACTGGTAACTTCGACCAGGTGATAACCGAACTGAGTCTTGACCGGGCCTTGTACCTCGCCGACCGGTGCGCTGAACACCACTTGATCGAACTCGGGGACCATCTGGCCGCGACCAAAGGTGCCCAGGTTGCCACCGTCGCGGCTCGAGGGGCAGCTGGAGTTTTCTTTGGCGACCTGGCCGAAATCGGCGCCGTTCTGGATGGCGGTCTTGAGCTCGTTGGCTTTTTCTTCGGTGCTGACGAGAATGTGACGGGCGGAGGCTTGAGCCATAGTTTGTTTGCTCCTGAAATCGTTGATGAGTGTGGAAAGCGCAAGAGCTGACCAATCGTTCTGACAGAGTAACGCACTTTGCTGGGCCGGTGTGACCCTGCTTAACTTCGTTTCATGCGTTTACATCGCGCCAATCGAGTTGCCAAGTTCCTGACAGGACATTCTGCAGCCAGAGCGTGCAGGTGAGTGTTTTCGCGTCGGTAACCAGTCCTTCGCGACACTGCTGCATGAGCTGATCGGCAGGCAGAGTGATGACCTCGAGAAATTCATCACTGTCCAGTTGTTGCTTTCCCTGGGTAAGGCCTTTCGCAAAAAATATGTGAATGATTTCTGTTGAATATGCAATGGCCAGATGAAGGTGGCCGGCATGGGCCCATTGCTGCGCTGTGTAGCCGGTTTCTTCAAGCAGTTCGCGGCGCGCGCATTCGAACGGGTCTTCGCCCGGGTCCAGCTTGCCTGCTGGGAATTCAGTCATCACCAGGCCCACCGGATAGCGATATTGTCGCTCCATCAAGACCTGCCCATCGTCCAGCAGAGGAATCACGACGACGGCTCCGGGGTGCACCACGTACTCGCGCTGGCTGCTTTCACCATTGGGCAGCCGGATGACGTCACGCCGCACTTCGAGGAAGTTGCCGTCGTACACGGTTTCGGTATGGATCTGGGTTTCGATAAGGTGAAGATCGGCTTCGTCGGCCATGTTCAGGAGGCAGAATTGGACAAGGGCCTAGCTTAACATTCTGTTGTCCAGGCCACTTGCCCTGTGCCGTCACTTAAACCTTAGTGCTTCGACCCCAGGTAGGCGCGCTGCACAGCCGGGTCGTCGCGTAACTGTGCGGCGGTGCCTTCGCCGACTATGCGTCCCGTTTCAATAAGGTATCCGCGGTCGGAAATTGCCAGACTTAAATTGGCGTTTTGCTCGACCATCAGAACGCCGACACCAAGCTCGCGTACGCGTTCAATCGCCCGGAACAGCTCCTGGCACATCAAGGGCGAAAGCCCCAAGGACGGTTCGTCAAGAAGAAGGATCTTGGGTGCCGACATGATCGCACGTCCGACTGCGACCATTTGCTGTTCGCCACCGCTCATGGTGCCCACACGCTGGTCGAGCCGTTCGCCAAGCCGCGGGAACAATTCGATGACCCGTGCAAGGTTCTGGGCTTCGAAGGCGCGCGCTCGCTTATTCAGCGCGCCGAGCTTGAGGTTGTCGCGTACGCTCAATTCGATAAATACGCCGCGTCCTTCGGGTACGACCGCCAAGCCGTGTTCTACCAGATGGTGTGGTGCCAGGTTGAACACATCGATGCCTTCGAGCGTAGCGGAGGCACCTGCTTGTGGCCGTAACATGCCTCCGAGTGCGCGCAGCATCGAGGATTTCCCGGCACCGTTGGCCCCCAACATGACGACAATTTCTTTTTGACCAACCTGCAGGGCGACGTTATCCAGTGCCAGGTGCTTGCCATAACGGACCGATAACTGTTTGACTTCAAGCATGTGGGGCTCCGAGGTATGCAGTGATGACCTCCTCTTGAGAGAGAACCTGCGACGTTTCGCCTTCGGCAAGCTTTGCACCTGCGAACATGACGACGCATCGGTCGCAAAGCGAACGGACGGCGTCCATGACGTGCTCGATAAGAATGACAGTGAGTCCTTGTGATCGCAGCCGCCGGATGAGTTCTATGCCTACCTGCAGCTCGGTGGGATTAAGTCCTGCCAGCCATTCATCCAGCAACAAAAGCTGGGGCTTGAGTGCGAGTGCTCGAGCCAGCTCGAGGCGCTTCTGGTCGATATAGGTCATGTCGCCTGCAGGGGTGTCAGCGGCATGGCGCAGACCGACCAATTCGAGCAGCTGCAATGCCTCGCGGGCTGCCTCGCTGCCGAACAGGGGCTCGGCTCGAAATGCCATCCCGGCCTGCACGTTTTCGCTGCAGGTCATGCCGCCAAGTACACGCACAAGTTGAAATGTACGAGCCACGCCAAGACGGGCGATCTTGTAGGAAGGCAAGCCGACGAGTTCGTGATTGCCCAGACGCACGCTACCGGAATCGGCCTTTAGTGCGCCCGACACCAGGTTCATGGCAGTAGTCTTTCCGGACCCATTCGGACCAAGCAAGCCCAGGACCTCTCCTTTCTGAACGCTGAAGCTGAGCCCGTCAACCGCCTTGAGCCCGCCGAACGATTTACGCAGGTTTTCTATTTGTAGTAGTGTCATGCCGCCGCCTCTGTCGATGGTTTGCGTCGACGTGAGCGCAAGCCTTTACGCAGGACGTCGGCAATGCCGTTGGGCACCAGGTAGACGATGATCAGGAATGCCGCCCCCAGCAAGATGGAGAAGTGATTGGGGAATTTGGCCGACAGAACCTCGAACAAGGCTGTCAGGGGAATGACGCCGGCAAGTGGCCCCAGGATATGCCCGACACCTCCCAACAATGCCATGATCAGCACCTGAAAGGATACGGTGGGATTGAATACGATGCCCGGATCGATGTATGTCCAGCGTGGTGACATGATGGCCCCGACGAGTGTCATGAAGGTAGCGCTGATGACAAACAGCGAAACCTTGGCCTTGGTTGTATTCATGCCCAAATGCCGGGCGACGAGTTCATCTTCGCCAATGACCCGAAGGGCCAAGCCGAGTCGTGAACGTTGGATGATCCAGGCCGTTAGCAGAACCACGGCCAGCAAGGCCACCAGTTGCCAATAGATCTGTTCCTGAGTGATATCCAGGAAGATATATCGACCAATGACTCGCGTGATATTGACCTCATACCACGTGACGAGCTGACGGATGAGTTCGGCCAGTCCGAAAGTGAAGATGACGAAGTGCACGCCCGACAAGCGCAATGTGGACAGGCCGACGATCAGCGCCAGCACGATGCCGATCATGCCTGCCACCCCCAGCACTGCAAACCAGGGCAGGGTTTCGGAGAGCACGGCCACCGTATAGGCTCCGATGCCGAAGAAAGCGGTGGTGGCTAGCGAGATATATCGGGTGGGCCCCGAGAACAGTGTCCAGGCAGTGGCCAGCACGCCGTACTGAAGCACATTTATTGAATATGAGATGAAGTAGGCGCTTTGAAAGAAGAATGGCAGGGCAGCCACAATAGCCAACGCAACGGCAACCAGAATAAAACCAGGAGAGAGCGAAGAGTGTCTCATCGGGTAGCCCTCCCAAAAATGCCTTGCGGGCGCAGAAGCAGTACCAGAAGGAAGATGGTAAAGGTGGCCGCCATCGTCAATCCGGGATCAATGAAGCGCGATACCAGGGTCTCGACAATTCCCAGCAACATTCCCGCAAGCAGGCAGCCCAACACATTGCCCACTCCACCCATGATGACGATGACCAGGGCCTTCATGGTGAATGCCACGCCCATCGAGGCACTGAACGACAGGAACATACTGATCAGCACCCCGGCACCGACGACCAGGGCGCCGCCCAGCGCGAATGCAAAAGCCGCCATGGCGCGGGGGTTGATCCCCACCAAATGTGCAAACTGGGGGGCATTCGCCATGGCTCGCAGTGCGGCGCCCCAGCGTGTGTGCACCAGCACAACGTACACCAGCAAGCCGATGACAATGGCGAACCCAGCTGCGAGCAGGCGGTTCGCCGCCACGGTTGCGCCCAGCACGTTTACGGGAGAGGTGAGAAAGCCATAGCTGTAGTATTCGCCGCCGAACAGCACTAGGATGATGCCTTGCACGACGAACAGAATGCCGAAGGTGGCCAGGATGCTGTCAACTTCCAGGGCGGCTGCCGAGGGCGAGCGCTTGACCAAAGGAGTGAGCAAAATCTGATACACCAGCCACTGCAGCACAAACCCTATGGGTAGAGCAATGGCCAACGCGAAAAGGGGGTGAACGCCCTGGCTGGTTACCAGCCAGTACGCCAGGAATGCAGCGCCGACCATGAACTCGCCGTGCGAAAGATTCATGATGCGGGCTACGCCGTATTGCAGGGTCAGACCCATGGCAATAAGCGCGTATAAACCGCCTAAGGTCAGGGCGGTCATGGTGAGCTCTATAGCGAGCATGTGTATCCCCTGTGAAGGCGCCCGGGTCGATACATCGGGTGCTTACAGATGTAAAACAAGGATGCGAAGGCCGTCGAAGCGGCAACCGTTGAGGACCGCGGCGACTGTGTCGCCGGCTGACACCTGTGGGTTGCCGCCTCGGAGTAGCCGGGCCTGCATGTACAGGCCCAATTACCTATCGATTACTTCCAGGCCGGCTTGGGAATGATGGCCGGTTGGGCGCCCTTTAGGTCGGTGGGACCAATGCCTTGGAACACGCCGTTCTGCCACTGGCCGACAACGAACGTGCCGGTAATCTGGTTATTGACTAGCTTGACTGGGCCAAGTGCTGTGTCAAAAGTGCCGGTTTGAAGTTCCTTCGTAATGGCTTCGCGGTCGATCTTGCCAACTCGCTCAATCGCTTGCTGCAGCATCTGCAGTCCGGCGTAATTATTGATGCTACCCCAGTAGTCTGCGTCGCGGCCGGTAATTTCTTTATGACGGGCGCGGTATTCCTTGACCTGCTCGGAGTTGCCGTCAATGCCGCCCAAGCTCATTTGGCCTTCGATGGCCTCGGCGCCATATTTGCCTACGAAGAACGGAAACTGTGTACCGACGCCGGTGTAAAACACTTTGGGATTCAGACCGGCAACGCGGGCCTGATCGCTGACCAGGATGGTATCGGGCGGGTATGACCAGGCAATGAAGGTGTCGGCGCCAGATGCCTTGACCTCATTCAGCAGCGACGACAGGTCGGTTGTGCCCAGAGGGTAGGTTTTATCGATGACCAGGTCGAAGCCATGAGCTTTCGCTGCCTTGCGCGCCGCTGTGGACGTTTCTACGCCGAAACCGTCAGCCACGGCGATCATGGCGATCTTGTCGTTGATCTTGCCGTCTTTGCGGGCCTTGTCCAGTACGTCCATCAGGACTTCGGCATAGGTGCCTGCATTGCCCAACAAGAAGAACTGTGTAGGCCAGCGCTTGGCGAACTGATCGGCTTTATCCGTAAGGTTGGTCCCACTGATTTGTGGATAGCCGTACTTCATGAACAAGGGGGCGACGGCCAGGTTAGTGGCTGTACCCCATGGAGGCAGAAGCAGGTCGACCTTGTCCTGGGTGACCAGACGCTCGATGGCGCGAACGGCTTCTTCGGTGCTGGAGCGGTCGTCGTACTGAACGACCTCGATCGGCACGCGTTTGCCGTAGGCGCTGAGCATCAGGCCGCCGGCGTCGTTGATTTCTTTGACCCACATTTCGTAGTTGGGTCGCACCGTGGTGTCGGCGCCGGGAGCGTTAGGGCCGCTTTTGGCCAGGGCATACCCAATGCGAATGACATCGGGCGCAGTGTCTTGCGCAATCGATGTGCCGGTCATGCCGACCGACATCCCCAGCGCGAGCGCCAGGGCGGATGTCCATTTAGTGAGCTTCATACGTTGTCTCCAACCGGTTGAAAGTTGTTATCGGGCTTATTGTTCTCGCCGGCTCTGGGGCGCCCCGTTCCCGAGCTCGGATGAATGGGTGCTCGCTTACGCGACCGTGGTTTTCTGTTTCTCGACTAGCCTCAAGACTTCGTCGACAAGCGCGTCGGCAAAGGGTTCATCGTTGATGTGGTAGTCGAACTCTGCCACATATACGGAGCCGGGCATACTAGCTTTAACCCCATCCAAGAATACGGGACACAACGAGGGGTCGTGCAAATGGCCCTGCGGACTGTCGTGATGTGAGAATCCCTTGAGCGGTACAAAGAACGACACCGGGCCTTTTGCTTCGGCGACGAGTCCGCCCAAATGTTTCGCCAGCTTGCGAAGTTCTTCGGCTTCGGTTCGTACGGCGGTCAGTGCTGAATTATGCAAGTGATAGCGCTTGCCGGGAAACTGCTGGCGCGCCATGTCAATAGGCCCGGACACCATGAAGTCGGCGTTTCCGGGCGCGAAGATAACGGGGATACCCTTTTGCAAAGCTGCCTTCGAACGGTCAGGGCCGGCACTGGTCAGGCCATTGTTGAGAAAGTCGTTATGCTCGTTGACGGACGTATCAATTACGGCGACAACGCTGTCCCGTTCCGCAACGAACTGGTCCAGGGCCATGCCTCCGGTGCCCAGGGTGTGGAACACCAACACTTCAAAACCCTTTTCTTCGAGTTTCTTGCGAACACGCACCGTGCAGCGGTCGATGGTGCCAAGCGTGCCCATGGCGACGACTGGGCGCGGCTCGCGGATGTAGGGCTTGTACGCCTTTGCCATGGCCGCGGTGGCGATGGCGGCGTTGCTGAAAACTGTGCGCGTGATGGTGTTCAACCCCGCGATATCGGTGACAGGGTTGAACATGATGATGTCGCGAGCCCCGACGAAGGGCCGAGTGAACCCGGACGCCATGGTGGATACCAGTACCTTGGGCAGGCCATAAGGAAAGGTTTGCAAGACAGCACTTCCAAGGGCACTACCCATCGATCCGCCTATGGCGATGATTCCACTTAGAGGGCTTCGCGCGTGCAGCGCGTGGGCAACTTTGATGGCTCCCGCCGTCATGGCTTCCTGGCATTTGCCTTCGTGATTCAGATCGCGAACCTGTTGCAGGGTTTTTCCGGCACCGGCGGCTACCTCGGAAGGAGGTATCTCGGCAGCCGGCGTGATCTCTTGGCGGATACTGGGATCCATGTGCACAACCTCGACACCGTTCGTTTCGAGCTGTTCCCGAATGAAGCGAGCTTCGGTGGCTTTGGTGTCAAGGGTGGCAATCAGCAAGACCTTCGGTTTGTTCTCCATGTGATGTCTCCATTCTGTAGTTTTGTTTGTGCGTGGCCTGTGACTAGGCGATCAAGGTGAGAAGCTCATCGACCCCCGATAAAGAGCAATGTGGGCGTAGAGGTGCCGGTAACTGAGCGATGTCCTCCGGCGAGGCCAGCCCGGTATGGACGGCCACCGACATTGCGCCGTTTGCGTGTGCCATGGCGTTCTCAAGCGAAAGGTCGTCGCCGACGACAGCGATCTCTGAAGCCTGCAAACCCAGCAATGACCGAGCGACTTCGAACGCCGCGGCGGCTGGCTTGCCCACGATTGTTGCCTCGGCGCCAGTGACACTGGAAACCGCCGCCGTCAGCGCGCCTGAAATGCCCAGTGTTCTTCCTTCGCGGCTGGCAAGAAAAGGGGCGGTCGAAACGGTGTAAAGCCCCGCGCCGTTCCACACGGCCCGGCAGGCAGCTTCGAGGTCGGCTAAGCGAAAATCGGGGTACCACCCGATCAGGACTGCGTCCGCATCATCGGCGCGATTCGGTGAAACAATGATATCGAGGCCGGCGTCCATTAGCGGCTTATACACACCTTCGGTGCCCAGCACCAACAAACGCTCGTACCCCTTGTCCTTGAATAACGACACAGCGACGGCGGGCGGCGTGAGAGCCTGCGCAGCGGCTACCTCCAGTCCCGCAGCGCATAAGGCGGTGGAAAGCTGAGACGGCGTTTTGGTTGAGCCATTGGTAAATGCCACGTAGGGTGTGCCGCGATCGCGCAACAACTCGAGAAGCTCGGCCGCTCCCGGCAAGGCCTGGTAGCCGCTGAGATGACGGTCCGCGAGTGCGAGCGTACCGTCAATATCGAAAATGAATCCTTTAGCCGCGTTCAAATTTGCGGAATAGCCGGCGCGGGTCATGCAAGACCTCCAGTGTGTGCGTGGCTGCGCAAGTCAATTGTGAAACCCTCGCGTTCGATGCGTGCGTGTGTGACATCGGGCCTTTTGGAAAGCGACTTGATAAGGGTTTCGACCGGCGCCATTGTCGGGTTGTAATCCTGGCGGCATGGGCCTGTGGCGATCATGGCGTCGACTTGTTCCGCGGGCATCACGGCACGCAAGAGAAATTCTTCATCGGAAATTGAAGGGCTGAATCGCTTTCGAAGCTCGGCCAGATCGGGCATGGGAGGCTGGGCCATCAGTTCTCGCGCTCGGGGCAGTTGTTCGATGCGATCTCGAACGTTGGCATCGACCTCGCCCGATGGTGTGCCGAAGCGCCCCATGACATAACGGATGACTTCATCCGGCACATTGGAGTAACGCTCGGGTGCCAGCACATTCATGACGGCCATGGTACCTACCACCTGCGAAAGCGGAGTCACCATAATGGGGTAGCCAAGCTCGGCGCGCACGCGGCTAACTTCTTCGTAGACCTCGGGCAGGCGATGCTGCTGACGGATTTCGCGAAGCTGCCGCATCATGGTGGCAATCATGCCACCTGGTAATTGATGAGAAAAATAGCGTTCATCATATTCCTGAGGCGCGCCCAACGGCAGACCCTCTGCCATGGCCAGCTTCTCGAACCAGTCACTTACTTTGGCCATGGCGTCCAGGTCCAGGTTGTGTGAATGGCCGCGGCTATGCAGATTGTTGATTACACTTTCGACAGTGGGTTGGCTCGTTCCGTTACCCAGGGGGCGCGCTGCCGTATGCAGGGTGCCCACACCGAGTTCGGGAGCTTCCGCGTAGGTGAAGGGCGCGAGTCCTATCGTGCAATGGGAATGCAGCTCGAGCGGTTTATCTCCCACCGCGCACTTGAGTGCGGGAAGCAAGGTTCGGGCGCGGTCCAGGGTAAGCAGACCGCCTGGATCCTTGAGGTAGATGCGATCGATGAAGGGCTGCGCAGCCAATTGCGAGGCCATTTGCGTAAAGAAGGCGTCGTCATGAACAGGGCTCACCGTATATACCAACGCGCCCACAATCTCGCTGGCCCCGGCCTTGTGCATGGCATGACAAGTGTCGATGACGGCCTGGGTGGCGTTCATGGGATCCATCACCATAAAACGCTCGATGCCGTTATTGACCAGTAACCTGTACGACAATGCCATCAGTTCTGGGTGGGCGGTTTCCCAAGAGATGAAGCGCATGCCTGTTGACAGGAATGTCAACGAGGTGCGCTTGAGCTTTTCCTTCATCAGACGCAGTCGCTCCCACGGATCTTCCTTGTGGTAGCGTACGGCGACCGCCATGTGCGTGCTGGTGCTGAAATCGATGGAATGGTAGCCGACGGCATCCATGGTGGAGGCGATTGACAACATCATTCCTGTGCGCAAACCAGTGGCGCCCCACAAGCTTTGATTGCCGTCGCGAACAGTTGTGTCTATGAACTGGATAGGATCTTTCTTCATGGCGCAGCCTGTACTGCAGTGTCGGTCGTGCGGGAAAGCAGGCGACCCAGAAAATGTGTGTCCACACCGCCTTCCGAAAACTCTGGGGAGTTCAAAACCACGTGGTGCAGAGAAAGATTCGTCCTAATGCCGTCGACGCGAGTGTTGTGGATGGCTTTTGACAACCGCTGCCGTGCCTCGTCTCGAGTTGCGCCCGTGGCAATGACCTTGGCAATCATCGAATCGTAAAACGGAGGGACGCTCGCTCCAGCCTGGATGTGAGTATCGACGCGCAGGCCTTCGCCACCTGGAAAATGAGCGAGAGTGACCAGGCCGGGCGAAGGACGGAAGTCATTGTCAGGGTCGTCCGCGTTGATGCGGCACTCGATGGCATGACCCGTTATCTTCACGTCTTCCTGGGATATCTTCAGCGGACGACCTTGTGCGATATGAACCTGTTGCGCAATGAGATCTATGCCTGTCACCTGCTCCGTTACCGGGTGTTCGACTTGAATTCGCGCATTCATTTCCAGGAAATAGAAGGCTTGCCGTTCAACATCGACCAAAAACTCGACCGTGCCCGCATTACGGTACGCGATGTGACCGGCAAAGCGTAATGCTGCCTGATGCAGGCCCGTTCTCAATGCGTCTGACAGGCAGGGCGCCGGGGCTTCTTCGATCAGCTTTTGATAACGACGCTGCACAGAGCAGTCGCGGTCGCCCAAGTGAATAACGCGATCACCATCCCCAAGCACCTGCACTTCTACGTGCCTTCCGCGCGTGATAAAACGTTCGATGTAGACTCGACCATCGCCAAACGCCGCCTGCGCTTCGGCACTGGCAAGCTCAAACAGCTTGGCAAGCTCGTCGGGACTGTCAGCCTTCTTCAGACCTCGGCCGCCTCCGCCGCCGACGGCTTTGATAAGCACAGGAAAGCCGATGGACTTTGCCATATCCAGCGCCTCTTCGAGAGATTCGACAGCGCCGCCCGGCGTCACTGGCACGCCGGCTTCTTGAGCAATGCGTCGTGCCTCAAGTTTGTCGCCTACGCGGCGGATCTGTGCGGCGGTGGGTCCGATGAAGATGATGTCGTTGTCTTCGCAGGCCTGCGCGAATTCCGCGCGTTCGGACAGAAACCCATAGCCCGGATGAATGGCTTGCGCTCCCGTGCCGCGAGCTGCTTCGATCAAGGTTCCGATTTGCAGGTAACTGTCGGTGGCACGAGCTGGTCCTATGCAAACGCTGCGATCCGCAAGTTGAGCCCCCAGACTATCTCGGTCGGCGGCTGACACGGACAGAACTGACTCGATGCCTTGTTGGCGCAAGCTGCGCACTATGCGTACCGCGATTTCACCTCGGTTGGCAACGAGCACGCGTTGGATCTTCACAGCCATCTCCTAGACTCGAACCCGCATCAGCGGTTGATCGTATTCCACCAGTTGCCCGTCCTGTACGAGGATTTCGACGATTTCCCCGCTGATGCCGGCAGAGGTTGAGTTCATCAGTTTCATCACCTCGATGATGCCGATCACTGTGTCGGCTTCGATCCGATTGCCGATCGATACGAACGGGGCTGCCCCGGGTTTGGGAGACCGATAGAACGTTCCAAGCATTGGCGCGCGGATTTCCTGGAGGTCCGAACTCTCGTTGCTTGCTTGTGATGGCTCGGATGGAGAGGGGGCCGGGGTACTCGGGGCGATGGAGACAGACGCGGGCCTGCTCGAAGCCGGCGAGTCTTTAGCGGAGTGCGACGGTGATGTGGCGCCATTGCGCCGCAGTTCCAGCTTGATACCGTTCATTTCGAGCACGAGCTCGTCAAAGTGAGAAGCGTCCAACAACTGAATGATGTTCTGAACGTCGGCGTGGGTGAAACTCATGAAATGACTCCGGGCCTCTGAATACGTGAATGCGTCAGGCGGCAATGGCGGGAATGTCGAAGTGCTGTCGCGCGCAAGACGGCGCAAGGCGGTCGCGCAAGTGGCGGTTGTCTCCGGCAGGTTTTTATAGTGTTGAGCCAAGTGTTGCGCATCGCTTGTCGCCCTGCTAGCATCAGAGCGCATCTTTTCACCTGGTGAAAACAATACGCATATGCGGGAATATAAAGTCAAGACCATTCGGGCGTTGGACAGGGGTTTGGAAGTACTGAGCTATTTGCACAAGTCGCGAAACGCCAGCCTGCATGACCTTCATTTGGCCACGGACTTGCCCAAGGCAACGCTGACCCGGATCATCGCTACGCTCGAGGCACGCGGGCTCGTGTGGCAGCGGCTGGCCGATGGTGCATTCATGGCAAGCCACACCTATCAGCCGCGCCCGCCTCAAATCAACGATGAGGACTTCCTGGTCGAAGTGGCGTCGCCGATTCTGGGGCGCCTGTGCCAAAAGGTGAACTGGCCCTCGATTCTGGCTGTGCCGCGTCTAACGCATATGGAGGTGATTGAAACCAACAGCCCCAAATCATATTTTTCTCATATTCCCTTGGGGCCCGTAGGCTTTCGGGTGAACATGCTGCGCTCGGCAACGGGCCGGGCCTACCTGGCGTTCTGTGGTGAGGCCGAACGCCAGGCGGTGTTGCAGCGATTACGAGTCAGCACAGAACCCGGTAATTATCTTGCTCATCGGCCGGCGGCCGTGAGGTCGATTATTGTGCACACGCGACGCTTGGGGTACGGTACACGGGCCGATGACTTTGGGGGGCACTTTGACCACACGCGGCGTGACTGGGATGACAGACGCGATTCGATTGCGGTACCCATTTGGGCGGGAGACGAAGTTGTGGCCGTGGTGAATCTGACCTGGATACACAACGTGGCCACCGTGTCCGATATCGTCAAGCAGCACCTGGGCGACTTGGTGCAGGCAAGCCAGGAAATTTCGGCACAGCTCATGGCGCATAAGGCCTAAGCATGTTCAATGAGGGTCCGGGCTTGCAGAGGAGTGCGGCTCACCGAAAATCACTGCGACTTGTCTGTCCGTACGGGAGCCCGCCAACCACCAGGGGTTGTTGAAATTATTTATGCGCCGGAATGATTGCCGACTTCGGGAACCACAGGAGGCAGATCAACATCGAAGCGAGGGCGCAAGCGCCCATGATTGCCGTCAGGCCCAGCCCGCCGTAGTGAGCCATAGCGCCAGAAACGCCAGAGATCACAGCGCCAGAACCAAACTGCATCGAGCCCATCAAAGCCGAAGCTGTGCCGGCATGCCGGCCTTGCTGCGACAACGCCAATTGACTGCCAGTGGGCATGAGAAACCCCAAGGACATCACGGCCACAAACAGCCCGGTAGCCCAGACAGCCACACTTGTTCCGCCAAGCAGCAGATAACTTACCAGCAGGAGCAATGACACGAAATACACCACGACGACATTGCGGAACGTTTCCATCACTCCCCATCGCCGGTGCAGACGAGGGTTGAGCAAGGCTGCGGCCATCAGACCAACGGCATTGACCCCGAAAACCAGGCTGAACTGCGTAGGTGTGAGTCCATGCTCCGATATGAACACGCTGGCCGAACCGGCGAGGTAGGCGAAGAAGCCAGCTTGTGCGGTACACAGAGCAAGAGTAAAGGGTATGAAGCGTGGATCGACGAATATTCGACCGTAAAGCGGAACCGTCTGCCGCAGTCTGAAATTCTGACGGTCGGCGGGCTTTCGAGTTTCCGGTAGCAGTGCGGCAAGCATGGCAATAAGAACAATGCCGAACGCCACCATGAACCAGAAGATGGTTCGCCACGACCCGATGTTCTGCAGCAGGTCGCCTCCCAGGGGCGCCAGCACCGGTGTGATGCCCAATACCGCCAGCACCAGTGACATCATTTTTCCAACCTCGGGGCCATTGAAATGGTCCTTGATGACGGAAAACGCAATCACCATGCCAATGGAGCCTCCGATTCCTTGCACAAACCGAAGCCATAACAACTGAGTGATATCGGTGGCCAGTGCGCACGCCACAGAGCCCAACGTAAAAATCGCCAGCCCCAAATACGACAGTGGTTTGCGGCCGTATTTGTCAGACAGCGGGCCGTAAGCCAGCTGGCCCAGCATCAGGCCGACGAAAAAGGTCATGAGCGTAAGCTGAACGGCACCTTCGGTAGCATTTAAGGTTGCTGCCATGGCCGGGATGCTGGGCAGGTACATGTCTATTGCTAGTGGTCCTGCGGCGGCGAGCATGCCTAAGACCAATACCATAAAGCCCTTTTGTTTTCTGCTCATTTATTACCTGAATTTCGGAAAAAAACCGTCAATTTTACGCAGCCATGTGCTTATTCGGGCCGGGTCAGACCCCAAAAACTTGCGGGTCGCGTCGTATTATTTCGGCCCGCGATGAAGGAGTTTCTCAGAAGCCGCACATGGTCATGAAGTTTTCCCATTGGATCTTCATGCCTGGCGTGAGGTAGCCAATAAACCCGAGCGTCAACACCGCAGCAAGCACAAGTAGACCCACAGCGCGGAGTAATCTCGCGCTTCGGGCGTTCCTGGTCGGGGTGTGCGGTTGGGATGTCTGGCTCATACTTTTGACCCACTTCTATGGGTAGGTCTCGACCCCGTCAACAGGCTAGTGAAAGATCGAGATGCAATGGCGGTTTGGATTCAGGCCATCGCGGGGGCGGCAAGCGGTTTCTCTCGAATGGGCAGGCATAACACCGCGGCAATCACGCCCAACGCAATGCTTGCAAGCCATACTATTGTATAGCTGCCCGTGGTCTGATAGGCGTATCCTCCCCACCAAACGCCCACGAAACTGCCGATCTGGTGACCCATGAATGAGATACCCGACAAGGTCGAGGCGTAGCGCAAGCCGTAGATGTGGCCGATCAACCCTAGCGTAAGTGGGACGGTGCCCAGCCAGAACAAGCCCATCCAGGCTGCAAATACATACACGACCCATGGAGTGGTCGGCATGACCATCAGCCAGATAATGCCGAACACACGCATGAAGTACACCCAGGCAAGTGTCGACTTCTTGCTGTGGCTCTCTCCAATTTTGCCTGCACCATAGCAGCCAAAAATATTGAACAGGCCGATCAGCGCCAGGGCCGTGGCCCCGGTGCTTGCGTTCAGTCCGCTGTCAGTCAGATATGCAGGCAAATGAAGCGTGACGAAAGCGGTATGGAATCCGCAGACGCAATAGCTCCAGAAAAGCAGATGAAAAGATCGGTCGCCTAGTGCCTGACGGACTGCACTTCCTAAGGATAACGTGCCGACCGGTGTGTCCGGGCGCCCCTTCAGGAAGACCGTAAGTGGGATGGTGAGGGCCATCAGTACCGACAGAATCCAGAGCGCACCGTGCCAGTCGGCGGTCGAAATGATCGCCTGTGTTCCGGGAACGATCAGAAACTGTCCCAGCATGCCCCCGGCACTGGCCAGGCCCATTGCGGTACTGCGGTAGTTGGCCGGTACGGCGCGTGCCACGACCGGCAAGATCACTGGGAACGTCGTGCCCGCCTGGCCGATTCCAATCAGCAAGCCTGCCGTCAGGTACAGCTGCATCTCGCTGTGCGAGTAATACATGCCGATAAGCCCCAGTACATACAGCAGGGCACTGGCCGCAATCGTGCGACCCGATCCGTATCGGTCAGCCACCACTCCCATGAAAATTGACCCGGCGCCCCAGCACAGATTCTGAATGGCAAAGGCCAGGGAGAAGACGTCCCGTCCCCACCCGTTCTCCAGTCCCATCGGCTGCATGAAAAGGCCGAATGTGGCGCGGGCACCAAGCGAAAGCAGCGCAACCAGCGACGCTGCGTACAGGGTGCGCATATACGATGAGTCGGAAGAACGAGACATGCAGATCGACCAGAGAAAGGAAGAAGTGAACTCGTCGGCCTTCGCACAGCCTGAGATCGGCGAGCAAAACGCGATTATACGGATTGATTGTGCTCGATAAGATTTTGCACAAAATTCTCGCGGCTCGCTTCACCCCAATCGCAACGGCGCCGGACTAAAATGTATAGGCCCGAGTCAGTCGGGCGATCTACGTATGCAACGAATTGACGACGCGGGCGCTGTGACTGAAGGAGGCAAAAGCGCGACCGGAAGCGGGTGAGCGCTCAGGATGTCGCCCCAGAGCGGTCAGCGCTTTCATTCAGATAAAGGCAAATTCGCCATATATGCCTGCCGGTGCGTTCGAACCAACGGTAAACATCGGTGGTGCGCAAGGCATCGGAAGCCTTGTCGCCAAATGCTTTGCCGGCAAGAACGCTTTGACGGGCGGTGTGCATCAGGTCAGCTTGAGCAGAGGCATCGTTTTGAAGGTCCTGCAGCCAGGTGTCGGGTGTATTGTGGCTTAGCCCCGAGGTTGCCGTGCCGGCCAGATGCGTGGCCAATTCGCGAGCTTCGCGGTATTCGGTTTCCTGTAATTGCTCCGCGTGCTCGCACATGCTGCGAACGCGTCCCAGAAGCCGCAGCAGATGATCGACCGCATGTAGCTGCGCACTGCGCCTTTCCAGCATGTATTCATCGTCCAGCGGCAGCTGAATTCGTGCTGCAAACTCGTAAGTCTCGTGTAGTGTTTGCTCCATGTTGCTCAGGACGGAAGCCGTGTTGTCGGGCAGGCTGTTCTGCAGCAGGCTCGTGTAGTGGGCAATGAGGCGGGTGGATGTGTCGACAAGGGTGCGCTGCACAGTGTGCAGGGCCACTTCCGGTACCCCGAGCTGGCTGGCATCGAGATGGTGCTCCGGCTGGGTCGTGCGGCCTGGAACAAGTCTTTCGACGAGTGACGCAAATCTGTCGGTAAAGGGAAGCACCACCAGTGCGCCAATGGCAATGAACGTGCTGTGAAACGCGGCTAGTGCGATGGCGCCAGGGGCAAGCTCAATGTACTGACCCACGGCATAAATTCCCCGCAAGAAGATCGGCAGCAATAGCAAGGCGATCAGGCCCGAGGCGACATTGAAGAGAATATAGGCAACTGCCGTGCGCTTCGCGTAGATGGTGCCTCCGATGGACACCAGCACGCCGGTTAATGTGGTGCCAATGGCTGCACCGATAACCACGGCAGCAGCCTGATCAAAGTTGACCGCGCCCGCATCGAGTGCGGTCAGCGTCATGGCAATGGCGGCAGTGGATGATTGCAGCACCGAAGTAAGTGCCAGCCCCACCAGTACGATCAAAAGATAAGCACCGTAACCTCCGGCGGGAAGATGCGCCAGACTGAACATGGCGGCCAGGCCCTGCATGCCGTCTTGCAGGGTGTTCAGGCCCAGGAAGAGCATGCCGAATCCGGCCAGCGCCTGCCCGAGGCTGCTGCCCTTTCCCTTGGCCAACAGCTTCATCAATGCACCGATACCAATGAGCGGAAGCGTGTAAAAGCCCAGACTTATTTTTAGCCCCAGCCCCGAAACAATCCAGCCTGTTGCCGTGTTTCCGAAGCTCGCTCCAATCACTACGCCTATTGCTTGCGAGAACGTGATTAAACCGGCGCTGACAAAGCCAATAAGCGTAACCGTGGTAGCCGTTGACGACTGCGCCAGAGCCGTGATCAAGGCGCCCGACATGAACGCCTTGATGGGGTGGCCAGTGACGGTCAATAGAATGCGCTGCAGCGAGCCTCCGGCAAACGCTACCAAGCCTTCCGAAAGCAACATCATTCCGACCAGGAAAAGGCCGAGTCCTCCGGCAAACGGAAAAATAACGTCAAGCATGTGCAGGATGTGAAACAGAAAGCGGCAGTATAGGACTGAACTGGCGACCCACTATTAGAATTCACGTATGACATATATAAAAGCGGACAACAGTCGATCACCTCGAACGCGTTACCTCGCATATGCGTTGGTCGTCGTGGCATGCCTTGCGTTGGCCTTCGCGCTTTTTTCTCCGGAAGGGCATGCGCGTGACGCGAGGCTGGTACATGAAGAGCCTTCCGAATTCTCTACGGTTGTGGTGTATGACTACGCCGGTGAGCGATGCATGAGCTTTGAAACCATGCACGCCGAAGGCCGACAGACGTGTTTTCAGTTGTCAGATCCGGACAGGATGGTGTTCGAATACACCCGCATGATGACCAGCGCACTGTTGGTGCAGCCACAGCCGCGCAATGTGCTGATTATTGGACTAGGCGGAGGTACCCTGCCGCGTGCCTTGGCCCGCATTGTTCCCGAGGCGATTATCGACAGTGTCGAGATCGACCCCGCAGTGGTCAACGTAGCAAAGGAGTACTTCGGCTTTGAACCGGGTCCGGCGCAGCGGGTGTTTGTGGAAGATGGACGTGAGTACGTACGGCGTGCTGCCAGCGAAGGTCGTAAATATGACATCGTCATGTTGGATGCCTTTGACGTCGACTACATTCCCCCTCATTTGCTGACTGTCGAATTCTTCCGCGAGATCAAATCCATACTGACTGAAAATGGGCTGGTCGTGGGTAACTCGTTTGTGGGCAGCGATCTGTACGACAGGGAATCGGCTACTTACGGCGAGGTGTTCGGACCATTCTTCAATCTGCGTGCGCGGCTGGATGGTAATCGCGTCATCATTGCCGCGGCGGGCAGCCTGCCATCTGAGGAAGTCCTTAAACAGAATGGAGTGGCGCTGGCCCAAAGACTGAAGCCCTTTGGGATTGATGTGGATACGGCGGTCTCTCGTTTCACCCGTGTCGAGCAATGGCCCAGTAGCGCCGCCCCACTTACCGATTAAAGCGGTAATTACGCGCTACAGCGGCCAGACCCACAGCAGCATGGGAATTGCCACGATACTCAGCGCTATTTCCAAGGGTAGGCCCAGTCGCCAGTAGTCGCCGAATCTGAAACCCCCGGGGCCAAGGATAAGGGTGTTGTTCTGGTGACCGATTGGCGTCAGAAAGGCGGCCGAAGCGCCGATGGCCACAGCCATCAGGTAGGCATCCGGATTCACGCCAAGTTGCTGTGCGGTACCAATGGCGATCGGGCACATGATGGCGGCCGTGGCGGCGTTATTGATAACGTCAGACATCGTAAGCGTTACTGCCAGCACGACGACGAGCGCCCATATGGCATTGCCTTGGGCCACGTTCTCGAGCAGGAATACGGCGATAAGCTGTGCTGTGCCGGTATTCTCCATCGCCTGAGCGACAGGTAGAAGAGCCCCTAGCAATACAATGACAGACCAGTCCACGGAGTCATACATCTTGCGCAGCGGCAGTACCTTCAACACCATCAAAAATACGACACCCAAAAGGAAACTGATGGCGGCTGACAGGATGCCAGTGGCAGTCAGAGCGACTGAAAGGGCCATGATTCCTGCCGCGGTCAGCATATTTCGCCGATTCGGGCTGCGGAGTGGGCGCGGAGCAAGCGGAGCGCAGCCTGTGTCGGAAGCAAAATCGGAAATCAGATCGCTTGGCCCTTGCATCAGCAACACGTCACCGTCGCGCAGCGACGTATGGCGGACCCGGCTGTGAATGCGCGCGCCCTGCCGAGAAATGGCTAGCACTGTAATACCGTAGCGCTTGCGCAGTTCCAAATCGCGGGCACTTCGTCCCAATAATGGGGAGCCCGGCAAAATGACGAGCTCCATCAGATCAATATCGGATGCTTTGGTGGACTGCTCGATTTTCTTTTCTTGGTTATCTTCGGGATTGCCGTCTTCCTCTTCAGAAGCGTCAGGATCGCTGGCGGTGCTGGGCGAGTGAGTGTTTGCGCGAACGTCGCCCCGAGTGGAATGTTGCGCAGCGACTTCTTCTGTATCGCTTTCATTGCTTTCGATATCTTCGCCCTCTGCGTCCTCCTTTTCGGCGTTGGACTTGTCTTCGCCAAACTCGAGTCCGAGGCTGTCTAGTGCTTGTGCCATGGATGCGGGGTCGGCCTCAATCAGCACGACGTCGCCCTCGCGCAAGGCCCCGGCAGAATACGGGGGCACCCGCACTTCGTTGCGGACCAAGCTGATGATTTGAGCGTCGGCCTCGGCCAAGGCACTTTCGGCCTCAGCCAGCACCATGCCAATTGCCTTGGAATGCGCAGCCACCCGGGCCTCGGTCAGGTAGGCGCCGGTGTCAAACGAATCAGCGCCCGCCCGTTCGCGGGAGGGGACAATTCGCCAGCCGACCAGGCCAATAAAGGCCAGGCCCCCGACCGCAACCGCAACGCCCACCGGCGTGAAATCGAACATGCGAAATCCGCTCAGGCCGTCGTAGGTTCTAAATCCCGAGACGATAAGGTTGGAAGGGGTGCCGATCAAGGTAGTCATGCCGCCAATCATGGTGGCGAATGACAGGGGCATGAGGACTTTTCCGGGTGCTATGCCCAATCGGTCTCCCATTTGCATTGCGATAGGCATGAGCAGTGCCAGTGCGCCGACATTGTTCATAAAGCTCGATAGCACCGCTGCCAAGGTACATAATGCAGTAATGGTGATGGAAGGCCCCGAGTTGGCGGGAAGAAAGCGCTGCGCCAGATGATCGACCACGCCTGTGTGAAGTAGGGCGGCACTGAGGATCAGTACACACGCGACGGTGATGACAGCGGGGTGGGCGAAGCCAAGAAAAGCATCCTCCGCGGGTACGAGCCCTAAAAGAACGGTCGCCAGAAGGGCGGCCGCCGAAACGATGTCATGACGCCATCGGCCCCAAAGGAACAGTCCCAACGTAGCGACGAGTATGGCCAGAATCATCCACTGGGGTTGTGTCATGATGCGCGAATCCGTAGGGCGACGTGAGCGAGTCCACACTTTACAGAAAGCGGATTTTCCCTGCAAATACGATGTAACAGCGCTCTCACTATAGATGGACCGCTGGTTCGTCTCCTTGAAAATCTCGCGGAAAGATCCATATATTTAAATGGCGCCTCGCTTCGTGATGCGAACGAGGCGTTGAAACCCGGCTCGGCCGAGATTCGTTTCACTTGTTGTCATAGGGGTCCACGTCGCGCGACACCCGGCAAGCCCGGCGAGACCGAGGCGCAGGGGCTCGAACGCCGGCTGTACGCCGACTTGGCCATTCGTGAACTGGCCTTCGAGAGCTTAAGTCAGAAGGAAGACATCGAAGACTACCGTATCAGTTTTGGCCTCTGGCAGATGCGTCTGCGAAAGCGGTACTCGCCGTTCCTGCACAAGTTCAATCCTCCGAGCGAACTCCTGCAATGGCTGGCTGCACCGGTGGAAGAAGATAGTGATGCGTCAGACCTGCCGCCGCCAGTGGCATCTGTGTAGAGCCGACCTCTCGTAAAATGGGTGAATGTCCACCCACCCGAAACCGCCCCGAGGAAGCTGCAAACGCTGCGCAAGACCGCTGTCGCATTGCCTTTGCGAACACGTTTGTGCGGTTTCGAATGGCACTCGCGTTTTGATATTGCAGCACCCAGACGAAGCCAGGCACCCGCTTAATACCGCGAGGTTGGCGCTGCTCGGGCTGAAGCATGCCGAGCTATGGGTGGGGGAATCGTTTCCGCAACTGGATGCCCGGCTGCGGGAAGCGGATCGGGCGCTGCTGCTGTTTCCCGATACGAAGGAAGCCCCTGTAGCGGGGACTCGTTCGCCGGATCCGCGGAAGCCGTCGTGCCCAGACCTGCAGCAGCCACGGTCGCCGGACCCGCTGCAGCCCGATAGCGCCCCGCGACACGTGTTGCTGATTGTCCCTGACGGCACCTGGCGCAAGGCAGGGCGCATTGTCAATGCAAACCCCGCATTGCAATCCTTGCCACGACTATCTTTGCAAACGAACCAGGCCTCTCGCTATATCGTGCGCAAGGCATCAAAGCCTGATGCCCTGTCGACCATTGAGGCGATTGCATGTGCGCTAGAGCTTCTGGAGCCCGGCCAAGATTTCCAAGCCCTGTTGGCGCCGTTTCATACGCTCGTGCAGCAGCAGATACAAGCCATGGGTCCTGAGGTCTTCACGCGAAATTACGCAGGAAACTAGCTGCGTACAGTCTTTTTAGACGAAGTCGCCGTCGACGTAGAACCAGCGTCCGTCCTCGCGCACGAACCGGCTAATTTCATGCATGCGTTCTGCCTTGCCCTGATAGCGTGAGCGGGCCACGAATTCTACTGTGGCGTGGTCGGCATCAGCCGAGTCATGGCGGCGGACCTGAAGGCCGAGCCACTTCAGGCCCGGTGCATTGGGCTCGATATGTGTCGGTCTCGTAGACGCGTGCCAGGTATCAAGCAGATATCCGGTTTCGTTCAACACGTAGGCAGAGTAGCGGGAGCGCATCAATGTTGCGGCGTCCGGTGCCATCAGGTGTTGAGGACCATGGTGCCAGCGGCCACAACAGGCTTCGTACTTCGTCGCAGCCCCGCAAGGACAGGGCATCGTGGCGGGGTTATTCTTTTTCATGCATGAGTTGGGGTTTGCCAGGACCGATAGCTGGATGTTGGGGCGAGTCTACATTTTTTCACCCGGAAGTTTACTGGCTTGATTTACCCACGATGCAAATTGTTCTTCGCCCAGCTCTCCTTCCGGCAGATACAATTTATACCCCCATCTAACGTAAAGCTGCCCATGTCCGATGTTGATCAGTCCCATATTGCCGTGATCGGAGCGGGGCCTGCCGGACTCATGGCGGCGGAAGTTCTCTCGCAGCATGGGCTGCGCGTAGTCGTCTATGAGGCCAAACCGTCGGTCGGGCGCAAATTTCTTCGAGCCGGCATCGGTGGTCTGAACATCACGCACGCAGAGAGTTATGCCACGTTTCTTGCGCGATACGGAAGCGGGCAAAAGCACGTCGAGCCCATGGTCAAGGCGTTTCCGCCCGGGGCGATCCGCAGCTGGGTCGAATCGCTGGGAATAGCTACGTTCGAAGGATCTTCAGGCAAGGTCTTTCCGCAAGGAATGAAGGCGGCTCCGTTACTGCGCGCCTGGGTGCACAGGCTGCGAGCGCAGGGTGTGGAATTTCGGCTGCGCCACCGGTGGGTAGGATGGGACTCAGATAATTGTTGCCTGTTTGAGACTGACTCTGGCCGGTGCAAGGCCCGGCCCTGCGCAGTCGTATTGACCCTGGGCGGCGCCAGCTGGCCCCAACTCGGTTCTGACGGAACGTGGGTAGGCCCGCTACAGGACCAAGACATTCCTATTGCGCCACTGAAAAGTGCGAACTGCGGATTCGACGTGGCCTGGAGCGATCACCTACGCCAAGGGTTTGCCGGCACGCAATTGAAATCGGTGTCAATGGGTTTTACCGACGATTCCGGCAACCATGTTGAGCGTCGTGGTGAACTGATCATTAGCGAGTACGGCGTAGAGGGTAGCCTGATCTACCAGTTTTCGCGGTACCTGCGCGAGCGCGTGCTAAGTCAGGGTAGCGCCACGTTCACCATTGATCTGGTCCCCGAGCGAACTTACGACCAGGTATGTGCCGAAGTGCAGCGTCCGCGTGGCTCACGGTCGCTGTCCAGCCATCTTAAGAGCCGCTTGGGCATCTCGGGGGTGAAAATGGCCTTGCTATGGGAAGCCCTGGGCCGAGGTGCGCCGGCCGACCCGGAGCGTCTGGCGAAAACCATCAAGGCGCTACCCATAACAGTCACATCTGCTCGTCCGCTGGCAGAAGCGATCAGTACGGCTGGAGGCGTTACATTTGAAGCCGTGGATAAATACTTGATGCTTAAAGCATTGCCGGGGGTTTTCGTGGCGGGGGAAATGCTTGACTGGGAGGCGCCAACAGGCGGGTATTTGCTGACGGCGTGCTTGGCGCAAGGGCGATGGGCGGGCGAAGGTGTGCGCAAATGGCTCGAAGTACAGCCGAATGGATTACATTACCCCAATAATCTTTCATGAATCGTCCATGAAGCGCTTATGACTGGCCAAGACGCCGAAATGCCACTTTGAGGAAGACAGTGTCCAACGCAGAACAGGCTGTACCGTATAACGCGAGTCCAACACTTTCCGTCAGCGAGCAAAGGGGGAACATCGCCCGCCTGACAGCGGCACAAGCCCTGGCTGGGGCGAACGCAGTGGTGGTATACGCCACAGGTTCAATCGTTGGGCACACGTTGGCACCAAGTCCGGCCCTCGCCACCTTGCCGATATCCATATTTGTCGTTGGTATGGCAGCGTGCATTCTTCCTGCAGGCGTGGTGGCACAGCGCTATGGACGGCGTGCGGCCTTCCTGGGGGGAGCAGTAGCCGGCGTGCTGGCCGGACTAGTCGGCGCCATGGCTGTTTGGTTTGCCTCGTTCTGGCTGTTTTGTCTGGCAACGTTTTTTGGCGGCGCGTACGCTGCTGTCGTTCTTTCATTTCGCTTCGCTGCGGCCGATGGTGTCAGTCCGTCGATGCGACCGCGCGCCTTGTCATTTGTGATGGGGGGCGGGGTGGCTGCTGGCATCGTGGGGCCTCAACTAGTCACGTATACGATGTATGTGTGGCCGGCGCATATGTTTGCAGCCACCTTCCTGGCGCAAGCAGCGGCTGCCGCTATTTCGGCGCTGGTTTTACTTGGTGTCAAGCTGCCTAAACCGACCGCCACCGAAATTGCAGGTGGGCGCCCGCTGAGCGTTATCGCACGGCAGCCGCTATTCATTACTGCCGTCATTTGTGGTGCAGTGTCGTATATGCTCATGAACTTCCTGATGACGGTGGCTCCTTTGGCCATGAGGCTGTGTGGTCATTCTCAGGAAAGCTCCAACCTCGGCCTACAGTGGCATGTGATTGCCATGTATGCGCCCAGCTTTTTCACCGGTCGTCTTATCTCCCGCTTCGGGGCGGGCCGCATCGTGGCCGTGGGCCTGACCCTGATTGGCATTTCTGCCGCTGTGGGGTTGATGGGTATTGATGTCGCACATTTTTGGGGCACACTTGTTTTGCTTGGTGTAGGCTGGAATTTCGGCTTCATCGGCGCGTCGGCGCTGGTGCTTGAATGTCATCGTCCCGAAGAAAAGGCTCGCGTTCAATCGCTGAACGACTTCATCGTATTTGGAACGATGGCGGTGGGGTCGTTCGCATCCGGGGGGATACTGGCAATGTATGACTGGGACACGGTGTTGTGGGTCTCGTTTGTGCCGCTGGTGCTCGCCGTGGCAGTTATGGCGATGAACGCGCTACGCGCGAACGCTAACCCACAGTAAAAAATGCCGACGTTTAACGTTGCTTATCACACGCTTTTTCAGCCCGGTCGCCTGACGATCGGCCTGATGACGCCGCTAGCTCATGAGGGCCAAGTGGCCGATATCGATGATGCATATGCGGAGGCGCGACAGGCCGATCAGCTGGGCTTTGCCGCCTTATGGACGCGTGACGTCCCGTTGATGATTCCTCAGGGTACGGATGATTCCGTGGCTGCGCTGGACGATCCCTTTCTATGGCTGGCGGGCTTGGCAAGCGTGACCAAGTCCATCGCACTGGGAACCGCGGCGGTCGTCTTGCCGTTGCGCCACCCGCTGCACGTGGCCAAATCAGCCTTGAGTCTGAACAGGATCAGCCGTGGTCGGCTCGTGTTGGGCTTGGGTTCTGGCGATCGGCCGGAAGAATTCGCTTCGTTCGGTGAGGATCTTGAGGTGCGCCGCGAATCGTACCGCGAGCGTTGGGATTTATTGCGCTCGGCTCTTTCTCCTGATGCTGACGAACGTAAGCGACTGCTCGATCATACGGGTGGGTACGACCTTATGGAGGCGCCAACCGAGTGTATTCCCATGATTGTGGTGGGCTCATCGCGCCAGTCCGTGCAATGGATTGCTGCGAACAGCGAGGCCTGGATCACGTATCATCGTCCCGAACCACGTCAGCAAAGCCGCATCGGACTGTGGCGCGGCGCTCTGGATCAAAGCGCCAGAGGCGCCGACAAGCCATTTGTTCAGTCCATGCAGTTGGATCTTGTTGAATCGCCGGCTGAATCGCCGACTGAACTGAATTTGGGCATGCGTACCGGCCGACATGCATTGCTTGATTACCTGCTGCGCCTGAAGGAACTTGGGGTGGGGCATGTGATGCTACATCTGCCTCGGGGTAGGCGTCCGCTGGCCGACGTGGTTCAAGAACTGGGTGAAGAGATCATCCCTAAGGTGTGATTGGAGGACTCCCATCGGGCTGCAGTCCTTCAGTCGTCACCCTGGTCACCTTCACCGCTTTCACGATCCATGCCTCGGTCCGGTACGTCGCTGCCATCGCTCATCCAGTGATACAAGCCGTCGACCCAGGCGTTTGCAGGAAGCCCGAAAGTGCGGCGTATCAGATCGGCTCGCGTGTACAAATCGTCGAAATCCACGGTCGGAGCCCGCTTGAATGCAATAGCCACAATGTTGCCGTCGTGAACCTCGGGCAACCAGGCTACTGCTTCAAAGGATTTTTCGATCATCTGGATATGCTGCAAATGCTCCGGCCAGTCGCAGTAAAGATTGATCGTCATGATGCCGTCAGCGGTCAGACCACTGGCGCACATGCCGTAGAACGCATCGGTGCTTAGAAGCGGGCTTTTCGCTTGCGCATCGTACAAGTCGACCTGCAGCACATCCACGCTACGCCGACGCGAGAAATCGGCGACGTAGTCCAGCGCGTTCATGTGAAGCACGTTAAGTCGAGCATCGTTATCGGGCAGACCAAAGTGCCGCCGGCACAGATCGATAACGCCTGCGTCAAGTTCCACTGCCGTCACTTGCGCATTGGGCAGGCGGAAGAAGCAGAATTTGCTGAGTGCTGCGGCCCCCAAGCCAAGTTGAACCACATGCTTGACGTCGTCACGAAACAGCAGCCACATCATCATCTGTTGCACGTATTCCAGTTCGATATCGATGGGCCTGTCAATACGCATGGCTCCCTGAATGACTGGCGAGCCCAGATGCAAGGTACGCACACCGTCGCTTTCCTGGATGAATGCGGAAGAGGTGACGCTATCAAGCTGAGACTGGATGTGCATGTATGACTTTGGGGGTTGACGGCAAGCAGGGCGGAAGGCCAACAGATTTATTGCTGTGCCCGAGATTTCATTTTATGTGACCACTCCCAGGCGGGGTCGTGCTGTAGTCTCTTGTTGATCAAAGCAATGATCAGAATGGCGATCAGTGCGCCGAGCGCTGCCAGAGCCATGTCCTTATGGGCATCCCACACATCGCCCTGGGTACCCAGGTAGTGCATGCCCAAGTCGCCGCCGAACAATTCCGCAGCGCCCCATTCAATCAGCTCGTACAAGGCGGATGTGCTCAGCGTGACGTCGAGCGGCAAAAAGTATCCCCAAAAGCCTCGCACTTCGACAACCCGCAGAAAAAACTCCCGGATCGGGTACACCAGCAACAGGCCATAGCAGAAGTGAACCAGCCGGTCGAAGTGATTGCGCTGCCAACCCAGCGCCTCGTTCAGGCCATGACCAGTCAGCGACTGAAACCACGCGTCGTAGGGAACTTCTGAATACGTGTAGTGCGAGCCGATGGCGTGCAGCGCCAAAAATGCCAGAATCAAGTAAAGCGAGATATCCGAAAATCGGAAGCTTCGGCGCACGAGCCAAAGAAGCAGCAGCAAGCCCGCGACCAGCGCATTTTCGAGGACCCACGCGGAGCGGTCCGAAGGGGAAATGCCCAGCCACACCCATAGAATGGCGTATAGCGTAGCGGCGACACGTACTCCGGTGCCGGGCAGGTTCTGAAGGGGAGGACGTGTATCCATGTCCGCGAGTATATCCCCAGCCCTGCCCGTTCCTTCTGCCAGATCGGTCTGTGAATCTACGCTTTAGGGCTTTGCCAAATGCCAGACCCCGCCGACTCCGTCGCCGGTTGTGTCGCCAGGCTTGGTGTCCTTGGCGAACAGGTACAACGGTTTGCCTTTATAGGCCCATTGAGGTTTTCCGTCGTGGCTTTCTACCAAGGTCCAGTCGCCGCTGGCGGTGTCGTCTCGTCCGGCCAAGGCTGGTGGCCAGTTCTTGGCACATTGGTCGGCACAATTGCTCTTGCCTTCGGTGTCCTTGTCGAACGTGTACAGCGTGGCACCGGTGGAATCAACGAAATGACCGTTCTGAACTTTGGGAGGATCGGCGAATGCCGTGGCAGACAGCATACTGCCAAGCAGCAGCACGAAAAATGTGTTGCGTTTACTCATGGATGCTCCTTGCCGAGAGGTGCCCGGCCGGCATCCGGAGGTGCTGAGTCCCGGAGGTCGGGCACACAGATTGAACGCCCCACATAGAGCGTTTTGCCATCGTATCTGATTCCGACTTGCTAAGTGTTACCAGTTGGAAACTCGCTCTTTGAAACGCCGGGAGGCGGCGGTGTGTCGGGCAGGGGGATGAACTCCTGATTGTCCGCGTCAGGCAGTTTCATTCTTCCTGCCTTCCAGTCCGCGGCCGCCTGGGCGAGCCGGTCCTTGGATGAAGAAACGAAGTTCCAATACAGGAATCGTTCTCCGAGTGGCTCGCCACCCAGCACCATGACAGAGCTGGGTTCGGTAGCGCGAAAATGCGTAGCTTCGCGACTTAACACCAGCATCTGACCTGAGTAAAAGCAGGTGCCGCCCAGTTCTATCGCACCGTCAACAATGTAGATGGCGCGCTCGGCATGCCCGGAAGGTATTTCAGCATGGGCACCAGTGTTCAGGTCCAGGTGCGCGTAGAACAAGGGTGAGTGAGTTTCAACACCGGCTTCTAGGCCATAGGCGCTACCCGCGATAAGACGTCCGGTCACGCCGCCGTCCTGCCAATGGGGCAGCTCGCTGCCGGCATGGTGCGTGAACGAAGGGGGTGTTTCCTCGAGTTCGGTGGGCAAGGCGACCCAGGCCTGAATGCCATGCAGCTTGTCTCCGTGCAAGCGGGCATGTTCAAAGCGTTCACTGTGCGAGATGCCACTACCGGCAGTCATCCAATTGACTTCTTGCGGCCGGATCGGCTGCTCATAACCCAAGCTGTCCCGGTGCATGATCTCGCCCGAGAAAAGATAAGTGACGGTCGCCAGGCCGATGTGAGGATGCGGGCGAATGTCGTAATTTTGCTCGCTATTGGCTGCGATCTGCAGCGGGCCCATGTGGTCAAAGAAGATGAAGGGGCCGACCATGCGTCGCTTTGCAAAAGGCAGGACCCTGCCGACTTCAAAGCCACCGCCGATATCGCGGCGACGTTGTTCGATAACCATCTCGATCATGATTTCTCCTGGGTGCCTGCTCGCCGCTCGTCACTTAAGTTCACGGATCTGTCCGCAGATGTCCTGAATAATGCGTTGATTTCCAAAGCAGAAGGAAAACTTCGCATGAAATGCGTTTACCGGATTGTTCCGGTATCGACGATTGGCGTCGTTTTGGGATGTGTTGTAGCACTGCTTTGGTTAAAGTCGATATTAGTTATTACACCGCAACAACACGCCAGAGTGCTAGAAACGTTTGGCCGATACAGCCTGTCGTGCTGTAGGCGGCGTACTACGCGCTGCACAACCCCGAAGAGCAGATTGAATCATACGTTGCGACCGAAGCTCGCGCGGTGGCAGCCACCAAGACTTTTGATCTGTACAACAGCGACGCCACCCCTAACGTAGGCGACCCGATAACGTCTATGACTCGCTCCAGGTCATCGAGAAGATGCTTAATGAAGGAAGCAGTTCGACCGACGTCTGGGGCGGCTGTAGTTTGCGCCAACTTGACAATCCGTCAAAGCTTTCCTAGATTAAATAAGCCCCTTACGAAAAAGAAGACGGGCATCTTCCTTCCGTAGCTCAGCTTTTCAGCCTTGGCTACGGCCGCTCATCGGCATGTCGATCTCTCGACGCGGCTGATGCCGGTACCCAGATGTACCGGACGATATCTGCTCTCATCCCGATCGCGTTGCCACGCTGTGAAATCCAGCTCTTGGTTGCGTGCGTCAGCGCGGATGGCGGGCTTTTATTGGAGATTTATATGAATGCAATTCAAATCGCCATTGTCGGCGTAGGTAACTGCGCCAGTTCCCTGATTCAGGGGATCCATTACTATCGCGATAAATCGCCGGAAGACGCAATCGGTCTGATGCACTGGAAAGTCGGCGGTTACGGTCCCAGCGATATCCGCGTAGTGGCGGCGTTTGACATCGACGAGCGCAAGGTTGGCCGCGATGTTCATGAGGCGATCTTCGCCGAGCCAAACTGTACAACTGTATTCCAGCCCGAACTGCCTCCCGCTGGCGTGAAGGTCAGCATGGGTGCTGTGCTGGATGGCTACTCGGAGCATATGGCCGAGCATCCTGCTTCACGCAGCTTCGTCAAGTCCACGCAGCGCGAAGCGGACATGGACGCCGTAGTAAAGATTCTCAAGGACAGTGGCGCCGAAGTGATGCTCAACTATTTGCCCGTTGGTTCGGAAGAGGCCACGCGCTTCTACGCCGAGTGCGCCTTGCGGGCAGGCGTTGCTTTTGTGAACTGCATTCCCGTGTTTATCGCCAGCGACCCGGAGTGGGCGGAACGCTTTGCTCGCAAGGGCATTCCGCTGATTGGTGACGACATCAAGGCCCAGTTGGGTGCCACCATTACTCACCGCGTACTGACCGACCTGTTCGCACGCCGTGGCGTGAAGCTTGAGCGAACCTACCAGCTCAACACGGGCGGCAACACCGACTTTCTGAATATGCTGAACCAGAACCGCCTGGCCTCCAAGCGCGAGTCCAAGACGGAAGCGGTACAGGCCGTGGCAGCCCGCCGTCTGGATGATCAGAACATTCACGTCGGACCTTCGGATTACGTGCCCTGGCAGAACGACAACAAGGTGTGCTTCCTTCGCATGGAAGGCAAGCTGTTCGGCGACGTTCCGATGAACCTTGAGCTTCGTCTGTCGGTGGAAGATTCGCCGAACTCTGCGGGTGTCGCAATCGACATGATTCGCTGCGCCAAGCTTGCGTTGCTGAACGGTCAGGGCGGTGTCATCGACTCGGCCTCTGCGTACTTCTGCAAACACCCGCGACGCCAGATTACGGACGATCAGGCTCATGCCGAGGTCGAGCAGTTTATTTCTCAGTGCGTCGAGCAGATCAAGGCGGCCTGAGCATGAGCAAGCCCAGGCAAGCCGTGGTGCTCGCCGCCGGCCGGGGCTCGCGTTTGCGGGCCCTGGCTCCGGTCAAGCCCCTTCACCCCGTTGCGGGCTTGCCCTTGCTGGAGCGGAGTATTCGTACGCTCCAGCAGTGTGGCGTCGACGACATCATTATCGTGACCGGTCATGCACATGCCGCGATAGAAAGCTGGTTGCAACGCAGCGCGTATCAGGCACGTCTTGTCTACAACCAGGACTGGAGCAGTGCTGAAAATGGTTCGTCGCTGCTTGCGGCCGCGCCTTACATTCAAGGTCCGTTCCTGCTATTGATGGCGGACCATGTGTATGTTCCGGAGCTGGTCACGTCATTGTGCACCTCAAACAGCTGGGCGCCGGCAGTGCTGGCCGTGGACGGCCAACGTTCGCGCAAGGACATCGATCTGGACGATGTTACGCGGGTCAAACTGGTTGATGACCGTGTCACCCAGATAGGCAAGGGATTGTCAGAGTTTGATGGGTTCGACACGGGTGTCTTTCTATGCCAGCCGGAAGTGTTCTCGCGAATGGAAGAGTGCGTAGCTCGCGGGCACACTCGAATCAATGACCTGATGCAAAGCTTGGCGAATGAAGGCCGACTGCAGGCCCACCGAGTGGACGGCTTGTACTGGCAGGATGTCGACACGCCGGGGATGCACAAGCAAGCCGAAACCGCATTATTCACATGGGCAGCGGGAAAGTCATCTGACGGTTGGGTTGCAAAGCGCCTTAACCGGCCCGTCTCCAGTTGGTTTACTCGGCATTTTCTTGCACTCGGCCTGACGCCGAATCACGTTTCACTACTGGCGTTTGGTATTGCCTGTTTCGCCGCGCTTTGCATGGCGGCGGGGTCATATTGGCTGCTGGCTATGGGCGGGCTGTTAGTCCAGTTGGCATCTGTGGTCGACGGCTGCGACGGAGAGCTTGCGCGACTACGCCTGGCAGCGTCTGAATATGGCGGGTGGCTCGATGCCTTGCTCGACCGCTACGCCGACGGTTGTGTTCTGGCGGCCATGACATGGCACCTGATGCAGCGGTGGGATCAAGCCGCCTGGATGTGGCTGGGTGTCGCTGCCATTGCCGGCAGTTTCGTCGCCAGCTACAGTGCCCATAAGGCCGACCGGGCCTTGCCCGCTTCGCGATGGCGCATGGGAAGAGACACGCGCTCGCTGCTTGTCATGTTGGGATCGCTGTTGAATCTTCCAGCGCTGACTTTGGCTTTGATCGCCGTCATCATGAATGTCACCGTTGTATATCGCATCTTCAGATTGCGAGAACGACAGCGCAGCATGGCCGATGTCTGAACTGAATAACGACCCGCATATACGCCTTGCTGCTGACAGGATTCGCCTGGTATTGGGCGGTTCGCCTGTCCCCGAGGATGCCGGCCACGCTGAGAACACGCTTACCTGGTTGATGCGGCTGCATCCGAACGCTGATGTTGCCCTGCAGCTGGCTGCGTTGGCTCACGACATTGAACGTGCCAGACCAGACCGGCTTCAACGACATCAGTTCGCGGACTACGACGCGTTCAAGCAGGCGCATGCCGATGTCGGTGCACAGATCACGGATCAAATCCTTGCTGACGTCGGAGTGCCGAGCAAGTTTCGACAAAAAGTCTCTTTATTGATATGTCGGCACGAAACCGGTGGGGACGTCGAAAGCGACGTGCTTAAAGACGCCGACAGTCTTTCATACTTTGATCACAATCTTCCCCTGTATTACGCGCGAGAAGGCTATGAAGAAACCTTACGCCGAGCCCGATGGGGCTATGAAAGGCTTTCACCGCGCGCGCAAGCTGTTTACCCCGCCATTCGTCACGACTTTCCTGATTTGAATCGCCTGCTCCTGGACGCCCGGAAACCGCGCTAATTTCCTAGGGTTTACCCGTAATTTCATATCGTTGGTATGTCAACAAGTTGACTTACCAAACAGTTCGATCCTACCATTCGCCCGTTAATGCAGGTGCTGCATCGACAAAGTGGCGGCGTATCTCATTGGCCGTGTGGCCTTGTGATTGCCAGTGGTTTTTTTGCGAAGGGCGTGTGGTATAGCCGCCCTCACTAGGAGACAGAACATGAAATTGCTGCGTTTGGGCTTGGCGGCCTGCATGGCATTGGCGATAGCTGGGCCGGCGGCTGCAGATACCGTCAAGGTAGGAATCATTGGGCCTTTCTCGGGCCCGTTTGCCCACTATGGCAAGCTCTTTAAGGACGGTGCCGAAGCATACACCAAGCTGCACGATGGAAAGTTCGCCGGCAAGACCGTCGAGATCATCTATCGCGACAGCGGCGGTCCCAACCCGGCCGGCGTCCGTACTGCCGCACAGGAACTTATCGTCAACGACAAGGTGGACTATCTTGGCGGCATAGTCTTTACCCCAAATGCCATGGCCGTTGCGCCGTTGATTCAGCAGTCGAAGACACCCACGGTTATCTTCAACGCCGCGACGTCTTCCATCACGCCGCGCTCGGACTACTTCGTTCGCAGCTCGTATACCTTGTGGCAGGTCACGCAGCCTGTCGCCAAGTGGGCCTACGATCAAGGCTACAAGAAGGTTGTCACAGCCGTGATGGATTACGCACCGGGTGTAGACGCAGAAAAGGCGTTTGACACCGAGTTCACCAAGCTGGGTGGCGAAGTGGTTGAACGCATTCGCATGCCCATGAGCACCAACGACTTCAGTCCGTTTGCTCAGCGCATCAAGGCATCGGGCGCGCAAGCGGTCTATGTTTTCCTGCCTGGTGGTCCACCCAACCTCGGTTTTGTAAACGCATACAACCAGAATGGTTTGCGTGAAGCCGGTATTGCGTTCCTGGGCACAGCCGAAATGGATGAGTTCGATCTTCAGAAGTTTGGTGACGCCGCATTGGGCTTGCTGACTTCCTTCCATTACTCGGCAGCGCATGATTCCGATGCCAACCGCAAGTTTGCCGAAGCCATGAAGGCACAAGCATCTGATTCCTTGCTGAACTACGCATCGGTCGGTGCTTACGACGGCATGCATCTCATCCACAAGATGGTCGAAGCGACTGATGGCAAGAAGGACGGTGACAAGGCCATTGCCGCCATCAAGGGATACGAGTGGGAAAGTCCGCGTGGACCCGCCCGCATCGATCCCGAAAGTCGTCACATCACGCAGAACGTGTATCTGCGCAAGGTTGAGCGCGGCAGCGACGGCCGTCTGCAGAACACCGAAGTTGAGAACTTCGGCATGCAGCCTGACTACGGTCTGAAGCAGTAAGCGCAGTTCATCAACCGGGAGCTTTCCGTGCCTCATCTGAGCAATATTTTGATCGATGGCATCGTGTACGGGATGGTGCTTTTCATCATCTCCGTCGGGTTGTCCGTGACCATGGGGTTGATGCGATTCATCAACCTCTCGCACGGCGCCTTCGCCATGGTAGGCGGCTATGTCGCCGCCATTCTGGTGCGCGAACAGGGCTGGCCTTTCATGGTCAGCGTCCTGGCTGGCATCGTTTTCACCATGGCGCTGGCCGCCGCGGTCGAAGCCACCGTGTTCCGGCGTTTGTACCGCCGCACCGAGCTTGAGCAAGTGCTTTTCACCATAGGCTTCACCTTTGTGTGTATTGCCTTGATCAACTTCCTGGCCGGGGCCTACATACAGCAGCTGCCACTGCCCGAGTGGATGCAAGGTGGCATGCGCCTTGGCGATCGCACTCTGCCCAAGCAGCGTGTAGTTGTGGTGATTTCCGGTCTGGTCGTGGTGGCTTTGCTCTGGTGGTTGGTCACGCGTACCCGCTTCGGGATCTGGCTGCGTGCTTCGGTAGATAACTCAGCCATGTCGGCTTCGCTGGGCATCAACATCCGTGTCGTGCAGTGCATGACCTTCGCCGTAGGCGCCGGCCTGGCAGCTCTGGGCGGGGTAATGGGCGCGGAACTGATGCCTTTGGAGCCTTACTACCCGCTGAAGTATCTCGTGTTGATGCTGGTGGTGGTTTCCGTCGGCGGGCTGGGCAGTATTTCTGGCACGTTATGCGCGGCACTGCTGCTGGGCATTGTCGATACTGCCGCCCGTTATCTGGCTTCCGGTTATGGCAACTTCTTTTTCTACGTCGCCATGATCTTGCTGCTGGCCGTACGTCCGCACGGCATACTTAGGAGATAAGCATGCACACCGCATCCATATGTTTGCCGGCAGTGCAGTCCCGCTCATTGAACTGGATGCCGATAATGGCCGGGCTGGTTCTAATGGCCGTGCTGTATTGGGTCATGCCGGGACAAACCCTGATTCTGACTCGCGTTGCGATCTTGGCCCTTTTTGTCATGTCGCTTGACCTGGTCACAGGTTATGCCGGGTTGCCAACCCTGGGTCACGCCGCTCTGTACGGCGTCGGAGCCTACGCCGCCGGCCTTTGCGCCATGCACTTTACCGCTGACCCTCTGGTCGGCCTGATTTTGGCCGCGCTGGTCGGTGCCCTTGTTGCGCTGGTGTCGGGAGCGTTTCTGGTTCGCTATCAAGGCCTGACCTTCCTCATGCTCACGATTGCCGTTGCGCAGATTCTGCAGAATCTGGCCAGCAAGATGCAGTCCGTCACGGGTGGTGACGACGGCCTGTCAGGCTTCATGGTGGGCCCAATCTTTGGCCAGTTCGAATTCGATATGTTCGGTGTGACCGGCTACTGGTATAGCGGCATTGTCTTGCTGTTGTGCTACGTATTTCTGCGTCGCGTCATGCGGTCCCCATTCGGCCTTGCCTGTCAAGGTATCCGCGAGAACCGTGACCGCATGCAGGCCAACGGCACACAGATCTATCCCTATCTTCTCAAGCTCTATGTCTTGTCCGGTTTGATCGCTGGGCTGGCAGGGGGGCTGTCGGCACAGATCACTCAAGTTGTCGGACTCGATAGTCTTGGATTCAACCTTTCTGCCGAAGCGCTGGTCATGCTCGTGCTGGGCGGATTGGGCAACCTGTGGGGTGCAGTCATCGGTACGGCATTGTTCATAGGTATTCACCATTTTGCTTCCTCGGCCAACCCTTTCCATTGGTTGTTTGTGATTGGCGTCCTGCTTATGGTGGTTGTGTTCCTGCCTAAGGGGTTTGTTGTTCGGGCCTTGCAACGAGTGTTCGCTCCGTTCATGGCCATGTTCGGGAGGCGCGCATGAGCATCCTGCAAGTCGACAAACTCAACAAGGCATTTGGTGGGCTGAAAGTCACGAGCGATGTCAGCCTGAGCCTCTCCAAAGGAGAGCGCCTAGCCTTGATAGGCCCTAACGGCGCGGGCAAGACGACCTTGGTCAATCAGATAGCCGGGTTCCTGCAATCAGACCAAGGCACCATTACCTTGAATGGTCAGGACATCACCCGTTGGCCGGCGCATCGCCGTGTTCAGAATGGTCTGGTGCGTACGTTTCAGATTTCCAAGCTTGCCCCAGGGCTGCCGGCAGTCGAGCAGGTTGCCATGGCTATCCACCAGCGAGAAGGCAGCTTGAAGAACATGTGGCGCAATCACTGGAACTATAAGCCCGTGGTAGACGAGGCAATGAGCTTGCTCGAAGAGCTGCGTCTGACTCACCTGGCCATGGCAACGCCCGAATCCATGGCCTACGGCGACCAGCGGCAGCTGGAAATTGCGTTGGCGTTGGCGCTGCGTCCCAAAGTTCTGTTGCTGGATGAGCCCATGGCCGGAGTGCCGCAGGGCGAGGCACAGCTGATTCTGAATGCCTTGTCATTGCTGCCCACGGATTTGGCCGTGGTCATCATCGAACACGATATGGATCTGGTGTTTCGATTTGCCGACCGCATTGTGGTGTTGGCAAATGGCGCAGTTCTGGCTGAAGGAACTCCAGACGAAATCCGCAAGAATGAAGTCGTTCGCGCGGTATACCTTGGCAAGGCAGAGCTGGCATGACGCATCTATTTGAATTTGAATCCGCGGTGGCCGGTTACGGCCCGCTCACCGTACTTAACGGCGTGTCCTTCAACATTGCGCCCGGCGAAAGGGTCTGCCTGCTGGGTCGCAACGGCGTCGGCAAATCGACCACCCTCAAAACCATCATGGGGCTGACGGTGTGGCGTAGTGGCAAGGTCATTTGGAACGGGTCAGACGTTACCCGCTTGAACACCGTGGCGCGAGCCCGAATGGGAATCGGATACGTTCCTCAGACGCGAGACGTGTTTCCCTCGCTAACCGTCGAGGAGAACCTGATCGCCGGGCTGCAACGCAAGCCGCGGTCGGGGATCGAGCGCGCCTACAAGCTTTTCCCCCGCCTGCATGAGCGACGCCATCATGGCGGTGCCGAGCTTTCCGGCGGCGAACAACAGATGGTTTCCGTGGCCAGAACCCTTCTTGGTGACCCCAAGCTACTGCTGCTTGACGAGCCCCTGGAAGGCTTGGCACCCATCATCTGTCAAGAACTTATGGAAGCGTTCGAAACGCTCAGTCGCGAAGAAGGCGTTGCCATTCTGCTCGTCGAGCAGAAGGTGCAGGAGGCTCTCGCGTTTTCGAATCGTGCGCTGATCATGGATCACGGCACGATCGTGCATGCCGGCTCAGCGCAAGCATTGCTGGAAGATTCACAACTGCTCGACCGCTATGTGTCGGTCGCCGAGGTGCCGGTAGAGCAAGCCGGCTGATACAGGAGAACACTATGCAGTCCGCTCAAGACAACACTCAGGAAACCCAGATCCCTCGTCTGGACATCGACCCGTTCAGCGAAGAGTTCCTCACGAATCCGTATCCTTTTCACGTCGAGCTTCGTGACGCGGGTCCGGTGGTCTGGCTCGAAAAATACGGCATCTGGGCGGTCGCACGTTACGAACAGGTGCGTGACGTCATGACCGATTGGGAAAGCTTCATTTCTTCAGCCGGCGTTGGCCTGGCCAACTTCCGTACCGAGAAGCCATTCCGTCCGCCCAGCCTGATACTCGAAGCCGACCCGCCACAGCACACGCGCTCGCGCGCCATTCTGTCGCGCATCCTGTCGCCCAAGGTGGTCATGCAGATCAAGGCCGACTTCCAAAAAGAAGCCGAAGCCCTCATGGACAAACTGGTCGAGCAAGGCGAGGTCGACATCATCAAGGATTTGGCCGAGGTTTACCCCTTGAAGGTGTTCCCGGATGCATTGGGCCTGACCGAAGAAGGGCGCGAGAACCTGCTGCTGTACGGCAATATGGTGTTCAACGCCTTCGGTCCGCGCAACAAGATTTTCCTGGATGCGGTCGAGCGCTACGAGCCAGTACGCGAATGGATCATGACGCAGTGTCAGCGTGAGAATCTTCGCCCCAATGGCTTCGGTGACCTGATCTATCAGGCGGCCGAAGGGGGCGAAATCACCCTGGACGAAGCGCCCATGCTGGTGCGTTCCTTCCTGTCGGCGGGTGTCGACACCACCGTTAACGGTATCGGAAACGCCATCCACGCGCTGGCTGAGTACCCGGCCGAGTATGCCAAGCTAGCGGCAGAGCCAGCCCGGGCGCGCGCGGCGTTCGAAGAGAGCCTTCGCTACGACGGTGCGGTGCAGACCTTCTTCCGCACGGTCAATACCGATCTGGAATTTGCCGGCGTGCAAATGCGCGAGAACCAGAAGGTCCTCACCTTCCTCGCCTCGGCAAACCGCGACCCCCGTCATTGGGAGAACCCAGAGGTGTTCGACATCGATCGGAAAGCGACCGGTCACATGGCATTTGGCACCGGAATCCATGGCTGCGTTGGCCAGGCCATCGCACGCATGGAAGGCGAGCTCGTACTGTCAGCCCTGGCCAAGCGCGTCAAGCGAGTTGAGCTGACAGGCGAACCGCAACGGCGTCTCAATAACACCCTGCGTTCTCTGGGCTCGCTGCCCGTACGCCTGATTCCGCACTAACTCTTGAAGGCTTGCCGGCTCGCGGGAGCCGGCCATTGAATCACTCATAGAACATTGTAGGAAGGTAGTTGTGGCAAAAATTCGATACGTTGACCATCTGGGTCAGGAAACCGAGCTCGAGGTGAAACCTGGAACCTCCGTCATGCAGGCGGCAGTCAACCATGGACTGGCCGGAATTGTGGGAGAATGTGGTGGCTCTGCCATGTGTGCGACTTGCCACGTGTATCTCAATGAAGAAGACATGGACAAGTTCCCGGCCATTTCGGCTCCCGAGCAAGAAATGCTGGAGTGCACGACAAGTCCGCTTAAACCAACCAGCCGTCTGGGCTGCCAGTTGGTCGTGGCCGAGGGGATGCAGTTGACGGTATATCTTCCTGAAACACAGCAATAGCGCGGCCGCAGTGTCGCGTTAAATACGATGAGAAAACCCTCTTTAACGCGGCCGGCCTCACGCAAGCGCATTGCAGCACCCACCAAGCAGCCCAAAATTGAACAGCCCGGTGCCAAGCCTTGGCTATCCAGCGCGATAGACCTTGAGCATTACGCTCCCGCTTACTTCACTTTCATCACAACGAAGCTGGCCGGGGGCGCGGCATCGGTCTATCGCAAACATTTTGGCGTCGGAATAGAAGTCTGGCGCGTGCTGGTCATGTTGGCGCTGGACGAAAAAGTATCGGTCAACATGGTGTGTCGGCTGATCGGCATGGACAAGGGTTCTGTGAGTCGTGCCTTTAAAAGCATGTACGAGATGGGGCTGATCAAGTTCTCGCACGACCCCAACGATGGGCGAGTGCGTTACGCCACCTTGACCGAGGCCGGTCGGCGCAAGCATGACGAGATCAAGGCGGTGGCCATGACACGCCAGCGCGCGTTCCTGTCCTGCTTGGAGCCCGAAGAAGTACCCGTTTTACTGGAAATGCTGTGGCGCCTGCATGCCAACCTGCCCGAGGTCGAGAAAGCAACGCAGGCGTTTCTTAAGTCGTCACGCGCGCCAGCGGTGAAACCGACCCGAAAGAGAAAGAAGGAGAATTCGTGAGTCGAATCGTAGTTGTCGGCGGTGGCCATGCCGCCGCCCAGTTATGTGCCAGCCTGGCCGAGGCAGGAGCCGGCAATCGAGTGGTGATGATTACCGCCGAACCGCACGTGCCGTACCAGCGCCCACCCTTGTCCAAAAGCTACCTTAAAGACGCAGAGTCGGCGCCTGCCTGGCTGCGCGCCGAAAGCTTTTACGTCACTCATGGAGTGACGCTAAGGCTCAACACCACGGTAAGTGCCATCGACCGGCAAGCCAAGGAACTGGCTCTTAGCGATGGTTCGCGTTTGACCTACGATCAGTTGGTGCTGGCGACCGGTACTCGTGCACGTCAACTGCCCGAGCTGCACGCAGAAAAACTCGCCAACGTTCACACCTTGCGTACCATTACCGACGCTGACCGCCTGCGAGCTCAGTTCGAGTCTGCGAAGCGTGTGCTGGTGGTAGGCGGCGGTTTCATTGGCCTTGAGGTTGCAGCGACCGCTGCGCATTCCGGTAAGAGCGTCACGGTTCTAGAGGCGGGCGGCCGCCTGCTGGGCCGGTCGGTATCCGAGCCCATTGCGCAGTTCCTGTACGCTCACCACAGTCTTCGCGGCGTACAGATCCAGCTCAACAGCCGCATCAGCCAGGTCAACCACGAAGGCGACCGAGTCGTTTCGGTGCAGATTGGCGACCAGACGCTAGCAGTCGATTTGGTTCTGGTGGGCATTGGGGCGGTCCCCAACGACGACCTTGCCCAACAGGCTGGTTTGCCGTGCGATGACGGTGTCGTCGTCGATGCGCAACTGCGAACCTCCGACCCCGCCATTTGGGCGATTGGCGACTGCGTGCGCTTTCCCTCTCAAAGTCTTGGCTGCGCCCTTCGACTGGAGTCCGTGCAGAATGCCAATGATCAGGCGCGTTGCGTGGCGGCCAACCTCCTTGGGCAGGAACAGGCATACGCCGCCTTGCCATGGTTCTGGTCCGACCAGGGAGAAGTACGCCTGCAGATTGCCGGACTAAGCCAGCCTACGTACGAATATGAAGTACGGGGCGAGCTGACTTCCGGAAAGTTTTCGGTAATCGGCTTTGAAGGCGACGTGATCAGGGTGGTGGAATCCATCAACATGCCGGCCGACCATATGGCAGCTCGCAAGCTGATCGCGGCTGGCAAGCCGGTGGATCGGGTGCAAGCCGTCAGTGCGGCGGTACCGCTCAAGTCCCTGGAAGCGGCGGTCGCCGCGTAGGGCAGGGCAGAACCTGCGGTTCAGGGAAACCGCAGGTTCCTGCCTTTTTCGAGGACGTTGTGCACGATGCGGTCGCAACGCTCGCCGTCAAACGAAAACGCATCTTTCAGCGTAATGTCAACGTCGCCGGCAAGGCTGGCTCGCAGAAATTTGCGCGCCCTGGCCAGCCGCGTACGCACCGTGGCCTCGGGTATTTCCAGCGCCGAAGCCACGTCGTGCGTCGTCATCTCTTCAACCGCACACATCACAAATACAGTTCTGTATAGGTCGGGCAATTGATCGATATGAATCTCCAATAGGTTGCGCAATTGGGTACGCATGGCCATGGGCTCCGGCTGCTGTTCGTACTTGGCCGTCAGCGCACACTGGGTTTCGGTTTCGGGCGAGTTCATGGCTGTGTCCAGTGGGATCACGCGAGCGCCCCGGCGTCGCAGGCGGCCGAGAGATTCGTTGGCCACGATGCGAACCAGCCATGTGGAAAGCTGGGCGTCAGCACGAAACGTGCACAGGGCCTGCCACGCGCGCAGGTAGGCCTCCTGCAGCGCATCTTCGGCGTCGGCATCATTTCGTAGAATGCTTCTTGCGGTTCGAAACAGGCGTTGGTTGTGCCGGCGCATGATCAGTGCGAATGCGTCGCCGTTACCGTGCGCCGCATGTGCGATCAGTTCACTTTCGGGTGTGCCGGCGTTCAATACAGCGTTGACTTCCTGATGTGCATTTTTCATGGCTATTCTCGTTGCCCACGTTGCAGACAAGTCCAGAATTCACGGCGCAGGTTTGCATCGCGCAAAAGTGCGCCACGCATTATCGCGTTCTTCATCAGGGCGTTCTCGTCTTTCACGCCCCGCCAGCTCATGCAAAAGTGGCTGGCTTCCATCACTACCGCCAGGCCATCAGGGTGCATACGGCGCTCGAGCTCATCGGCCAGCATTACTACTGCCTCTTCCTGAATCTGCGGTCGGCTCATGATCCAGGCGCATAATCGCGCGTATTTAGACAGGCCGATCAGGTCGGAATCGCCATTGGGAAGGACACCGATCCAGACTTTGCCAACAATGGGGCAAAAGTGATGTGAACACGCACTGTTTACCCGTATGGGACCCACCATTATCAGCTCGGCCAAATGGCTGATGTTGGGAAATGCCGTTGTTTCTGGCGCCGACATATAACGTCCGTTGAACACCTCGTGAATGAACATTTGCGCCATCCGCCGCGCCGTGTCCTTGGTATTGTGATCGCTTTCAATGTCTATCACCAGTGCCCTTAACAGTTCGCGCACTTGGTGCTCTACTTCGGCGGTCAAAGCGTCGAGTTCGCCTGCATGGATGAAAGTGTAAATATTGTCGTTGGCGTGAAAGCGTTGCCTCGCGGCGACCAGCCTGGCGCGAATGCGTTCTGATGTTTTAGCGTTCTGTAATGCAGTGTCGTCGGGAACAAACGAAGAGGGCAGCGTAGCTAGCAAGGGTCGCATATGACTTTTCCTTTTTCTGGCGCAAGAAGGGCGTTTCTATTGCACGCTGATGCTGTTCAAAATTTCTCGCAGGGTGGGAAAGCTGGATAAAGCAAGCTCGGGCATCTTGCCATCCGTTTCCGGGTAGGGTGGGTCGGCTACAGGCGCGTCGCCCACCACGAGGCGCCCGACCATGCCCGCGTGTTCGTGGGGAAGGCAAAAGTAGTCATACACCCCTGGCTTGTCGAACACCCAGACAAAGGATTCGCCCGGCATCAAATAGCCCGAATCCCATCCCTTGGCAGACTCAGGAATTCGTAGCGGCTTGCCGTTGCTGGGGTGATAGGCGGAAACGGTATGAACGTTGCCCACATCGTCATTTATCCACCGCATTGCTTGTCCGACCTGTACCCAAAGCCCCCGAGGGCGAAACCACACATGCGATCCATTTGCCGTGCCAGCCATGCTGATCCGCATTTCGCCCGCGGCGAGCAGTCGCCTAGCGGCGATAGAGGTCAGGACCAGACCGACGCCTGCCATCAGCAACTGGCGTCGCAAGGGTTGCTGTATAAGCGAGGTCATCGTGCGACCCGAGTTTCCTGATCGGCCGGCACGTTCCAAAGCACGATGTGAATATGTGGTTCTTCGACCCCGGGGTGGCCCGCGTTGTAGACGATATCCACGTGGTCAACTGTGCCGGCAGGTGCTTTGAGGTCCTTCAGGTTCATATCCGCCTTCATCAGCGACACGGGAATCATGTACGTCGTATTAACCAGCTTTCCTTCTCGGTCGTAGCCCAGGAAGGGGCCGGCAGGCAGGGTGGTGGGGTCAACAAAAAGCTGACCCATGCCCGGAATGAAATCCGGCAGCTTCACCAGCGAGCTCACAGCCTTGTAAGAGTCCCCCGGAGGCGCAGTGAGCACGGCCGAGTCGCCGGCCATGGCTGCAGGCGCCGCAAAGCAGACAGCAACAGCCGCTACAGCGGCGGTAAGAAAGGAACGAGGCATTTCATTGCTCCAAGACGGGCGGCAGGGATCGCCACCACTCGTTCATTAGATGCAATGGAATCGGAAACTGTTTCAGAAGGTGGGGTGGAGCTCGTTGGCAGCGTTGAGCGCCAGTAACTGCTTGAGGTGCTTTGCCTCGGCGGCCGGGCTGCGTCCGAACATCCGCTTGAATTCGCGGCTGAACTGGGATGCGCTTTGATAACCCACACGATCCGAGGCAGCGCTGGCGCTTAGTCCGCTTCGAATCATCAGCAGTCGCGCCTGATGTAAACGGACTGCCTTCAGATATTGGATCGGTGAGGTCGAAGTCAGTGCCTTGAAGTTCGCATGAAAGGCGGGCACGCTAAGGTTGGCATCATTGGCCAGCGAAGCCACATCGAGGGTGCTGTCGTAGTGTGAATGGATGCGCTGCAGAACCTTGGCGATGCGACCGAACTTTGAGTTTTGGGCGAGCGTAGCCAGCAAGTTGAGGGCTTGTGGCCCAGTCAGTATCCGATAGATGATTTCTCGATACAGGCCGGGCCCAAGCAACTTGGATTCAACCGGAGAGTCCAGTGCTTCCAGCAGGCGTAACGTCGCATCTTCAAGCTTGGGCTCAATGGGCGAGGCGTAAAGTATGGTCGGCTCGGCTGCGTTTGCCGCCGCCTCAACGCCCAGCTCCATAGCCATGTCGGCAATAATTCCACCGTCGATGCGCAGTGCCAGGCCAAGCATGGGTTCGCTCTCGCTGGCAACGGTTTCAGTACTGAACGGCAGCGGCACCGATAGCACCAGGTAATGCCCCGCGCCGTACAGGTACAGGTGGCCGCCATGCACACCTTCTTTACGGCCCTGAATCACAATGACAATGCTGGGTTCGTACAGTGCCGGTGTACGCGGCAAGCAATGGTTGGCACGCATCAACGTCACGCCCTCCAACAAGGACTCCGTATAGCCCTCGGACGGGGCAAGCTTCATCATCAGCTCGACCAAACGCGCTTTCGACATGTGTTAATGCCTTGATTTTGTACGGTGGGAGGGGGCGACCGACCCCGAAAAGTCCGACCAGTATAGATTCGTTGGATGCTGTTTTCTACGCAGAAAATAGGATTAGGCAAGCTTTGGATAGCAATGCGCCTGTGCGGCGAAGCCTCCCGTCTTTAGCATGAATCTGAGTGTTTATTCATGCGCGGTGCTACCCGGCGCCGCTTACTAAAGTTCAAGGAATTCCCAGATGAGCATCTCGCAGAAGAATCCGAAAATCATCCTGTTGACTGGTGCCAGCAGCGGCATCGGCGCTGCTACCGCCAGGTGGTTGGCCGACGAAGGGCATCAACTGGTCGTGGGCGCGCGACGCCTGGAGCGGCTTCAAAGTCTGGCAACTGAGATTCGGGCCAGTGGTGGAAAAGTGGATATCCATGCGTTGGACGTCACCCAGCAAGCCAGCGTTGAGGCCTTTGCATACGCCGCCTTAAGCAGGTATGGACGGATCGACGTCATGATCAATAACGCAGGCATCATGCCGCTGTCGCCAATGGCCGCGCTCCATGTCAGCGAGTGGGACCAGATGATCGATGTGAACATTCGTGGCGTTTTATACGGAATAGCAGCGGTTCTGCCCACCATGACGCAGAGTGGGCGAGGGCACATTATTAACGTGTCGTCGATAGGGGGCCTGGCCGTGGTGCCAACTGCTTCCGTCTATTGCGCCACCAAGTATGCCGTTCGCGCCATATCGGACGGCTTGCGTCAGGAGAACGACGCGCTTCGCGTGACCTGCGTATACCCCGGCGTGGTGGAATCCGAGTTGGCCAATTCGATTACCGACGAAACGGCGGCGCGGGCCATGGAGGAGTACCGAAAAATCGCCTTAAAGCCAGAAGCGATCGCGGCGGCAATCGCCTATGCAGTCGGCCAGCCGGATGGGGTGGACGTGAATGATATTGTCGTTCGGCCGACTGCCTCGATGGGGTGAGCCGGTCGCGGAAGCGCCACCGGCGCGCCGCTTGTGTGGAATGCGCTGTGGGCTTGCGCATTCGTGTGTGCGGCGGGAGGCTAGCTTACCCAAAGTTCGCTGCACGAACTCGTCGCGAATCGATGAGTTTGAGGGGATAAAAAGAAGCCGCCGGATGCCCTACCCGACGGCTTAAACTCAAATGAAGCGACTTGCTACTGGGTTGCAATTCTCATCGTGTGTTCTGCTGTATTTTTTCCCCACCCCGTTCAATGTCTTCGCCGGCGCCATGTAGCGTGTTCTTGCATCCACCCGCTAACGCCGCAACAGCTAAAAGAATAGGCAGCCAGATTCGTGTTTTCATGTGATTCTCCTGGATTGACTCAAATTTTCGAGGCGTCTCCCGGCGGGGACTCGAATAAGGCCCGCCCAGAACCGCCTGGTTTCTGAGTAGCAAGTAGCGGGCCCAGGATCTCCAGTCAAAGCGTGTATAATTACGCTCTTCCTGCCACGCCCGGTGTTCTACCGGGCGACTATTCGATGCCCGGGTGGTGAAATTGGTAGACGCAGGGGACTCAAAATCCCCCGCCGCAAGGCGTGCCGGTTCGATTCCGGCCCCGGGCACCACTCTAAAAAACCTAATAAATACAACCCTTTAGAGCGGTTTCAGCTCCAACCCCAAGACTGGGGGATTTTCTAAGTTTGCGAGCCAGGTACAGTTGGCTCTACCCTATAAACGGGGGATGCCCATTCACTAGACACGGTTGATCACACCGTTCCAACCGCACTGGGCCAAGACCCTCATGCGGTAATTCTCAAAGTTTCTGAACCCATACGCACGGCGTGAGAGCATCTCCATTTTAGTGTGGAAGCCCTCGGTGATGCCGTTGGACTTGGTGAAGCGCCACATCCGTACGATGGGCTCCAGCCAGGATCGGAGCGTTTCAGCCAAAGCACGAGCCGGGCTGTGCTCAAACTGCTCGATCAACGCCAGGAACTGAGGCATCATCTTCTGGACTCGCTTTCGTTTCAGGCTCTTCATCACCAGGAAGCCATTCAACTGCTGCTTGGCGAAGTACAGCGCCCGCAGCACCGGCTCTTGAGCCAAGTACCGATGCAGGTTCTCCTTCTGCATGGCAGTCAGCTTCCAATGATGACGGCGCATCAGGCTGAGCAGCCCACGGTTCTTGCGACCTTCAGGTTCATACTGCTGCCACAGCTTCAAGAAGTGCTGGTTCACCAAGCGCACGACATGGAAGCGATCAGCCACGATGACGGCATTGGGGAAGTACTGCCGGGCGATGCGACGGTACGTTTCCGACAGATCCATCACAATTACCCGCACCTTCTCCTTGCCCGGCAAGCGCTTCAAATAACTACGCAGGCTCGCCTCTGAGCGGCCCAACACGACATCGAACACCTTGTGATTCTTCAGATCGACCAGCGTGGTAGCGTAGCCCTTCTTGCGTGTGAAAAAGTGCTCATCAATCCCTAGAACCTGAGGGCAGCTGCGACCGGACAGCTCCAGCACCCGGCGCTTGATGAACGACTGATACCAGCGCTCGACTGTCGCACTGCCGATGCGGTGCGTGTGAGTCAGCTTACGCTGGCTGACGCCACCCTCGTGGGCTTCAAAGACCTCCAGTCGATACGTCTCGGTCGAACGAAGCCGGGGGAGTATCCCGGCGAAGCGATGCCGGAAATATCGGTTGCAATCAGTACAGTGGTACTTGGGCACGCGCAGATGCAGCACCACCAGCTTATTGCCCTGGCGCGTGTGCTTGAGCGTGCGTTGGTGGGTGGCCTTGATACGCACCTGCTTGCCTGCGCAGTGCACGCAGGCGGGCCGCTTGCGCGGCACCGCCCATACATGAATATCCTTCGTTCGTTTGACAGCCTGAACCACCAGCCCAGGGATCCCTAGGATAGAATCGATTGGGGACATCGGCATTGCTTCCTTTAGACAAGTTCTTCGCAAAAACAAGTCTAATGAATGTCGATCGTCCCCCTATCATGATGAAGAGCCGTACAGTTTCGGTACAGTGATGAAGCGCCGAGTGTACTTTTCGGAGCTTTTACTCGCATGGCTACCATCGTCAAGACCCCTTCTGGTACCTGGAAAGCCGTCATTCGAAAGACGGGCTGGCCGACTGCGTCCAAGACATTTCGGACAAAGCGTGATGCGGAGGATTGGGCCAGGCGTACTGAAGACGAAATGGTACGGGGCATCTACATACAGCGCGCTCCAGGCGAGCGGATGACGGTAGAGGCGGCGCTTAAGCGTTACCTGAAGGAAGTGACCCCAACCAAGCGGGAATCGACTCGCGTCTCGGAGCACAAGAAAGCGCAGCCGCTGCTCAGGCATCTTGGAAAATATTCGCTGGCTGCATTGAGCGCCGACATCGTCGCCCAATACCGTGACATGCGATTGGCTGGCGATCCGGATGAGAATGGCAAGCCAGTTCCGCGCAGCAACAACACGGTTCGGCTGGAGCTGGCACTCCTCAGCCACCTGTTCACCATCGCAATCAAGGAATGGGGAATGGGACTCCCCTTCAATCCAGTATCACAAATCCGCCGCCCTGCCCCCGGTGCCGGCCGGAACCGTCGGCTGACGCCTGCAGAGAACAAGCGCTTGCTCACTGCCGTGGATGCTTATTCGAATCCAATGTTTAGCTGGATCGTCCGGATTGCCCTCGAAACCGGGATGAGGCTATCTGAAATCGGGGGACTGAGGCTTGGCCAAATTGATTTGCAGAAACGTATTGTGCGACTGGATATGACAAAGAATTCCTCGCCACGATCAGTGCCACTGACGAAGGCCGCCACGGGTGCGTTCCAGGCCGCAATTGACAATCCGACTAGACCCCCTGAGACAGATTTGGTGTTTTTTGGTGAGCCCGGTCGGGATGGTGTGAGACGTCCTTATCTGTTTGATAAAGCCTGGACAGACGCCAAGAAAGCAGCTGGGCTGACGGACTTCCGGTTTCATGACCTGAGGCATGAGGCGGTCAGCCGGCTAGTGGAGGCTGGGCTATCAGATCAAGAAGTGGCTGCGATAAGTGGACATAAATCCATGCAGATGCTGAAGCGGTATACGCACCTGAGGGCCGAGGATCTTGTTGGGAAACTGGATAGGCTAGGACAGTGAGCGTCCGCTATCGACCCATAGCGGACCGTCGTGCCACGATTTCAAAGTGGTGGTGGCTTGACTTAAGCCAAACAGCCTTCACAGAAACCGGAGCAGTTCAGCTTTTACTGTTCATCCGTTTCTTTCACCCCAAAGTGGAATGTTCTTGACATAAATGGATGAAAGTCGGGAATAGTGCTTCGTACCATGTCATCTTCAAAAAAGTGATGTGCGATCGAAGGAAAGAATCGCGGGTCTACTGGATGCGTGGCCTTCGGGTTGTGGAACATGTTCAACCCCTCGGCCCACGACTCGTCAATCACGCCAGGCAACACTTCAAAAGTGAAGCGGCGAGGTAATGTGGCATTTGGGCGATGGTCATATGCCAGCCCTTCCCGAAAGATCCGAACACCAGGTGCCTCGAACCCAGCGAGCCGCCCCATGCGGCTGAACTTGGAAAGCGTGCCACCGTTCGAATGCAGCACTGCGCTCACGTTTTCCGCTCCCGGCTGAAAGAAGAAACCAGATGGAATTTCCTTGCCATCATATGTATGCACATCAATTTTCAGCGGTTTGATCACCAGCTTGCCGTACTCGTCTACTTCGTGTTCATGGTGATATCCGTACAGGTATCGCTGGAGCCCCGAACTGGTCCACAGCATCGACTGGGGAGCATGAAAGTCAGCAACAGCAAAGACAAGTGGGTGCCCAACCGCATGATCAAGCTGCCAGTACGGCGGCTTCTTGCTCAACTTTGAGAAAAGTGCGCTGCCGAACTTGATGGGTACGAAGTCTTTGAGCAACTCCTGGGCTTGCGCCTGCGAGATTGCCTCAAGAGTTGAACCTTCACTGCCGAGGGTCGCCCCACCGGTTGGATTAACAGTCACAGCTTCGATGCAGATCCTGTGGTCGCCCAAGCTAATCACGTAGTCAGGCGCGGAGAACGATCTGTCAAGCGGAAGACGCTCTTCGTTCAGGTAGGCATACAGATAGAGTTCCCAGATACGAGCATCAAAGCCATAGGTCTGGAACTCACTGACAAAGTGGCCGTCGATATCAACGAAGTTACGCATCATCTCGCGAATGATGCTAATGGCCGGTATCCAGGGTGGATGCTTAACCATTGAACGGAAGCTGTGATGGAGCTTGTGCTCGCCAACAACCGGGGTAAATAGGTCAGGTATGCCGCCGGTCTCATCACCCTGTGAAAAAACGCTTTTCCCGGCATCAATGTGGCGCTGCATCGCCGTCATTAGCGTTAGGTTCCCTTCCTTCTGAGAAGGAAGGCTAACTCCGCCGTCAATAAATCGAAAACGGCCATCCTCGTCCCTGCCTAAAACGGCATAGCTCCAGTCGAAATCGACCAAGTCGAGAACCAACACACCCAACAGCCACTCCTTACTATCGGCGTACCACTCAACCTCCCGATTCATCCGGGAAGCTATCGGTGAACGTGACCAAAGCACGAAAGCGTTGAAGCGCTCACGACTGATAGGGCGAATTGCGTCAGACATTGCTTTTGGTACTCCAGTCGAATATTTTTCTCAACAGTATTTGAATGTTTCCGAAGTGAGCATAGGCATGGTATCGCTCCCACAGCAAGCCCCGTGCATCCAAGACAGGCCACGGTCACAATCTTACTCAATCTTTCGCGCAGATAAAGCAGTAGCGCGAAGAGCTCGCTGAGAGCCAGTTTCTGGCCGAGAGTTGCCTGAACATGATAGACAGGTGCCGACCCAAAAGGCGGCGTTCGGCACGCCGGATACCCGCCTGCACCCGATGTTGAGTAGGAAGCTTAGTAAGCTCTGTTATATTTGGTAATGTTGTCTATTCAAATACTGGCGCAACTATGGCTACACGTAGGAAGGACACCGAGCAGCAAGTTTTACCGAAGCTTCAGCTTTCACCAGCCGCTATCGAGCGTTGCATCGCTCGGATTGATGAGCGAATTAACGAACTGCGCGCGTTCGACGTGACGACGACTAAGCAAGGCAGTTCTGCTGAACTGACAGCGCTTTCGGCTGGAATCAAGGGCACGCTTGAGCGTTGTTTTGGGGAGAGCACGTCCGCGTATAAGCGATTCGAACCTGCCGCATCGCTACGTTGGCATCCGCCACTTGTGATAGGAGGACCCCGTACCCCCGCTCAAAGCTACGTAGACGGCATAACAAGAAATATCGAAAATTCTGTTGCGTTGTTGCTGGAAGCTCAACGCGTGTTACGCGATGATCTAGAAGATGCTCAACACGACGTAGTTTTGGTGCCCGAGCCTGTTCCTTCTAAACTGGCTCCTCCTTCCCGTCGCGTGTTTGTGGTTCATGGACACGATGGTGAAGCCCGAGAAATGGTTGCTCGTTTTCTAAAAGCTATAGACTTTGAACCCGTCATCTTGCATGAGCAGGCGAATCAGGGCGGGACCATTATTGAAAAATTTGAAGCTAATAGTGACGTGGGCTTTGCCGTTGTTCTTCTGACGCCAGATGATGAAGGCCGCAGTGCTAAGGAAGCTGAACTGAAACCGAGGGCACGACAGAACGTCCTGCTAGAGCTCGGCTATTTCATCGGTCGTCTCGGACGTGGAAAGGTATGTGCACTCCTACGTGGCGAAGTTGAACTCCCTAGTGACTATGTTGGGGTGGTTTGGGAAAAAATGGACGACGGCGGTGGTTGGAAAGTGATCTTGGCTCGCGAACTCAAAGCAGCGGGCAACGAAGTCGATCTGAATAGAGCATTTTCATTGTAAAGCCGCTTATTGTTATTACAGTAACGCTGGTTTACGGTGAATTGCTGGCCTCTGGATCAATATGCGGAAAGCCATCTGTCGCGTGCCAGGTCAGCTTAGGAATCTGAAGGCGGAAACGAGTTCTGAGACTTGTCTGTATAAATCTAGACTTGAGCTGACAAACACTGTCAGACAGGATAACAACCCAAAGGACTCAGCCGCGATGTTCCAGCTTGCGTTCGAGCCATTGCTTCAAGGATTGCAACTGAACGCTCTGCCAATGCGCCCCGGTCTGCCGCATTCGCCCAGTTTCGTATGTTCTTGAGTCATTGATTGAACCCATGAGAACATTCGATTTTTACGCCGGGCTCACCACTCTTCAGTTGCCGTCCCACCAGGATGAATACGACTTAGGTCGCGGGCTCGCCTTGCGCCGCACTTATGCGCACCTGATGAGTTCGTACACGATGGCGTTCAACCCACCCGAGGCACCTGGCAAACATCACCCCGCGCCATGGAAAGCGACAACGCGCCACGATGGGTTCGACGTTCGCGCGGAGCTGATCATTCCCAGTGGGTACACTCCGCCGGGCGATCTGACGCAGTACGATGTCGCGCGAACAATCACGGGCATGTTGCGACTATGTTGCGATCCAATGATTCGGTTTCTCGTGCAATCCAGCCATTCCCTCTCCGAGGTCGCTTCGATTCCCGATCGCGAGATCCGGCTCATGCCCGTTGAATCGACGCGGCAATACATTCAGCTAGAGCTGGCGCAGCCCACGTCGGTGACCAACACGCTTGGCTGGGTTCGTGAATACTGGCCGAACGCCGTCTCGCTTATGGCATTGCACGCCGATTTCCGACTGGCGATGGAAGCGTTTGAGCTCTCCACATTCGTGCCGCACCATGCTCTGACGCTCGTATCGCTTTGGGGCGCGCTGGAAGCGTTGTTCTCGCCCTCAACGTCGGAATTGAGATTCCGCGTGTCAGTGCTAATCGCTTCGTACGTTCATCCGCCTGGCGAAGAACGGCTCGCCGTCCAACGCGAGATTTTTGAGCTGTATGACAAGCGCTCTGCTGCGGCGCACGGCAAACCGAAGCACACCACGACGCACTTGGTACAAACGTTCAACATCCTTCAACGCGTGTTAGTCCGGATGATCGAAGAGAACGAAGTCCCGAGCAAAGCGGCGCTCAACAATATGTTGCTCGGTGCGTCTTAGCCTATTCGCGAGCGAGCCACTTCAATAGTCGATGATCGGGGAGTCAATGTCGACCGGCGGCTCTTGGCCGGACAGCGACCAACTCGGCTACTGTCCCGCTCGATTGTAAGTAAATATCACACTTCTGTCTGCTCTGCCATTTCCAGCGCGTCATCGACTTCGATACCAAGGTATCGCACCGTGCTTTCGAGCTTGGTATGACCAAGAAGCAACTGAACTGCTCTCAGGTTTTTTGTACGTCGATAAATCAATGATGCCTTTGTTCTTCGCATTGTGTGTGTTCCGTATGCTGTCGAATCTAACCCAATGGCAGTCACCCAGGCGTCGACTATCCGAGCGTATTGCCTAGTCGACAAGTGCAAAGAGGCGTGGATCCTGCTTGAGAAAATGAAATCATCAGCGCGCAGCTGTTTGTAGCGTATCCATGTAACCAACGATTCGCGTGTTTGCTCAGTAATTTCAAATTGCACAGGGCGTTGGGTTTTTTGCTGCATAACAATCGCACGAGGTGCCACATGCTCTCCGTGTGCGATATCCCGGACTCGTAGTTTCACCAAATCGCACGCCCGTAGCTTGCTGTCAATCGCGAGATTGAAAAGAGCAAGATTACGGATATCATTCGACAGTTGTAGCCGGACACGGATAGCCCAGATGTCCTTGAGCTTTAATGGTGCTTTTTGCCCAACGAGTTTGCCCTTGTTCCAAGGCTCGTGCGCCAAGGCAGTGTGTATATTCGGTTTCATGAAAAACTCCTTTTTGTATGGAAAGGAGTTTTAGTTTGCTGATAATCACAAAAACCCGATAGGTCGTCGAATGAAAATATGATCAGACGCTATCGACCCTAAGCAGCCATTTGCTTTTCTCAGTTGAAACATTTCAATATTTCAACTATCATTGAAATATGAGTGAAGAACAAATCATCAAGGCTTTGGCCGCACTGGCCCACTCCGTGCGGTTGAGTGTTTTTCGTGCCCTGGTAGTGGCAGGAGCCGATGGGCTTACCCCTTCGGTGCTCGCTGAACGGCTGGGTGTTCCTTCGACCGCACTGTCTTTCCATCTCAAAGAGTTGATGAATGCAGGCTTAGTACGTCAAGAGCGTGTGAGCCGTAATTTGTTTTATCGGGCTGCATATGACGAGATGAATGCGCTTCTTGGCTATCTCACAGAGAACTGCTGTTCAGGTGCTGATTGCGGTCAAGCCACCACCACCAGTTGCTGCCCCATCGCTACGCAATCCACAAAGAAGGCGGGCTAAGAATGGGGGGCTTTGAACGCTTCCTCACCGTCTGGGTCGCTTTAGGCATCGCTGCGGGCGTTGCACTTGGCCTAGTCATGCCTGCCGCTTTTGAGTGGATTGCTGCGATGGAGTATGCGCAGGTCAACTTGGTTGTTGCAGTCTTTATATGGGTAATGATTTACCCAATGATGATTCAAATTGACTGGGCTGCAGTCAAGGATGTGCGCAACAAGCCGCAGGGCTTGATGCTGACACTGGTGGTCAATTGGCTCATCAAACCATTCACTATGGCTGCGCTTGGCGTGCTGTTCTTTGAGTACCTTTTTGCACCTTGGGTAGACCCAGCATCGGCAAGTGAATACATCGCAGGCATGATTTTGTTGGGCGTTGCGCCCTGTACTGCGATGGTATTCGTGTGGAGTCAGTTGGTTAAAGGCGATGCCAACTACACCTTGGTACAGGTATCCATCAATGACTTGGTGATGGTGGTCGCATTCGCTCCCATTGCTGCGTTTCTGCTTGGCGTGACCAATGTCTCAGTGCCTTGGGAAACATTGCTTCTGTCCACTGTTTTGTATGTTGTCCTGCCTTTGATTGCAGGTGTTTTGACACGAAGTTTTCTTCAGCGACAGTCAAATCTAGCCGTCAGCAACTTCGTGGCTGCACTCAAACCTTGGTCTATTGTTGGCTTAATTGCCACCGTGGTTCTGCTGTTTGGATTTCAGGCGCAGACCATCATCGACAAACCATTGGTCATCGGCTTGATTGCGATTCCCCTTGTACTTCAAACCTACGGCATCTTCTTCCTGAGCTGGTGGGGAGCAAAGCTGATGAAGCTCCCGCACGACATCGCTGGCCCTGCCTGTCTGATTGGAACCTCCAATTTCTTCGAGTTGGCGGTAGCTGTGGCTATCTCCCTATTTGGTTTGCACTCTGGAGCTGCACTGGCCACTGTGGTTGGTGTACTGGTTGAGGTGCCCGTCATGCTCTCTCTCGTAGCCATGGTGAATGCATGGCGTCCTGCTCAAAAGTAACTTATGTCCTGCGTCACCATCTATCACAACCCCAACTGCGGCACGTCACGTAATACCCTGGCCATGATTCGCCAAAGTGGTGTGGAGCCAAACATCGTCGAATACCTCAAAACGCCACTAAGCCGTGTAGAGCTACAGGCTTTGCTTCAAGGTATGGCAATGGATGTACGTACGGTACTTCGCCAAAAAGGCACTCCTTATGACGAACTCGATTTAGGCAACTCCAAATGGACAGATGAACAGTTGCTCGATTTTGTCGAGCAACATCCCATCTTGCTCAATCGTCCTATCGTGGTGACTCCACTAGGCGTTCGTTTGTGCCGCCCATCAGAAGCAGTGCTTGGCATCTTGCCGAATGTTCAGATTGGCACATTCACCAAAGAGGATGGGGAAGTGGTGGAGATGCCCAAAGCAGCAAATCCTGGACAACTTGGAGCGGAGTTCCCTGCCTTGGTAACTGAGTCGCATCAGGCCATTGATTTGAACCAACTGAAGGCCCCATTGCGAAGCATTCATGCTCCACGAATCTTGATGCTTTATGGCTCATTGCGAGAACGCTCGTACAGCAAGCTCCTGACACTTGAAGCTGCCCGTCTCTTGGAAGCCATGGGGGCAGAGGTGCGAATCTTTAACCCTGAAGGATTGCCTCAACCAGATGCAGCTCCCGCTGAACATCCCAAGGTGAAAGAACTACGCGACCTAGTGCGCTGGTGTGAAGGCATGGTTTGGACTTCGCCCGAACGCCATGGAGCTATGACCGGCATCATGAAAAGCCAGATTGACTGGATACCGCTTTCCGAAGGTGCTGTTCGCCCGACGCAAGGAAAAACGCTGGCTGTCATGCAGGTGTGTGGAGGGTCACAGTCTTTCAATGCCGTGAACCAATTGCGTGTGTTGGGCCGCTGGATGCGGTTGCTGACGATTCCGAACCAAAGTTCTGTGGCTAAGGCTTACGAAGAATTTGCCGAGGATGGCCGAATGAAACCCTCGTCCTTCTATGACCGCGTTATAGATGTGATGGAGGAACTGGTGAAGTTCACGTTGCTGACCCGTGATGTGGCTCCGTACTTAGTTGACCGCTACAGCGAACGCAAGGAGGAGCTTGCCAAAATCCATGCCAAGAGATTGGCTGAAATGTGAAAATGGTAATGGCGGCTTTTGGCCGGTGAAAGCGGACTGGCTGTCAGACTCGACGCGAACTTGTGTTGGGAACGAAATCATTCAGCGCATTCTGCTATAGCGAACCTCTTTTTATCCTTTCCCTTCTTCGCCAGGTACTAGCCCATCAACACCCAAGGTGCTGTTGTCCGCTGTTTAGATCCTTGCTTGGCGTTGCCAGCCTGCATGACGAGAAGTGCACGAAAACTACCGCCTGCTGCACTTTTCAATAAATGATGAAATATCAGCGACTCGGCACTATGAATATCCGGGACACTTTGATGTCCTTTGCGGACAATCTTTGGAAAGGTGCGCCAGAACTACCGGCACGTCTACGACTTTCGGACAGCTATACAGCAGTTGAGATGCGGTCACAATGGCCATCAACTCGATAGTTCGCTTCGCGGGCTGACGTTAAAACACAAGAACAGTACTTGGCCGCGTCGTCCGCTGGCAATTTGAATGCCGATCTTAGGCAGCTGCCGTATCTTTCCGCTGCTCGCTACGATAGGGGTACAGGCGTGGGTCGGTGAGTTTTGACGCAGCCTAGACGTGAACAAATCGTCGTCACGCGAAGATGGCCCTCGAGCCCACAAAAATTTTGGCATGGCTGATGCGATCCTAGCTCTTCTGGAATAGTGCAGTCCACTGCGACAGCGTGGCTATTAGAAACCAACTTTCCAGCTCCTTCCCAATTCTATCTATGCGGATTTCGATAGCAGGATCCGCACAGGGGAACTTACGTTATTTCCCACTGTGCGGATAGCCATATCACTATCCGACAGAGAGTTGATTCGCCCGGCTAAAAACAGGATCCATATAATTTCAGGAATTCGACCGTAGGATTCGTTCATTCAATGCCTTGGATTTTTACTCGCAAAACTTGTGCTGGGTGGCTGTTAACGTAGATGAGCCTTTAAGGTGCTCCGCCATAGTCACGCTGACGCAGCGATATGCATCGGCACCCTCAGGTTTACCAAGATAGAATAAGCAACGAGAGCACTTATCGCGTTCGACTAACAAAATGGCTCGGAGGAGCACATCATGGCCCTCGAACACATCGGCATTCTTATTTTCTTTTTCGTGGCTATGGGGGTTGGCGCCTTAGCGGTGTTTTTTAGTAGCGACTACGCTCAAAAACGCTGGAACCCAGAAAGGAAGGCACGCGAGGAAGACTCTCCCAGGCTGCTTATAGAGAACGGTTATAGGACGCGGCAGCGCTGACTGCGATGAACCCGTTCCGTCGCCGACGCCGCCTCAACCATTAAAGGTATGCAGCCGAACGGTGCACCAAAACTACCGGCGCGACTCCGCGATGTTTGCCAAGTTGCGAAAATGGGTACCAACTTTTTTCAGGCTGGACCACCCACACAACTATATTCCGACCTTCCCTGTCGAATTGCACAAAAGTTGGTACCCATTTCAAGTCAAAGCATAAAGCGGCTCCGACAAATTAGTGATGCCCGGCGAACCCCTTTTAGGTGCGCCTCCAGCACGATTGTGGCCCCCCGGCTGTAACCGGCACGTTGCAATCTGATTTTCAAAGTGCTTTCACGGGGCTGAATTGCGCATTGATCCGCTCACATGCTTTTAGAGGCGCTTTCACACAGACCGTACGCTCAAGAGGCGTTGTTTGCGATGACCCCGAAAATGCGTACCAACTTTTGTGCAGTCTGCGGCGTCTAGACAACTATATTTCTCCACTGCACTGCCAAAATGCACGACACTGCCAAATGCACGATTATGCGTCTTCTGCCTTAGCGTTGGCGCGCAACTCTGCATGCCTCCGGCAAATCCATCTTGTGCGCCCACAGCAGATCGCCGAGGGTCGCAACTCTGCCAATTTCTTGGTGGAGTAGTGATCGGGATGGTGGACATAGGAAATTTCCGGGCCACTGAACCGACAGGTGCACAAGAACTACCGGCATTGCACTTATCAGCTTGCAATTACTCGATCATCAAATGGTAAATGCGTATCCATTTTTGATCATTCTCTGACAAAACACGTGAGTTGCGGCTCTACATGTGGCTTCATGCTCGGTGCCGCGACACGACTGGCGGTTGCGAACTTTTTGCTTGCTAAATTAAAAGAAGACGCCTGCAATGTGCCGCGCCACCGAGCCGACTACGATATCAGGCTTAAGCCTACTTTCAAGGTGCCCTCAACATCAGCTACGTAAACTTAAGATGGCCGGGGCTCGCCGCACATGACTTTCAAGGTGCTTTCACACTTTCCTACCCAGTTTTTGGCGCCGGGCTTTCCGATGCACTTTCGAACTCGGTACCACGAAAGATTCAAAAAAATTGCAAGAAAAATGCTAAGAGTGCCCTCTACGGGCCCTGTTATCCGGGAATAACGCATAAGACTTCGCCAAACTATCCCTATCAGCCGAATCTATCGATACCTTTCCTTATCGAGGGCTTTCACGGGAGTTTTGCCATGAATACGTTTGATATGTTGAAACAGCAGTTCGGACCGCTGCTGACTTTGCGGGACCTTTCAAGCCTACTTCAGCGGAGTCCAGACGGGCTACGCATAAGTCTGAGTTCGTCGCGGGAAGCTTGGGCGACTCAGATCAATTCGACTAAAATTCGTATCGGGCGACGTGTATATTTTCGGACTGCTGGAATCGCCGAGTTGATCGATCAAGAATTCGCAACGAAGCAGAGCTAAGGGTCGCCTCATGAGTACACCAGGTGACATTTTCCGAGCCGATACGACATGGTTCCATATTTTCCATTCTATGATCCGAACCCGCGACATTTCAGACATGGGGCCTTATGCCGTCACGGTCTACCTCGTCATAAAATCGCATGCCAACTTCCAGTCTGGCTGCGCATTTCCTGCGATTGAGACGATCATGAAAGAGTCTGGAATTAGTCGTAGCCAGGTTATGCGAGAACTAAAGACTTTGGAGAAGTTCGGGTACATCGGAAAAACGCGGGTGGGACGTCGTAACGAGTACCGTCTACGCGAAAAAATTTGCATTCAAGATGACGAAGGCCGGGTTGCAGCTATCGCCACGTGGGACTACTTGCCTTCAATAGTGAAAGCCGCAACCGCCGAAGTGAAAAACGCTCTCGAATCGGGGAATTTTTCAGGATCACGTATCGTGCACATTGAAAAGCTGCAAGTCAACATCACGCATGCGAGCGGCAATGCGGTAGTGCTCAACGCACATGACTTTGCATGCCTACCCGATGAGTTGCAGAAGCTACTGACCTCGTTAAAGCACAGAATGCGAGAAGACCATGACCCAGAAGTTACACACAGATCAGTCAGACACGTGTCTGACTGACACCCTTCTTATCCACATAGGTGTCTGACAGACACCTTATGGCCTCGAAAAGATATCTAGCAGACACCCTAACTAGAGTGAGATATTTATATCTAACAATACGACAACAACCCAATGCAACCTGTGAATAAATCGGAACTACGACAGGTAGATAACGTCCACCCGCCAAGGCGCGACTTGAAAACTGTCTTTCATCAATTCGGGGATCAATATGAGCAGGCAGAGCGTCGAACTGAAATCAGTTCAACAGTTGGCAGAGAGTGTCTTCGAAGACAAAGTTGCGGCTCGCAAATGGATGCAAAGCCCCAACGTAGCATTAGGAGGAATCACCCCGATAGAGCATTGCGAAAGCGAGCTCGGTGTTCAGGAAGTTCGCCGCATTCTGGCCTCAATTGAATACGGCGGTGTGGTGTAAGCCAGCTCGGCGGAAGAGCTGTTAGGAGCTTGACCCGACGAAACGGTAGCCGAAGCCATTGCCGGAGAAGTCGTCGTAACTCAGCTAGTTCGATCCTCCGCGCCAATCCAGAGACGATGTTTCAAGGTTTGACTAGACCCTGAAATCCGAGCACAATCACCGCATGAAACACGGTGAATACATATGGCAATCGCCGCACTGGCCTGACTGGCGCTACGACCTAGCCGCCCTGGCAGAACCCTTGGCGGCCGTCAGCTGTGCCCAGGGCTTGCTGCTCGGCCGACTGGCAGACGTGGGAATGGCTCTACGCGACGAAGCCAGCCTGGCAGCACTGACCGAAGACGTCGTCCAAACCAGTGCCATCGAGGGCGAAACGCTCAACGTCGCCTCGGTGCGTTCCTCCGTCGCACGCCGCTTAGGCGTTGATATCGGTGCTTTGGCTCCCGCAGACCGTCATGTCGACGGCATCGTCGACATGATCCTGGACGCCACCAGCAAAGCGATGGCCCCCCTTACCACCGAGCGCCTATTCGGCTGGCACGCGGCGCTGTTCCCTACCGGTTATTCTGGCATCAGTGCCATCAAGGCGGGTCAGTGGCGCGACGACAGCAACGGCCCCATGCAGGTCGTCTCAGGCTCCATCGGACGGGAAAAGGTGCATTTTGAGGCGCCGCCCGCCATCCGGCTCGCAGCAGAGATGGCACGCTTCCTAGACTGGTTGAACAACGCCTCACCGAAAGAACCGGCCCTTATTCGCGCTGGCCTAGGGCACCTTTGGTTTGTCACGTTGCACCCCTTCGATGACGGCAACGGCCGTATTGCACGTGCAATCGGCGACCTGCTGCTCACCCGTGCAGACGGCAGCCAACAACGTTTTTACAGCTTATCCGCTCAGATCCAACGAGAGCGCAAAGCCTATTACAACATCCTTGAGCGCACGCAAAAAGGCGACCTGGATGTGACGCAGTGGCTAACGTGGTTTCTTACCACCCTGTTAAAAGCCATCGAACACGCCCATGGCGTCCTCGATCAAGTTTTCGCCAAGGCGAAGTTCTGGCGGCAGGTCGCGACCATTCCGATGAATGAGCGGCAGATCAAGGTGCTGAATCGCCTATTAGATGGATTTGAAGGCAAGCTGACGACTAGCAAATGGGCAGCGATAGCCAAATGCTCTCAAGATACTGCTTTACGTGACATCACAGATTTATTGCAACGTGGCGTACTGCAAAAAACCCATGCAGGTGGGCGTAGCACGCACTACGCCATCAATCCCACGGGCTGAACCCACCTAGACCCAAAAGCCGTGATCCGTTGAATACACCCGTTCATAGACCACAAACCTAGCTGGGTGCCCACACCTAAGCCCAGCAAAGCGCTTAACGCTGACAAACAGAAAACCCATATTGGGCATAACAATACCCGATATGGGTACGAACGCCGCTATTTTTTCTCCTCTGAATCTGTCCGACGCACTCTTCTCCGCCATCAAACTACGCGTGCAAGGGATCTTGTATGGGCAGCCCGACTGTAGCTTTTACGCGAACGAGTTGATCAAACCTGCCAGTCGTACCTGTATCTCAGTTGGCTGATCACTGATCCAAGGCGGCCTTACGCAGAAGCCTTAGGGAAGGGTAGTAAAAGACGATGCTAAAAGCATCGGGGCTCGTCTACTACCTGCCAAGCTGATAATATACCCTTTGCGATTTAAACCGACTTTATACTACTTGAAGCCCTGCTGCAGGAGTACTGCGATGATTGCTGAACCTTGGGTTTCTGTGGACCAGATTGCCGAGCATTTGGGCGTTACGCGCGATTCCATCTACCGCTGGATTGACCGTAAGCATCTGCCCGCACACCGCGTGGGGCGCTTGTGGAAGTTCAAAGTGTCCGAGGTGGACGATTGGGTGCGCGCCGGTGGCGCGGATGAAGAACAACGCAGCGATGGTCTGGCGCCATCGCGTAAGGTTTGAGGGGATGGCCTGAATGCCAACATTGAACTGGATCGGCAAAGAAGCCGTCGTCAAACACCACAAGGAAGTGCCCATCCGCCTACTGGAGCCGGTGCCGGAATTGTCCTGCGGCCCGGTCGAATCGGGCAACCTTATCGTGCAGGGCGACAACCTGCACGCGCTCAAAGCCCTGTTGCCACGCTATGCTGGACAGGTCAAATGCATCTACATCGACCCGCCGTACAACACCGGTAACGAAGGCTGGGTTTACAACGACAACGTCAATAGCCCGGAGATTCGCCGCTGGCTGGGCGAAGTAGTCGGCAAGGAAGGCGAGACGCTGGACCGGCACGACCGCTGGCTGTGCATGATGTACCCGCGCTTGGTTCTGCTTCGTCAATTCCTTTCAGACGACGGAGTCATTCTGATTTCATTGGATGATGTTGAAGCTGGACATCTTCGACTTTTGTTGGACGAAATTTTTGGTTTCAAGAATCGGATTGCAACGATAACGTGGAATACACGCAACACTGACAACAGAATCAAGACCCGCCTATCTTCAGACCATGAATACATCTTCGTCTACGGAAAGTCCGAATCGTCGAAGATTGAAGGGCGGATAATCGACCGATCAGACTTCAGGAATCCAGATGAGGACCCGAGGGGGCCTTATGTCACTGACCCCCTCAAAGGAAAGGCGACAGCCTCCGAGCGCCCAAACCTCCATGATTACAACATGGAGCAGCCTGGGACTGCCAATGTGTGGAAGCCCGATCCGGCGAAAGGTTGGATAACTGATCATGCGGGCTACGAACGGCTCTTGTCCGAAAACCGTATCTGGTGGCCTCCAAACCCTGCAACCGGCTGGCCTCGAAAGAAGCGCTTTTTATCCGAAACGCAGGAAAGGATGCCGGCATCAAGCTTTTGGACTGAGTTCAAAACCCAGTCTGGTGCAAGAGAGCTCGATGAGATTCTCGACGAGCGTGTATTTGCCTTTCCAAAGCCACTTGCTTTGATACAGCGAGTGGTCTCTTATTGCGCTCCTCCGGATAGCTTGGTTCTTGACTCTTTCGCGGGAACTGGCACCACTGCGCACGCCGTACTGAAACAAAACGCCGAAGATGGTGGCAACCGGCGCTTCATTCTCGTCGAGATGGATGACAACATCGCCCGAAACGTCACACGTGAGCGCGTCAAGCGTGTTGTGAATGGCTACACCAACGCTAAAGATCGGCCCGTAGAAGGCCTAGGCAGCGGCTTCCAGTTTTGCCGCCTCTCCGCAAAACCCTTGTTCAATGCCGATGGACAAATCTGCAGCGATGTGACATTCGCGCAACTGGCCGAGTTCGTCTGGTTTGCCGAAACGGGTACCGGCTTCACCAGCACTGCCGATTCTCCGTTGCTGGGCGTGCACGAAGGCCGCGCCATCTACCTGCTCTACAACGGCATCCTCAAGGACAAATCCGTCGGTGGTGGCAATGTGCTCACCGGCCCTGTATTCGAGGTGTTGCCGAAGTTCGCTGGTCCGAAAGTGATCTATGCCGCCGCCAACCGCATGGGTGCCCGCGCCGCGCGTGAAGACATCACCTTCAAGCAAACCCCTTACGCGTTGGAGGTGTAAGCCATGTCCGGATTCGCACCGAAGATCTATCAACAGCAAGTGCTCGACAGCGTGGAAGCCTATTTCAAGGCCTGCCACGAACTGCCGTCGCCTTCGATTGCCTTTACCGCCACCACCGAACGCCTGTGGGGACGTGGCAACCCGTACAACCCGCTGTCGGGCTTCCCGCTCGACATGCCGTATTTCTGTTTGCGCGTGCCCACTGGCGGCGGCAAAACCTGGCTGGCGGCGAAAAGCGTCCAGCTCGTCAACACGCACTTGCTGCGTTGCGAGCACAGCGTGATTCTGTGGCTGGTGCCCAGCAAACCGATTCGTGAGCAGACCATCAAGGCACTGAAGGATCGTAGCCACCCGTATCACGCTGCATTGCGCGAGGCGGGGTCGATCACGGTGCTGGATTTGGAAGAGGCCAAGAGCGTCACCCGCGCCACGCTTGATACCTCGACCACGATCATCATCGCCACGCGGCAGGCGTTTCAGGTGGAAGAAGAAGAGTGCCGCAAGGTGTACCAGTCCAGCGGTGCGCTGATGCATCACTTCGACAATCTCTCCCCCACCCAGCGTGATGAATTGCTGACCGATGGTGAGGGCAGCGAGCTGACCACCGCGTATTCGCTGGCCAACGTGCTGCGCCTGCGCCGTCCGTTCGTGGTGGTGGACGAGGCGCACAATAGCCGCACCGAACTGGCCTTCGACATGTTGGCGCGCTTCCGCCCCAGCGGGGTGATGGAATTGACCGCCACGCCCGATTTGGAGCGCACGCCGACCAACGTGCTGCACAGCGTCTCCGCCGCCGAGTTGAAGGCGGAGGAAATGATCAAGCTGCCAGTGGTACTGGCAACGGAACCCAACTGGCACCAATGCCTGGCTGACGCGATTGGCCGACGCGATGCCTTGCACAAGCTGGCGGACGAAGAACGCCGCGCTGGCGCGGCCTACCTTCGGCCCATCGTATTGATCCAGTCCGAGCCGCGCCGCGTGGGTATCGAGACGCTGGATTTCGACAAGGTGAAGAACGAGCTGATCACCAACCACGGCATCCCCGCCAGCGAAATCGTGGTGGCCACGGGTGAAGAAAAGGGGCTGGAGCAGATAGACGCCGATTACAAGTTGGGCATTGCCGATCCGGCTTGCCCTGTGAAGTTTGTCATTACCCAGAAGGCGCTGGCCGAGGGTTGGGACTGCCCGTTTGCCTACATTCTGGTGAGCATGGCTTCGCTGTCCTCGGCCACGGCGGTGGAGCAGTTGCTCGGACGCGTGTTGCGGCAGCCCGGTGCCAGCCATCGGCAGGCCAAGGCATTGAATCAGTCCTATGCCTTCGTGGTGTCACGCAACTTTGCCGAAACTGCGGGCGCGCTGCGCGACCGTCTGGTGGCTGGTGCAGGTTTCGAGCGGCGCGAAGTCGCCGAATTCGTTACTGCCGCGAAGGCCGAACAGGCACGGCTGGATCTGGAAGGCCACCGCGGGCGCGTGGTCGTTCGGCCAGTTGCGATTACGTTATCCGAAAAGCCTAACCTGAAGAGCGTGCCGAAGTCGGTGCGTGACAAGGTGAGTTGGGACGGTAAGCTCAATACGCTGACCATCAGCACGCCACTAACGGACGATGAAGCCGAAGTCCTCAAGGCCTCAGTCACTTCCGAAACTGCGGCAGCGGCAATTGTGGAAGCCGCAGAAGTTAGCCGTACCACGGCGATTGAATTCTTCCAGACACCGGCCGAATTGGGCGAGCGCTTCCGCGTGCCGCAGTTGGCCTTGCGCGTACAGGGCCAACAAGGTGACTTGACGCTGTTTGATGATCCAGAGGTGCTGGAGTATCCGTGGGATCTTTCACCCTACGATGCCGCACCGACGGCCGATGATCTGACGGCCCTGGGTGCCGCGCTGAAGGTATCGGAAGGTGGCGAGATCGACATCGATGCGGGTGGCCACGTGGTGTCGCGCTTCCTGCCCGAGTTGCAGCGCGATCTGGGCCTCGTTTATCAACCCGAACACTGGGATGAAGTCCGCATTGCCACCTGGCTGTGCCGCAACCTCCCCGAGCCGTCACTGACCCACCAAGCCAAGCAGGCATTTGTTGCTGCGTGGGTCACCGATCTGCTGCGCCGTGAAGGTTTCACGCTGGCGCGAGTCAACCTTCAGAAGTTTCTGATCCGCAATCTGGTCGAGGCGCGCATTCGTGAGCTACGCAAGCAGGCCGTTGGCAAGGCGTTCCAGCAGGCGCTCTTCGGTAACGATGCGGCCGCCCGGGTGGCGGTGACGGATCAATACGCCTTTGAGTTTCATGCCCAAGCCTACGCGCCCAGCCTTGACTACGATGGGCGCTTTGGGCACTTCGATTTACGAAAGCACTTCTATGGGCGCATGGGTGACTTCGACAGCAAGGAAGAATTCGAGTGCGCCTGCCAGTTGGATATGTGGGCGCAGCAGGGCCGTATCCAGTTCTGGGTGCGTAACCTCGTGCGGCGCGAAGGCAGCTCATTTTTCTTGCAGAAGGCCGATGGCCGCTTCTACCCAGACTTCCTCTGCCAGTTGCCAGGGAAGGCAGACCAGCCGGGGCCGATTCTCGCGGTTGAATATAAGGGCGCGGATCGATGGAACGGGGCTGAGGATGACCGCCTGATCGGTGGCCTGTGGGCCAATCTGTCAGAAGGCCGTTGCCGGTTCGTGATGGTCAAGGACAAGCGGTGGGATTGGGTTGAGGAGGCTCTGAAGTGAGTGACGTCCAAAAGCAATACGCCCTGTGGGATGAGTTCCTCGCCGTCTGCCTGCCTCGCGGCTGACCACGATGACGTTGGACGACTACACCCAGGCCAGCTCAAAAGACAGCTTCACTTACTGTGATCGAATCGCAGCTCGACGAGCTGGGCAGGGCAGCATCTGGGGCGGCTCGTCGTTCAAGTTCGGCGTGTTGTCGCGCAAGGACGCCGAGGTGCGCGAGAGTGCGGAGAACCGCAGCTATTCGGACACTACCCACGGCTGGTATTCCGCGCTGGGCGCCACGGCGGAAGAGGCCTTTGAAAAGGTGCGTGGCTACGTTGGGCAGATCGTGGCCTTGGCTGCGAATGGCGATCTGGCCGGTATCGAGGCCTTCGATCATCTGGGCGAAGCCACCAAGGGGGAGATCGCCTGCCACCACCAGAACCGGCAGACGCCGGTGATCCTGAACATCTTTAAGAAGGCACCTCTTGAACGTATTCATCGGCGGCACGGCAAGCCAGTCGATGGCCTCTTTGCAGAACGCCGCGCGGGCCCAGCAATTGCTGCAACTAGAGGCCGATGGAATCGTTGCGCGAAAACTGCACCCACACGTGCCCCCAAAGGTCGAGTACCAGCTGACTAACTGGGGACGAGCCTTGTGTCGTGCTTTGGATGCAATGCTGAAGTGCGCCGAGCAACGTGATGCGCTAACTCAAAGTAGTTTCGAGCAGCAAGGTTCACAGCTGACGAATCAGGTGCCAGGCTACGTTTCGAAAATTTCCGTACTGAACTGCAACCACATCTTTGAAATCGGTACAGTACAGGTACACACAGCAGCTTTCACTAATTTCGTTAAAATACGCTAACCCACTGATTCAAAATTACTTTTACCTACTAAAACCTACGCTCACCTTCGCCACACCGCCCTATACAAACACTGTAAATCGCCAACTCAAAATCCCCCGCCGCAAGGCGTGCCGGTTCGATTCCGGCCCCGGGCACCATCCCCAGATCTTCTGCCATTACTGAATCTTTCGCACCCCGCCAGGCAGACTGGTGCTTTTTCAAGCTCGGCAAATGTCCGAATAGACTTGCCCGCCACCAGAGCACTCCCCACCCACATACCTCTGCAACCCCTCCCGCAGAAACTCCACAAACCACCGCGTCTTCGCCGGCACCAGCCGAGTCTCGGTCACCGCGTAGACGGGCACGGGTGTCGCCGCCCATCCCGGCACCACCCGACTCAGCCTCCCTTGCGCGATGTCTTCTTCCACGACTTTCCGGCGGCAGCACGCCAATTCCCGGATCCGCTTGCATAGCCGGTGGATCAAACCTGCGCTATTGACTTGAAATCGCCCATCCACCGCTACCTCTACCTCTTCATCGGCCCGATGCAGCGTCCACGTTCTGGCTCCTTGGAAGACCAGGCAGTGATGGTGGATCAACTCCTTTGGCTCGCGCGGCAATCCAAATTGGGCAATGTGGTTGGGGGACGCGTACAGATGCCGGGGCAGGTCTACCAGGTGGCGTGCAACCAGTTGCGAGCTTGGGGGTTCTCCCAAAATAGATACGGCCTGCTTCGGTCAGCTCTATTTTGCGGGTGATTCGGTGCAGCAACCGCAGACCGATGGTCTTTTCCAGGCGGGTGACTCGCCGCGAAACGGTAGATATTGTCAGCCCCACTACCTCGGATGCGCGCCGATACCCACCGGCTTTGACGACTTCGACAAACAGGGCCATGTCGTTCAGCAGTTCCATTTATTGCTCCGTAAAAATGGATCAGTCATTTCGGTTTTGGCTACTTTATTGCCGGCCTGTCGAAGCGGATGATTGGTGTGTCTATCTCATTTTCAGGACATCACCATGAGTCAATTGTTTACTTCGCTTCAGATCGGTCGTACGACCGTCCGGAACCGTCTGGTTATGGCACCCATGACACGCTCGCGTTCGGACGATGAGGGTGTACCCAGCGATCTCGTGGCGCATTACTACGGCCAGCGCGCTAGCGCCGGCCTCATCATTACCGAGGGCGTTTTTCCAACCTCAATGGGTAAAGGATACGTACGTACGCCAGGTATTGAAACCAGCGCTCAGGTCGCAGCATGGCAAGGCGTAGTGGAAGCGGTGCACGCGAAGGGCGGCCGAATCTTCATGCAGCTTATGCATTGCGGCCGAATTTCGCATCCTTCTTTAATCAGTGGCGAGACGCCCGTTGCTCCCTCAGCGATAAAGCCGGCGGGACAAGCCTGGACTCCGATCGGTCAAGTCGATTATGTGACGCCGCGCGCGCTGAGTCTAGTTGAGATCGCCGAGGTCACACGCAGCTATGCGCTCGCCGCTCGTCGTGCCATCGACGCGGGATTCGATGGTGTCGAACTTCATGCGGCTTCGGGTTATCTGCCGGAGCAGTTTCTATCGTCCAATACCAACCAGCGCCAAGATCTGTATGGCGGGTCGGTGCAGAATCGATCTCGTTTTATCCTGGAAGTGCTCGACGCGATGGTGGAAGAGGTTGGGGCGGGGCGCGTCGGAATCAAGATCGCACCCGAGATGAACTTCAACGACATCAATGACGCCGCACCGGTGGATACCTATACCTACTTGGTTGATCAGCTGCGCGGCTTTGATTTGGCCTACTTGCATGTTGCGCAATTTCGGCCAGGCATTGACTACCATAGCCTTCTGCGGCCGCATTTTAACGGCCCATACTTGGCCGGGGGCGGTTTAGATAAGCGTCGCGCCGAAACCCTTCTGGCCGAACGGCTCGCCGATGCGGCGGTATTTGGTGGGGCATTTCTGGCGAACCCAGATCTGCCGGAGCGTCTTCGATTGGGCGCAGCGCTGAACACGCCTGACAAAAGCACTTTTTATTCGGAAGGGGCCAAAGGGTATGTTGACTATCCGTATTTGAATGAGACGATCGATGCCTAGCACTCTTCAAATACGATCCAGCTGCGGCTTCGAGTAGGGTTTCCTTCGGCTTCCCTTTTGAACGGTTTGCCTACGGCGAGTGCCGGGTATTCAATTCCCGGCACGGCCGCATTGATTGGCACGGAATTCGCCTTACTTATTCAGTGAATGCGAACTCGCCAATCTTGCAGACATCGACGTTTTCCTTGACGACTTCTTCGCCGTCCTCAAACTCGCCCTTGAAGTCGTATTTGCACGCGCCAGTGCCGTCGTCGATATTGATCACCATCGACTTGCCCGGCATGATCACGTCTTCGCCCAGAATGTCCTCTTCCCAGTCGTTGGTAGAGGTGCGCGAAGCGTAGAAGCTGAGGATGGCGGTTTTGGTTTTGTTTATGACTTTGACGTGACGGTCAGCGGCCACAGCGGTAGTGGTGCCGGCCAGGGCAGTGAGGGTAACAGCAGACAACAGAAGAAAACGCTTGAACATAATTAACCTTATAAAGGGTGGAAAAGTAGCATTTACGCCACGACGTACTGTACGATTCAGAAATGCTTTGCAACATCCCTGAAATTGGGTAATTTTTGGTCCCTGCACCAGAATCCCTGTTTCTAGGGATGACAGGCGTGGGGCAGCCGCATACGATGTCGAAACTTTGGCGTGTGGCGGAACCAGATCGATTGTCGTATGAGTAATTCCCTTCCCGAATTTCAGGCTATTCTGCCGTCTCCTGTGCTGGTGGTAGAAGACGAGCCCCTTTTGCAACAGCGTCTGAATGGCATATTGCGGCAGCTTGGTTATTCGCCGGATGCGTTGCTTTTCGCTGCGAGCCTTGCCGACGCCCGGGCATGTCTGTCCAGCCAGCCCGTTTCGTTGGCGCTGGTAGATCTGATGTTGCCGGATGGCAGCGGCCTCGATCTTATCGCTCAGCTGCGGTCCGAATCGCCGGATATGGGTATTCTGGTGGTGTCCGCATGGAGTTCCGAAGAAGCCATTCTCAGCGCCTTACGTGCCGGCGCGACGGGCTATGTGCTCAAGGAGCGGGACGATATCGAAGTGTCCATGTGCATTCGCAGCGTGCTGCGCGGCGGCGCGCCGATTGACCCTTTTATTGCGCGCCGTATCCTGCAACTGCTTCCGTTGGGCGACACGGCGGGTGGCCCCCCGCCGGGCACTGCTGCCGTGTTTTCATCGGCCGCTCCGCCTGCCACGTTTGCCCCTGCTCCGGGTGAGTCTCTTAGCGAGCGCGAGGCGCAGATCCTTTGTCTTGTCGCTGACGGGCTGACGAATCGCGAGATTGCCGAGCGTTTATTCCTGTCGCGCTACACGGTCGAAAGCCACATCAAGCGCATTTACCGGAAATTGGCTGTGTCCTCTCGCACGATGGCGGTGCGTGCGGGACGAGCGCGCGGAGTCATCGAGTGAGGCGTCTGCTGGCCGGGTGGCTGGCTTTCTGTGCGCTGTGCTTGGGCTTGAGTTTCGGGGCGAAGCCTGTATGGGCGGATATGCCGCATGACTGTTCTCCCCAAGTGTTATCCATTGCCGCCGCGCGCGCCGATACGCCGGGAATGTCGCGTCCGGTGGGCGGGTGGGAACCGGTGCAACTGCCCGATATTTGGGTGAAACGTTGGCCGGGTTACGAGGGCACTGTGTGGTACCGCATCGACTGGGAGCGCGCCTGCACGCGTGATGCCCTCCCGGCGGCCAGCCAGCCGCTGGCGTTAAGCTTGGCGGGCATCAGCATGGCGGGCGAGGTGTATCTTAACGACGACCTGCTATGGCGGGATGTCTCCCTTGAAGAGCCCTTTTCACAGTCGTGGAACATGCCGCGACGGTGGTTGCTACCTGAGTCGGCCCTGCGCGACGGCGTCAATACGGTATGGATACGCGTAGTCGGGATGGCGGCCTATACGCCCGGTTTAGGGGCGTATTTCCTGGGCCCTGCCGCGCAGGCCGAGGCTGTGCACGCGGAGAACCTTTGGCGGCAGCGGAATATTCACTTCATTGCCCTGGGTTTGTCGGGTGCCATGGGCTGCATTTACCTGGTGGTCTGGTGCCTGCGGCGTTCCGAACAGGCGTTTGGCTGGTATGCCCTGATGTCTTTATGTTGGGTGTTGTACATGGCCACGATTCTTGCGACCGATGCTTGGCCATTCAACAGTATCGAGACACACTCGCGCCTCAACAACAGTGCATTCATTGTGTACGTGACGGCTTTCTGCCTGTTCACCTGGCGTTTTGGGGAGCAGCATTTGCCGCGAGTAGAGAAGGCGCTTTGGCTGGTAACCGGCGCGGGCCTGTTGGTATCGCTTGTGGCCTCGCGACCGGCCATGGAGCTGGTCTGGGCGGGTTTCGTGCTGATCTTCCTGACCAATTGCCTTCAGTTTCAGTGGCACGCGTGGCGTACGCGCGAAACCCAGCACCTGCTGCTGGCACTGTGCTGGCTGGTGTTTCTGGTGGTCGGGGTCCACGATATTGTGGTGCTGCTTAATGGCTGGAGCTCGCACGATATGTGGGGTGCGGTCACCGGCCCGATTACGGTGCTTTTTATGGCCTTGTTGCTGGGTGGACGATTGGCTTCGAGCATGCACAGAATCGAGCACTTCAACCAAGAGCTACAAGAGCATGCCGCGCAAGTGCGCACAGAGCTGGCTGAGGCCCTGGCACGGGAGCACAATCAGGAGCTCTCTCATGCGCGACTGCGCGAACGGATGGCTATTGTCCACGATCTGCACGATGGCTTGGGCGGAAGCCTGGTTCGCAGCATGGCCTGGGTAGAGCAGGCAAAGCAGCCGCTTTCCAGTGAGCGTGTGCTTTCCTTGTTGAAGGTGCTACGCGACGATCTGCGCCAGGTCATCGATTACGACTCGAGCGCCACGACAGTCGTACCGGAAACACCCATTCAATGGATTGCACCGCTGCGCCACCGGTTTACACGTCTATTTGACGAGCTTGAGGTTGGGATCACTTGGGACGTGGCCGAAAAATGGTGCGTCAAGCCGAGCGCGTTGCATTGCCTAGGACTGGCACGGCTGGTCGAAGAGGCACTGTCCAACGTCATCAAACACAGTCGAGCTCGCCATATTCGCGTCGTTTGCGCGCAACCGACGGCTGACATGCTGCGAGTTGTCATTGAGGACGATGGAGTCGGGTTCGACGTTCAGGCGGTACGCGAAGCGGGGCAGGGCGTAGGCATGCGCAGTATGGCGGCACGCGCTGAACGGTTGGGCGGCAGCCTGGATGTCACGTCTGGGCCTGGTGGTACGGTAGTGTGCGTGACTGTGCAATTAGTCTAGGGTGTTTGGTGGGCGAGTTTTACCAGTTCCAAATCCACGCAGGACCTATGCGCGCCGAATGACCAGATTGCGAATCTCGGTCATGTCTTCCATCGCGAAGCGAACGCCTTCTCGGCCCAGGCCCGAATCCTTTACGCCGCCATAGGGCATGTTGTCGACGCGATAGCTGGGAACGTCGTTGACGAGGACGCCACCGACATCGAGTTGATCCCAGGCGTCGAACATCTTAAAGAGGTCGCGGGTGAACACGCCAGCCTGTAAACCGAACTTCGATGCGTTCACTTCGTTGAGTGCGGCAGAAAAATCGGTGAAACGGGACAGTATCGCGACGGGGCCGAAAGCTTCTTCCGTGAGAACTTTGCAGTGGGCCGGAACAGATTCAAGTAGGGTGGCGTCGAGCATCGCGCCATCGCGCCGGCCGCCACAAAGCAGTGTGCCTCCTGCCTCAATCGCCTCATAAATCCAGGTCTCGAGGCGCGTGGCCTCCTTGGCATCGATCATGGGTCCAATGAATGTGTCACGCTGTTTTGGGTCGCCCGCCACCAATGATTTGGTTCTAGCTATCAGCCTGGCGCGGAAGGTGTCGTAAATGTCGGCATGCACGATGATGCGCTGTACCCCGATGCAACTCTGACCGGATTGATAGAACGCGCCGAAAATGACCCGTTCGACTACATCTTCTAAATCGGCATCGGCATCGACAATGACAGCAGCGTTACCGCCGAGCTCGAGAACCACCTTTTTCTTACCGCAGCGCGCCTTAAGATCCCAACCTACCGCGGGAGACCCGGTAAACGACAGCAACTTTAGTCGTTCGTCGATGGTGAACAGGTCGGCGCCGTCGCGGCTGGCGGGCAGGATTGAGAAGGCACCCTCGGGCAGATCGGTTTCGGCAAGCACTTCTCCGATGATGATCGCACCCAAAGGAGTTCGGCTCGCGGGTTTCATCACGAAAGGGCAGCCCACAGCTAGCGCCGGTGCAATCTTGTGGGCGGCCAGATTGAGAGGAAAATTAAACGGGGCGATGAACGAGCACGGCCCGATAGGCACGCGCTTCCAGATGCCTTGATAGCCCTTGGCGCGCGGTGAAATGTCGAGCGCTTGAACTTCGCCGTTCATACGTACGGATTCTTCGGCGGCGATCCGAAAGGTGTCGATCAGTCGGCCGACTTCGCCTTCGCTATCCTGGATAGGCTTGCCCGCCTCGACACATAGCGCGTACGCGAGCTCATCGAACCGTTCGGTGAAGCGCGATACGCAGTGATTAAGCACAGCCTGGCGTTCATAACTGGCCATTCGCGCCATCGGCTCCGCCGCTTCCACCGCGCCTGCAATGGCGTAATCAATTGTGGCGGCATCAGCCTGCGCGACGCGAAAGGCGATCTGGCCAGTGTACTTGTCAGTCACGGCGAGATCGGCGTTAGGTTGTTGCGGCTTGTTCCTGAGGTACAGCGGATAGACGGACTTGAGCATGGTCATCGATTTCTCCCGGGCTGCGTGTTGCGTCCGGCGAAGCCGGTAATGGAAGCAGGCTTTACAGTTCTTTGGACAGCTTTTTTATGTCAACGTTGAGAATCTGATCATTTTCCGAGTAATCAATCGGACAATCGATCAGATGAACGCCCGGCGTGTCACGCGTGTGGACGAGCAGTTGCTTGAGATGCTCGGCGCTTTCAACCCGGTGACCCATCGCGCCATAGCTCCTGGCATACTCGACGAAATCTGGGTTGTCATATGTCAGGCCCCAGTCCTTGAAGCCCATGTCTGCCTGTTTCCATCGGATCATTCCATAGCCGCTGTCATTTATGATCAGTACAGTAAGGTTGAGCTTCAGGCGAACGGCGGTTTCCATCTCCTGACTGTTCATCATGAACCCTCCGTCGCCGCAGATTGCCATGACCTTTCGGTCTGGATAGAGCATGGCCGAGGTAATCGCCGAAGGAAGGCCCGCACCCATTGTGGCCAGTGCATTGTCGAGCAGCACGGTATTGGGGCGGAAGGCCGTGTAGGCTCGGGCGAACCAGATCTTGTACACCCCGTTGTCGAGACACACGATGCTGTCATCAGGCATGACAGCGCGGACCTGATCGACCAGATAGGGTGGAAAGATTGGGAACCGGGCATCGCCAGATATCGACGCCATGTGCGCGACCTCGGCCTTGCGCGCACTTAGCATGGCGTCAAACTGCCAATTGGCACTGGGGACAAGGTCTTGCTTGATCTGCCATATCGCGTTGGCAATGTCTCCGATCACTTCAATTTGAGGAAAGTAGACCGGATCAACCTCGGCCGACTTGGACGAGATATGAATCACCGGCGTGCCACCCATCCGCATGAAAAACGGCGGTTTCTCGATCACGTCATGGCCGATATTGACAATCAAGTCAGCCGCGTCAATAGCGCGGTGGACGAAGTCGCCGGCCGATAGGGCCGCGCAGCCCACGAACCGCGGGTGGCGTTCGTCGATGACGCCTTTCCCAAGTTGGGTAGTCAGGAATGGAATCCCTGTCTTCTCAATGAACTGGCGCAACATCTTGCAGGTCATGCTGCGGTTGGCACCTGCGCCGATCACAAGTATCGGCGACCTGGCGCTTTGAAGGGCATCCACTGCCGCACGTACCGACTTCACGTCGGCATTGGGACGCCGGGTTTTACTGGTGTGGAACGGCACGGACTCGGTGGTTTCGCTGGCGACATCTTCGGGAAATTCTATGTGGGTCGCGCCAGGCTTTTCTTCTTCAGCTAACCGAAAAGCTTCGCGAACCCTGCTGGGGATATTGTCAGCACTGGCGAGTTGATGGGTGAATTTTGTCAGCGGCTTCATCATGCCAACCACATCAAGAATCTGGAATCGACCTTGTTTGGACTTCTTGATAGGTTTTTGTCCGGTGATCATGAGCATCGGCATGCCGCCAAGCTGCGCGTACGCGGCGGCGGTAACCAGATTGGTTGCACCTGGCCCCAAAGTTGCCATGCACACTCCGGCCTTGCCTGTATGTCTGCCGTACGTGGCGGCCATGAAGCCTGCGCCCTGTTCGTGCCGGGTAAGGATGAGTTGGACTCGAGTTGAGCGGCTGAGGCTGTCGAGCAGGTCTAGGTTCTCTTCGCCGGGCACTCCAAAGATGTACTCTACCCCTTCTTGTTCTAGGCACTGTATGAACAGATCCGATGCTTTAGTCATGATGGAACTCCGGCCAGTCTTCTGCCTCAGCGCGTTCGCCCGCGGATATTCCTTCTATGTGATAGACCGTGGGCTCTGCCGACAGGTAGCCCTGTATTCCCATCATGAACACTCCATGGTCCTCGCTCGCTTCGAATCGGGGGGTGTGATCGGCGAGTGACCGCCACCGCACAATCAGTGTGAATTGCTGAGGGGACTCGATCCCCTGAGCGAGAAAGTGCCCGCTATATCCCGGTGCACGGACCAGTAAGGGAGTGACCTCAGCAAAAGCATGCTTGAAAGATTCAACGTGCTGGTTCTGAACGGTTAATGAAGCGATCTCATAAATCATGACGTTCCTTTATGAATGAAACGAAGCCTTAACCATGCGGATTGCTGGAATCTGACGGCACGATTGCAATGACGATCTTTCCTTGTATTCCGTTGTTGCGACTTTCGAGCTTGGCGTGTGCAAGTGCGATGTCGGCCAAAGGGTAGACAGCGCCGACATGAGGGCGCAGTTGCCCCTGCTCCACGAGCGCGCTCAGCTCATCCTGCTTGCCGCGGTTCTGTCGAGTAAAAATGAAGTGGTAGCTGGCGTTCTTTCCCCAGGCGTTGATAAGTACCTGAGGCTGCTCAATATCGACAATCGTCACGACGCGACCCAATTGAGCAAGTACGTCTGGGCTGCGAGTCAATGTGTCGCCGCCGATAGTGTCGAATACGATATCGACTCCGTGCCCACCCGTCTCGCGCATCACGACTTCGACGTAGTTTTCAGTTTCATAGTCGATGAGCACGTCGGCACCCATACGTCTTGCGAAGTCAAAGTCTTGTTTGCGCAGAGTGGTGAATATTTTTGCTCCCATTGCTTTGGCGATCTGTATAGCCACATGTCCGACGCCTCCTGCACCCCCGTGAACCAAAATGCTTTCACCTTTTTGCAGCGACGCCCGAACAGCGAGTGCTTCCCACGCCGTGCCGCCAACCAGGCTCAGGCTTGCGGCCTCGAGATGGCTCAGCGATGGGGGCTTCAGTCCGACAATACCTTGAGCCGCAACGTGGTATTCGGCATAGCTTCCCGGACCATCAAATATTTGGGGGGTATACCAAACTTCATCTCCTGGGGAGAAGGCGGTCACGTCCGGACCCACCTCTTCAATTACGCCCGAGATGTCGTGTCCGGTAATGGCGGGCAGCGGCACATAATCTGCATAATCGCCACGCCGGACTTGGTAATCCAGGGGATTGATTGAAGTGGCGTGAACCCGAACCAGGACTTCGCCCGCTTCCGGAACTGGTTTTGGCACGTCGCTGATTTCAAATGCGTCGGGGCTGCCAAATGACTTGAGCAGAGCTGCTTTCATTGAATACTCCTGTGTCGGTCAAACGGAACTCGTTCGCGTTATCCCGCGGTGAATAGGTACAGGCAATCCCGATATCCGGCAGTTGGCGTCCGAAGTTCAAGTAGCAGATGGATCGGCTTCGATTTTTTATCGAACGTCCAAGAGTGAATAAAGACCGCCACCGATGCGTGTATTGGGGGTGGACCATGGCGACGCCGATGGGGGCGCCTACGCGGATTTCCGCCGGTAAGGCGTTAATCGCGCTTTGTCATGAGGGCGGTATCAATATCGCGCAGCAAGGCCGTCCTGCATTGGACGGCCTTACTCTTATGGAAGATCTATGAGGTTCAGGTACGCGCGTTGAGCCTGACCGTACATGATGCGAGCCGGGAGATGCGAGCCGGGTGGGCTCGGATCGTGAAGTGGTCCCGGTCGAATTTGCTTTGACTTATCTACTTTCGAGACAAGAAGCCAGCGACCTTTGCCACGCCGCCGGTGCCCGATGCCGCCCGGCCAACCAACGCACCCCCGGCGGCGGTCATGACCATTCGAGTGAGTGCGGAACGGCGCTTGCCCGCTCCCCATAGCAGCAATATCCCGGCGGCAAACACCACGAGGTGTTCGCCCGGGAAATTGGGACGCTTCTCATCGAGTTCCTTGAGGTTCTTGGCAGCGTCGGCGACCCTGGACGCTGGCGTTGCAAGCCCATCGTCTTCGTGTTCGGCTGAGTCGTCGGCCTCGCGCGACGGTATGGCGGGCTGGCCCGCCCGTGTGTATGGGCCGTTTACTCGTTCCAGGGCTTCATCGGTGTCTCGAGCCAGGCTGCGCACCGATTTTTGTCCGGGCCCTCCACCGCTGAACTGATAGCCTGCGTCCTGATGTGCGTCTGAATTCTCCTCCAGCATGTCCTGGGGCTCTTGAGATCTGGGCATGGTGCTCTCCTTTAGGCGTGGCAGACAGACAGATGTCCTTCTGTGGCGCTTTACAGCAAAAGCCATTCCCAAAACCAGAATTGCGAGAGACCCCGCGATGTTTAGTCGGAAAGCGCCGATGCGAATGCGCGGCTGGCGAGGCGGGCAGTGTCCAACAGAGCTTTTTGCCCCTTTCCGGCGCGGGCCTGTGCAGAAAGGCCAATCATTACCGTACTCATGTACTCCGTAAGTGTGTCTGCGGCGTCGGGATGACGATCAGCAATGAAACTGCGGATAAGCTCGGCCGCCGCAGCATGGGCGGCCCGAGCAAGTTCGCGTGCTTCTTGGTCGCTACATCGGCTTCCTTCCAGGACGATGCATCCCGTACCGGCGGGGTTTTCACTGTATCGACGCGCCGCTGGAGTGGAAGAGATCTTGAGCATTCGCGACTGCCGCATGGATTCATGGCGGTAAAGCGTCACGCCCATCCCAAAGAGGTGGCGTCGATGGTGGCTTGGCTTGCGGGCCCCGAAGCGAGCTTTGCGACGGGCGCCATGCATACAATCGACGGGGCGTTCGGCGCATGAAAAGAATTGAAAGGGCTCACTAACTTCAGTCGGTGGAGATTGCGGGGTGGTCAGGTTTGCAACGATGGCCGTGGATTTCGAATTACAAAATGCCGGCCACCAGCTTTCCAACTGTTGCAATGATGTTGTCGCGTTCCGGCCCTGAAATGGCATCGGTTTCCAGATAGACCGACACGATCACAGTCTGGGCTCCCGGCGGTTGGATGAAGCCGGCATCGTTGGCCCCTACTGGGGCAGTGCCGGTTTTTTCTCCGATTAGCCAGTTGGAAGGCACGCCCGCACGCAAGCGTTTGTCTCCCGTTGTGTTGTTAGTCAGCCAGGTTCTTAGCCGTTCGCGAGACTCAGGTCGCAGGCGGTCGCCAAATAGAAGCATCCCGAGGGTGCTGCACATAGCGTTTGGGCTGGTGGTGTCCATGGCTTCGGTTGGGTGCGGCTGGTTCAGTTCCGGTTCGTACCGATCCGCACGCGTAACGGTGTCGCCAATGCTTCGCAGATACCGGGTCAATGCTTCAGGCCCCCCGTAGCTGCGGTGCATCAGATTGGCCGCGGTATTATCGCTGGTCGTGATGGTGGCTTCACAAAGTTCAGCCAAGGTCATGCCCCGGGGGCCTACGTGGCGCCGGGTAACCGGTGCGTACTCAAGGATGTCGGCTTCGGCAATTGGAATACGTCTATTTAGATCCTCTTCACCGCGATCCGAGCGCGCAAGTATGTAAGCTGCGGCGAGCGTTTTGAACGTGCTCAACATCAGAAAGCGTTCGTGGTCCCGATAACCGGCGGTCTGCCCGCTGAGGGTATCAAGCACGCCCACCCCAAGTCGTCCACGGCTGGTGTGCTCCACTTGCGCCAAGGCCTGGGTAAGGGCGGTGACGTCTGTACTCTTCCATAAGTACGGTTGATTTATTTGGTTCTGCGCGAACGCGGGTAACGTGAATGCCGCCACGCAGCCTGTCAGAAAGGTCCGTCTCTTCATTGTGTGTTGCACTCCAACATGTTCACGTCTTTGCTTCAAACGCAAATCCGACGCTCTCTAGTTCGTTTTGAATAGCCAACGCTGTATTTTGGAGGCGCTTTAGATACGCTGAAACGATCTCTCGTTCGCTGGTGATCGTTTGCAGCCATGCGCAGGCCATTGTTGCGACGAGTCGGCCATTGCAAAATATTGGCACGGCGATGGCTTCGAACCTTTCGGGCGAGTCGCCCTCAACTTCAGACGCGTCGCGTTTGGTGTAGCCGAGTTGCTTCGCGTCCGCAATAAGTCGCTTTATGGTTTCCGGCTTGGAGGCCAGTCGATTTGGTACTTGAGTGGAGCGCGCAAGCTTGCTCAGGATTTCCTCTCTTTCCTCGGCGTCACAGAAAGCCAGATAGCATCTTCCGAGCGAGGAGATCAGCATATGAGGCCTGACACCTAGTGCACGGTAATTTGCCGCCAGGCCGTTGGTCGGCCGTCGCCAGTCCAGAACCAGCATGCTGGTTCCATCTCGTACCGCGACTTCGATCGGCCAAGGTACTTGCTTCTGAAGAGCCGCTCGGTGGGGGGCGGTCAAGGTGTTCAGCCGCGAACGCCAATTTTCCTGGGGATCCGCGCTCCGTCCTTCGGAGCAAAGTACGTAGCGATGCTCCACTTCATGTCTCTCGACCCACCCTTCTTCGAAGAGAGTCTTGAGAATACGTAACAGGGTCGCCTTGGGCAGTCCGGTCTCCCGGTGCAGTTCGGTCAAACTGGCCGCAGATGAGAATTTCAACGCACTTATTACCTGCAGACCGCGACGTAGGCCTTCGATAGTTTTTACACCGTTCATGCAGCAGCCCCGCATTTTGCGCGAATGTTTCACTAAGTGAAATTATACATTTCGCCGCCTATTGCGCACTGCTAGATTTCTCTCATTAGCGAATGGAGGTAGTTAATGGGGACTTCAACAGACCTACCCGACTTGGTGCCGACCCTTGCGCGCGACGAATGCAGCGTTGAGTCGTTGTCGCGAGTGCCTGAGATCGGCATTGAGATTCCGCAGGTCACCGCCAAGGAGAAAGTTCTGGGACGGGCCGTCTATGCGGGCGACATTCAGCTTCAGGGAATGCTGCATGCCAAGGTACTGCGCAGCCCCTATGCACACGCCCGTATCGTCAAGGTCAATACAGAGGCCGCGGCCGCGATGCCAGGCGTGAGGTGTGTGCTGACTGGTGCCGATACCCCCGAGGAATGCTGGGGAGTGCCGCGTAAGGAGCATCGACTTCTAGCCGTGGACAAGGTGCGCTTTATCGGAGAGGAAGTCGCTGTCGTTGTCGCCGTCGACGAAAACATAGCTCAGAATGCATTGGAGCTTATCGAGGTCGAATACGAAGAGCTTCCGGCAATCTTGAGCTGCGATGACGCGCTTGCGGATGGCGCGATAGAAGTGCACGAAGGCACCGGGAATCGCTCCAAAGAGGTGAAGATTGAGCGGGGAGATGTGGACGCGGCTTTTGCGCGTGCCGCCGCCGTCCATGAGGCCGTGTACGAATTGCCTCCCCAATACCAGGGGTACCTCGAACCCATGGCAACGGTCGCATGGCAGGGAGGCGACGGGCGGCTGACGGTCTGGACCTCCACGCAGTCTGTGTTCATGGCGCGTGCCAGAATGGCGCAAGCATTGAATCGGCCCATAAGCAGCGTCAGGGTAATCCAGGCCACGACGGGTGGCGGCTTTGGCGGGAAGATCGTCGAGGAATGCAACAGTCTGATTGCCGCTTTCGCTGCGACGAAGGTCAATCGGCCCGTGCGACTTGTTAATAATCGCCTTGAGGATTTCCTTGGTGCGCGCATGGCCGTGCCCGAGCGTATCTGGCTGAAGATGGCCGTCGACCATACCGGAAAGATCATTGCGAAAGATGTTCGGGTTTTTGCCGAGTGCGGCGCGTATGCAGGCCTTGCTCCGCACATTATGGTGGTCAGTGCGCAGCGCAGCGACAACATGCATCGCCTGGAAAACGTCCGCACGCACGCTGTCACGGTCTACACCAATAACCCGCCTCGAGGTGCATTTCGCGGCTTTGGAGGCCAGCAGATCAACTTTGCCGTTAACAGTCATTTGGCGGTTCTGGCAGAAAAGCTGGGCATGGACCTTCGTGAAATTCATCTTCGGAATGCCGTGCGGACAGGTGACACCAGTGTCCATGGCTGGAAGTTCAACAGCGCCGGTTACGTAGATTGCATGGAGCAGGTCTGCAAGGAAATCGGGTGGGAAAGCCGTCGGCAGGCAAAGCCGGAGAAAGGTCCGATCAAGGTAGGATTTGGAATCGCCCCTGCGATTCACGTGAGTGGTAACCGTCAGTTGGGTAACTGGGATGGGTCCACCGTAACCCTGAAAGTGAACGAGGACGGTCGCGTGTTGTTGCGGACAGGGGAGTGCGACGCAGGGCAGGGCGCCACGACAATGTTTGCGCAGTTGTGCGCTGCCGAGCTCTTGATACCAGTTGATCACGTGACGGTCGCGGCACCCGATACGGATGCGGCGCCATTCGCCATTGGTTCTATCGCCTCCCGGGTGACCATCAACGGCGGCAATGCAACCCTGCTGGCAGCCAAGAAAGTGAAGGACAATCTGCTCGCGGCCGTTGCGCAGAAGTTTGAAGTTGCCGAAGCAGATCTTCAATGGAGCGCCGACGGCATACGGGTATCCAGTCTGAATAGAACCGTTTCCCTGGCCGAGGCCGTTGCCTGCCACATTTATCGTCATGGCGGCAGTGGAGTTGAGGTTCAGGCGACATACGACCCCCCGACCGTAATGATGAATGCCGATCATTTTGGCAATGTTGCGCCGGGCTACTCCTTTGCTGCCTGGGGTGTGCAAGTCGAGGTGAATACTGAAACCGGCCAGATTCATCTGGCGCGAGTCGTAGTCAGCGATGATTGCGGCCGGGTGCTGAACCCCTTGGCAGTCCATGGCCAATCCGCGGGTGCTGCTGCTCAGGCCATTGGCTGGACCTTGTATGAGCATGCGCAGTACGAAGGTGGACGACTGATGAATGGGAACTTCGCCGACTACACGATGCCCACCGCAGAGTCGCTTCCACGCATTCAATGCGAACTCGTCGAGACGTATGAGCCCAATGGCCCTCATGGCGCAAAAGGTGGAAGCGAAACAGTGATCATTCCTGGCGCGGCTGCTATTGCGGAAGCCGTGTATGACGCAATAGGCATACGTTTTACGACTCTGCCTATAACGCCTGAAGCCGTGCTCGAAGGTTTGGCACGCAAAAGCCAGGAGACACAGAATGCATAGCTTTGAATTTCTTGAGCCTGCCACGTTGGATGAGGCAGCACAGATGCTGGCCGAGTACGGCGACGAAAGCCGTGTCATCGCAGGGGGAACTGCCTTGATGCTGGCGCTTAGGCAACGGCTCTTGCAGCCACAGTGCCTTATCTCAATCAGCGACATCGAGGCGATGCGCGGCATCGATTGGGACCCTATTACTGGGCTGCGCATTGGGGCGCTGACCTTGCACAGCGATGTGGCGACCTCTGAGGCCGTTCGTACTCACTATCCGATGTTGGCACGTCTGGCGAGTCAGATGGCGAACCCGCAAGTACGCAATCAAGGGACGATAGGAGGGAACCTGTGTTACGGCGACCCCGCTACCGACCCTCCGACCGGCTTGTTGGCGTTGGATGCATCTGTCGTTCTGCACAGTGTGCGAGGCATACGGACCTTACCGCTATCGGAGTTTCTGGTTGATTACTTCACCACGGCGATCGAACCGGACGAGTTACTGGTGGAAGTTCGTATCCCGGCCCCTCAAGCTGGACAAGTGTCGGGCTACCGACGATTTCTGAAGACGCCCGCCGAGCATCGGCCTTTAGCGGCTGTAGCGGTTGTCGCGAATGTTGAGCGTGAACAATGCCGGGAAATCCGAATCGCGGTGGGAGCGAGTACGGCAGTTCCCATGCGGCTGACGCGAGCTGAGCTGCTGTTGGCCGGTAAGGCAGCCGATCAGTATTTGATTGAAACCGCGGCCGAGCTCGTCGCGTCTGACATTGAAGCGTTGGACGATTCGCGCGGGCAGGAATGGTATCGCCGACGAATGACCAAAGTAATCGCACGGGACGTGATTGCGACGGTCTTGAATGTCAAGTTGAACGCAGGAGCATAGAGATGTCGCGTCACTGTTTGAATGTGGAAGTTAATGGCGATGAGGTCCAGATGGAAGTGCCTTCGAATCGTCTGCTGTCCGATTTTCTACGCCAGGATCTAAATTTGACAGGAACCAAGCGAGGATGCGAGACCGGTACCTGTGGTGCGTGTTCGGTCATGGTCAACGGCAAGCTGGTGAAATCGTGCTTATTGCTCGCCGTCCAGGCCGACGGAGCAAGCATAACCACGATCGAAGGTCTGGGGGACGCCACTTCTTTGCACCCATTGCAACGTAGTTTTATCGAGTGTGGAGGGCTTCAGTGCGGATACTGTACGCCCGGCATGATCATGACGGCAAAGGCGTTGCTCGATGCCAACCCCGATCCGACCGAGAAGGAAATCCGCGAGGGCCTTGGCGCGAATTTGTGCCGGTGTACCGGTTACAACGGAATTGTTGATGCGGTGAGCCGCGCTGCGGAGGTGATGCGTGAATCTAGATAAGAGCATTACTTTGCCCGCGGCTCCGGCAGAGGTCTGGCCGCTACTGTTGGATCCCGAGGTAATGAGTCGTTGCGTTCCTGGCATGCAAAGTGTCGAAGTCCTTAGTGCGAACGAATACCTGGCGGTGATCAGGGTAAAAATCTCGTTTATCACGGCAAAATTCAAGATAAGAACGACCATCACCGAGCAGCATGAGCCGTTCTACCTGAAGACAGAAGGCGCAGGAGAGGACGCTTCTGTCGCCAGCTCATTTCGTCAAACCAGCCAGATGTATCTTGATGATCTGGGCGATGGGCAGACACGGATGCGAATCAATGTGCACGTCGAGCTTCTTGGCCGGCTGGGTGCGTTCGGTTTGCAGGTGATGAAAACCAAGGCCGACAGAATGTGGGATGAATTCGGCCAGAACTTACAGGCTCTGCTTCGGCCACCGGCCAGTGGTAATGAAGCGATAGACGCCCAGAGGGGCGAGGCTACGGCCAAGGCGTTTGATTCTGAGTCACCTACGGGTACAGCACGTAGCTGGTGGCCCAGACGTCGCAAGGAAACACCCCAGTAGGGGCTTGGGCGAATTCGTGCCTATATGAGGAGACAGTACTTGAAAACAATAGATTGGCTCGCGGCAAGGATCACAGGAGCGCTACATGTCGTAGCCACGCTGATGCTCTTGGCGATCGTGCTCATAAACGGTGTCAATGTCGTAGGGCGATACGTCTTTAATCGCCCGATGGAAACCGCAGACGAGGTGATGATCTTTCTTCTGACAGTCGCCGTGTTTCTGTGCCTGCCGCGATGCACTTACGAGAACGAGCATATTCGTATGGACCTGATTCGCAACCACATTACCGGATGGGTGCGAAAGGTCTGGGATCTCGTGATCGAGTTGCTTCATCTGACGATGATGGTGTTGGTGTTGTATATCGGTATTCCGACCGTCGCCAAACTATTTTCGTGGGGTCAAGTCAGCGATGCTGCCAAGATCCCGATGTGGATCGTTCATAGCGTCATCCCGATTGGTTTCGGGCTGGCTGGTGCGATTCTCGTCCTAAGAATTGTCCAGATGGTGCGTGAAGGGGAAGGTTCATGACCATCGATATTCTGGTCTTCTTTGTGCTGCCATTGTTTCTGTTGCTGGTTGGCGCACCAATTTATATCGCGATATTTTTTAGCGGGTTTCTTGCGCTCGTGTTGGCACCCAACGCGCCTTTACACGCTGTGCAGACCGTCATGTTTGGCGCTCTCAATAATTTTTCGCTGTTGGCGATTCCATTGTTTGTGCTGGCTGGCGATTTGATGGCTCGCGGCGGACTCGCAAAGCGGCTGGTCAACTGGGCGCTGGCTATCGTGGGCGGGGCCCGTGGAGCACTTCCATTGGCGACGGTTGCGTCCGCGACGACATTTGGCGCCATGAGTGGCTCCGCTAGCGCCTGCCTCGCCGCTGTGGGTCGGATCATGTATCCGGATCTACGCGCGGCCGGGTATAAGCCGGGTTACTGCGGTGCACTCCTGGCGTCGTCCGCTGTGATAGGTGCGGTTCTTCCACCCTCCATTCCAATGATCATCTATGGGGTGGTCGCTCAACAGTCGATTCCCGACCTTTTCCTGGCGGGCATAGTTCCCGGACTCATCATATCGATCGTAATAGGGCTGTATGTATGGTTCAAGGCGCGATCGGAGCCTAGGGGGGAGGCTGGCGCGGCCGAGCGTCCAAGCTTTTGGCAGGCGACCAAAAAAGCAGGCTGGGCGCTCGCTGCTCCGGTCGTCATTCTCGGGGGAATTTATGGGGGCGTGTTCACGCCTACCGAGGCCGCTGGAGTGGCAGTGGTGTACGCAGTCCTCGTCGCGCGATACGTCTATAAAGAATTGACCTGGGTCGACGTCTGGAAGATCAGTGCCGAATCCATGTATTTGGTGGGGCGACTCATCATCATTTTCGCGTCAGCCGGCATTTATGCGTGGGCAATTACGATCAGTGGCCTGGCCCAGCAGCTGGGAACCGCCGTGACTGAATGGCAGCTCGAAACCTGGCAGCTATTGCTGATATTCAATGTACTCATGATTGTTGTGGGCGCCTTTTTAGACCCGCCACCCGCGCTGCTGATACTTACGCCCGTTTTCTTCCCCATCTTCCAGGCCGCTGGAGTGGATCCGATCCATTTCGGCTTGATTATGGTCGTCAATTTATCGATGGGAATGTTTACCCCGCCCATCGGTGTAAATCTGTTTATTGCGAATGCACTGTTCAAAATCGATATGGGAACGTTGTATCGCAGTGTCTTTCCTTTCGTTCTTTTGTACATCGCAGTATTGATGCTTATCACCTTTGTGCCTTCCATTGTGTTGGCGCCGCTGCACCTTTTTTAGACAGTAACAACACCGAAACTTCAACAACAAAAGTTATTTCAAGTTGACTTAAAAGACACATCAGGAGAACTCATGAAATTCAAGAGGAAATCGTTTCGATCGCTGGTGCAGGCTTTACTGACTGCCGTTGGTCTAAGCGTTGCCGCAGGTGCCTTTGCCCAGAATCCAGAGTACGTTGTTCGATTGGGCTCACCCACAATGAACGACACGGTGCATCATTGGATGAAACTGTTCAAGGAGGGCGTGGAAAAGCGCACAGACGGAAAGATGCGCATTGACCTGTTTCCAGCCAGTCAGCTGGGTCCGATCCCCCGCCAGATTGAAGCGGTTCAATTCGGGGCTCAGGAAATGTATACGGTTCCACCGGAGTTTCTGGCTGGAATCGACAAGCGGTTCATGGTGGTATCTGCTCCTCTCTTGTTTGACGATATCGATCACGGCTTTCGATCCGTGCAAGATCCGGAGTTTTCAAAGACTATCTTTGAGCTAGGCGCCAACAAGGGAATCTTGGGCATTAGCATGTTCTGTGCTGACCCTACTTCATATACATTTACCGAGCCGCTCGACACTTATAAAGACATGTCAGGGCGCAAGATTCGAATTTTTGCCAGTGACATGGAACGCGAAACGATCAGCCGCTTAGGCGCGACGGGTGTGCCGATGTCGCTCGGCGAAGTATTGCCTGCCTTGCAGCAGAGGGTCGTGGATGGCGCGCGCACTACTGTCAGTATTTTCAACGCTTTCAAATTTCACGGTTCGGCAAAATACCTGCTTAAGACCGAAGAGTCGATGGTTTGTCCTTTGCAGTTTGTCAGTCGTCAATGGTTTGAATCGCTTCCCAAAGAGCTTCAACAAATCATTCTGGAAGAGGCAAAGGCTGCGGACCAAGCAACCCATGAGTTCGCGGTTGGATTTCTCGACGACAATTACAAAAGCTGGGTGGCAAACGGTGGTGTGATAGTCGAGCTTTCTGAAGCCGAGCGAGAAGAAATGCGGCGCCGTCTCAAGGACGTGGGCGAAGTCGTAAGCAGCAAGGACCAGGCAAGTGCGAAAATATACGGCCAGCTCAAAGAAATAGCAGATCGTTTACGTAAATAATCCGGACACTCACCATACCAGGAGCCCTCATCATGGCAAAACTCCGTCACATTGCGCTTAGCGTTCAAGACCTCGAAGCCGCTACCCAGTTCTACCAAGAGGTTTTCGGGCTGGAAAAGGTGGGCGAAGAGACGCTTGATGCGGGCACCGGCGTGTATCTCACCGACGGTGTCGTCAACCTGGCGCTATTGAAACTGAAGGGTACCGACTTTGTCGGTACTCATCACTTTGGTTTTATTGTGAACGACACCGAAGCAATGGGAGAGCGCATCAAGAAGGCGGGTGGGGAGTTTCTGTTCGGCCTGGGCCAGCCCGGCCGCAGCAATGCCGAACTCAAGTACAAAGACCCACAGGGTGTGGTGTTTGATATTTCGAAATCCGGCTGGGACGGCAACAGCGATATATAAGCTGCCGTCCCACCAGGACGCTATCGTTTGATTAGCTCAAGAAAGGCCTGCGCGAGCAGGCCTTTGGCGTCTGCAAACGTGGTAAGAATCTCGAAGTGATTCAGCCCTGGGCCCACCAGTTCGCTTGGGTTCATACCGTCTTTTTGCAGCTTGGCCACGTATTGATCGTGTTGTCGGATGAACTCGGGCGATTCAAGTTCACCGCGCGCCACCAGGTATTTTGGCCCTTGGTTCGCACTATGACGTATCGGACTCAACGCGTGGACTTCCAATGGGCTGAGTTCCAGGTAGTGGCGCCGCTTGGAGTGAACAACCGGCTCCAGATCATAAATTCCACTGCACAGGAATACGCTCTGAATCAGACGCTGAGCGTGGGGTAGCAGGGTGTCCCAATCTAGCGACGCCAAGCAGGCGGCCAGGTGGGACCCGGATGAATGACTGGCGATGTGAATGCGCGGGTTGGCGCCGAACTGGTGGTAGTTCCGGCTTATCCATGTAATTGCCGAAACCAGCTGGTTAAGCATCGGGAACAGTCGTCCGCCGTGAACGCCTACATTGTCGAAGTTCAGGCAGACATAATTCAGGCCGTGCTCAACCAGCCATGGCGCGGGGAAGAGGTAATCGCGTGCGCTGCCTATGCGCCAGGCACCCCCGTGGATAAACACGACAATATCCCCGTCGGCCTTTTCAGGCTTGAACCAGTAGCCATGTTCGGAGGCATTCAACCCATACTGAAATTTTTGTCCGCCCAGGCGCGACTCTACCAGTTGGCTTTGTTCCGTATACCAGCCATTTACCTGTTTGGCATTGGCGGCGTACACGCCCTGATCGTAACGTTTTTCGAGCTCGGCAACGCTTAGCGATTTCCAGTCGGTGGTCATGTGCGGGATCCGTTAGGTTGAAGCCATGGACGCTTGCTGCTTGCGATGGCGATTCCAGTTTTGTGCGATGCCCGCGCTGATAATCAGCTGCAGCAAGTGGAAAATCATCAGGGGCAAAACCATCATGCCGACAGCAGGCGCTGCAAACAGTACTTGGGCCATGGGAACTCCGCTGGCCAGACTCTTTTGCGCACCGCCAAATAGCGCGGTAATGCGGTCTTCGTGCGCAAACCCCAGCCACGACGCCAGCCCATACACATATGCCATCGACAAGGCCAAGAATAGCAGGCTGATCACCACCACTCCACCGATCATGCCAACAGAAACCTGTTGCCACAGGCCACCTACCACGGCGGCACTGAACGCGCTGTAAATCACCAGAAGAATGGAGCCGCGATCGACAAAGGACAGGGCTTTTCCCGCCTTGCAGAAGAAGCCGTCAAAGTAGGGACGCAGAAAATGGCCGGCCAAAAATGGCAGCATCAACTGGATGAAAATCTTGCCTGCCGACTCCAGCATCGAGGTATCGCCGGTTTGCACCACCAGCGAGTTCACCAGGTAGGGCGTGATCAACACTCCAAGCAGGGTGGACGCGGATGCGCTGCACACCGATGCTGACACATTGCCGCCGGCAATACTGGTAAGCGCAACCGCAGACTGTACGGTGGCAGGCAACATGCACAAATACAGTACCCCTAAGTACAGCTCCGGGCTGACCAGCGGTGTGAGTACGGGTCGCAGCGCAAAGCCAATAATCGGGAAGAACACAAACGTGCAGCTAAGAATAAGTGCATGCAGCCGCCAATGAAGCAGGCCGTCGATAATCGCCTGGCGCGGAAGCTTCGCCCCATGCAGGAAGAACAGCAAAGCAATGGCAGCGGTAGTGATGTACTTAAGTGCCACAGCAAAGCCGCCGGATGCCGGCAACAGGCTGGCCAATGCGACCGTGCCGATCAGCAATAAGGTGTAGGTGTCAGGGAGAAGGCGCTTCATGGTGCTTGAAAAACTGTAAAACCGTATTGGACGACGAACTCAGTAAAAACTGAAATTAATTTATCGCATAGAGCTATAATTTCTTTGCATGAATGTCACTCTCAAACAGCTTCTGGTGTTTCGCGCGGTAGCCGAAGAACGCAACTTTCGTCGGGCAGGCGAGAAGGTTGGCCTGACGCAGCCGGCCGTAAGTCGTGCCATCAATGAGCTCGAAAGCCAGATCAACCTGCGCCTGTTCGACCGCACTACGCGCGAGGTCAGGTTCACCCAAGCGGGTGCCATACTGGCGCAGCGTTTGCCGCGCTGGATGGACGAGCTCGACAACACGCTTAACGATATACACAGCTGGGCAAGCGCGAAGACCGGCAAAGTTCGTATTGCCAGCAGTCCCACGCTTTCCGCGGCCCTGGTGCCGCAATGTCTGGCTTATTGCGCCTATCACGAGCCTGGCTTGCAGGTGATTTTGTTTGATCGGGTCCAGCAAGATGTGTTGCAGGGCATTCTGTCGGGCGAAGTGGATTTCGGTCTGATTGTTGAGCCGGGTTCTGCCATGTCGCGCGAACTGCATCATGAGACTCTGATGACCGACCCGTTTGTGGCGGTGTGTCCGCAGGGCCATCCCTTGGTGGAACAGGGGCGGAAGCAGTCCGTGCATTGGCGCGAGCTAAGCCCATATGACCTGATTCTGCTCGATCAGGCGTCAGGAAGCCGACCACTGATCGACCGCGTCCTGGCCAAGCATGAATTTTCGGGTCAGATCGTGCAGGAGGTCGGGCACGTCACCACGGGTTTTGAAATGGTTCGTGCTGGTTTGGGCATAAGTGTCGTGCCCGGCCTTGCCGTTCCCGAAGTGGGGCTACCTGGCTTGAAAGTGGTCGGACTCAGTCCCCTTGCGACGCGCAAGATTCTTCTCGCGCGTCCGAAGAACAAGACGCTCGCACCCCTCGCCGAAAGGCTCTGGCAGCTGGTGCAGGAAAGCACCGAACAGACCAAGCAACGTCGCAAGGCGGCCTTGAACCTGCCGTCGTGATCCAGGACAAGTGGCAGAACGGCTTACTTTGCAGGGAGGAGTTTCTCGCCGCCATGCTCCTTCAAGGCGGCTTCCAAGGCTTTCTCGTAGTTGGGCTTTGCGCTTTCCAAGCGAGCGCGTCCGGCATCGGTAAGCACCGTATACACACCGCGTTTGTCGTCCGGGCAGACGTCACGCACGGTCAGGCCGCCGCGTTCCAGGCGTTCCACCATGCGCGACACTGAGCTCTGGTTCAGACGCAGATGAGCTGCCAGGTCTTGCATGCGTAGTTCGGAATCCGGGGAGCGCGCAAGAATTTCAAGAGCGCGGTATTCCGACAGGCCCAGCCCATGGCGGGCTTGCATCATCTTGCCCAAGTCGGCTTCGACGTTGGATACGGTTTGAATCAGCTTCAGCCACGCGTCGCTTTTTCTGGACATAGCCCGCACACACCTCTTTCAGACACTGGAGGTGTGATTCTCGCATATGTATGCCCATGCAAGTGAATTCAAGGCTGGAGCTTGGTGCTGTCGGCTAATTTGAGCCATACGACTCCGACAATAATCACTGCCAGCCAACATGCCTGGGCAAGGGTAAGGGGCTGATCGAGCAGCACGCTACCTAGAACAGCCGCGCCCACTGCGCCGATACCCGCCCAAACGGCATAACCGATGCCAACATCAATGGATTTGAGAGCGACGCTCAGGGCGAATAGGGTAAGCAGGAAAAAGATCGCTGTTGATACAGACCAGCCAAGCACTGTAAAGGCCTGGCTGCCGCCTACGCTAAGGGCGTAGCCAATTTCGAAGGCACCGGCCAGCAGAAGCATGGTCCAGCCCCGCCTGTTGCCGCGCTTGTGAGAGATGGTGTTTGCATGAGTTGTCGTCATAAGTGGCTCCTTGATTGGAAGGAAGATTTGAAAGGGGTGCAGGACTTACGCTGCCCCGCTTAGCCGCAGGCCAACTACACCGCCAATAACCAGGGCAATACCGACGAACTTTCCCAAGTGCAGCCGTTGGCCAAAAAGCAGAGCGCCCAGAATGACAATTCCTACACCGGCCACCGAGGTCCATATGGCATACCCCACGCCGACATCGAAAGTAAGCATTGCGAGACTGAGAAAGTAAGTGGCGATGGCGCCGGTAATGAGAGTGCTGGCGGTCCAGCCAATATGGGTGAACCCTTTTGCCTTGCCGGCAGAGATTGCCACCAGAATTTCGAAGATCACGGCGACACCGAGATTGAGCCAATGCATGATGAAGTCCTCTAAGAAGTGCCCCGAAAGGTCGGGGTGGGGTTAAAAAACGCCAGCCCAGGCCAGTGGAGCGGATTTGCTGAAAGCGATCGCAGGATAGAGACGGGGTACTCTCCGTCATTTACTTGCATGTACATGCATCTTAATTGAGGGTTTTTTGTGCTGTCAATATTTTTCTGGGTCGATTCCATGCGATCGCAGCTATTTAAGGCGCTGCGTTGTCCGTTGCAAGTGGTACGAACATGCACAAAAAAAGCCTTGACGAGCCCCACAATGCGTCTCACAATTCACGGATAAAATTTATCCGTGATAGGAGAAAAGGTGAAACTTGGCGATGGAGTAGAGCAGGCCATACATAGCGTCGCCATGATGGCGGGGCTGTCCGAAGAAGGCATGCTGTCCGCCGCGGCGTTAGCAGAGTTTCATGGGGTGTCGCCCAGTTACCTGCTCAAGCATCTGCAGGCCTTGTCTGGCGCCGGCATCGTCGCGACCGTTCCAGGCCCGAAGGGCGGCTATCGCTTGGCACGCCCGCCGTCAGAAATATCCCTGCTCGACATCGTGCTTGCAGTGGAAGGGCCGGCACCGGCGTTTCGATGCAATGAAATACGCCGTCGTGGTCCCAAACCTTTGCCATCGCGAATGTTCTCGAAACCATGCTCTATCAACTCTGCCATGTTGCGCGCCGAACAAGCGTATCGCGACGAACTCAGGCGGGTAAGCATTGCCGATATCCTGTCCGACGTCAGAGCCTTGGACGACGGATCGATCGAAAGAAGGATTTGTGCGTTCCTTGAGCTTCACGAACGCAAGCCGGGCCGATCAAGCCTGTAAGTTTGTTTACCGAGCAAGGAGCTAAACCATGCAAGAACGACTGGATTTCGCGAAAGCGGCGCCTGATGCCTATAAGGCAGTCTACGAACTTGAGCGATATATTCGCGAAGAGTCCGGGCTGGATTCTCGGCTACTTCATTTGATTCGGCTGCGTGCGTCGCAGATCAATGGCTGCGCATACTGCGTTGACATGCACGTCAAGGAGTCGCGTCGAGATGGCCTTAGCGAGCAGTGGATCAACATGATGACCGTTTGGCAGGAATCGCCCATCTACGACGACCGCGAGCGCGCTGTGCTGGCTTGGACAGAAGCGCTGACCAACGTTGCGCAGACTCGAGCACCCGATGCCGACTACGAACGGCTGCGTGAGTTCTTTGACGAGGCCGAAATGACCAAGCTCACCGTGGTGATCGGCGCCATCAATGTATGGAATCGCCTATGCGTGGGCTTCCGCAGAATGCATCCTGTGGATGCACCTGCGGAAGTGAACTAAGGCGATATTGCTTGATAGGCGTTGCGACTACGGCCTGGCCACGGCTGTTCCGCCGTAGACTGATGCCGGATCAATCTTGACGTCAATTACCAAGGGACGCTTGCGGTCCCGGTTGTTCACGGCGGCCATGGCAGCCTGTAACTCCTCTTTGCTCGTTACCGTCATGCCCTGGCAACCAAATGCCTCGGCAATACGCGCAAAATCACGAGAAGGAAGCAGGGAGATATCCGGATCCATATTGTGCATGGTCAGGGCAATATGCTCGGCGCCGTAACTGCTGTCGTTGGCCACAACGACCACCAGGTCAAGTTGCTCTGCCACGGCAGTGGCCAGTTCGCTCAAGCCGCTGAGCATGAAGCCGCCGTCGCCGGTAATGAGCACGGTGGGTCGGTCGCCGGCGGCGACTGCGGCCCCAATGGCCGTTGCGGCACCTAGACCAATGGACGAGAAGCCGTTGCAGTCAACATAAGAGCGCGGATTCGGTACCGACAGCACGTCCCAGAAGGCAAACATGAAGCGGCCCGAATCGGAAACATAGACGCGGTCCTTTGGCAACGCCTCGTCAACCGCAAAGGCAAGCTCGTAAAGGTCGACTGTGCCGGGGGGCGTCGAATGCACAAGCTTCTGTTTCGCCTTCTCGCGATAATTCTTCAAATCTTGAAGAAGGTCGTCGTTGCGCGCGCCCGAGCCGGGAATCTCGGCTTCATCCAGCCATTTGACCATCTCGTCGGCCATCAGGCCTGGGTCGCCGACCATACCCACCGTGACAGGCGTGCAGCGACCAAGTTGGCTGGGTAGAGGATTGATCTGAATGATGCGCTTGCCGCGGGTAAGGCCACGTTCACCAGAGGTGTATTTGTTGAGGCTGGCGCCAAAGACAATCAGACAATCGCTGCGGCCGATGACGTCAAGTGCCACTTCGTTGGCGATGGTGCCCGAAATGCCAAGGTGGAAGGGGTCGTCGTTGAACAGGCCCTTGCCGCGCGCCGAAGTCGCAACGGGCGCCTCGATGCGGCGGGCAAAGCGCAAGACTGCTTCTTCGGCTTCTGCGTCGCAGACTCCGCGGCCGGCAAGAACGACCGGCAAGCGGGACGAGGCAATGATGCCAATGGCATCGTCCATGTCGGTACTGCTTGGAATGGCGCTGCGGGTTTCGGGCAGGCGCAGATAGGGCTTTTCATACTCGACCTCCAGCCATTGAAACTCGACCGGCATATTGAACACGATGGGGCGATGTTCTGTATGCGCTCGGTAGAAGGCACGGGACAAATCTTCGGCCACGGTCTTTGGACTGCGCAACGGTTCGAAGCCTGCACCGGTCGCCTCAACCAGTTGCGCCTGGTTGATGTTCTGGGCGTGCTCGCGATCTGCAACAGGGGTGTCACCCGCCAAAAGCACCATTGGCGTGCCGGCCTTGGTGCCTTCGATAAGCGCGGTCACGACGTTCGCAAGCCCAGGGCCATGGGTGACGGCCGCGACCCCGACTTTGCCCGTTACTCGCGCCCACCCTTGAGCCATTAGGACCGCGCTGTTTTCATGAACTGCTGCTACGTACTTACCTTTATAGTCACGACGGAAGCTGTCGATGACGTACACACATCCGTCTCCCAGCACTCCAAACATCTCTGTACAGCCCAGATCCGACAATCCGCGGGCAATGGCTTCATAGACTTTCACGGCTCACCTCGGGTGATCAATGTTGCAGAAAAAAATTCGAAGCATACAGGTAAATAGTCTAGCCCCTCCAGAAGAAAATGATGGAATAGACCATATTGGGAACGGGAATAAACGGTCTGGTTCGAATCCGTTACGCTATCGCTACCATGCGTGAACCACCTCCAATCTTCGAGCGCAAAAATCGTGCGCGACGCCAGAACTCTCTCCGTTGGGTCTTCGATCGCTTCGAGTACGACCCGGGCTACATCCGTTCACGCATGTTTGGGTGTGAAACCGCGTATATCGATGGCCTGCTTTGTCTTGGCCTGTGCGATCGTGGAGAACCATGGAACGGCTTGCTGGTGTGTACTTCGCGGGAGAACCATGCCGGTTTGGTCGACGAGATTCCGGCGCTGCGCCCGCATAAGGTCCTGGGCAAGTGGTTGTACATCTCGCAGGATGATCCGGAGTTTGAAAGCACTGTGGAATTGATAACTGAGCTGGTGCTCGCTCGTGATCCACGTGTGGGCGTCGAACCGAAGGGGCGTGTGGGCCCCAAAAGTTAATCCGAAATTTTCACAGCGGTCGCAGCATTGCCATCGCTATTGGCTCCACACACGCCCATGGTTCACGGATGTCCGGGGGAAGGCAAGGAAAAAAGCCGGACGGCGGCAGAAGCATCGACAAGGTGGCGACAGTAGGTACCCATAAGAAAGCCGAACTGGCGCGGCAATATGTTCGTCTAACGAACTGCTCTTGAAATTACTCGGCCCGCCCATATATGGTGTGCAGCTATTTTCACGCGGTCGCTTTTTGTGGCGCGTTGTCAGGAAGCGATGGCGCCGGCCCGGCGGGCTGATTTTTTTGAATTTTTTGCCGAGTAAACAATGAGTCAAGCAGAAACCTCCAATTCCTCTTCCGAAACCCTGGGTTTTCAGGCCGAAGTCAAGCAGCTTCTGCACTTGATGATTCACTCGCTGTACAGCAACAAAGAGATATTCCTGCGTGAACTGGTATCAAACGCCTCCGATGCCTGCGACAAGTTGCGTTTCGAGGCCATTGACAAGCCAGAGCTGCTGCAAGGCGATGCCGACCTGCGTGTGCAGCTTGAATACGACACCGAAGCCCGCACCATAACGATTTCCGATAATGGAATCGGCCTGTCGCGTGAAGAAGCGGTAGCCAACCTGGGCACCATAGCGCGATCGGGTACCAAAGAATTTTTCTCACAGCTTACGGGCGACAAGCAAAAGGACGCTCACCTTATCGGCCAATTTGGCGTGGGCTTTTATTCTTCCTTCATCGTGGCCGACAAGGTTACGGTGCGCAGCCGCCGTGCGGGCCTGGATGCTGATCAAGGCGTTCAGTGGGAATCCGACGGGCAGGGCGAATTTACGGTTGCACAGATCAACAAGCCCGAGCGCGGAACGTCCATTACCCTGCATCTGCGCGAGGGCGAGGACGATTTTTTAAGCGGTTGGAAGTTGCGCGAGGTTCTGCGTCGATACTCCGACCATATCTCGCTGCCTGTCCAGATGCGCAAGGAAGAATGGGACAGCGAGAAATCGGAGCAGGTCAAAAAAGACGAGTGGGAAACGGTCAACCAGGCCAGCGCATTGTGGACGCGCTCGAAGTCTGACATCACTGATGAGCAGTACAAAGAGTTTTACAAACATATCGCCCACGATTTTGACGACCCCCTGGCATGGACGCACAACCGCGTTGAAGGACGCAGCGAATACACCCAACTGTTGTACCTTCCCAAGCGTGCGCCGTTTGACTTGTGGGACCGCGAAGGGCGCCGTGGCGTAAAGCTGTATGTCAAGCGCGTCTTCATCATGGACGACGCCGAGCAGCTGTTGCCCAATTACTTGCGCTTTGTCCGCGGGGTTATCGACTCAGCCGATTTACCGCTCAATGTGTCGCGCGAGATCCTTCAGGAAAGCCGCGACGTCAAGGCGATTCGCGAGGGGTCCGCAAAGCGCGTGCTGTCGCTTATCGAAGATCTGGCAGAAAACCAGCCCGAAGAGTTTGCCCAGTTCTGGGAGCAATTTGGCCAGGTGCTGAAAGAAGGTACCGGCGAAGACCCTGCCAACCGCGAACGCATTGCCAAATTGCTGCGTTTTGCCTCGACGCATAACGACAGTTCAGTCCAGTCGGTATCGTTGGCGGATTATGTCAGCCGGATGAAAGAAGGGCAGGACACCATTTACTACATCACTGCTGAATCGTACGCGGCCGCCGCCAACAGTCCTCAGTTGGAGATCTTCCGCAAGAAAGGACTCGAGGTATTGTTGATGTCGGACCGTGTCGACGAGTGGATGCTCTCCTACCTGGACGAGTACGACGGCAAGAAGCTGGTATCGGTTGCCAAGGGTGGTCTTGACCTCGATAAGCTTGCTGACGAAGAAGAGAAAAAGCAGCAGACCGAACTTGCCGAATCGATGAAGCCTCTGGTCGAGCGCCTGCAGAAGTCTCTTGGCGAAAAAGTGAAGGAAGTGCGGGTCACTGCTCGCTTGGTGGATTCACCTGCCTGCGTAGTGGTTGATGCCCACGAGCTCAGCCCCTATTTGCGTCGTATGTTGAAGGCGGCCGGACAGCAGGCCCCGGAAAGCAAGCCCATCCTCGAAATCAACCCCGAGCACGCTCTAGTGGCTCGAATCAATGAAGCTCAGGATGAGGCCTTCGACGAGTGGGCGCAGTTGCTGCTGGATCAGGCTTTGCTGGCTGAAGGTGCCCAGCTCGAAGATGCTGCTGGGTTCGTCAAGCGCCTGAACAAGTTGTTGCTGGCTTGACGTTGTTAGGCTGTGGGCGGCATTTGCCGCCTCAGCCAACCGCTTTCCCTTCCATAGCGAACCCAGTCAAAAGCAGGCCCAGGGTCGGTCTTGCGCCCTGGGGCAATATGCTCGTGGCCTCGTACGGCTCGTAATGGATATTGGTTTTTTAGTGCCTGGGTCAGCCGCTTCAGGGCGGCGTACTGTTCATCGGTGTACGGCAACGTGTCGGTGCCTTCCAGTTCGATTCCGATGGAAAAGTCGTTGCAACGCTGACGCCCTTCAAATTGCGACACACCTGCGTGCCAGGCGCGTTGATCGGTCGACACGAATTGCACGATGTCTCCGTCGCGACGGATCAGGAAGTGAGCCGACACATGCAAGCCACGAAGTTGTTCCAGCCACGGGTGTGAGGTGTAGTCCAGCCTGTCCAGAAACAAGTCGATGATTTCGGGTCCGCCGAAGGCTCCAGGCGGCAGGCTGATATTGTGTATGACCAGCAGAAAAGCCTGGGTTCCATCGGGACGCTCGTCGCAATGTGGAGAGGGTTCCAGCTTCACACCGGGCCTGGTCTTGAGCCATCCGTGGCGGTCAAGGACCAGTGGACTATTCACTGGCGCTGCCCCAGTTTGGCGTGTTCATTGCTGCACCAGGTTTCGCCGTTGATCAGCATTGCTTCCGAGCGTGGCATGTGAATGCCGCAATGCGCACAACGTACCATCGGCTCGGGTTCGTCCACCGGCGGTGGTGGAGCCTTGCGAGGTAAGGAACCAGCTCGGGATGTGTCGGTGTTGACACGAGCGCTACGCGCCAGGATACGAGCCACCAGTAATGCGCCGACGATGACGATGGCCCATAGAAGCAGTTTTCCCACATTATCCTCGGTTCAGAATGACATCGATCACGAACCTGCTCCCGCTGTATGAAAGCAGCATGAACGCAAAGCCCACCAGGGTCCAGCGCAAGGCCTTGCGGCCACGCCATCCGCTCAGATGACGACCGGTAAGCAGCACTGCAAATGTAGCCCAGGACAGCAAGGTGAATATGGTCTTGTGGTCAAGGGGGAACAGTGTGCCGGCCAGTTGTTGCGAAACAATGGCGCCGGTAATGACGGTTAGCGTCAATACCGAGAAACTGATCCAGATCAGGTGGAAGAGCAGGTGTTCTTGCACAAGAAGCGGGGGCATCGCGTCTAGCGCGCGGGCGAGCAGGTTGCGTTCGCCGGCTTGTTCAACGGGCCGGTGCAGGTAGCGGTCAAGCGCGGCCATGAGCATGGCCTGCAGGGCGGCCACGGTGGTAAGGCCGTAGGCTGTCAGCGCGATCAACAAATGAATGCGCAGCCATTCATTCGCCGCGTTACTGACAAGATGTCCTTGGTGGAATACGGCTGCCCCGGCCGAGATGATCGCCGCCGCAGGGAGTAAAATGAGCAGTAGGCCGTCAATGCGAGTCACCAGACTTTCGAGCCAGAATACGATCATGCCCAGCCACAGCGCTGCCGATAATGCCAGCGCCCATCCCAGATACAGGTGGCTGGCACTGTGCAAGATGGCCATATACAGCCCTACGCCGTGGAGTGCGATAGCTCCCAGCAGGCACGCGCGCCGTACCGGACCCGCGCTCGTTTGCGGGTTTCCGCTCTTGAGAGGCTGCCACAGTGAAATCGCCAACAGGCCATAGGCCAGCGCGGCGAGTGAGTGAAATACAATGCCTGCAGACATATATCGGGTCAATTCCCACGAGGGTGTTAAGGCATAATGCCTGATAGCCCCTGTATTTTAATGTTTGGCGGTAACCGTTCTTATGCTCGGTTATCCGACCAGCTAGTTTAAGCGATAGATTGCCATGCTAGAAAACCTGACACAGCGTTTGTCCCGGGTCGTCAAGACAATACGTGGAGAGGCGCGCCTTACCGAGGCCAACACGCAGGAGATGCTGCGCGAAGTTCGGATGGCCTTGCTCGAAGCCGACGTCGCCTTGCCAGTCGTGCGCGATTTCATCGCGCGAGTCAAGGAGAAGGCGCTTGGCCAAGACGTAGCCGGCAGTCTTAACCCCGGCCAGGCACTGGTGGGTGTGGTTCATAAGGAATTGACCTCCCTCATGGGCGGCGACCTGGGCGCTGATGCCGGCGAGCTCTCGCTCGCGGTTCAGCCGCCTGCGGTGATCCTGATGGCTGGTTTGCAGGGGGCGGGTAAAACCACCACGACCGGTAAGCTGGCCAAATGGCTCGCCGAGGGTGGCCATGTGCAAAACGGTCGTAAGTCGGGCAAGAAGAAAGTGCTGGTGGTGAGTGCGGACGTCTATCGCCCGGCCGCCATTGAGCAATTGAAGACCGTGGCGGCGCAGGCCAAGGTCGACTTCCTGCCCACCGACCCATCGCAGAAGCCTGAAGCCATCGCTACCAATGCGCTTGATCACGCCAAGCGCCATCATTACGATGTGCTTATCGTCGACACGGCCGGTCGCCTGGGTATCGATGAAGAAATGATGCGCGAAATTCGCGCCCTGCATGATCTGCTGCGTCCCATCGAAACGCTTTTCGTGGTCGATGCCATGCAGGGTCAGGATGCCGTCAACACGGCCAAGGCGTTTGGTGAAGCGCTACCGCTTACCGGCGTTGTCCTTACCAAACTTGATGGCGATGCACGTGGCGGGGCCGCGCTGTCGGTACGGCATGTCACCGGCAAACCCCTGAAGTTTGTGGGTGTGTCCGAAAAGCTGGACGGCCTCGAACCCTTCCATCCAGAGCGTATGGCTCAGCGCGTGCTGGGCATGGGTGATATTGTTTCTTTGGTCGAGCAGGCTCAGAAGAACATCGATATCGCCGAAGCTCAGAAGCTTGCCACCAAGATCAAATCCGGTAATCGATTCGACCTGAACGATTTCCGCGATCAGTTGCAGCAAGTCAAGAAGATGGGCGACATGAGCTCGATGCTCGAGAAACTGCCTGCCCAGTTCGCCCAGGCAGCATCACAAATCCAGGGTGGCCAGGCAGAAAAACAATTGCGGCGCACCGAAGGCATACTCAATTCGATGACGCCCGCAGAACGCGCCAAACCTGAAATCCTCAAGGCCTCACGCAAGCGCCGTATTGCTGCGGGCGCCGGTGTGCCGGTTCAGGAAGTCAATCGCCTGCTTTCGCAGTTCGAGCAGATGCAGGGAATGATGAAGCAGATGAAAAAAGGCGGCATGGCCAAGATGATGCGCGCCATGGGTGGCCTCAAGGGACTCGGGGGCGGTGGCTTCGGCGGGTTTGGCGGTTTCCGCAAGTAAATCGCGGTACCCCGCCAAAACTCAGGCGGGGAATTAACCGCCGCCCACGGCGACGACGATTTCCACCACGTCGTCGCCATCCAGCAGCGTGTCGGCGTGCTGGCTTTTTGGAACGATGTCTCCATTGCGTTCCACTGCAATACGTTTACCTTCGAAGCCCAGACTACGTATCAAGTCGGCCACACTTCGGTCCTGGCCCAGCGCGTGCGGCTTGCCGTTCAGAGTAATGTTCATGAAGCTCTCCGGAATTCAACGGCCTTGCGGCTCAATACCATTCATATCAGGGCTTGCGCGTAAAGATCAAGTCCCATACGCCATGACCCAGGCGCAGTCCGCGGTTTTCGAACTTGGTCAAAGGTCGAAAATCGGGGCGCGGCGCGAATCCTTCACAGGTGTTGGCCAACAGCGGCTCGGCGCTTAGCACTTCGAGCATTTGATGGGCGTAGTGTTCCCAGTCTGTAGCGCAGTGGATGTAGCCGCCCGGTTTAAGACGACTGGCAAGTAATTGCACGAAGGGTGGCTGTATCAGCCGCCGTTTGTGATGACGCTTCTTGGGCCACGGGTCGGGAAAATAGATGTGCACCCCTGCCAGTGAGTCGGGGGCGATCATGTCACGCACGACCTCGACGGCATCATGTTGAATGATGCGCAAATTCTGCAGCTGCGATTCTTCGATGCGCTGAAGCATCGCTCCCACTCCAGCATTGAACACTTCAACGCCCAGAAAGTTGTCCTCGGGCCGGGCCAAGGCAATTTTTTCGGTCGTCTCTCCCATCCCAAAGCCAATTTCCAGCACCGTCGGCGCATCGCGCCCGAACACTTGTTCGAAATTGATGGCCGAGGCCCGAAAAGGTACGGACCACTGCGGCAGCAACCTATCAAGCGCGTCTTGCTGACGGGCGGTGATATGACTGCGGCGGTGGACGAAGCTGCGGATATGACCGAATTCAGGGTGCACTTGCGGGGTCTCACTTTGCGACTCCGCGCCAGGCCGATTCTCGGTGTGTGATGGTGTCGAATTCATAGTTTGAATTGTAGCCATTTGCCGTTGGCGAATCTCGGCTGCACAAAATGCTTGACGAAAAAAGCCGTCCACCTTTATCCTAACGTTCCACAATAAGAACTCTTGTCCACATTATGAACTATAGGAGGCAGTCCCATGAATAACTCAATTAAACGCGTGCTGGTTGCCGGGATATTGGCCGTCCTGCCGCACGCTCCAACCCTTGCGCAAGAGCCGATCCGAGTAGCGGTAGGTATCGACCCGGCATATTCCCCGTTCTTCGTCGCTCAGCAACAAGATTTGTTTGCCAAAGAAGGTGTGAATGGCGTGCAGGTTGTGCAATATGCCCAGGGCGGCGAAGCGCTGGACGGAATTGTCGCTGGTCAGAATCAGATGGGGGCGGCCACCGAGGCTAGCGTCCTGAACCGTGTTACACGAGGCGACATTCGTGCGCTGGCAGTGTTCTCGCAGTCGCCGAAATTCATCAAGCTGGTGGTGCGCGACGGCATTGACTCCGTTAAGGATGTCAAGAAGATTGGAATTGTTCCTGGCTCCGTAAATGAGTACGCGACCGCCAAGCTGCTCTCGGCAAATCAAGTTGATGCAGCCGCCGTGGAGTATGTGCGCGCGGGGCCGCCCGAATTCCCTGCCTTGTTGGCGCGCGGTGATGTTGATGGCTACGTGATGTGGGAGCCTTGGCCATCGAACGGCGTTAAGGCCGGCGGAAAGATTTTGGCCTATAGCGGTGACTTCGGCTACGTATACAACTTAGTGATCGCAGCTAACGGGCTCTGGCTGGATGCAAATACCGAGCGGGCGAAGGGAGTAGTGCGAGCATTAGCCGATGCGTGTAAGCAGATCACCGAGGATCTTTCAAGGGCTGCTAGCGCAACTCAGGCGATTGCCAAGATTCCCGCCGCTCAGACCATGGAACTGCTTAAGGACGTGGAGTGCCGGGTCCGCGATTTCACCGCTGAGGATGTCGCGAATTACAAGGAAATCGCAGCGTTCCTGGCAGAGCGAAAGATTACGCAAAGTGAGGCTGACGTAGACAAGGCCTTGCAAATCGGGTTTGTGAAGGACTGAGACTGGGAATGGGAACGATCTTGGAACAGCAAGGAACGGGCGGCGGCGTCGCAGGCGAGACGCCGTTGACCGGTGAGGCGATATCCATTGAAGGTGCCTGCATCGATTTAGGCGGTCAGCGCATCGTAAAGGATGTTGATCTCCACATAGAGCCTGGCGAGTTCATCTGTTTATTAGGACCGAGCGGATGCGGTAAATCGACGCTCCTAAATGCATTGGCGGGTTTCCAGACACTCGCCGCCGGCACCATACGTGTGGGTGGCAAACCCATTGAGGGTCCGAGCATTGACCGCGGCATCGTGTTTCAAAGTTCTGAGGTCCTGTTCCCTTGGTTAACGGTAAGGCAGAACGTGGCATATGGCCCCAACATGCGAGGACTTTCGAGGGCCGTCTGCGATGAGCGTTCGATGCACTATCTGGAAATGGTGGGTTTGCGTCATGTCGCCGATCGGATGCCGGGAGAGCTTTCGGGCGGAATGCGGCAGCGGGTGCAAATTGCGCGCGTATTGGCGAATGAACCCGGCATTGTGCTGATGGACGAGCCATTCGGTGCTCTGGACGCACAGACCCGCCAAATTATGCAAACCGAGATTAGTCGGATCTGGCGCGCAACGCGGCCGACAGTGGTGTTCGTCACGCACGATATCAGCGAAGCCGTGTTGCTGGCCGACAGAGTGGTGGTGATGACCGCCGGACCGGAGGCCACTTTAAAGACCGTATCCACCGTCAATTTGAGCTATCCACGCGATCTCATCGAGCCCGAAGCGATGGAGCTGCTTCGGGAGCTGCGCAATGACATTGGTGAAGAGGTAACAAAGGCCTTGAGGGCTCAAGGGCTTGAATATGGGATGCAGGAATGAAGGCTAGCGTTGCTCGAACGGATATATCTCGCGGTGCTGGATCGGGCGCCGGGAAGAAGGTTAGGCAGGATGTGAAAGAGAACCACTGGGTGCCGATAGTTGTTGGCGGTTGTGCCGTGCTGCTTGGTGTGCTCGTATGGCACCTGCTTAGCCAGACTACCAGTCCGCTATTTCTTCCGTCGCCGTTGCAAACGTGGAATGCGGCCATAGAACTGTGGGACGACGGTGTCATGTGGGCATCCATCGCGGCGTCGTCCGCCCGCATATTGGTGGGGTGGTCACTCGGACTTCTCTTGGGAATTCCCTTGGGGATCCTGATGGGCCACTTCCGCATTGTGCGCCTTGCTTTCGATCCTTATATCGAGTTTTTTCGCTTTATACCGCCAATTGCGTTCGTCACGCTGGCCGTAATCTGGCTTGGGCCCGGCGAAATGTCGAAGGTGGCACTCATCTTTTACACAACTGTATTCATTGTCACGCTCAATACGCTGGCGGGGGTGCTGGCGGTAAACCCATTGCGACTGCGTGCTGCAGAAGCGTTGGGTGCCGGCTCGGCACAGGTCCTACGCACGGTGGTTGTACCTTCCACGGTTCCATACATGGTTACGGGTGCGCGCCTTGCGATGGGTAATTCGTTCCTGACTATCGTTTCAGCTGAAATCGTCGCGGCGCAAGTGGGGTTGGGTGCGCTCATATGGACATCGCGTAATTACGGCCGAACTGACTGGGTTTTCGTCGGCATCATCGTCCTGGGGATACTGGGCTTTGTTTTCGACAAAGTGCTGCGAGTGATCGTGAAGAAACTTTTAAAGCGATATGGCGCAGTCGTCTGATAGGTCAAGCAAGCAACTTGGCAATCGATAACAGAGCATCAAGGAGTTTTCATGTTTTGGGTTGGAGTCGACGTCGGCGGTACGTTCACTGACGTCATCTTGTATGACGTAAAGGGCCGCCGCGTAAGTGCAGCCAAACGCTTATCTACTCCCGCGGAGCCGTTAGTAGCCGTGCTTCAGGGACTGGAAGAGCTCAAAGTGGATCTGTCGAAAACAGAGAGATTCGTGCATGGCACAACTCGTGTCACGAACGCTTTGTTAGAAGGGACGGGTAAGCCCGTAGCTCTCATCACTACGGCCGGGTTTCGCGATCTGATTGCGATGGGTCGTGGTCATCGTCGGCGTCTTTATAGCCTGAAGGAACAGTCGCCGCCGTGTCTGGTAGATCGTCCACTGCGATTCGAAGTTGATGAGCGCTTACGCGCAGACGGCAGCATATTGCGGCCCCTGAACGAGGCTCAGCTTAACCAGGTACTCGATCAGATTGAAGATCTTGACGTGGACGGGGTGGCTGTGTGTTTCCTCCATTCTTATTCGAATCCGGAACATGAGAATCGGGCTTTAGAGTTGATTCGCCGCCGTTGGCCTGATCGTGCGAGCAGCGCCTCTTCAGAGGTCGTGCCAGAGATCGGCGAGTACGAACGGTTTGCAACGACCGTGCAAAACGTCAAGGTTAAGCCGTTCATAGATCGCTATCTGAGCTTCTTTCATAGCCAACTGCAGGAAAAAGGCTATGGAGGCGGTTTGTCGATCATGACGAGTAGCGGCGGCGTGGTTTCGGCTGACGATGCGCGCCGATTGCCGATGCAACTGGCTCTATCGGGGCCGGCTGGTGGCGTAGCAGCCAGCGCATATGTAGCCACCGCGGCGGGCTTTCCTAATGTGATCACCTGCGACATGGGGGGCACCAGTACCGACGTTTGCCTGATCTGCGATGGCCGGCCCACCATGACTAACCATAGCGAGATTGGGGGCTTTCCTAATAAGACCTTCCAGATCGAAATCAAGACCATCGGAGCCGGTGGCGGATCGGTGGCCTGGATTGATGTGGGAGGAGAACTCTCCATTGGTCCGCGTAGCGCGGGCTCATACCCAGGCCCGGCCTGTTATGGCCTCGGTGGACAAGAACCCACTACGACAGATGCACACTTACTCGTGGGTCATCTGGACGCGAAAGCTCCCTTGGGCGGCCAGGTTCAGCCCGACGTGAAGGCGGCTTATGAAGCGATGGCTCGACTTGCGGAAGGGTTGGGCGGCATAGGGGTTGAACGCCTCGCTCTTGGAATAATAAAGGTTGCGGTGGCCAAGATGGCCAGTGCAATCAAAGAGATCACTTACGCAAGGGGATTGGACCCGCGCGATTTCGTGCTCCTGCCATTTGGAGGAGCGGGGCCCATGCATGCGACGATGCTCGCCGATGAGCTGGGTATGTCCTGCGTCCTGGTTCCCCCTGTTCCAGGTAATCTTTCCGCATTGGGCTTCATTGCAGCCCGCGCGCGAATGGACCTGATCCGTACGGTTCTGATGCCCCTCAATGACGAGGCGCTGCCACACATCGCGCAAGTTCTGGCCCAGCTGGAGGCGGAAGGTAGTGCGCGCGTTGATGGCGGGACCGATGGCGATTCGGTCGAGTTACAGCGGTCGGTGGGGATGCGCATCCATGGCCAGTCGTTTGATTTGGCCGTGCCGATCGATGTCATGCCACGGTCCGCAGAAGAGTTGCGCTCCCTGTTCTGCAAAGCGTACGAAGCACATTACGCCTACCTGCCGGAGTCTGCTTCTCTTGAGATTGTCAATTGTCGTGTGATCGCTTTCGGTCCGGAAATGCAGGTGCATGCCGGAGGTGCAAATGCCAACGGTACTGAGGCCCCGCAACCTACTCGTCTTTACCATGACGAAGGCTGGGTTGACGCCCACTCTTATCAGCGGGACACCCTTCGACCGGGCGATTCGATTCTGGGCCCAGCTATTGTTCGGGAATATGGTGCAACCACAGTGGTCGGCGCCGGCTGGAAAGCTGAGATCGATGCCACTTCAAACATGGTGTTGCGTCGGCATGGATAAGGCTCCCGGCTGCACGTTAAGCTCCAGCGCTGCTGACACCTGTTACCTCGATTCGTTAGTGGTAACACGGTTTTTTGGCTCAGCAGCGATGCGAAGCATCTTTGGCGACAACAGCCTGATGCAGGCCTGGTTGGACGTCGAAGCGGCTCTAGCGCGCAGCCAGGCAACTTTAGGTTTGATTCCACCCCCAGCCGCGGAAGTTATCACGCGCATGGCGCGAATCGACAAGCTTGATATGGCAGGGGTGGCGGAGCAGACCGAGCGCGTCTCTCATCCTCTGGTCCCGTTAATCCGCGCATTGGTGCACGCTTGCGGCTCAGATGCGGGGGCCTATGTTCACTTGGGTGCTACCACTCAAGACATCATGGACACGGGGTTTGTGCTCCGTGCCCGTGATGGGCTGGATGTCATTGAACGGCAGTGCGACGACCTGAGTGCGCACCTCAGATTACTGGCCGTGCGCCATCGCCAAACAGTAATGGCGGGGCGCACCCATGGGCAACAGGCTCTGCCGACTACGTTCGGTTTGCGCGTGGCGGGCTGGTATGAAGAACTTATGCGTCATCGTGAGCGCCTGGGCCAAATGCGCCAGCGGCTGCTGGTAGGTAGCTTTGGTGGAGCCGCGGGCACACTAGCGGGTTACGGGCCTCAGGCGTTGCGTCTGCGCGAACTTGTAATGGCAGATTTGGGTCTGGGTACAACGCACACGAGTTGGCATGCGAATCAAGACCGGTTTGCTGAATGCGTGACAGTCTTCGCCATGATCGGTTCGACCATCGAAAAAATTGCTCGCGAGGTGTACTTGCTAGGGCGGGCAGAAATCGGTGAGCTCGCCGAACCGCAAGACGCGGGGCAGGTAGGCAGTAGCACTATGCCTCAAAAGCAGAATCCAATTCGTAGCGAAGCCGTTATCGCGGCAGCCGGAAGTTTACGCGCCCAAGCTCCGTTGTGCCTGAGCGCCATGGTGGCGCAGGACGACCGAGACATGGGTACCGGAATGATGCTCTGGAAGTCAATTCCCGAGGCATTCATTCTGATAGGCGGAATCCTTGAGCGAATCAACGTTGTTATCGGTGGATTACGCGTGTTTCCCGACCGCATGCGCGCCAATCTGCACTCGAGCAACGGGTTGATTGTTGCTGAGGCGGTCATGTTGAAACTTGCCCAACAATTGGGCCGCGAGACCGCTCATCACGTGGTGTCTGAGTCGGCGCGGAAAAGCGCTAGTACTGGGCAACCTTTCAAAGAATGCTTGATGCAGCACCCGGGCCTTGCCGGTCGGATTTCCGGCCAGGAGCTCGACGGTCTGCTCGACCCCGAGAATTACATTGGCTCCGCGGCCGAGATGGTCGACCGGGTGCTTCTGAGAGGGGAAATTTAATGATCCGGTTTTATCCTTTGGAGTTGTTGCATGCAAACGCCTGATATTGATCCCATTGCACTGGAAATCATTACGGAGGGGCTGGTTTCCATTGTGCGGGAAATGCGGCAGACGGTCATCCGGACCGCGCATTCACCGGTGGTAACCGATGCTCAGGATTTCAGCTGCGCGTTGTTCAACCCGCGCGGGGAAATGGTTGCCCAATCGCGTGACATGCCCGGACATGTGGTTGCAATGCCGGCGTCGGTGCAAGAGGCCATGAAGGATTTCGGGCATACCTTGCAACCCGGCGATGTGATCGTGCTGAACGATCCCTATCGCGGAGGCAGCCATCTGAATGACGTGACAGTCGTGTACCCGGTCTTTGTGAACGGCAGACCCTTTATCTTTCCATGCGTACGCATGCACTGGGCCGATATAGGCGGAATGACGCCGGGTAGCATTTCAGGACGGGCCACCGAGATTCTTCAGGAAGGCGTTCGAATCCCTCCAATAAAAATCATTGAACGCGGGGTGGAGAACAGCGCTGCTGCAACCTTGTTGTTTGCGAACGTGCGCTCATCTGCCCAGCGTCGTGGGGACTTGGATGCTTGTATCGCTGCGGGCCGCACGGCTGAAAGACGTCTTATAGCCTTTGCAGAGCGGTACGGTGTAGACGAGATCGACCGGTACCTGGACATCCATCTGGATCGGACCGAGCGCCGACTTCGCGACCGTATTCGCCAGTTGCCTGATGGAGTGCATCACTATGAGGACTGCCTCGATCTGTACACCGACGGAAGCTATGATCCGGTTCTAATACGGTGCGCCATGGAAGTGAAAGGCGACGAGCTGCACTTTAACTTTGATGGTTCAAGCCCGCAGGTGGGGGCAGTTGTCAACGCGTCTATCGCAATGACACGCGCGGGTGTGTTCATTATTGTCAAGTCAGCGTTTGATCCCTTGGGCATGATCAACGGCGGGGCGTTCCGACCTATTCACGTTCAGGCCCCGGACGCTAGCGTTGTAAATGTTGCGTACCCTGCTCCTGCAAACGCACACTCTGAAGTGCGCAAGCGAGTCCTGTCAGCGGCGGCAGGTGCCTTAGCGCAGGTCGCGCCAGAATGTGTGACTGCCGATCAGTGTGGTACCACATTCCAGAACCTGCTGGGCGGATGGAACGATCTCAACAATCAGTCCTACCTCTATTACGATTACCCCCCCGGAGGGAACGGCGGCTATCCCGAGCACGACGGACCCGATGCAATGAATCCGGTGGATTTGGGTGATATTTCCACTGTTCAACCGGTAGAGGTTCTTGAGACTACCGCGCCGGTTCTGATTGAGTCCTGCGGATATTTGCCTGACTCCTGTGGTGATGGGATGCGCCGCGGCGGCTTAGGCGCCGTGCGGGTGACGCGCCTTTTAGCGGGTGCCGGTAGCTATTCCATTCAGGCAGACCGCGCAGTGGTGCCTCCCTACGGTATGTTCCTGGGTCATGCCGGCCGCCCGATTCGCACTTATATTCGCCGCGCGGAAAGTGAAGTGGAATTTTCCACACCTGGAAAAGTGGCGGGAGAGGTATTGCGTCGGGGCGATGAACTCGTCATGGAGGCTGCGGGTGGCGGGGGTTGGGGTGATCCGCTCAAACGTGAAATTGAACGTGTGCTTGCCGATGTCGTCGCCGGATTCATTACTGTTGATCGAGCGTCAGCTGTATACGGCGTGGTGGTGACCCCCGACATGACTGTGGACGAAGAAGCGACCCTTAGACGTCGTGAAGAACTCGCTCGCTTGCGCGTGCATCTCACGCTTGCAAAGTTACCCGAAGCGGACGCATTTGGAGGCATCCGCGGACGCCATCGGCGTGTTGAAGTTTCGCCCGAGACAGCAGGCCGGCTCGGAATGGAGCAGGGTAGTTTGATTGAATTGTGGGGCTCGCATCCCGCGCCCCTTAGAGCGTGGGTCTATTTCGGTGAGCAACCCACCGATTGCATTGCGCTTAGCCCTTCAGGCTGCGCCATCTTGGGCACCGAAGTTGGACAGGAGGTCATGATGCGTGTCCTTTCTACTCGCTTCAAGGTATTGTCATGACACAGCGACGTTCCTCGGTCTTCCATTTGGATGTAGGTACCCGGAACAGAGTAGGAAGTGTCGGAGCGACTCAGTCGCCAACGGCCAAGTTGTCCGAATCAGGTGGCGGCATTGTCGCGGGTGTCCTTGCACCTCACCCACCTCATCTTATTTATGCAGAGAATCCGCCCCAGAACGAGCCGCGCTCGGAAGGCGGATGGGATGTGCTTCGCTGGGGCTACGAGGCGCTTCGTCAGCGGATACGCGATGTGTATCGGCCCGATGTGCTGATCGTGCATGCGACACACTGGGTGACTACGGTTGGGCACCACGTGAACTGTCTTGAGCGCTGTCAGGGCGTCTCCGTGGACCCAATATTTCCACATTTGTTCCGCTATCGATATGACTTTCGTTGCGACACCGAGTTGGCGCGAGCCATTGTGGCGGAAGGTGAGCAGGCTGGCTTGATCATGGGAGCCATGGAGCATTCCGGCATGCGCGTCGATTACGCGACCATCGCCGCGCTTCACTTGCTGAACCCAAATTGGGATATTCCCGTGGTATCCATTTCTGCGAACAATAATCCGTATTTTTACGGGGACGCTCCGATGGATGCGGTTGAAAAACTGGGACGCGTTACCGCCAGAGCTATTGAGCGTAGTGGCCGTCGCGCCGTGGTGTGTGCGTCAAATTCGCTGTCCCATCTGCATTGGGACGTCGAACCCGATTTGCCGGAAGATATGGAGCGAGAACATGCGTACAACCAGCATCAGTATCGATGGGACATGAAGCTGCTCGAGGTCATACGCAAAGGCGACAGCCGCCGCCTGAGAGCATTCATTCCGGAACATATCGCAGCGACAGCTTCCGAAACGAAATCAGGGGGGCTCAACTGGATGATGTCTGCCCTTGGATGGCCTGACCTGCCCGGTAAAGTTCATGCCTATGGCTCTGTCATCGGAACTGGCAATGCAATAGTGGAGTGGGACGTTTCCGGAGGCCAGGGATGAAGGGACAATTGGTTGGTGCCGCGCTGGTACCAGGGATGCCTCATTTACTTGCGCAGAACGCATCTGCGGGTTGGTTATCGCTAGCAGAAGCTGTGCGACAGCTAGGTGATGAGCTGCGCGAGGCCGGTGTCGAGTCGCTGCTTGTTGTTTCGACTCAGTGGATAAGTGTACTGGGTCTTACAGTTCAAGCGCGCCCACGTTTGGAAGGGACAAGGGTTGACGAGAACTGGTACCGCTATGAATTCGGCACCATCCCATATTCGCTGCAAACGGATGTCGAATTATCGAGACTGTGGCTCGAAGAGCTGCGTCAACGAAACTTCCAGGCTCGACCCATCGATCATCCGCACTTTCCCGTTGATACGGGTCTTATAACGGTTTTAAAACTCCTCGATCCTGAGAATCGCTTGGCGATAAGCCAAGTGTCGCTAAACCTTTATGGGACTGCGGAAATGAGCGAACAGATTGGGCAGGCAGCTGTAAACGCCTCGATACGTTGCGGTCGGCGCACTGCGGTGGTAGCCATTGGCGGTTTGTCCTCCCATCCCTGGCAGCGCTGGATTGAACCTGCGCAAGACGCTATTTCCAACCCAAATGACGAGTCGCTCAATGCTCGAGTTCTCGAGCTTCTTAAGACGGGTCGCATCGACGAGCTCATGGCGTCGCGTGCAGAAATGGTAGCGGCGGGCGCAATGGACGGACAGTTAAGGACGATTTCTTTCTTGCACGGCGCCGTGGGGCTGGCCCACCCGGCGCAAGTACGCGCTTATGCCCCTGTCTGGGGCATGGGAGCCGCGGTCGTGAGTTGGCCCATCAGTCATCGAAATGGAGTTTCCGAATGACAATATCTAGTGGTTTCTTGGAATCCGAAGGGTACGTGGGAATTTTCCACGCAGTAGACGCCATGTCCAAAGCGACGAACGTGACGATTTCCGGAGTGGTCAAGCTGGGCGGGGGTTTGGTAGCCGTATCAGTCACGGGTGATCTAGCTACCGTCGAAGAGGCGATCGCGGTTGGTGAAGCCGCGCTGGCCGCAGAAGGGGGGGCTCGGTACAAATCCATTATTTTTGCTAATCCATGCGCGCCGGTAGCTTTTCTGGCCGAAGCGCCACAGCAGTTGGTTTGAGTTAAGGAGAACACCATGTCCAAAGATTTGGCGGTAGGGTTGATCGAAACGCGTGGAATTGTGGCATTGACTGCGGGCATCGAAGCCATGATGAAGACTGCGGACGTCTCGTGTCTGGGTATTGAGCGAGTGGCAAGCGGGTATTTTGCCGTCGCCGTGCAAGGCTCTTTAGCTGCCGTAAGGCAGGCTATCGATTCAGGAAGGGCCGCTGTCAGCAATAACGGTGAGCTGCGACGTGCAGCAATCTTCCCCAAACCGCACGAAGCTGCGCTGAGTCATCTTGACCAGTCTTTCTCTGAGCGGCTCGCGTCGAGGCAGAAATGATTTTGTGCGAAGTGGTCGGGCGCGTATGGCCTGAAAGCCCGCTAGCCGGTCTGAATCAGAAGGCGCTGGTTACCGTGCGTGATATCCATTCAGGCGCGCTGCAAGTGGCGCTTGATTTGGCAGGCGCCGGCACCGGAGCGCGCGTGCTGGTAGTGGTGGGCGAGCCTGCTCGCGTTATCGCTGACGGAGCGCCGGTGGATGCAGTAGTAACCGCTATTGTGGCTGCCGATTCAGTTTGAATTCGAGTCTGTCGGTTTGTGATGTCAGTACTTGGGGATCAATCGGCGTGACTTAGGTTTACTAGTGTGCGCTCCCATGCTACCGGATATTTCTTGTGCGCATGCCAAGACCGATTTAGCCAGGGCTGGAATGGCTTTTTCATCGAGCCGGAATGCGGGGGCCGACACACTTACAGAGGCTACGATGCTGCCGCTGAAATCTCTGATCGGAGCTCCGATGACACGAATGCCGACTTCGGACTCTTCGTCGTTGAGGGTCCAACCTTGCTCGCGCCACTGAGCCATACGACGCACGAATTCGTTCGCATCAACGATGGTATGCCCGGTGCGAGCTTTCGGCTGAGATCCTAAGAATATTTGTTTGATTTGCTCTTCTGAGTGATCCAGCAACAAGGCTTTACCTGATGCGCTGCAATACACGGGCATGCGCAAGCCCCATTGAGACACCAGTTGCGGCGTCTTAGAACCTTTTACGTTATCGACTCTTATGACGTCACTTCCATCCAGCAGCGCCAAGTTGACGGTTTCACCGCATTCGGCTGCGAGCGCTTCGAGAAAGGGTCGTGCATTGACTCCGAGATCGAGGGTCGACAGAAAGCAACTGGCCAAATCCAATACTGCGGGTCCTAGTCCATACTCGCCTGTGTCCTCATCGCGACGAACCAAGTTGACTGCACTTAACGCATGTAGAAGTCGGTACAGAGTGGACTTGTTCAGCCCAAGTTCCGCTGCAAGGTCAGGGATGCGCAAACTGGGTCTATCGGGAGAAAAGGCAAAGAGGATGGACACTGCCCGCTCGATTGCTTGAGTACCACCAGGTTCACCAGGAGATTTGGCTGAAGTTTTAGAGGCTTTGGTAGTCACGTTGAGAGGTCGAATAGTTGTCTGTTTTGAACCGGCTTTGCCGCCGTCCATGTCAATCAATCGGAAGCATGACTCCGCCGGTAGATCGGAATTTGTATGGCCCCGGCGCATCACAATAAAGCTTCCGAAGCTTTCATGCATTATTCCACAATATGAATATTAGTACACATTATGGATTACGATAGGGATACAGATTCGGTTGGTGCGGCAAAGAATGTGGGGATGACCTTGGATTCCGTCCTGCGAGGTTGGGCCGATTCCCAGCCAGATAGGCCACTGCTATGTATCGGCTCGGAGATCACGACGGCCCAAGCGTTGTTGGAGCAGGTCACCTCGTTGGCCGCTCAACTGCATCAATGGGGTGTAGGACCTGGAGATCGAGTTGCGCTATGGGCGCAGAATTCCCAGGCCTGGGTGGCATGGCTTCTGGCTGCCTCATGGCGAGGAGCGGCAGTCGCTGTCCTACACCCAACGCTTCAACCAGACGAACTACATCATGCGTTGGAGCAGGCGCGTCCCAAGTGGCTGGTTGCCGATCTCCAATGTCGCGATCGTGATCTTCGCGCGATAGCTAACAGTGTGCTTCACGTTGAGGAAGGTGTCCTGCCCCCGGACAATCCGTATGGGTTGCAAGGCATGTACTTTATGCCGAGCGGTGAGGGTGCATTTGGATGGAATACCTTTCCTCGGTCAGACCTCGCGGTGCCAGCCCCTGGGAGCGACCCGGCGGCGACCGCGGTACTCGTATTTACCTCTGGTAGCTCGGGGCGGCCAAAACTGGTACAGCTGTCGCATCAAGCAGTATTGATCAATGCAATGGGTACAGCAAAGCTCGCGGGCATTCAGGCTGATGACCGAATTGCGTCGCCATTGCCGCTGTATCACGCAGGCGGCCTATCGTCGGGCCTCGTTCTTTCGTTGGTAACCGGTGCCCTCTGGTGCAGTCAGGCGCGTTTCGATACGGACGATCTGATCAGATTGATACTTCAGCAAGATTGTACGGTCGTGCAAGGCGTGCCCACGATGTTCAAGGCGCTCATGCATCAACTTGCTGGCAAGCCCCTTCCTGGCTCTAAATTGAGGCTGGCATTTATCGGAGGAGCCCGAGCTCCCGCAGCGCTGTGTCGTTCCATTGAAGCCGCCTTGGGGGTAGGCCGTGTATGCGTAACGTACGGCCAAACAGAGTTTGGTCCATCTATTGCGCTTACCACTGGCACTGAGCCCGGAGTACTTAACGAAGGGAATGTGGGTACCCCTATTCCAGGAGCTTCGTTGCGCATCGTGGACGTAGACGGTCAGATCTTGCCCGAGGGTGCAATGGGTGAGATTCAGGTCTCCGGCCCAACTATCATGCAGGGCTATTTCAATAACCCGGAAGCGACAGCCAGCGCAGTGGTCGATGGCGGCTGGCTGCGAACTGGTGATCTCGGATTGGTGCAAGAGGGGTGTTTATATGTGCTGGGCCGACTTAAGGACATGATCATTCGGGGCGGGGAGAACATTGCCGCCAGCGAAATAGAGGAAGTACTACTTAAGATGCCGGGCATTGCTGAAGCCTGTGCTGTCCCGGTCTATTCCGAGTATTGGGGCGAAACCGTTTGCGTAGTAGTTCAGCCGGCGAAGGGCCATGCCGTGGACGGAGAGGCCGTGCGGGCTCACGCGCGGTCATTACTACCGCGCTACAAACAGCCGGAATATGTTCTGGTTTGGAACGCTTTCCCGCTGCTTGCCTCGGGCAAGATAAATCGCCGGCATGTCAAAGAGCAGGCAGCAGCCGAACTGTCTTTACCAACATTATCCTAATCAATCATGGCCATAGAACTCACCATCAATGATCGCGTCGCGACCATAACGCTAGCAAAGCCGGAGCGCCGCAACAGTTTCGACACGCGCATGCTGGAATCAATGGAAGACATCCTGACTTCCATTAGCCGTGAACCAACCGTAGACATAGTGGTTTTACGCGCAAAGGGCCCAGCTTTCTGCGGTGGAACTGATTTGAAGGAGCTGGCGTCACTGGATGCCAAAGCGACGCTTCACTGGCAGCGTCGCACGAGCGCCTTGGTTGAGCGATGGGCCCGTCTGGACGCTACGACCATAACTGTTTATCAAGGCGCCGCAGTGGGTTCCGGAGCCATCATCGGCCTGGCAAGCGATCTTCGGATCGCAACCACAGATACCTGGTTTCAATTCCCTGAAGTCGGTCATGGTATCCCCTTGACCTGGAGTGGAATCCAATTGCTACTGCGGCTAGTGGGCGCGGATATGACGAAGCGCCTATTGTTGCTGCAGGAGCGTCTCGATGCAAACGAGCTGGAACGCTTGCGACTCGTTGTCAAAGTCGTGTCACAAGAGAATCTGGATGCTGCCCTCAATGACATGTTGCAAACCTTATTGAAGTCCTCAGCATTGGCCCGTTCAATGTGTAAGCACGCGATTAGCGCGGCTGCGTCGGCACCCGGTTTTGCGACTAACGAACTGGATCCTTTTTTGGCTTCGCTAAGTATTTATGCTCAAGATCGGCAAGCTTTCACGTGGGACAAATCATGAATGCTCATGAAACCACGAAAATGGGGGTATGAGGAGCACGAATGCCTAAAGCCTTGCGCTGTCATGCCTTTGGCGGTCCCGAAACCCTGATGTACGAAGAGATCCCTGCTCTGAAGCCCGGTGCTGGCCAGGTGTTAGTGTCGGTAAAGGCCGCCGCCGTTAATTTTCCAGATACGTTGATCATTCAGGGCAAGTATCAGTACAAACCGGACTTCCCCTTCTGTCCTGGTGCGGAAATTTCCGGGGTGGTGGCAGAAGTCGGAGCCGGTGTGAATTCTTGGTCGGTTGGCGATGCTGTATTTGGACAGATGCCGCTGCCATATGGCGGTTTTCGTGAAGAAGTCGTCCTGGAAGCAGAGAGTATCTTCAAGCTGCCGGGCGGTATGGGCTTTGATGTAGCTGCAGCCTTCGGCGCGGCTTACGGAACGGCTTACTATGCTTTACATACGCGCGGTCAACTGCGCCCGGGTGAAACCCTATTGGTGCTAGGTGCAGCGGGAGGGGTTGGCCTTGCAGCTGTGGAGCTTGGCAAATTGCTCGGTGCCACAGTTATCGCTGCTGCGTCGAGTTCGCAGAAGCGGGCGCTTTGTTTGACGCATGGTGCTTCGCATGTCATCGATTACTCTACAAAAGACCTGCGTGCCGAGATCAAGCGACTCACAGGCGGTAGGGGAGTGGACGTAGTGCTGGACCCAGTCGGTGGTGCGTACGCCGAGGCGGCCATCCGCTCCTGCACCTGGGGTGGTCGGTATCTGGTTGTTGGTTTCGCCTCCGGCGCCATTCCGACGGTGCCGACCAACATCCTATTGCTTAAGGGAGCTTCCGCTGTGGGAGTCTTTTGGAGCGGCTTTGCGCATCATGCACCTGAGGCGTGCCGACAGCAGTTGGGCGAACTGAGTGACTGGGTTTCAAGGGGGATGCTTGCCCCGCGTATATCGCATCGCTACCCCCTTTCTCGAGGTGCCGAAGCCCTGAAGTTGATTGCGGAACGCGAGGCACAGGGTAAAGTTATACTGATGCCGTGAATGGCTCTAAGCTTACCCAGCATCTGAAGCGGTCACACGGATGTGCGAAGTTGTGTTGATGAAGTTGTGTTAGTTTGGGTGGGGGTTCTGTCCTACATAATCTGATCGCTTTAATCACAAACGGAGAACACATGCAAAAGCGCGAACTGGGCCGTTCCGGCATCTCCATAGCACCGCTCGTATTCGGCGGAAACGTTTTTGGCTGGACCGCCAGCGAAAAAACCTCCTTCAGCTTGCTTGATCGCTTTGTCGATGAAGGCTTCAACGCCATTGACACCGCCGATATCTATTCAGCGTGGGGGCCGGGTTTGAGCGGTGGTGAATCAGAAACGGTGATAGGCAATTGGCTTGCGCGCCGAGGCCGTCGTGATGACATCGTACTCATGACCAAGGTCGGGATGTGGGAGGCTCGCAAGGGTTTGTCTGCGAAGAACATCCAAGCCGCTGTGGAAGATTCCCTGAAGCGTTTGCGCACTGACTACCTGGATGTCTACTTTGCTCACATCGACAACGAGGAAGTGCCGTTGCACGAAACGCTGGATGCCTTCTCGAAACTGATTCAGGCCGGCAAAGTTCGCGCCGTCGGCGCATCCAATTTCTCGGCAGATCGGCTTCGCCAGGCGTTGACAGTCTCAAAGGACAACGGCCTTCCTCGCTACGAAGTCATGCAGCCGTTGTACAGCTTGTATGACCGGGCCGCCTTCGAGGACGAACTGGCTGATGTGGCGATTCAAGAGCAACTGGGAGCCGTTGGGTATTTTTCCTTGGCCAGCGGATTCCTGACGGGTAAATACAAAACCCTGGAAGATCTCCAAGGCACAGCCAGAGCCGGCATGCTGACCAAATACTTCGATGAACGTGGACAAAGAATTTTGCAGGCCTTGTTCGAAGTGTCTGACGAGGTGGCCGCCAAACCCTCGCAAATTGCGCTTGCCTGGTTGCAAACGCGGCCGGGCCTGACCGCACCTATCGCCAGCGCGACGAGCGTGGACCAACTGAATGAAATCATGGGCTCTGCGCAGCTGTCGCTCCCCGAGCAGGCGCTCGCGCGTCTAGATGCTGCAAGCAAATAGCGCCACCCGGATTCCGCCAAGCCTTAGCCGTTTCGTCGATCCAAAACCGCGATTCATCGAAAACTACTTGGTCTGACGTACGCTTATCGGCACACTCCGGTCGAAGAGTGCAACTGACTGTTTCAACCTAGGGCTCGGCGGAGTCGAATTGATGCCGTGCGCCCAAGCAGTATTGGCTGAACTCCGTTATTGAAAAAAACCTCTACCTGAGCACCAGGACGGCGAACCAGATGCAAAACATGTTCCAAGTTGATGATCATCGACCGGGAAACAGAATGAAAGGGAGGAGAGGAAAGTTGCTCGGCCAGTCTCTTGAGCGTGGTGTGCATGAGTTCGCTCGGGTGGTCTGGACTGCACAGCAGAACGTAATCTCCCTGAGCCTGCGCAACGGTCAGATCACTGATCTTGATCACCCGTGTTCCCGATTTGCTGCGCGTAGAAAGATAGCCCCCGTTCTGAGGTTTGAGCCGCGCCAGGGTCTGAGCCAATCGTTCGGGGTTGACCGGTTTCAGGAGGTAGTCGACCGCCTCGATATCAAAGGCCTGCGTCGCGAAGTCGCTGTGCGCGGTGACAAACACCACGCTGGGAGTGTGCTCGATCTGCTGCAGAAGATCGAACCCGGTTTCGTGCGCGAGCATCACGTCCAAAAAGAGGACGTCGGGCTGATGATCGCGGATCAATCTTCTGGCCTGTTCGAGCGTGGTTGCTTCACCTTCTATTCGAACACTGGAACTGGCGTCGAGCAATCGACGCAAATAGCGCCTAGCCGGGGCCTCGTCGTCAACAATTACCGCACGCAGCATAATTTTCGTTTGTGTTGTGGTTGTGGCGGATGAGCGTCTCTGGGCCGATTTTACTACCGTCATGAACATACGACCGATTACCCACGAAAGTAATTCCTCCCAGGCCTCAAATGTGTTCTGGCGCGCCCAGGTAGCAGTGTGGCTGCTACTGGCGTTGGTGGGCTTCTGCATTCGGTTCATTATTTTTGGAAATGCCTTGGCCGCGTTCTGGCTGACGATTGTTCTCGAGCCCTTGGCGTTTGTTCTGACCAGCGCAGCAGCGCTTGCCCATGGACGCTACGGAAAAAACACCGCGCTCATACCGACCCTGGCATTTGCAACACTATTGTGTTTGTTGGCCTCTGCTTTGTTGCCAGCCATTGGCTACGTAATTCACGGTCTTTTTCCGCCGGGCTCGATCAAGGGTGTCGCTGAAGCACAGTATCGGCTGGGGTTCTTTTATTACATGGGCATATTTTGGATCTGGACTCTGATCTACTTTGGCGTAGGTGCCGAGCTTGCCGCCCGCAATGCTCGCATTTCCAAGATGAAGGCAGAGAACCGAGCGATGTTGCTGGAGCTCGAGCATCTGCAAAGGCAGATCGAGCCGCATTTCCTGTTTAACGCGCTGAACGCGGTGGTGGCAGAAATCGCCGACCGGCCGGCCCTCGCCGAAGAGTTGACCCGCCGGCTGGCGGATTATCTGCGCTATTCATTGGACCGGCGCGGACGTGGTACCTCGCGGCTCGCTGAGGAATTGGAGGCGGCCGAATCCTATATACGTATTCAGGCGTTGCGGTTCGACGAACGACTGGAGTTTCAGAGCAGCGTTGATCCGGCGGCCCTGGACTTTGAACTTCCTCACATGACTCTGCAGGGCCTGGTCGAAAACGCCATCAAGCATGGCATGCGCGCCGAGTACGAGACATTTCTGATTCAACTGGATGTGCGGTGCAACGCAGAGGAGTTGGTCATTGAGCTTAGCAATCCAGGGCGGTTGCAGACCACGCAGTTACCCAAGGGAAGTCAGCGGCGGGGCGGTCTAGGAAACCTGTCGCGTCGTCTGGCACTGTACTATCCCGATCGCCACGAGTTTTCTTTGGGGCAGCTGGCTGGACGCACCGTGGCCCGAATCACGCTACGCGGAAAACCGGTGGAACTCGACATCACGGGTTCTGCTGCCTGACACGCTCACCCAGCCGCCTGGTCTGGGTAGGCCCCTGCCCTGGTCAGTGGTGAGCTTCGTCGGTGTGCAAGTTGCAGGCGCTATCCTCGGCGTCTGCGTTCCAGTCAATGGCGATGGTGGCATGTTCAATGCCGAAAATTTCGTGTAGCGCCTTCTCGACCCGTTTCACCACCGCGCGGGCGTCATCGTCCACCAAGGCGCGCACGTGTAGGGTAGCCATGGTGTGCCCCGATGTGAGCTGCCAGACATGCACGTGACTGACTGCCGCCAATCCAGAAACCGAGCCCATCAGCCCCTGTTCGAGTTTGTCGGGTGACGCCTCTTCCGGCGCCCCTTCAAGCAGTATATGGAGCGATTTGGCCATCAGCTTCCAGGCGCTGCGCAGTATCAGCGCGGCCACCAGAACTGAAAGAATAGGATCGATGGGTGTCCAGCCTGTCAGATGAATGACGACGGCGGCAGCGACGGCACCGACAGAACCGAGCAGATCGCCGACGACATGCAAGATGGCGCCCTTCACATTGACATGTTCGGTGTCCCCCCGCGTCATGATCCAAAGGACCAGCAAATTGACCAGTAAGCCTAGAATGGCCACTGCCAGCATGGTGCCTGCCAGGATTTCATGAGGTACAAAGAAGCGACGCCAGGCTTCGTAGCAGATCCAGATGACAATGCCAAACAGAGTCAGGGCGTTGATGAACCCCGCAATGACCTCGAAACGCAGGTAGCCGAATGTGCGCTTGCTGTCTGCAGCGCGCCGGCCAAACCGGAATGCGGCATATGCCAGGGCAAGTGCCGCGGCATCGGTCAGCATATGCCCTGCATCAGCCAATAGCGCCAGCGACCCGGACAATACGCCCCCCACAGCTTCGACAAGCATGAAGGCAAAGATCAAGACAAACGAGATCAATACCTTGCGCTCGTTGGCGTGGGTGACCGTCGGCGTGTGGTCGTGACCATGACCGTGATCATGAGCGTGACCGTGATGCGAGTGAGAATGTGCCATTTAAGATATATACGGGGTGTAAACCCCTGACTTGACCTTCCCATCATGGTAAGCCCTAGTCTTGATCATGTCGAATATCACTTTTCAGAGCAACGTCATGAACACCATTCATTTCAGCGAGCGGCGGTCTGGCCCGATTATCAGCCTCCCCATCCAGGGAATGAACTGTGCCGGCTGTGTGGGCCGGGTCGAGTCCGCTCTGGCCAAGGTCGATGGCGTCAATACGGTGTCGGTGAACCTGGCTACGGAACGAGCAGAAATCCATGCGCGCGGCGATATTGACAAGATGGCACTGGTCGAGGCCGTCGAAAAGGCGGGATACCATGTGCCTGTTCAGTCCATAGAGCTGGATGTGCAAGGGATGAATTGCGCATCTTGCGTGGGTCGCGTCGAAAAAGCGCTTCGCGCCGTGCCGGGTGTGACCGACGCCTCTGTCAATCTTGCTACTGAGCGTGCCACCGTGCGCGGCATGGTCGACGCTCAGCATTTGATCGAGGCTGTCTCGGCCGCGGGCTATCAAGCTCGCAGCATCGACACGACCGCCCAAGCCTTTGACGATGCCAGCGTGCGGAAGAACGAGGAACAGAGCAGGCTCAAGCGTGATTTCATTCTGGCGCTGGTCCTGTCTGTGCCAGTGTTCGTGCTTGAAATGGGCTCGCACCTGATTCCGGGAATGCATCGTTGGGTGGATGCCACCATTGGCATGCAGCAAAGTTGGTATCTGCAATTTGTATTGACGCTCGCCGTATTAGTCATACCGGGGCGCCGGTTCTATCAACAAGGCTTCCCCGCATTATCTCGGCTGGCTCCCGACATGAACTCCCTGGTCGCAGTCGGCACCCTTGCTGCGTTCGGCTATTCAGTGGTTGCCACTTTCGCGCCCAGCCTCCTTCCAACGGGAACCGTGAATGTGTATTACGAGGCTGCCGCCGTCATCGTTACATTGATCTTGATGGGGCGGTATCTCGAAGCCCGGGCAAAAGGGCGTACCTCGCAGGCCATCAAGCGACTGGTTGGATTGCAAGCCAAGGTGGCTCATGTCCATCGTAACGGGCGCACCATCGACATCCCCGTCAGCGATGTCGTCACCGGCGATATCGTCGAGGTTCGACCTGGTCAAAGAGTCCCGGTAGACGGTGAGGTCATTGAAGGCCGTAGTTTCGTGGACGAATCCATGATTACCGGCGAACCCATTCCGGTAGAAAAAGCATCGGGTAGCTCGGTGGTGGGTGGAACGGTCAATCAGCAGGGAGCCTTGACGCTAAGGGCGACGGCCGTGGGTGCTGACACCATGCTCGCCCAGATCATCCGGATGGTCGAGCAGGCGCAGGGGGCCAAGCTTCCGATCCAGGCCGTGGTCGATAAGGTCACACTATGGTTCGTGCCGGCGGTCATGCTGGCGGCATTGGTCACTTTCCTGGTTTGGTTGGTATTCGGGCCATCCCCGGCGCTTACTTTTGCGTTGGTCAATGCTGTGGCCGTGTTGATCATTGCTTGCCCCTGTGCCATGGGACTGGCCACGCCCACGTCGATCATGGTGGGAACAGGTCGGGGCGCAGAAATGGGGGTGCTTTTCCGACAAGGTGAAGCACTTCAGCAACTCAAGAACGTCAAGGTCGTGGCAGTGGACAAGACAGGCACCCTGACCGAAGGGCGGCCTTCACTAACCGATTTGGAAATTGCTGCGGGTTTTGATCGGGAGGAAGTTCTTGCCATGATTGCTGGGGTAGAGTCGCGCTCTGAGCATCCGATCGCGAGAGCCATCGTGGAAGCGGCCAGGGCCGGAGGTGTGGACGTGCCCGCGGCAAGCGAATTCCAATCGGCCACGGGCATGGGCGTGCACGCGGTAGTTGACGGTGTGCGGGTCGAAATTGGAGCGTCCGGGTACATGCGGGAACTGGGCCTGAGCGTCGATGTTTTTGCCAAGACGGCCCAACATCTTGCCGCCGAGGGCAAGTCGCCCATCTACGCAGCAATTGGCGGCCGCCTCGCTGCGATTATTGCGGTTGCAGACCCGATTAAGGCTACGACGCCCGCCGCCATCCAGGCATTGCATCGATTGGGTCTGAAAGTGGTCATGATTACGGGTGACAATGCAGTTACGGCGCAGGCAATTGCCAATAAGCTGGGTATCGACGACGTAGCGGCCGAGGTCCTGCCACAGGGCAAGGTAGAAGCAGTACGGCAGCTGAGAGCCGCTTACGGTCCGCTGGCCTTTGTCGGTGATGGCATCAATGACGCGCCCGCGTTGGCTGAGGCCGACGTGGGCATGGCGATCGGCACCGGTACTGACATCGCGATGGAATCTGCTGATGTCGTGCTGATGTCAGGCGATCTGAAAGGGGTGCCCCGAGCCATTGCATTGTCGCAAGCCACCCTCCGCAATATCCATCAAAACCTGTTCTGGGCGTTTGCGTACAACACGGCTTTGATTCCGGTGGCCGCCGGCATACTGTACCCGGCTTGGGGGGTGTTGCTATCGCCTATCTTCGCCGCTGGTGCCATGGCGCTTTCCAGCGTTTTTGTTCTGGGCAATGCTCTGCGTTTGCGCAGGTTTGCGTACGAATCCTAAACAGGCATAAAATCTGACTCCCGTACCGCAGGACTTCTTGCCCACGCGGTACGCGGCCTTCCCGTCACTACCTGGGTGCTGGCGGAATGCGGGTGTAGTTCAATGGTAGAACGGCGGCTTCCCAAGCCTCAAGCGTGGGTTCGATTCCCATCACCCGCTCCATCTTCACAGCGTCACCCAGGTGCGATCGGAAATAGCTCCAGCGCACGAATTCGAAGTCGCGACTTCCTGGTTTGATACCGCTGTAAGTGGGAAGGCCTCCGCGCCGTCTGATGCGCCAGTGAAAGCTCGACATTCTCTCGACAGTGGTGCGTCACGGCTATGCGCAGGAACCAGATCGTGCCGCGCAGCCACCTTGCACTTTTTTACAAGTATGCACCACCATGGCGCGGGCGCCGTTTCGCGCGCAATTTCATCGAAAAAATTGGGGATTTCGTCGAAAAAAAGTTGTGTGGAATAAAAGTCAGCCGTCAGACTGCACTGGAATTTTTCGTATTAGTTTGTTGTCGCGCGTACGGTTTCAGACACACGTGGAAACCTGCCCCGCAGTGACGGGCAAAGCGCCGATACAAACGCTTACAGAGACGGCGGACCATGCAAACACCATTTCTTGTCGAGCAAAGAACTATTCCCATGCTTCGGCCAAGCGTCTTGCGCCTGGCAGTGGTATCAGCCTTGGGCGTGTATGCAGTAACTCTAGCCCACGACACTCACGCGACTTGTCAAAACCACACAGACGCCAACGGCCTTTATTCGGTGTGCCAGGGTGCGAACGGCATAGACGGCAGTTCAAGTCAGAAACAAGGGAAAGATGGCGAAGCCGTAAACATAACGTCGACGAACAACCTGACGGTCAACGTCGCCGATTGGTTGGCTGACTCCCCGCCCGGCAACGTTCCAGGGGTCGTCATGGGGTCTAGCCGCGGTGGCACGGGTGTGGACGAAGCCACTGGTGGCAAGGGTGGTTCAGTAGAGATTACGAATCAGGCGAATCTGGTGTTGGAGGGCACGACACACCGCGGCTATTTCCAGAGCCTGATTTCCGCCACTTCGACCGGTGGTGACGGCGACGATGATAATGACAATAATAATTCCAGCGGCGGTGCCGGTGGCGCTGGCCAGAACGTGACCGTCAACAACTCCGGAGCACTGACCATTCGGGGTTCGGTGCAGCCTTATTCGAATTCTGGTGGCACATACCGTGATTTGCCCTTGTACGGAATCACCGCCATTAGTTCTGGAGCGACCGGCGGCAATCAGAATAGCAGCATCCTCGGCGACCAGTTGGGTGGTCCTGGTGGCATGGGTGGAGACGTCATGGTCACCAATAGCGGCAAGATCTCGTTGGGAGACACCCAGAGTCGGCTGACGGGATTCGCCCAGGGAGCGGGGATACAAGCCAGGTCCAACGGGGGTAGCGGGGGTGAAGATAACGGTAGAGCCGGTAATGCGTCCCGGGTGGTGGTCAACAACACGGGCAATATTGGAGTCGTATGGAATGCTCAGAATGGCGATGAGGTGTACGGCATTCATGCCATAAGCCTAGCCGGCGACGGCACACAGTCACATGACAATAGTGATCCAGGAGGCGCAGGCGGTAATGGCGGGCCGATTACCGTGACTTCGAGCGGTCAAATCCTGGTGGATATTGCGGGTACATTCAGTGGCGAAGGTGCCGGCATTGCCGGCCGAAGCCAGGCTGGAAACGGTGGCACTGGGCCGAGCAAGGACAAGACTGGGGGCCAGGGTGGCAATGCTTTTCCGGTATATGTGCAATTAAGTGGAGCCGGATCCTCCATCACGACGCGTGGAGCGAACGTATATGGGATTCTTGCCCAGAGCGTTGGGGGCCAGGGCGGTGACGGTGGGGATGCCGCCGCCATTGCCGGTCAGGGCGGGGGCGCGGGATTTGGTGGAAATGCGTCCAACGTCACGGTAAAACTCGATCCGGGCAGCACCATCCAGACCTCCGGAGACTTTTCCGCCGGCATACTGGGCCAATCGATCGGCGGCGGTGGCGGCACCGGTGGCACCTTCGTGTCGGTTCTTGCCGGCCAGGGAGGTAATGGCGGAAGTGGTGGTGACGCGTCAACGGTAAACATTGACACGGCAGGAAACATTACCACCTCGGGTGCTCACGCTCAGGGTGTGCTGGCGCAATCTATCGCAGGTAGTGGTGGCGCAGGTGGGGTCGATGTCAGTGGCCTGATCGCCTTGGGCGGCGACGGTGCGGGTGGCGGTGCGGCCGGTGCGGTGACCGTCAATCAGTCAGGAGTGGTGTCTACCCGAGGTTATGGGTCACATGGCGTCACAGCTCAGTCGATTGGGGGTGGTGGCGGAGCGTCAGGCAGCGCTATTGGCGCCTTGAGTATTGGGGGCAGTGCAGAAGGTACGACGCCTTCTCAGGGCGGTGCGGTGCAGGTCAGGAATGCCGGTGGCCAAATTATTACGACTGGAAATGCGGCCGCGGGTATCGTGGCGCAATCGATCGGCGGTGGTGGGGGCAGCGGTGGCGACAGCCTGGGAATTTTGGGGATTGGCGGCGACGGGGCGGCGGGTGGTCAGGGTGGCCGCGTCTCGATTCAAGACATAGGAACCATCACCACATCGGGCCGGTTCAGTCCGGGCGTGCTCGCACAGTCCATCGGGGGTGGCGGCGGTAATGGAGGGGATACCTTCACCGCTTCTGCTGGTGTCTCGCTGGCCATCGGCGGTAGCGGCGCTGGCGGCGGCAACGGTGGGGCGGTGTGCTTGGGCAATGCGGGCGCTTGCGGCGATATGTCTCCCGGTCCGATGTTCCTTACTACTCATGGCGACTATTCCCCGGGCATCATTGCGCAGAATATTGGGGGCGGCGGTGGGAGTGGAGGCAGTGCGACCAGTGCGACCCTGGAATCGCTGGTTGCGCTGCAGCTCGGCGGAAGCGGCGGTGGCGGTGGCTACGCGGGCCGCGATGGTACCGACCTCAACTACACCAGTCTGAATATTCGTACAGGCGGCTCCCACTCCGCGGCCATTCTTGCCCAGTCCATTGGCGGTGGCGGCGGCAATGGTGGCGATGCGTCCCACTATGACGCGAGTGCCGGATTCAGCTCTGCCCTGGTTGTAGGCGGTAGCGGGGGCGCGGGTGGTACGGGCGCCAAGACAAGCGTCACGCTACGCCGGGCTCAGATCGCGACGGGAATGGATTACAAGTCGGCCAATCCCGACACCTACGCGCCCAACGATTCCTTTGGCATCCTGGCTCAAAGCATTGGGGGCGGTGGCGGAAACGGAGGCAGTGCAAGTGCCACGAATTTCATTTTGGCAGCACCATTGCCTGACGGCACGCCAGTCTCACTCAGCTTCCAGGCATCAATTGGTGGTCAGGGTGGTAACGGCGGGCACGCGTGCGCATCGGGTGACACGTCGTGTGTCACGCAAATTACCTTGTTGGAAGGCAGCTCAATCACGACTCTTGGCGACGGCTCGCACGCAGCTGTCGCGCAATCGATCGGTGGCGGCGGGGGTAATGGGGGTGATGCCTCGGTTTTATCCACGGGCATCAGCTACGGCGATTCATTAACAGGCAAAATCGGCATGACCTTGGGTGGCAGCGCGGGGAATGCCTCGCACGGGGGCAAGACGGTTGTCAGGTTGGGAACGGATAGCACCCAATACGTGAATCTGCCGGCAAGCATTCAACTGCCGATCGACCTGAACAACGAGGCCGCCGTCCTCGCGCCGGATTCGACCATCCGAACCTATGGGGATTTTTCAAACGGCGTACTGGCACAATCAATCGGCGGCGGCGGCGGAAACGGCGGGGTTGGCAGCAGTGACTCGTATTCTGCCGGCGGAATGGTCGAGGTCGACCTGAACATTGGCTTGGGCGGATCTGGCGGCGGCGGTGGAAACGGCGGCGAAGTGGATCTGTATCTCGGGCCCACGTATACCGTTCACACCTTGGGTTCAGGTTCCCGCGGCTTTGTAGCGCAGTCCATTGGCGGGGGCGGCGGTACCTCGCAAGGTGGAACCATGAGCCTGGGAGCCTCGGTCGAAGGCATCGGCGGCAAGCTGACCTTGGGAATCGGACAAACTGGCGGGGCTGGAGGTCAAGGCGGCCTCGTCAAGGCACAAATTGACGGTGCTATCCGGACACAGGGCGGCGACGCCGATGGCGTACTGTTGCAATCCATCGGCGGCGGCGGCGGTCTGGCAGGCTCCATTGGCGCCGACTCATCCTCCCATCCCATACTCGACCGTGTCGGTCAGGTGCAGGATATTATCGACAAAGTCACCGATGCCGAAAGCCAGGGGTATGGCTTCGAGGTGGACATTGGCGGTCGCGGTGGCACCGGGGGCAACGGTGGACAAATCGACATCGACTTTGGTGGGAAGATAGCCACAGCCGGCGATTGGGCGGACGGGATTGTTGCGCAGTCCATCGGTGGTGGCGGCGGAGCCGGGGGTTCTTCGACTGCAGCGGGCAGTGAAAAGTCGGCCCAGATCAACGTGGCCATCGGCGGCGCTGGTGGTACCGGAGGAAACGGAGGCACCATCACAGCCTTCTTCGACGGCAACCATAACAACTATATAGGCACCACGGGCTACAGCGCCTATGGGGTACTGTTGCAATCCATTGGCGGCGGCGGCGGTCATGGAGGGGATGGCTCTGACATGGCGAGCGGCGAAATCTCCGTTGGTGGGGGTGTAGGTGGCGGCGGAGGCGTTAGTGGACGAGGTGGAAATATCAGTACCACCGGTACCAACTCATGGCTTAGCGTTCATACCCAGGGCTCAGACTCCCCCGCGTTTGCCGCGCAATCGGTGGGCGGCGGCGGAGGTATAGGCGGGGCCGGAAACAGCAATTCGGAATCTCGGCTTGACGCTTCTCATCAGGTCGCCCTTTCGGTCGGGGGCCGTGGTGGTACAGGCAACCACGGTGGCGATATCAATCTCCAACTTGGTACCAGCGCATCGACGCAAGGTGACCGTTCCTACGGGTTCCTGTTGCAGTCTATCGGAGGTGGCGGTGGCGTTGCGGGAGCGGGCAAGGCGGCGAACCTGACCAGCGTCGGGCTGGGTGGTCGCGGGGGCGCCGGCGGCGATGGCGGCACAGTGACCTTGACCTTGAATTCCGGAAGCAAGATCAGTACAGCCGGAGCCGGCTCGCATGGTGTACTTGCCCAATCAATTGGTGGGGGCGGGGGTGTGGCGGGTGACAGTTCCGTCAACATGGGACTGTCCCCTCAAGGTTGGACAATTGGTAACGGTGAAACCGGAGGCGTCGGCACAGGGGGTACTGTCACTGTCAGTTCGAATGCCGACATCTTGACGACCGGGACCAATGCGTTTGGCATTGTCGCTCAGTCCATCGGCGGTGGAGGCGGCCTTGCCGGTAACTCGAGTGGTGGGTTTGCCGGAAGCACCGGGCGAGACAGCGGTTCAGGTCGAGGTGGCCGAGTCGCCGTCAATCACAGCGGAAACATTCGCGCAGCAGGGTCAGGTGCGACCGGCATATTTGCGCAGAGTACGGGACCCGATGGCGGCGGCAATGTGTATGTTGATCTCTATGGGTCAGTCCAGGGCGGGTCTGGAAACGCGGCTAGCGTCTGGGTTGCTGACGGGTTCCAGAACGCTGTAAATATCCGCCAGGATGGTGTTGTGGTGGCCTCGGATAGCGGAGTAGGTATTCGTTACAACGGTAGCGGTGCGACTGCTCAAGGGTCGACGCTAGACATCAATCTGAGCGGAAACGCCGTCATGGGCGGAAACATCGAGTGTCAAAACGCCAGTGGCAGCGGAAGCGGCACCGACAAGCCTTGTAATGCCTACTCCGGTAACCAGACCGTGATGAAAGAGGCCACTTTGTATCAGGCCAATATCCACAATGGTGGTCTCCTTGAGATCGGACGTACGGGACGATTCGAGACACTGAAAATTGAAGGTGACTTCGAGCAACTGGCCTCGGGGGTGTTGCGGGCGGACATGGACTTCGGCGGCATGCGGACTGATCATCTTCTGGTCAAGGGCGACGCCAAGCTCGGGGGGGGATTTGACCTGGCTGCGATCAGTCTATTGCCTCGACGCGAACTGCGTGTTCTGGATGTAGAAGGGGATCTTTCAGGTCACATTGAAGCAATTGACTCTCCCATCTTCGATTTTCATCTTCGGCGTGCAGGCAAGACTCACCACGCGTTTGTACGTGGCGCTAACTTCAATGCCCCAAGTCAGGGACTCGAGCGCAATCATAGGGGCGTTGCCGATCACCTGCAGTTCATTTGGGATAGCGGTGGTACCGTGGAGCTGGGCCCTTTGTTTGCAGCATTGAACAATGCATCGAAGAAGGGAGCATCGGAATATCGCGAGCGTCTTACGGATCTGGCTCCAGGTTCGGCGTTGGCGCCGGCCGGGCAGATGTCTGCGGGCATGAGCAACTTCATGGGCACGATGATGTCGTGTCCGGTTAGCGACGGCAGCGCGATGATGCGGGAACGGGATTGCTTCTGGGGCCAAGTAACCCGCCGACACACTGATCATGATGGCGGCGACGGATCGCCCGGCTATTCATTCGACAGCACCGTTTATCAGTTTGGCGGCCAGCGCCAGCTGAAGCCGGGTTGGTTCCTCGGTGCGTCGGCCTCGTATCAGGATAGCCGTCTGCGGGGCAACAGTGGTCGCGTCTCTGGGAATGGCGATGTAGGCTATCTCGGGGTCGTGCTGAAGCGCGAGATGGGGCCCTGGCTGCTGTCGGGTACTTTAGCTGGTGGATACGGTTCGCACCGGATGCATCGCAATATGTCCATCGAGGGGTATGACAACCGTGTCACTGGAGATCCGGATGTTTACAGTGTGGGAGCCAGATTCCGCGCAGCACGTCAGTTTGCTTTATCTGACACCTTGTATCTGAAGCCTTACGTCGATGTTGACGCGTTCTACACGCGCATGAAAGGCTATACGGAATCCGGTGGGCCACTGGCTTTGCAGGTCGAAGGCAGCGACCAGTTCGCGATGTCTGCGTCCCCCATGCTGGAGTTCGGAGGGCAAGTGCGCACATCCGACGGAACCATCGTACGGCCCTTCGCCTATGCAGGGGCTGCGTTCCTGAGCAAAGAAACATGGACCAGCAAAGCACGCCTGGCTGGCGCGCCAGCGGGCGGGCCGAGCATCACGACCTCTTTGCCGGGTGACAGAGTCGTCGGACGCTTTGGTGTCGGCTTGACGGTCAACACGCCCAAAGGTCTGGATTTCAGGTTGCAATACGACGGCGAAGCTTCAAGCAAAGTCAGGAGCCATGCAGGCCAGTTGAAGCTGATGTATCGGTACTAAGCGTTCCACCCACCGAGTCGTCCTCTGACTCTAATAAACAATAGTCAACGGACGACTCGGCAGCTAAGGCCGGACTGGCTAAGCATTGCGGCGGTCTGCTTGAACAGGGACCGCTTTGCCGAGTTGGTGTTCAGCACTGAAATATGCCGATGGCGCTTGCTTAAGCCATCCAGGACTTTTGCGAGTTCACTTGAGCATTGAGTGTCTTTCTGGCTCAACCGCAGTTGTTCTGCATCCCGCCGTGCCAATGACAACAGGGCCTGCGCCTGGTTGTCCTCAAAAACAATGGCATCGGCTTGATGCAAGGTGCGAAGTCCTCCGAGCGTCAGCTTGGAAGGATCGCCGCCGATGGATGTGATGAGGCTGAGCGTGGCTGATTTGGTAGACAGGGGTCGTACCAAGCCCTCTTGCAGCGTAAGTTCGGCCTGCTCGTAATTATCCTGACGCAGGAGCTCAAGTACAGGTCCGTCGCAAAGCCAGTCGTAGAACTCCCGTCGGGCGCCATCGTCCGGGTACACGTGGCGAATCGGCTTTCTGTAGTGCTGCATCAGAACGCCCAGTCTTCCCAGCGCGTCGTCGAATATCGACTCCATGCGCTCTCGAAGGCGTCGGGCCAGGACCGGTGCGGCGCCGCCAGACGATACGGCAATCAATATAGGAGATCGATCAACGACAGCAGGTACATGAAACGATGAATGCATTCTGTCGTCGACGACATTCACGAAGATGCGACGTTGATCGGCCAGACGCTTGATGCGTGCGTTGAGTGCAGCGTCGTCGGTGGCCGCTATGACCAGCCACGCGCCGTCGAGCCAAGCCTCTTCAAACTCACCTTGTTCATAGGTAAGTCGGCGGGCGTCGGCCCACGATCTCAATGTGTTGCTTAGGTCGGGTGCTCCCACATAAAGGACGGCCTTGGTTTCAAGAAGCGAACGGGCTTTTCGTTCGGCGACGGCCCCTCCACCCACCACTAGAACTTTTCGGCCGGTCAGGTCGGCAAATAAAGGATAGAGTCGATTTAAGCTGCCCATCTCGTAGGCTCCTGTCTTCGGTAGCGGACCGCGCTGTAAGGATGGGCGAGGTTGACTACGGCGCCCACCACAATCAGGCACGGAGAAACCAGTGAGTTAGAAAGTGCGGCCCAGGGTAGGGTCTCGAGCGTGCATCGAACCGTGCGCTGGTCCGCAGTGCCCCCATTGGAGATCAGGGCCACCGGCGTTGTCGAAGGCAGACCATTACGCACGAGGCCTTCGGAGATCTCCTGAGCTTGTGACAAGCCCATGTAGAACACGAGGGTCCGATCACGCTGAGCGGCCAATTTTGCCCAGTCGCAGCCGGGGCCGTTCTCGCGATGGTGTGCAGTAATAAGTGAAACTTCCGAAGCCAGTCCGCGGTGAGTAAGAGGAATTCCGGTCGCGGCAGCGCAGGCACTGGCGGCTGTCACGCCGGGGACGATGTCCACTTGGATGCCGAGGCTTCGCAGCATCACCATTTCTTCACCGCCGCGGCCGAAGATGAAGGGATCGCCACCTTTAAGCCGCACGACGTTGCGTCCGGCCATGGCATGCTGTGCCATCAGCGCGTTAATCCCGGGTTGTGCCATGGCATGACGGCCGGAAGACTTTCCGACGTTGATCTTGATGGCGTCAGGCCGGCATTCGCCCAGCAGTGCCGGTGCTCCCAAGCGGTCATAGACCACGACGTCTGCATTTCTGATCAGTTTCAGACCGGCGACAGTGATGAGTTCCGGGTCGCCCGGGCCGGCGCCGACCAGCCAGACCCGACCCCACTCCGAGGCCGTGTCTTTGTTAGGCTTGGCGAACACATTAAGTGGATAAGACAGCGTGTTATCAGGCGACAGCATAAGGACCTACCTCCAATGCCAGGTGAGGACGCGCATAGAGCATGCCGTCGGGATCCTGGCGTATGCGCCAGCTTTGAACAGATATGGCGTCGTCTTCGACACATTGACCTGTTCGAAGGCAAAAGTGTTGCTTGTACATCGGTGAAGCCACGACCAGCCGGCCATTCAGATCGCCGACTATGCCGCGAGATAGAACGGCTGCACGGCAAAATGGATCGACATTGTCCAGAGCGAAGACTCCCTGCTCCGTCTTGAATATCGCCAGTTGCCGACCATCGACGCGTGCGACGACGCCCATGCCAGGTATCAGCTGGTCTATATGGCAGACTTTGTGCCAATCGTCAGTGGGTTTTAATTGTGTAGTCGCTCTCATGTTCATTTTCCTTAACCGGTAAGTGCGGCAGTTTCGGCTGCAGCGCGCTCGGCCACGGTGGCGGGTCGCGGCTGGCCTCGCTCCATGACATGAACGATGTGTTCGTCGGGTTGATCGTCATTCACAGAAGGTCGGAAGCGCCGTAAGGCCTGCTCATCCTTGAGTGTTCTGGCCCATTCGCATTCGTAAACATCTACGAGGGCTTGCATCTGTGCTTCGAGTTCCTGGCCGATTCCCAGACTGTCTTCCAATATCACTTGCTTCAGGTAGTCCAGGCCACCTTCCAGTCCTTCTCTCCAGGTGGCGGTGCGTTGAAGTCGATCTGCGGTCCGGATATAGAACATGAGAAATCGATCGATGGTTTGAATCAGGCCTGCGTCATCAAGATCGGTGGCGAACAGTTCGGCGTGACGGGGTTTCATTCCACCATTACCGCAAACGTAAAGGTTCCAGCCGTTCTCCGTGGCTATAACGCCGACGTCTTTGCTCTGGGCCTCGGCGCATTCACGTGTGCATCCCGATACCGCCATCTTCAGCTTATGGGGTGCGCGAAGGCCCCGGTAACGCTCCTCAAGGCGAATCGCCATGCTCACAGAATCTTGAACACCAAAGCGACACCAGGTACTGCCTACACACGATTTCGCTGTTCGCAACGCCTTGCCATATGCGTGACCCGACTCGAAACCGGCATCCACCAGTTCTTGCCAGATCAGCGGCAGCTGCTCCAGACGAGCGCCGAATAAATCAATGCGCTGGCCGCCGGTGATTTTTGTGTAAAGGGAGTATTTGCGCGCTACCTCGCCAATGACGATGAGTTTCTCGGGAGTGATTTCGCCGCCTGGAATACGGGGCACAACCGAGTAGGTGCCGTCTTTCTGCAGGTTCGCCAAAAAGGCATCGTTGCTGTCTTGCAATGGGGCGTTGGCCGGCGACAAGACATAGTCATTCCAGCACGAAGCAAAAATGGATGCGGCCACCGGCTTGCAGATATCGCAGCCCAGTCCTTTGCCATGTCGTTCGAGTAAGGTGGTGAAATCACGTATGCCCTGCACTTGTACCAGGTGAAAGAGCTCTTGACGGCTATAGGCGAAGTGTTCACAGAGGCTTCGGTCAACCTCCAGTCCCAGTCGTTTGAACTCGGAGTCAAGAACCTGCTTTACGAGCGGCGCACAGCCTCCGCAAGTGGTACCGGCTTTAGTCTGGACCTTGAGCTCGCCCAGCGAGGTGCACCCTGCGGCAATGGCGTCACACAGCATCCCTTTGCTGACGTTATTACACGAGCAGATGGTTGCGCTGTTCGGAAGCATGTCAAAGCTTATTGCTGATGCCCCGGCCGCCTGAGGTGCAATCAATGTTGCTGGCTGTGCGGGCAGAGGCAACTTGTTGCTGAAGTACTGATCCAGAAGGCCAAAGCTTGTGGTGTCTCCGACCAGCACCGCACCCAGTAATTGTTTGCCGGTCTTGTCGATGATCAGCTTGCGATATTCGCCGGTCAGCGTGTCGTTGACGAGACAGCTGATGCTGTCGGCTGTCTTGCCATGTGCGTCACCGATCGACGCCACATCCACGCCCAGAAGCTTGAGCTTGGTGGATGGGCTCGAGCCCAGAAACTGAAGTTCGGTGCGCCCTGCCAGATGCGCAGCGCAAACGCGGGCCATTTCGTAACCCGGGGCCACCAGCCCGAATGTCTGGTTTTGCCAACTCGCTGCGTCACCAATGGCATAGATATCGGGATCCGAGCTTTGACAGTAGTTGTTGATGGCCACTCCGCCACGCTCTCCTACATTCAACCCGCAGATATTGGCCAGATTGTCAGCGGGGCGAATCCCAGCCGAGAACACCACCATATCCGTTTCAAGTGTTTCGCCATCTGCAAAGCGCAAGCGATAGCGGTAGTGTTCGCCGGGCTCGATGGCTTCAGTTTTTCTGGACGTATGGACCGTGATCCCCATGGACTCGATCTTGTCGCGCAGTACTCGGCCCCCTTCCTTATCCAGCTGCATGGGCATCAGATGCGTCGAGTACTCGACGATGTGAGTGTCCAGCTTGAGTTTCTTCAACGCACCGGCGGCTTCCAGGCCCAGCAGGCCGCCTCCGATGACAACACCACTGCGGCTGTCCTGGGCACTTTCCTTGATAGTGTCCACGTCGCGTAGCGTGCGATAAGACAGGCAGTGGAGCTGGTCGTAACCCTGCGTGGGCGGAATGTACGGAACGGCTCCGGTGGCGATAACCAGCTTGTCGAAAGGGTATGCCTCGCCGTCAGCGCTGAAGACCCGGCGGTTGATGCGATCAATGCCGGCGGCAGGCTGCCCGCGTAGAATCCTGATGCCGTGTTGCTCGAAAAAGGCTTCACTGCTCAATGGAATCGCCGGGGCGCCGTCAAAGCACTGACTTAGCTGGATCCGGTCATATGCCAGAACTGGTTCTTCGCAGAACACGGTAATGTCGTACGGACACTCGTGGCTGGTCAACTCTTCAAGCAGACGATGGCCGACCATGCCGTGGCCGATCACAACCAGCTTGGGGGCCGAGTCGTGGAGATTCTTTTCAGGAGAGTGGTGGCGTGTCATAAGCGTCGCTCGCGTCTGGATCAGGAACGGGGTGTTGCTGTGACCGAAGCCGTAGCTTCGGCGGGGGCGTCAGTCTGAACGTCAGTCTTTCTCATTGGGCTGGCGGCCCAGTAGGAACCTGCAACGAAGACCGCCCCGCCGACGAGGTTCCCGAATGTCACCCAGCTTAAATTCCATGCCAGGCCGGCCATACTCACTGTTTCCGGGTGCGAACCCGCCATGGCGAGAAGAAGCAGGGTCATGTTGGCGACGCAGTGTTCGAAGCCGCAGGCGATGAATGCCAGCAGGCACCAGGCAATGACGATGCAGCGGGCGCTGTCAGAAGACACTCGTGCCGACATCCACAGCGCCAGGCATACAAGCCAATTGCACAGGACGGCACGGGCGAACAGGCTGCCAGCATCAGCGTTCATTTTTGCTGCGGCGGCCGTCATGACCAAACTGTGTTCATCGGCGATCAGGCCGCCGCCTCCAGCCATGACGAAAAGTCCAACCAAGATGGCGGCACCACACAAATTGCCAACCCAACTGACCATCATCAGGCCTGCCGCCTCGCTCCAGCTGCCTTGGCCCGTGTAGCGACGCAACGACATCACCATCGTGTGTCCTGTAAAGAGCTCGGCGCCAGCGATGACGACCAAAATCAAAGCCAGCCCGAACGCGCCGCCCATGATCAGTTTCTGTAATTCCAGCGGTGCCTGGGCGCCCAAAGTGAAGATCAAGAGAATGGCAACGCCCACATATGCGCCGGCCAGCATGCAAGCCACGAAGAACGCCGAAGGGGCGGTACGCAGTTGAGCAAGCTTCGAGTTCCCGGCGGCGACGAAACCGTCGATGGTGGTTCTGTACATGTGCGTGCCCTATGTCTTCCTGCCGAACAAGGTCGGCCACATCAGACATAACGCAACAACCGTGCCAGTTAAAGGATTTTGGTATCGCCCTCTGGTTTGTCCCTATAGCGAGGGCAGCGTGACGGGGTGCGCCGCGAAGTTTCTAGTCGTCGAATTCACTCGTCTCACGTACCTGTTTTCGCACAAAAGCAGTGCGATCTGCACCAGGCCGAACCATGATTTTGGCGCTGCGCTAAGTTCTGAGGCCCGTCGAAAGATACGAAGGTTAATGGTTCAGCAAGGGGCGTTCGGCGTGACCTGGCTTTCCCGCGGTATCAAACGAAGCGCACCGTTGCTTGAGAGATATCTTCATTGCTCTTTACCGTTACCGACTGACCTTGAGCAACCAGATGTCCTTTGGTAAGGCCGCCGGTCAGAATCACGTCACCCGCTTTGAGCGCTTTCTTATCCTGCCGCAAGCGGTTGGCCAACCACGCGACGGCAGTCAACGGGTTACCCATTGCGTTTCCACTTCTTCCTTCATCCTGCAGTTTCCCAGAGATCCATAATTCCACTTGGATGTCCCCAAGATCGGATAGCCTTGTGACGGGAAATGGAGCACCCAGTACATAGCGCGAAGCCGAACTGTTGTCTGCGATATTGTCCGAGGCCGAAAACTCATAGGTGAGGTAACGTGTATCGCAAACTTCTATGGCCAGCATGAACTCGGGTTCGGCCGCCCACAACGACTCCGCGTCGTAAATGGACAAAGTCGACAGATCGCCCCTGAATCGAACAGCGATCTCGGGCTCGACCAAGGGATGAATGAGTTCGTCGAATTCAAGGGTTGGACCGCTGACGAACATGTCGTCCGTCAGCACGCCGAAGTTGGGCGAGGCGATGTTCATCTGTCGCCGCATTGCTTCGCTGGTATAGCCCATCTTATAACCGGTCACTCGCTGGTTTCGCAGTTTTAATCGGGCCGATGCAATTTGATATGCGTCGGCTTCGCTAAGTGAAGGGAAGTGGGTTGATATCGGCGCAATCGGTTGGCGCGTTTGCTCTGCATTGAACAATGCTTGTGCGAGCCGGAGAGTTTCGTCGCGGGGTAATTCCAATTTCATTTTGCCTGAGTGCGCCGTGGCAGGTTGATTTCGCGCATTGGCCCTGGCTGCCTTGACGGCATCCGAGCCGCCGCTTACTTGTCTTCCACCAGCACGAAATCAAATTCTGAACGCCATTGCGCCTCGCCGCCGTCTAGTTTCTCAAACGGGGCAACCAGCGAATGCTTGACTCCAAAGACGGCATCAGACGTAATGTACTTGTCTTCGCCCACAAAGGTGTGGGTGACGAGCTTTTGATAGCCATCAGCGACGACCATGAAGTGCATATGGGCAGGGCGGTAGGGGTGGCGTCCCAGCGCTGCCAGCATCTGACCGACCGGGCCGTCGTCTGGAATGGGGTACGACACAGGCTTGATTCCAATGAAGCTGTACCTGCCATCGTCTCCGGTCACGAACACGCCGCGGTTGTTCCACTTGGGCTGGATATCGGGTTGCTGCACATCGTAATACCCGTCGGAGTTATCTGACCAGACATCAATGCGTGCACCTGCAATGGGGTTGCCTTCCAGGTCGAGCACACGACCTTCGAACAGACAGGTGTCACCTTTTCCGTCAAGGGTGATCTTGGAGCCCATAGGCAGCTCGGGTGCGCCTTCGACGTGGAAAGGCCCGAATACCGTGTTTTCTGTGGCGCCTTCCGGACGGCGGTTATTGATTGCATCGACCAGCATTGAGAAACCGAGCGCATCGCTCAGCAAGATGAACTCTTGGCGTTCCTTGGTGCAGATCTGGCCGGTTCGTGTCAAAAAATCGATGGCGAAATCCCATTCGGCCTGAGTGAGGTTGATGTCCTTCGCAAAGGCGTGCAGGTGCTTGATCAAGGACGTCATTACTTCTTTTAAGCGAGGGTTTATGTTCTCGCCCATACGGATGTTTACGACGTCGACAGAGTCCTTCTCACTGAAAAATGGATATTCCATGGCTTTTATGTACTCGTCAGGGTTGTAGTTTTTGGATGCGTGGATTATCGCTGGGCCCTCGACTGGCGCGCGCGCTCGGGTAGAGGAAGCAATTGGCAGCAAGCAGAAGAATACGACAAGCTGGCGGAAGGAGCCAGCGGGTGTTTGGCCCGCCGTCGCTTTACTCGCCGTCGGCTCCTGTCCTGCGGTTTGAAGCGTTCATATCCCGCCCAGGGCGAGATACTTGAGCTCGAGATACTCGTCGAGTCCATGACGTGAACCCTCGCGACCCAGGCCGGAGTGCTTGGTGCCACCAAATGGCGCGACTTCTGTCGAGATGAGCCCGGTATTGATTCCCACCATGCCGTATTCAAGCGCCTCGGAAACTCTCCAGATGCGAGCAAGGTTACCGCTATACAGATACGAAGCGAGTCCGAACTGAGTGTCGTTGGCGTGGGCGATGGCTTCTTCTTCTGTGTCGAATTTCATCAACGCCGATACGGGGCCGAAGATTTCCTCATCCAGCAACCTCATGCCCGGAGCGATGTCGGCCAGGACGGTCGGCTGATACCACAATCCCCCGAGTTCGTGCGGGCTTCCGCCAGTCATTACCCGGGCACCTTTGGCCGTGGCATCGGAAACCAGTTCTTGAACCTTGTCGAGCGCTTGCTGGTTGATCAGTGGCCCCTGCACGACGTCCTCGTCCAGACCCGAACCCACTTTCAGGGCTCTGGTCGCCTCGGTCAGTTTATTCGCGAAGATATCGTAGATGCCGCTTTGTACCAGGAAGCGATTGGTACAAACACAGGTCTGCCCCGTATTGCGGTACTTGGAAGCCACGGCGCCGGCAACCGCTGCGTCAACGTCCGCATCGTCAAACACGATGAACGGAGCGTTGCCACCCAGTTCCAGGGACAGTTTTTTGAGAGTTGCGGCACTTTGCGCCATCAAGCGTCGCCCAATTTCAGTTGAACCGGTAAACGAAAGTTTGCGCACGACGTCGCTCTGGGTCAGCGTTTCGCCGATCGGCCCGGAGTCCCCGGTAACCACGTTGAATACGCCCGGAGGAACTCCGGCGCGAGTGGCGAGTTCGGCAAGTGCCAGGGCTGACAAAGGCGTGGCAGTGGCCGGCTTGACGATCATGGTGCAGCCGGCTGCCAATGCCGGACCGGCCTTGCGGGTGATCATGGCCGAAGGGAAGTTCCAGGGGGTGATCGCGGCGCAGACCCCCACGGCTTGTTTCAGCACGATGAGCCGCCGGTCCGGAAAAGGCGAGGGTATTACTTCGCCGTAGGCGCGTTTGCCCTCTTCGGCGAACCACTGAATGAACGAGGCAGCATAGGCAATTTCGCCGCGCGATTCGGAAATCGGCTTGCCTTGCTCGAGCGTCATCAGGCGAGCCAAGTCCTCCTGGTTCTGCATCAGCAGCTCGTACCATCGATGCAAGATGGCAGCACGATCGGCCGCAGTACGTGCTCGCCAGGCCGGAAGCGCCCGCTCGGCAGCCTGAATGGCCCGCTCGGTTTCGGCTGCACCCATACGCGGCACCTGTCCGACTAACTCGCCGCTGGCCGGATCGTTAACTTCGATGCTTTCGCCCGAATCTGCGTTCATCCATTGACCATCGATGAAACACTGGTTACGAAGCAGAAGTGGGTCATTAAGTTTGAGCGCGCGTTCCTGAACCATGGATTCCCTTCTATGTATTCGCCAAGTTGCGGACTGCAGTCATGATTCCATTGTAGACCTCACCGACCATGCTTATCCGAGGGCGGGGATGCGGAGTAAAAGGCAGAATCAGTGATGGAACCTAGGGTCGTGGGGGTCTACGGGGTCGAAGTGAGTCATGACTTCGAGCACGGGTTCGTTTTCCATCACGCGTGCGCGGGCGCGAACGGCGATCTCGTGCCCTTCGGCAATCGAGAGGCTTCCGTCCATCTCGAGATCCACTTCGACCCAGATCATATCCCCCAGCTTGCGGGTTTTCAGATCGTGGATGCCCAATACTCCCGGGGTCGCCAGCAAGTGGCCGCGAATGCGGTTCTCGGTTTCGGTATCTACGGCGCGGTCCATCAAATCGCCAAAGGAGGTCGAAAAGAATTTCCAGCCCATTCGGAAGATCATGAGTCCGACCACAAGCGCGGCCAGCGGGTCCGCCAATGAGAAACCGGCCAGGTTGGCGAGGATGCCCAGAGCAACCACCAGAGACGAAGCGGCATCCGAACGGGCGTGCCAGGCGTTGGCAACCAGCATTGTTGAACGGATGCGCTGCCCGACGCGCAGCATGTATCGAAACAATGTTTCTTTGCCGGCGAGCGCCAACAGGGCCACGGCCAGCGCCGAGGGATGCACGGGCTGCAGGCCGGCAGGGTCCTGCAGGAATCCGAAAGCTTTCCAGAGCATGCCCGCACCGACTGACATCAGCAGCACCCCCAATACCATGGAGGCCGCCGTCTCAAAGCGAAGATGTCCGTACTGGTGGTCATCGTCCGGAGCCTTGCGGCTCTGGGCGTTGGCAGCCAAAACCACCCCGTCTGCCAACAGATCAGACAGCGTATGGATGGCGTCGGCGATCAACGCCTGCGAATGTGCAAAGACCCCGACGATTATCTGCAGCAGGGTGAGCACCAAATTCGTGCCCACACTGACAAGGGTGGCAGTGCGTCCTGCTCTATGGCGTACGGGGTCCAGCCCGCTCTGCATTACGAAACGCGCATGCCCGGCTGCGCGCCAGGCCATGGCTCAAGAATGTAGATACCAGGGTTGGCGTTTTCATCGGCATGGCTGGCAGCCAGCACCATTCCTTCGGAGACGCCGAATCGCATCTTGCGGGGTGCCAGATTGGCCACCAGAACCGTCAGCTTGCCGACGAGGTCTTCAGGCGTATAGGCGGATTTGATTCCAGAGAACACCTGGCGCAGGCGTCCTTCGCCCACATCCAGTGTCAGACGCAGCAGCTTGTCTGAACCTTCGACGACTTCGCACGCCTCGATTCGTGCGATGCGCAAGTCAACCTTGGCAAAGTCTTTGAAATCGATGATGTCGGCAATGGCCTCGCCGCCTGGCGTCGGTACTTCGGGAGCCGGAGGCTCGAACAGGTCGTCGAGCATGGTGGGTTCAACGCGTTGCATCAGGTGCTTGAATTTCTGGATACGGGTCGGCAGTACTGCGGCATCTTGCCAGCGGTACGGTGAAGCTTCTTCGAAAAGTTCGCGTGCGACACGATCGGTCAGACCGGGCAGGACGGGCGTCAACATGACGGACAAGGCCTTGAAACCGGCCAAGGCGCGCGAGCAGATGTCTTGTAGTTGGTCGCGACGCTCGTCCTCCGGAGTAAGGCCTTTGGCCAAAACCCAGGGTTGCGCGGCATCGAATGCCTGGTTGACAGTGTCGGCGTAGGCCATTAGGCGGCGAATGGCGCGACCGTATTCGCGTGCTTCGAAATCCGACCGGACTTGTTCGGTAACCGCCGCAATATCGCTGGTAAGCGCGGTGACGTCGCCTGTGTATCCGAGTTGCCCATCAAAATATTTGCTGATGAAGTTGGCAGCCCGGCTGGCAATGTTGACATACTTGCCGATCAGATCGCTGTTTACACGCGCAACGAAATCGTCCGGGTTGAAATCGATATCTTCCACGTGGGAATTCAATTTTGCCGCGATGTAATAGCGCAGCCATTCGGGATTCATGCCGATGTCCAGGTAGCGGATGGGAGAGATACCTGTGCCGCGACTCTTCGACATTTTTTCGCCGCTGACAGTGATGAAACCGTGTACATGCAGCCCATCCGGCGTCTTGCGTCCCGAGAACTTGAGCATGGCCGGCCAGAACAAGGCGTGAAAATACACGATGTCCTTCCCGATGAAGTGCACTTGTTCAGTGTCGCTATCGGGGTCGAGCAAAGCGTCGAAGTCCAGCCCTTGTTTGTCGCAGTACGCCTTGAAAGACGCCAGATAGCCAACTGGAGCGTCCAGCCATACATAAAAATATTTGCCCGGAGCATCCGGAATTTCGATTCCGAAATAGGGGGCATCTCGTGAGATGTCCCAATCGTTTAAATTGGCTTCACCGCCGTTTTCGCTCGCACCCAGCCACTCGCGAGTCTTGGCCAGCACTTCGGATTGCAGTCGTTTCTGGCCGCGGCGATTATTGCCGGAAGTCCATTCCTGCAGGAACTGCACACATCTCGGATCGGATAGATTGAAGAAAAAGTGCTCGGACGACTTGAGCACCGGCTTTGCCTTGGTCAGAGTGGAATATGGCTCGATCAGGTCGGTGGGAGCGTACACCGCACCGCAGGACTCGCAGGAGTCTCCGTATTGATCCTTGGCATGGCAGGTTGGGCATTCGCCTTTGATGTAACGATCGGGCAAAAACATGCCTTTGACCGGATCGTAAAACTGCTCGACATTGCGTGAACTGATGAAGCCTGCTGCCTTCAGGCTTTTGTAAATATCTTGAGACAGTTGGACGTTCTCGGGCGAATCGGTGGAATGCCAGTGGTCAAACTTGATTTGAAAGCCGTCTAAGTATCGTGGGCGTTCGGCCGCATAGCGGGCAACCAGCTCTTGGGGAGAAATGCCCTCGGCTTCGGCCTTGAGCATGATGGGAGCACCATGGGCGTCGTCAGCACCGACAAAATGCACCGTGTGCCCCGCCATTCGCATGGAACGGACCCAGATGTCGGCCTGGATGTACTCCATGATATGACCGATGTGAAAGGAGCCGTTGGCGTAAGGAAGGGCGGTAGTGACAAATATCGTGCGCGACATGAACAATGGGTAATAAAGAGTAAGAGAACACGCCCGCGAGGGCTTGGATATGCACAATAGAACGGCCCTGGCGCGCAGGCACGCGCCAGGGCCGTTCTATTGTAATGAATCGCCGGACGTTCCGTGGGGGAGTGTGGCGCCCTAAGGAATTTCGCGCATCTTGACGTCGACGACGTCGTCCTTACGAAAGCTGGGAGCACGATTGTTGGGCTTGCGGCGTTCATCCCAATAGGCTCTGACACCAAAGGGCCGACCCTTGATGCGGGCGACGATATACAGCACACCTATCGCGATGGCGGTTGAAACCATGAAGATGAAGGCCATGGCCATTCCGCATACCGCCAGAATGATGAACAGAATGCCGCGGAGGATTTGTGAGAGTGTATTCATATCGGTGTATAGACAGCCGATGCAGAAAATAATTCCCCGATCCGCTATTCTTGAGGTTCGCGTCGAGAGTTATTTTTTACAAGGCATGAAAATGAGCACTACTTCTGAGCGAGTCAGCGCGGCGCTGGCCGACGTCATTGATCCCGCGACCAAAAGAAAGCTGGGGCCGGCGACCATCAAGAACAGCACAGTGCAACTGAACGGAAGTCAACTAAATCTTACTTTAGCGCTTGATTATCCTTTATACAACGACCCGGCCGAATTACGGAAACAGCTTGAAACGGCTATGCAGGATCTGGGTGTGCAGATCGAAAGCCTTCAATTCACCAAACATATTCAAACTCATGCCGTACAGCCCGGCCTGAAGCCTCTGCCCAATATCTGCAACATCATCGCCGTCGCCTCGGGCAAGGGTGGTGTCGGAAAAAGTACCACCTCCGTCAACCTGGCCTTGGCACTTAGTGCGCAGGGTGCTAGCGTGGGCCTTCTGGATGCCGATATCTACGGTCCAAGTGTCCCCATCATGCTGGGTGTCTCGGGCAAACCCAAGAGCCTCGACAATAAGTCGATGGAACCTCTCGAAGGACACGGCCTGCAGGCCAACTCGATCGGATTTCTCATTGATCAGGACGCTCCGGCCATCTGGCGCGGGCCTATGGTCAGTCAGGCACTTGAGCAACTGTTGCGTCAAACAAATTGGCGCGACCTTGATTATCTTATTATCGACATGCCTCCTGGCACGGGGGATATCGCTCTGACACTCTCTCAGAAAGTGCCCCTTACGGGTGCCGTCATTGTCACGACTCCTCAAGATCTGGCGTTGGCAGATGCCCGCAAGGGATTACGCATGTTTCAGAAGGTTGATGTTCCCGTGCTGGGCGTCGTCGAAAACATGTCAGTCCATATTTGTTCCAATTGCGGTCATGCTGAGCCGATATTCGGCCAGCATGGTGGACGCGACATGGCCGCGGAATTCCACTTGCCCTGGCTGGGAGCCTTGCCCCTGGCTATGGACATCCGACAGCAAACCGATTCCGGCAATCCAACGGTTGTGGCAGACCCCGACGGGCCGGTCGCCAAGCTGTATCACGACATCGCGCACAAGGTTGCCTTGCAGGTTGCGGCACTTCCGCGCGATTTCTCGGCCAAGATGCCCACCGTCGTCGCCAGGCACTGATATTCCACTCATCAATGCGTCTTGCGATCGCGTCCACTGTATTGTTCCTGGGGCTAATGCAGCAAGCGCTGGCGGCTCCCCCCGAAGTCACGGTCGATCCGGGTGGTGTGCCTCCAGAGGCGCTGCAATCCATCATGGGGGCGGTGGGAGCGATTACGCGCCTGGCAGATGACCAGGACGGAGGCGAAGTCACCCGCTTGCGGCGTCGCGCGCGTGATGCCACCTTGTCTGCGCTTGAGACCCAAGGGTACTTCTCAGCCGTCGTTAACCTGGAAGTCGGTTCGGACGTAGTGGGCGAAACCTGGGACATCACTATCGAACCGGGTCCACGCACCCGGGTGCATTCCCTGGATCTCGATTTCACGGGACAAATTTCCACGCCCGAGTTTGCCGGGCGGGTGGATGCCCTGCGCGAGGCCTGGCCCCTCACGAAAGACATGCCGTTCGTCAACGAAGACTGGAACCGAGCCAAGTCGGGGCTTATTGACAGCGTGAGTCGCAAGGATTTTTATCTGGCGCGGGTAACGTCCTCGCAAGCGACAGTACTGGCCGATGAGGCGCAAGCGGATTTGCATGTGGCGGTCGATAGTGGGCCCCGTGTGCGGGTGGGCGAGTTGCAGGTGTACGGCTTGCGACGGGTGCCACGTAAGTTGATCGATCGTTACGTCAAGTACACGCCGGGTGATCCGTATGATCAGGATCTGCTCGACGAGTGGCAGCAGGCCCTGGATGCCACCTCTTTCTTCCGGGGCGCGTTTGTGCGTCTGGACGACGATCCGGAACACCGGGTGACCCGCCCTGACGGCGAAGTCGAAATGCCGCTGGCGGTGCGAGTCACGGAAGCGCCGGCGCGACGCGTGTCAGGGTCGTTAGGGGTGGATAGCGATAACGGTGTGCGTATCGAAGGTCTGTATCGACAAAACGTGGTCTTCGGCCAGCCTATCTGGATCGAGACAGGTTTCGGCGTAGACCGACGGCGGCAACGCGTGTTTTACGACGTGCATTTTGCACCCACCGAGAGTGGCTACAACGACAGCGTTGGTGTGCTTTACAACCATTCGGATATCGAAGGCCTGGACAATACCCGGTATGGCCTGGGTTGGAAGCGCTCGCAAGAGCGCAAGGCCGCGGGTGACAGCCGTGTCGAATATGAAACCCGTTGGGGCTTGATCGCCGCGCACGATCGGACGCACATCGACGGGGCTGAAAGCTATACCGTGCCCTCCCTGGTGGGGACGTGGCAGTGGTTGCGCAGGGATGTCAATGACAAGTACGATCCCCGCGAAGGCAATTTGGTTGATTTCGGCTTGGGTGCAGGTGTGACCCTTGATCGAGGCGAACCTTTTTATCGGGCCAGCATCCGGGGACAGAAGTGGTGGCCAGTTGGCGAACGCGATCAACTCACCATTCGAGCGGAGGTTGGCAAGGTCTGGGCGAGCACTACGCGTCTGCCCGAAGACTTTGGTTTTCGTACTGGGGGCGCACGATCCATTCGGGGCTACCGCTTTCAGAGCATTGGCCTCCACCGCGGCGATGCGGTGATTGGGGCACCGGCGTTGGCCGTCTTCAGCGTCGAGTACACCCGGTACTTTACCGAGACGATCGGCATGGCCATGTTCGTTGACGTTGGCGATGCGGCTGAGTCGTTCAAGGATATGGATTGGGCATTCGGTTACGGCCTCGGCGCACGCGTACGCACCCCTGCTGGCCCGTTCGGCATTGATGTAGCCTATGGCCAGCGTGATCGGCGATTGCGCCTGCACTTCTCGTTGGGGATTGCATTTTGAGAGGGTTTTTTCGCTGGTGCCTGCTTTGGCTCACGCCGGGGCTCGTGTTGTTGCTGGTGTTGATCTGCGGCTTTGTTGCCTGGGTTGTCGGATCCGAGCCTGGCACCCGCTGGGCCTTGCGTACCGCCATATCGCAGGTAGACGGCCATGTCGGGCGCGTCGATGGAACGATCTGGCGGGGCCTCAAGGTGGGCGAGCTCAGCATCGATCTGCCGGCGGCAGATATTCGCATCAACGATCTTGAGCTGCAGGTCGAATGGCGTGACCTGCTGGATTCCCGTCGCCTGCACGCGACGAATCTTTCGGTGGGGTTACTCGATCTCGATGTGTTGAAGGATGCGGAAGAGGAGCCCCGCGGCGAGCCATTCTCGATTCCGGCCATACCTTTTCGCATAGCCCTTGATCGTGTTTATTTAGGCGCGCTTGACCTCAAGCTGGACGGCGAGCCCTTGCTGCTTGATGTGCGTGACTTGCAGGCGTCGCTTTCTCTGACTGAAAGCGAAGGTCAATTGGTATTCCAGAATTTGAATCTGGGGCGCGACGGAATACTGGCGGATATCGAAGGCGAGTTTCGTCTGCTTGAACTTGCCGATCCATGGCCTCTGACCCTGCATATCGAAACTCGTGCTCACACCGAAGAGCCGGACTCTCCATTGTGCTTGCGGCATTTCATGCCGGAACTGCCTCAGCCTGAAGGTCCTTCGCATCCCGTAACGGATGTTGCCGGTATCAGTTCGGCGTGCGCCTTGGATCTGACCATCAATGCCACGGGTAGCCTGGATGACCTGGCTGTTCACTTGGCAGGCGAGGGGCAAGACCTTGACCTTGATTTGAAGGTTCAGTTGGCGCCGCGTGCGGGGTTTCCTCTCAAGCAGGGTCAGCTGGATCTGGCGCTGGGAGATGGATCGACATTGAAGGCGGACGTCGCCTGGAATATGGTGGAGCGTGACGGCCTTACACAAGACCACGTGACGGGCTGGGTGAATGCCGACAGGCTGAACTTTCAGCTTCTGGCCGGAGAAGCCGTACCGCCAGGAATGCTGTCGGCCAAACTCGATTTCGACGCGCATTTGCTGGATCATCGGGAGCCGTTGTCGGCAACCGTTCATTTGGACGTCAAGCCCGAATCACGGTGGAATGAGCAGGCCGTGTCCGGCGCAGTGCATGGCACGATCGTCAACGTGGCTCCTCTGGAGAAGCGGCGGGATGAATTGGCGGCCGGTACTCTCTGGCAGAGTTTGCGCCTGCCCGAGCTCAAGCTCGACCTGAGGGTGGGGCAACAATCCGTCAAGGCCGAAGGCTCTTTGGGTGTTCCAGGTAGCCGGGTGGATATTGACGCTGACATGACGCAACTTGCTCAGCTCTGGCCAGGGCTGCCGGGCGGGGTGGAGGTAAATGGATGGCTGGGGGGCTCGCTATCTGAACACGAGCTGGACCTTCGCGCCAATTACCGACCGGACCAAACAGTTGAGAACAGGCTGGGCAGTGCGCCCATCGACGCTCATGTAGCCTTGCGGGGCGCATGGGGGGCATTGGATTCTGTTGCCGGGCGAGAAGGCTGGCGAGGCAGGCTGACGGAACTCGAGGTCTCCCATGCGGGTCTTGGTCTGGATCTGGGTGCGCCCATGGAGTTGTCCTTTGCGCCCGGGGTCGCTGCCACCGCCGCGCCAATCGCGCCGGCCGTCGTCTCCAACAACGAGACAACCGCCGAGGTAAGTTCACAGCACACTGACGCATCAGAGGGACAGCGGACTGAAGCGACAGGGGGACTGCGTACTGAAGTGACAGAGGGACAGCCTATTGGAGCGTCCGAGGGGCAGCATACTGACGTGTCGGACCAACTGCCCACGGATGTGTCACGAGACCGACCCGCGCAAGACTGGTTCGTACGCCTCGGGCCAACTTCCGTAACGCTACGCCTCCCTTCGGGCAGCGAAGCGGAAGTCACTCACGAGTACAGCAGCGTGGGCCCCGGGCGATGGGAAACCCGTGGGGGAGTGGACCGACTGGTGCTATCTCCGCCGATTGTTCAAGAACTTCAGGCGCTTGTACCCGCAGAATCCGACGACTCTCGTGGCCGTGTGATCGTCGCGGGGGACGACGGATACTCCGCGGTCGAGATCGTGTTCGACGCCGATTGGGATCTTCGCTTTTCAGGTGCACTGGCAGGGACCGTCGAATTGCGCCGCTTGTCGGGCGATTTCATCGTTCCCGCTGAGCCTGAGTTTCCCCTGGGCCTTCAGGACATGGATCTGGTGATCACGGCCACACCTACGGGCGCTACAGCAAGTCGTATCAATGCCAATATCGATATCACGACCGAGAAGATGGGCGGGATCAAAGGCTCGGGCACAGCTGTCCTGAGGACCACCCCGGAAGGCGGTTGGGCAGTCGATGCAACGCCGCGAAGCTTCAGTTTGCTGGCCGATATCAACGACATGAGTTGGGTAAGCATTTTCACCGGTGATCTCATGGAGATCGGCGGCGTGCTGCAGGCCGATGTGCAGGGCAATGCCCGAGCTGATGGAACCTGGCAGACTCAAGGTACCGTGTCGGGCCGCGAAATTCGTGTGATTCGAATTGATGACGGCGTACGCTTGCTTGATGGTGAACTGGCCGCTCGTCTTGAAGGCGACAGGTTCATACTCGAGAAGCTGAGGTTCCCCGCCCGGCTTCGTGTAACGCCAGACGAATGGCGCACCGCGGAATGGGTGTCGACCAACCCTGATGCCAAAGACGGCCATCTGACCATCAGCGGAAGTTGGTTGCTGAGCGAGTCGATCGGGGCCGTCGACATTGAGCTATATCGCTATCCCATTGTGCAGCGCTCTGATCGCTACGCCATGGTGACAGGGAAGCTGACTGTCGATGCACCACTGCCTGTGTTCACACTTTCAGGAGAGCTGGTGGCGGATGCGGGGTGGATTGATCTGGACATGCTGAGCAGTGTCCCGACGCTGGATAGCGACGTGGTCGTGATCCGGTCCGGTGGTCGTGCCCCCAAGGAAAGCGCGCCCATGGACGTGAATCTGGATCTCTCCATAGACCTCGGTCCGCGGTTCTACATTACCGGCTACGGAGTGAACTCGGGCCTTGTTGGTCAGATGCGTCTGATAATGCGCGAAGGACGGCTGACCGCCGAGGGGGCGCTGCGCACCCGAGGAGGGGCGATCGAGATCTATGGCCAGCGTGTGCAGTTGAGACGGGGGACCATTACTTTCCAGGGCGATGTCACGAATCCGGTGCTGAATATCGAAGCGTTGCGTACCGGGGGGGCGGTCGAAGCCGGCGTGCGGGTCGCAGGTACGGCAAAGCGCCCTCGCATCGACCTGGTCTCTTATCCGGAAGTCAGTGACGTGCAGAAACTTTCTTGGCTATTGCTGGGACGAGGGCCGGACGATTCCGGAGGGGATGCAGCTCTGCTGTTCTCTGTTGGCACCTCATTTCTGGGAGACGGCGAACCTTTTTATCGCAAATTCGGCATTGACGAGCTGACCATGAGGTCTGGAGAGCTGGGTAGCACCGGCAGCATCCTTCCCGTTGAAAGCGTGGTGCGGGGACTCGACAGCGGCACAAGCAATATCGAGAATCAGTTCATCGTGGCGAGCCGGCGCCTGACCGACGGAATCACGGCCAGTATTGAGCAGGCGCTGTCCGATACAGGTACAGTAGGTCGACTCAGCTATCGGCTGGCGCGCGGGCTTTCAGCCCAGCTGAGTGTGGGCACGGTCAACGGTCTTGCCCTGATCTATCGCACATTTTTCATGGATTGAGCCTTTTGTGGTCGGCGTGCGCCCGCCGGCGCCAGCGAAGGGATAAAATAGGCGCCCTCGTTATAAGGGATTGGGCAATGGGTATTAAAAGTGATCGTTGGATCCGGGAAGCCGCTGCAAAGCACGGCATGATCGAGCCGTTCGAGCCGGGTCAGGTGCGGCAGGCTGCCGATGGCTCACGCATTGTCAGCTACGGCACCAGCAGTTATGGTTACGACGTGCGTTGCGCTGACGAGTTCAAGATATTCACCAATATCAATTCCACAATCGTCGATCCCAAAGCGTTCGACGAAAAATCCTTCGTCGATTTTCAGGGTGACGTCTGCATCATCCCGCCGAATTCGTTCGCGCTGGCACGTACGGTCGAGTATTTCCGCATCCCTCGCAGCGTGCTCACCATCTGCCTGGGCAAAAGCACCTATGCACGTTGCGGCATCATCGTGAACGTGACGCCACTGGAACCCGAATGGGAAGGCCACGTCACGCTCGAATTTTCCAATACCACACCCCTGCCGGCAAAAATTTACGCAGGAGAAGGTTGCGCGCAAATGCTGTTCTTTGATGGCGACGAGGTTTGCGAAACTTCGTATCGCGATCGAGGCGGCAAGTATCAGGGGCAGCAAGGAGTCACCTTGCCGCGCACCTAGCGCCAATGGCGATGCTGCTGCCTCTGCAGTGTCCAGCCCTTGTGGTTCGTTTCAACAGGCTCCAGGGAGTCACAGCATGAAATTCCGTTTCCCCATCGTTATCATCGATGAAGACTACCGCGCCGAGAACACCTCGGGGCTAGGCATACGCGCCCTGGCGGCGGCCATCGAGGCCGAGGGCGTCGAGGTGCTGGGTGTCACCAGCTATGGTGACCTCAGCTCATTCGCTCAACAGCAAAGTCGCGCGAGTGCATTCATCTTGTCGATTGACGATGAGGAGTTTGACGTCGATTCGCCTGAAGATGTGGCCAACGCGATCAAGAACCTGCGCTCCTTTATTGGTGAGCTGCGGTTTCGCAATGAAGACATCCCCATATATCTGTACGGCGAAACGCGCACGTCCCAACATATTCCCAACGACATCCTGCGCGAGCTTCATGGCTTTATCCACATGTTCGAGGACACCCCCGAATTCGTGGCGCGTCATATCATTCGCGAAGCCCGAGCCTACCTCGACGGCCTGGCACCGCCGTTTTTCCGCGAACTGGTCAAGTACGCGTCTGATGGCTCGTATTCGTGGCACTGTCCCGGCCATTCGGGCGGGGTGGCTTTTCTGAAGAGTCCGGTGGGGCAGATGTTCCATCAATTCTTTGGCGAGAACATGCTGCGCGCCGACGTGTGCAATGCGGTGGATGAACTCGGTCAGCTGCTTGACCATACCGGCCCGGTAGCCGAGTCTGAGCTTAACGCTGCGCGTATTTTCAATGCAGACCACTGCTTTTTTGTAACCAACGGCACTTCGACGTCGAACAAGATCGTGTGGCACGCCAACGTGGCGGCAGACGACGTGGTGGTGGTTGATCGTAATTGTCATAAGTCAATTTTGCACGCCATAACCATGACGGGCGCCATACCCGTCTTCTTGCGGCCCACGCGTAACCATCTTGGCATTATCGGTCCGATACCTCTTGAGGAATTCGAGCCCGAAAGCATACGCGCCAAGATCGAGGCTCATCCGTTCAAGCACCGCATCAAGAACAAGAAGCCGCGCATTCTTACCATCACGCAAAGCACGTACGATGGCGTGAGCTACAACGTCGAAATGATCAAGGAAAAGCTGGGGTCTGAAATCGACACCTTGCACTTCGACGAGGCGTGGATTCCGCATGCAGCGTTCCATGAGTACTACAAGGACATGCACGCCATCGGGAAGAACCGTCCTCGTAGCAAGGACGCCATGGTGTTCGCGACGCACTCCACGCACAAACTATTGGCGGGGTTGTCACAGGCTTCGCAGATTACGGTGCAAGACTCCGAAACTCGCAAGCTGGATCGCAACGTGTTCAATGAAGCGTTCCTGATGCACACTTCCACATCGCCGCAGTACGCCATCATTGCGTCGTGTGACGTGGCTGCTGCCATGATGGAGCCGCCCGGCGGAACGGCCCTGGTTGAAGAAAGCATCAGCGAAGCCATGGACTTTCGACGCGCCATGCGCAAGGTCGAGTCCGAGTTTGGCAAGAACGACTGGTGGTTCAAGGTGTGGGGCCCGAAGCGTCTGGCACCCGAAGGGATCGGTCATCGTGACGACTGGATGCTCGAAGCCAACGACGAGTGGCACGGGTTTGGCCCCTTGGCGCCGGGCTTCAACATGCTTGACCCCATCAAGGCCACGGTTATCACCCCGGGTCTGGACATCTCGGGAACGTTCGGCGAAACCGGTATCCCGGCAGCGTTGGTATCCAAGTACCTGGCCGAGCATGGTGTGGTTATTGAAAAAACGGGGCTGTATTCGTTCTTCATCATGTTCACCATCGGCATTACAAAAGGCCGATGGAACACCCTGCTGACTGCCTTGCAGCAGTTCAAGGATGACTACGACCGCAACCATCCGATGTGGCGGATTCTGCCCGATTTCTGCAAAGAACATCCGCGCTATGAACGCATGGGTTTGCGCGACCTGTGTCAGCAAATTCATGAGGCCTACCGCGCCCACGATGTAGCGAAGTTGACTACCGAAATGTATTTGTCGGATATGATTCCGGCGCTTAAGCCTTCGGATGCCTATGCCAAGATGGCGCATCGCGAAGTCGAACGCGTAAGTATCGATGAGCTCGAAGGGCGTGTCACCGGCGTACTGCTCACACCGTATCCGCCGGGCATTCCGTTGCTGATTCCGGGCGAGCGTTTCAATAAACGCATTGTTCATTACCTGCAGTTCGTTCGTGAGTTCAATTCACGCTTCCCCGGCTTTGAAACCTATGTGCATGGCCTGGCCGAAGATATCGGACCCGATTCTCAGCCTCGCTATTACGTGGACTGCATCAAGGAAGACGACCAGGCGTGACAGCCGGCAAGGTTTTCGATGTTGCCGTCATCGGCGCCGGTGCGGCCGGCATGATGGCCGCTTCCGTAGCGGGCCAGCGTGGCCTTCGCGTTGTCCTGGTCGACCATGCCGAGCGGCTTGCTGAAAAAATCCGTATATCGGGGGGCGGGCGTTGCAACTTCACCAATATAGGTGCGACGCCTGCACAGTTCATTTCGCAGAACCCCAACTTTTGTCGTTCGGCGTTGGCGGGCTATACGCCCCGCGATTTCATCGACTTGGTCGAGAGCCATGGCATTCAGTGGCACGAAAAGCATCGGGGTCAGTTATTTTGTGACGGCTCGAGCGAAGAAATCATCGAGATGCTGCGATTGGAGTGCAGCGCGGGGCGTGTCAGCTGGCGTATGCCTTGCCGGGTAGAGGAAATCCGTCGCGACGCAGATTTCTTTTTATTGCTGAGTTCGGAAGGACTGATCAAGGCGCGGCAGGTGGTGCTGGCAACCGGCGGCATGGCGATACCGCAGTTGGGTGCCAGCGACTTCGCACTGAAAATTGCCAGGCAGTTTGGGCTGAAAGTCGTCGAGCCCCGACCGGCCCTCGTGCCGCTCACCTTCGATGCCGAGCATTGGAAGCCATTCGCGGCCTTAGCTGGGGTATCGCTGGAAGTCATGGTTCGTTGTGGAGCTGGCAAGCAAAAAGCGGCCTTCCTGGAAGACTTGCTCTTTACTCATCGGGGCTTGTCGGGGCCGGCCATTCTTCAGATCTCCAGCTATTGGAATCCTGGGGAGCCGATAGCAATCGATCTGGCGCCCGATCAGGATCTGGAAAGGGCCTTGATTGACGCCAAGCCCGGCAATCGGCAGAAGCTCGAAACCGCCCTGGCGGCGATCTGGCCCAAGAGGCTTGCCGAGCAATGGCTTGCGACAGCGAGCGGCCAGCCGGGGTCAATGCGAATGGCCGACATCCCTGACCGGATGTTGCGGCAGGTTGCTGCGAGTATTCACGACTGGCATTTGACGCCAAGCGGTACGGCGGGCTATCGCAAGGCCGAAGTCATGCGAGGCGGGGTGGATACGCGAGGTCTGGATCAAAAAACCATGCAGGCCAAGAATGTGCCAGGGCTATATTTTATTGGTGAGGCCGTGGACGTCACCGGTTGGCTCGGAGGTTATAACTTTCAGTGGGCCTGGGCTTCGGGCGTTGCCTGTGGTCGCGCCTTGAGCGCGTCGTAATGTTGGCTTTGTATCGGATCGAGTTCGTGAATCACGCGGGCACTTTCCTCAACTAGGGCGTGAAAGCAATGTTGGACGCACTGCTTTGTGGCTTGCGCACTGGATTCAAGTTATGCTCCTGAAAATCACACACCGAAACAAAGAGGTTCCCTATGAGTCAGCCGGATGATCGCAAATACACGCCTTCGCATGAATGGGTAAAGGCCGATGGCGAAGTCTTTATGGTCGGTATCACCGACAACGCCCAAGATCAGCTCGGTGACCTCGTATTTGTTGGCGATTTCAAAGTCGGTGCGCAGCTCAAGGCTGGCGAAACGGCGGGGGTAGTCGAGTCCGTCAAGGCGGCATCAGATATTTACGCTCCGGTAGCGGGTGAAATTACAGAGTTCAACGAGGCGCTCGATAGCGAGCCCGAACTCATCAACCAGTCGCCGTTTAAAACCTGGATCTTCAAGATCCGACCCACGAACCCCACGGATGTCGATGCGCTCCTCGACGCCAACGATTACCAAAATGTCGTCGACTCCGACTAAGCGATGGGGCCACGCGGCCGCGTTGAGCCATGAGCCGACGCACTACGTATCGTCACACGCGTAGGCAAGCGTCCCGCGCAGTTCTCCTTGCGATTGCGTGGTTCACGTGTGGGCTTGCCGCTATCACAGGCAACGCCGAGCCGCTAATTGAAACTGATGCCGGACAGCTGCATCTGGATTTCCAGATCGGTGCGGGAGCCTATTACAGCCAGCGCAACTATCAGCAGTCAGGAACCCAGACAGAAGGCCCTTCTGAATGGCAAGAAGGTTATGTAAAGCTCGGCCTTAGCGGAAAACGCAAGCTTTCGCACGGCAGCGAGTTTTATGCAACGGTATCGGCTCTGACCAAACGTACTTTCGGAGACGGCGATCCGGCCGGCTGGACGACAAGGCGGGACCACGGAGCGGCCTTATCCGAAGCCTATATCGGCTGGCGCTCGGGCGATCTGTTTCCAGCGCTGGGAAAGGATGGAGTCCACTTCACGGCGGGACGACGGCGACTGTTTGTGGGAGACGGCTTTCTAATTGCCAAGGATGGGCTCAGCCTGGGCCGCGATTATGCGGGTGGCGTCTACGATCGTGGCGGTGTTTACTACTTGGCCCCTGAGAACTCTTTCGCTCAAACTGCCGCATTGCGATTGGGAGGCGACAAGGGGCTGGTCAGCGAATTTATGTGGCTCAAATCAAATAACCCCGGTCAGGCGCGGCCGGAATTCGCTGTAGTCAGCTTGCTGGGGAAATCGTCGCGCAACCTGATAGGTGTCAGCTACATCGATGTGTTGGATACCGACAAGGCGCTGGATACGAAGCAACGAAAAGGGGTCAAGACTTATAGTGTGCGCACTCAGGGCGATATGGGGGTCAGGAACCTGTTCATCTCCGCCGAGTTTGCGCATCAGCGAAGGCATGCAGGTAACGAGCACGCCTGGTATGGCGAGGCAGGATGGACCTTTGACGATCTTCCGGGAAAGCCAAGCATCAATTATCGATACAGCTATTTCTCCGACCGTTTTGATCCTCTGCTGTATGGGAATGTGCGTGGTTTGGGCACTTGGGTGCAGGGGGAATTGGCGGGTAACTACGCGGGGCCGTTCAACAGTAATACGAAGGTTCATCACATCAACGTCAAGGCAACCCCTTTCGAAAACTTCAGCGTGGGGCTGCTCGCCTACCGCTTCAGTTCTTTGAATAAATCCATCGGACGCCTGGACGGTTACGAAATTGACCTGTACGCGGAATGGGTTATCGACCGTTTCTACGTCATGCCGGCTATCGGCTGGTACAAGCCAAAATACGATTCGGCCAATGGCGGATCACAGATTGGCACCACAAAAGGAAATTTGTGGGGGATGCTGCTGGTGACCTACACCTTTTAATGGCGTGGCGCTAAGCCCACGTGTAAACGTGGACATAGCGACGTCGGTCAGGCCACGGTCTTCAATGCGTTGGCCAGGGTGTCGAAAATTTGGTCAATCTGGTTTTCGTTGATTATCAGCGACGGCGACACAGCAAGAGTGTCACCGGTGTAGCGCAGCAGCACACCGCGGTCGTAGCAGGCCTGAAAAACTTCTGCAGCTCTGGTTCCCACAGCGTCTTCTCGAGCTTGAAGTTCGATACCGGCTACCAGACCGAAATTTCGGATGTCGATCACATGCGGAGCGCCGTTGAGGGCGTGTGCTGCCTCTTCGAAATAGGACTCGAGCCCGGCCGCCCGCTCGAATAACTGTTCTCGCTCGTAAATGTCGAGCGTCGCTCTGATCGCGGCGGCTGCCAGCGGATGCCCCGAATACGTATAGCCATGGAAAAGCTCAATGCTGTCGACGGAATGTTCTACGATGCTGTCGTAGATCTGCCGTTGCACGGCTACGGCGCCACAGGGTACGGCTGCATTGCTAATGCCTTTGGCCAAGGTCAGAAGGTCGGGTGTTACCCCGAACCGCTCGCTTGCCGTAGCGGCGCTGAGGCGGCCAAAGGCAGTAATGACCTCATCGAATATCAGCAAAATTCCATGCTTTTCTGTAATGGCGCGCAGCTTCTCAAGATAGCCTGACGGTGGAATCAACACGCCCGCCGAACCGGCCATGGGCTCCACAATGACTGCAGCTATTGTCGAAGGGTCGTGGAGCGCGATAAGCCTGTCCAGCTCGTCGGCGAGATGAGCGCCCCATTGAGGCTGACCGCGCGAGTACGCGTTGTGCTCGAGATTGTGCGTGTGGGGCAGGTGATCTACCGAGGGCAGCAGTGCGCCCGAGTATGCTTTGCGATTGGCGGTGATGCCACCGACCGAGATGCCGCCAAAGCCCACACCGTGATAGCCTCGCTCGCGGCCAATGAAGCGGGTGCGCTGACCTTCGCCGCGACTGCGATGATAGGCCAGCGCGATTTTAAGCGCAGTATCGACTGACTCAGAGCCGGAGTTTGTAAAGAAAATCCTGTCCATCTGCGCAGGCATGATGCGCGACAGAGCCGTGGCCGCTTCAAATGCCTCGGGGTGGCCCATCTGGAAGCCAGGCGCATAATCGAGCTGTGCGGCCTGACGGGTGATGGCTTCGGTGATTTCCGTGCGACCATGGCCCGCGTTTACGCACCACAGGCCCGCCATGCCATCAAGAATCTCCCTGCCATGTACATCGGTGTAGTACATGCCTTTGGCAGAGGCCAGCAAGCGAGGATTTTGTTTGAACTGCCTGTTGGCCGTAAACGGCATCCATAATTGAGAGAGATCTGGCTGGGCGAGCGGTGTGCGACGGTACGAAACGAAGTCGTATCGATAGCCGTTTTCCTCTGGCTGGGGCTGGCGCTCGTGCTCATGCCAAGCGCCGGCGGGCAGCGGCGGAAAATGCACGTCGCCATCAACTTCCGCACGTATTTCGGTGGCGATGATTTCGTTTGCCAGTGGAAGCGCTTCGGCAAAGATTTGGGCTCCCCCTATGACGCATACCGATTCTGATTCCTTGCATGCGTTCAGGGCGTCAGCCAGCGACGTAAAGACTTGAGCCCCTTCTGCCGAGTAGTTTGAGTCGCGGCTGATCACCAGGTTGGGGCGCCCGGGCAACGGCCGGCCTAACGACTCCCAGGTCTTGCGACCCATCACGATGGGCTGACCCATGGTCGCGCGCTTAAAGTGCGCCAGATCCTTGGGAAGACGCCAGGGGAGATCGTTGTCGCGGCCGATTACACGATTACTGGAGTAGGCGACGACCAGCTTGATGTAGGGCTGTGCCATAGGAAATGTGCAGGTCAGACGGCGACAGGCGCCTTGATATGCGGGTGGAACTGATAGTCGAGAATTTCGAAGTCTTCGTATTCGTACTCAAACAAGCTGGCCGGCTTGCGTTTGATATTGAGGCGTGGATAGGGATAAGGCTTGCGTGACAACTGCAGTTCTACCTGCTCGAAGTGGTTGCTGTACAGGTGGCAATCGCCGCCCGTCCAGATGAAGTCTCCCACGTCCAAGTCACACTGATGCGCCACCAGATGGGTAAGCAGCGCATAACTGGCGATATTGAAGGGCACGCCCAGAAAAATATCTGCACTGCGTTGGTAAAGCTGGCACGAGAGCTTTCCGTCGGCAACATAAAACTGAAAGAAAGCATGGCAGGGTGGCAGCGCCATATTGGGAATGTCCGATACGTTCCAGGCAGAAACAATCAGGCGGCGTGAATCCGGGTTCTCGCGAATTTGCTGCAGCACTTGCGAGATCTGATCGATATGTTGCCCGTCGGGAGTGGGCCACGAACGCCATTGCACTCCATAGACCGGCCCGAGATCGCCATTGGCGTCGGCCCATTCATCCCAGATGCTGACGCCGCGTTCCTGGAGCCAGCGCACATTCGAATCGCCACGCAAGAACCAAAGTAATTCGATGAAGATGCTTTTGGTATGCAGTTTCTTGGTCGTGACCAGCGGGAAGCCTTCGCTCAGATCGAAACGCATCTGGTGTCCGAACACCGACCGCGTCCCGGTTCCGGTGCGGTCGGTCTTGGTGACTCCGTGTTCGTACACGTGGCGCATTAGATCTTCGTACTGTTGCATGGTGCTCGCTGGAAACGGTTGTTAAAAATGCCCAACCCGGTGGTTCGTTCGGGCGGTCAGGCTTCCTGGATCGTTACCGAATGTGTGATCTCGGCAGTTTTTGCCAACATGGCAGTGGCAGAACAGTATTTTTCATGCGACAGCTTTACCGCACGCTCGACGGCGGCTTCCGGCAACTCCAAGCCGGTCACCAAGAAGGCGAAGTGTATTTTGGTGAAGACCTTCGGGTCGGTATCGGCACGTTCTGCCTGCAGTTTGACCTGACAGTTGACCACTTTGTGGCGTCCTCGCTTAAGAATGAGCACGACGTCGTACGCGGCACAGCCCCCGGCACCGGCGAGCATCAGCTCCATTGGGCGTGGCGCCAGGTTGTGGCCGCCGCCCTCGGGCGCACCATCCATGGTGGTTACGTGTCCGCTGCCAGTGCGTGCAATAAAGAGCATGCCCTCTGGGCCGCCCCAATCGATTGTGCATTCCATATTCGTGTGTCTGTCGTGGTGTGGTCGAACGAGAACCGGAGAATCACCTGTTCCCACGACGTCAATGATAGCGCAAGCCACATAAGAGACGGGCCGGTATTACGCCAGGAATGGAACTTTCATCCGGGGATGTGGGCACGCCAGTCGCTGCGGGCAATCGGGAATTTTTATATCATGACCGGATACAAGGCGGCCTCGTGCCACGACAGGCAACGGGCTCGCTTTTCAGGAACAAGGAGAATGACATGGTGAACTCCCGCACACTCGAAGGCAGAACCGACACGGCGGCTTCGCCGCCACGGCAGATGCGAGGATTGGATGCCGTATTGGCCGAAGCGGGTCGCGCGCTACAGGTGCTGGCGGGGGCGGCTTCGGCCGGACGACCCAACCCAGCGGGTCGCTTACGTGGCGAGTCGACACTGTCGGACACCGAGCGGCGTCATGCTGCGGGACTCATGCGCGTCAACCATGTAGGCGAGGTATGCGCGCAGGCTCTATACCGTGGCCAGGCCATAATGTGCGAAGACCCCGCCACGCGCGCACTACTGCTGGATGCAGCCTCTGAAGAAGTGGATCATCTTGCCTGGTGCCGCGAGCGGCTCGACGAATTGCAGAGTCGCCCCAGCTACTTGAATCCCTTCTGGTATGCCGGCTCGTTTGCACTCGGCTTGGCAGCCGGACGAGCAGGCACGGCGCGTAATCTTGGCTTCATGGCCGAGACCGAGGCCCAGGTCGAACAGCATCTTGACGGGCACTTGACTCAACTTCCGGCAGGTGACGAAAGATCGCGGCGGATCGTCGAGCAAATGCGAACCGATGAGATCGGACATCGCACGACGGCCCAGCGCGAGGGAGCGCAACGGCTGCCGCTGCCAATCAGGCTCGGAATGCGGCTGATGTCCAAGGTCATGACGACCACGGCCTACCGTATTTAGCCGTCAGCCATTTCACTGGGAACTGGTAGCGTCACTTAAGAGTGTGGTTTATTTGTAAGCAATTTGCCACATCGATTCGTTACCGCTTGCTATTCGGGTTTCCCCTAGGTATACTGCAGTTGTGTCGGCAAGAGATCGACCTACAAGTTGAAGTTAAAGCAGGGCAGTAGTGCAAAGATTCACCCAATGGCTTTAAAAACAACAGGTTCCAAAAATTTCTTGCAATGCACAAATTTTTTAAATACAATTTAGTTATCGGATGTTGAAACGCGATTGTAGAGGTAAACCCTAAACAAAACTCCAATCGCGTAGGCTCAGGTAGTAAAGCTTTAGAAGCCCGACATGCCAAGGTTGTCTCCTCCACCCTCCTCCTTTGGTGGATTTAGCCCGAGATCTTACGATCTCGGGCTTTTTTTTTCTCCCTACCGCTCACCGCTCGAACGAGCAGTCATGCCAGTGGCTGAGCCTGGGACGTCTACCGGAACCCAATGTATAGGGGCGCAGGCCTTATAGGCCGCAAATCCCCCGTAGGGAGCAGTTCCGTGGCGAAAGGATCCATACGAAGTTTCATTCCTGCCTTTCGCGTTCTGTTACATTTTTGCGCGCATATTTTTTAAGGGTTTGCCCTGACTGTTACAGTTTCGGATCATAATGTGGGTTGACCGATTCGGCAGCAAATGCGTAGCGCTTCGGCATCGCGCTTAGCCCGTTCGGATTGACGATTCATAACCGGGAAATCTCTGACTGTGCCTCACACCTGGGACACTTTGACTTGGCTCTATATCTGTATTGTCGCCTTTACGGTAGGCGGACTCATTGTTGCGTCCGAACGTTGGCACGGTGCCTTCACCGGCGACTCCGATATGTCCAAACCACAGGCATCGCACTCTCGCGCTGCTCCGCGGGTAGGCGGACTGGCCGTGGTCGCGGGTAGCTTGGCAGGCTTGTTGGTTCTCGGACCAAGCAATATGACGCTGACATGGCTGTGGCCAGTATTGTTTATTGCTGCCATGCCGGTTTTCGTCGCGGGGCTTCTTGAGGACATTACCAAGGAGGTTGGAGCCGGAAAGCGGCTGATGGCAGCTTTTGTTTCGGCAGCCATAGCGTGGTGGCTTCTGGGGGGTGTGTCTCGTGTCGGCTTTACGGGCATAGATTGGTTATTGCAGTTCTGGCCGATATCGCTGATTGTGACCGTCGTCGCGGTAGGCGGATGCACGCATGCATTGAACATCGTTGATGGGATGAATGGGCTGGCGGGGATGGTCGCGACGCTCATGGCCCTATCCATAGGCCTCGTCGCTCTCCAGGTGCAGGACATCCCGATCTTCTTGATTGCTGCGGCGTTGGCATCGGCCACCTTGGGCTTCCTGGTGTGGAACTTCCCCTTCGGCAGGGTATTTCTAGGTGATGGCGGCGCTTACTTTTTAGGCTTCATGTTGGCCGAGCTTGCCGTGCAACTCGTGGTTCGTAATCCGGGTGTCTCGCCGTTTTATGCCTTGGCTGCGGTGTTCTACCCGGTGTTCGAAACATTGTTCTCAATCTGGCGGCGTCGTTTCAAACGGGGAACGCCAGTCGACCAGCCGGATGCCTTGCATTTGCATCAACTGGTTTTCCGCCGCCTGGTACGCGTAACCTTCAGTCGCGATCGACGGCACGCCGTACCTGCCTTGTGCAACGCCATGGCTTCACCTTACCTATGGGTGCTGACTTTGATCGGTCTGGCTCCGGCTACCATCTGGTGGGATGATCCGGTTATTCTGTGCATTAGTCTGGTGGTGTTTGCTGCCGTTTATATCTGGATTTATTCGCGTTTGGTCCTGTGGCGCCGCCCGTCGTGGCTGCTGCTGCCATCTTTGGGCCGCAGTACGCGCGACAAACGTTGACATCGGGAAGCCGGTGTGACTTGCGGCGGAACGACGTGCGAGCCAATCGGTCAACCCATTAACATCACTCGAAAATTCTATCTGGGAGATTCGATTTGCAACTGCAAGACGTAAAATTGGCTATCGTCGGACTTGGCTATGTGGGCCTTCCGCTGGCGGTGGAATTCGGCAAGAAGCGCCCGGTTCTGGGCTTTGATATCAATGCTCAGCGCATTGCCGAGCTCAAAGAGGGTAAGGACCACACGCTCGAGGTCGAGCCCGAAGAGCTGGCTCAGGCCACTCAGCTCGAGTTTTCGCACGAGCCCGAGATGCTTGCTCGCGCCAATGTGTTCATCGTCACGGTTCCAACGCCAATTGACGCGTATAAGCAGCCCGATCTGACACCCTTGATACGCGCCAGTGAAACCATTGGAAAGGTTCTCAAGCGGGGCGACATCGTCATTTACGAATCCACGGTTTACCCGGGTGCAACCGAAGAAGACTGTGTACCAGTTCTGGAACGTGTGTCGGGTCTGCGCTTCAACGAAGATTTCTACGCGGGCTATAGCCCGGAGCGCATTAATCCGGGTGACAAGCAGCACCGGGTGTCGACGATCAAGAAAGTGACGTCGGGTTCCACGCCGGAGGTCGCCGAACTGGTCGACCAGCTGTATGGTCAGATCATCACTGCCGGAACGCACAAGGCAACGTCGATTCGCGTGGCGGAGGCCGCCAAGGTTATTGAGAACACCCAGCGTGATGTAAACATCGCCCTCATCAATGAACTTGCACTCATTTTTAATCGCCTTGGCATCGATACCCAGGCGGTTTTGGAGGCTGCGGGAACCAAGTGGAATTTCCTGCCGTTCCGCCCGGGCCTGGTGGGCGGGCACTGCATTGGTGTCGACCCGTATTACCTGACCCACAAGGCGCAGTCCATTGGCTATCACCCCGAAATCATCCTCGCGGGACGCCGGCTGAATGACTCCATGGGAAGCTACGTTGTCTCTCAGCTCGTGAAAGCCATGACGAAGCGTTGCATCCAGGTGCAGGGTTCCAAGGTCTTGGTAATGGGCCTGGCATTCAAGGAGAACTGCCCCGACCTTCGGAATACACGCGTGGTAGACATCGTGCGTGAGCTGGCCGAGTACAGCATCGATGTCGATGTTTACGATCCATGGGTCGACGAGGCTGCGGCGCAAGAAGAATACGGCATTACGCCGGTCAAGGCACCTGCACATGGTAGCTACGACGGCATCATCATGGCGGTCGCGCATCAACAGTTTGTTGATATGGGAGCAGACGACATCCGTGCGTTGGGCAAGGCGCAACATGTACTTTACGATCTCAAGTACATCCTGCCGGCAGACCAATCGGACCTGCGCCTGTGATTACGAAACAAGAGGTAGACATGAGCAAACGCTATCAAGAGGTCATTGAGTCGCTGCGCGAAGAACCCAAACGCTGGCTGGTGACAGGCTGTGCCGGCTTCATTGGCTCGAACATACTCGAGACCCTTCTGGCTCTTGGTCAGAAAGTGGTGGGGCTGGATAACTTCTCGACCGGTTATCAGCATAATCTGGATGAAGTCCAGAAGACAGTCGGCGGCGATAAGTGGGCCAATTTCTCGTTCATCCATGGCGACATTCGCGACTTGGACGTCTGTCGGCGTGCCATGCAGGACGTCGATTATGTGTTGCATCAGGCTGCTCTGGGTTCAGTGCCGCGGTCGCTTGAAGACCCCATCACCAGCAACGAAGTCAACGTGTCGGGGTTTTTGAATGTCCTGGTGGCTGCTCGGGACGCGAAGGTGAAGTCCTTTGTGTACGCTGCGTCGAGCTCCACCTACGGCGATCACGAAGCCTTGCCTAAAGTTGAAGACCAGATAGGTCGGCCCTTGTCGCCCTATGCCGTCACCAAGTACGTCAATGAGCTCTATGCAGATGTGTTCGCACGTTCGTATGGGTTCGGAAGCGTTGGCCTGCGCTATTTCAATGTGTTCGGCAAGCGCCAGGATCCTAACGGTGCGTACGCCGCCGTCATCCCCAGGTGGGTGGCCGCAATGATCCGCGGTGAAGAGGTGGTGGTTAACGGTGACGGCGAAACAAGCCGGGACTTCTGCTTTGTTGAAAACGCTGTCCAGGCCAATATCCTGGCGGCGCTGGCCCAGCCGGAAGGCGTCAATCAGGTGTACAACGTGGCGTTCAATGCACGAACTACCCTGAACGAGCTATTCCAGTATCTGGCTCAAACGCTCGAAAGCCAAGGGGTCAAGTACGACAAGCAGCCTGTGTACCGCGATTTCCGCGCTGGCGATGTGCGGCACTCGCAAGCCGACATCACCAAAGCCAAAGAGCTTCTGGGTTACGAGCCAATGCACAATATTGTGCAGGGTCTGGAAGTCGCGATGCCTTGGTATACCCAGTTCTTGCGTTGACTTGAAGACTTTTTCTCAACGTCTGGCTGGGCTACACGCGGATCACCGCCGCATTGCAAAGGGCGCCGCTCGGGTTGCATTCTTTCTATTGTTGGGGAAGGCCGCCGGCGCCTTTAAAGAGATGGCGGTCGCGTACCGCTACGGGATCAGCGACGTCGTTGATGCCTATCAGTTCACGCTGACCATGGCCAGCTGGCTGCCCGTCACTATTGTGGGGGCATTGTCAGTCGTATTGATCCCCGTTTTGGTGCGCACCCGGCGTGAAGACAGCTCGGCCCGCGCTCGCTTTCTGGGTGAGTTGCAGGCTTGGACGATCATGCTGGGCATGGTGCTCGCCGGCCTGACTTACCTTTCTTGGCCGTATTTGCTGCAGTTTGCGGGTCAGGGGCTCGATCCACAAACCCAGCGCATGACGTCTCAGTTGATGTTTGCCTTTGCGCCGGCCGCCATGCTTACGCTGATGACCGGCATCAGTGCCGCGCGGCTCCGAGCTCATGAGCGCCACATCAACACGCTGCTCGATAGTGTGCCGGCGGTTGTCATCCTTGTATGGGTGTTGCTGGCGGTGTCTGTTGATAGCGTCGGCCCTCTGCTTTGGGGCACGCTTATCGGCTACCTCATTCAATCGGCCTGGCTGTTATGGCTGGCGTCCCGTGCCGATGGAATGTGGGGTCGTCCCCGTCTGGGTTTCTCGGCGCATCAATGGCCCGATCTGGTCAAGGCCGCAGGGATCATGTTGGTCGGGCAGATCGCCATGAGCTTTGTTGGTCCTATTGATCAGTACACGGCTGCCAATCTGGGGGCCAATGCGAACGCGACCCTGGGTTACGCTGCGCGACTCCTCTCACTCGTGCTGGGCATAGGAGCCGCGTCAGTAGGTCGCGCCGCCTTGCCCGTGCTGGCGGATGTTCATAGTCGAGGTGATGCCGCGCATGCCCGCGCGGTCGCCTTGAAATGGTCGGTGTGGATGCTTGCTGCGGGCGCCGTGGCGGCGGCAGTGGGATGGCTGCTGGCGCCTTGGGGCGTGAGCCTGCTTTTTGAGCACGGCGCATTCACTGCGAACGATACTCACGCGGTAGCGCATGTATTGCGTTGGGGTCTGTTGCAGCTTCCGTTTTATTTCGGTGTGCTGATCCTGGTGCAGCTTCTGGCCAGTCAAAACCGTTACCGGATCATGGCTACCATTGCGGTGGCCAATTTCGCCATCAAGGCCGTCATGAACCAGGTACTCGCTCCCGCAATGGGTACTGCTGGGATCATGCTGGCAACCAGTTGCATGTATGCACTGTCATACAGCTGTTACGTAATTGTTGCGTTGCGGTCGCCGGGTTCGGCGAAGGCATTACGCTGAGGATGTCAAGGTAGATAACTTGTCCCGTTCTTCCGTTCGTTCTTCCTGTCTAATGATGGTCATTCACTCTCTGCGAGGAGGTGGAGCTGAAAGGGTAGCCGTTGATCTGTCGTCGTACTGGGTCAATCGCGGTTATCGAGTTGTACTGGTGACTCAGGCCGATGCATCGGGTGATGTCTACGAACTGGATGATCGAGTTAAGCGTATCGTGCTGGGTACGGCGGCAGAAAGCGGCGGCGGCCTGCGAGGTCTGCTCGCCAATGCGCGTCGGGTCTGGAAATTGCGACGCATTTTTCGTCGCGAGAAGCCTTCGCTGGTATTGGGGATGATGACGACATCTTCAATACTTTCGGTGGTGGCTGCCCAAGGGCTGCCATGCCGGGTTATAGCCACGGAGCACACACACCCGCCGGCGCAGACGATATCCCCGATGTGGCAGCGCCTGCGACGTTGGGCATACCCCAGGGCCGAGCGAGTGGTTGCGCTGACTTCGGGCACTGCAACCTGGATAGAAAAGAATGTGCCGGGTTCACGGCTAAGCGTCATCCCGAATGCCGTCCGTTGGCCAATGCCTGTCGGGGAACCGGTCATCGAGCCGCCGCCCCGTTACGGCCGGCGCCGACTGTTAGCGGTAGGACGGTTGCACCATTTGAAGGGCTTCGACATTTTGCTGGACGCGTTCAAGCAGGTGGCCACGTACTTTCCCAACTGGGATTTGGTGATACTCGGCGAAGGTGAATGCCGCGAGGCATTGCAGGAACAAATCGAGGCGGCGGGACTTTCTGGACGTGTGAGCATGCCAGGCCGGGTCGGTAACGTTGGGCAATGGTATGCGGAGTCCGACCTGTACGTGTTGAGTTCTCGCGTCGAGGGCTTGTCCAACACCTTGCTCGAAGCCATGGCAAGCGGGCTGGCGCCGGTGGCCTTTGATTGTGAAACCGGCCCCCGCGAGGTGGTTCGCCATGGCATAGATGGAGCGCTTGTGAGTCCGCCGGAAGACGCCGATGCCTTGGCTGCGCATCTGTCGGACATGATGGGGCACGAGGACAAGCGGCGCGCATGTGCCCGTCGTGCCGTCGATGTGCTGGATCGATTTTCGACGGCCCGCGTGATGGCCTTGTGGGACGAAGTATTGCGCGGCCGTTAAACCTTGCTTGCCGGAAGATTATCCCGGTCAAGCCGCATACTGGAGCAACGAGATGAAACAATTGATGCCGGTTGAACTCGCTGCACGGCGCGCCAAGCCATGAAAATTTTATTCCTGGTGAGTTCGTTGAATACAGGTGGAGCAGAAAGGGTAGCTACCACGCTAGCCAGTGCTTGGGCGGCGCGTGGAGATGACGTCACGCTAGTTTCCACCTACCCGCGGCGCGGCGAATGTTTTTATCCGCTGGACCCTCGGGTCAAGCTGGTGTGGATGGCTGATCGCATGCAAGGTGCAAGTAATCCGGTAAGCGTCACCCTGGCCAAGCTCAAGGTGCTGCGGCAGATGATGCGTGACGATGCCCCTGACGTGGTCGTTTCGTTCCTTACCAATGTGAACGTCATGGCCTTATTGGCGCGCGTAGGCCTACGCATCCCCATTGTGGTTTGTGAGCGGACCAGCCCCATGGCGGCCACCAATAGCGGCTTTTTTCTGCGGCAACTACGGCGGGTGCTGTACCCCATGGCCGACGTGGTCACCGTACAGGCAGATTCCAGTGTCGAACCGTTCAAGCATATGGTTCCGGGCATTCGGCGTCTCGAGGTGGTGTCCAATCCTCTGCCGGAAGCTTTACTGCAGCGTCCTGCGGTATTGGCCACCCCGTCCGCGCGGAAGCGGTTGATGGCGATGGGCAGGCTGGTTCCGGCTAAACAATTTGACGTTCTCATCGAAGTCTTTTCGCTGCTCGCCCCGCAGTTCCCTGACTGGGATCTGGTCATCTGGGGCGAAGGGCCGGTACGTGATCTTCTTCTTAAACAGGTAAATACATTAAACATGGGCGAACGGATATCGCTGCCCGGGCGAACGCCGCAGCCATGGGACGAACTCGCCAAGGCCCATGCCTTTGCGCTGACCTCGTCCGTAGAAGGATTTCCCAATGTCCTGCTCGAAGCGATGGCATTGGGGCTGCCCTGCATTGCATTTGATTGCCCCAGCGGCCCTGCCGAAATGACCCAACACGGGCAGGATGCCTTGCTTGTTCCCTTAGGAGACGTGGCAGGTTTGTGCAAGGGGCTGGAACAGCTGATGCAAGATACCGGGCTTCGAGAAAAGCTGGGGAAACGAGGCGCGGAGTCGGTCAGGCAACGGTATGCATTGCCACAGATACTTGAACGCTGGGACGAAATTATTCGGCTGGCAACGACGAAGACTACCAGCAGAAGGGAAGCTACATGATCGAACGTGAAGCTTTGCACGTCGTGCACATCATCACGGGTTTGGGGCAAGGCGGTGCAGAGACAGTCCTTCATCGTCTGGTCACCGCACCTGGGCAAACTACCCGGCACACCGTCATTTCGATGGGAGGTGAAGGTGTTTTTGGGCCCATGTTGCGGGATGCCGGCATCTCGGTCGTCACCCTGGATATGCCGGCAGGCAGACTGACATGGCGCGGCTTGCGAAGGCTTTACGATACGCTTAAATCGTTGGCGCCCGATGTGGTCCAAACCTGGATGTACCACGCGGACCTAGTCGGTGGCGTTATTTCGCGCCTGGCCGGAATTCGTGCCGTCTCTTGGGGCATCCGAAATTCGGGTGCCAATCTGGAAAAAAGCAGTCGGTTGACGAATGCGATAGCCTGGGTCTGCGCGCGGCTTTCTCGCTTCGTGCCAGCAGGCATCGTCGCATGCGCCCAAGATGCCGCAGCACGTCACGAGGCGCGCGGATATCCATCGAACCGCATGGTAGTCATTCCGAACGGATACGATCTGGCTCGCTGGACAGCAAGCAAAGAAGTTCGTGCTCGAATTCGACGTGACTGGAACATCGGAGACGACGCACCACTGGTCGGTAGCGTCGCCCGCTGGAATCCGCTGAAGGATCACGCGAACCTGTTGCAGGGATTCGCGGTGTGCCTGCGTGCGTTTCCCAACGCTCGTTGCGTATTGATTGGGCAGGGCCTTTCTTCCGACAACGCTGCCCTCATGGCACTGCTCGACCGGTGGCAGTTGCGCGACAAAGTACTGTTGCTGGGGCGGCGCGACGATGTGCCCGATGTCATGTCGGCCCTGGACGTACACGTATTATCCAGTTGCGCCGAGGGCTTTCCCAATGTGGTGGCTGAAGCCATGGCGGCCGGTGTGCCCTGTGTTGTGACTGACGTGGGCGACGCAGCCCGTATCGTTGGTGACTTTGGTTGGATTGTTCCGCCTCAGAATGCGGAAGCGCTGGGCAAGGCCATGCAGCTCGCCTTGCAAGAGCTTGGCACTCCCGCGATGCAAGAGCGCCTTCACCAAGGCACAGACCGCGTGCAGCGCTTATACAGCTTGCAAACAATGGTGTTGTCGTACGCGCAGCATTGGACACGATTGGCTTCGCAATATCCCGCGCCTAATCGCCAGCCAGCCCACGCGATGTTTCAGATCTCCGAAACTCCGCCAGGCGCCGCGTCGGCGATGGCTGCTCAGAACGTAAATGAACGCGGAGGGCGGCGGCTGCTGTATGTCGTCAATAACCCAGCGTTTTTTTTGTCGCATCGCTTACCTATTGCATTGGCTGCCAAAGACGCAGGCTATGACGTGCATGTGGCAACGATGCCGGGCGACGCCTCGGCAGATATCATTTCGCGGGGTCTGCAGCATCACGAAATACCCATGTCGCGCAGTGGAAAGAATCCTTTGCAAGAGGCTGCGACCCTGTTCTCATTATGGCGCCTGTATCGTCGATTGCGCCCCGATGTTGTTCACGCTGTCACGATCAAACCTGTGTTGTATGGGGGGATCGCGGCGCGGCTGGCTCGAGTCCCGGCGTATGTGGCTGCGGTGTCGGGGCTTGGCTTTATCTTTATGCGCGAGCGCAGCGGTTTTGATTTCCTCAAATGGTCTGCGCTGAAGTTGTATCGGCTCGCTTTGGGCCATCGCAATAGTCGGGTGATCTTTCAGAATACAAGTGACCGCGACGTGCTGCTGCGTGCCGGCGTGGTGCGTCAGCGACAGGTCGAACTGATCCGGGGTTCGGGAGTTGATCTGGATCACTTTGTCGCAGTTCCCGAGCCCGAGGGGCCGATTGTCGCTGTCATGGTCGCGCGTTTGCTTGCAGACAAGGGCGTACGCGAGTTTGTTGAAGCCGCCCGCCTTACTTCAGAGCGCAAGCATGTATTGCGTTGGGTGCTCGCCGGGAGCCTCGACAGCGGTAATCCGGCCGGCATCACGGCTCACGAGCTTCAGCAATGGCGCGATGAAGGGGTTGTTGAATATATTGGCGAGCAAAGCGATGTGGCGGGCCTATATGCGCGTTCCCATATCGCGGTGTTGCCGTCATATCGAGAAGGCCTGCCCAAGTCCCTGGTCGAGGCTGCGGCCTGCGGCAGAGCCGTGGTGACAACGGATGTGCCGGGCTGTCGTGATGCCATCGAGGCCGACCAGACGGGTTTGCTGGTACCGCCTCGCGATGCAAGGGCATTGGCCTTTGCAGTGCAACGCCTTGCTGACGACCCCGCCCTACGTCAGAAGTTGGGCGAGCAAGGCCGCCAATTGGCCGAGCGGGCATTCGATATTCGGCAGGTGGTGCAACGCCATCTGGAAATCTATGGTCTGCTTGCCGACATCGCAGGCGCCAGGCACAGGTTTGAAGCCTCAGACCTCGATTAGACAGCTACAACAGGCCGCGAGAAGGCGGCGTGTTGTAGCTACGATTCAGGCCTTTTAGAAAGGCAGGCGGGCGTCTCCGGCGAGCGGAGTCAGAGCAGTGCGAAATTCTTGCTGGATGCGGTCCAGAGCCTGCTGGCTGTCGGCTTCGAAACGCAGTACGACAACGGGCGTTGTATTGGACGCCCTGGCCAGGCCAAAGCCATCTGGATATTCGGCCCGCACTCCGTCAATTGTGTTGATGCTCTGAGCTGTGGGAAACTTGCCCTCGGCCTGAAGGCGATCAATCAATGTGTGGGGCTCGCCCTCTTGCATCTCCAGCTTGAGCTCGGGCGTTGAGATGTCTTTTGGCAGTGCCTCGAGCACGGCTGATGGGTTGTCAGATCGAGCCAGAATTTCGAGCAGGCGGGCTCCGGTATACAGGCCGTCGTCGAAACCGAACCAGCGTTCCTTGAAGAAGGTGTGACCGCTCATTTCTCCCGCAAGCGGCGCGTTGGTTTCGGCCAGCTTGGCCTTAATCATGGAATGGCCTGTCTGCCACATCAGCGGTGTGCCGCCCGCTTCGGAAATGCAGCTGGCAACATGTCGGCTGCATTTCACGTCGAAGATGATCGTGGCGCCGGGCACGCGCGACAGCACGTCACGGGCGTACAGGATGAGCTGGCGATCGGGCCAGATGATTTCTCCTGACTTGGTTACGACGCCCAGTCGATCGGCATCGCCGTCAAATGCCAAGCCGATTTCGCAATCCGTATTCTTCACATGGCGGATAAGGTCTTGCATATTGGCGGGGTCGGCGGGGTCTGGATGGTGATTGGGAAATCGGCCGTCGACTTCGCAGTACAGTTCGTCCACCTCGCAACCTAATGCACGGAACAGTTGGGGAGCCACGGCACCTCCTACTCCGTTCCCGCAATCGATGACAATCTTCATGGGGCGCGCTAACTTGATGTCACCTGCGATGCGCTGGATGTAGTCATCAATAAGGTTGATTGATGATTGCCGGCCTTGTAGCGGTTCTGCGGTCGGATCAATTTCGTTCATGACTTTCTTCAGAGCCTGAACATCTGCACCATGCAGGGTCTTGCCCCCCATCATCATTTTGAAGCCGTTGTAGTTGGGCGGATTGTGACTGCCGGTAATGGCGACTCCGGAGCCCGTCTGTTGAGTGTGCGCGGCGTAGTACACAAGAGGTGTCGGCGCCATGCCGATATCCAGTGAGTCAACGCCTTCGGCATTGATGCCATCTTGCAGGGCCTTAGCCAACTCGGGGCTGCTGAGCCTTCCGTCGTAGCCCACGACAAGTGTCTCGATGCCTTCTGCTTTCGCTCGCTGTGCCAGAGCGCGGCCCAGTAAGTGGGCAAACTGAGCATTGATTTGTTCTGGCACGGTGCCACGGATATCGTAAGCCTTGAAAACCGCATCAGGCAGGGCGTTGCTGGATGTCACGGAGTTTCCTTCTTTCTGATGAAAAATAGCGGCATTCGTAGCTTGGGGCCGCCTGATTCAATGTCCACGCTTTACAAGCGCAGGCCTTGGGATTATTGCATAGCCTGTCTGGGGCTAAAATGAACTTAGTAACCCGCGCAGTGGGCGCGTTCGGCAAAGGCAGGTAATGACTAAACTGGATCAACTCGTTGAACTTCTCGGTTCTCCTAATGTTCTTACGGGGGCTGACGCAGCTTCTTTTGTCGAGGACTGGCGTGGACGTTATCGCGGCGAAGCGCTGGCGGTCGTGCGGCCAGGCTCAACCGAAGAGATTGCGCAGGTGGTCAAGTGGTGTGGTGCAAATGGCGTGCCGATCGTGCCGCAGGGCGGCAACACGGGTTTGTGTGGTGCCGCAACGCCCGATTCGAGCGGCAGGGCATTAGTACTGTCGCTGGGTCGCTTGAACCGTATTCGTAGTGTCGATACGGACAATGACACCATGGAAGTGGAAGCTGGCTGTATCTTGCAATCGGTCCAGCAGGCTGCCCGCGAGGTGAATCGGTTGTTTCCTCTCAGTCTGGCCGCTGAGGGCAGCTGCACGATCGGTGGCAACTTGGCCACCAATGCGGGAGGGACGCAGGTGCTGCGCTACGGAAATGCGCGCGATCTGGTGCTTGGCCTCGAGGTGGTGACGCCGCAAGGTGAGATCTGGCACGGTTTGCGCGGGCTGCGTAAGGACAACACCGGCTACGATTTGCGCAATCTTTTCATGGGCAGTGAAGGGACGCTGGGCATCATTACGGCGGCGACGCTCAAGCTGTTTCCGCTTCCTGTGGCGCAGTGCACGGCTCTGGTAGCACTGAACTCGGTGGACGATGCGGTGGCGCTGCTGTCAGTGGCACGTAGCGGATTTGGTCCGGCGCTTACCGGTTTTGAACTGATTGCGGGCCACTGTCTGCGGCTGGTCAACCGGCACTACCCGCAGCAGAAGCTGCCGTTCGAGGGCGAATCGGGGTCGCTGCCCTGGTATGCGTTGCTGGAAATATCCGACAGTGAAAGCGCGGAACATGCGCGTGAGCGTTTCGAAGCAATCGTGGGCGAGGCGTTTGAAGCGGGCCTGGTGGCCGACGCAGTCATTGCCGAGAACATCTCTCAAAGCAAGGCGTTGTGGCATTTGCGCGAGAGCATTCCACTTGCCGAGAAGGATGCAGGAAAAAGCATCAAGCATGATGTGTCGGTGCCTGTATCGAAGATGTCAACGTTTATTGAAGCGACCAACGCGGCGTTGCAGGCCCGCTTTCCGGGCATTGAACATGTGATTTTTGGGCATCTGGGTGACGGCAACCTGCATTACAACGTAGCTCGTGGGCAGGCGTTTTCCGAGGATGAACTGCTTGCGCAGCAGGACGCGGTGTACGAGATCGTGCATGACAATGTGCATAAGCTCGGAGGGTCGATCAGTGCCGAGCATGGTGTGGGCCAGCTGAAGCGGGATGTACTCCCTCGGTATAAGGACCCGGTGGAAATGGATTTGATGCGTCGGATCAAGCGGGCGTTGGATCCGAATGGGTTGATGAATCCTGGTAAGGTGCTGGCTGACTGAACGGGTTGTTTTTTCTATCTCTTGCGTGTGGATCCGCATTGGCGCGCAGGGGGAAGTTGTTTAGTTCGGCTTTGTTTGCGCACGACAGGTAGGGCGCGAGTCAGCGCATGTGACCGGTGTGCCATCTGAACGGCTCAAATCTGACGAGCTTAAATGGTGGGCAGGACGGTGGCGGAACAGTCACCGAAGCCGATCGAGGTATGGCCTTCCTTCTGGCAGTAGGCGCGCATGATGACGCGGTCGTAATCCTCCAGGAAGCTGCGGTCTTCGCCCCAGGGTAGGGCAACGCATTGTTTTCCTCCACGTGTCATCTCGAGCAAGCAGCCTTCTTGGCCGGCATCGGGGCCGGACAGAGTGCCGGTGCCGAGCAGGTCGCCGGGGCGGAGGTTGCAGCCGTTGACAGTGTGATGGGTGACCAGCTGGGCGAGGCTCCAATAGGCGTATTTGAAGTTGCTGCGCGCAAGCACGTGAGGCTCCTGGCGGGCGGCGCGAGACTTGCGGGTGCTCAGGGCGACTTCAAGTTGAATGTCGAAGGCGCCCGCCATGGAATTACGTTCGGAGCTGAGATAGGGCAGCGGCTGGGGGTCGTTAGCGTCGCGTTGGAATGCAGCACGGAACGGCGCAAGGGCCTCCAGTGTGACGACCCATGGCGAAATTGTGCTGGCGAAGCTTTTGGACAGGAACGGCCCGAGGGGCTGGTACTCCCACGCCTGTATGTCGCGCGCGGACCAGTCGTTCAGTATGCATAGGCCAAACACGTGGGATTCGGCTTCGTCCATGGGGATGCGTTGTCCTTGGGCGTTACCACAGCCTATGAAGACGCCCAACTCCAGTTCGTAATCGAGGCGCTGGCTGGGGCCGAAGGCGGGTGTGTCGGAGCCAGGGTTTGGTCGAATCTGGCCGGCGGGGCGCGCGAAGTCGGCACCCGATACGTTGATGCTTGATGCGCGACCGTGATAGCCGATGGGCACCCATTTGTAGTTCGGCAGCAGCGGATTGTCGGGCCGGAAAAGGCTGCCCACTGTGGTGGCGTGGTGCACAGAGATATAAAAGTCGGTGTAATCACCGATTTGCGCAGGTAGGGTGAACTGAGCCGTGGCACGGTCGGACAGCAAGGGGTGTAGCGGCGTTTCGAGTGATGATCCACTACGAAGGGCGCGCGACAAGGCTAAGCGCAGGGCGGCCCAGTGTTCGTGGTCGAGGCTCATCAGTTCATTCAAGCTGCTGCCGCGGCACGCGTCCAGAGCTTGTTCGGCCTGGCCGCTGAAGGGGCGCATTTCTGCCAGCGTGCGCAGGTCGAGTATGTGCCGGCCGATGGCGACGCCTACTCGAAACTCTGATTGCGCGCCTGGGCGAAATACAGCGTATGGCAGGTTTTGAATCGGGAAGCAGCAGTCGTCGTCGTTGGCGGAGTCCACCCAGCTTGTCAGGTTGGGATCGTGTGTTTCGTTCAGGTCGGCCATGGTGCCTCCGTGTGCAAATCCGTCGTCTAACCGGCGGGGGCCGTGACTAAGGTTGTTGGGCGTCGAAGCGTTGGCGCAGGTCTTGCCAGCACTGCAAGTAGTCTTGTTGAAGCAAGGGGGACTTCAAGGCGTGATCGGTGGGATGAATGATGTGTCGGGTCTCGAACATGAACGCGAGGGTGTCGCGCAAGTATTGCGGCGCACTGGTGCTCTGCTTGAGAGTCCTTGCATAGGTGTCGGCATCAGGGCCGTGGGCTGACATGCAGTTGTGCAAACTTGCTCCGCCGGGCAGGAAGCCTGCGGTTTTGGCATCGTACACGCCGTGTATCAAGCCCATGAATTCGCTGGCGACATTGCGATGAAACCAAGGCGGTCGAAAGGTGTCCTCAGCCACAAGTATGCGCGGCGGGAAAACCACGACGTCGACATTGGCACTGCCCGGTGTGTCGGAGGGTGAGGTCAGCACGGTGAAGATACTCGGGTCAGGGTGGTCAAAGCTGATCGAGCCTATGGCGTTGAAGCGCTTCAGGTCGTATTTATATGGTGCGTAGTTCCCATGCCAGGCAACAACGTTCAGTGGAGAATGGTCCATGGTTGTCCGCCACAGGCGACCTGCAAATTTCGCGATGAGTTCGAACTCGCCTGTCTGGTCTTCATACCAGGCGACGGGCGTCTGGAAATCGCGAGGGTTGGCCAAGCCGTTTGAACCTATGGGACCCAGTTCCGGCAGCCGCAGGGGCGCGCCGAAATTCTCGAGCAGATAGCCGGTAGAACGATTATCGGGAAGCTCAACGCGAAAGCGCACGCCTCTGGGAATGACAGTGATCTCGCTGGGCACCAGCTCGATTACCCCCATTTCGGTAGGAAGACGCAGGCGACCCTGCACAGGCACGAAAAGCAGTTCGCCGTCGGCGTTGTAAAAGTGGCGGGTCGTCATGCCAGCCGACGCGGCGTACATATGAATAGCAACGCCTGCAAGTTGGTCAGGGCTGCCGTTACCTGCCCAGGTCCGCACACCATCGACCCAGTCTGTGCACTGTCTGCTTTCTGACGGAGGGTTCCAGCGCAATGGGTGCGGGGGCGTCGCCGCTTGATTGAATTGGCTTACCCAGCCGTGAGGTTCGTAGATGGAAAACGGCCGCTGGCCTGCGGCAGAAGGGCGCAATCGATACAGCCAGCTTCGTCGGTTTTCTGCGCGTGGTGCTGTAAAGGCAGTTCCCGAAAGGTGCTCGGCATACAGACCGTAGGGGCAATGCTGGGGTGAATTACGGCCCACGGGCAAGGCACCGGCCAAGGCTTCGCTTGCCCAGTCGTTGCAAAACCCTGTCTGGTATTGCAAAGCGATCATCGCCAGTCTCCCGAAATAGGGTGAAGCTGTGCAGTAACGGGTAGTTGGATACGTCAGTGTCGCGGCAGTGCCTGCCCTGTGTCAATGTGCTTGAAATTCAGTGCTTCTGGCAGCGAGGGCAATAATATGTGGCGCGTTGGCCCTGCACGATGCGACGAATTGGAGTGCCACACACCTTGCACGGCTTATTCTCGCGATCGTACACGGCGGCATGAATTTCAAAGTAAGAGCCGGGATTGCCGGTTGCATTGACGTAGTCGCGTAGTGTGCTGCCCCCCGAGGTCAGGGCATCGTTCAGGGTGGCGCGTATGGCATCGCAGAGTCGCTCGCAACGCTGAAGCGAAAGCCTCCCGGCGGGTGTGCTCGGGTGGATGCGTGCCCGAAACAGCGCTTCTGAAGCGTAAATATTGCCAACGCCGACGACAATGTCGCCGGCAAGAAGTGCCTGCTTGATGTTGAGGCGTTTTCCCTTGAACTTATCATGCAAGAAGGCCGGGGTCAGATCTGGCCCGAAAGGCTCGACGCCAAGCCGGGCGAGCAGCGGATGCTCCAGCAGGGAGCCTTGTTGGCTGTCGTGCCATAGCACAGCACCAAAGCGACGCGGGTCGTGCAGTAGAAAACGGGCGTCGTCGAACAGCCATTCGACATGATCATGCTTGCGGCGGGGTTCGTCCAGCTGTACGCGGCGCAGGGAACCCGACATTCCGAGATGAATAATCATCGTGCCGTGCTCGAAAGTAAGCAGCAGGTATTTACCCCGGCGTTCACAGCTATGAACGATGCAGTTGGCCACCCGCTGGGAGAGGTCAGCGGGTACGGGCCAACGCATTCTAGGCTCGTAAACCGTTAATTTTCGTAGGTGGCGGCCGGGCATTATCGTCGCAATTCCGCGACGCGTGGTCTCGACTTCTGGGAGCTCAGGCATAACAGGGTGATAACATCGCTAAATCTGATAATGTATTTTCGTCATTTTGCGCTTTTCGCATCGCGCCGCAGCGGCGATTCATGAATGAAACTATCCAGTCTCCTGTTTTGGGCAGTATCGGCAAGTTTGTGTCTGCAGTTTCCTGGTATGGCGTCGGCGGCTCAAGAAGAAGTCGTCGAGCAAATACGGCTGCGAGCCGGGGAACCTCCTGCTGTAGCACTCACGCCCGACCTACTGTATCGCATTCTGCTGGCGGAAATTGCCGCCCAACGCGGCGATTTCAATGTGGCCAGCGAGCAGTTCCTTAGCCTCGCCAAGGATACCTCTGATCCGCGACTGGCCCAAAAGGCGTTTCGCGCTGCGATCATCAATCGCAACATGACGCGCGCCAATGAGGCTGCCCAGCAGTGGGTCTTGTTGGCGCCCGGCGACCCCGAGGCGGTTGCAAGTTCATTGGCCTTGGCTGCTTCGAACGGGCAGACTTCGGGCATGGCCGGGGCCCTATGGCAGCGAATAGAACGCGCAGAGGATAAAGACACCGCCATTCTGCAGGCCGCCGCCATTATCGCCAAGCTCAGCGACAAGAAAGTGGCCCTGGACGTACTCGAGCGCACGCTGCGCGCGCCGGTACGCTCTCTTCCCATTTCACATGTGGTGTTGTCCGACGCGGCCTGGGCGGCCGGCGACCCAGAGCGCGCGCTTGAAGAGGCCCGTCGAGCCCAGGCGCTTGACCCGGCACTTGAGTCTGCCGCGCAGCGTATCCTGGAATATGGCATGAGCGTCGACCCGCAGGCGGCATTGGCCGAGACGCGGTCCTTTATTCAGGCTCACCCCGAGGCCTCCAAGGTTCAGTTGTTGCTGGCCAACCATCTCGTTCGTCGGGGCGATTTTGAAGGCGCGTTGAACGCTGTTCATGCGCTGCGCCAGACTACCCCCGAGGATTTTGACTTGTTGTATACCGAGGCCGAAATAAATTATCGTGCCGAGCGGTTCGATGAGGCGCGCAACCTTCTGCAGCAATACATCAATGTCCAGACCCAGCGCCGGCAGTCCGTTGACGACCGCACCACCGATGCGATGGGCGACGCGTCAGATGCGCGTTTGATGTTGGTCAAGATTGCAGAACGGCAGGGAGACCTGGCCGAAGCCATCCATCAATTGGAGCTTATTGATGATCCATCGCTGGTCTTCCAGGCGCGCATTCATAAAGCAGTCCTGGAAAGCCGGCGCGGAGATCTGGCTGGGGCCCGGCGGACACTCGCGGCGCTCAAACCATCGAACGATCGGGAGCGTGCAGTGGTTGCTCTGACACTGTCGACAATTCTGCGTGAAGGGGGGCGTACTGAGCAGGCGGTTGAAGTGCTGGTCAAGGCCGACAAAGAGCTGCCCAATACGTCGGAAATCAAGTACGACCTTGGCATGTTGTACGAGCGTCAAGGTCGCTATGAAGATTTCGAAGAGATGATGCGTAGTGTCATCGAACTCAAGCCCGATGACGCCAATGCGTACAACTCCCTGGGATACACCTTTGTTGATCAAGATACGCGGCTAGACGAGGCTCGCGAATTGCTGGAAAGAGCGCTCGAGCTGGAGCCCGACAATCCATACATTCTTGATAGCGTGGGCTGGTATTTCTATCGGGTAAAGGATTATGACTCGGCCCTGGAGTATCTGGAGCGATCCTACGAGCTGATGCCGGCAGCCGAAGTCGCTGCCCACCTGGGTGAAGTCTTGTGGCAGCTGGGTCGAAAGGAAGAAGCCAGACGAGTGTGGCGAGAAGCTCATGCCAAAGAAGCCGATAGCGAAGTACTGAACAAAACCATGAAGCGATTCGGAGTTGCCCCCTGATGCCCCTGTCATCCCATACGTCTCTTCGTGTCGATAACCACCGTCGCCGACTAATGATTGCAGGCGTGGGTCTGGTCGGCGCGCTAGTAGCCGGCTGCGCTTCGCCTCCACGCATCGATGGTGCGACCGCGGGACCGTCGTTTGACCGTACTGGGCGATTCGCACTGCTCGTGGAGCGTCATAATGCCGAGCAGGAGGCCGTGCAGGGCGGGTTTGCGTGGCGCGATACCTCGGCGGGGCAGCGGCTCGATCTGGCCAACCCACTTGGGAACACCTTGGCACGCATTGATCTGCAGCCAGGCAGGGCGGTACTGACCCGCTCCAATGGCGCGGTGGAACAAGCCACCAGCCCGGATGCTTTGGTCGAGCAAGTGCTTGGCAGTCCAATTCCGGTGGCGGGATTGCGTTACTGGTTACGGGGCAGACTTGCACCGGGGCCGGCCGAGCACGTCGAAAAAGATGCCGACGGCCGACTTTACCGTTTTGCTCAACAAGACTGGCGTGTCGAGCTTTCGCGCTATGACGAACTCGGCCCCCGGCTATTGCGACTGCGTCGCACCGAAGCCGCGCGCGACATCAGCTTAAGGCTTGTCGTCGACGGGCAGTAGCGGGTTCATGCATCTGCATAATGTGCCGGCTCCGGCCAAGTTGAATCTCTTCCTGCATGTAACAGGACGCCGGGCCGATGGCTATCATCTGCTGCAAACCGCCTTTCGCTTTATTGGTCTGTGTGACACGCTGAGCTTTGAGCGTGTGGGCGACGGCTCCATCATTTACGAAAGTCCGGTGCCTGGTCTATCTGCTGAAGACGATCTTGTTTACAAGGCGGCCACTAGGTTGCGCAACGCCACAGGCACTAAATGGGGGGCGCGCATCTCGTGCTTCAAGCGCATTCCAGCGGGAGGAGGCCTGGGCGGTGGCTCAAGCAATGCGGCGACGACGCTCATCGCACTGAATCGGCTTTGGGAAACCGGCTTGACCCGACGTGAGCTGATGGAGTTGGCGTTGCCGCTGGGTGCGGACGTGCCGGTTTTCATATTTGGCCAGCCTGCCTTCGCAGAAGGTGTAGGCGAAATTCTTAGCCCGATCGAGTTGCACCCAAGCGCGTATCTGGTTGTGCGGCCGGCTGTGCATGTCTCGACAGTCGACATTTTTACCGACCCCAACTTGACACGGGACACTAAACCCATCAAAATAACGGTCTTTGCTGATTGGCTACTTAAACAGCAGCGAATTGAACAGCAACAAACGCAAGGCGAAAGGCTTTTTGGATCGCATGCGGAACAGAATAAGATTTCACCTTCCGAGGTCCAACCTTATTTTGGTCGCAACGATTTAGAGCCGGTTGTCAGAGTCAAGTATCCCAAGGTCGAAAAAGCGTTGGCTTTTTTAATCGAGAACGGAATACCTGCTCGCATGACTGGTTCGGGCTCTTGTTTATTTGCCGAGTTTGTAACGCATGGTCAAGCTCTGCTGAACCAACAGAAAATTATCGGTAAAATACCCAACTGTGGCAACACGGTGCCGGTCATTGATGAAACGTGGGTTTGCCATGGTTACGTCGATCACCCCTTGCGGTATTGGACCAAAGATTAATTGGGGAATCGCCAAGCTGGTTAAGGCACTGGATTTTGATTCCAGCATGCGAAGGTTCGAATCCTTCTTCCCCAGCCATTTACTACACGATCCAGCCCAAATGTCTGGGTCGTGTGTCACAAGCTGTTGAGTCAGCGCGTCGCACTGACGCGCGTCAACAGCTTTATTATTGACGCCGCGGAATCCCATCCATCATGGCAAATGACAGATTCATGATCTTCACCGGCACCGCCAATCCCCGGTTGGCGGTCGACGTTGTCAATCATCTGGACATGTCGCTCGGTAAAATGACCGTAGGCCGTTTCTCAGACGGTGAGGTCATGGTCGAAATCAACGAAAACGTCCGCGGTAAAGACGTATTCGTACTTCAGCCCACCTGCGCTCCCACCAACGACAACCTCATGGAAGTCATGGTCATGGTCGATGCGCTGCGCCGGGCTTCGGCAGGTCGCATCACCGCAGCAATTCCTTATTTTGGCTATGCCAGGCAAGATCGACGTCCGCGATCTGCGCGTGTGGCCATCTCGGCCAAAGTCGTGGCCAACATGCTGCAAGTAGTGGGTGTCGATCGTGTCATGACCATGGATCTGCACGCTGATCAGATTCAGGGGTTTTTCGATATCCCCGTCGATAACGTGTATGCAGGCCCCATCCTTCTGGGTGACATCTGGCGTCGCAACTATAAAGACGTCGTCGTGGTTTCGCCAGATATAGGTGGTGTGGTGCGTGCTCGTGCGCTGGCCAAGCAACTCGAAGCCGACCTGGCCATTATCGACAAGCGTCGTCCGCGCGCCAATGTGTCAGAGGTCATGAACATCATTGGCGAAATCGACGGTCGCACATGCATCATTATGGATGACATGGTCGACACGGCCGGTACGCTTTGCAAGGCTGCGCAGGCGCTCAAGGAGCGCGGTGCCAAGGCTGTGTATGCCTATTGCACACACCCCGTACTGTCGGGTGGTGCCATCGATCGCATCAAGGAATCTGAACTCGACGAACTCGTCGTGACCGATACGATTCCCTTGTCCGAAGAAGGTGCGGCCTGCGGAAAGATCCGTCAGTTGTCCTGTGCATCGCTGCTGGGCGAGACTATGCTGCGCATTTCGAATGCCGAGTCGGTCAGCTCGTTGTTTGTTGAATAAATTTTTGTGCTGTCCCGCTGGTCGCGGCGGGATGGTGAAAGCGCGCGGCGCCGTTCGCCGCGTTTTTTAACGGGCAATAGCCCTTTGTGTACTGGAGTATTTCCATGAAATTCAACGCCACTTTGCGTAGCGTCCAAGGTACGGGTGCGAGCCGCCGCCTGCGCCGCGCTGGCCGTGTTCCCGCTATTGTCTATGGCGGTGCCGACAAGCCTTTGAACATCGAGCTGGACCACAACGAGATTTTCCACGCCTTGCGTAAGGAAGCCTTTCACGCTTCGATTCTCGACATGCAACTCGACGGCAAGGCGCAGCAAGTATTGCTCCGCGCCGTGCAATGGCACCCCTACAAGCAGCAAGTGCTGCACGTGGATTTCCAGCGCGTAGTTGCCAAGCAGGCTATCACCACCAAGGTGCCACTGCACTTCATCAATGGTGACGCATCGCCGGCAGTCAAGATCAGCAAGGCCATCATCAGCCACGTACTGACCGAGCTTGAAATCACCTGCTTGCCTGCAGACCTTCCCCAGAATATCGAAGTTGACCTCAGCAACCTCGAAGCTGGCGCTACTCTGCACTTGGCCGATATCGAATTGCCCAAGGGCGTTTCCTTTGTGGGTCAGGGCGAAGCCGCCAACCCCGCATTGGCTACCGCGCTGGTCAAGGGCGGTGGTGCCTCGACAGACGGTGCCGACGGCGAAGACAACGAGGCAGCATCGGGCGACGAACCCGCAGCCGAGTAATTATCGGCACCACGCCGCGCGGGCAATGCCCGCGCATGCGCTCAAACCCCCTTTTGGCCTATGTCGAAGGGGGTTTGTTTTATTTTGCTTTACGATAGGCGCTTTGCGCCTTTGCTGACCAGCACGCGCCACGTTTGGATGTCTTGGTTAGCGTGCGGATACTTGTTTATGAAACCTCCGATTCGTCTGATCATTGGTCTTGGTAATCCGGGGCCGGAATATGAAGCGACGCGCCATAACGCGGGATTTTGGCTGGCTGACCAATTGGCCGACGACTTCGGTGCCGCGTTCACATTGGAGAAGAATTTCTTCTCGTGGGTGGCAAAGACACGCATAAATGGCGAGGCCGTGTTGTTGGCCAAGCCTTCGACCTTCATGAACAGGTCGGGCCAGGCCGCCGGTGCCTTGATGCGATTCTATAAATTGACGCCTGCACAGGTGTTGGTACTGCACGATGAACTTGACCTCATGCCGGGGCAGGTCAAGATCAAGCGTGGAGGAGGGCACGCCGGGCACAATGGCCTTCGCGATATCCAGTCGGCCTTTTCAAGCCCTGACTTCTGGCGAATGCGCATAGGAATAGGCCATCCGAGAACCCTGGGGCTGGCCCAGCAGGTAGTGGGTTTTGTATTGGCTCCGCCACGACGCGATGAACTGGTTGAGATAGAAAAAGCCCTTGAACGTAGCCGCTCGGTGGTACCCGCTTTGCTGCAAGGTGAGTATGACCAGGCGATTCAGCAACTGCATGGCGGCAATAGTGGCTAAGTTTACGAACCGGCCAACCTTTCGTCAGGAATGGCGCGACTTCATTCGCTTCATCATCAGGCCGGCGGCTGGTCCCCGCCTGCCGGGCCGCACGACGGGCCATGGAGAATGGTTGGATTGGTTCCCGGGCGTGCCTGTTGGCCGTCTGGTTCAATGGGCGTGCGCGCTGTGGGCAATCAATCTGCTGTTTCTTGGTCCGATTGCGCTTGCCGCGGCCGGAGCAGGTGGTGCCGAGCATCGGCTCAACCTGGAAAATATCCCCTGGCTCCAGGCGCTGATCTGGGCCCCGGTTGTCGAGGAATTGGTGTTTCGGTACGGCTTGCGACGCCCGATACGTGCACTTTGGTTGGTACCTCTTGCTGTCTATGCCCTACTTAGCGGGCCAGAAGCTCATGCGATCGCCGTGGTGTGCGTCGTGATCCTGCTGTGCTGGTGGCAGGCCTATCCACGCTCTCCGCTTTCGCAAAAGCCTATGCCATGGCGGCTTCGCCGCGCCTACCTTGGTGGGTTTCCGCTACTGGTGCACGTATCGTGCTTGTTGTTTGCGGCGGTACATTTGAACAATTTTTCATTGAATCAAACCCCGTGGTGGCTAATGCCGTTGCTGGTACTTCCGCAGTGGCTGACGGGGCTGGCCCTGGCTTGGCTGCGCGTGCGGCAGGGCATTGGGGCTTCGATGCTGTTGCATGGGTTATTCAATGGCGGGCCATTGCTTGTGGTTTGGCTCGTCCTGCAATGGATGCCATTGCCACCCGGTTAAAATAGATACTATTTGCTCGCGATTTCGCGCCTCGTTTACTTTTCAGGATTCTCATGTCTTTGCAATGTGGCATCGTTGGTCTGCCCAACGTCGGAAAATCAACTCTGTTCAACGCGCTTACCAAGGCGGGCATCGCAGCCGAGAACTACCCGTTTTGCACGATCGAGCCTAACGTGGGCGTAGTCGAAGTGCCCGACCCGCGCCTGGCGGCGCTGGCCGAGATCGTAAAACCCGAGCGCGTGCTGCCGGCTGTCGTGGAGTTTGTGGATATTGCCGGATTGGTTGCCGGAGCCTCGAAGGGTGAGGGTCTGGGAAATCAATTCCTGGCCAATATCCGCGAAACCGACGCCATCGTGCATGTTGTGCGTTGCTTCGAAGACGAAAACGTCGTGCACGTCGCTGGGCGCGTGGATCCGGTTTCCGACATCGAAGTCATCAACACCGAGTTGGCGCTGGCCGATCTGGCCACTGCTGAAAAGGCGCTGCAGCGCCATCAGAAAACGGCTCGCTCGGGCGACAAGGAATCCATCAAGGTGGTGGCGGTGCTCGAAAAGTTGATTCCGGTGCTGAACGAGGCGCGCCCCATCCGCTCCCTTTCGCTCGAAGAGGAAGAACTGGCCCTGATCAGGCAGTACTGTTTTATTACTGCCAAGCGCTGCATGTATGTGGCCAACGTGCGCGAAGACGGCTTTACTGACAACCCTCACCTTGAGGCAGTACAGAAGTACGCCGAGGCCGAAAACGCCCCCGTTGTCGCCGTATGTGCAGCCGTTGAGGCCGAGATCGCAGAACTCGATGACGAAGACAAGGCCGTGTTCCTGGAAGACATGGGCATGGAAGAGCCCGGCCTTGACCGAGTCATTCGCGCCGCGTACTCACTTCTTGGTCTGCAAACTTACTTTACTGCCGGCGTAAAAGAGGTCCGCGCGTGGACCATCCGTGTGGGCGATACCGCACCCCAGGCAGCAGGCGTCATTCACACCGATTTTGAGCGCGGCTTCATCCGAGCCCAAACCATTGCCTACGACGACTTCATCGCGTTCAAAGGCGAGCAGGGCGCTAAAGAAGCCGGCAAGATGCGGGCCGAAGGGAAAGAGTACGTGGTGAAAGACGGCGACGTGCTGAATTTCCTGTTCAACGTCTAAACTCGGCGCATTATTGCCGTAAAATGCCGCATATTCTGTTTTAAAGCTTGCAAGGCCTTAGTCCGTTGGGGCAACCCCTAGGTGACAGGGGTAGGTGCATCTGCGAAACTGAATTAGTTGAAACATAAACTAATACGGAGAAGACCATGAAAACGCTAACCAAGCTAGCAGGTGCAGCCCTGGCTGTTGGTGCCTTGTTCGCAACGGCGCCCGTCAGCGCAAAAGAAGTTGTGCTGCGCGCAGTCAGCTCATTCCAGCAGGGTTCGCTGATCGAGCGTCCTTTTGCTCGCTTTGTTGAAAAGGTCAATGCCGAAGGCAAGGGCTTGGTTCAAATCAACTACCTGGGCGGCCCTTCGGCCATGCCACCGTTCGAAGTTGGCAACGCCGTGTCTTCCGGTGTGGTCGACATGGCCTTTGTTACAGCCGCGTTTTATACAAACCTGCTCCCCGCAGGCGATGGTCTGAAGCTCACCGAATACACTATCCAGGAACTGCGTCAGAATGGCGGCTGGGAATACATCAACGAGCTGCACAATAAAAAGATGAACAGCTGGTACCTCGCTCGCACGGGCGACGGCAACCCTTTCCATCTCTACGTCAATAAACCCGTCGAAAAGGCTGACCTAAGCGGCCTTACACTTCGTGTCACCCCGGTTTACCGCGCTTTCTTCGAAAAGCTCAACGGTAACAGCATCCAAACCCCTCCCTCCGAGGTCTACACAGCACTTGAGCGCGGAGTAGTTGACGGGTACGGCTGGCCGATCCAGGGCGTGCTCGATCTTGGCTGGCAAGAAGTCACCAAGGCTCGCGTCGATCCCGGTTTCTACACTGTCGACGTAAACATTTTGGTCAACCTCGACAAATGGAAGTCGCTTTCTGACGAGCAGCGCGCTTTCCTCAACAAGATGGCCGAATGGGTAGAGTCCACTAACGCCGAAAACGCCCAAATCAATGAGTCCGAAGCCAAGAAGCAGGCCGACGCCGGCATGGCTGTGTATACCCTTGAAGGCGCGGAACGCGAAAAATGGCTCAACACAGCTCGTGAAGCCGGTTGGGAACAAGTCATCAAAGCGGCTCCAGACGACGGTCCACGCTTGCGCGAACTGCTGACCAAGTAATTTAAACGTCGCTTCGCTTTATTCAGGAATCGCATGGCGGTATCAAATAATGCTTTTGTGCGGGCCTACGATGGACTCATCGCAGGCCTCGCCGTCATCGGGGGCGCAATCTTCGGCCTGATGGCTTTCTTCATTGGCGCCGACGTCGTAGCTCGTAACGTCTACGGCGGCGGTTTGGCCTGGGTCATTGAAACCCTCGAGTACGCCATGTATATCGCCACGGTCTTCGCTGCGCCGTGGGTGCTTCGCGAGAAGGCTCACGTCAGCGTCGACGTTGTCACGGCGAATCTGCCCGAGGGCGTACGTCGTGTAGTCAACACGTTTGTATGCCTTCTGGGCGCTGTCATCTGTTCAGTCATCTGCTACTACAGCGCTATTGCCACTATCGCGGCGTATCAGCGTGGCAGCATGATCTATAAGTCCTTCACCATCCCTGAGTGGACCATCAATGTTTTCGTGCCCTTTGGCATGCTGCTTGTGGCCATCGAATTTTTGCTTCTCATGCGTAAGGAGTATCACCTCCTGACGCATCGACACGCCAGCTAACCAGGCACTTCCCAATGGATTGGATTTCTTCATTATTGCTGCTGACCGGCCTGCTGATGCTTCTGCTGATGCTGGGTCTGCCGGTGGCAGTCACGTTTTTCGGCGTCAATATTGTCGGCGCCATTGTTTTTCTGAATGGCGAGATTGGTCTTATCCAGATGACCCGCAACGTGGTCACGTCCATCACCAACTACAATCTTGCGCCCATCCCCCTGTTCATTTTGATGGGCGAGATCCTGCTGCATTCTGGAATGGCCTTCAAGGCCATTGACGCCATTGAACGCCTCATTAGCAGGGTCCCTGGACGCATGGCCGTGGTGACCGTGGCTGCTGGCACTGTGTTTTCAGCGTTGTCGGGGTCGAGTATCGCCAATACCGCCATGCTTGGCCGCTCGCTGATGCCGGTCATGCTCAAGCGGGGGTACCATCCAACGCTTTCAATGGGCCCCATCATGGCCACTGGTGCCATTGCAATGCTTATCCCGCCATCGGCGTTGGCGGTGTTGGTGGGTAGCTTGGCCGGCATGTCGATTTCCCGGTTACTGTTAGCTGGCATCGTGCCCGCCCTGCTAATGGCGTTCTTATTTTTTGTATACATCGTGGTGCGCGCCAAACGCCGTCCTCAAGACGCACCACCTGATGATCCCGTTCAACGGACATGGTCCGAGCGGTGGATGCCATTCCTGATTTACGTCGTCCCGCTCTCCGGCATTTTGATTGTAGTGGTAGGTTCGTTGATTCTGGGCATTGCCACACCCACAGAATCGGCCGGCCTTGGCGTCATCGCGTCGTTTCTGGCTGCGGTGTGCTACCGCAGCCTTTCCTGGCATGGGCTCAAGGTAATGCTGGCCGAGACGGCCAAGACCAGTACGATGATTCTGTTCATCATCATGGCATCGACAACGTTCAGCCAGATCCTGGCATTTTCGGGTGCCACCAGTGGCGTGGTCTCGGTGGTGACAGGCTTCGGTGCAGACCCCTTGACCGTACTGGTCATGATGATGATCGTACTGCTCATTTTGGGCTGCTTCGTCGATCAGGTAAGCATGGTGATGATCACCGTCCCGTTGTTCATTCCCATTGCCCAGGCCGTGGGGATTGATCCGATATGGTTGGGAGTTATTTACCTGATCACGATGGAAATGGGCTTCCTCACCCCGCCGTTCGGTCTGCTGCTGTTCGTCATGAAGGGCATTGCACCGCCTGAAATGCGGATGTCGGTTGTGTACAAGGCTGCTGTCCCGTTTCTTGCCATCGAGATGTTCGTGTTGATTCTCGTGGTCGCCTTCCCACAAATCAGTCTTTGGCTGCCTAGCCTCATACGTTAGCCGGGCGCTCCACCAGCGCCATAGGCCTTCCGGTTGCTTGCACCGAAACGCGTCTCGGCCGAAAATGGCTTCTTGCCGAGTTCGAAACTGGGGAGTTCAATGCGCGTCTTGGTGATCGGCGGAACTGGATTCATCGGTCAACACGTGGTGGCCCGTCTGGTAAAGGCGGGCCATGTGGTTCATGTGCCCACACGCCGTTACATCAAGGGACGCGACCTGCTGGTGTTCCCGACACTCACTTTGTTCGAGGCCGATGTACACGACGATGGTGTCCTTGAGCGTCTACTTGGCCAGGTGGATGCCGTCATCAATCTGGCCGGCATACTGCATAGCAAACCGGGTAAGCCCTATGGCGCCGACTTCCGACGCGTGCACGTTGAGCTGCCACGCCGCATTGCTGCCGCCTGCCGTAAAACGGGCGTCTCGCGCCTGCTGCATATCAGCGCCCTGGGCGCTGATCCCCAAGGGCCAAGCGCGTATCAGCGATCAAAGGCAGACGGAGAGGTAGCACTCAAGTCCGAGTTCGCATCGTTCCCCGAGGGCAACTATACGATCTTCCGTCCCTCGGTAGTATTTGGTCGCGAAGACAACTTCATGAATCTGTTTGCCAAGCTGGCCCGCTGGCTACCCGTGATTCCATTGGCCGGTGCGCACTCGCGGCTTCAACCGGTGTATGTGCGAGATGTGGCGAAGGTAATGGTGAATTCGCTGAATAACCCGCTCACCTTTAACAAGACCTATGCTGTGGCAGGAGTCGCTCAATATAGCCTTGCCGACTTGGTGAGGCTCGCCTCGCAATGGGCCGGGACCCCGCGTAGGGTCGTGTCAATGCCGCGCTTCGTTGGCTATATGCAGGCCTTCTTTTTTGAATTATGGCCTGGCGAACCGATTATGTCTCGGGACAATCTTAATTCTCTGCAGGTGGATAACGTCAGCGATGAACCAATGGCGCCGGAACTAGGTGTGGTTCCGACGCCGTTGGAATCTGTGGCGCCGACATACTTGCGAAAGCGTCGGGCCTGAAATGGCGATACGAGCTGTGCCGCCCGCAGGTTATTCCACGGCCTTGACCATGTCTTCGAGTACTTTCTTGGCGTCTCCGAAGACCATCATGGTCTTGTCCATGTAAAACAGTTCGTTGTCCAGCCCCGCGTACCCGGCTGCCATCGAGCGCTTGTTCACGATAACCGTCCGTGCCTTGTAGGCCTCGAGAATAGGCATGCCGGCGATGGGCGATTGTGGATCGGTCTTGGCAGCGGGGTTGACTACGTCGTTGGCGCCCAGTACCAGCACGATGTCGGTTTGCGAGAACTCGCTGTTGATGTCTTCCATCTCGAACACCTGGTCGTACGGCACCTCGGCTTCGGCAAGCAGCACGTTCATATGTCCCGGCATCCGCCCGGCTACGGGGTGAATGGCATACTTCACGGTGACGCCTTTTTCCGTAAGCTTTTCGGCGAGTTCTTTGAGCGCGTGCTGCGCGCGCGCCACGGCCAGCCCATACCCTGGAACAATGGTTACAGTCTCGGCGTTGCTCATCAAGAAAGCGGCGTCGTCTGGGCTACCCGACTTGACGTTGCGCTGCTCTTGCGACCCGCTTTGCGCGGCACCGCCTTCAGATCCAAAGCCACCCAGAATCACGTTGAAGAACGATCGGTTCATCGCCTTGCACATAATGTACGAAAGGATGGCACCCGAAGAACCCACCAACGAGCCGGCAATGATCAGCATGGGGTTGTTGAGCGAAAAGCCGATGCCCGCAGCTGCCCAGCCCGAATAGCTGTTGAGCATGGACACCACGACCGGCATGTCTGCACCGCCAATCGGGATAATGATCAGCACACCCAGGACAAACGCCAGCACCGTCATGATGACGAACGGTGTCCATTGTTGGGTAAACATGAACCACAAGCCACAGCCCAGCATGATTAGCGCCAACAGCAAGTTCAACATGTGCTGACCCTTGAACTGCACAGGTGCACCTTGAAACAGGCGGAACTTGTATTTGCCCGACAACTTGCCGAACGCAATGACCGAGCCGGAGAATGTGATGGCACCCACGAACGTCCCGATAAAGAGCTCGAGACGGTTTCCGAGCGGAAGACCCTGTCCTTCGGCCGCAATATTGAACGCATGAGGCTCGGCAACGATAGCGATGGCGATCGCTACCGCAGCAAGGCCGATCATGCTGTGCATGAAAGCGACCAGCTCGGGCATTTTGGTCATTTCGACTCGTTTGGCCATGATCGTTCCGATCACGCCACCAATCAGCAAGCCAAGAACAATCCAGCCCAGGCCAACTGCAGCGGAGCCTTCGGTCAGGCTGACTATCAGCGCCGCAGTCGTCAGCACCGCAATGGCCATTCCGACCATGCCGAACACGTTACCCCGGCGGGAGGTGGTCGGGTGAGACAGCCCCTTCAGCGCCTGGATGAAGCAGATCGAAGCTAGCAGGTAAAAGAAAGTGACAAGATTGATCGAGATCATGCTTTGCCTCCTGTCTTTTTCTCTTTCTTCTTGAACATCTCGAGCATGCGTCGTGTGACAAGAAACCCGCCGAACACGTTCACGGCGGCGAGCGCCACGGCAAAGACGCCCATGAAGCGCGCAAGATTTCCTTCAGTAAGGGCGGCGGCAAGCATGGCACCGACGATAACAATGGCTGAAATCGCATTGGTGACAGCCATCAGCGGCGTATGCAAGGCTGGGGTCACATTCCAGACAACGTGATAGCCCACATAAACGGCCAGGACAAAGATGATGAGATTGAGCAGGGTGGGGTTGATGGCTTCCATCAGGCGCTCCTAAGTACAGTGCCGTCGTCGGTCATTAGGCAAGCGGCGACGATCTCATCGTCGCGTTGAATTGCCAAATCGCCCTCGGCGTCGGTGATGAGCTTCAGAAAATCCAGGACGTTCCTTGCGTAAAGGGCGGAGGCATCTGCGGCCACGCGTGCTGGCAAGTTACTGTATCCGATAAGTTTCACGCCGTGCTTCACGACGATCTTGTCCAGTTCCGATAAGGGACAGTTACCGCCCCGCTCAACCGCCAGGTCGACAATGACTGACCCGGGCTTCATGCCCTGGACGGTTTCCTCGCTGATCAGGGTGGGTGCCGGGCGTCCGGGGATCAGTGCAGTAGAGATGACAATGTCTGCCTGCTTACACCGTTCAGAGACCAGGGCCGATTGTCGCGCCATCCACGCCGCAGGCATAGGGCGTGCATATCCGCCGACCCCTTGCGCGATTTCACGCTCTTCATCGGTTTCAAAAGGAACTTCAATGAATTTGGCGCCTAAGGATTCAACCTGTTCCTGTGCGGCAGGGCGCACGTCAGAGGCTTCGACCACCGCGCCAAGCCGGCGGGCCGTGGCGATGGCCTGCAAGCCGGCGACACCAGCGCCCAACACAACGACGCGGGCAGCCTTGAGGGTTCCCGCAGCCGTCATCATCATGGGGAATATGCGACCATACTCGTTAGCCGCCAGCATTACGGCTTTATAGCCCGCCAGGTTCGCCTGGGATGAAAGTACATCGAGGCTCTGGGCCCGCGTGATGCGTGGCGCGGCCTCAAGCGCAAATGCCGTCAGGCCTGCCTGGGCGAGGGTGGCCAGGCCTTCCTGGTTGAACGGATCAAGCATGCCCACCAGGACGGCTCCACGCTTCATATGGCTAAGTTCCGCCGTTGAAGGTGTACGTACTTTCAGTACCAGGTCGGCCGCCAAGGCCTCCTGATTGCTGACGATTGTGGCACCGGCGTCCCGGTATGCGTCGTCGGTATAACTGGCTGCCACACCGGCGTCGGATTCCACGACAACACTGTGTTTGGCAGCAATAAATTTCTTGACGGTTTCTGGCGTAGCGGCGACGCGAGTTTCACCCGCCGTGCTTTCGCGCGGAATTCCGATCTGCATGAGATATCCCCTTTGGTTCTTGGGCGCTTATTTTTTAACTAGTTACTATAACCGCTGGGGCCCGGTCCTGGAGAAGCCGGGCCCTTGAGGTGCTAGCCTTTGCTGGCTTCAAGCGCTTGAGAAATATCGGCCAGGATGTCGTCGATATGCTCGATGCCAATGGAAAGGCGGATCATATCTTCGCCGACGCCGGCGGACTTGAGCTCTTCAGGACTGAGCTGACGGTGGGTGGTGGAGGCAGGGTGGCAGGCCAATGATTTGGCGTCGCCGATGTTTACCAGGCGAAGGATGAGCTGCAGGGCATCGATGAAACGTGCCCCGGCTTCAAAGCCGCCCCTGATGCCGAACGAGAGGATTGAGGCCGGTTTGCCGCCCATGTCGAAGTATTTCTTGGCAAGCTCGTGATCGGGATGATCGCTGAGCCCGGCATATTGCACCCAGCTGACCTGCGGGTGCGCCTTGAGGTATTCGGCCACTTTTTGCGCGTTCTGCACATGACGTTCCATGCGAAGGCTGAGGGTTTCGATACCTTGCAGGATCAGAAACGCATTGAATGGGGACAGCGCCGAACCCGTGTTGCGCAGGGGCACCACTCGGCAGCGTCCGATAAAGGCGGCTGGACCCAGGGCTTCGGTGTACACCACCCCGTGATAGGAAGGGTCGGGTTCGTTCAGCATGGGGAAGCGCTGTTTGTGCTCGGCCCATGGAAACTTGCCCGAATCGACAATAGCTCCGGCGATGGTCGTCCCATGGCCACCCATATACTTGGTGAGCGCATGAACAATGATGTCGGCGCCGTGTTCGAAGGGGCGGCACAGGGCGGGCGACGCGACAGTGTTGTCGACGATGAGAGGAACACCGTGGCGGTGGGCTGCATCTGCCAAGGCCTGAATGTCCACCACGTTACCAGCCGGATTACCGATAGTCTCGCAGAAAACAGCCTTGGTATTGTCATCGATAAGTGCTTCGAGAGCCGCGATATCGTCGTGTGGTGCAAACTTAACGGTGATTCCCTGGCGTGGGAACGTGTGAGCGAACAGGTTGTACGTACCGCCGTATAGCTTGCTGACCGAAACGATGTTGTCGCCGGCCTGGGCAATTGCCTGGATAGCATAGGTGATCGCAGCCATGCCCGACGCGACCGCCAGTGCACCGACGCCGCCTTCAAGCGCTGCAACGCGCTCTTCGAGGATGGAGTTCGTCGGGTTGGTTATGCGGGTATAAATGTTGCCAGGAACCGCCAGGTTGAACAGATCAGCGCCGTGCTGGGTGCTGTCAAAGGCATACGACGTAGTCTGATAAATGGGTACAGCAACCGATTTTGTGGTGGGGTCGGGCTTGTAGCCCGCGTGTACGGCAAGTGTTTCTAGTTTCATGTTTGTTTTTTGAGTATCGAAATGGGGCAATTGTGCCGATAGGTATGCGCGCGACGAACCGTATTGTCGGAACTATCGCTGAAATGACGATGAACCGAATCGGGCTTTGTCGGTCTTATACGAAAACTATAAGATAGCGTATTTGCAAAAGCATGATTGCTGCTGCCAAAATTTGCGTTTAGTAGTTTCGTCCTTCGCCCGCAGCCTTGCGCTGATCGGGTAGGTTAGCATTCACTATAACGATTGTGTCATATGGCTGGGGTAAACCCCAGCATCTTGAGGAAGCAGATGAAAGTTGGGCTCAGACGCGTGCTGTTGGGCATTGGTGCACTGGTGTTCGTGGCGCTGGGAGCCTTGGCGATATTTCTCCTTACCTTCGATCCCAACGCCTACAAGAGTCGATTCGAAGAATTCGTATACGAACGTTACCAGCGAACGCTCTCGATAGAAGGCGATATCGAACTATCGATGTTCCCCCGCATTGGCCTTTCGGTTCAGAATGTGTCCCTATCCAACCCGGGTGCACCCGAAGAGCTTTTTGCATCCATTGACAGTGCGCGGTTTGCGGTCGCCATCTGGCCACTGCTGTTTAATCGGTTCGTTGTCGATCATGTCGCCTTGAGCGGCTTCAAGGCCTGGATACGCCGGGACGAACAGGGCGAATATAACTTTCAGGATTTGTTCGAAAGTGTCGCCGGGCCGGCTCAGCCGATTGCCTTGGTTCCCGATCCCTCTCCGGCACCAGATACATCGGTCGCCATTGTCAGTGACGCTGTCGCTCAGCCGGCAGCCGAGGGAACTACGCCCCCCAGGCAGCGCAAGGAAGCGGCCCTGCATGTGGACATCGCGGGACTTGAGCTCAAAGGCGGGGAAATCCACTACCTGGATGTGAAACGGGAAAAGGCGGCTCGGCTGGTCGACTTGCAGTTGAATACTGGCCGCATGACGTTCGATCAACCATTCGAAGTGTCGCTGCGTGGTGCGTTGAAAGGTGAAGATCCGCGCGCGGACGCCACTGTCGAAGGGCAGGCGCTCGTCAAGGTCGATCCCTTGCTCGAGACCTATTCCGCCCAGAAACTGAATCTGTTGATTAGTGGCGCGGTCGGGCCGCTGGATGCAAAGACGGTCACCCTGCGAGGCAATTTCGTCTACGACGGCTATGCCCGGATGGTAGATGCCCGTGCCGTCGAAATGCTGGTGCAGGGTGACCTGCAAACCGATCGGCGTATACAGGACCTCAACGCCAGCTTGGCCATGCCACGCCTCAAAATCGATCAAACGTATGCCGAGTTCAACATTGAGCGTATGGCCTTGCGTGCTCGAGGTGCCTTGCCCGACCGTACGTTTGATATTGCCTTCGATGCTCCGCGTCTGTCGATCTCGCCCGAAACTGCCGAAGGTGAGGCCGTCGCGGGTACGGTCAAACTCGAAGGGCGGCAAACGCTCGGCCTCACGCTAGGCATGAGCGGGCTAAGCGGAAACGCTTGGAACCTGGGCTTGAAAGAGCTCAAGGTAGACGGCCAGCTCAAGGACGGCGACCATCTGATGCTGGTCAACATGTCCAGCCCTGTGCAGTGGGATGTGCTCGGCGAAAAAGGCGCGCTTTCCGCCATCAAGGGCGATGTATCCATCCAGGACACCAAGGACCCCGCCAAGACGTTTGAATTTCCCCTCATAGGCAGCCTGCATGCTGATCTGGTCAAGGACGAGCTCAGCAGCGATATCAACGCGGTGCTGAATGGGGCGCCCCTGAATTTCAACCTGAAGGCAGCCAACCTTTCAGATCCCAAGCTGCGCTTCGCCCTGCAGGCGGACATGTTGGACCTGGACCAGCTTTTTCCGGCACCGAAGCCACCGGCTGAGCCGACCCAGCCGGAAGCTGACGCGACATCCGACAGTCCACCCAAATCCGAACCGCAGGCGGCCGCTGAAGAGGCCCCGCCGGCCCCGCCCGCGCCAGTCAATCTCTCCCTGCTCGATGACATCGACGTCGAAGGCACAGTCAAGCTGGGCGGCGTAAAGGTCAGGGGGCTCGAAGCCAAGGACTTCGGCATGACCGTCGTCGCGCGCGAGGGGCAGCTAAGCGTCAGCAAGATATCTGCAGCCTTGTACGATGGGTCGCTGGCCGGCTCGTTCACGGCTAATTCCAAGAACGAAATTGCGGGCAAGGTCAGTCTGTCGCAAGTGGCGGTAGGACCATTGATGCGCGCAGCAAGTGGCAGTGATCGCATCAGCGGCAAGGGCAATGCTTCCGTCGATCTGAAAAGCCAGGGCATCACATCAGCCGCATTCAAAAGCAATTTGAGCGGTAGTGCCAGCCTGCAATTGCGCGAGGGAGCTGTGCGGGGCATCGACCTGAACCAGACTCTGGGGCAGGTGGGCGGCATACTCACCACCGTATTGGGAAGCGAGCCACCCACCTTGCCCACGACTTTTGATCTCGGAAGCCGCACAGAATTTGATTCTCTTGACGTCGCACTGGCGATCAAGAACGGCGTTGCCGATGTGCGTAAGCTGGATTTTCGTTCACCGTTGCTTCGCGTTACTCAGGGCAAACCGGCGAGCATCAATCTGGTCCACAACAGTCTCGACTTACTGGCAAATGTCCGAGTGATCAAAGCTGGAGCGGAGGGCGTGGACCTGACGGCCTTGCGCGGCATGACGGTGCCGGTGCATGTCGCCGGTCCTCTGGACGGGCCGCGGATCAATGTTCAGTGGCAGGACATGGGTGGTAGTTTGGTCAAAAGTGCCATACAACGAGGCCTGATGGATTTGGTCGGAGAAAAAGCACCCGACCCGGGTACTGCCGGCTCACCGGTCAAGCCCGAACCCGTATTGCCACTGGGTGACGACCCAGTCAAAAGCCTCGGGAACACGCTTAAGGGTTTACTGGGTCGATAATCGCCCTGGCAAGGCGCGGGATGCGATGACGTATCAGGCGGGCAATCCGGCCAGGCGCTGAAATTTGCGAAGCAACGTATCGGGGTCTTCTTTGTGCTCAGGATCGACCTCGATACACTCAACCGGACACACCACCATGCACTGGGGTTCTTCGTGGTGTCCGACACACTCCGTGCAGAGACTCGGGTTGATCTCGTAGATTTCGGCGCCCATGTAAATGGCGGTGTTCGGACATTGTGGCTCGCAGACATCGCAATTGATGCATTCGTCGGTGATTCGCAATGCCATGGCTGGTTCCTGCCTGAAAGAGGTAGAGCGGGCTGTGCCCCGCACGAGTGTAAACATGTGGCGCCTTTTGGGCGCTGCGTAGTGGGCTGTTGGGTAGTGCCCGAAACTATTGCTTATTTTAGACTTCTTCAGAAGGCGAGGCGAATACGGTCGAAGCCATTCGCCGCCGCGCGATCGCGCAGTCGCCTTTTCTTGATGAAACCTTAGTTCAGGCGCCCGACGCGGCGTCGCGCACCGCCTTGGCTTTCTCATGGAGCCAGCGCTCTACTGACGGAAACACGAACTTGCTGACGTCGCCGCCCAAGATCGCGATTTCGCGCACGATGGTGCCGGAAATAAACTGGTACTGGTCGGATGGCGTCATGAAGAGGGTTTCTACCTCGGGAAGCAAATGGCGGTTCATACCGGCCATTTGAAACTCGTATTCGAAATCGGAGACCGCGCGCAGGCCTCGTACAATGACGCGGGCGTTTTGTTCACGCACGAAGTCTTTCAAAAGGCCGGCAAAGCTCTTGACCTCGACGTTGGGATAATGACCCAACACTTCCTGGGCGATTTCAACGCGTTCTTCAACAGTAAAGAAGGGTTTCTTGGCCTGACTATGAGCGACTCCGACAACAACATGATCGAACAGGCTGGCGGCACGGCGAACCAAGTCTTCGTGACCGCGGGTTAGAGGATCAAATGTTCCTGGGTAGACGACGGTTATCATGAGGCTTCCGATGGCAAATGGGTTTCGGGGGACGAAAAAGAGCGATTATTGTCTTTTTCTTGCAGTGCAGCAAACTGAAGCAGGCCAAAGTGAACATGTCCGGCCTTGCCCTGACGCAACACCGTATATTCTGGCGGAAGGTTTGCATGGGTTTCCGCTTCGATGTAAATCAGCGCATCAGGCGCCAAGAATTGGGGTAGATGGTCCCATAATCGCTCAAGCCAGCCCTGCCCGAACGGCGGGTCGAGCAGCACCAGATCGAAGCGAGTCGCGTCCAGGCGTTGAGCGACCACAGAAGCGTCGCCGGCGTGAATGCGAACATTCTGTGCCCCAAGTTTGCTTCGTAAAGCGCGCAGCGCCGCCACCGCCTGTGGGTTGTTCTCTACCATTTGCACATGCGCCACACCGCGTGATGCGGCCTCAAAACCAAGGGCGCCCGTACCGGCAAACAGGTCGAGAACCTGCTTGTCGGGAAAGTTGCCGCCCCATAGGTGGTGCAGCCAGTTGAACAGCGTTTCTCGGACGCGGTCGGGGGTGGGTCGTAAACCAGGGGCGTCAACAACCGGAATTGGGGTGCGTCGATAATCACCGCCTACAATACGGACGATATGTTTTTTCATATTGATGCGGACAGCCATGCCGCTCAAAGCCAATTTCTCTAGTGTAAAGCCTATGTTCAGTTTTTTTAAAAGAAAGAAGAGGTCTGAGGACAAGCCGGTCGATGCCGAAACCTCTCACAATGATGTCGCACAAGACATATCAACGTCAGTCGAAAGTAGGCAATCTGAGCACGACGCGCTGCGTGTGGACGCTGAGCAGGCTGAAGCGGCCCGGCTGGCCGAACAGGTAGAGCGCGAGCGAGCGGAGGCTGAAAGCATTGCCGCCGAGCAAAAGGCAGAAGCCGAGCAAGCGGAAGCCGCACGCATGGAGGCCCAGCGCGCTGAAGAGCAGCGCCTCGCAGCCGAACGCCTCGAAGCTGAGCGCCTCGAAGCCGAGCGTGTAGAAGCTCAACGGCTAGAGGACGAACGCCGGGCGGCCGAACGAGTAGAAGCCGAACGAGCAGAAGCGGAACGAGCAGAAGCGGAACGAGCAGAAGCGGAACGAGCAGAAGCGGAACGAGCAGAAGCGGAACGAGCAGAAGCCGAGCGTGCCCACGTCGCAGCTCAAGAAGCCGAAAAGGCGTCCGCACCAGTCAAGACTTCTTGGCTGTCGCGTCTGACCAGCGGCTTGTCACGAACGGGGCAGAGCATCAGCACGCTGTTCGTGGGCGTAAAAGTCGACGAAGACTTATTCGAAGAGCTTGAAACTGCCTTGATCATGGCGGACGCCGGGGTCGAGGCAACCGAGCAGTTGCTTACCGCGCTGCGCGCGCGCGTGCGCAAGGAAAAAATCACCGATGCGACCATGGTGAAGACGGCCTTGCGTGAGGTGCTGGCTCAACATCTAGCCGTGCTTGAAAAGCCTTTCCCGATCGAACAGGCCAAACCCCTGGTTGTGATGATTGCCGGGGTAAACGGTGCCGGAAAGACCACGTCAATTGGCAAGCTCGCCAATGCGTTTCAACGGCAGGGCAAGAGCGTATTACTGGCCGCGGGTGACACTTTCCGGGCCGCCGCGCGCGAGCAGCTTGTGGCGTGGGGTGACCGGAACAATGTCACAGTCATTGCTCAGGATGGTGGCGACCCCGCAGCCGTGGCGTTCGATGCCGTCAATGCCGGAAGAGCACGAGGAGTGGACGTTGTCATGGTCGACACTGCGGGTCGCCTGCCCACACAGTTGCACTTGATGGAAGAACTCAAGAAGATCAAGCGAGTCATTGGCAAGGCGGATGGTCAGGCGCCTCATGAGGTCCTTCTGGTCGTCGACGGCAACACGGGACAAAATGCCATATCGCAAATCCGTGCTTTTGATGCAGCCATCGAACTTACAGGTCTGGTGGTTACGAAGCTCGACGGCACGGCCAAGGGCGGTGCCCTAGCGGCAGTCGCAGCGGGCAGTCAGGGGGGGCGTCCCGTGCCTGTGTACTGGATCGGTGTGGGCGAAGGTCTCGAAGATCTTCAACCGTTTGTCGCGAACGAATTCGCTACCGCGGTTGTGGGGAACTGATTTCAATGTGCTGACGGGCAATGTCTCCCGCAAGTACCACCTGCTTCAATAGGCCAAGAAGCGTTGACTGAAACTCTCGGCTGGCTGCAGCGATGCGCCACTGCCGCGCTTGCTGGGCGTCGAACGCTTCGGTGATCGCCGGACGTGTTGTCGGTGCCAAGTCAGGATAACGTTGCCAGCAGGCTTGCAGGCGTTTCACTCCGCGCAGTAACTGGTGAAACTGTGCCTCTGTTTGTTCGGCGGTAACGTTGGACGCGTCGACTCCGGCAAGTAGCGAAGCGTTTGTCGCGATCTGAAGCAGGCACTCGGTGCTGCAACGAATATAGCCCTGCACGGCGGGAAGATTCCGCAGACTTGGCAAGCCACTGGCCCGCCGTGGCTCGAACAGAGCCGGGGGAGAATTTCCTATGTTTTCGTCGCTCGCGGTCTTCAATTCCGCCAGACGATCTCCTCTGTGTGCTTTGCTGCGCGTTTCGGCTATCAAACCGAAGCGCGCTAACCATTCTTGCGCAAGCTCGAACACACCGGTCATTTCGCCATTCCTCAGCTCGAATTCGACTTCGCTGACCGGGAGCTTCCAGCCTTTTGCCAGAATAGCTCCCAAGTCAAAGGCAATTTCAATAGTGGCACCGGCGTGGTCTACACAAAGTATCTGTCGCTCAATGTCTGTCTCGTAACGAACCTTAAGCGGCTCCGACAGCGATGCAAAAAAGCCGCCAAGCGGGCTCGAGTCGTATAGCGACAAATCCAGTTCGGCAGAATGCCGAGGGTGATTTATCTCGATGCGGGAAAGCGCGTCGTGCCCCGGGGCTTTCACGGTTTGTACCCACTGTTCGCCTTCGCGACGCACGCGTAACGCGATGCCCGACTTGGCCAGCGTACGCGCTGCGGTGTCGTAATAGAGCGCGCGAAGTGTTTGTCGTCCCGCCTTATGCAAACGCATGGTTTCCGCGATGGCAGACTGGGCGCTGGTGGGGACATGGAGGCAGAGTTCTCGTTCCATGGCACATAGTAACTTTGTTTAGGCAGGAATGGAGTTCAGCAGGTACGCATGGGGCTGGCACTATCGGTGACAAGCCGGTCTGCAGGATTAATCAGTTCAGGCGACAATAAGGGTTTGTACGCCCATCCTGGCGTTAAAATGAACGGTCTTTCATTGAGTCATTTGTCATGAGCAATTTATCCGAGGCGCACGCTGATAGCGCACAAAGCTACGATATCGCGCCCATTCCGGAAATCATCGCCGAATTGCGTGCGGGTCGCATGGTTATCCTGGTCGACGAAGAAGATCGCGAGAACGAGGGCGATCTGGTGCTGGCTGCCGATTTTGTCACGCCTGAAGCTATCAACTTCATGGTCACCCATGCTCGTGGCCTGGTATGTCTGACCCTGACCGAAGAGCGGTGCAAACAGCTTGATCTGCCCCTGATGGCAAGTCGTAACGGTGCCCGCTTTGGAACGAATTTTACCCAGTCGATCGAAGCCGCAGAGGGTGTCGAAACAGGTATTTCAGCGGCAGACCGTGCCCGAACCATACAGGTAGCCGTTGCTCGCAACGCCAAGCCTTCCGATCTTGTGCAGCCTGGGCATATCTTCCCGGTGCAGGCAGTTCGGGGCGGAGTATTGGTACGCGCGGGACATACCGAGGCCGGTTGCGACCTTACCGCTCTGGCCGGCCTGACACCGGCGGCGGTCATCTGCGAAATTCTGAAGCCCGACGGCACCATGGCGCGACTGCCTGATCTTATGGTGTTCGCGCGTGAACACGGCCTCAAGATTGGCACCATCGCAGACCTCATTCAATACCGGAGCGAACACGAATCCATGGTCGAGCGCGTCGGGCAACGCATGCTGCAGACGCCTTGGGGTGAATTCCAAGCCGTTGCCTATCGCGACCTTGCGTCCGGTGCACCCCATCTGGCTCTGGCGCATGGCGATATTTCCCCGGATGTGGAAACGTTGGTGCGGGTGCACGAACCCACGACCATGCTCGACATTCTTTCGGCTGACCCTACTTCGCATAGTTGGACTGTACCCAGTGCGATGAAGGCAATCAGCAATGCACCGGCGGGTGTCATGGTATTGCTGAATTGCCAAGGTTCCGCCGAATTGTTGTTTGGGCAGTTCGAGGCCTGGAGCAAGCCTCTGGAATCCACCTCCCAAGGCGAGGGCCAGCGTTTTGATTTACGTACTTATGGTATTGGTGCGCAGATTCTCCGCGACTTGAATGTAGGTCAGACCCGTCTGCTCGCCCGACCGCGCAAAATGCCCAGCATGGCAGGCTTTTCCCTGACCGTAACGGGTTACGATACTGAACCTACCCCTTCTGCCTAAAGGAACCGAGACATGAACCCCTATACCTTATCGCCCGACCTTAACGGAGAAGGCCTGCATTTGGGCATTGTCCGTGCGCGTTTCAATGAAGAGATCGGCCTTGCCGAACTGGATGCCTGCCTGGCTGAGCTGGCAGAATTGGGTGTGGACGAGCGGGACGTCATGGTCGTGACGGTTCCGGGCGCCCTCGAAATGGGTGTCGCCTTGGCACAAATGGCTGAAACATTCGAATTCGATGCATTGATTGCACTCGGTGCGGTCGTGCGTGGCGAGACCTACCACTTCGAGATTGTCAGCAACGAAAGTGCGGCAGCGATCAGCCGCATAGCGCTCGAGACGGGTATCCCGGTTGCAAACGGCATTCTCACCACCGAAACCGAAGAACAGGCAAACGTGCGCGCCGCCGAAAAAGGACGCGATTGTGCACGTGCGGCCGTAGAGATGGCCAACCTTGTCGCAGCGCTCGAGCCGGAATCGGACGATGACGACGACTTTGACGAGGATTTCGACGACGAGGACGACGATCTTGACGAAGAATAAAACGCAAGTCGGTACCGCTCGCGTCAATCCACGTAGCGCACGTCGTCGGGCACGCGAGTTTGCCCTGCAAGGTATCTATGCGTGGCTTTTGCGAGGCGACGAGGGCCTTCAAGAAGCCGGCGCCATTGATGCGCATTTGCGGGACGACGAAGAGTTTCCAGAGGCCGATGCAAACTGGTTCAAGACACTGCTGCACGGTGTGCTGCGCGAGGCTCCTGCCTTGCGTAAAAGCTTCGAGCCATATCTTGACCGTCCGCTCGAAGAACTTTCTCCCATCGAGCACGGCATATTGCTAATCGGAAGCTACGAACTCATCAATCATATCGAGGTGCCGTACAAAGTTGCCATCAACGAAGCGGTCGAACTGGCGAAGTCGTTTGGTGGCACCGACGGCTTCAAGTTCGTTAATGGCGTGCTCGACCGCATGGCTGCTGATGTCCGATCTGTCGAAGTTGAAGCGGCAGCGCGTCAACGCAAGGGCGGCTGAAACCGCTGCCGGCAGGACAGCCCTTGAACGAATTCGATCTCATCAGACGATACTTCTCTCGGCCGGTACCGGCCGGCTACCTCGGCGGGGGCGATGACTGCGCGTTGTTGCCCACCCAACCCGGGTTTCACCTGGCCACCAGTACCGATCTGCTTATTGAAGGTAGGCATTTCCTCCCCGGGGCGGATCCTCGTACCTTGGGACACAAGGCTCTGGCGGTCAATATTTCTGATTTGGCCGCCATGGGTGCCAAACCGCTTGGCTGCGTATTGGGGCTTTCTCTGCCTCGGGTTGACGAATACTGGTTGAGCGAGTTTGCCGATGGCTTCTATTCCCTGGCCGACCTCGCAGAATGTCCGCTGATTGGTGGTGACACGACCCGAAGTGACAGCATTATCATTAGCGTCACCGTGTACGGCCAGGTCGATCCTGCCTTGGCGCTTCGACGCGACGCGGCTAAGGTGGGCGATGACGTTTGGGTGACGGGCACGCTTGGCGCGCCTCATATTGCCCTACGGCTTTTGACTGACAAGCTGCCCCCAAACCCGGATTTGCTGCGCGCCGTTCAGCCGGCGCTCGATCTTCCGCTGCCGCCCTGGAAGTTCGCACAGGGCTTGCCGGGCGTTGCCCATTCGGCGCTGGATATCTCCGATGGCTTGTTGCAGGATCTGGGCCATATACTGGCCGCAAGTCATTGCGGCGCGGTGGTGAATTATGCGCAACTGCCGATAGAGCCGGCTTTGAACGAGCTCGGCGAGCAACAGCGGCGTGAAGCCGTACTGGCTGGTGGTGACGTATATCAACTATGTTTTACGGCGCCTCCCGATCAGCGGGCTGCAATTGAACGATTGGCAGATGATCATGCGGTGCGAGTCAGCCGGGTCGGCTCCATCCAGGAAACTCCCACCCTTGCAGTGCTTGATGATTCAGGTGCGCCGTTGGCTGTGTCTTTCTCGGGTTTTGATCACTTTACCTAAGTAAAATGTCCGATATTCCTCCTAGCGCAACTCATTCAAGCTCCGTCAAGTTGAAGTCGTTCAAGTGGATGGCGAAGCGGCCTGTCCGGATTGTGGCGCTGGGGCTTGGTAGCGGTTTGCTACGCCCGGCTCCGGGAACGTGGGGCACCGCGCTGGGATGGCTGTTGTGGGTATTGGTCGTATCGCGTCTTTCCGATGTCGGCATCGCTTTCGTTCTCCTTGCTGCGTTTGCGTATGGATGCTGGGCTTGTCATCAGGTCGGCAAAGAATTGGGCCGCGCCGATGATGGCTCGATGGTCTGGGACGAGATCGTAGCCTTCTGGCTGGTGCTGTGGCTCATGCCAGAGAATCTGGGCATTCAGGCGCTTGCCTTTGTCATCTTTCGGTTCTTCGATATCGTCAAGCCTCCGCCAATCCGGTACTTCGACAAAAAGTTCAAGAACGGCTTGGGTGTCATGTGGGACGACATCCTCGCTGCGGCCTATAGTTTGCTGATATTGGCTGTTCTGGTACGCCTGGAGGTCTTATGAGTCAGACTCAAACATTTGCTCTTGCCCAGCAACTGGGTAAATTGCTGGTGGATCGCGGCTGGATGCTGGCTTGCGCCGAATCGTGCACCGGCGGCATGCTAAGTGCGGCAATCACCGACGTGGCAGGGTCCAGTCAGTGGTTCGATCGCGGTTTCGTGACCTACAGCAATGCCGCCAAGTCTGAACAATTAAGAGTGGGTCTGGATACACTGGAGCGCTTTGGCGCCGTCAGTGAAGAAACAGCAATGGAAATGGCCGCGGGTGCGCTTGACGCCAGCTATGCGCACGTGGCTGTATCTACCACCGGTATCGCTGGGCCCGGTGGCGCCGTTCCTGGCAAGCCAGTCGGCATGGTCTGTTTTGGTTTCGCCCAACGCAACGGGCAGGGCATTACCACCCGGGCCGTTACCAAAGTATTCGAGGGCGATCGCGCCCAGGTTCGTACCCAGGCAGTGGCGTTCGCCCTGTACGGGGCTTTGGATCTCGTGCAACCCTAGCGAATTTACAACGTAGCGCGCGCGGCGTTGATCGCGTCGCGCGTATCCATCGCCGCTTTGGCGGCCGCTTCGCGCCAGTCGTCTCCAGACCCGGCGTAGATAATCGCACGCGAAGAATTGATCATCATGCCTGTGCCGGCGGCGGTACTGCCCGCCTTGACTGTAGCGACAATATCGCCACCCTGGGCCCCAATTCCGGGCACCAGCAAAGGCAGATCTCCGACGCGCTGACGCACTTGCGAGAGTTCTTCGGGAAAGGTTGCGCCTACTACCAGCGCGCATTGACCATTTCGGTTCCATTGTTCTGCAACAAGGCCAGCCACACGGAGATAAAGTGGTTCGCCGGTATCCAGTTGAAGCCCCTGCAAATCCGAGCCGCCTTTGTTCGATGTGCGACAGAGAACAATGACGCCTTTCTCTTCCCACGATAAATACGGTTCGATGGAGTCAAAGCCCAGATACGGGTTGACCGTCACGGCATCGGCTTTGAAACGCTCGAAAGCTTCGCGTGCATACTGTTCGGCGGTCGAGCCAATGTCGCCGCGCTTGGCATCCAGCACCAGCGGAAGTTTCGGATAGCGTTCCTGGATGTAGCGGCACAGATCTTCGAGTTGCTCTTCGGCACCTTGCGCGGCAAAGTAGGCGATCTGCGGTTTGATGCCGCAGGCGTACGGTGCCGTGGCGTCGACGATGCCGCGGCAGAATTCATAGATGGCGTCGGGACGGCCGTGCAGCTCGGCAGGGAAGCGCATGGGATCCGGGTCCAGCCCGACCATCAACAAGGAATTGGCATGGTTCCAGGCGGCTTCGAGCTTTTTGAGGAAGGTGGTCATCGAGAAAGGAATGTAAAAACGTAGAAAAATGGAGAGTCACGAAGCAGGGCCCAGGCCCGCCAGTACGGCGATCCAGACTATCGCGGCCACAACAATGGATAGCATCACCGCGGCACTTCCCAGGTCTTTGGCCCGGCCGATCAAGGGATGGGGTTCCACTGTAATGGCGTCGGCCAAGGCCTCGATGGCTGAATTGAGCAGTTCCACAACTAACACAAAGAACAGGCTGCCGATAAGCATGAGCTGTTCGGCCAGCGTGTTGCCTGCCCAGATCGCTACTGGGATCAGTATCGCGCATAGCAGCAGCTCTTGGCGGAAGGCGGCTTCATGCTTCAGCGCGGCGCCAAACCCTTGGAACGAGTAGCGTAAAGCGTTTAGCAGGCGAGCGGCGCCGCCATGGCTTTTGAACGGAGATTTCTGTGGCGTCATGACGCTGGTTGAATATGGCCGGTTCACCGGAACATGAGCATTGTATTCAGAAAGCTCAGGTGCGTGCTTTGCAGCAGCATCTCCTAGGCGTCGCGATGGTGCACTGATGCTATAGCAGGTCGCGTGGAACTGTTTCGGAGTGTTCGTCTGCATAGGTCCAGGCAGGCACAAAAAAGCCCTCGATTCCTCGAGGGCTTTGTACTGCGGTCGTACCGGGCGCGGCAGCGGGCTTTGATGTTGCCAACCCAACTGCCGGCCTTAGAATGGCAATAGGCTTAGAAGCCGCCCATGCCACCCATACCGCCCATGCCACCCATGTCGGGCATGGCTGCAGCAGGCTTGTCTTCGACGACTTCAGCAACAGCGGCTTCGGTGGTCAGCAAGAGGGCTGCAACTGAGGCGGCGTTTTGCAGAGCGGTGCGGGTGACCTTGGTGGGATCCAGCACGCCTTGCTCGACGAGGTCGCCGTACTCACCGGTAGCGGCGTTGTAGCCGTAATTGCCTTCACCGTTGGCAACATTGTTGACCACGACGCTGGGCTCGTCGCCAGCGTTGGCAACAATGGTGCGCAGAGGAGCTTCAACAGCGCGCAGGATCAGCTTGACGCCGGCTTCCTGGTCGATGTTGTCGCCCTTGACCTTGGCGATGGCAGCCTTGGCACGGATCAGTGCAACACCGCCGCCAGGAACAATACCCTCTTCGACGGCTGCGCGTGTAGCGTGCAGGGCGTCTTCGACACGGGCTTTCTTTTCCTTCATTTCGACTTCGGTGGCAGCACCAACGCGAATTACAGCAACACCACCGGCCAGTTTGGCAACGCGCTCTTGCAGTTTTTCACGGTCGTAGTCGGAAGTCGCTTCTTCGATCTGAACGCGAATTTGCTTGACGCGAGCTTCGATCGACTTGCTGTCGCCGGCGCCGTCGATGATGATGGTGTTCTCTTTGCCCACCTCGACGCGCTTGGCTTGACCCAGCTGCTCGAGTGTGGCGTTTTCGAGCGAACCACCGGTTTCCTCGGAAATAACGGTACCACCAGTGAGGATGGCGATATCTTCGAGCATGGCCTTGCGACGATCGCCGAAGCCAGGAGCCTTGACAGCCGTGGTCTTGAGGATGCCGCGGATGTTGTTGACAACCAGAGTGGCCAGAGCTTCGCCTTCAACGTCTTCAGCGACGATGAGCAGCGGACGGCTGGACTTGGCAACTTGCTCCAGAACCGGCAGCAGATCGCGGATGTTGCTGATCTTCTTGTCGTAGATCAGGACATACGGGTCGTCCAGCACGGAAACTTGCTTGTCCTGGTTGTTGATGAAGTAGGGCGACAAGTAGCCGCGGTCGAACTGCATACCTTCGACGACGTCCAGCTCATTTTCGAGCGACTTGCCGTCTTCAACGGTGATCACGCCTTCCTTGCCCACTTTGTCCATGGCGTCGGCAATGATCTTGCCGATGGACTCGTCGCTGTTGGCCGAGATGGAGCCAACCTGAGCAATTTCCTTGCTGGTGGTGCAGGGGCGCGAGATTTTCTTGAGCTCTTCGACAGCAACGGCAACAGCCTTGTCGATACCGCGCTTCAGGTCCATGGGGTTGATGCCGGCGGCAACGTATTTCAGGCCCTCTTCGACGATGGACTGAGCCAGCACGGTAGCGGTAGTAGTACCGTCACCAGCGTTGTCGGAGGTCTTGGAAGCAACTTCCTTGACGAGTTGCGCACCGATGTTCTCGAACTTGTCTTTCAGTTCGATTTCTTTGGCGACCGAAACACCGTCCTTGGTGACCGTGGGAGCACCGAAAGAGCGCTCGAGCACAACGTTGCGGCCTTTGGGACCCAAAGTTGTCTTGACGGCATTGGCCAGAGTGTTTACGCCGCGAACGATGCGCGAACGCGCGTCGTCGCCGAATTGTACTTGCTTAGCAGCCATTGTGATTCCTTGCTAGATTCGTATTCGTTTGAGGATTTACTCGATGACGGCGAGGATTTCGTCCTCGCGAATGACGAGCAGCTCTTCGCCATCGACCTTGACGGCCTGGCCGGCGTACTTGCCAAATAGAACCTTGTCGCCGGCTTTGACGTCGACGGGAGTCACTTTACCGTCTTCGGCTTTCTTGCCGGGGCCGACAGCGATGACTTCGCCCTGATCGGGTTTCTCAGCGGCGCTTTCGGGGATGACGATGCCCGAGGCGGTGGTACGCTCGTTGTCCAGACGTTTGACGATCACGCGATCGTGCAAAGGACGCAGTGCCATGAAGGTACTCCTGTTTAGAAATTGGTTGGTGATAGCAAAAGGGGTGGTTGTTAGCACTCTACCCCCTCGAGTGCTAATTATAAGGACGGTCCAGAATTCTTCAAGGGGAGGGGTGGACTTTGTTACAAGTAGCGGGGGTGGGCAGGCTATACAATCGCGTCACCCTACGAATGGATGAGTGTGTATGGCTGAACTCGTGAACCTCCTGGACGCTGAGTCTTTGATGATGTTGCTGACCATTTTTATCGTGTTGGCACTGTCTGCGTGGGCGGGGAGCGCAGTGAGCCGCCGGCAGAGGAAGGCGGATCCAGCCAAGGACGAAGGCCTCAAGATTGTGTTGGGGGCAACGCTGTCGCTGTTTGGTTTGCTGATAGGTTTTTTGCTGTCGTTTGCCATCAGCGGCTACAACACGCGCGTGAGCTACGAAGAAAATGAAGCGATGGCGCTGGCTAATGCCTTTCAGCGCACCACGTTGTTGCCCACCACCAATTCACAGCAGCAGGCCGAAACGATGCTGCAGCAATATTTGGCCGCACGCATAGCCTTCTACAAGGCGCCGGATGCCACTCAGCGTGCCGCACTGCGCTTGCAGTCGATCCATTTGCAGACCAAGATGTGGAACTTTGTGAGTGAGGTGGCAAGGAAAGCGCCCAACCCGGTGTCCATGTCCCTCGTCGAAGCCTGCAGTCAGCTCTACATTACGCAGCAGAAGACGATGGCGAGCTGGCGCCACCAGGTTCCGATGACCGCGTGGCTGATCCTGATCGTGTTCGGTGTGTGTTCCAACTTCTTGATTGGCTATCACATGCGCTCAGGCGGCCGCGCCTGGCTGCTGGTCGTGCCTTTTGTGTCCGCCCTGGCCTTGTTCATGATTTCGGAAATTGATGTGCCCGGGAAGGGCGTCATTCACGTAACGCCGCAGAATTTGGAAGCGCTGCAGGTCACGCTCTCCAAAGGTGGTCTCAGTCCTTGAACAGCAATCGGGTTTATGCCCGTGTCGGCCCAAGCAAGTTCCTGAAGTCGGGTCGCACTGTGTCGCTTGGAGCTTAAGGGGCCAGGCATGCCGGAATTGTCGCCTACCTTGCTGCGGTGTGCCACGCATACCGCGTTGGCCGTGCTGGCCATCACTACAGTACGTCAAGAGTGGGTTTGCAGATGATCGAGTTTTCTTACCTGTACCCAGCCATGGTGCTCGCCCTGGGCTACTCGGTCCTGGGCCTGACGGGTTTCGGTTCGGCTCTTGTCGTGGTTCCTCTGCTGGCCGGCATCTGGTCTCTGCCCGATGTGGTGGCTATGGCAATCTTGCTGGATATTCCTGCAAGCATGCTGCATGGCGGGCTTAATTTGAAGCAGGTGCGTTGGAATGAGATGCGCCGATTGTTGCCCGGTATGGCGATCGGCACCCTCATTGGCTTGCTGCTTCTGGGTATCCTGGACAGGCGATGGCCACTGTTTATTCTTGGGCTTTATGTAGCGTTCGTCGGGATACGCGCACTGATTCCGTCGCAGAAACAGGCGTCTATCCCGTCGGCGGCTTGGGCTCACCCGGTGGGAGCCTTGATTGGTGTCATCGAAGTGATGTTCGCCACGGCAGGCCCCGTGGTGCTGGCCTGGCTGCAGCGCAGGCAGATCGACGTTGCGGGGATACGGGCAACGGTACCCGTGATCATGGTGCTGGCGGGCCTGATAGCGGTGGTGGTGTTATGGAGCTCGGGGCAAGTCAACGCTGAAGTCGTCGCTACTCGATGGCTGTACGGAATACCTATCGCTCTTTTTGGGGTGGTACTGGGCAACCGATGTGCAGCATGGATCTCCCCAGCGTTGATGGCGCGCGCTCTGGCAATTCTTCTGACCCTAAGCGGGGTCTCCTTAATGCGTCATTTATTTGTTTGAGGCAAGGCAAAGGTTGCTATTGGCCTGAGCCTTCTATATCTATAAGACTCGATAAATAATGTTTCTATCAGAACCGATAGATAAAGCCGGTCGTCGCGACCAGCACCCATCAGAGGAGACAGCACATGTCCAGCAAGATCGTAGATCCCATTCCCGGGTTATCGGCAGGGATGAAGGCCGCGCGAATTCCAATTTCGCCGGTTGTGCGGGCCAACGGGTTTTTGTTTTTATCAGGTATGCCGCCCCTCGATCTGGACACGGGTACAGTCGTCAAGAATCAAGATATCAAGACACAAACCCGTCTCTGTCTGGAAGGAATCCGGCACGTCCTGACTCATGCGGGTTCGTCTATGGAAGAAATTGTCAGTATGCGGGTGTACTGCAGCGAACCCGCGCAGTTTCCGGCCATCAACGAGGTTTATGGCGAATTTTTCCCTGAAAATCCGCCATCGCGCACATTTATTCCGGTGTGTTCATGGCAAATGGGCTTTGATATCGAACTGGAATGCGTCGCCCTGGAGTAGGCCACCTAATCGATATCAGCACATACTTCTTGCAGCTTCTGCAAAATTCCATACAGGCGCACCCGATCTTCGGTGTCTAGGGCCAGAAGCAGGCGCGCGTGGCGTTCGCGTGCCTGGCCGATTACCTTGTTTACTACCCTTGCACCCTTTGCAGTGATGTGACATTCCAACGAACGGTCACCGGTTTTCATCGAGGCAGTTGATACCAGCCCCTTGGCGATCAACTCTTTGACTGTGCGGCTGACCAGTGCTTTGTCGCTGGCGGAAACCTCGGCCAGCTGTTTCATGGGAATCGAGCGATGGTGGGCCACGGTGGAAACCAGGCGCCATTGCGGCAACGTCAGTCCGGCGCTGTTAGCGTAAGCGCTGGGGAATCGTTTCAGGTGCGCCGCAATTCGTACGATGGGTACAGAAAGGAAGTCTTCAACGGTCAGATTGGAGCCATCGGGTTCGATGTGCTCCCAGGGGCATGATTCGGAGTTTCGTTTCGTCACGGCCAAAAATCGAAGTCAGGAACAAGCCAGTGTCCCTTCAATTGATAAAAGCGCTGCCAGTTTGGCCGCGTTGATGAAATTTTCCACACTATTACACGCATCAAATTGATAAGTCAATAATCGGTGATGCTAATTGATTTATCAATTTGACAGGCGCAAAATGCGATCTGAAATGTGAAATTCCATCGTTGTGCGGGAGACATCATGAAGACTTCGACCGGGGAAACTGAGGCCCCAGTCCGCTCGCCAGGGCACTCCACCCTGGGTACGGAAATACCGCAGGTCAATCACCAAGCCAAGGTGATGGGCCGCGCCGTCTACGCTGGCGATATCAAGCTGCCTGGCATGTTGCACGGCGCGATCTTGCGCAGCCCGTATCCCCATGCTCGTATCGTGAGCATCGACACGTCGGCTGCGCGTGCTTTGCCCGGAGTGAAGGCGGTATTGACCGGCGCCGACGCGCCGAAAACCCCCTGGGGGGGCGGTCCCATCAAAGAGCGCTTCATTCTTGCCAAGGACGTCGTGCGCTTTGCTGGCGAAGAAGTGGCAGCCGTTGCTGCTATCACAGAGGATATTGCGCGCGACGCCATCGATCTGATTCGGGTGGAGTACGAAGAGTTGCCCGCCTTGTTGACGACTGACGAAGCGTTAGCGCCTGGCGCGCCCACCGTGCATCCCGGGCGCGAAAACAACATCGGCCACGAGATCACCTTTCATCGTGGCGACGTAGACGCTGCTTTCGCTACGGCTGATCTGGTCCGCGAAGCGACATACAGTACGTCACGGCAGTACCCCGGTTACCTCGAGCCCATGGTGTCGGTGGCGTCTCTTGAGTCTGACGGCCGCCTTCATGTGTGGACTTCCACGCAAACCGTATTTTTAGCCCGAGCCCGCATTGCCAAGGCGCTTGAAATGCCTATCTCGTCGGTACGCGTCATTCAGCAGACGACAGGCGGCGGTTTTGGCGGGAAAATCGTCGAAGACGACAACCAGCTGGTCGCTGGTTTGCTGGCCCTGCACACACGCCGCCCGGTACGGCTGCTTAATAATCGCCTGGAAGACTTCCTTTCCTGCTGTACGAGTGTGCCCGAGCGCATCACCCTTAAGTTGGGCATGACGCGTGACGGAATCATCGTCGCCAAGGACGTCCGTATCGTGGCCGATTGTGGCGCCTATTCGGGCTTGGCCGGCGAAGTCATGCACGTATCGGCAATGCGTAGCGACAATATGTTCCGCAATACGAACGTGCGCTGCGATGCCCTGCTTGTGTATACCAACACCCCCCCGCACGGTGCTTTCCGCGGCTTTGGCGGTTCGCAGATGTTGTTTGCCCTTAACAGCCATATCGACACCATGGCCCGTGAGCTGGGGCTTGACCCCGCAGTGGTCCACCAGCGCAACGCGGTAGAACCGGGCGATGTCACGGTGCATGGCTGGAATATCCGCAGTACCGGCTTCAAGCAATGTATCGATAACGTTGCTGAAGCGGTCAATTGGAAAGAGAAGCGTGTGGCGCCAAAAGGCAATGGCGCGCGCAAGAAAGGCATTGGCTTTGCCGCCGCCATGCACGTCTGTGGAAACCGTACCATGGGCAACTGGGACGGCTCGACCGTCGTGTTGCGTCTGAACGAAGACGGCGCCATCACCGCTTATAGCGGGGAATGCGACATGGGGCAGGGGGCGATGACCATGATCACTCAGATCATCGCCAACGAAATGAAAGTGCCGATGTCTCAGATCCGGCTTCTGGGTCCGGACACCGACAGCGCGCCCTATGCGTTGGGGACGTTTGCGTCGCGAGTCACCATGTCTGCGGGCAATGCCGCCATTTGCGCCGGTCGGGCGGCGCGCGAGAAGCTGTTGTCTTTCGCGGCCGAATTGCTCGAGGTGTCGGCAGAAGATCTCGAATACGTCGATGGTGGTGCGGTTCAGCTCAAAGGCACCGACACCCGCCTGAGTCTGGCTGAGCTTGGCCGTGCTCATGTGTGGCGCCATGGCGGCGAGATGCTGCAAGTGTCCGAAACCTGGGATCCGCAAACCGAAGAGCCGGACGCCGATCTCTACGGCAACTGTGCTCCCACACACTCATTCTCGGCTCAGGCCATCGAGGTGGAAGTAGATACCGAGACGGGTCAGGTGCGGGTTCTGGACAGCTACCTTTCGGACGACCTCGGGCGCGTGCTGAACCTAAACGCGGTGCACGGGCAAGCCAATGGCGGCACCGTGCAGGCGATAGGCTGGGCCTTGTATGAAGACCTGCAGGTGGAGGACGGGCGCATCGTCAACGGCAACTTTGCCGACTACACCATGCCCACGGCAGAATCCGTTCCCATGTTGCGCGGCGGCTTTGTTGAGTCAATGGATCCGGTAGGTCCGTACGGAGCCAAAGCGTCCAGCGAAACCCCGATCCTCATGGCGGCGCCCGCAATTGCCAATGCTGTGTATGACGCTATCGGCGTGCGTATTCGGGATCTGCCCATCACCCCAGAGAAAGTTTTGGCCGCACTGCGGGCCAAGCGTGAAGAAGGAGGCACCGCTCATGCGTGACTTTCATTACTTGGAACCGGTGTCTGTCGAAGAGGCCAGCCGTTTGCTGGCTCAGTACGAAGACGACGAGGTCCGGCTGGCGGCAGGCGGTACAGCCCTCATCCTGACGATGCGTCAGCGGATGCTCAAGCCCACGCATCTTATTTCGCTGGCCAAGATCGATCGTCTGCGTGGCATCGACTTCGACCTGCAAGCCGGTCTGCGTATCGGGGCATTGTCCCGGCATAACGATATCGCCAAATCAGAGGTGGTTCGTCAGCATTACCCGGTATTGGCGAGCATGGCAGAGCGAGTGGCGAATCCCCAGGTACGTAATCAGGGGACGATCGGCGGCAATCTTTGTTATGGCGATCCGTCGACAGATCCTCCGGCATGCTTGCTGGCACTTGACGCGTCGGTGGTGCTCGGTAGTTCGCGAGGTGAAAGAACGCTGCCGCTCGAAGAGTTCATTGTTGACTTCTTCGAAACAGCGATTGAGCCTGATGAAGTTCTGATCGAAGTGCGGGTACCGCCAATGAAGGCCGGCGCAAAAGGCATTTACAGCCGATTTCTGCGTACCGCTGCGGAACACCGTCCGCTGGTCAGCGTTGCCGTGGTGGCGACGCGTGAAGGCGCGAACTGGCGCGACGTGCGAGTGACAGTTGGCGCTTCCACACCCATGCCGATGCGTTTGCGCCGTGCAGAAGAGTTTCTTCAGACGCAGGCGCCGACCGCAGCAGCAGCGGCGCAAGCTGCCGACTTGGTTGCTGAAGACATTACGCCGATCTCCGACTCGCGCGGCGACGCGGAGTTCCGGCGAGAAATGGTACGGGTGGTCGCTCGGCGCAGCCTGTGCGAATTATTTGAAATATCAGTTGATGAGGGGGCCGTATGACCACACATCGCATTGAGTGCGTCGTAAACGGTGAAACGCATTCGCTTGACGTGCCTACCGGCCGAATGTTGTCCGATTTCTTGCGCGATGATCTGCATCTGACCGGCACGAAGCGCGGATGTGAAACGGGGGTGTGCGGAGCGTGTTCGATCTTGATCGATGGCGAGGTCGTCAAGTCTTGCCTGATGCTCGCCGCGCAGGTGGATGGACGCAACATCACCACTATCGAAGGTCTTGCCGAGGGCGATTCACTGCACCCTCTGCAGGAAAGCTTCATGAAGTGCGGAGGATTGCAATGTGGATACTGCACCCCCGGCATGATCATGGCGTCGTGCGATCTGCTCAAAAACAACCCGAACCCCAGCGTGGAAGAAGTGCAGCATGCCTTGTCCGGCAACCTTTGCCGTTGCACCGGCTACACGCAAATCGTCGAATCCATCCTGCACGCCGCCGAAGAAATGAATCATGGAAATTGAAAAGACACTAACGGTATCCGCTCCTCGAGAGCGCGTATGGACCCTGTTGCTGGATCCGCAAGTAATGACGGGTGCGGTTCCCGGCATGCAATCCATCGACGTCATCAGTCCTACGGAATATACCGCCCTGATGAAGGTGAAAATCTCTTTCATCAGCGCCAAATTCAAACTCAACACAAAGATCGTCGAGCAACGCGAACCGGAATATCTGCGTGCCGAGGGCACCGGCGAAGACGCTTCGGTTGCAAGTTCGCTCAAGCAAACCAGCGAAATCTTCCTCTCTGAGACGGCAGACGGCGGCACCGAACTGAAGTTGCGCGTCAATGTAGATCTTCTCGGTCGCCTCGGCACTTTCGGCCTTTCGGTCATGAAGACCAAAGCAGATCGCCTGTGGGAAGAATTTGCAAAAAATCTGGCTCAGCGCCTCGAACAAGGTCCCGGCGCGTCTGAAGCTGCCGACACCGCCTCGCAGACTGAAGCTGCCGCTGTGCGGTCCGAGCAGCCGGGCATGGAATCAGCAGAAAAGGCGCTCGCCCCATCAGCCCAGGTTTCGAGCACGCCCACCAGTCAGCCTTCCGGGGCGGCACCGTCCGCGCCTGCACAGTCCTCGGGCGAATACGTCGCGGATCAGGCCGAGCAGCAGGGCTGGTGGTCACGACTTCTCGGGGGAAACCGCGCGGCCGTCACACGCTCTCGCGGTAATTCCAGTTCTGTTATTCGGGTCGAGATCCGGCAACTGGATCGTACGGTCGCAGTTGAATGGCCCGTGGAAGCCGCTGGTCAGTGCCAGCAATGGTTGCGTGAGTTGCTGACAGGTCGCAACTGATGAAACAGAGTTTCTCTGAGCGACTTTGGACCGGGTCGATCGCATTGAAGCATAGTGGTCCAACTAAATGTCATTTTCGAGGAGAGGGGACATGATCAAACACGTAAGCAAAGCCGGCGCCTTGCGGCTTGTGAGTCAAGCCGTCGCAGCAAGTTTGCTGGTGGCGGGTGCCGTTGCCAATGCGGCGGATATCAAGGTGGGCGTGATCCTGCCATTGTCCGGGCCGGTAGCGGCTCAGGGCATGAGCACCGTGGATGGCATCAAAGCGGGTGTCAAATACCAGGACGAGGTCCACGGCCACAAGCTGAAGATCATTCAGCTGGACGACGCATCGAATCCTTCGATGACGACCCGCAACGCCCGTAAGCTGATCAGTCAGGACAACGTTGACGTCCTGATCGGTACCAGCAGCGTACCGGGCGCGATGGCCTTGGCTACTGTTTCTCGCGAAGAGCAGACGCCGCTGGTCTCATTTACTCCCATCGAGCTCAAGGACGACGCCGCTGCATGGGCTGTCACCACGACTCAGTCGGGTCACACCATGGTTTCGGCCGTCGTGGACGAAATGAAGCGCAATGGTGTCAAAACCGTTGGCTACATCGGATTTGCCGATGCCTGGGGTGATGTCGCTTACGCAGCCCTGCAGCAATATGCCAAGGAAGCCGGCATCGAAGTGGTTGCCAACGAGCGCTATGCCCGCGCCGACAATTCGGTTGCGGCTCAAGTGCTCAAGGTTATGGCTGCCAAGCCTGACGCCGTTCTTGGTGGTGGTGCCGGCACACCTGGTGCCTTGCCTTATATCGGTCTGCACGAGCGCGGCTACAAGGGTGCGATTTACGGTACGCACGCCATTCTCAGCCCAGAGTTCGTACAACTGGTCGGCGAAGCCGGAGAAGGTCTGATCGTCCCCACGGGTCCCGCACTGGTTGGCCCCCAGCTGCCTGCGGATAATCCCAGCAAAGGCATCATCGAGAAGTATGCGGCTGCATATAAAGAGGTTCATGGCGAAGACCCATACGACGTGTTCTCGGCCTATGCATTTGATGCTTGGTTGATCGTGGTGGAAGCTGCCAAGCGTGTCCCCGCCGACATCCAGCCTGGAACACCCGAGTATCGCAAGGCACTTCGTGATGCAATCAAGTCGACAAGCAATCTTGCTGCTACCGAAGGTGTGTTCACTTTCTCGCCCGACACAGCTTACGGCACGGACAAGAGTTCCGTTGTTATCGTCAAGCTCGAAAAAGGCAACTGGGTGCTGCAACAGTAAGTCGTAAAGAAAGCAGGAGCAGCCGGGCGGTGACCGACTGTTCCTGCTGAAGTGACTCATACGAACTGCACGGTTCCCGATTGCCAGGCAGCTCAATAAAATCTAACGAAATGGTTCCCGGATGGATTCCACGATTGCAATGATATTGCTGGCTGATGGTTTGGCTTGGTCAGCTATCTATCTGATCATCGGCCTCGGCCTGGTGCTTATCTTTTCGGTTACCCGGGTGATCTTTGTGCCGTTTGGCAGCATCGCCGTCTTCTCCGCACTCAGTCTCGGAGCGATGGAACTCGGGCGTATGCCGGCGTCGATCAACCTGATCTGCCTATTTATTGTGGTTGCGCTGATCATGGAGCTTGCTGGGTTGATTCGCACCCAGTCGTGGAACCGCTTGCCGCGAGTTTTGCTTCATTGGTTGGTTCTGCCACTGCTGCCTTGTGCGTTGGCCTATTGGGCCGCTACCCAGGATTCCGGTGCATTGCGTGTGATAGCCGCGATACTGCTGGCCGTACCCCTGGGTCCCCTCATCGAACGTGTTGCCCTTCGCCCAATCGCTAACGCATCGGTACTGGCACTGTTGATCGTTGCACTCGTGCTCGACCTGGTGCTGGCGGGCCTGGGCCTGCTCTGGTTCGGACCAGAGGGTCTGCGTACCAAGGCATCACTGAGTGGTTCGATTGCGGTGTCGCAGAATCTCGTGGTCAATTACCAGACCCTTATGACTATCGCAGTGGCGATTTTGCTGGCCATAGTGTTTTACGTGGCTTTGCAGCGCACACGCATGGGCAAGGTGTTGCATGCTACGGCGTCGAACCCCATCGGTGCCCGTCTGGTGGGAATCCGGCCGGCGTTCACCGCCACCATCGCTCACATCGTGGCGGCATTGCTTGCCGGTGTGGCGGGCGTGCTCATTTCCCCGGTCGCGACCATTTATTACGACAGCGGGTTGATCTTGACACTCAAGGCCTTTGTGGCCGCCATCATCGGAGGCATGGTCAGCTATCCATTGACAGCGCTCGGGGCGCTTCTGGTTGGCGTGGCAGAAAGCTATGCCTCGTTTTGGAATAGCGGCCTCAAGGATGCCATTGTGTTTGGCCTGCTCATACCGATCCTCGTGATCCGTTCCGGCCTGGCGGCCCATCAAGAAGAAGAGAATGAAGAATGAAGCAACGTGCCTGGACTTCCTCAATCAAGCCGCTGCTATGGATCTTGCCGATCCTGGTCATACCCCAGTTGCTGGGCAGCTTTCACGTCGCGCTACTTAACGACATCGGCATCGCCGCACTTGTTGTGGTCGGACTCATCCTGGTGTCCGGCATCGGTGGTGCCCAATCCTTTGGACAAGCGGCGTTTGTCGGTATCGCCGCATATTCTACCGCCTGGTTAAGCACGACTCAGGGGATTTCGCCCTGGGCCGGGCTGGCGGTGGGGTTGATACTCACCTGCGGTAGTGCATGGATAATGGGCGGCATCACCATGCGCCTGGGTAGCCACTACCTTGCTTTGAGCACGATCGCCTGGGGGCTTGCTGTTCCCTTGGTGTTTGCCAATACCCATGCATTGGGCAGCCACACTGGCATTGACGGCATTCCAGCGATACACCTCGGACCGTGGGTGTTGGATGGGTCACGATCCATATTCATGTTGATCTGGATCCTGGTGCTATTTGGGGCCTGGTTTGCCTACAACCTGCTCGGATCGCGAGTAGGGCGTACGGTGCGTGCCCTGCGTGGTGGCGGCATCTTGATGGCCAGCTTCGGTGCTGACGCCTTCCGAGTGCGTTTAATGCTCTTTGTGTTGGCTTCGGCGTATGCTGCTGTTGCGGGTTGGCTGTTTGCGCACGCCAATCGCTTCGTAAGTCATACCCCGTTTTCGCTGCATGCCAGTATCGATTATGTCTTTATGATGGTCGCGGGCGGAATGTCGCAGCTGAGCAGCGCACTGATTGGCTCGACTCTGTACATCGGGCTTAACAATTTTCTGCAAGACTTTCTGCCCCTGGTCACCAGCCGCGGCGCGCAGGTCAATTCCCTGATTTTTGCTCTGCTGTTTCTGTTGATACTCGAGCGCATGCCCGGTGGTATCGGTCGTCCGATCGTGCGCCTGATAGAGCGGCTGCGTCCCGCGCGCAAACCCGAGGCCATTGCCGCCGGCGCTACGAAATTGCCATCCAGGACCATGCCTCAGAAAGGAACCCGCATTCTAAAGGCCGACAAGGTAAGCAAGCGCTTCGGTGGCTTGGTCGCCGTGAATGAGGTCAGTTTCGACATCAACGCGGGCGAGATCCTGGGGTTGATCGGTCCGAATGGCGCCGGAAAGTCCACGATGTTCAACCTGCTCACCGGTACCCTGCCTCTCAGTGGCGGAGCAGTCAGCTTCATGAACACCGCGCTGCAAGGCAAGAGCCAACGCGAAATTGCCCTTCTGGGCGTCGCTCGAACATTCCAGCACGTCAAGCTGCGTCCGCACATGACCGTTCTGGATAACGTCGCACTCGGCGCGCACGCCCGCGGTAAATGCGGGCTGTTCAGGGGCGGCCTGCAACTGGATGGCGAGGAAGAAGCGAGCATCATGGCCGAGGCCATGTACCAACTGACCCGCGTGGGCCTCGCGGAACACGCATACGAGATGGCCGGTAGTCTCCCCTTGGGCACTCAGCGACTGGTCGAAATTGCGCGTGCTTTGGCGGCGGATCCGGTATTGATCATGCTTGATGAGCCTGCAGCGGGGCTGCGTTTACTCGAGAAGCAGGCCCTCGCCACGCTACTCGAAAACCTGCGCGCCGAGGGGGTCACCGTACTGATCGTCGAACACGATATGGAGTTTGTCATGAATCTGGTAGACCGCCTGGTGGTCATGAATTTTGGCAGCAAGATCGCCGAAGGCCGTCCTGAAGAGGTGCGCGCCGATCCTCAGGTTCAAGCCGCTTATCTGGGAAGCGACGCATGAGTACGCTGCTGAAAGTCAATAACCTACACGTAGCGTATGGTCAGGTTGAAGCTGTGCGCGGCGTCTCGTTCGAGCTCCAAGAAGGCCACATCAGCTCGATAATCGGTCCCAACGGCGCAGGCAAAACCACCTTGTTGAGCACCCTGATGGGGCTTCTGCCTGCTGCAAGCGGCCAGATATATTTCGACGGACAGGAGATCAGCGGGCTTGATGTGGAAACTCGCCTCGACCTGGGGATTTGTCTAGTTGCCGAACAGCGAGAGCTCTTCGGAGACATGACGGTCCTGGACAACCTTGTGCTTGGAAGCTACGTGCGTCGCATGTCTTCTGCCGAATTGAAGCGTGCGCTGGATGAGGCCTACACGCGCTTTCCTCGTCTTGCAGAACGGCGAGACCAGCGCGCCGACACCTTGTCAGGCGGAGAGCGCCAGATGTTGGCACTAAGCCGCGCGATGATGAGTCGGCCGCGCCTGTTGATGCTTGACGAGCCAAGCTTGGGTCTGGCTCCCCTTATCGTCCAGGAGATACTTACCGAAATCGGGCAGCTGCGTCACACTGGTCTATCCGTTCTTTTGGTTGAACAAAACGCCCGCGCTGCATTGAAGGTTTCCTCCGAGGGGCACGTACTCGAAGGAGGCTGCATTACCTTGAGCGGGCCTGCTCAGGAATTAAGCGACGATGAACGTGTCCGGCACGCCTATTTAGGAGGCGCCTGAACCCCCGGGTTGATGATAAACTCGGGGCCACCAAGCCGGCGTGATCGGCAATTTTTCCAGCGGTTTTCCAGGCTTGATGGCAGGCGCATGCGAGTGCGCCCGGCAACATGCCGGAGTAATCGAGCAAAACAACGAAAGGGGGGCTCCCATGATCTACATTTACAATCTTCTGGCTGCCATATTGATTGGCATATCGATCGGTGCTGCGATTGGGCAGCGTAATAACGCGTCCAGAGTGGCCGGCTTAATAGCCATTGTGCTCGCAGTGGTCGCCATTGTGACCACTACCTGGCTTCCTATTGCGGCCGGCGTGGTAGTGTTTCTGATCGGTCAGGGCCTGCAACGCGATCCTCGAGCCGCGTAAACAGCAAATTTCGCGCTCGCGTCCAAATAAAAACCGGCCCCCGCCAGTTCAGGCGGGGGCCGGTTTTGCTTTGGTGCGTTTCTCAGGCCGTGCTTACTACGACTGAATATCGGCAGCGCGGACCTTGACGCAGCTGGCCACGCGGCGAGCGCGCTCGCGTGCAGCCTCTACGGTTTCGTCATAGGCTACCGCGACGCCCATCCGTCGATTGACGAAGCTGTCTGGCTTGCCGAATAGACGCAGTTCGGACTGTGGGATGCGCAAGGCTTCATCGACGCCTTCGTACACGACACCTCTGGCATCAACGCCGCCATAGATGACAGCGCTGGCTGCCGCACCGCGCAGTTGGGTATTGACCGGAAGACCCAGGATCGCACGTGCATGCAGTTCGAACTCGCTCTGCCATTGGCTGATCATGGTTACCAGGCCGGTGTCATGAGGGCGCGGGCTAACTTCGCTAAACCACACCTGGTCTCCCTTGACGAAAAGCTCAACACCGAAAACACCCAGTCCGCCCAGGTCCTCCGTAATTTTGCGCGCAACTTCCTGAGCTTTTGACAGGGCCAGACTTGCCATGGGTTGAGGTTGCCAGCTCTCAACATAGTCGCCTGCCTTCTGCAAATGCCCGATAGGCTCGCAGAAATGAGTTTCTATCTGACCGTCTGCGCCTTTAGCTCGCACCGTAAGAAGCGTGATCTCATAATCGAAATCCACGAAGCCTTCGACGATGACGCGTCCATGGCTGACCCGCCCGCCCGACATGGCGTATTTCCATGCCGCTTCGACGTCGTCCGGGCCGTCAATTCGGCTCTGGCCTTTTCCGGAACTGCTCATCACTGGCTTGACGATGCAGGGGTAGCCAATTCCCGAGTCAATTGCCTGACGCAGCGCATCGAGTGAATCGCAAAACCGATACGGGCTTGTTGGCAGACCTAATGTTTCGGCCGCCAGGCGACGGATACCTTCGCGGTCCATGGTCAGTCTCGCCGCGCGAGCGGTGGGTATGACGCGTACTTGTCCCGCTGACTCGAGTTCTTCCAGGGCAGGTGTCGCGATGGCTTCGATTTCCGGGACGACCAAATGTGGCTGAACGGCGCTGATAAGCGACTTGAGCTGCTCCGAATCGCTCATATCAATAGTGTGAGCGTGGTGCGCAACTTGTTGGCCGGGCGAGTGTTCGTATCGGTCTACCGCAATCGTCTCAACGCCAAGGCGTTGCAATGCGATCAACACTTCTTTGCCCAGTTCACCCGCGCCAAGAAGCATGACCCGGGTGGCGGAAGGAGAGAGGGGGGTGCCCAATGTCGTCATTCAAGACTCATACACGTCAGTTCGAAACACGAATTGTACGCTGAAGGCCCCCTCGAGGCAGTCAGTCACGGCTTGCTCCATTGGCTAAAAATACTATAATAGGAACAATTCTCATTATCATTTTTGCGTTCTCAAGGAGATAGCCGTGGCAATCATGTGGGCGATGTTTCCGATGTTGATGCTTTCATCTGTCTTACTGGCCGTAGCGCGTCGGCGTGGCTGCTCCTCTCGGGTGGCATGCCTCGCCTTTGCCGGTCTTTTCTTCGTGCTCGGCTCGATCGGGCTGGGCGGCGAGTATGGCTGGCCAAGTGGTATGGCACTTGGCGCCTTGTTCATGTTGCTTGGCATTCCCTTGGCCTCGGTCATTGTCAGCGTCAAGCCGCGCTGGTTTGGTACGCCCCAGTCTGATCGCAGCACCAGCATCTGTTTGCACGCGTAATCGGTAATCGTAATCGTTTAGAATTGAGCTTTTGTCTCTAGCCTACCCAGGGGCCAACAGGAGAGTAGTAGATGCGCAGTATGCTGTTAGGGGCGGTGTTGGCCCTGTTCGCCGGTGCGGGACAAGCCGCCGTCGATTCCGCTTCGGTAGTAAAAACGTATGCCGATGTGGCTCTGGCTAATTATGAAGATGCGCTGACCAGCGCCAAGCGGTTGCAGCAGGCTGTCGACGCGCTGGTTGCCAAGCCTAGTGCAGAAACCTTGCGCGCAGCGCGTCACGCCTGGATCGATGCGCGTGTGCCCTATCAGCAAACCGAGGCTTTTCGCTTTGGCAATCCGGTCGTTGACGCATGGGAGGGGCGTGTCAATGCGTGGCCTCTGGATGAAGGCATGATTGATTACGTCGATGCCTCCTACGGAACCGAGTCCGACGCTAACGCCTATTACGTTGTCAACGTTATCGCCAATAACAGCATCAGCGTTGGGGGCAAGGCCGTCGACACGAGTGTCATCGATGCCAAGCTGTTGGCTGAAGTCCTACACGAGGCCGACGGCAATGAGGCAAACGTAGCCACCGGATACCACGCCATCGAGTTCCTATTATGGGGGCAAGATCTTAATGGCACGGGTCCAGCCCCGGCCGACCGTCAGGGTACGGTTCAGGAGCGTCACGCCGGTGATCGTCCGCATACCGACTTTGATCCTGCCAATTGCACGGGCGGTCATTGCGAGCGTCGAGTCGCCTATTTGACCGTCGTCACACAGATGCTGGTTGATGACCTGCAGGAAATGGTTGAGGCCTGGAAGGCCGATGGGGGCGCACGCGCAGAAGTTCAGGCTGATCCGCAACAGGGTTTGATTGCCATGCTCACCGGACTGGGCAGCTTGTCTTACGGTGAGCTGGCCGGCGAACGCATGAAGCTGGGGCTTATGCTCCATGATCCCGAAGAAGAACACGATTGCTTCTCGGACAACACGCACAATTCTCACTACTACAATCAAGTGGGCATGATGAATGTGTATCAGGGTCAATATAAGCGGTTGGACGGTTCCGTCCTGAAAGGTGCTAGTCTGTCCGAACTGATTGCGCAAAAAGATTCCACGCTTGACGCGGAAGTGCGCGCGCGCATGAAAGAAGCGCATGACGCCTTGCTCGCCATCAAGAATCGAGCCGAGACCACCGAGACCTATGATCAAATGATCGCTCAGGGCAACGCCGAAGGTAATGCCATCGTTCAGAAGGCCATCGAAGCCTTGATCGCTCAAACGCGCAGTTTCGAGCGCGCCATCGCGGCGTTGGAGCTTGGTGGTGTGGAAATTGAAGGGTCCGACAGTCTTGACGCCCCTGGCGCGGTGTTCCAATAACTGTGAAATCAGCCAAGTACAATCGGGGCCGCGCCGTCGGCCCTTTGACCGTGGCGCTCAGCGTTGTGATGGTGGCGCTGTCAGGCCGGGTTTTTGCCGAGCCGCTATCGCACCGAGACGACCTGAGCGCTCAGGATCGCCAGCGAGTCGGCGCAATCGTCAAGCCCGCTACGCAGTTCTCTGCGGCAGAAGCATTCGAAACCATGCAGGGCGGCGCGGGCACGGTCAGCAAGCACATCAACGCCGACATTTATTCTCATCCAGCTGCGAACCTGAGCTTTGAAGGAAGGCAGGACTTCATGGTGGGCAATGGTCTGTTCCGCAAGGACTGGGTGTCTTCGCCTTCATCCACTCAGGCATCGGATGGACTCGGGCCCTTGTTCAATGCGCGGTCATGTCAAGCATGTCACGTCAAGGATGGACGGGGAACGGTCCCTGGTTTTGAGGAGTTCGGTCAACGGGATGCCGTGGCCCTTCTGGCGCGTTTGTCCCGCCCGGACAATGTGCAGGGCTTTCGCAAGAACGTTGAACAGCAACAATGGTTGCCAGACCCGGTCTATGGAAACCAGCTGCAACCTTTTGCGGTCGCGGGGGTGCCCGCCGAAGGGCAGCTGTCCATCACCTATCGCGAGATACCGGTAGCGCTCAATGGCGGTCAAACTGCAATCTTGATGGAGCCGGTCTATCAGGTGAGCAACCTTAGCTATGGCCCGCTGCATCCGGACACTGTCATATCGCCTCGCCTTGCGCCTCCAATGCTGGGTCTTGGTTTGCTCGAGGCGATTCACGAAGGCGATATTCTGGCTAACGCGAACGTAGACAAGCCTGATGGAATCAAAGGGAAACCCAATTGGATTCGAACTGCAAGCGGCGAACGTGTGCTGGGCCGATTCAGCTGGAAGGCAGGCCAACCCGACGTGCATCACCAGGCGGCAACAGCTTTTTCCAATGACATGGGTTTATCGACTCGTATTCACCCAGATCATCACGGAGATTGCACTGAAACCCAGGAGGCCTGCAGGCAGGCACCACATGGTGCACAAGAGCACCTGGGCGAGCATGAAGTCCCAGAACGCCTGGCGGAATTCGTTACGTTCTACTCCGAAAATCTGGCTTTGCCACAACGTCGAAACGTTGACGATCCACAGGTGCTTGCAGGCAAGAAACTGTTTTACGATTCACACTGTGTCGCTTGCCACGTGCCCAAATATGTCACGAGCCGGAACGCGCGATTACCCGAGCATCGATTTCAGTTGATTTGGCCCTATACCGATTTACTGCTTCATGACATGGGCCCGGGACTGGCTGACGGTCAGGTGGAAGGCGAAGCCGGCGGAAGCGAATGGCGAACTCCGCCACTATGGGGCATTGGCCTGACCAAGACTGTCAATCCGGATGCGACATGGCTCCATGACGGCCGTGCGCGCAGTCTGCTTGAGGCCATTCTGTGGCACGGTGGTGAGGCCCAGGCCGCCAGAGACAGGGTCGTAGCCATGACACCGGACGAGCGTGAGAGTCTCTTGCGGTTCCTGGAATCGTTATAGGAAGACCAATGAAAATGCGATGGATGGTGGCACTGGTGGTTGCGGTGGCGCCCTTGATTTCTGATGCAGACGACGGCGATCGATCACTCGATACGCTGGGGACTCGCGTAACCGCCTCGTATATCGCGCCGGCCATGAGCGAATTCAAAACTGCCGCGGTCGGCATGGAAAGTGCGCTGCAACGTCTGTGCTCTGAAAATGGTACGCGCGAGCAGGCCGAGATGGCGTTCGAACATCTCGTCAAAGCCTGGAGCGGCATTGAGTTTCTGCGCTTTGGTCCCTTGGTCGAGGCCAACAGGTTTGAGAACATTTATTTTTGGCCCGACCCACGTGGCGTAATGACGAGGCAAGTGCAGGCCCTCTTGGGCAATTCCGAGGCCGACATTCCCAATTCACAAGAGCTTGCTACACAAAGTATTGCTCTCAAGGGGCTGCCGGCGCTTGAGTACGTGCTATATCGCGATGAGGGGCTGTTAGCTTCTGAGTCACGCTCCAGCGATGCTCCGGCGTGTGTATACTCGCAAGCGGTGGCCGGCCATCTTGTAGCGCTCAGCACTGAACTGGCAGGGCAGTGGAGCCAAGGGGGGGAGCAGGCTGCAGCGTTCGCCAATCCGGGCCAAGACAATCCTCTGTATCGAAACTCTCTCGAGGTGGCCGCCGAGATCACCAAGGCCCTGTCTACGGGATTGCAGTTTCAGGCAGAGGCGAAGCTAGCCTCTGCGTTAGGATCTGATGCTGAAAATGCCAATATCCGAAAGGCTCCATTCTGGCGTAGTGGACTTACCCTAGTTGCTATCGAATCCGCCGTCCGGGGAATGAAGGCGTTTTACGAGTCCGCAGAGTTTCATTTTCCTGAGAGCCAATGGATCGACCAGAATATCCGAGGCGAGATGCAGCGCGCAGCCGCTCAGTTGGCATCGCTAAAGAGCCCGGCGCAGCAGCTTTTGTCAACCGACGCCGGACATCGTGAACTCACCTTGGTCGTCTTGCAGCTGCGAAACGCGAAGTCGCTGGTCGACCAAGACATGGCACCGGCGCTGGGTGTCAGGATCGGTTTCAATGCGCTCGACGGAGATTGATCGTCGCCGCTTTCTGGCATGGATGCTGGCGGTGGGAACCACGCCGGTCTGGGCCGGTGAAGCGGGCGCTGATGGACAGCCTTTATACCTTGCGGCGCGTCGGCGGGATCAAAGGTACGAGGCTGCTCTCTTGCAGGCCGACGGTAGCGACAAACATGTGCTTACTCTGCCTGAGCGCGGTCATAGCTTTGCCGTTGATTCGAAGCGCGGTCGAGCTGTGGCGTTCGGGCGCCAGCCGGGATTCTTTGCGTGTGCATTCGATCTGAATGATGGCGGGCCTATCTTCGAACTTCCTTTGCCGGACGATCGGCATTTTTTCGGACACGGCGTTTTCTCGGCTGATGGTACGCGGCTTTTCGCCACAGAAAACGATTTCGAGGCCGGTCGTGGCGTACTGGGTGTGTACGAAGTTGCGGCGTCGGGGCAGTATCGACGAATAGATGAGTTCGACACGGGGGGAGTGGGTCCGCACGAAGTCATTCTGTTGTCCGACGGCTTGACTCTCTGTGTTGCCAACGGCGGAATCCTTACGCACCCTGATTACGGCAAGCTCGAGTTAAATCGCGACACCATGCAGTCTTCCCTGGCGTACATCGATTCCCGGGATGGCCGATTGGTTGAGCAAGTCTTTGTTCCACAGACCTGGAATCAGCTGTCCATGCGACACCTTACGATGGACGCGGCGGGCTGCGTGTGGAGCGGCTGCCAGTACATCGGTCCCACTCAGCAGCAGCCGCCCTTGTTGGTTCGGCATCAACGGGGACAAACATTGCAATGGCTCTCGGGCCCCCCAGAGGTGCTGCGGGGCATGCGAAATTATGTCGGCTCGGTGGCGACGGATATATCGGGAACAACTATCGCGACCTCCAGCCCGGTGGGGAACTGCATCGTGTTTTGGGATGCTTCCACGGGAGATTGTCTTGGGAAGATCAACATGGAAGACGGCTGTGGCGTTGCGCCTGCTCCGGCGACTGGCTTTTTGCTGAGCAGTGGACTGGGCCAGTTGGCCCAGTACGAGCTTGACGAACGTCCTATAACGCAAAGGGGTCTGACTCACCGTTTGGACTCGGAGCCGAAAGTGCTGCGCGCTGACATGTCCGGGCTGGCCTGGGACAATCATCTTCGCCGGGTATGACAGACACAGCTTTGAAAGGTAATACACTGCGTAACCTTGCCTTGTGACTTGCCTTCAAACGCATTACCATGATTTGACTTCACCGTTCAACACAAGGAGCGAACCATGAGCAATCACGTATACAAGCAGATCGAATTAACCGGCTCTTCGACGACCAGCATCGAAGACGCCATCTCGACCGCCATTGCAAAGGCCAGCGAAACTGTGCGGAACATTCAATGGTTCAACGTCGTGGAAACTCGCGGTCATGTCCTGGATGGCAAGGTGGCACATTGGCAGGTCACGCTCAAGATCGGATTCACCCTGGAGTAAAGCTCTCAAATGAACGTTTCGTTTCAGCCCGTCAATAGTATCTCCGCCACGACGCTGGACGATTACAACCAGAACGCAAGTGGGTTTCGCGCCGGCACTTGGAGCCACGACGTCAGCCAGAACATCAATGCGTTGCTGCGGCATATCCAGGCGCAGCCGCCTTATCGAATTCTGGATTTTGGTTGCGGGCCGGGGCGCGATCTTGCTGCTTTCAAGAGCTTGGGCCACGTTCCGGTGGGTCTCGATGGGTCCAGTGAGTTCGTCGCGATGGTGCGCGAATCGTCGGGCTGCGAAGTATGGCATCAGGATTTTCTGTCTCTGGATCTGCCGTCCGAGGATTTTGACGGCGTATTCGCTAACGCTTCACTGTTCCATGTGCCCAGTAAAGACATCGAGCGTGTCCTAAAGCAACTTCATGACAGCCTGAAACCAGGTGGCGTGTTGCTTAGTTCCAATCCCCGAGGAGCCAATCAAGAGGGCTGGAATGGTGCGCGCTACGGCGTGTTCCACGACCTCACAACGTGGTGCCGACTGCTCGAAGGTGCTGGATTCAGCGAGCTCGAGCACTACTACCGGCCTGCCGGTCTGCCCCGAGAACAGCAGCCCTGGTTGGTTACGGTTTGGCGTAAAGCTTGGTAACCAATCCGCCCCAAATGCGTGAAATTTAGGCACTTATCCGGCGCAGCGCACCGAATCGGGGCGCCCAATGGGCCAGCACATCCGGCAAAATCCTTCGCTTCGCGCGGCAACACACTGTTTAAAACTGGCACACATGTTGCGTAGAGCGTGTATGGAAGCACCAAACCATCACGCACTTAGGAGCACACAACATGAAAGCCAAATCCATCACGGCATCGCTGATACTAGGCGTCGTGGCCTGTGGGGTAATGCCCGCTCAGGCAGCTGAAACAGACACGTCGGGCTTCACTTTTGATGCCAATGTGTCGTTGGCCAGCCAGTATCGATATCGCGGCCTGATGCAAACCAATAACAAGCCGGCATTGCAAGGTGGCTTCAACCTGACGCACTCCAGCGGTTTTTATATTGGCAACTGGAACTCGACCATCAGTTGGCTGGGCGATTCTGACCCCGACGTGTCCGCGCCATTGGAAATGGATTTCTTCGCGGGCTATGCCGGTCCGCTGTGGGGCGACTTCACGATTGACACCGGTGTGCTGCAGTATTACTACCCGGGTGACTATCCGGGCGGTTACACGCGCCCCAATACTACAGAGTTGTTTCTGGGCCTAGGCTACGGCCCGGTATCGTTCAAGTACTCGCATGCCCTGACAAATCTGTTTGGTGTGCCCGACAGCAAGAACAGTCAATACTATGAGCTGAACGCGTCGGTTCCCACCGGTGTTTGGGGCTTGAATGTGGATGGACACGTAGGCTATCAGCGGGTCCGTAACCTTGATGACGGCTCGTACACCGACTGGTCGGTGGGCGTCAGTAAATCCTGGAACAGCTTTACTGCGGCCTTGACGTATGTCGACACTAATGCAGACCGTGACGTGTACACCAATAGCAAGGGACGCTATACCGGAAAAGCTGCGGTGATGCTGACCTTGACCCAAACTTTCTGATGATGCTCGGGGTCGTGCGCGGTGATTGCCGCGACGCCCCTATCATCAAGTTCAGAGCCGGACCGGTTCGCGGCGGCTGGGGGTGCAATCGGCCTGCGTGACGTAGCTGCCCGCGGGCACGTCCTGTGTCAGCCACACGTTGCCACCGATGACGCAACCGCGGCCCAAGGTGACACGGCCCAAAATGGTGGCCCCGGCGTAGATGACCACGTCATCTTCGACGATGGGGTGGCGTGGCAACCCTTTTTGAAGGGAGCCGTCCTCGTCAGTGGGAAACCGCTTTGCACCGAGGGTGACAGCCTGGTAGATACGAACGCGTTCGCCAATGACTGTGGTTTCGCCAATGACAACGCCGGTTCCGTGGTCAATGAAGAAGCTGCCGCCAATCTGTGCACCGGGGTGGATGTCGATACCGGTCTGGCTGTGAGCAAGTTCGGACGCGACCCTCGCCAACAGGGGAAGCCCCTGTTTGTAAAGCTGGTGTGCGATTCGATGGTAGATCATCGCTTCCATGCCGGGATAGCACAGTAAAACTTCATCCACGGTACGAGCGGCCGGGTCGCCGTGATACGCGGCCAAGGCGTCGCTGTCGAGCAAGCTGCGAATCGTGGGCAGTGACGCAGCAAGTTCACGTATGGCATGCACCGCACGAGCTTGAATCGCTTCGTTACCTACATCTTCGTCGTGGCGGGCAAGGTAGCGCAGCTCTAGTCGAGCCTGGTTCAGCAAAGAGTGCAACGCCGACTCCAGCGTGTAGCCCACGTAATAGTCTTCGCTTTCATGGCGCAAGTCGGTTGGGCCCAGCCGCATGGGGAACAACGCGGCCTTGAGGTCGTGCATGGCTTGTGCAACTGCCTCGCGCGAAGGAAACTCGCGTCCGTCGGGTTCGCGGGAACGTCCTTGGGAATCGCGCCAGTTTTGACGGATTTCATGAAGGGACTTGACGATGGGATTGATATCAAAGACGGCCATGTAGATGCTGCCTGTTCAAGACAAAATACGATCCTAAATGTTACCACCCAAACTGTGTGTATTTCCGTTTGGAGCGGGAATGCCGGTGCGCCACCATGCCGCGTACAATACGGCTCCATGAAGAAAATTGTTGTCGAGTCGCCGGAAGCAGGCAGAGATCTGGACAAGCCGCTGGTCTTGGTGTTGGTCGTCCTTAACGGGGAGCACCTTGCGCTCATCAAACGCAGCTATCGCGTCATATATGCGCCCAAGCCCGAATCGGTACATGAGCAGCTCGCAGCGGCTCGTCCCGATGTGCAGGTTGTACTTACGAGCGGAACCATTGGTCTGGCTGCAGAAGCCATCAAGGCAATGCCCCATCTGGAACTGATCTGCGCGCTGGGGGTGGGCTACGAGAATATCGCTGTCCAAGTCGCGAGATCGCAAGGCATCGCCCTGGCCAATGGCGCGGGCGTCAATGCCGATTCGGTCGCCGACCACGCCATGGGTTTGCTGTTGGCAACTGTCCGGGGAGTTGTCGCGTTGGATGCTCAAGTCCGCCAGGGGCTGTGGCGCGATGACCTTCCCGTGCCGGCGGATGTGTCAGGCCGCCGATTGGGGCTGTTGGGCTTTGGTGATATCGGTCAGAAGATCGCTCGACGTGCCGAAGCATTCAATCTGCAGATTGGCTACTGCGCGCGCCACAAACGAGATAACGTGCCGTTCGAGTATCACAGCACGGCGATCGAACTGGCACGCTGGTGTGATTTCATGGTGGTCGTCACCCCCGGCGGGCTAGAGACCCATCACTTGGTTGATGCGCCAGTCATCGAGGCGCTCGGACCGAAAGGCGTGCTTGTTAACGTTGCGCGTGGCAGCGTCGTCAACACCGAAGCGCTTGCGCAAGCTTTGCGAAAGGGGGCATTGGCTGGAGCAGGGCTTGATGTGTATGAAACTGAACCCGATCCCCCCACTATTTTGTTTGACCTGCCTGGAGTCGTTCTTACTCCGCATGTGGGCGGAACTTCGCCGCAGGCGGTGCACAGTTCCGTCGAACGCTTTCTGGCCAATGCCGCTAGACATTTTCGGGGTCAGGAACTCGTCAGCCCCATTTGATGCGGTCCGGGACACCGCATTGACGCGGTACACTTGGATCCGAAATTCGTCGAACTTTTCGGAGTCAACATGAAGAATGCTTTTGCCACCGGATTGGCCCTGGCTGCAGCGGCTGCGCTTGTCGCCCCTGCTAGCCTTTATGCGTCGCAGCAGAGTCAGCCTATACAACTTGCGCATGCTCACGGCGAGCATGGGCAGCACGGAAGCGATACTGAGCATGGTCATGCTCACCACGCTTCCCAAGGGCCTTCCCAAGAAGCCATCGCCGCTATGCCGACCGCCTCCGCGGTAAACATCAGCGAATGCTGGATTCGTCTGTTGCCCTTGCCGGCACCGTCGGCCGGCTACTTCAACGCGAAGAACTCGGGCCAGGATTCTGTGACCTTGTCTGGTGCGGCGTCGGCGCAGTATGGACAGGTAATGCTGCATCAAACCACACACAAAGACGGCATGAGCCGCATGTCCTCGGTTGAGGGTGTGGACATCGCCCCTGGCCAGACTCTTGAATTCAAACCGGGTGGATATCACATCATGCTCGAGAAGCCTGTTGCCGAAATCAAGGTGGGCGATGTCGTGCCTATGCAGTTCCTGCTCATTTCGGGGCAAAAGGCGGAAGCCGAATGTGAAGTTAAACCTGCCAACACTGTCGCCAAGTAAACCCTGTGTTCACAGGGAATGTAGGGGCAACGACTGTTATTCCGAGATGAACTGGACTACCCGCTTATTGAAAGCGGGTGCGTTCCCCAGATTCATCCCGTGTGCCGCGCGCGCAATGGTGTCCCGCTGCACAAGCGGCAACGCCTTTTCCAGCACGTCCAGGGCTTTTGCATAGCGAGTTGGGCTAAGCTCCCCACCAAGCAGCAGCACCGGCATTGACAATTCATTTGCGTGGACGTCATCAAATTGCCACGCGGGTTCCGAAATTTGTGAGATCAAGGTTGCCGCATTGTCTCGCACCATCTCCTTGAACCAGCCGGTCATCCTTCGCCAGGTGTCTTCACCATTGACGGCGTCAATGAATTCGGCCAAAGCACCTTCCACGTCGTGGTCCGATAACTTCCTGTTCAAGGAAGCCAGAAAATCATCGTCGGCGCGGGCGAGCATGGATTGCAAGGCGGGATCGGCCAATATCAGGGAAGATACGGTTTTGGGCTTCGCCATGGCCAGTTCCAGGGCGACTTGTGCTCCCCGTGAGTGGCCCAGCACATGCACGGCATCAACGCTGATCACTTCATCAATAAGGTAGGCAAGGTCGGCTGCGTGTTGTCGGACATTAAAGAGACTCGAAGGCCCGGCAGAGGTGTGCGGCCAGTAACCGCGCAGGCTGGGAGCAATTACGCGAAATTGCTTGCTCAGGGCGGGGACCTGCCATCGCCAGTAGCGCAGATCACAAAGTGACCCGTGTACAAGCAGTAAAACCGGACCCTCGCCTTCATCCAAATAGCTGAGGGGGTGCCCGTCCGAATAAAAGGCCTGGGCTGGAAGGGCAGAGGTCGAAACACGCATAAGAGAACTTGGCCTGTAAGACCAGCGGGTCTGCAGGAGCGGGGGGCTGCCGGCCGGCGGTTTTCCGGCAAGCCGGCTAATTTTATTGAAGCAGTTCGAGACGGCTTCTTGCGGTATCAGCTGCCGAGCTTTGCGGATAGTCCCGTACGATCTGCTGAAGGCTGGCCTTTGCGCCGGCCATGTCATTCAGTTCGATCTTGCTCGCAGCAACGATCAGCAGGGCGTCGGGTGCTCGAGGGTCGTTAGGCGCGTCCTGAGCCAGTTTCTGCAGCTGCGCAATCGAACCTTTGAAGTCCTTGGTGGCATACATGCTGCTGCCAAGATAGAACTTGGCTTCCGATGCCAATTGGCTGTTGGGATAGTCTTGCAGGAAACTGCTTAGGCCTTGGCCGGCTTCTTTGTATTTGCCGCTGCGGAAAAGGCCCATCGCGTTATCGAATGAGGCCTGTTCGCGGGGGTTGTCGACCTGAATGGAACTGCCGCCGGCCTGGTCCTGGCTCGAGCGCTTGTTGATATCGAGTTCGAAGCGCATGCGTTCAATCTGGCCACGCATTTCGGAGATTTCCTGCTGCAGAGTTTCGATCTGATCGGCGAGGAGAAAGCGGGCCTGCTGATTCTGTTCTTGAAGTTGACGGACCTGCTGACGCAACTCAATGATGGCACGACGGGCCTCGTCGTCAGCGAACGCATGGGCGGGCACGCAAACCGCCGATACAGCAAGAGCGGCGGCCATTACCAAAGGGCGGGATGGTTTAACGATTCTGCGCATCGAAAAGCTCCGGTGCCGCGACTGGGCGGCAGGCAACATGAAGGTGTGGGTTCAAACGCAAACAACAAAAAAGCGCCGCGACGGTAAGCCGCCGCGGCGCCGCAGTGACTTAAGCCGATAGATTAACGCTGATAGACAATGTCTGCACGGCGGTTTTCGGCGTAGTCGGCTTCGGTATTGCCGTGAGCCTTGGGACGCTCTTTACCGAAGCTGATGGTTTCGATCTGGTCGGTGCGAACGCCCATCAAGGTCATCATGCGAGCCACGGCCTCGGAACGGCGCTGACCAAGGGCCAGGTTGTACTCGGCTCCGCCGCGAGCGTCGGTGTTGCCTTCGATGACGACACGCTGTTGGCCGTTACTGGCCAGGTAAGAGGAGTGCATTTCGACCACATTGCGGTACTGGTCTGGCACAACGTAGCTGTCAAACTCGAAGTAAACCGAACGCTGCTGAGCCAACGGGCTTTGTGGGTTGAAAGGGTCCATGACCTGACCTGTAGACGCGCCGCCGCCCATGCCGGCGCCACTGCCGGACTGGGAGTCGTCTAGAGGCACGGAGCTGCAAGCCGCCAATGAAGCAGCAAATGCGGCAATGCTGAGGCTTTTTACGATACGCGATCTCATTTAAGTTCCTTTTAGAAAGAGTCACGAGAAAAAACTAGTTAGTGAATGGCCCCCAGGTGGGTTCGCGAACCTTTCCGTCGAGGGTGGAAAGTGTCTGCCGAACCCTACCGTCGGTGGAGACTACGGCCAAGACGCCGCGCCCGCCCTGAATGGAGCTGTAAAGGATCTGCATTCCATTAGGTGCAAAACTGGGAGACTCATCATCGGGTCCGTTGGTCAACAGTTGTTCCGCACCCGTTGCCATGTTTTGCAGAGCAATTCGAAATGCGCCATCCCTTCTTGTAACGTACACCAGTTCGTTTGCACTTGGCGAGAGCGCCGGTGAGATGTTGTAACTTCCGTTAAAAGTTATACGGGTGGCGTTTCCGCCCGACACCGGCACTCGATATATCTGAGGTGATCCGCTACGGTCGCTGGTAAAAACCAGGCTCGAACCGTCAGGAGAGAAGAAGGGTTCGGTATCGATAAGCGGCGACCGCATGACACGTCGCAGCCCGGATCCGTCGGCATTAATGATGTAAATTTGCGCGATGCCATCGCGAGACAGCGTAATTGCAAGTTGGTCACCGTTTGGAGACCAGGCCGGGGCGCTGTTGTTGCCCTTGAAATTGGCGATGGGGAACCGCTCTCCTGTAGCGAGTGTCTGAACATATACGACGGGCTTGCCGGATTCGAAGCTGACATACGCCAGTTTCGAGCCATCGGGAGACCAGGCAGGCGAAATGATGGAGTGCTTTGAACGCAACATCACCTGCGGATTTTGACCATCAGCATCTGCAATTTGTAACTCGTAGGTGTTGCTTTTCTGCACGACGTACGCAATACGTGTCGAGAACACGCCACGTACGCCAGTAATCTGCTCATAGATACGATCCGCGATTTGATGCGCGATGCGACGCAGCTCTTTTTCGGATCCCGTGAAGGCGACGCCATCCATCTGAGATTTCTGATTGACGTTGCCCAAGCGGTAGCTGACCGTGTACTGGCCGCCTGCCTGGGTGATGCTGCCATACGCAATGTAGTGGGCGCCGCGTCCGTGCCAGTTGTCATAGTCGACCGTGCTTTCTGCATCGAGCGTGGAGCCGGTGGCATTGATTAGGCGAAATTGCCCGGATCGTGTCAGATCGGCGCGAATGACTTCACCAATGAGTTGACCTTGCGGATCGCCCGAGAAGTCGGCGATGGCGATCGGATACTGGGTAGCGCCCACGCCGGAGATGTCCACTCGCAGCTGTGCCTGGGCGGCTCCGGCCGCAAGCAGGCTCAAGGCAAGCAGCAGCCCGAACAGGCCTGCCCGCCACGAGCGATGCATGGTCTTGATTACGGGAATGACGGTAGTCATGTCGGCTGATCTCCTATTTGTCATACATTTGGTAATCCACGTCGATGTACGGGGGATACTTGCCCGAAGGTGGCTTGGGGAATGGGTTGCAAGCCTTGATCCCGGAGTCGACGGCTCGATCGAACGCGGCGTTGCCGGAGGAACGCAACATCCGGGTACCCGTGACGCTGCCGTTTCCACTCAAGTTGACTCTGTATTGTACTGTTGGGTTCGGCCCGCTGCGCGGTGGAGTGGCATAGACGACTCCGGGCCGCACACACTGACGCACGAGAGCGGCGTAACCCGAATCGGAGCCCCCGCCACCTGACTGGTTGCGATCAGCGGTACCTCCTGCAATACCGGCAGCGCCCAGCGCATCTCCACGCATTGCAGCCTTGATGGCATCACGTTTGGCCTGCTCTTCCTTAGCCTTCTTCGCAGCAGCGGCTTTTCTCTCAGCCTCTTTCTTCTCGGCAGCTGCCTTGGCGGCTGCCGCTTTCTTCTCAGCTTCCGCTTTTTCGGCCGCTGCTTTCTCCTCAGCAGCTTTCTTTTCGGCCGCAGCTTTTTCGGCGGCGGCCTTCTGTTCAGCGGCCTTTTTCTCGGCGGCTGCTTTTTCCTGGGCGGCCTTCTTCTCGGCTAACGCCTTCTCTTCAGCGGCTTTCTTTTCAGCAGCAGCCTTTTCTTCAGCGGCTTTTTTCTCGGCGAGCGCTTTTTCTTCGGCAGCCTTCTTTTCCGCTGCGGCTTTCTCTGCTGCAGCCTTTTCAGCCGCCAAGCGACGATCTTCCTCTTCGCGTTTTCTTTGCTCTTCGCGTGCCTTCTCGATGGCGATATCCGGATCCACTTCGGGAGCGGGGGGCGGCTCGGGCTGTGCTTGCGGCTCCGGTCGCGGCTGAGGTTCCGGCTGTGGCTCGGGCTCAGGTTGCGGCTGCGGCTCGGGCTCCGGCTGGGGAGAGGGCTGGGGGGTTGCCTCAGCCTCGGCCGGTTCGGTTTCGATTTCGGGTTCGGCGGCGGCCCGGGTATCGCCTTCCGCCCATAGTTCGATCTGAACCGGATTGGGGTTGCTGGGCGAGGCCGTCAAAAACCCGACAAGCATTACCAAAGCGAGTGCGGCGTGCGCGATCAACGCGAACGTGAGACCGCGCCGCTCGTCTTCTTGCTCGGGCGTGCGAACGTGCCGTCTGTCAGGCTTGGTGGACTTTTCGGCTGCGGCTCGTGGCTTTGGCGTAAAGGGCGACGTCATCGCTTCTGTTCGTCGGGGGCGGCGCTTTGATCAACCAGCAGACCCAGCCGGGTGATGCCGTTTGAGCGTAACTGGTCCATAGCTTTCATGACGGTTTCGTAAGGTACCCGCCCGTCTGCCGCCAATATGACCGGAGTTTCAGCGGTAATTCGAGACCGGATCTCGTCCACCAGCCGCTCTGGGGCTATGGGCTGGAAGTCTTCTCCGGCCCGTCGTGTACGTACCGACATGGTGCCATCTTCTTCAATCTGAACCTCGACGGGTTCGACCGGGACCTCACTGGCCTGGCCTACTGTAGGCAGTTCGATCAGTCCGGGCGTAATCATGGGGGCGGTGACCATGAAGATCACCAGCAGCACCAGCATGACGTCGATGTATGGAACGACGTTGATTTCGTTCTGCAGACGACGCGAGCGGCGGTTGGAGCCACGAATGGAAGGCATCAGCGTACCTGGCGTTGCAAGATGTTCAGAAATTCATCGATGAAGCTATCGAAACGGATCGACAAGCGGTCGATCTCGTTGGTATAGCGGTTGTAGGCCACCACGGCGGGAATGGCCGCAAACAGACCGATAGCCGTTGCGATCAGGGCTTCGGCGATGCCGGGCGCGACCGCAGCAAGGGTGGCTTGCTGCATGCTTGATAGACCAATGAACGCATGCATGATTCCCCAGACGGTACCCAGAAGACCAATGTATGGGCTGACGGATCCGGCCGAAGCCAGAAAGTTCAGGTGGGACTCGAGGCTGTCCATTTCGCGTTGGTACGTAGCACGCATGGCACGACGGGGACCATCGAGCATGGCCTCACCGTTGCCTGATGCGTTACGGCGGGCCTTCAGAAACTCGGTCATGCCGGCGTCGAAAATTCTGGCAAGCGCGCCATGTTCATCACGCCTTCCAGCAATGGATTGCTGAAGAACAGTCAGGTCGCCGCCCGCCCAGAAGTCATCTTCAAAGCGTCGGGTTTGAGTGTGAGCGCGCTTCAGGGCGGCACGTTTGGCGAAAATATATGTCCATGACAAGATGGAAATACCGACCAAAATCAGCATCACCAGCTGAACAGGGAAGCTGGCATTTATCAGTAAAGAGAGCAACGAAATGTCGCCGGTAGCTTGCATGATTAGTCCTGGACCTTTTGCAATAGGGTTCTGAGGAATGAGGGAAGACCTGCTGGCCGGAAGCTGTCGGTATCGACACAAACTACTTCCACCGTACTTTCACAGAGGGTTTCACCCTGGGTTGTGGCGGTCTGGGCAAACTCGATCGAGGCGCGCCCCAAGCGCGTAATGCGGCTTTGGATGGTCAGAAGATCGTCGAAACGCGCAGGTTTGATGTAGTGCGTTTGAACTCTTTTGACGACGAACATGCGTTGGTGTTGAGCCGCAAGCTCGGATTGATTCACACCCAAACGGCGCAGCCACTCGGTTCGGCCTCGTTCAAAGAATTTTAGATAGTTGGCGTAAAACACCACGCCGGCGGCGTCGGTGTCTTCGTAATATACGCGAATATCCAGCGTCGACAAGGAGCCGGGTGTTTCTGTTGACATGGGTTGGTTAGGCACTGTGACAAGGCCGGCACATCGGCCGGCCTTCCAGGCAGATGTGAATCACGTTGTCCGGTTGGGTTTGTATCATGGAAGTGATTTTAATCGTTCCAGCACCTGTGTTTTGGCGTCAGCAACGGGAATTTTTTCAGTGTGACCCGTCTTACGTTGTTGAAGTTCCACAATCCCTTCATTTAAGCCACGATCACCGATGGTGACACGCAGGGGCACACCAATCAGCTCCCAGTCGGCGAACATCACGCCGGGCCGAGCGTCCCGATCATCCAAAATGACGTCCACGCCCGCGTCGCGCAATTGCTGATACAAAGTCTCGGCGGCGTTTCGAGTTGTTTCACTTTTGCTCCAGCCCATCGGGCAGATCACCACCTCGAACGGAGCAATGGCGCGCGGCCAGATGATCCCCTTTTCGTCGTGGTTCTGCTCCACCGCCGCGGCGGAGATGCGACTGATACCGATGCCGTAACATCCCATCTGCAGTACTGAGGGCTTGCCATCTGCATCGAGATAAGTGGCGTTTAGGGCTTTGGAGTATTTGTCACCCAGGAAAAAGATGTGCCCGACTTCGATGCCGCGTTGGATGGACAGTCGTCCGCCATTCGGATCCGGGTCGCCGTCAACGACATTGCGCAGGTCGACCACTTCGTCAGGTTCGGGCAAGTCGCGACCCCAATTGACACCGGTAAGGTGAAAGCCTTCTGCGTTGGCACCGCATATGAAGTCGCTCATGTTGGCGACTGTGCGATCCGCGACGATTCGAACGGGTAGGGCGGTTTGAACAGGGCCCAAATACCCCGGTACGCAACCGAAAGCAGACTGGATCTCTTCTTCGGTGGCAAAACGATACCCGTTTTCCAGCCCTGGAAGCTTGCTGACCTTGATCTCATTCAGCTCGTGATCGCCGCGGATCAAAAGCAGCCAGATTTTGGCTTTCTCGGAACCCTTCGAGTCGTCGGCGGCCAGAACGATGGATTTGACGGTGCTGGCCAGAGGGACGCCCAGCAAGTCAGCGACCAACTCACATTTGGGCGCGTTGGGCGTGGCTGTCTTATTCATGGGCTGGGTGGGCGCCCCGCGCGTTTCAATCAGACATGGCGCTTCGGCCAGCTCGATATTTGCGGCGTATTCGGTGTCCGGGTTGTAGACAATGAGGTCTTCCCCGGTCTCTGCTATGACCTGAAACTCGTGACTCCGGCTGCCTCCAATTGAACCGGTATCGGCGGCGACGGCGCGAAACTCCAGGCCCAGACGCTTGAATATTTTGGTGTACGCGGCATACATGGCATCGTAACTGGCCTGTGCGCCGGCTTCGTCGCGGTCGAAGGAGTAACCGTCCTTCATGGTGAATTCGCGTCCGCGCATCAATCCAAAGCGAGGGCGGCGTTCGTCGCGAAACTTGGTCTGGATGTGATAGAAGTTGCGTGGAAGCTGGCGCCAGCTGTGAACTTCGTTTCGCACGATGTCCGTAATGACCTCTTCGGAAGTGGGCTGCAAAACAAAATCACGACCGTGTCGATCTTTAATGCGAAGTAGCTCGGGCCCGTACTGCTCCCAGCGATTCGACTCCATCCACAGTTCGGCCGGCTGCACAATCGGCATCAACAGCTCGATGGCATCGGCGGCATTCATTTCCTCGCGAACGATGTTCTCGATCTTGCGCAGAATTTTTAACCCCATTGGCATATAGGTATAAATGCCCCCGGCCGCCTTACGGATCATCCCCGCCCGCGTCATCAGCTGGTGACTGGCGACCTCCGCCTCGGACGGGGCTTCTTTGAGGGTGTTGATGTGATACTTGGATGCGCGCATGGTGTGGATCTCTGCAAGATACGTATAATCGGGGGTAATTGTATTAAATCTATTGGGGTGGCCTATGCTAGACCGTGAAGGCTACCGTCCCAATGTCGGCATTATCCTCGTAAACAACAAAAACGAGGTTTTCTGGGGCAAGCGCATTCGCGAACACGCGTGGCAATTTCCTCAGGGAGGCATCAAGTACGGCGAAAGTCCGGTACAGGCCATGTACCGCGAGCTCCACGAAGAGGTGGGCCTTCTGCCCGAACATGTGCGCATTTTGGGACGTACACGGGATTGGCTGCGATACAACGTGCCCAGCGATTTCATGCGGCGCGATTCTCGCGGCATTTACAAGGGGCAAAAACAGATCTGGTTTTTGCTGCGGATGCTCGGACGTGATTCTGACGTCAGCCTGCGTGCGACCCGTCATCCTGAATTCGACGCGTGGCGGTGGAGTCATTACTGGGTGCCTTTAGATGCGGTCATTGAGTTCAAGCGCGAAGTCTATACCTTGGCGCTTAACGAGCTCTCGAGCATCTTGTTCCGCCGCGGCCACGAGACTCGCTATCTGCGACAGCGCGGTCATGGTCAGCGCAACGGCGTCGACAAAAAACCCAGCGATTCGTCTCAGGGTCAGGTGGTCAAGGCGCAGTAGATTCAGCGATAGCGCTTTAACTTTTGCGCAGTCGTGCAATCAGACTGGAGGTGTCCCAACGGCCACCACCCATTTGCTGTACATCCGCATAGAACTGATCCACGAGGGCCGTAACAGGCAGGCGGGCTCCGTTGCGGCCCGCTTCGTCGAGCACCAGGCGCAAGTCCTTGCGCATCCAGTCCACGGCAAATCCAAAATCGAATTTTCCGTCGATCATGGTTTTGCCACGATTATCGAGCTGCCAGCTCTGAGCAGCGCCTTTTCCAATAACCTCGACGACCTGCTGCATGTTCAGGCCGGCCGCCTGACCAAAGGCGATGGCTTCGGAAAGCCCTTGGACGATGCCGGCCACGCAGATCTGATTGACCATTTTGCATAGCTGGCCGGACCCGGGTCCGCCAAGCAAAGTGACGGCCTGGGCAAATGCAAGCATGACAGGGCGGGCCTTTTGGAATGCCTGTTCTTCGCCACCACACATGATGGTCAGCACACCGTTCTGGGCACCTGCCTGCCCACCCGAAACCGGTGCATCGATAAACTGTATGCCCAGTTTTCCGGCCTCGTGATGCAGTTCGCGGGCGACCTGTGCCGACGCAGTGGTGTGATCGATGTAAAGGCTTCCGGCGTTCATGCCGCTGAACGCGCCGTCCGGCCCGAGCACGACACTGCGAAGGTCGTCGTCATTGCCTACACAACTGAAAACGATGTCTGCTCCGGTTGTGGCCTCGCGCGGTGTGGGGCAAGCCCTACCACCGTACTCGACCACCCATCTTTCAGCCTTATCAGCACTGCGGTTGTACACGGCGACCTGATGCCCTGCGCGTGCAAGGTGTCCGGCCATTGGGTAGCCCATTACGCCTAAACCAAGAAAGGCGACATTTAATGGCGCGGTTTCCGGATACTTTTTTACGGCGGACTGTGTCATGGATGGACTCCTGGTTTGGCACAACGTTGCTTAATCGTCGTCGACGAAGGTTTCTTCACGCTTCTTTCGAATAACCGGCAAAGCTACGATGATAACCAATGCTGCCGCCATGATCAGCAACGTAAGTGACAGAGGACGGGTCACGAATGTGCTGTAGTCGCCACGAGACAGCAATAAGGCGCGACGAAAGTACTCTTCCATCAGCGGACCCAGAACCAGGCCGAGAAGCAGCGGCGCGCCCTCGCAGCGCAGCTTCATCCAGACATATCCGACAAGGCCGAAGACGGCCAGCATCCAGATGTCGAACACGTTGTAATTCAATGAGTACACACCGATGGTGCAAAACACCAAAATCGCCGGGAAGAGGATGCGATATGGCACCTTGAGCAATTTGATCCACACGCCCACCAGCGGAAGGTTGAGGATTACCAGCATCAAATTGCCAATCCACATAGAGACGATCAGCCCCCAGAAGAGATCGGGGTGGGTGCTCATGACCCGTGGACCTGGCTGAATATTGTGGATGGTCATGGCTCCCAACATCAGGGCGGTCACCGCGTTTCCTGGAATGCCCAAGGTAAGGAGGGGGATGAAGGATGTTTGGGCGGCGGCGTTGTTGGCCGATTCGGGGCCGGCCAGACCGGCCGGGTGACCCGCGCCGAACCGTTCGGGTGTGCTCGATAGTTTTTTCTCGAGCGTGTAAGAAGCGAAAGAGGACAATATCGCGCCGCCGCCCGGTAGCACCCCCAAGGCTGCGCCCATGGCGGTTCCGCGAACAGCCGCTGGCCATGCTTCCTTAAATTCCTGCTTGTTAGGGTACAGAGTGCCAACCTTGCCGGCGATTTGGGTGCGCTTGTCCTTGAGTTCCAGATTGGCAAGTATCTCGGCCAGGCCGAACACTCCCATGGCCACCACGGCAAAATCGATACCGTCCTGAAGTTCGGGAATGCCAAAATCAAATCGAGAGACTCCCGAGTTGACGTCGGTGCCCACCATGCCCAGCAAAAGGCCGAGAAGAATCATGCAAATGGCTTTGGGCAGAGAACCCGACGCCAGGACTACCGCTCCGATCAGGCCAAGAACCATTAACGAAAAATACTCGGCAGCCCCGAATTTGAATGCTATCTCGGCCAGTGGGGGAGCGAAGCCCGCCAGCACGAGGGTCGCCACACAGCCGGCAAAGAATGACCCCAGTGCTGCAATCGCAAGGGCGGACCCCGCGCGACCCTTTCGTGCCATCTGATGGCCGTCAAGCACAGTCACGACCGCGGAGGTTTCGCCGGGCAAGGCAACAAGGATGGCCGTCGTCGACCCTCCGTATTGAGCCCCGTAATAGATGCCCGCCAGCATGATCAGGCCCGCTACTGGTGGCAGCACATAGGTGATGGGCAAAAGCATGGCGATGGTGGGAAGGGGGCCGATTCCAGGAAGAACACCGATGAGCGTGCCCAGCAGGCAACCCAACAGGCAATACACAAGATTTTCCAGGGTAAGAGCAACCGAAAATCCCAGCGCCAGATGTTCCAAGAGTTCCATGCTTGCCTACTGTTGAGAGTGTCAAGTGAGTGGAAGTGCCCGCTTCAACTGCCCCATGTCGGCCATAAGGGGAAGACAAGACCGAGGGCCTTGATAAACGCAAGCCAGACGAAGCCTGCAAGGCAAAGGCCCGTTATCAGGGCCACTCTCAAGCTGAACAGGTGGCTCGCCATGCTGCTAAGGAGTACGAGAACCACCACGGTTAGAAGAATGCCGAGAATATTCAGCAGAACTCCGGTCAGTGCGACAGAGCCCAAGAGGATGACAACGGTTCTAACGTCGCTGGGATCGATTCGAGTGACGGGTGCCTTGGCAGACAACGCCCGCAAAGCCACGCTGGCGCCCAGAACGGCTAGGCACATGCCAAGCCAGAACGGAAAATAGCCCGGGCCCATGTCGCGAGCGGTACCCATTTCATATTTCAGCGACGCTGTGACTGCAAAGGCTCCGACGACAGTAAACATGATGCCCGCCCAGAAATCCTGTTTGTTCCTGATCTGCATGACTGCTTCGCCCTTACACTGGGAGTTGTGCTGCATGGTAATCGACAGGGCGTGCCAGGGAAACCCCGGTTTCCCCTTGTTCCAGGTTTTTCCGCTTACCCTCTTTCCACCTTCCCTTGGGATGGTTTACGATATCGTTCATGTTGCAAGATCTCGATTCCCTCTCGGCCCGTATTGGGCAGCTGGTACAAGTCGTACAGCGAGCGCAATCCGAACGCGCGTCGCTGCAAGCTCGTATCACCTCCCTCGAACAAGAGCGCAATGCGTTGCGCGACCAGCTCGCGCGCGAGCAGGCAGTGCAGCAGGAGGCCATGCAGAAAGCGCGCGAACACGCGGCGCAAGTGGATCAGCTCCGAGACCAAGCCGAATCCGCCGAAGCACGTCTGCGTGAAGAGGTCGCTCGATATCGAGCCGATCACGATGCCGTTCAACAAAGCCTCGAGTTCAGCCAGGACGAATCCGAGCGCTTGCGCGCGGCAGCGCTGGCAGCACAACAGCGTATCGATGCAGTATTGATGCGTCTGCCAGGCGCGCCTCAGGAGTAAGCCATGGAACGAATCGATGTCTCTATACTCGGTCGCGATTACTCGCTCGCATGCCCCGCGCCCGAGAAGCAGGCCCTTCTTGAAGCGGTGCATCTTGTCGATCAGCGGATGCTTCGAGTCAAAGGCTCTGGTAAAATCTCAAGTAACGAGCGAATTGCAGTAATGGCTGCCATACAGATAGCAGGCGAATTACTGGCAATGCGAGCGCCAGATGGTCCATTGGGCGATGTCGCGGTCGGCGACTTCAAACGTAAGCTCGACGAAATGAACCAGATGATCGACGAAGCCCTAGGTCCCAACGGAGCCAGGGCAACCAGTTGAATTAACTTTTTTCGGGTGCGGCCATTGTGCGGTGCCCAACAGTTTGTCCCTGCAGTGTTCGAGATTTGACCATACATTCCTTGAACCAATGCTTAGGCATATAGGTTGCCGGATTGACAAGCAGGTGTGAACGCCTTAATTGGCGATCCCGAAACTTGGCTGATGGCGACCACCGTGAACCCTCGGTTCCGGGATGCCGGTCTATACGGCACAGGCGGGGCATTTATTTGGAAGCTCGTCTGGCAGGACGAGCTTTTTTTTGCAGGGACTTGCATGAAGTCGGAGCCATATCGCCAGTTGGAATCCTTGCCCATCGACGGACTGAGCCTCGACGAGCTGTTCGACGTCACGCCGATGTCCCTGTGGCTCGAAGACTATAGCGAACTTTACGTTCTGTTCGAACAATGGCGCGCTGACGGGGTCCTCGATCTCAGCACTTGGCTGGCTCAAGACCCTCAACGCATCCGCCAGTGCGCATCATCCATCCGCATCCAGCGTGTCAACCGTCAGACCTTGCAGATGTACGGGGCGGACTCCGCCGGCATACTCATGGCCAGACTCACAGATATCATGCGTGACGAAACGCTTGACGGTCTGGCGTCCGAAATGCAGCAGTTGTGGGAAAACGGCAAGTCGTTCAAAAGCACCTCGGTCAACTACACGCTCGACGGGCGTCGCATGGATATCGCCTTGCGGGGCGTGGTGCTGCCCGATCGACTACGTCGATGGGACCAGGTCCTGGTGGCCGTCGAGGATGTCTCCGAGTTGCAGCATTCACGGCGCAGTGCACTGATCAATGAGTCTCTGGCCCGCGAGTTCTTCCAGCAGGCTCCCGTATCACTTTGGGTCGAAGATTTCAGCCAGGTAAAGAAGCTGCTCGACGAGGTGCGCGACCGGGGCATTACCGATTTCCGTACTTTCCTCGACGTACATCCCGAATTCGTCGACCGGTGCATGTCCGAGATTCGCGTGTTGGATGTCAACGGCTATACGGTGCAGCTGTTCCGCGCCAAGAACCACCAAGACCTGCTCTCGCGTCTTGACGAAATTTTCGAAGACGAAATGGCGGCCTCGTTTGCCGAGCAGCTTGTCGACCTTTGGGACGGCCGGCTTTTTCAACAGCGCGAAGTGCGCAACCGCAGTCTGGCGGGCGACGTGCTGCACATTCATATGCAGCTTTCTGTTTTTGCCGGCCACGAAGAAAACTGGGACCTGGTTCTGCTGGCACTTACCGACATAACCGCGCGCAAGAAAGCCGAAGCCTATCTCGAGTACCTCAGCAAGCACGACGTGCTCACGCAGCTCAAGAACCGCTCGTTCTATGTTGATGAACTCGATCGCTTGCGCAGAAAACGCGTCGACCTGTTGTCGTTTATTGTGCTCGACCTTAACAACCTAAAGGCCGTCAACGATACGCATGGACATGCCGCGGGCGACGCCTTGCTGCGTCGAATGGGTGAAGTCCTGAACAAAGCCATCGATCCCCCTGCGTCAGCCTCTCGTATTGGCGGAGATGAGTTCATGATCCTGCTCCCAGGCAAGAACGAATCCCAGGCCGCCTTGGTCTTGAACGATATACGGCGACTGATCGATCTGAACAATCAGTTTCATGGTGGAACCGCATTGAGCGTGTCTGTCGGCGTGGCTACAGCGCGAGGGCACGATGATTTTGATCGCGCAATTCGAGCGGTTGATCAGGCCATGTATGCCGAGAAACGCGAACACCATGCGTACAGTCGCGACGAAGCAGCCGGCGGCGCCTGATTTTCAAGGGGCCGTCGAAGATGACGAGCCTGGCAACACGACAATGCCAACCAGGGGGGCGATATGTACCTTAAGCGTAAGCAGCAGTGGATCTTGGGATTAATGTCGGGTATTTCGTTGGCGCTGGCTGCGCCGGCAAATGCCCACGACGCACATGAGGGGCACGCGCATGCGCAAAGCAAGGCGCCGCAAGCATCGCTCAGCGCCGAAGCCTCCAAAGAAGTGCCGCAAGACACTGTTTCAATCACGCTAGTCAAAGAGCTAAGCGATCCTTCTCAGGCGGCAGTCGTAAAGGCATTGGGCGAGGCGCTCGACTCTGTCATGACAGACGCCAAGGCTGAGAGCAAAGTGCAAGCGCGCAGTGGAAACTATCGCGTGTGGCCACACAATGACGAAAAGGGTGCCATCACCAACTGGCGGGGTCGCGCCGAAATAGTGCTTAAATCGACCGATTTTGCGGCCGCGTCGGCACTTGCCGCTAAGCTCAGCGATCGTATGCCCATTGCTGGCATGAACTTCTCGGTGGCACCCGAGACACGTTCAAAACACGAACAGGAACTTCTGGCAGAAGCAGCCAAAGCGTTTCAAGCCAGGGCCCAGGCACTAGCAGAGGCCTTTGGATTTGAGTCATACACCATAAAGAGTGTCGACCTGGGCGGAATGGGCGTTCCTTATTATCCGGCGCCCCGCATGATGGCGATGGCCGCTTCGGCCGACGAATCCGTGCGCGTTCCGCTTGAGCCCGGAACCGAAATGGTGTCGGTCACGATGCAAGGGTCGATCTTCTTGCGCTCCAAAGAAAAATAACGGCGCCGGCCGCGATCATGGGGAGCGATAACATCTGCCCCATCGAAAGTCCTCCGGCCAGCAAGCCTAAAAAGGCATCGGGCTCGCGGGTGTATTCGACTAAAAAGCGAAACACTCCGTAGCCCATCAGGAACACAGCGCTTACCTGTCCCAAGGGCCGAGGCTTCCGCGCAAACCACCATACCAGCACGAATAGCGCCAAGCCCTCCAGGCCCAACTCATAGAGTTGCGACGGATGGCGGGGCGCGGCGTCGCCACTTTGGGGAAACACCATTGCCCATGGCAGCGAGGAGGGGCGGCCCCAGAGTTCGCCATTGATGAAGTTGCCCAAACGCCCCGCAGCCAAGCCCAGCGGAATCAGCGGCACCAGGAAGTCGCCAACCGCCAGAAGTGATTTCTTCTTTTTCCGCGCGAATAGATACAGCACGATAATGACGCCCAGCAAGCCGCCATGAAATGACATGCCACCTTGCCACACATATAAGAGCTCGATGGGGTTTTTAAGGAAGTCGCCCGGCTTGTAAAACAAGGCATAGCCCAATCGCCCGCCGACGATGACGCCAAGCACACAGTAGAAGATCAGGTCCTCCAGGTCGCGCAAAGTGAGGTCGGTCTTGCCGTTCTGAATGCGCCAGCGACCCAGCAACCAAACCAACGCAAACCCCACGAGATACATCAGGCCGTACCAATGTACGGCAACAGGGCCGATTTGCAGTGCGATGGGATCAAACTGTGGGTGTACAAGCATAGTGGCGCCAGCTGTTTCAAATATCGTCGATAATACAGGAAGAGTGGGTAGATCTTATGTTTATGCCGGTGCGCATAACCTGCACGCTGGCCAAGCGCTTTGCAGGCCGGTCAGATACTGGAGCCTGATAGTACGTTTATGTTGTCTCGTTTTTTATTATCGATAAGTTTGTGCGTGGTAACCGGCGCTGCTTCGGCCCAGACAGTTGGACTGGATCTCGCAAAAGCCAATAACTGTATGTCTTGCCATCGTGTCGATCGCAAGGTGGTGGGGCCCGGGTTTTCGGCCATTGCCGAACGGTTCGCCGGGAACAGCGACGCGGCCGAGTACCTTGCCAACAGCATTCTCAATGGTAGTCGTCAAAAATGGGGCCCGGTCCCCATGCCGCGGCAAGCGCATGTCAGCCACGAAGACGCACTCGCTATTGCGCAGTGGATACTCAGCCTGCAGGGTTCGGATACTCGAACCGAATAAAGTGCTTTCGTCGTCACGTTCAACCAAGCTCAGGAAAATGCCATGATTCAAGATCAGTCGTCAGCAGTCGAAACCGCTGTATTGGGTGGTGGATGTTTCTGGTGCACCGAAGGCGTCATGCTGGGTCTGCGTGGCGTAGTCGATGTCATGCCCGGGTACAGCGGGGGCCATGTCGACAACCCCAGCTACGAGCAGGTGTGCAATCAGGATACCGGGCACGTTGAAGTGGTGAGGGTACGCTTTGATCCGGCCGTCATCGATTACGCGACAATTCTGAAAGTGTTTTTTGCGACTCACGATCCAACCACCCTGAACCGTCAAGGCGCTGATGTAGGGCCTCAATATGCCTCAGTGATCTTCGTTCAGTCTGATACGCAAAAAAGGGTGGCGCAGGATGTCATGGCCGACGTCGAGGCCGCGCTTGATGCTCCAGTGGTCACACAAATACGTGAATCGGCCACGTTTTGGCCTGCCGAACCGGTGCATCACAATTACTTCGCGCGTAACCCGCAGCAAGGGTACTGCCAGTTTGTCATCGCGCCCAAGATTGCAAAGCTGCGCACAGAGTTCTCTCATTTGCTCGCTTGAGACGAGTGCCTCACCAGCATAACTATGCAATGCGGCGGACGGTCTCAATCAGGAGTCTTTAGTACCCCTCGCCGCATTTGATCGAGTTCAATCGATTCAAACAGTGCCTTGAAGTTACCTTCACCGAAACCGTCGTTACCCTTGCGTTGAATGATCTCAAAGAAAATAGGGCCGATCTGGTTTTCGGTAAATATCTGCAGCAACAGGCCCCCGTCGGGGGCGCCATCAAGCAAAATCCGGTTTTCTCGTAATCGCCCCACATCTTCTCCGTGGCCGGGCAAACGGCCGTCCAGCAACTCATAGTAGGTGTCAGGCGTGTCAAGAAATCGCACGCCGTGGGCACGTAGCTGTTCGACGGTAGAGTGGATATTCGAGGTCGAAAGCGCGATGTGTTGAATGCCTTCGCCCTTGTACGTATCCAGATATTCCTGAATCTGGCCTTTCTCCTCGGTACCTTCTTCGTTGATGGGAATGCGTATGTTGCCGCAGGGTGACGTCATGGCGCGGGATTTGACGCCAGTCACCTGGCCCTCAATATCAAAATAGCGAATCTCGCGGAAATTGAATAAGCGCTCATAGAACTCTGCCCATTCGTTCATGCGGCCTTTATAGACATTATGAGTGAGATGATCGATGGCCAGCAGGCCAGCGCCCTTGTGGTTCATATCTGTTTCTGCGCTGGCGGCATCGATGGCCTCAAAGTCAACGTCATAAATGCTTATATCGCCAATGCCGCGGTGACCGTTTTTACCCGGCCAGCGATCAACCAGATAGATAAGGGAATCACCGACCCCTTTAATAGCTGGAATATTCAGTTCCATAGGGCCGCTGCCTGAATCAATTCCCCAGGCGCCCAGATCCAGGGCGCGATGATAGGCGTTGGCGGCATTGTCGACGCGAAAGGCAATGGCGCACACAGATGGGCCGTGTAGACGGGCGAACCGTTGAGCGAAAGAGTGCGGCTCGGCATTGACGATGAAGTTGATACCGCCCTGACGGTACAGGGTCACGTCTTTATGCCTGTGACGCGCAATGGCCTTGAATCCCATGGCCTCGAACACCTTACCCAATGCTGCAGGATCCGGTGCGGCATATTCAACAAACTCGAATCCGTTGGTTCCCATTGGGTTTTCCCATGGTTCGAAGGTGGTATTCATGCGGCTTCTCCTAGGTAGAAGTAGATTTTTTTCGAAGGTAAAAAAATATATTTATTTACCTCGAAAATAGAATTTCCGATGCTGATCAAAGGCTTACGTTTTTCGGGGTGGTTTTTTGATGGGTGAGACGATAAATTCTTGGGTTTTTCAGTTGCACGGGCCAAATTTGCTGTGCTATAGTTACGTTCTTTC